>Ga0070741_10000012_pt1 | contig 656893 bp, 620 predicted proteins | sample Coa_R1_4_FD_66440 | JGI IMG/M metagenome (GOLD analysis project Ga0070741, IMG submission 66440) | Surface soil microbial communities from Centralia Pennsylvania, which are recovering from an underground coalmine fire - Coalmine... | ecosystem: Environmental > Terrestrial > Soil >...
TGCCGACGCCGACCCCCACGCCGGTGCCGACGCCGACGCCGACGCCGGGACCGCCGATGGTGCTCGAAGTGAATCCGCCGTCGATGCAGCTCTACGGGACCGGCTCCGCGAACGCGAAGCAGTTCAACGTCCAGGAGAGCGACTACACGAACGTGTTCACCCACACGGACACGTGCAGCGGGATCGCGACGGTAACGCCCACCAGTGCGTCGGGTCCGGACGCCAACTTCACGGTCACCGGGCAGGCCGCGGGGCAGTGCAGCGTGACGTTCAAGGACTTCTCGGGGCAGCACAAGACCGTCTCGGTCACGGTCACGACCAATCCGATCGTGATCGAGGGCGCACGCTGGTAGCGCGCCGCTGAAATTCGGGCGTCCGCGTCGAACGGCGTACGCGATGCGCGGAGCCCGGCCGGAGCGAAGCCTCGACGCCGCGGTCTCGCGTGCCCTGCACGCCGGCCGCGGCGCTCGCGTTCTCGTCGCCTGCTCCGGCGGCCCCGACTCGGTCGCCCTCGCGTCGATCGTGGCGCGGCTCGCCGCGGGCGGCCGCTGGCAGCCCGTCCTCGGGCACGTCAACCACGGGCGGCGGGCGAGCGCGGGCCAGGACGAGTGCGTCGTCCTCTCGGTGGCCGAGCGGCTCGGCTGCCCGGCCGCGGTGCTGCGCCCCGCCCTTGCGCGCGACGACGAAGCGACGCTCCGCGAAGCGCGCTACGGCGCGCTCGCCGCGCTCGCGCGCGAGCTGGACGCCGCCGAGGTCGTGACCGCGCACACCGCGGAGGACCAGACGGAGACCGTGCTCCTCGCGCTCTTCCGCGGCACCGGGCTCGCCGGCTTGGCGGGGATCCCCGAGCGCCGGCCGCTCGGCGAGGGCGTCACGCTCGTTCGGCCGCTGCTCGGGGTCGCGCGGGCCGAGCTGTCGGTCGAGCTGCGCACCGGCGGCCTGCCGTACGCCGTCGACCCCACCAACGCCGACCGGCGTTACCGGCGGAACGCCCTGCGGCCGCATCTGGGCGCGCTGCGCGAGGATTTCCCGCACCTCGACCGCGCCGTCGCGCGGTGCGCCGCGATCGTCGCCCGCGAGCTTCGCGCCGCGAACGGGTCGCCGGAAGCGATGCGCGAAGAGCGCCCGTGATGCAGCAGCAGACGCTTCCGCCCGGGATCGAACGGGTCTTGTTCGACGCGGCCGAGATCGCGGAGGCGAACCACCGGATGGCGGTCGAGATCGCGCGCGACTACGCCGGCACCTCGCTCGTCCTCGTCGGCGTCCTGAAGGGCGCGCTCTTCGAGACGGCCGACCTCGCGCGCGCCCTCGCGGAGATCCCGGGCGGCCCGGCCGACGTCCAGCTCGACTTCATCGCCGTGTCGTCGTACGGCAACGCGCACCGTTCGAGCGGCGAGGTTCGCCTGATCCAGGACACGACGCATGCGATCGAAGGCCGCCACGTGCTGGTCGTCGAGGACATCATCGACAACGGGCACACGCTGCACTACCTGCGCGCGATGCTGGAAAACCGAAAGCCGGCGTCCTTGCGCGCCGCCGTCCTGCTGGACAAGCCGTACCATCGCAGCCTCGACGTGCGCGTCGATTACGTCGGCTTGACGTGTCCGGACGAGTTCGTCGTAGGGTACGGTCTGGACTACCAGGAACGGTACCGGACTCTTCCTTATCTCGCGAAGCTTCGCCCGGAGGTCCTCCCGGGATGAGCAAGGCCGGGCGGGCCACCATTCCGTCGCGAGACGTGTTCAACCGAGAAACGTTCTAAGGTCGGAACGGTAAAAGGGTCTCGCAACGCATGGGTAAGCACCTCAAGAGCATCCTGGTCGTCCTCGGCATCTTCATCCTGGTGATCTTCATCGTGGATAAGCTGGTGCTGGGGCCCCAGCCGAACACGCAGCTCGCCTACTCGCAGTTCTACTCCGACGTCACCTCGCACAAGGTCAAGAAGGTGACGATCGCGGGGCACGACATCTCGGGCGAACTGAACGACAACACGAAGTTCACCACGACGGCGCCCGACGACCGGGACCTGCTGCCCGCGCTGCGCGCGAACAACGTCGAGATCACCGCCATGCCGGCGCAGTCGACGCCGCTGTTCGGCTACGTCGTGCAGTTCATCCCGTTCGTCATCATGGCGCTGCTGCTGATCTTCATCTTGCGGCAGGCGCAGAGCGGCGGGAGCCAGGCGCTCTCGTTCGGCCGGTCGCGCGCGAAGCTGCTCAGCGAGAACCGCCCCAAGGTCACCTTCGCCGACGTCGCCGGGGTCGACGAGGCGAAAGAAGAGCTCGGCGAGGTCGTCGAGTTCCTGAAGTATCCGAAGAAGTTCCAAGCGCTCGGCGCGCGGATCCCGAAGGGCGTGCTGCTGCTGGGACCGCCGGGCTCCGGCAAGACGCTGCTCGCGCGTGCGATCGCCGGCGAGGCCGGCGTTCCGTTCTTCTCGATCTCGGGCTCCGACTTCGTCGAGATGTTCGTCGGCGTCGGCGCATCGCGCGTGCGCGACCTCTTCGAGCAGGCGAAGAAGTCGGCGCCGTGCATCATCTTCATCGACGAGATCGACGCGGTCGGGCGGCAGCGCGGCGCGGGTCTGGGCGGCGGACACGACGAGCGCGAGCAGACCCTGAACCAGCTGCTGGTCGAGATGGACGGCTTCGATCAGAACACCGGCGTCATCCTGATCGCGGCGACGAATCGTCCCGACGTGCTCGATCCGGCGCTGCTGCGCCCCGGCCGCTTCGACCGGCAGATCGTCGTCGACCGCGCCGACGTGCGCGGACGTCAAGCGATCCTCGGCGTGCACTCGAAGAACAAGCCGCTCTCGAAAGAGGTCTCGCTCGAGACGCTGGCGCGGCGCACGCCGGGCTTCTCCGGCGCCGATCTGGAGAATCTGCTGAACGAAGCGGCGCTCCTCGCCGCGCGGCGCAACAAGTCCGTGATCGAGATGAACGACTGCGACGAGGCGATCGACCGCGTGATGGTCGGCCCGGAACGGAAGTCGGTCGTGATGTCGCAGCGTGAGAAGGAGAACACCGCCTATCACGAGTCGGGCCACGCCGTCGTCGGCGGGATGGTCCCGAACGGCGATCCGGTCCACAAGGTGACGATCATCCCGCGCGGGATGGCGCTCGGCATCACGTGGTCGCTGCCCGACGAAGACCGGCACTCGCAGACCAAGAACGAGCTGCTCGCGCTGATCAAACGGCTCGTCGCCGGGCGCATCGCCGAAGAGATCAAGTTCGGCGACGTGACGACCGGCGCGTCGAACGATTTCGAGAAGGCGACCGAGCTGGCGCGCCGGATGGTGACGCAGTACGGGATGTCGGATACGCTCGGCCCGATCCAGTACGGGCGCGGCAACCATCAGGTGTTCCTCGGCCGCGACTTCGGCGAAGACCGCAACTACTCGGAAGAGATCGCCGGAAAGATCGACGCCGAGGTCCGGAAGATCATCGACTCCTGCTACGCCGACGCGCGGAAGATCCTCGAGGTCAACTGGGACAAGGTCGAGCGGATGGCGGGCTCGCTGCTGGAGCACGAGACCGTCGAGGCCGAGGAAGTCCTGGCGATCCTGGCCGGGAAGCCGTGGCCGCCGCAGCAGCCGGAGCTGAAGCCGCCGACCGACGCGCCGCTCGCGGCGTCCGCGCCGCCCGAGCCGGAGGCGCGTCCGGAGCGCCCGAAGCGGCTTCCCCCGACGATCTCGCCGGAACCCGCATGAAGCGGGCCCGGTGGGCCACGAGGGCCGCGGTCTCCGCGGCCTTCGTCATCTTTGCCGGACCCGCCGGTGCCGCCGGGCAGCCGGGCTCGCCGCTGCCGCCGACCGGAACCCTCGCCGGAGGCGTCGCCTACGAGGTGCGCGCCGATCCCGCCCAGCCGGGCGCCGCGGTGGCGCTGTGGTATCGTGCGCCCTCGTCGGGATTCGGCGCCGCGCCGGTTCCCGCGCTCTCGCGTCTCGCCGCGGCGACGGTCGCGGCGTCCACGCCGATCACGGGGACCCCGCTTTCCGCGCTGGTCGCGCGCTACGGCGGGCGGCTCTCGGTCGAAGCCTATCCCGACAGCGTCGCGATCACGGCGGTCGTTCCGCCCGACCGCGTCGCGGACACCGTCCGCGCGATGACCGCCGACTACTTCGCCCCGGTCGTGACCGACGCGGGGCTGCGGCTCGCTCGGAGCGACGTCACCGAGGCGGCCGAGCTGCAGAGCCTCGAGCCGGAGGACGCGATCGAGGACGCGCTCGGCGCCGCGCTGTTCGCGAGCGGGCCGAGCCACGACGGAACGATCGGCAGCCCCGAGACGCTGCGAACGGTCGACGCCGGCGCCGTCCGGGCCTTCGCGGAGCGCGCGTTCCGTCCGTCCAACGCGATCGTCGTGCTGACCGGCGACGTCGACGCGTCGGCCCTGTCGGCCGTCGCGGCGCGTGCCGGCGCGCCGGCCGCAGGCGCCGCCGCGGCGCCCGAGCCCGCCGCCGCGCAAACCCGGCGCGACGGCGCGGAGCCGCTCCGGCGCACCGGCGAGGTGCGCGGGATCGGCCTCGGCTGGGCGGGGCCTCCCATCGTCGACGAGACGGACGCGACGGCGATGGACTTCCTCGCCGACGCGCTCTTCGCACCGCGAACCGGGCTCGTGCCGAAGGCGCTCGGCGACCGCAAAGCGACGGTGACCGGGCGATTCGTCACCTTCCGCGATCCCGGGCTCTTTCTCGTGACGCTGACCGGCCCGGATGCGGAAGCCGCCCGCCCGATCGTCGAACGCACGGTCGCCGCCGCGGCGCGGCCGATGAGCGGCGCGGCGTTCGCCGCCGCGCACGCCGCATACGTCTACCGGCTTCTCGGTGCGATGGAGACGCCGGGCGACGTCGCGTCGGTCTACGGCTGGTACACGGTCGAAGGCGATGCGCCGTACGCGCCGGCCGAGCGCGGGGGACGCTACTCGCGGCTCGCCGCCGGGCTCACGCCGCAGAGCGTCGCGCGCGCCGCGGCCCGCTACCTCGGTCCTTCGCCCGCCGTGGTCGTGATCGCGCCGGCCGCCCCCGCGGTGAAGACGTGAGGCGCGCGCGCGCGTTTGCGGCGGCGGGCGTGCTGGCGGCGTGCGGTGCGGCGCCGCTCGGGGCGGCGCCGGCGACGACGAGCGCGCAGATCGACGGCGTGCGCGCCTTCGCGCGCCCCGATCCGGGCGCGCCGCTGGCGGGGATCGCGCTCTTCGTGCGGGCCGGTCTCGACCGGCAGCCGGGCGACGAGAACGGCGTCGCCGCGCTGGCCGCGCAGTGCGTCCTCGAGACCCCCGTCGACGGCGTCCGCCTCGCCGACGCGGTCGACGCCGGCGGCGGCTCGGTCGCCTTCGCGGTGAGCGCCCAGCACGTGCGCTTCTTCCTCGAAGCGCCAGCGGGCGCGCTGCCGCGGCTGGCCGCGCTGGCCGCGCGGGCGCTCTCCGCGCCGGCGTTCGACGACGCGACCCTCGCCGTGGCGCGCGACGCGCTCGGCAAGCGGATCGCCGACGAGGGCGAGGACCCGCGCGCCGTGGGCCTGCAGATGGTCCACCAGGCCTACTACACCGGCGGCAGCGGCTTCCCGCCGCTCGGCGAGCCGGGCGCGCTGGCGCAGCTCGACGCCGGCGCGCTGCGCGCGTTCTACGCCAGATGGTACGTGCGGGGCGGCGCCCTGCTCGCGAGCGTCGGGCAGACCGGCGCGGCGAGCGACGCGGCCGCGGCGTCCCTGGCCGCGGCGCTTCCCGCCGGCGATGCGCCCGCGTCGGCCGTGACGGTCCGGCCGTACGCCGCGCAGCCCCGGCAGATCGTCGCGCGGCGCGACCTCGGCGGCCCGTTCATCGTCGTCGGCTACGCCGCGCCGGCGCTCGCCGACAAGGACTTCGCGGCCGCGCTCGTCGTCCGCGCGATGATCGAGGGGATCCTCGAGCCCGCCGTCGGGACCGGCTCGGCGCCGTTCCGGCCGGCCGGCGTCATCTACGGCTACGACGCCGCGCCGGCTCAGATGGCGGTCTGGATCAACGGCGGGCGAACCGAGCCGACGATCGCGCTCGGGATGCTGATCGCCGCGATGCGGAGCGCGTCGACGCGCGCCCTTCCCGCGTCCCAGCTCACCAAGTACGTCGAGACGGCACGCGGCGAGTGGGCGCTCGAGACGCTCTCGCTCGACGAGCGCGCGTTCGCGATCGGGAACGCGGTGCTCCACGGTCTCGACCCGGACGCCGACGCCGAGGTCGAGACGGCGATCGGCGCGGTGACCGCGGCCGACGTCGAGCGGGTGGCGAAACGCTGGTTCCAGCGCTTCGACGTCGCGCTCGTCGTGCCGCGCTCGACGGGAACGGGCGGCTGAGCACCGCGCTCGTCCACGACTATCTGAACCAGCGCGGCGGCGCGGAACGCGTCTTCGCGCACTTCGTCCGGGCCTGGCCGGACGCGCCGGTGTACACGGCGCTCTACGACGCGCGGTCCGTCGGCGATCTCGTGCCGCCGGATCGCGTGCGGACGTCGTTCGTGCAGCGGCTGCCGCTGCGCCGCGCGCTGTTCCGCGCGTACGCGCCGCTGTACCCCCGCGCGTTCGAGGCCTTCGACCTCTCCGCGTACGACGTCGTCGTCTCGTCGACCACCGCGTGGGCGAAAGGGGTGCGCGTGCGTCCGGGCGCCGTGCACGTGTGCTACATCAACACCGTTTCGCGCTTCGTCTTCGACGCGCAGCGCTACGTCGGAGGCTTCTCCGCCGGCGCCCTCGCGCGGCCGCTGCTGCGCGGTCTGCGCGACTGGGACGTGCGCGCCGCGCGGCGGCCGACGCGCTTCGTCGCGAACTCGCGCAACGTCGCCGAGCGCGTCCGCCGCTGGTACGGGCGCGACGCCGACGTGCTGCCGTGTCCGGTCGACGTCGATCGCTTCACCGTCGGAGACGGAACCGGCGGCTACTACGTCGTCGTGTCGCGTCTGCTCGCGTACAAGCGAGTCGATCTCGCGATCGCGGCGTGCGCGATCGCCGGCGTCCCGCTGCACGTCGTCGGCGAAGGTCCGGACGAAGCCCGCCTGCGCGCGCTCGCGCTCGGGACCGACACGACGTTCCACGGCGCGGTCGACGACGCGGCGCGCAACGCGATCGTCGGCGCGGCGCGGGCGGCGATCCTGCCCGGCGAAGAAGACTTCGGGCTCGTTCCCCTCGAGGCCGCCGCGGCGGGGCGCCCGACGATCGCCTACGCCGCCGGCGGCGCGCTGGAGACGATCGTCGAAGGGACGACGGGCGCGTTCTTCGACGCGCCCGATCCGCGCGCGCTCGCCGCGGCGCTGCGGGCGTTCGATCCGTCGCGATACGCCGCCGCCGAGCTGCGCGCGCACGCCGAACGGTTCGCGCCGCCGCGCTTCGTCGCGCGCCTGCGCGCGATCGTCGAGGAGACGCGCGCCGCGGCATGAACGCGGCGGCCGCGCCGATCCGCCCGACACGTGCGGTCGTCGTCGCCGCGCTGCTGTTCGCCGCCGTCTACATCGCGCTCGATCTGAACAAGCTGTGGGCGCTGCGCTACGGCGCCGACACCGGCACGTTTCTGCAGTTCCTGAACAACGTCGCGCACGGACGCGGCTCGTACGACGCGGCCGAGTACCGGCCGCATCTGCAGGTTCACGACTCGTGGAGCCTGCTCGCGCTGGCGCCGCTCGTCGCCGCGTTTCCGTACGCGCAGACGCTGCTGATCGTGCAGGTGCTCGCGATCGCCGGCGCGGCGCTCGCCGTCTGCGCCTTCGCGCGGGCGTGCGGCGCGAGCGCGCGCGGCGCGAGCGCGGTCGGGATCGCATACCTGCTCGCGCCGTGCGCGCAAGGGATCGCCTACGGCAACTTTCTGGAGAACGTGTTCGTGCCGCTGCTCGCCGCGCTCGGCGCGTTGGCGGTGCGGCTGCGAGCGCTCCCCGCGGCGCTGATCGTCGCGCAGCTGCTGCTGGGGCTGAAGGAGGATCAGGCGCTCTTCCTCGTCTGGTTCGGTCTCGCGTGCGCGCTGTGGTGGGATCGCCGGCTCGGACTCGCGCTGGCGGCGCTCGCGCTCGTGAACGGCGTCGCGTTCGTCGCGGCGGAGCAGCTGCAGCACGTGCGTCCCTCGCTGCCCGGCTACGCGCTGCACGTCGACGATCCGCTCGCGAAGCTCTCGTTCTTCCTCGCGCTGCTCGCGCCGTTCGCGTTCGCGCCGCTGTGGCTCGGGCGCTGGCTGCTGCTGGGCCTTCCGATCGTCGCGGAGCTGACGTTCAACAAGCCGTGGGCCTACGCGATCGCGCGGATCGGCACGCACTGGACGGCGAGCGCGCTCGCCGCCGCGGCGCTCGGCGCGGCGATCGTCGTCGCGCGGCGCCCGCGCTTCGCGACGCCGATGCTCGTCTGCGCCGCGCTGTGCGCGCTGACGATCAACGACACCGCGCTGAAGATCGGGCGCTGGCCCTACGTCGTCGACCGCGCCGCGTACGCGCGCGCCGCCGCGCTGCGTGCGAGCGGCGAGCCGGCGCTCGTTCCGCGGCCGCAGGAGGGCGTCTACGCGGTCGCCGCCGCGAACCCGCACGTCGCGCTGCGGCGCTACGCGCGCGGCGAGAGCGGATACTGTCCCGCGTACGACACGAACGCGCGCGCGTTCTTCGCCTCGCTCGGAATCGGCACGTGGCCGCGCGGCGTCAGGCTGTGCGGCGGCGTTCCAATCGCGCTCAGCTCGTCTGGTGCGCCGCGACGATCAAGATGACGTTGGTGACGTTGAACGTGCCGTGCGCGATCATCGACGCGGCGAGCGTTCCGGTGCGCTGGTAGACGAAGGCGAGGATGATCCCGACGGCCCACAGCGGCACGAGCGCCGAGCGCGAGCCGTGCGACATCGCGAAGAGCAGCCCGCTCAGCGCGGCGGCCAGCCAGAGCGGCGTGTAGCGGTAGATCGCGTTGAAGAGGAAGCCGCGGAACGCGGTCTCCTCGACGAACGGGGCGAGGACGCAGGCGAAGAACGCGAACGCCGCGATGATCGTGGGATCGTGCGCGCCCGAGAGCGCGTCGACGACCTGCTGCTCGGGGCGGACGTGCGTGAGCGCGGTCTGCACCAGGCTGATCGCCATCGTGATCGCATAGGCCGCGAGGCCGCCCGTCACGCCGATCGTCGCTTCGAACGTCGTGGGGAGTCGCATCCCCACCTCGCGCAACGGCCGCTGCGCCGCCCAGTGCAGCCCGGTGAGCAGCGCCGGGAGGACGGGCGCGTAGACGGCGAGCTGCAGCGCGAGGATGTTCCAGTTGAGAACGAGCTTGCGCGGATCGACGTGCGCGTGCGTCGCGCTGAGCCAGGTGAGCTGCAGCATCTGGGCGACGACGAACGCCGCGCCGAGCGTGAGCAGCACGACGAGCGAGCGCCACCAGACGAAGGCGTCAGACGGCCAGCGCGTCAGCGAGAGCGGCGAACGAGCGGAGGTCGAGATCTTCACCACGGACGTCGGAGTCGAGCGAGAGGGCCGCGAGCGCCTCCGCGATCCGTTCGCGCGGAAGCTCCAACGCGAGGGCGAGCGAGTTGGCGAGCGTCTTGCGGCGGTACGCGAACGCGCCGCGGACGACCTGTTCGAAGCGCCGGCGGTCGCGCACCGCGGCGGCCGGCGCCTCGCGGCGGTGCAGCACGACCACGCTGGAGACGACGCCGGGGCGCGGAAAGAACGCGCTCGGCGGAACGGTCAGCGCGCGCTCGACCCGCATCGTCAGCGCGATGGCGACCGTGAGGCTGCCGTACTGCGCGGTCCCCGGCTTCGCAAGGAGCCGTTCCGCGACGTCCTTCTGGATCATCGCGACGACCCGCGCGGGCGGCCGGGAGAGCGCCGCGAGCCCGGTCAGCAGCGGCGTCGCCACGTTGTACGGCAGGTTTCCGGCGACGCGCCAGGCCGCGTCGTCGCCGGACCAGGCGGCGTAGTCGAAGGCGAGCGCGTCGGCGAGGCGGACGTCCACGCCGGCGAGGTCGGCCCGCTCGCGCAGGATCGCCACCATGTCGGGGTCGACGTCGAAGGCCGTGACGCGGGCGCCGAGGCGCGCCAGCGCCGCCGTGAGCGCCCCGGTCCCGGCACCGACCTCCAGCACGCGCTCCCCGGGCGCGTCGACGGCCAGCCGCGCGATCCGCGCGGCCGTCCCGCCGTCCATGAGGAAGTGCTGTCCGAGCCGCTTCTTGGGCCGGATCCCCCGCGCCCCGAGCAGCGCGCGGCTCGAGGTGCCGCGCGCTCCTTCGTCCGAGCGGTCTATTTGAAGACGTACACCATGACGGAGCGCCGGCCGAACGCGTCGGCCGCCGACGTCGACTGGAAGCCCAGGTCGATCCGGTTGCCGCGGATCGCGCCGCCGGTGTCGCCCGCCACGGCGTGCCCGTAGCCCGGGATGAACAAGTGCGTCCCGAGCGGGATCACCGCGGGGTCGACGGCCACGATGCCGTGCCCGGCGGGCCGGCCGATCGCCGTCATCCCGCTCCCGCCGGCGGAGGCGGCGCTGTAGGCGGTGGCGACCATCGAGAGCGCCGAGGTGGCGAGGCGCAGCGTCCCGGCGATCCCGCGCCGGGCGAGCGCCGAGAGCGCGGTGTACTCGCCGATCCCTTCGGCGACGATCTTGTCGTGCGGCGCGCGCAGGACGCGCGAGACCAGCCGGCTGCGCCGCAGCGCGTTGCCGTAGCCGGTGCGCGAGACCTCGTACGAGACCGCGGCGAGACCCGGCCGCCCGGCCGAGACGACCTTCGACTTCCCGAGCGGCAGCGCGAGCGCGTAGCGCTTCACGACGCGCGGCGGGATGGGCTCGCGAACGGTCTCCGTCCAGCGCTCGACGTGCCGGACCTGGATCGTCCCGTTGGCGCTCAGCGACGAGAAGGCGGCCGGCGAGACCCGGTCGTGCGCGTCCCAGCGCACGTGCTGGTCGGCGAGGAGATCGGCGACGCACGCCGCGCTCGAACGAACCGTGCGCGGAACGCCGTCGACGACGACGGTCACCGGCACGGCGGCGCGATACGTGACGGTCTCGCCGTCTTGGAGGGCCGTCGCAGGCTCGGGGATGACGGCGTCGTCCGGCCCGGGGACGACGCTCTGCTCGGTGAGCAGATCGCCGACGGTCGCCGCGCGCGTGTCGAGCGGCTCGGACCGTCCGTCGTGGACGAAGATGATGTGTTTGGCGGGGACGGGATCGGCGATCTGCGCCATGGCTCCGCCGATCTGGTTCGGCACCGTACCGGTGCAGAACGGGATCAGCAGGCCCAGCGAGAGGACGCCCGTCGCCGCGAACGGCGAAGGATGATCGTTTCTGATCGTCCGACTCCTTTCTCGTGCGAGGGTGCATTCCGCCGGGCGCGGATCAAACGATCCGTACCTGAGGCGGTCCGCACTCGACGTCGTAGCGGTGGTCGGCGAGCGACGATGGCTCGGTCGAATGCCCCGCGGAACCGAATGATCCCGCTCGGACGCCGCCTACGGTACCACGTTCGTCAAGCTCGCGTCAAATGCGGTCGTCGCAGCGCCGCCTGATCCGCCCCGCTGCCGATGGAACCGCCGGCCGATGGAGAACAGAGCGCTCGTGCAGGTCGGATTCTTCACCGAGTGCTACCGGCCGATCGTGAACGGCGTCGTCGCGAGCATCGACGCGCTGCGCGACGGTCTGCGTGCGCGCGGGGTCGGCGTCACGACGATCGCGCCGCGTTTTCCGGACTTCGTCGACGAAGAGCTCGGCGTCGTTCGCTTGCCGTCGCTGCCGCTTCCGACCGCGACCGCATACCGGCTGTGCGTGCCGTACCTGCGCGCGGACGACCGGCGCGCGATCCGCGCGCTCGACGTCGTGCACGCGCACTCGCCGTTCGTGACGGGATGGATGGCGATCGCATGCGCGCGCCGCATGCGCGTTCCGCTCGTCTTCACCTATCATACGAGACTCGACGCGTACGCGCATTACGCGCCGTTCGACCGCGCTGCGACGGAGCGCGCGATCGCTTCGCTCACGCGCCGTTACGCGAACGCGGCGGACACGGTGGTCGTGCCGACGCGCGCGATCGAGACGTGTCTGCGCGACATCGGCGTGCGTGCGCCGATCGCCGTCGTGCCGAGCGCGATCGACGTCGCGCGCTTCGCCGGCGGCACGCGCGGCGCCGAGCTGCGCGCGCGCCTCGGCGCCGACGGCGACGTGCCGCTCGCGCTCGTCGTCTCGCGTCTCGCGCTCGAGAAGAACGTCGAGCTCGCGCTCGAGGCCGCGGCGATGCTCCCGGAGGTGCGGCTCGCCGTCGTGGGGGACGGTCCGCATCGCGCGGCGCTCGAGGAGCACGCGCGCCGGCTCGGACTGGGCGAGCGCGTCCGCTTCACCGGCACCGTGCCGCGCGAGCTGCTGCCCGACGTCTACGCGGCGGCCGACGCGTTCGTGTTCCCGTCGACGAGCGAGACGCAGGGGCTGGTCCTCGCCGAGGCGCTCGCGGCCGGGCTCCCGATCGTCGCCGCCGACAGCGAGGCGAGCCGCGAGGTGCTGGCGGGCGGCCGCCCGGTCGTCGCCGGCGACGCGCCCGCGTTCGCCGCCGCGCTCCGCGAGGCGCTCTCGCGCGGCCGCGATCACAGTGCCGTACATTTGGCATTCTCGCGGTTTAGCGTGGAGATGCAGACGCGGCGGATCCTCTCGATCTACGAGGAGGTGCTCGCCGCGAGAGCCGCTTGACTCGAACGTATGTTCGATATAGGATGATCGCACGAGCCATGACCCGCACCATCGTTCGCCACCGCTCCGCCGACGTCGCCGTCGGCTACGCCGCCGACCTCGGCGGCGCCGGGATCGCCTACGCCGCCCTGGCGACCGGGACGGGACGCTCCGTCGTCAAGGTCCCCTTCTCGGCCCGGCCGCTGCCGGGGCTCGACGGACGCGAAATGGGATACGCCGCGGTCGGCGCCGTCGCCGCCTACCTGCGCGGCCGCGGCTTCACCCGGGTCCGGATCCGCATCGCCGACGCCGGCGTGGTCGACGACCTGAACGCCCGGACCACCGTTCCGCCGTCGCTGGCGATGCCGTACGTGAAGACGCGCTGCGCCCTGCACGGCTTCGCCGTGGCCCGCGTCGAACGCGGCGAGCCGATTGAAACGCAAGACCTCGACGGCCGCGCCCGCGCCGACATCGGCCAGCGCGGACGGATCGCCGCCTGACCTTCGTCCCGCCGACCTTCCGCACGAAACGCACGCGCTCGCGCGGGCGCTCATCGGGGCGCTCCTCGTCCGCCGCTACCGCGACGAGACGCTGATCGGACGCATCGTCGAGACCGAGGCGTACCTCGGGGACGATCCCGCCTCGCACGCCTACCGCGGCCCGACCGCGCGGAACCGCGCGATGTTCGGCCCGCCGCTGCACGCCTACGTGTACTTCATCTACGGCGCGAACTGGTGCCTCAACGTGACCAGCGAAGGCGCCGGCACGGGGGCCGCCGTGCTCGTCCGGGCCTGCGAGCCGGTCGCGGGCCTGGAGACGATGCGCCGGCTGCGCGGGCGCGCCGGCGTGCGCGACCGCGACCTGCTGCGCGGCCCGGGCAACCTCTGCCGCGGGCTGGCGATCGGGCCGGAGTTCGACGGCGCGGATCTGCTCGCCGACCCGCGGCTGCGGCTCGCCGCCGGGGACGTCGTCGAGGATGTCGGCACGAGCCCGCGGATCGGGATCACGAAGGCCGCCGAGCTTCCGTGGCGGTTCTACGCGCGCGGAAGCCGCTCGCTCAGCGGACCGCGCGCCTTGTCGCCTTGAACGGCGTGTGGTAGACTCCATCCGTCGCGCGGTCCGACGCCGCCCGGCTCTTCACGTTCCTCGGCGCTTCGTCTGGATGCGGAGTCCCGGCAGCCTCGCCGGTCGAGTCCCTCCCGCGAGCGTCCGCCTCCCCAAGGGAGCATTCCGCTGCAGTTCGACAATCGGCCCTCCAACAACGGTCGCCCAGAAGGCGGAGGCCGTCGCCGCCGCTCGCGGCGCAACCGCCAGCGCTACAACGAAGGCGGCGGACCGCCGCCGCAGCAGCACGACGTCTTCACGCAGCCCGAGTTTCCGCAGCCCGTCGGGCCGCCGCTGCTCTCGCCCGAACAGCTCGCGGAGATGAGCAAAGCCGAGCTGAACGAGCTCGCGAAGACGTTCGAGATCGAGAATCCGACGAAGATCAAGAAGGACGACCTCCTCGCGCAGATCGTCGACATCCAAGCGCAGCGCAGCGGCCTGGAGAAGGCCAACGGCGTGCTCGAGATCCTTCCCGAAGGCTACGGCTTTCTGCGCCGCGAGGGCTATCTCGTCGGCAGCGAAGACATCTACATCTCGCAGTCGCAGATCCGGCGCTTCGAGCTCCGCCGCGGCGATCTCGTCGCCGGCCAGGTGCGGCGCCCGAAAGAGAACGAGAAGTACTACGGCATCGTGAAGGTCGAGACGGTCAACGGCCGTCTCCCCGAGGAGATCGCCGGCCGGCGCGTGTTCGAGGAGCTGGGCGCCGAGCCGCCCACGCAGCGCTTCGTTCTCGAGACGCGCGGCGATCTGACGACGCGTGCGCTCGATTTGTTCGCCCCGCTCGGGCGCGGACAGCGCGCGTTGCTCGTCGTTCCGCCGCGCGTGGACGACACCGCGCTCGTGACGCGCATCGCGCGCGCCGTCGAGGCGAACGATCCGGACGCGCACGCGATCCTGCTGCTCGTCGACGAGCGCCCGGAAGCGGTGACCCACCTGCAGCGCACGCTCGACGTCGAAGTCGTCGCGACGACGTTCGACGAGCACGCCGAGCACCACGTGACGACCGCGGAGCTCGTCTTCGAGCGCGCGAAGCGCATCGCCGAGCTGGGCGGTGACGCCGTCGTCGTCGTCTCGTCGCTGACGCGCCTGGCGCGCGCGTACGCCGCGACCGCGCATCACAAGAACGGCGGGCAGCTCGACGCGAACGCGCTGCAGCGCCCGAAGCGGCTGTTCGGCGCGGCGCGCGCGCTCGAAGGCGGCGGGTCGCTGACGGTCGTGGCGTCCGTCACGGCGGGCACCTCCGCCTTCGACGCGCTGCTGCTGGACGAGCTGGCGCCGCTCGACAACGCCGAGATCGTGCTCGCGCGCGAGCTCGCCGCCCCGCGCGCGTATCCGCCGGTCGATCTCGTCGCGAGCTCGAACGTGTACGAAGAGCAGCTCCTCAGCGAGATCGCGCTGCACAAGGTCAACGACGTGCGGCGGCTGCTCGCCGGCGTCCCGACCGTCGAAGGGTCGGAGCGTCTGTACGCGGCGCTCGCCCGCACGCAGACGAACGACGACTTCATCACCGCCTTCGATCTGAAGAAGGTGTAGCGGCGACGCAACGGCTGCAGAAGTTCCTCGCCGCGGCCGGCGTCGCGTCGCGCCGCCGCGCCGAGGAGCTGATCGTCGCCGGGCGGGTGCGCGTCGGCGGACGCATCGTGCGCGAGCTCGGGACGAGCGTCGCCGACGACGCGCGCGTCGAGGTCGACGGACGGCTCGTCCGGCTCGTCGCGTCGCGCACGTATCTCGTGCTGCACAAGCCGGCCGGCGTCGTCACGACGATGCACGATCCCGAGCGCCGGCGCACGGTCGCGCAGATCGTGCGCGAGCACGGCGTGACGGCGCGCGTCGTCCCCGTCGGGCGGCTCGACTACGACACGAGCGGCGTGCTGCTCCTCACCGACGACGGCGCGATCGCGCACGTCCTCACGCACCCGCGCTTCGGCGTCGAAAAGACGTACCGCGCGACGCTGCGCGGCCGGCTGGAGCCGGCAGCGATCGAGGCGCTGCTGCACGGCGTGCGGCTCGAGGAGGGACGTGCCGCACCGGCGCAGCTGCGGGTCGTGGCGACGCGCCGCGACGTCTCGCTCGTCGACGTCACGATCCACGAAGGGCGGAATCGTCAGGTGCGCCGCATGTTCGAGAGCGTCGACCATCCCGTGATCGCGCTCGTGCGTCTGCGCTTCGGCCCGATCGCGCTGGGCGATCTCCCGCCCGGCGGACTGCGCGAGACGACGCCGCGCGAGCTGGCTGCGCTCCGCCGTATCGCCGCCGAGGCGGCCGCGCCCGAGAACGTCGAGGACGAAGCGTGAGCGTGGTGCGCGGGATCCGCGGCGCGATCACCGTCGAGCGCGACGAGCCGGAGCTGATCCTGGATGCGACCGGGCGGCTCTTGCGCGAGATCGTCGAGCGGAACGGGGTGGCCGCCGAGGACGTCGCCTCGGCGCTCTTCACCGTCACGCCGGACCTCGTCTCCGAGTTTCCGGCGGCGGCCGCGCGGGCGATGGGCTGGTCGCTCGTGCCCCTGTTGAATTTCACCGAGATCGGGGTACCGGGTCGTCTGGAACGCTGCATCCGGGTGATGGTGCACATCAACACCGAGCTGCGTCAGGACGAGATCCGTCACGTCTACCTCGAAGGAGCGACCGTTCTTCGGCCCGACCTGACCGCGCAGCGCTGAGCGGCTCGCGCCGGGCGAGCAGGGGAAGGCCGCGGCGCGGAGCAATGCGCGGGCCGGAACCTTGGGACGGCTGCGCCCGTTGTGTGTTCCTCACCCAGTGTCCGCGAGGTGCCATGGTCGTTCGCAATCCCCGTCCGCTCGCCGTCGCCGCGCTCGCCGCGCTGGCGTCCGCGCTGGCTCCGCTCGGCGCCTCCGCGCAGACCTCGACGTTCTACACGCCGCCGAAGATCGTCAAGCAGGGGACGTCGACCGCGCCGGTGGTCGGCACCGGATCGGTGACCGTGCAGGTCTTCGTGCACAAGGACGGTTCGATCGGCTCGGTGCGCGTCGAGAAGTCCACGAACCATGGCGACGACGCCGCCGCGACGGAGATCGCGAAGACGTCGAAGTACAAGCCGGGCGAGCGCGACGGGAAGCCGATCGACGCGTTCTACACGCTGGCGCTGAAGTTCAACGGCTCCGCGGTCACGACCGACACGGGCTCGACCTCCGGGGACGTGAACCGCGCCAACGCGCTGATCCGCGCCGGCAACTACGCCGGGGCGAAGACCGAGCTGGAATCCTACCTCGTCGGCCACCCGGGCGACAAGGACGCCGAGGCGCTCCTCGGCGTGGCGGACTCGTATCAGAACGACTCGGCCGGCGCGATCGCGGCGTTCGACTCGGCGGGAACGGTCCCCGACCGCTACAAGGTGGTCGCCGCGAAAGCGTACGCCGACGCGGCGGTCGACGCGCTCAAGGCGAAGGACTACGACAAGGCGGTGGCGCTCGCCGGGAAGTCGCTCGCGCTGCAGCAGAGCGCGAACGTCTTGTTCGTACGCGGCACCGCCGAGGCGAACGCGCAGAAGTACGGGCCGGCGATCGCCGATCTCGAGCGCGCGCGTCAGATGGTGCTCGGCGCGCCGCATCCCGACCAGCAGTCGCTCAACGCCATCGAGCCGGCGCTGGCGACCGCGTACGTCCTCGGCGGGCAGCCGCAGAAGGGCCTCGCCCTCGCCCAGCAGATCAAGCAGCGTGACCCCTCGAACACGAACGTCGACGACGCGCTCTCCAACTACTACATGCAGCAGGCGAACGCGGCGGCGCAGGCGGGGAAGCGCGACGACGCGGTGACCGACCTCGAAGCCGGCGCGAAAGCGGTTCCGTCGCGCGCGGCGAGCATGTACGTCTCCGCCGCCAACGTCCTGGCCGGCGCGCCGACGCCGGACTGGAAGCGCATCCGCGCCGAATGCGACAAGGCGCTGGCGACCGATCCGACCAACGCGAACGCGAACTACATCGCCGGGATCGCGGCGGCGAACAGCAACGACCGTACCGCCGCGATCGCGTACCTGCAGAAGGCGAAGGCCAACGCGGGCAGCGATACCAAGCTGGCGACCAATGCGACCAACGCGCTGCAGAAGCTCGGCGTGAAGCCGTAGCGCGAACGACCAGGAATGAACGCCGGGACCGCCAACACCTAGGCCCGCGCCGGGCGACGTCCCGCCGTCTTTCGTATTGTCCGGCGCCTCGTCCGCCCTCGCACCTCGAGCGGACACCTTCACCCGAGCACTCGGAGGCACGCACAACCTCGTGAACTTTGCGGACTTTTTCGGCACCATCAATCGCGGCGGTCCCGCGATGTGGATGCTTGTACTCCTCTCGGTCGTCGCCATCGCGATCGTGATCGAGCGGCTGCTCTTCTTCGCGAGCCAGCACTCCGACTCGAAGGGGCTGCTGCGTCAGATCGGGCAGCGCATCGCCGCGGACGATCTCCCGGGCGCGATCAAGATCTGTCGTCAGCAGAAGGGGATGCTCCCCAAGGTTTTGGAGTTCGGGCTCCAGCGCGGCGAGAAGAACCGCGCCGACATCACCGACGCGCTCTCGATCGCGCTCATGGAGAACCTGAACTCGCTCGAGCGGAACCTCGGCATCATCGGCACCATCGCCGTCATCGCCCCGTTCGTCGGGCTGTTCGGTACGGTGCTCGGCATCATCCGCGCCTTCCAGGACATCGCTCTCAAGGGCAACTCGACGCCGGCCGTCGTCGCGGCGGGCGTCTCCGAGGCGCTGATCACCACGGCGGCCGGCCTGTTCGTCGCCGTCGTCTCCGTCATCTTCTTCAACTACTTCAAGACGCGCATCAAGGCGTACAACCAGGAGATGATCGTGTCGGCCAACCAGCTCGCCGAGATGCTGCACTTCCACAACACCGGCGCGGCGATCCCGACGGATCTCTACCAGCCGTCTGCGACGAAGTAAGCTGAACCTTCCGGTCCGAGGGATCGACCTATGAGCATGGTCTCCGCACAGCAGGACGACGAGGTGATGGCCGAGATCAACATCACGCCGTTCACCGACGTGCTGCTGGTCCTGCTGATCATCTTCATGATCCTGGCCGCGCTCGTCGCGCCGCCGGGGTTCGAGAAGCAGCTGCCCGACAAGAACGATCAGAACATCGTGCAGCAGCACAAGAAGAACGACGACATCGAAGTGCTCGTCAACGCGAAGGGCGTGATCTACGTCAACGGCAAGCAGTCGGACACGACCCACATCTATCAGGACATGGCGGACGTCGAGCGGCGCATGGGCCATCGCCACGTCTCGCTGACCGCCGACGTCAAAGCGCCGTACGGGACGATCATCAAGATCCTCGACGCGGCGAAGATCGTCGGCCTCCAAGACGTCGGCTTCGTCACGTCGTAAGAAAGCGAAGGAACTCTAGCTCGTGGCAGTCTCCACCGGACAAGGCGAAGACGAAGTGATGTCCACGATCAACATCACGCCCTTCACGGACGTGCTGTTGGTCCTGCTCATCATCTTCATCATCCTCGCATCGGTCGTGAAAGAGCCGAAGCTCCCCGACGCCAAGAATCGCGAGCGCGTTCACGCGTCCGAGATCGTGGTGCTGGTCAACGACAAGAACCAGGTGCAGATCGGTTCGAACGTCGTCGATCAAGCCGAGGCGAAAGCGCAGTTCCAGGAACTGGTTCACGCGACCGGCGCCGGGCAGAAGTCGGTCATCATCAAGGCGGACCCGCGTGCGGATTTCGGGACGATCCTGCGCGTGATGGACGCCGCCAAGTCCGCGAACCTCGACACCTTCGGCCTCGCGAACCACATCGAGGGCCAGCCGGAAGGGCAGTCCGGGCCGTAGATGTCGACCAACGCCACCCCGCCGCCGCGGCCGCCGCAGCCGCCGGTCACGCGCGCCGAGCGGGCGAAGAACTTCCTGCTGTACGGCTTCGCGATCTCGATCGCGCTGCATCTGCTGTTCGGCCCGTTGGTGAAGTTCAAGCCGACGCAGACCGAGGAGTCGGCGCCGCAGAAGGTCACCGTCGTCAAGGTTCCGACGCCGCCTCCGACGCCGAAGCCGACGCCGACGCCGCCGCCCACGCCCCCGCCGACGCCGCCGCCGCACGAGACGCCGCCGCCGAAGCAGACGCCCGCGCCGCAGCAGCCGAAGATCAAGATCAACACCGAGCACACGACCTCGAAGTCGAACAGCGGTCCGACCGAGAACGCGAACAAGTACACGACCGGCAACGTGAACGGGATCCCGCAGGGCCAAGGCACCGCGCCTCCCGCGACCGCGCCGCCGGCGACGCCCGCTCCCGCGACGCCGCCTCCGACCCCGACGCCCAAGCCCACGCCGACGCCCGCGTCGTGCGCGCGGCCGAACGTGCCGGCGACGACCATCCGCGCCGCCGAGCCCGACACGCCGCAGATGGCGCAGCAGCAGGGCATCACCGGCGACGTCCAAGTGATCGTCTCGCTCGACACGAACAGCCACGTGATCGGGGCGAAGATCGGCAGCTCGCCGAGCGTCGTGCTGAACAACGCCGCACTCTCGGCGGCACGTCAGTCGACGTTCCAAACCGAGATCCGCGACTGCAAGCCGATCGCCGCGGAGTACATCTTCACCGTCAGCTTCACGTCTCAATGAGAGGATTCGGCGCTCTTGACGAGCGCCGAATCCATCGCGTTCGCGCGCGGCGCGCGCTAGCCGCCGTCGTAAGGACGTGGTCGCACGCCGGCGTCGAGGCGTTGCTCCGGGCGAACGGGGTTTCGAGCGCCTTCGGCGCTCTTGCCGAGCGCGAAACTTCGCGTTCGCGCGCGGCGGCGCGCGAGCCGCCGGCGTAACGACCTCGTCCGCGCGGCGACTCGAGACGTTGGTCTTGCGGACGTTTACAGGACGCCGAGGTCGCGGAGCTTGTACATCGTGTCGATGTAGCCGACGAGCTGCGCTTCCTGTTCGGCGGTGCGGCCGGTGAACTCGACGCCGATGCGGTACTTGCCGGCCGTCGCGTCGTTCGCGCACCAGCGAACCTCGCCGGTGAGCTGCAGCGGCGGGCGCGGGTCGCCGCGCAGCTCCAACTCGAGATCGAGCGGCTGACCGGCGGGCAGCGCGACGTCGGAGAGCATGGCGAGCCCGCCGAGACCGACGTCGTACGTCTCGGTGCGCGCCGCCGGGAAATCGGCCCCGATCGTGTACGCGACGAGCATCGGCGCGTCGATCAGACGCCGGCTCGAGCGATCGTCCTGCACGCCGCGCAGTTCGCTCCGGCGGGAAACGCTTCCCGGCGTGCGAAGCGGGCGTGACGTGACGTTTCTGCAAGCGATGATCCTCGCCGTGCTGCAGGGCGTCAGCGAGCTGTTCCCCGTCAGCAGCCTGGGCCATACGGTGCTGATCCCCGCGCTGCTGCGCTGGCACGTCGACGAAGGGTCGGATGCGTTCCTCGCGTTCGTCGTGGTGCTGCATCTCGGGACCGCGCTCGCCCTGGTGGCGTACTACGCGGCCGACTGGCTCGCGATCGTGCGCGGTCTCGCCGCGAGCATCGTGCGCGGGCGGATCGGCGACGATCCGAGCGAGAAGACGGGCTGGCTGCTCGTCGCGGGGACGATCCCGGTCGGGATCCTGGGCGTGCTGTTCGAGTCCGCGGTGAAGAAGCTGTTCGCATCGCCGGAGCCGGTCGCCGCGTTCCTCTTCCTCAACGGGCTGCTGATGCTGGGCGGCGAGACGCTGCGCCGGCGCCAGCACGCGAACGCCGGACACCCGTATCGCCGGCTGCCGTCGCTCGGTGCCGCGGACGGCGTCCTGGTCGGGTTCGCCCAGGCGCTCGCGCTGCTGCCGGGGATCTCGCGCTCCGGCTCGGCGATCGTCGCCGGGCTGCTCCGCGATCTGCGGCACGAGGATGCGGCGCGCTACGCGTTCCTGCTCGCGACCCCGGTGATCCTGGCCGCGAGCGTGCTGGAGTTTCCGAAGCTGTTCGCGCCGGGCGCGCACGTCGTGCTCGTCGAAGCGGTGGCGGGCGGTCTGCTCGCGGGTATCACCGCCTACGCGTCGGTCGCCTTTCTCACGCGCTGGTTCCGGCACAACGACCTCGCTCCGTTCGCGTGGTACTGCATGCTCGCCGGCGCCGTCTCGTTCGTTCTCTTCGCCACGAAAGTCATCGCATGAAACCGCTCGCGCTGATCCTCGCCGTCGTCTTCATCATCATCGCGATCCTGTACTGGGTCGGACACACGCCGCTCGGTCAGCACACGAAGCACGGAATCCTGTTCTTCGTCCTGTTCCTGCTCTGTCTCGTCTGGTACCGTTTTCAGAGCGCCCAACCCGCACGATGAAGTTCGGCGCTCGCGACGAGCGCCGAAGCCGTCTCGTTCGCGCAGCCGCGCGGTCAGCGCTTTGAGAGCAGATAGATCTCGCCGGGTTCGGGCTCGACGGTTTCGACGGGGCCGCGCTGCTCGCGCAGGAGGCGCTCGAAGCGCGCGGCGTGCGTCGCGGTCGTCTGCAGGATCGCGAACGGAGCGTCCGACGCCGCGGCGATGACTTCGCCGAGCGCACGATCGTACGCCGCGTCGTCGTTGACGCGCGCGCCGAACACCGTGTCGCGATAGAGCCGCTCGACGTTCAAGTACGGATCGCCGGCGTGCCACGCTTCCCACATCCAGACGCGCGGATCGACGCGCCGCGCGGCGCCGCGTCCGGGCGGCGCCAGATACACGGCGTCGGCGCGCACCGCCCCCAGCGTCGTCGCGAAGTCGGCCCGGCGCACGGTGTTGCGGCGCCCGTTCGCGCACACGCGCCGCTGCGTCTCGCGGATGTAGTGCCACGCAAGCTCGCTCGGCGGGACGTCGATCATCTCGTCGGGGTCGCGCGCCTTGTGCAGCCAATGGCAGAGCACGTGCCACAGTCCGAGGACGGCGATCCCGGTCTGCCCGTCGCTGCGCAGCGCGTGCACGTTCGCGTGCCAGACGCCGAGATAGCGGCACTGCTCCTCGCTGAAGAAGACGCCTTCCCACGCCCGAAACAGATCGGTCGGATAGATGCGTCCGGGCAGCATCTCGACGATCTCGGCGACCTCGGGGTCGCGCAGGATCGTGAAGTCGTTCGCGACGATCCCCTCGCCCGCGCGCACGAACCACTCGAGGAGGTCGCCGCCGTGCACGACGATGCCGTGACGCTTCAGCGTCGCGAGATGGTTCGGGATGCCCATGAACGGATCGACGACGCTCGCGATCCCGCGCTCCCGGCACAGGTCGAGCAGGCGCGAGCCGGAGATGCGCCGCGTGCGGGCGGGGAGGTCGATCACGTCGGGGCTCCCGCGCGCGCGGCGTACGCCGCGGCGACGCTGCGCGCGTCCGCGGCGTAGTGCGGCACGCTCGCAGCGACGCGCTCGGCGACGGCGGCGACGTTTGCGGCGGCGTCCTCGGCGTGCGCGTCGCGGTCGCGGCGCGTCGCCGCTTCGAGGATCACCGCGAGCGGCCCGAGCCGCGTCGCCCGGTCGCTCGCTCCGCGGCGTGCGCTGACCCGTTCGGCGAGCAGCGCGATCAGGGCTGCGTCGTCCGCCGCGGCCTCGGCGATGCCGGGCGATTCGCCGTCGTCTTCCGCTGCGACGTCCGGATCGCGCGTGACGAACTCGCGGAACGCCGTCACGAGGCGGACGGAGAACCGGCGGCCGCTCTCCGCGGAGAGTGCGAAGGCGGCTTCCGCGGGCGCGCCCGCGCCCTCGTCGCTCTCGAGCACCGAGAGGAAGGCGTGCACGATCCCGACCGCGCTGGCGTCGGCCGGGACGCCGTCCCAGCGCAGCGCGTCGGGGAAGCCGGTCCCGTCCTCGTGCTCGCGATGCCAGCGCACGATATCGGCCGCGCGCGCGGGCAATCCGGGGATGGCCGCCGCGAGATGCGCACCGTGGAGGGGAAAGTCGGCCAGCGCGAGCGCCTGCAGCCCGGCCGACGCACCTTCCGGAACGTCGACCAGCACGAGACCCGTCTCGGCCAGCAGCCCGGCGTACCAGCTCGCGGCGACGACGTCGTCGCCGGCGCCGCGGAAGCGCGCGAAGCGAGCGGCGAGGCGGGCGCGCCGGCGGGCGAATCCGTGGCGGCGGCCGGCGCATGCGTCGCCGACCGCGCCGTACACTCCGAGGGCGCCGTCCGCAGGAGAGATCATTCTCGCCGCACGACGTTCACCGCACCGTGCCGAATCCCTCACCCCGCGCCGCCGGCGTCGCCGGCGGCTTCGCCGGCGCGATCGGCGACACGCCGCTGATCGCGCTGCCGAAGCTTTCAGCCGCCTTCGGACGGACGATCCTGGCCAAGGCGGAGCATCTCAACCCGGGCGGCTCGGTGAAGGACCGTGCCGCGCGCGGGATCGTCGAGGACTTCGAGGCGCGCGGCCTGCTGCGCCCCGGCGGCACGATCGTCGAAGGCACCGCCGGGAACACCGGGATCGGCCTCGCGCTGGTCGGCAATGCGCGCGGCTACCGTACGATCATCGTCATGCCCGACGACCAGGCGCCCGAAAAATATGCGCTGCTGCGCGCCTTCGGCGCCGAGCTGCGCGTCGTCCAAGCCGTGCCGTACGCGAACGACGCGAACTACTATCACACCGCGCGGCGGCTCGCCGAGTCGATCGACGGAGCCGTGTGGGCGAATCAGTTCGAGAACACCGCCAACCGCGACGCGCACGAGCGCACAACCGGACCCGAGCTCGTCGCGCAGAGCGGCGGCCGTCTCGACGCCTTCGTCGCGGCGGCGGGGACGGGCGGCACGATCGCCGGCGTCGGCCGCGCGCTGAAGGCGCACGATTCACGCACCCGCGTCGTGCTCGCCGATCCCTACGGATCCGCGCTGTTCTCGTACGTGACGACGGGGCAGCTCGCGAGCGAAGGCGACTCGGTCGCCGAAGGGATCGGGATCAAGCGGCTCGTCGCGAACTTCGCCGGCGCGCCGGTCGACGACGCGGTCCGCGTCGAGGATCGCGCGATGGTGGAGATGGCGCACTGGCTGTTGCGCGAGGAGGGGCTGTTCGTGGGCGGATCGGCGGCGCTCAACGTGACGGCGGCGATGCGCTACGCGCGCACGCTTCCGGCCGGTGCGAGGGTCGCGACCGTGCTGTGCGACGGCGGCGACCGCTATCGCTCGCGGCTCTACGACGCGGCGTGGCTCGCCGAGAACGACCTCACGCCGTCGGCGCACGACCTCTCGTTCGTATGAGCGACGCTCCGAAGCCCTCGCACATCGCCGACGACGGTTCGCTCACGATGGTCGACGTCGGTGCGAAGCCGGCGACCGCGCGCACCGCCCGCGCCGAGGCGCTCGTGCGGCTCACCGCGCCGGCCGCGCACGCGTTGCGCGCCGCGACGCTGCCGAAAGGCGATGCGTTCGTCGCCGCTCAAGTCGCCGGGATCATGGCGGCCAAGCGCACCGGCGAGCTGATCCCGCTCGCGCACCCGCTGCCGCTCGCCGCCGTCGACGTGCGCTTCGACTGGAGCGACGAGGTGACGCTGCGCGTCGAGACGCGCGCGACGACGGTCGGACAGACCGGCGTCGAGATGGAGGCGCTCGTCGCCGCGAGCGTGGCGGCGCTGACGATCTACGACATGTGCAAGGCGCTCGACAAAGGGATCGTCGTCGAACGCGTGCGGCTGCTGGAGAAGACCGGCGGCAAGTCCGGCGACTGGCGCGCCTCGTGAGCGTTCCGGTCGCGGTGATCGTGCTGTCCGATCGCGCGCACAGCGGCGAGCGTCCCGACGCGTGCATCCCGGTCGTGCGCGAGGTGCTCGCGGGCGGCGAGTTTTCCATCGACGACGAGCGCGTGCTGCCGGACGATCCCGCCGCCTTGCAGGCGGCGCTGATCGAGCTGTGCGAGGGGCCGCCGCGGCTCGTCCTCACCTCCGGCGGCACCGGGCTCGCGCGGCGCGACCGCACGCCGCAGGCGACGGCGGCGGTGATCGACTACGAGGTTCCCGGGATCGGTGAGGCGATGCGCGCCGTCTCGCTCGGGCGCGTCCCGGGCGCGATGCTCTCGCGCGCCCTCGCGGGCGTGCGCAATCGCTCGCTGATCGTCAACCTTCCGGGCAGCCCGAAGGCGGTGCGCGAGTGTCTCGAGGCAGTGCGCGCCGCGCTTCCCCACGCGATCCAGCTGCTGGCCGGCGACGCAACGGACCGTCACCCGGCGGGGTTTGACGAACAGTGACGTTCCAGGCGGCACAAGGATACCTGCTCGGGCTCATCAACGAAAACGCGTCGCGCCGCATGCCGAACCGGCTCGATCGCATCCGCGCGTTTCTCGCCGCGCTCGGCGATCCGCAGGACCGGTATCCGACGATCCACGTCGCGGGGACGAGCGGAAAAGGCTCGACCTCGACGATGATCGCGACGATCCTCCAGGCGAGCGGGAAACGCACCGGGCTGCACACCAAGCCGCACCTGGCGAGCGTCACCGAACGCGCGCGCATCGACGGTCTGCCGGTCCCGCAGGAGCGGTTCGGCGAGCTCGTCGGCGAGCTGCGCGACGCCGGTGAGGCGATCGCGGCGGAGCACGGGCGACCGACGTATTACGAGATGCTGCTCGCGCTCGCGTTCCTCTGGTTCGCGCGCGAGCCGGTCGACGTCGCGGTGATCGAAGCCGGCATCGGCGGGAAGCTGGACGGAACGAACGTGCTGCGGCCGCGCGTCGCGGTCGTCACGAACGTCGCGCTCGATCACACCGAGATCCTCGGCGACACCGTCGAAGAGATCGCGCGCGACAAAGGCGGGGTCGCGAAGCCGGGCGTGCCGCTGGTCACCGCGTCGCGCGACCCGCGCGCGCTGGACGAGCTGCGCCGAGCGGCGCAGAACGCGGGCGCGCCGTTCCATGCCCTCGTCGACGAAGCGCGCGTCGAGGCCCGCGGGGGCGAGCGCTACGGGCAGTCGTTCGCGGTCGTCACGCCGGAGGACCGGTACGACGTCTCGCTGCCGCTCCTGGGCGAGTTCCAGCAGTACAACGCGGCGACGGCGATCCGCACGCTCGAGCTGAGCGGCGACCTGCGTCCGTCCGGCGACGCCGTCGCGGCCGGGCTCGCGCGCACCGTGATCCCCGGGCGCATGGAATACTTTCCGTCGCATCCGGGCGTCGTGTTCGACATCGCGCACAATCCCGACAAGGCGCAGAACCTCGCGCACGCGCTGGGCGAGACCTTTCCCGGCCGCCACTTCACGTTCGTGATCGCGATCGGCGAGACGAAGGACGCGATCGAAGTCATCCGCCCGTTCGTCGAGCTGCCTTCGGGGTTCGTGTTCACGAGCTTCGCCGCGGCCGGCCGGCACGCGATGCGTCCGCAGCGGCTCGCCTCGATCGCCGAGGCGCTCGGCGCGTGGGGAAAAGCGATCGCCGATCCGGTCGAAGCGTTCGCCGTCGCGCGCCGGCTCGCGACCGCCGACGACGTCGTCGTCGTCACCGGCTCGACGTTCCTCGTCGCCGAGCTGCGCGAGTGGTGGATCGCGAACGTCGCCGCCTCGAGCGCGCCCGACGTCTCGAATGTCTGAACGGCGAACGGCGGCGCGCGAGCGCGGCGCGCTGCGCGTGCGCGGCCGCGAGCTGCGCTGGGGCGAGCGCACCTACCTCATGGGGATCGTCAACGTCGCGCCCGATTCGTTCTCGGGCGACGGCGTGCTCGACCCGAGCGCCGCTGCGACCCGCGCCGCCGATCACGCGGCCGCGGGGGCCGACATCCTCGACGTCGGCGCCGAGTCGACGCGTCCCGGCCACCGGCCCATCGACGGCGCGACCGAGCGCGCGCGGCTCGTCCCGGCGCTCGCGGCGATTCGCGCGCGCCTGCCCGGTGCCGTCGTCTCGGTCGACACGTTCAAAGCCGACGTGTTCGCGAGCGCGCACGAGGCCGGCGGCGACGTGCTCAACTCGATCTGGGGCGCTTCGCCGGAGCTGATCGCCGCGTGCGCCGAGCGCGGGACGCCGATCGTCGTCATGCACAACAAGGCCGTCGCCGTCTACGAGCGCGACGTCGTCGACGAAGTGCTCGCGTTCCTCGACGATGCGGCGGCGCGGTGCGTTCGCGCCGGGATCCCGCCGCAGCACGTGATCCTCGATCCGGGGATCGGGTTCGGGAAGCTGCCCGAGCACAACCTCGCGCTGCTCGGTTCGCTGCGGCGCCTGGCGGCGCTCGGTTTTCCGACGCTGATCGGCACGTCGCGCAAGTCGACGATCGGCAAGCTGACCGGACGTCCGGTCGACGCGCGCGAGTTCGGCACCGCGGCGACGATCGCGCTCGCGATCGACGCCGGGATCGACGTCGTCCGCGTGCACGACGTCGCCGAGCAGCGGGACGTCGTGCGCGTCGCCGACGCGATCGTTCGCGGCTGGCGTCCCGCGGAGTGGTCGGAACGCCTGCCGTGAGCGCTCGCGGACGCTAGCGTGCCGCGCGCCGCGATCGGGATCGGCTCGAACGTCGGTGACGCTGCGGCGCACGTGCGCGGCGCGTTCGCGCGGCTCGGCGCGCTCGGGGACGTCGTCGCGCGCTCGCCGCTGTACCGGACCGCGCCGTGGGGCGTCACCGACCAGGCCCCGTTCGTGAACGCGGCCGCCCTCATCGACACCGTCCTCACGCCGGGCGCGCTGCTCGCCGCGCTCAAGGCGCTGGAAAGCGAGGCGGGCCGCGTCCCGACCTACCGCTGGGGGCCGCGCGTCCTGGACCTCGACATCCTCGCCTACGACGAGGTCCGCGTCGACGAGCCGGACCTCACGATCCCGCACCCGCGCTTGACCCGGCGCGCGTTCGCGCTCGTGCCGCTCGCGGCGATCGACGCGCGATGGGAGGCGGCGCGCGACGCGCTGCCGCCCGGAGAGCGCGCGCAGGTCGTCGAACTGCCCGCGCGATGAGACGTCTCGCCGCCGCGGCGTTCGCCGTCGCGCTGCTCGCGCCGCCTGCGGTCGCACGCGCCGACGCATTCTCCGCCGTCTCCGTCGGCGTGCATGCCGGCACCACCGGCGCGGGCGTCACGCTGGAGAAGCCGCTGCTCTACAACTTCAGCGTGCGCATCGAGACGAACTGGCTGACCGTCGCGCAGCAGATGCGGTACGACGCGCAGTCCTATGCGTCGACGTCGCACTTCCGCAACGCCGGAGTCATCGCCGACTTTCGGCCCTACGGCGGACGCTATCGGCTGAGCGCGGGACTGCTCTTCGGAAGCGACGAGATCGACAACGTCGCACAGCCGTCGGGCAGCACGATCCAAGTCGGGAGCGGCGTCTACTCGGGCGCGGCGGCCGGTTCGGTCACCTCGCGCGTGCGCTTCGACCGCCCGTCCATCTATCTCGGCGCGGGGACGGGGACGGGGATCATCCCCGGGCTCGCGCTCTCGGTCGACGGCGGGATTCTGATCCGGAACGGGCACGCGTCGGCGTCGGCGAACGGTCCGCTCCAGAACGATCCGGGGTTCGAGGCGAACTTGAACCGGCTCGCCGGCGAGCTGCGCACGCACGTCGTCAGCCCGGTGTTCAGCGTGGGTCTCGTCTACCGGCCCTGAGCCACGACCGGCTCGTACACGCGCTTCGCGATGAAGAGATCGAGCAGATCGCGGTCGACCTTCCCGCGGTCGGCGAACTCGCGCACGAGCACGTCGAGCGCGCGCTCCACGGACAGCGCCGGCTTGTAGGGCCGGTCCTTCGCGGTGAGCGCGTCGAAGACGTCGCTGATCGTCAGCATTCGGACCTGTGGGACGATCTCGGCGCCTTTGAGCCCGCGCGGGTAGCCGCTGCCGTCGAGGTGCTCGTGGTGGCCGTACGCCATCTCGGGGACGTGCTGCCAGGGCGTGCGCGTCCACGGGATCTCGCGCAGGAAGTAGAACGACTGCGTGACGTGCTGCTCCATCGTGCGCCGCTCTTCGGACGAGAGCGAGCCGCGCGGGATCTGCAGGAACTCGATCTCGCTCTCGTCGAGCAGCGGACGCTCGCCGTCGAAGTCGCGGTACGTCAGCCGCGCGAGCGCGTCGAGCACGGTGCCGACCTCGTCGGCCACGATGCGCGGCTCGTTCGCGTGCTCGACCGTGCGCAGCAGTTCGCGCAGCTCCTCGCGCTGGCGCGGGTCGGCGGCCTGTTCGATCGCGAGAAGGAACCGCAGGCGGATCGCGTCGAGGCGTCCCTCGGGCAGCTTCTTCGCTTTTCCGAAGATGTACTCGGGGACGGCGACCTTCCCGAAGTCGTGCAGCAGCGAGGCGTACCGCATCTCGCGCAGCTGATCGGCGTCGAAGTGCAGGTCGCGGAAGGGCCCGCTCGCGACCGCGTTCACCGCTTCGGCCTGCAGAACGGTGAGGTCGGCGACGCGCGCGGAGTGGCCCTGCGTAGAGGCGTCGCGCACCTCGATCGCCTTCACCGACGCGCGCACGAACTGCTCGAACAGATCCTGGATCGAGTCGAGAAGCGCCTTGTTCTCGAGCGCGACGCCGGCCTGGGACGCGAGCGAGAGCAGCACGCGCTCGTCGCGCGCGTTGAACGGCTCGACGATGCGCTCCGTCTGCTCGGGCGAGGTCAGCGCGGTCGTGAACTCGGGCTTGCGGTTGATCAGCATGATCACGCCCGCGATCCCGTCTTGGTGGTCGCGCATCGGGACGGCGAGGACCGACTTCGTCCGGTAGCCGTTGGCGCGGTCGAAGCTCGCGTTGAAGCGATACTCGGCGTCGGCCGGGATCGCGTACGCGTCGTCGATGCGCACGGTCTCGCCGGTCAGCGCGACGTAACCCGAGATCGAGGTGCGCGAGAGCGGAAGCGCGGCGCCGAGGTGGGCGCCCTCGTCGTCGGGACCGGTCTGTGCGACGGCGAAGCGCAGAACGCGCTCGCCGCCCTCACCGGGTTCGAGAAGGTACAGCGACCCGGAATCGGCGCGCGTCAGCTCGCGCGCGCTGCGGACGATCGTCTGCTGCAGCCGTGTCGCGTCGCGCTCACCGGAGAGCGCCAGGCCGATGCGGAGCAGGTGTTCGCTCTCGCCGCGCAGGGCGCGGGCCTCGTCGCGCACGGCCAGCGCCGCTGCGGCGGCGCGGACGGTCGCGACCAGCGCCCGTCGGTCGACCGGCGCGACGACCCAGCCGCCGACGTAACGGTTCTCGGCCAGCCAGTCCGCCGCGGAGCCGGGCCGGGCCAGGACGACCGTGGTCGCCGGCTGGGCGCGCGCGATCAGCTCCAGGGCGTGCTCGACGGTGCGGCGCGGTCCGAGGGCGAGCAGCCGTTCTTCGTCGACGAGGTAGACGATGGGGACGGAGCGCGCGTCGTCGGGAACGTAGGGGAAGCGCGCCGCACGGTGCGCGATCCCGGCCTCGTCGAGCGCGGCGGCGCCCGCCCCGAGCTCGAGCCCGTGCGGGTAGACGCAGTGGAATGCCGTGTCCGTGGCCGTGGTGCTGACCGTCAAGCGGGCACCTCCTTGCGGCATCCTACCCACGTTTTCGCCGCTCACCCGGAATCGGGGGCGGGATGTCGGGGCACGTCGAACCCCGAGCGGCGAATGAGCGAAGACGTGATCGCCTCGCGCGCCCGCGCGCTCGCCGGGGCGCTCGTGCAGAGCGGGTTTGCCCGGCTGCGCGTCCGCGACGGGGAGACCGAGATCGAGCTGCGCCGCGCCGCGGCGGCGGCCGTGCCGCGTGCCGTGGGCGCTCTCCCGGCCGCGGCGGGAGCCGCGGGCGCCCCGGGAGCAGACGGCGAGGGCGCCGAGCCGGCGCGCCGGCCGGCCGACATCGTCGCGAGCGAGGTCGTGGGGATCGTCCGGCTGCTGCGCCCGGCGCTCAGCGAAGGGCAGGAGGTCGACGCCGACCGCGACCTCGGCTACGTCGAAACGCTGGGCATTCGCAACGCGGTCCGCGCCCGCGGTCCCGGCCGGATCAGCGCCGTCCTCGTGACCGACGGCCAGCCCGTCGAGTACGGCCAGCCGCTGTTCGCGATAGAAAGATGACCACCGTGGCAGCACGCACCACGCTCTTCCGCGCGCTCGCGGGGCGGAGCGCCGCGTAAATGTTCAAGAAAGTCCTGATCGCCAACCGCGGCGAGATCGCGCTGCGCATCAATCGCGCGTGTCACGAGCTCGGCGTGTCGACCGTCGCCATCTTCTCCGACGTCGATCGCCAGTCGCTGCACGTGCGCTACGCCGACGAGGCGTTCTGCGTCGGTCCCGGCCCGGTGATGCGCTCGTATCTCAACATTCCGAACATCATCTCCGCGGCGCTGATCAGCGGCGCCGACGCGATCCATCCGGGCTACGGATTCCTCGCCGAGAACGCGCGCTTCGCCGAGATCGCGGCCGATCACGGCCTGACGTTCATCGGCCCGAAGCCTGCGGTGATCGCGGCGATGGGCGACAAGGCGACCGCGAAGCGCCTGATGAGCGAGGCGGGCGTCCCGACGACGCCGGGGAGCGGGATCGTCGCGAGCGTCGAGGAGGCGCGCGAGGCGGCCGAGCGGATCGGCTATCCCGTGCTGCTGAAGGCGACCGCCGGCGGCGGCGGCAAGGGGATGCGCGCCGTCGCCAGCCCGGAGGAGCTGCCGACCGCGTTCGCGACCGCGCGTGCCGAGGCCGAGGCGTCGTTCAAAGACGGCCGCATGTACCTCGAGAAGCTGATCGTGAACCCGCGGCACGTCGAGGTGCAGGTGCTCGCCGACGAGCACGGCGGCGCGGTGCACCTCGGCGAGCGCGACTGCTCGGTGCAGAAGCCTTCGCATCAGAAGCTGATCGAGGAGGCGCCCGCGCCGGCGCTCGATCCCGCGGTGCGCGAGCGGCTGCACGAGACGGCGGTCACCGCCGTGCGCGCGGTCGGCTACACGAATGCCGGGACGCTGGAGTTCCTCGTCAGCGGCGATCAGACGTACTTCATGGAGATGAACACGCGCATCCAGGTCGAGCATCCGGTGACCGAGCTGGTGTACGGCGTCGATCTCGTGAAGGAGCAGATCCGCATCGCCGCCGGCGAGGCGCTCGGATTCACCCAGGACGATCTGCAGGCGCACGGGCACGCGATCGAGGTGCGCGTCAACGCCGAAGATCCGGCGAACAACTTCGCGCCCGCCGCGGGGACGCTCACGAACGTCGTCTTCCCGGGCGGCCCGGGCATTCGCGTCGACACGCACGTGTACACCGGCGCCGTCGTGCCGCCGTTCTACGATTCGATGCTGGCGAAGATCGTCGCGGTCGGACGGACGCGTGAGTCGGCGCTCTCGCGGATGGAACGCGCGCTCGGCGAAACGCGTATCGAAGGCGTGAAGACGACCGTCGACATCTGCCGCGAGATCGTCGCCGATCCCGAATTCCACGCCGGCGGGATCGGGGTCGGCTGGCTGCCCGCGTTCCTCGCGCGCAGAACGGCCGCCGTCTGAGCCGATGCCCTCGTTCTCCCGGCGTCACGGGCGCGAGCTCGCGCTCCAGGCGCTCTACGGCACCGAGGTCGGAAAGCGACCGCCCTCCGAGATGCTGACCGAGACGCTCGCGCGCGCGGGAGACGAGTCCGAGGCGCGCGCGTTCGTGCGCGACCTCGTCTACGGCACGCTCGAAAACGGCGCGGAGTCGGACGCGCTGATCGCGCCGCGGCTCGAAGGCTGGACGCTCGACCGCCTTCCGACGATCGATCGCATCATCTTGCGCATGGCGACGTTCGAGCTGATGCATCGCCGCGAGCTCGACGCCGCCGTCGCGATCAACGAGGCGGTCGAGCTGGCGAAGAAGTTCTCGACCGAAGATTCGGGGCGCTACGTCAACGGCGTGCTCGAGCGGCTGCGCGCCGACGTGCAGGGAGCCGGCGCGTGAGCCGTGCGATCCCCTCGCCGCGCGCCGGGGTGCGCCCGCGCCGCCGCGGAAACGGTCGCGGCTCGGGCGGCTGGACGATCGTCGGCCGGATCGTGAAGGTGGTCGCCGCGATCGCCGTGTTCGGCGTGCTGCTGTTCGCGGGGATCGTCGCCGGAATCATCGCGTCGTACTCGCGCAACCTCCCGGACATCAACCGGATGGCGGACTACCAGCCGGAGCGCTCGACGCGCGTCTACGCGCGCGACGGCGAGCTGCTGGCGAACCTCTACAAGCAGAACCGCATCTACGTCCCCATCGAGCGCATCCCGGTCCAGGTGCGCAACGCCTTCATCGCCACCGAGGACGCGCATTTCTACCAGCACCACGGGGTCGACTTCGGCGGCATCGCGCGCGCCGCGATCGCCGACTGGCGCCATCAGGAGTTCCAGGGCGCCTCGACGATCACGCAGCAGCTCGCGCGCGGCCTGTTCCTTTCGAACGAAGTCTCGGTGTCGCGCAAGATTCAGGAGGCGCTCCTCGCGCTCGAGATCGAGCGCTACTACACGAAGGACGAGATCCTCGAGCGCTATCTGAACCTGATCTACTTCGGCGCCGGCGCCTACGGCGTGGACGCCGCGGCGCACACGTACTTCGGCACCGACGTCTCGCATCTCACGCTGGCGCAGGCGGCGATGCTCGCCGGGCTGCCCGCCGCGCCGTCGGACTATTCGCCCTACGTGAACCTCGCGCACGCCAAGGAACGCCAGCACCACGTGCTGCAGCGGATGGTCGAAGCGGGCTTCATCACGCAGGATCAGGCCGGCGCTGCGGCCGCGGCGCGACTGCACCTCATCGGCGAGCGGCCGCAGGGGCTGCAGTCGTACCGCTATCCGTGGTTCACGACCTACGCGACGCACGTGATCGAAAAGCAGTTCGGCACGCAAGCGACGTTCGAGGGCGGGCTGCAGGTCTACACGACGCTCGACCCGGCGCTGCAGCAGCTCGCGCAGGACGCGGTCGACTGGGGGATGGGGCGCTCGAGGGCCGAGGGCATCGGCGCGCACGAGGCCGCGCTCGTCGCGATCCGTCCGTCGACCGGCGAGATCGTCGCGATGGTCGGCGGCGCCGGGCAGTTCTCCTTGCAGAATCAGTTCAACCGCGCGTGGCAGGCGCGCCGTCAGCCGGGCTCGTCGTTCAAGGCGTACGTGTACACGGCGGAGATCGACGCGGGACATCCGCCGACGACGATCGTCGAGGACACGCCGGTCAGCTATCCGATGGGCGACGGGACGCGCTGGGCGCCGATGGACGACGACGACCGCTTTCTCGGCGCGATGACGCTGCGCTACGCGCTCGCGCAGTCGCGCAACGTCGTGGCGGTGAAGCTCGCGCAGGACCTCGGCATCGACCGCGTGATCGAGTACGCGCACCGCATGGGCGTCACCGCGCCGCTCGACCCGACGCTCTCGCTCGCGCTCGGCTCGTCGGGCGTCTCGCCGCTCGATCAGGCCGCGGGCTACGCGACGCTCGCGAATCAAGGGATCCACATCCCGCCTTCGCCGATCCGCCTGGTGAAAGACTCGCTCGGGACGGCGGTGCTCGACAACACCTACCCCGAGCAGAGCGAAGTCGTCAGCGCGGGGGTCGCCTACGTCATGACGTCGATGCTCGAATCGGTGATCACTGAAGGCACGGGCTATCCGAACGCCGACATCGGCCGTCCGGCGGCCGGGAAGACGGGGACGACGTCCAGCTTCCGCGACGCGTGGTTCGTCGGCTACACGCCGGATCTCGTCGCGGCGGTGTGGATCGGCAACGACGACTATTCGAAGATGAGCGAGTCGTACGGCGGGAACATCCCGGCGCGGATCTGGGCGCGCTTCATGAAAGCGGCGCTCGCGAAGACGCCGAAGCACGACTTCCCGATCCCCGCCGGCGAGGTCGATCGCGTACGGCTCTGCTCGACCGGCAAGGTCGAAGTGTTCCTCACCGGCACCGAGCCGGAGCACACCTGCGGCAGCCCCGACGACAAGGCGACGCCGGCGCCGAAAGACGGCACGTCCGCGTTCGCGCCGTACGCGCCGGTCCCGCAGGCGGCGCTGCCGAACCCGCCCGCCGGCGCCGCGCCGAACGCGCCCGCCGCGCCTCACGCGCAGGTGAAGACCGCGGCGATCAAGGTTCCGCGGCAGCCCGCAGCCGCGGCGACCGTGCCGCCGGACTCCGTCGGCGACGGCCAGACGTTCGAGAAGCTCGACGCGGCGCCGCCGAGCGCGCCGCCGTGACGCCTGCGGCGCGCGCCGACGTCCGCGTCGTCGGCGTCTCGCGGCTCGCGAACTACATCGCGAAGTCGTTCGAGCGCGACAAGAACCTCGCGCGGCTCGGCGTGCGCGGCGAGATCTCGAACCTGCGCACGCAGCCCAACGGAAACGTCTACTTCACGCTCAAGGATCGCGACGCGCTGCTCGACTGCGTGGCGTTCAGCGAAGCGGCCGCCGGATTCCCGGCGCTGGCGAACGGCGACCAGGTCGTCGCCTACGGCAACGTTCAGACGTATCCGAAGGCGTCACGCTATCAGCTGCGCGCGTACGAGGTCGTCGCCGAAGGCGGCATCGGCGTGCTGCACCAGCGGTACGAGGCGCTGAAAGCCCGCCTCGCTGCCGAAGGGCTGTTCGCGCCGGAACGCAAGCGCGCGCTCCCGCGCTATCCGTTTCGCGTCGCGCTGGTGACGTCCGCGGCGGCCGACGGGGCGCGCGACTTCGTCATGCAGGCGCGCGCGCGCGCGCCGCACGTCGAGCTGGCGTTCTTCGCGACGCCGGTCCAGGGCGAGCGCGCGGCGCCGGAGATCGTGCGCGCGATCCAGCGCGCGAACGCGAGCGGCGCCGACATCCTCGTCGTCGCGCGCGGCGGCGGCTCGTACGAAGATCTCTTCGCGTTCAGCGACGAGCGCGTCGTGCGCGCGCTCGCGGCGTCGCGCATCCCGACCGTCTCGGCGATCGGCCACGAAGCCGACGCCCCGCTCACCGACTTCGTCGCCGACGTGCGTGCGGCGACGCCGTCGTCCGCCGCGCAGACGATCCTGCCGCGCCGCGACGACTTGCTCGCGCTCGTCGCCGAGCGCCGCCGGGTGCTCAGCCGCGACGTCGATCGCATCGTCTCGCTGCGCCGCCAGCACGTCGACGTGGCGGCGCGCCATCTCGCCGCGGCGATGCGGCAGCGCATCGCCCGGGCGCGCGAGCGCGTCGTCGCGCAGGAGCGGCGCCTCGAAAAGGGTTCGCCGGGCGCGCGGCTGGCGCAGCGCCGCGAGCGGTTCGAGCACCTGCGCGTGCAGCTCGACCGCGACGTCGCCGCGCTGCTGCGGCGCCGCGCCGAGCAGACGCGCACGCTGAACGGGCGCCTCGTCCGTGCCGATCCGCGGCTCCGCATCGCGCGCGCCGGCGAGCAGGTTCGGCGTGAGGACGACCGCCTCACCGCCGCGATCCGCCGCTTCGTCGAGGGGCGCCGCGCGCGCTGGACGGTGCTCGCCGCGTCGCTGGAGACGCTCAATCCGGAAGCCGTGCTTCAGCGCGGCTATGCGATCGTGCGCAATGAAGACGGACACGTGCTGCGCGACCCCGCGCAGGCGCGCCCGGCCTCGCGCATCACCGCGACGCTCGCTCGCGGTGTCCTGACCGCGCGCGTCGAAGCAGAAGGAACCGATGGCGGACGACAGATCGAGCTCTTTTGAGAGCAGCCTCGCGCGGCTCGACCAAATCGTGAAAGCCCTGGAGAACGAAGACCAGGAGCTGGGACGTGCGGTGGACCTCTACAAAGAAGGCCGCGAGCTGGTTGCCCGCTGCGAAGCGCAGCTCAAGGTCGCGCAGCAGGCGATCGAGGCCGCGAACGCGCCCGCCGCATCGCCCCGCGCAGCCGAAGAACCGGTCGAAGACGAGGCGCCGTTCTAGCGTTTCGCACCCCGCTTGCCTGTTGCCGACGAGCGCGCGCCTTGCTACGCTCGCGCCGTCGCGGGCTTCCGCGGCGTTCGCAGCATGTGGGGGACATCATGACGTTTTCGATCGCGAAGCGAGTCGCCGCGACGGCGTTCGCCATCGCTTCGCTCGGTGTGGCGGTTCCGGGTAACGCCGCGCCGTCCGCACCAACCGTGCTCAAGCCGTCGGTGGTGACGTGCCAGCCGGGTTACGTGTACCGGTGTACGCCGAAAGGCTGCTTCTGCGTGAAAGCGTAGCGCCGCACTCAAAATGCCTGCGCGGTTCGGAGCCGCGCGGGCGTCGAGCGGCATGCATCGCCGCGTCGACATGCGTCGTCGGGTCGCCCGAGTCGGCGATTGAGAACGACGTCGCACGGCCCTTCGGTGAACGAGATCCCGCGACACGTCAACCCCGTGACGTTTCAGGTGCCGGCTGCCGCGGCGGATTCGTTGCCGTTCGTCGTTTCGAGCCTAGGCGGTCAGCGCGTGGATCGGATACGTGGCGTTGTCGGGATCGCGCGTGACGAATGTAAGTCCTTCGACCTGCGCTTGCGCGATCATGATGCGATCGAACGGGTCGCGGTGAATCTTCGGCAGCGCGCCGACGGCGAGAGCGTGCGAAGTGGTCACCGCGAGCTCCTCGAATCCCAGGGACCGTACGCGGGCCGGAAGCCAGACCGCTGGGTCTCCCGGAACGTCCAGCTTCCCGAGCGCCGTCTTGACGCTGATCTCCCACGCGACGGCGGCGGAGACGAATACCGCGTTGCCGGCGTCTTCGATCGCTGCGCGCGCTGCGCGACGGAGCCGCTCGGGATCGGACGCCGCCCACAAGAACGCATGCGTATCGAGCAGCAGCATCACGCCTACGACGCTTCGAACGAGTCGGCGATCTGGGCGTTCACCGCGTCGAAGTCGTCCGCGATCCGAATCAAGCCGCGATCGGGTCCGAGCTGCCGCCGGCTTTGCGTGAACGGAACCAACTTGGCCACCGGCTTCCCGGAGACGCAGATCACGATCTCACGCTCGGAGCCGGTTCGGAGGTCACGGACCAGACCGGACAGATTCGTCTTCGCGTCGTGCATGTTCACGGTGCGCATCGCCTTAGTCTACCCGTCTTAGCTAAGAATCGCAAGGCCAGCCGCGGACCTGGCGCGGGACCTTCCGGCCGACTCGCGGCGGGGTGGGGCGGGCACCCGAATCGGCACGGGCGCCGGGACCGGGTTCCGCGGCGGTTGAACGAGGCGGTGCGGATGCGAACCAAGACAGCTCGTGCGTCGTGACGGCGTGGTGACGGAGCGGCCCTCGGGCGCCGGCGAGTCGCGGCGTCTCGACGCCGCGGTCTCCGAGGCGACCGGGCTGACCCGTTCGCAGGCGCGGGCGCTGATCATCGCGGGCAAGGTTCGCGTCGACGATGCGCCCGCGACGAAGCCCGGGGCGACGCTGCGGCCCGGCTCGCGCCTCGCCGTGGCCGAGCCGCCGCGCTACGTGAGCCGCGGCGGCGAGAAGCTCGAGGGCGCGCTGCGCGCGTTCGGGCTCGACGTTGCGGGGCTCGACGTGCTCGACGTCGGCGCGTCGACCGGCGGCTTCACCGACGCGCTGCTGCAGCACGGCGCGCGGCACGTGACGGCGCTCGACGTCGGGTACGGTCAGCTCGCCTGGAAGATCCGCAGCGACCCGCGCGTCACGACGATCGAGCGCACGAATTTTCGGACCCTTCCGGACGACGCGTTTCCCGACGGCTTCGATCTCGTCGTCGTCGACGCGTCGTTCATCTCGCTGCGCACCATCGTCCCGCGCGCGGTTGCGTTTCTGCGAGACGCCGGTGCGATCGTCGCGCTCGTGAAGCCGCAGTTCGAGGCCGGCCGCGAGCGGCTGGGCGGCGGCGGCGTGGTGCGTGACGCCGCGGTGCACGTCGCCGTGCTGCACGAGCTGCGCGACGCCCTGCGCGCGACCGGGTTACGGGTCGTGAACGCGGCGCTCTCCCCGCTGCGCGGCCCGGCCGGCAACATCGAGTTCTTCTTCGAGCTGCGCCGCACGGGCGAGGACGTCGCCGATGCGCGGCTCGACGCGCTGGTCGCGGAGGCGCACGCGTGAGGGCGATCGCGCTGTACGTGAACGCCGCGACCCCGAATGCGGTCGAGGTCGCGAAGCGCGTGGTGCGGCTCGCGCACGACGACCGGCTGGGCGTCGCGACCTGCGGACATCCCGGCGAGCCGATCCCCGAGGGGTTCCCGACGGAGTGCGAGCTCGACGACGCCGACTTGCTCGTCACCGTCGGCGGCGACGGAACGCTGCTGCGCGGCGCGCGCATCGCGCACCCGCGCGGCCTGCCGCTCGTCGGCGTCAACACCGGGCGTCTCGGGTTCCTCACCGAGGTCGAATCGAACGAGGAAGGGTTCCGGCTGCTGCACGAGCTGCTGACGTCGCCTTCGCCGCGCATCGAGGAGCGCGTGGGTCTGCACGCCCAGGTCGCGGGGCGCGAAGAGCGGCATTTCGCGGTGAACGACGTCGTCGTGCGGCGCGGCGCCCAGGCGCGCATGGCGCCGTTCGGTCTCGTCCTCGACGGCGAGACGATCACGCACATGCCGTCCGACGGCATCATCGTCGCGACGCCGACCGGCTCGACCGGATACTTCTTGAGCGCCGGCGGGCCGATCATCCACCCGACCGTCGACGCCTTGGGGATCGCGGCCGTCATGCCGCATACGCTCTTCGCCCGCCCGCTGATCGTCAAGTCGGATGCGACGATCCAGATCACGTGCGACGGCGAGCTGAGCCGCGCGAACCTCGAGACCGACGGCGTCAAGGGCGCCGACTTGCAGGCGGGCGACCGCGTCGTCGTGCGGCGGGCCGAAACGCCGGTGCGGTTCGCACGCGTGCGACGCGGCGCGTTCTTCGCGCGGCTCGAAGACAAGCTGCAGTGGGGCGTCCCGATCAAGCGCTGACGCCGCGCGGTGCGACGCTGCTGCGGCTGACGCTGGAGAACGTGGGGCTCATCGAGCGCGCCGAGATCGGGTTCGCCGGCGGACTGACCGTGGTCACCGGCGAGACCGGCTCCGGGAAGACGATGCTGCTCGGCGGTCTGGCGCTCGCGCTCGGCGAGCGCGCCGACAGCGAGTCGGTCCGCGCCGGCGCCGAACGCGCGCGCGCGATCCTGGAGATCGCACCCGACGCCGCGCTGCGCGAGCGGCTGGCCGAGGCCGGATTCGTGCTCGCCGACGACGACGACGTGATCGTGCAGCGCGAGGTGCTCGCCGCTGGACGCTCGCAAGCGCGCATCAACGGCGTTCCGGCGGGTGCGAGTCAGCTGCGCGAGCTGATCGGAGGCGTGGCCGACGTCGTGTCGCAGCACGAAGCGCAGCGGCTCTTCGCGCCCGCGTACGCGCTGGAGCTGCTCGATCGCCACGGCGGCGACGAGACGTTCGCGCTCCGCGAGCGCGTGCGCGCGGCGTATGCCGAGCTGCACGCGGCGCGTGCGCGCCTCGCAGCGCTGCGCGACGAAGACGGACGCGCGCTCGCGCGCGCCGAGTTCGCACGCTACGCTCTCGGCGAGATCGACGCCGCGCGCGTGGAAGGCGACGACGAGGACGCACGTCTTCGGGAACGCCGCGATCTGCTCTCCAACGCCGAGCGGATCGCGTCCGCGCTCGGGATCGCCGCCGCGGCGCTCGAGGACGACGCCGGCGCCGTGGACGCGCTCGGCGCGGCGGAAACCGCGCTTCTCGGGGTGGCACGCTACGGCGAGCGCTTCGGCGACCTCGCGGGCGCCGCGTCGGCGCTGCAATCGGAGGCCAACGAGCTCGCCGCACGGATCGCGCGCGAACGCGACGCCATCGAGCTCGACCCGGCGGAGCTCGACGCCGTCGTCGCGCGTCTCGACGCGCTCGACGCGCTGAAGAAGAAGTACGGCGGGACGCTCGCCGCCGTGCGCGAGCAGCGCGAGGCGTTCGCCGCGCAGGTCGCCGACGTCGACGATCGCGATGCGCGCGTCGCCGCCGCCGAGCGCGACGCGGCGGCGCACGGAGCCGCGCTTGCGGCCGAGGCACGCGCGCTGACCGCGCGACGAGCCGAGGCGGCCGCCGCGATCGAACGCGCGGTCGCCGGCGAGCTTGCCGCGATGGCGATGCCCGCCGCTCGTCTGCGCGTGGCGCTCGAGCCGCTCGACGAGACCGGACCCCGCGGCGCCGACCGCGCGGAGCTGCGCTTCGCCGCGAATCCCGGCGAAGCGGAGCGTCCGCTGGCGCGCGTCGCCTCGGGCGGCGAGCTGTCGCGCGTTCTCCTCGCGCTCGTCGTGGTTCTGGCCGACCGGCGCGAGCGGAGCGCGCTCCTGTTCGACGAGATCGACGCCGGCATCGGCGGTGCGACCGCCGCGGCGGTCGGCGCACGCCTTGCGCGTCTCGCGGAAAGCGCGCAAGTCGTCTGCGTCACGCACCTCCCGCAGATCGCCTCGCACGGCGACGCGCACGTCGTGCTTCGCAAGAGCGTCGCTCGCGGCGCGACGACGATCGAGGCGGCCGCGGTCGACGGCGTCGAGCGACGTGCGGAGATCGCGCGGATGCTCTCCGGCGAGGAAGGCGGCGTCGCGCTGGAGCACGCCGCGGAGCTTCTCGTCGCGCACGCGGTGAATCGCCGGCGTCGCGGTGCTTGACGCCCGCTTACGCTTCGCGTATAGTCATCCAGCCATGATGAAACGCGTCCTCGGAGACGGAGTTCGATTGCAACAGCGCTCACCGCGCTCGTGGTTGCCGTAGCGTCGCTTTCACGCGCTCTTCCTCATGCGAGGGGCCGGCGAAAGCCGGTCCCTTTTTTCATGCCGTCACATCTCGAATCGCCCTCGGAAAGGAGGCGAACACCAATGAAGCTCGGAGAAGCCCTTCGCGTGCGTTCGGACAACCTCAAGAAGGTCGCGGAGCTGCGCACGCGCGCCGTCGCGGGCACGCAGATCCAGGAAGGCGAAGCCGCACCCGACTCGCCGGAAGAGCTGCTCGCGCAGATCGAACGCACGCTCACGGAGACGACGCAGCTCATCCAGCGCATCAACCGCACGAACGTCGCGACGATGCTGCCGGACGGCACCCGGCTGGTCGACGCGCTCGCGGAGCGCGACGCATGCCTCGCGCTGCGCGCACCGTTCCAGGCGGTTGCGGACGCGGCGAGCGCGACGCAGAGCCGCTACATGCGTTCGGAGATCCGCGTCGTTCGTACGGTGGACCCGGCGATGCTCCGCAAGCGCGTCGACGAGCTCTCGCGTCGTCATCGTCTCCTCGACGTCGCGATCCAAGAGGCGAACTGGAACACCGAGTTGGCGGACTGAGCGAGTCGGTAACCTTTCGGCTCGAGGGCGAGCACGGCAGAAGCGCGGAAGCGCCTCGTACACGAAGACGATGGAGACTGTCGCGCGCAGTCCGGGGTTCGATTCCCCTCTGTACCGCTTCAGCGTCGTATTCCGTACGGAGCACCGCGTATCGGGTACCGCGTACGACCATGTGCTGATTCGTGACGCGAGGTGAGGGCGGGAACGGGGTTCTCGCTCGGTCCGGAAGCCGCGCGTGCGGATGTCACGCGCGGCTTCGTCACGTCCCGGCGCGTCGGCCGGGAAGCGCTCGGCCGCTTGCGGACCGTGCGCGGATGCCCCCTCGCACAAGCGTGCGGACCGGAGTACAATCGGCGCATGCGTGGGCCCGCGTTGGCGGCCGTGCTCGCGGCCGTTTCGCTCCTCCCGGCGCCGCTCTGCGCCCAAGAGCCGCAGACGGTGAAGGGCGTGCTGGAGACGCTCGCCGGCGCGCGCGAACAGCCCGACGCCTACACGGCGTCCGTCGCGCTGCACGTGCGGATGCGCGTGTTTCCGTTCATCCGCATCACGCTCCACGGCGACTCGTGGTACCGGCGCCCGGGGATCTACCGCTACGTGTTTCGGGGATTGCCGATCGCCGCGCGGGCGTTCTCCGAGATGAAGTACGAGCTGGGCGACCCGACGCGCTGGCCGGAGCGGTACACGGTGACGTTCGCACCGCAGTCGACGTCGGCGGCCCCGGTGCTGCGGCTGACACCGAAGACGGCCGTGCTCGTTCGGACGCTGGACATCGCCGTCGATCCGGCGCGCGGCCGAATCCTCTCCGCCGTGTGGTCGCGCGGAGACGGCGGCACGATCCGCCTGACGCAGACCTACGAGCCGGTCGGCGCGCACGCGTACGTCGCGAAGCAGGTCGCCACGATCGACTTGCCGCGGATGAAGGCGGAGCTCGAAGCGGATTACGCGGACTTCACCGAGGACGCGACGTCGGTCGGAACGATTCCGTAGCCGCGCGCCGGCGGGTCCGCGAGGATCGGGCGGGCGCGTCCCGTACCCAACCGCCTCAATGCCCGACCGCGTCCACTTCGCCAGCGACAACAATGCCGGCGCCCATCCCGCCGTCCTCGCCGCGCTCGCCGCCGTGAACGGCGGCCACGTCCCCGCCTACGGCGACGACGAGGACACGCTGCGCGCCGAAGACGCGATTCGCGCGCTCGTCGATCCGGCGGCGTCGGTGTTCTTCGCGTTCAACGGGACGGGAGCGAACGTCGTCGCCCTCTCGGCGGCGCTGCGTCCGTATCAAGGCGTCATCTGTCCGGCCGGCGCGCACATCAACGTCGATGAGTGCGCCGCGTTCGAGCGCTTCGCCGGCGCGAAGCTCATCGACGTCCCGGTCCGCGACGGAAAGCTGACCCCCGCGGACGTCGTCGCGCAGATCCACGGGGTCGGCGACCAGCATCACGTGCAGCCCGGCGCGATCTCCGTCTCGCAGAGCACCGAGTGCGGCACGGTCTACGGGCTCGACGAGCTCCGCGCGCTCGGCGAGATCGCGCGCGCGCACGGGCTGTTCTTCCACGTCGACGGCGCGCGGATCGCGAACGCGGTCGCGGCGCTCGGCTGCACGCTGCGCGAGATGGTCTACGACACCGGCGTCGACGCATTCACGTTCGGCGGCACCAAGAACGGTCTGATCTTCGGCGAGGCGATCGTCTTCCCGCGGCCGCATCCCGCGGTCGCGGCGCTCATGTTCGTTCGCAAGCAGGCGATGCAGCTCGCCTCGAAGATGCGCTTCGTCGGCGCGCAGTTCGAAGCGCTCCTTCGGGACGATCTGTGGCTGCGCAACGCGCGCCACGCCAACGCGATGGCGCAGCTGCTCGCCGACCAGCTCGCCGGCGTCGAAGGGATTCGTCTCGCGTATCCCGTGCAGGCGAACGGCGTGTTCCCGATCCTTCCCGCGCACGCGATCGAGCCGCTGCAGCGCAAGCGCCGCTTCTATCTGTGGGACGCGCAGACGTGCACCGCGCGCTGGATGACCGCCTGGGACACGACGGCGGATGACGTGCACGACTTCGCCGGCGCGGTGCGGCGCATCGCCGGGCAGGCCAAGGCGCTCGCGTGAGCCTCGACGAGTTCCGCTTCACGCTTCCCGTTCGCGTCGTCTTCGGCGATCTCGACTTCTACCGTCACGTCAACAACGCACGGTACATCACCTGGATGGAAACCGCGCGTCTGGACTGGGTCGAGGCGGTGCTCGGCGTTCCGCTCGCGTCGCCGTGTGCCGTCATCATGGCTTCGCAGAGCTACACCTACGAGAAGCAAGTCTCGTATCACGAAGAGCTCGTCATGGGATGCCGCTGCTCGCGCATCGGCCGGCGCTCGCTCGATCTCACGTACGAGCTGTGGCGCGGCGACGAGCGGACGGGGCACGGCGTGTCCGCGCTCGTCGCGTTCGACTACGACGCCAACGCCGCCATGGTGGTCCCCGGCGACTGGCGCGCGCGCATCCTCGCGTACGAGCGCGTCGCTCCGCCGACGTAGCGGCCCCACCCGGCGGGCCGGCTCGGGGCCGGGGTACAAAGCGGCATGCCGCTCTCGCAACCGCTCGTCGATCTCGCGCTGTCGATTCCGGGCTTGCAGCGCGCCGCCGACGCGCTCGCCGCATGCTTCGACGGCGCGCTCGGCGCGCTGGGCCCGGCGCAACAGCCGCTGAAAGACGTGCTGAACGGGACCTGGCTGGGTCATCCCGCGCACCCGCCGATCACCGACGTGCCGGTCGGTGCGTGGAGCGCCGCGCTCGTGCTGGACCTTCTCGGCGAGCGCCGCGGCGCGAAGATCGCCGTCGGCGTCGGACTGCTGGGCGCGGTCGGCGCCGCGGCGACCGGGATCGCCGATTGGCGCGACGTCCACAACGTGCGCCCGCGCAACCTCGGCGTCGTGCACGCCGCTCTGAACGGCACTGCGACGCTGCTGTACGGCGCGTCGTACGTGCTGCGCGGACGCGGCGACACGGAAGAACGGCGCGCGATCGCGCTCGCGGCGACCGGGTACGCGATCGCGTTGCTCTCGGCGCTCTACGGCGGCGAGATCGCGTTCGATCTGCAGGTCGGGCCGAACTACGCGCACGGCACGAATCCGCCGCCGGACGACGCCGACGCCGGCGCGCTCGCCGACGTGGCCGACGGCGGGATGTCCCGCGTCATCGTGCAGGGCTATCCCGTGCTGCTGACGCGCCGCGGTGACGAGGTCTCGGCGATCTCCGCGGTCTGCGCGCATCAGGGCGGGCCGCTGGAACGAGGAGTGCTGGAGGGCGACGTCGTGCGGTGCCCCTGGCACGGCTCGCGGTTCTGCGTGCGCGACGGCGCGCTCGTCAACGGACCGTCCGCCTATCCGCAGCCCGCGTTTCGAGCGCGCGTCGTCGACGGGCGCGTCCGCGTCGCCGCGGTGACCCCGCTCTGAGCGCTACGCCGCCGGCAGGCGGTGAATCTTCAGGACGTTGGTGCCGCCCGCGCCGACCGGCATCCCGCTGGTGATCGCGATCGTCTCGCCCGGCGCGGCGTGGCCCTCGGCGACGACGCGCGCTTCGGCGATCTCGATCAGCGTCTCGATGTAGCGATACGACTGCACGACCACCGACTCGACGCCCCACACCACCGCCATGCGGCGCGCGACGTCTTCGAGCGGCGTCAGGGCGACGATCTTCGCGCGCGGACGGAACGACGCGATGTGCCGCGCGGTGTTGCCGGTCGTCGTCCCGCTCACGATCAAGCGCAGACCCAGCGCGTCGGTCGAGCGCACCGCCGCCTCCGCGATCGCCATCCCGATGTCGTCGTCCGTCTCGAGCGAGCCGCCCTGCAGCGTGCGGCGCTTGCGAATCTCGGTGAACGGATACTTCGACTCGACCTCCAGCGCGATCGTCGCCATGACGCGAACCGCCTCCAGCGGGTAGGCGCCCCGTGCGCTCTCGCCCGAGAGCATCACCGCGTCGGTCCCGTCGAGGATCGCGTTCGCCACGTCGGTCACCTCGGCGCGCGTCGGGCGCGGCGACGACACCATCGACTCGAGCATCTGCGTCGCGGTCACGACGGGCTTCGAGACGCGGTTCGCGCGCGAGATCAGGTCCTTCTGAATCATCGGGACTTCTTCGAGCGGGATCTCGATCCCGAGATCGCCGCGCGCGACCATGATCGCGTCGGCGACCTGCAGGATGTCGTCGATGTGCTCGAGCGCTTCGTGCTTCTCGATCTTCGCCATCACGGGCGTCGAGGCGCCGGCCGCTTCGATGTGCTGCTTCACGCGCCACACGTCTTGCGCCGTGCGCACGAAGGACACCGCGACCCAGTCGACGCCCTGCGCGAGGCCGAAGTCGAGGTGCTCGAGATCGCGATCGGTGACGGCTTCGATGTCGAGCGTGCCGTCGGGATAGTTGATCCCTTGGCGCTCGCGCAGCTCGCCGCCGCTCTCGACGACCGTGCCGACGTTCGGGCCTTCGACGCTCGTCACGCGCAGCGCGATCGAGCCGTCGGCGAGATAGATGCGCTTGCCGACTTCGACGTCGCGCGCGAGACCCGCGTACGAGACGCTCACGTGCCGCGCATCGCCCGGTTCCTGATTCGTCGTCAGCGTGAACGCTTCGCCGGGCTGCAGCCGGATCGACGCCGTGCCGTTCGCGAACGCGCCGGTGCGGACTTTCGGGCCGGGCAGATCCTGTAAGATCGCGATCGGAACGCCGAGCTCGCGCGCGATCCGCCGCACGTCGGCGATGACGGCGGCGTGCTCGTCGTGCGTGCCGTGCGAGAAGTTGAGCCGGACCACGTTGACGCCGGCCAGGCAGAGGGCGCGCAGCATCGCCGGATCGCGCGACGCCGGTCCGACGGTCGCCACGATCTTCGTCCGTTTGGGAGGCGGCTGCATCGGCGCGCGGCCTTCATCGTCCTGGTCCGCGGTCCTGCGCATGGACGAAAGCACCGCCGTACCGTCTACCCCGCGAACGCGCGTTGCGGGCGGGTGCGGCGGGGGAGAAACGGAGAAAGGGCTCGCTCGTGAGCAGCGCCGCGCCGACGGACCGCCACATCGAACGCCCGTCGCGACGCCGTGATGCGCTCGCGCTGGCGTGCTCGCTCATCCTGCACGGCATTGTGCTGCTGGCCCTCACCTTCGTCGCCTTCGACGCCGAGCCGACGGCGGTCGAAGACGTCGGCGACGTGCCGATCGCGCTGGAACAGCGCGCTGCGCCGCAGGAGCAGCCGGCGACGGCGCCGCTCGCGACCGCGCGACCCGTTCCGGCGTCGCGACCCCTCGTAACCGCGCCGCACAGCCCGCAGCGCCCCGTCGTCGTGGCGCACGCGAAGCCCGCTGTACGCGCGCTCCCGCCTCGGCGCCGCATCCGCCCGCTGGTCGCGCAGCAGCCGCGAGTGCGTCATGAGATCGCCCGCTTCGATCCGTCCGCGCCGCCGCAGCCGACGGCAGGCCCGCCGGTCACGGTCGCGGCGGTTTCGACCCAGGCCCCGGTCGAGACGCCGGTCGCCACGCCGCATCCGCTCGCCACGCCGCTCCCGGTCGCCACGCCGCGTCCCGTCGACGCGCTGTCGATCGCGACGCCGCTGCCGGTCGCGACGGCCGTCCCGACGACCGCACCCGTGGAGACGGCCCCGCCGACGCCGGTGCCCACGGTACGTCCGACGGCGCCCGCCCCGCCGATGCCGGCGCCGACCCCGCGGCCGCGGCCCACCGCCGCCTCTCTCGCGCCGACACCCAGGCCGGTGCCGTCGACGCCGCGGCCGGTTCCGACGCCGCCGACGCCGCGCCCGGCGCCCACGGCGGCTCCCACGCCGCGCCCGGTTCCGACCGCCGCGGCGACCCCGCGGCCGGTGCCGACGGCCGCAGCGACGGCGAGGCCGCTGCCCACCACGGCGCCCACGGCGGTCCCCGTACGCATCGCCGTCGCCACCGCTGCGCCGACCGGCGCTCCCGAGCGTCCCGTGGCCGCGCCGGTCGCCGCGACGGTTCCGCGTCCGCTCGGCTCACCGCGTCCCGCCGAACCTCCCCCAGCGTCGGGACGGCCGGGCGCCGCCCCGACCGCGGCGCCGCGTGCGGCCGCGGCGCCGCGTTCCGGCTCCGCTCCGAGCGCGGACGGACACGCCACGCGCCCCGGCAGGCCGAACCCCAGCGCCCGCGCAGGCCCGGCGTCGCGACCGTCGGCGGGCCCGGAGATCCCGCCGTCGCGGACCGTCGCGGTGGTCGCGCGGCCGGCCGCGCCGAACGCGGCGCCGTCTCCGGGCGACCTCGCGGGCCTCAACGCGCGCATGCGCGCGATGCTGCCGCACGGCGACGTCGACACGATGGCCCATTACGGTGCGCCGGCGATGGACGCCCCGGACCTCGACCTCGTCGCCGAGTACGTCCCGGCCGAGGTCCTCGCCGAGACGTTCGGTCTCATCCGCATCACGCGCAGCGTCATGCACGCGGGCTCGACGACGTACGTGTTCGAACACAAGAAGGACATCTTCGGCCGCGAGGTGTGCCGCGCGCTCAGGTTCACGCCGCACCCGTTGCGGACGCCGCCGCCGCGCTGGGACCCCAACCACGGGATCACGTGGGCCGACCGGAATCCCGACCTCAAGCCGGAGGTCGACTACCTCGACGTCTCGTGCAGCGACCCGCGTATCGAAGCCGTCACGCCGGGCTCGCTCGATCGTCCACAACGCTCGGGTGGGGCACGGGCCACCGAGAACGCGCCGACCGGCGCCGCCGTCCCGGCGGCGAGCCCTACACCGTAGCGCCGGTTGCGCGGATTTTCGCGCATTCCTGGACGTACGCCAAAAAATGTGCTATTTTCTACGTGACGATGACGAAGGGACCTGACTAGCCGTGCCCGTGGTGGCGGAGACGACGACGACCGCGACTCGACTCGCGAGGGAGACCCCGCGGGTTCTCGACGATGCGGCAAAAGGGCCGGTCACCGTGACCCGGCCGGGGAAGAAGCCGGCCGTCACGCTCGTTACGCGCGAGCTGTGGCGCGAGGGCGAGCAGGCGAAGCATTGGCTCAGCGTCCAGTCCGTGATCGTGCAGTACGCACTTCAGCGGAGCAAAGGCCGGCAAGCGGGCTACCCGGCCGAGTACGGGTGGATTCGCGTTTTCGACGACGAGGATCTCCGCGATTTCATCGGCGAGCTGATCGACGCCATCTACGGGTCGTTGCACATGGGGCGCTCGTGGGACGACGTCGATGCGGTGATCGAGGAATGGCGCCGCAGCGCGTGCGCCATGGAAGATGCGGAGCTCGCCGCCCGCTTTCACCGCACGTTGGAGGACATTCGGCGTTGAAGCCCATTCCCGCAAGGCCGGGCTGGCAGCCGGGGCGGTACACTCTGGTGGCCGGCTCCGCTTCAGCACGCGCCGAGTGGGAAGCGCTCGCGGATCGTGTACCGGACGCTGCAAAAGCGGCCTTCGAACGGCTGACGTCCGAGCCGCTGACACGCCGGCCGAAACGGCAGTTCCCGCTACGCGGACACGCGCAGAAACCGTTCTGGGAGCTCGAGGTCACCGGCGCAGACCGCGTATGGTACGCCGTTTCCCTCACCGAGATGACCGTCGTCGTAGCGTGCAGCCGGAAGCTGCATACGGCCGCCGAGCTGACGAAGACGATCGAGAAGCGCCGCGGCGCCTTCGACGCCCTGCCGGAACCGCTGCCGCCTGAGCCCGTTCGCATCGAGGCTCGCATCCGGAGGAACCGATAGCGGAGGCTTGCCCGCCGCGCCTTCTTGCATGAACGCACCCCTTCGTCGTATGATTGCCGGTGGAGTTTGACGCTAGGAGCGTGGGCACGGCCCGCGCTTCGTTGTTGTAAGGGGACCGGATTGGCGATGGACCGGGGTCGGATCGGAACCTCCGTGCACGGCACGGATCGCTCGGACGCCGGGCTGTTCGAGGAGGCGTTCGAAAGGGTCGTGCACGCTCTGCCGCATCAGCCGGAGTTTCGCGACGTCGAGGTCGTCTCGTCGCGCGCGCATCGCAACCGGCACGGCACCGCGCTGCACGTCACCGTCGACCGCACCGGCGGCGTCGACATGGCGACCTGCGAGCGCATCGCCGGTCGCATCAACGCCGCGCTCGACGCGTTTCCCGATCCGTACACGCTCGAAGTGGAGTCCGCGGGCCTCGATCGCCCGCTGACGAAACCGTCCGACTACGAGCGCTTCGCGGGCTCGGCCGTGAAGGTCGTCACGACGCTGGCGATCGAGCAGGCAAAGACGCATCGCGGGACGCTCGGCGGCGTGCGCGGGACGAACGTGATCCTGCAGCGCGCGAACGGCGAGCTGCCCATCCCGATCGCCGTGATCAAATCGGCGAACCTGGAGTACGACGTGCGCGCCGACCTCCAGAGAGCCAAGCAACGAGAGAAGAACCGATGAACGCAGAGATGATCGCGGCCCTCCGCGAGATCGAGAACGAACGCAACATCAGCTTCGAGTCCCTGCTCGAGGCGCTCGAAGCCGCGCTGATCTCGGCGTACAAGCGCAATTTCGGCGGCGAAGCGAACGCGATCGTGACGATCGATCGTCAGACGGGCGACTATCAGGTGTATCATCGCCGCGTCGTCGTCCCCGACGGCGAGGTGGCCGATCCGAAGCTGGAGATCGCGAAGAAGGAGGCCGGCGCGCGCTACGAGCCAGGCGACTTCTACGACGAGGTCGTCACGCCGCGCGACTTCGGCCGCATCGCCGCGCAGACCGCCAAACAGGTGATCGTGCAGCGCATCCGCGAGGCCGAGCGCGACACCGTCTACAACACCTACTCCGCGAAGCTGCACGACATCGTGCTCGGCACCGTGCAGCGCTACGAGCAGCGCAACATGTACGTGCTGCTCGACGACCGCAAGACCGAGGCGCTGCTGCCGTTCAGCGAGCAGGTCCCGCGCGAGAACTACCGGATCAACGACCGGATCCGCGCGTACGTCCTCGACGTGCGCAAGACGAACAAAGGTCCGTTGGTCGTGCTCTCGCGCGCGGCGGAAGGGCTCGTGCAGCGCCTCATCGAGTTCCAGGTGCCGGAGATCCAGGACGACATCGTCGAGATCATGGCGATCGCCCGCGAGCCGGGCGCGCGCACGAAGGTCGCGGTGACGTCGCGACGCCCGGAGATCGACGCGGTCGGCGCGTGCCTCGGCCCGAAGTCCTCGCGGATCGCGAACGTCTCGGACGAGCTGCGGGGCGAGAAGATCGACGTGATCCGCTGGTCGCCGGACCTGCCGACGTTCATCGCGAACGCGCTCGCGCCGGCGAAGGTCCTGGGCGTCGAGCTGTTCGAGGAGGAGGGCGTCGGACTGGTCACCGTGCCGGACCATCAGCTCTCGCTGGCGATCGGCCGCGAGGGACAGAACGTGCGGCTCGCTTGGCGGCTGACCGGCTGGCGGCTCGACATCACGAGCGACTCGGAGGCCGCCGAGGCGCGCGAACGCTACCTGGCCGAGCGCGAAGCGCGCGCCGGTGAAGCCGTGGCGGAGGAAGCTGAGGTCATGGAGGGCGAGGCCGTCGCCGAAGCCGAGGAGGCCGAGGAGGCGCCGATCGACCAGGACGAGCTGCTGCGCCGGCTCGAGGAGTTCAAGCGGGAGATGTTCACGGCCGAATGACTCCCGTGCGAACCTGCGTCGGGTGCCGCCGGCGGTTTCCGCAGCCGGCACTCCGGCGCTTCACGCGGACCGGCGGCCGGTGGGTCGCCGACGCGGGAAGGCGAGCGGACGGACGCGGGACCTACCTGTGCTCGCACGCGTGCGCGGAACGCGTGTCCAAGAACAAACGTTATCCGGGATTCAGCGGCGAAGCTCTGCTACAATGGTGACCCCGGGTCACGGAGACTTCGGAATGAAGTGAAGGCGGTGGCGCCGCGTTCGGCGCCGTTTCTAGAAGGATTGCATGGCAACCGGTAAACCCAGGATCTTCGAGCTCGCCAAAGAGCTCGGCATCTCGTCGAAAGCTCTGATGTCGCTGCTCGAGCGGCTCGGACTGGAGGCGAAGAACCAACTCAGCGTCGTCGAGCCGAAGGTCGCCGACCTTCTCCGCGCGCAGCTCAAGGGCGCCAAGGCGCCGAAGGCCGCGCCGGCTGCCGCATCCGCCGCCTCCGCTTCCCCGCCCGCTGCCACGGCGACGGCGGCACCGCCCGCGCCGCCCTCCGAGGGCGCCGTCGCCGCGCGACCGGCCGCCGCAGCCGAGCCCGCGGCCGCAGCCGAGCCCGCCGCCGCGCGCAGCGCTCCGGCGCCCGCTGCGAGGAATGGTGCCGCGCCGGCCGCCCAGGCTCCGGCACCTCCGGCCGCGCCGGCCGAGGCCGCGCCGGCCGCTCCGGTCGCCCAAGCGCCCGTCGCGGAAGCTCCTGCCGCGCCGGCCGGACCGGCGCCGGCCGAACCGGCGCGCACGAGCGAGGAGGCGCCGTCGGCGCCGGCCGCGCGACCCGCGCCGGAGCCGCCGCAGCAGCCGGTCCCGCAATTGCGGCCGGTGCCGAGCGCGCCGCAGCGCTCGCGGCCGCCCCAGCAGCCTCAGCAGCCGGCCGCCCGCGCGCCGCTGAGTCCACCTCAAGGCGGCGGCGCCGCCCCGCCGCGTCCCCCCGCGGGACCGCGCCCGGGCGTCGCGCCTCGCCCCGGTCAGGCTGGGCCCCTGCCGCCCCGCCGTCCCATGCCTCCGCCCAGCGAGTCGGTTCCGACGCTGCGTCCGGTTCCCGCCGGTCAGGCGTCCATCCGGCCGCCGCGTCCGCCGGCGCGCCCCATGAGCGCACCCGGCCAGGGCAACGGCCAGATTCCGGGCCGTCCCGGTGTCGCGCCGCGGCCCGGACAAGGCACTCCCGGCCAATACCAGGCCCCGCGCGCCGGCGCACCCGGCGCCCCGGGCGCGCCCGGCGCTCCCGCCGGCCGTCGTCCCGTGGGGAACGGTCCGTTCCGCCCGATCCCGGGCGGCACGGCGCCGCCGCGCCCCTTCGGCGCGCGCCCGCCGATGGGCAACGGTCCGCTCACCCCGGCCGGCCCCACGCCGTCCGCGGGCGGCGGCGGGCGCCCCGGCGGCGGCCGCGGCCGCTCGACGCGCGAGCAGCTCGAGGCGAAGAAGGCTCGCGATGCGGAGATGCGGCTCGAGAAGCAGCGTCGCCGCAGCGGCGGCTTCGTCGACCGCGTCGAGGACCCGTCGAAGAAGCTCGAGTCGATCGAGATCCCCGACATTCTGACCGTGCAGGAGCTGGCGAGCTCGATGATCGTCCCGGCCGCGGACGTCATCAAGGAGCTGTTCCGCATGGGGACGATGGCGACGATCAACCAGAACATCTCGTCGGATCAGGCGATCGCCGTCGCGCGCAAGTTCGGCTTCAACGCGATCGTCAAAGAAGCCGGCGAAGAAGTCGTGGTCGAGCAGGAAGAGGACAAGCCGGAGATGCTGCAGTCGCGGCCTCCCGTCGTCACCGTCCTCGGTCACGTCGACCACGGCAAGACCTCGCTCCTCGACAAGATTCGCGAAGCGAACGTCGCGGCGGGCGAAGCGGGCGGGATCACGCAGAAGATCGGCGCGTACTCCGTCGAGCAGAACGGGCGCCCGATCACGTTCATCGACACGCCGGGCCACGAGGCGTTCACCGCCATGCGTGCGCGCGGCGCAAAGGTCACCGACGTCGCGATCCTCGTGGTCGCGGCCGACGACGGCGTCATGCCGCAGACGCGCGAAGCGATCTCGCACATCAAGGCCGCGAACGTCCCGATCGTCGTCGCGATCAACAAGATGGACAAAGAAGACGCGCAGCCCGACCGCGTGAAGCAGCAGCTCACCGACGAGGGTTTGCAGCCGGTCGAGTGGGGCGGCAAGATCGAGATGGTGCCGGTCTCCGCGCGTCGCGGCGACGGCATCGACACGCTCCTCGAGACGGTGCTGCTCGAGGCCGATCTGCGCGAGCTGCGCGCCAACCCGCATCGTCGTGCGACGGGCGTCGTGATCGAATCGGCGCTCGATCGCGGGCGCGGTCCGGTGGCGACCGTGCTCGTGCAGAACGGCACGCTGCGCGTCGGCGACGTCGTCGTGGTGGGCCCGACCTACGGCAAGATCCGCGCGCTCATCGACGACAAGGGCAAACAGGTCAAGAAGGCCGGTCCGTCCATTCCGGTCGAGATCATGGGGCTGAACGACGTCCCCTCCGCCGGTGACACGATGATGGTCGTCTCCGATGAGAAGACGGCGCGCGAAGCGGCCGCGAAGCGGTCGACGAAGCGGCGCGACGTGCGCATGGCGACGTCCACCGGCGGCGCGAAGGTCTCGCTCGAGACCTTCATGCTCATGCCGGCCGACGGCGGCACGAAGACGCTGAACCTCATCCTGAAAGCCGACGGGCAGGGCTCGGTCGAGGCGCTGCGCGCCCGCGTCGAGTCGCTGTCCACCAACGAGGTCGACGTCCGCGTCATCCTCGCCGGCGTCGGCGGGATCACCGAGAACGACGTCAACCTCGCGTCGGCGTCCGGTGCGGTGCTCATCGGGTTCAACATCCGTCCGGACGAAGCCGTGAAGCGGCTCGCCGAGTCGGAGCAGGTCGATCTCCGCTTCTATCAGGTCATCTACGACGTGGAGAACGACCTGAAGAAGGCGATGGTCGGGATGCTGGCGCCGAAGTTCCGCGAGCTCGTGCTCGGACGTGCGGAAGTCCGGGAGATCTTCAAGGTCTCGAAGGTCGGGACGATCGCCGGATGCTACGTGCAGTCCGGGAAGATCGTACGCAACGCCAAGGTTCGCGTGCTGCGGGATGCGGCCGTGGTGTTCGAGGGCGAGATCGAGTCGCTGCGGCGGTTCAAGGACGACGTGCGCGAAGTCAACGAGAACTTCGAGTGCGGGATTCAGGTGGCGCGGTTCGGCGACCTCAAGCAGGGGGATGTCATCGAGGCGTTCACCTCGGAGCTCGTGGCTCCGGAGCTGCAGCCCGCGTAATGTTCGCGGTTGGGGCGGGCGTTCGCGGGGGCGACATGCCGTCGCCGGGGACGCCCGCGATTTCCCATCCATGGGAAATCGCTGCTCGCACACATTTCGCTCTCGCCCTCCGGGCTTCGCGAAATGCTGTGACGCCCCGGCGACGGCACGTCGCCCCCGCGAACGCCGGCCACGACGGCGGCTGGGCGGTCGCGGGGCACCGTGACGGTTCGATGAATGGGGTGTTTCGTGGCTGATCGCTTGGAGGTTCGGGCGTCGTTCGGCTCGGGCGATGTTCCGAACATGGATGCGCTGTTGCTGCCTTCTTGGCGTCCGCCGACGCCGGAGGCCGTCGGTCGCGCACGTGAGATGCGCCAGCTGATGGTGCTGACCGTGGTCGCTTCGGCGGTCAACGTCGCGCTGTCGTGTTTGTCGTGGGCGGTTCCGGGCGCACGTTCCGGGGGACTCGAGGTCGTACGCGGCGTCGGATTCATGTGTGCGGGTGCGCTTTTGATCTATGTGTCCGTGCGCCAGTGGAAGCTGTGGCGGGCTGTGGCGCGCGAAGCTGCGATGCGGGGCGACGCCGTCCGGTGACGGATCGTGCGAGAACTGCGCTGTCCGGGCGCGAGCTGCAACGTCGCGCTCGGCGCGGCGCGCTGATGATGGTCCTTTGCAGCGTGTTCCTGTTGATCTCGTCGGCCGGGCAGTTCGCCACGTCCTCGTGGCGGACGAATCCGGTCTGGCCGCTTTTTCCCGTGATGCTGCCGGTGGCGGCCGTTCTGATGATCGTAGCGTCCGTTCGGTATTGGAAGCTTTTGCGAGGTACCGACGTTGATCAGAATGCTGCGCGGGCGCGGAACGAGGCGGTCCGGTGAAGCAGCAGCGGCAGGCGCGGATCGATCACGAGATCCAGCGGGCGTTGGCGAAGATCATCGCCGAGGACCTCAAGGACCCGCGGTTGGGGTTCGTCACGGTCGTGCGCTGTGAGATCACGCAGGACATGAAGCAGTGCAAGGTGTTCGTCTCGATCATCGGGGACCGTCACGTCGCGCGGCAGACCATGGACGCGCTCAAGAGCGGGTCGCGGTTCATTCGCGGCGAGCTGGGCAACGCGATCGATCTCCGGTACACGCCGGAGCTGACGTTCGTCGAGGATCGCACCACGGAGCGGGCCATCGCGCTGCACAAGACGCTGGAAAAGGCCAAGGTCGTCGATGAGTAGCGTGATCACGGAGTCCTCCAGCACCGAGGCGGTCGTCGCGGAGCTCCGGCGGCGGCGTTCGTTCGTGTTCGTCTCGCACGTCAAGCCGGACGGCGACACGCTCGGCGCCGGGCTCGCGCTCGGGCTGGCGCTGAAAGGGCTCGGAAAGCGCGTCGGCTACTTTCAGCAGGACCCGGTGCCCCGAAATCTGCGGTTTCTGCCGGACGCGGAGCTCGTGAGGCGCGACGTTCCGGGCGATCTGCCGGCGGACACGCTGTGGGTCTTCTGCGACATGAGCGACTACACGCGCGCGGGAGAGTTCTTGCCGAAGATCGATCGGGCGAACATGCTCGACATCGACCATCATCTCGGGAACTCGCACTTCGGGGCGCTGAACTACGTGCTGCCGGCGGAGGCGTCGACCGGCACCTGCGTGCTGCGGCTGCTGGAGGCGCTCGACGTGCCGATCACACCGGACATCGCGACCTGCATCCTCACGACGATCATGACCGACACCGGCGCGTTCATGCACACGAACACGACCGCGGAGGTGCTGCGCATCTCGGCGCAGATGATCGACCTCGGCGCGGACAAGCCGCTGATCACCGAGCAGATCTTCGCCAACAAGCGCGCCCAGGCGACGCGGCTTCTCGGGACCGCGCTCTCGCGGATGGTGCTCCAGGACGACGGGCGGTACTGCTGGACCTACGTGGACGAGGAGATGCTGCGCGAATGCGACGCCGACGGTGAGGACACCGAGGAGATCGTGCAGCATCTGCGCGCGATCGAGGGCGTCGAGGCGGCGGCGCTGTTCAAGGACTACGAGGGCGCGGTGCGCGTGAGCCTGCGTTCGAGCGGGCGCGTCAACGTGCAGGCCGCGGCCGCGATGCTCGGCGGCGGCGGACACTTCATGGCCTCGGGGCTCACCTATCCCGAGCGCGATCTGCAGAAAGCCGTCGAGGGCGTCCATGCTGCGCTGAAGGCGCAGGGTCTCTGATCGACGCTCGCACGGAGCGGCGATGCTGGGCTTCGTGAACCTCTTCAAGCCGGCGGGACCGACGTCGACGCAGATCGGCGCGCGGCTGCGGCGCCATTATCACGATCCGAACGGCAAGCTCGCGATCGGCCATCTCGGGACGCTCGACCCGCAGGCGGCCGGCGTCCTTCCCGTCGCGCTGGGGAAAGCGACGCGGCTGCTGCCGTTGATCGCGGACCGGCGCAAGGCGTACGCCTTCACGCTGGTGCTGGGGCGGGCCACGGCGACCGGCGATGCGTTCGGCGACGTCGTCGAGGAGACGCCGGTCCCGGACGACGTCGAGGCGCGCATCCAGACCGTCATCCCGTCGTTCACCGGCGCGGTCAGTCAGGTGCCGCCGATGTTCAGCGCGCTGAAGAGTGACGGGCGCCGGCTGTACGAGCTGGCGCGCGCGGGGAAGCAGGTCGAGCGCGCGCCGCGCACGGTGACGATCTACGCGTTGCGCGTCCTCGGCCGCGACGGCGACGCGATTCGCCTGCGCGTCGCGTGCAGCGAGGGCACGTACGTGCGAACGCTGTGCGAGGACCTCGCGCGCGCGTGCGGGACCGTCGGACACATGGGCGCGCTGCTGCGCGAGGCGTCGGGTCCGTTCGTGCTCTACGAGAGCCGCACGCTGGAGGAGATCGCGGCGGATCCGGCCGCGGCGCTCGTCCCGCCGGAGCGCGTCATCCCGCTGCCGACCGTCGTCCTCGACGGTCGCGGCGCGACCGACTTTCGCGCGGGACGCATGGTGCCGCTCGACCACCCGCCGGCCGAGAAGCACGTGTTCGTGCGCGACGCCTCGCGCACGCTGGTCGGCGTCGGTGAAACCGTCGGCGCGCTCCTCGCGCCGCGCAAGGTGTTCGTGTGAAGATCCATCACGAGCTGCCCGAACGGCCGTCGGCGCGGCCGCTCGTCGTCGCGATCGGCTTCTTCGACGGGTTCCATCGCGGACATCGCGCGATCGTGCGCGCCGCGCTGCGCGAGCGGCGCGCGGGCGAGCGGACCGCCGTGCTCACGTTCCGCGAGCACCCCTCGGCGTTCTTGCGGCCGGGCAGCGAGCCGTCGCTGATCGCGACCCTCGAGGAGCGGGTGAACGCGTTCGCGCGCGCCGGGATCGACGAAGCGTTCGTGCTGCGCTTCGATGCTTCGATCGCCTCGCTGACGCCGGAACAGTTCTTGGGAGACACGCTGATCGAGCGCGTCGGGGCGCGCGCGATGATCGTCGGGGAGAACTTCCGCTTCGGACACAAGCGCGCGGGCGACGTTGCGTTCGCGCGGCGTTATCTCGCCGAGCGCGGAAAAGCGCTTATCGCGGTGCCGAACACGATCTCCGGCGGCGAGCGCGTCTCGTCGACGCGCATCCGCGCCGCCGTCCTGCGCGGCGATCTCGAGACGGCGGACGATCTGCTGGGCGGGTCCTACACGCTGCGCGGGATCGTTCGCTTCGGCGCCGGGCGCGGCCACGATCTCGGGTATCCGACCGCGAACGTCGCAGTCCCGGCCGGGAAGCTGCTGCCGCCCGACGGCGTCTACCGGACTACCGCGCGTCACGACGGACGCGACTATCTCGGGCTCGTCTCGATCGGCACGAATCCGACGTTCGACGGCGCGCAGCGCACCGTCGAGGCGTGGCTCCTGGACTTCAACGGCGCGCTCTACGGCGAGGAGCTCTCGCTGCGCGACCTGCGCTTCGTGCGCGAGCAGCGCCGGTTCGACTCCGCCGACGAACTGGTCGCGCAGATGCGTGAGGACGCGGCGACGGTGAAGTTTCCGACCGTCGTCTGAGCGCGAGCCCCGTCGCAGGCGACGAGCTTATCTCGGCCGGTTGCGGAACGTCACGATGAAGGCGAACTCCTGCGCGACCGGCTTGCAGTCGTGCAGGGCGGTCCGGAAGGTGCTCCAGCGCGCAGCTTCGATGGCTTCTCGATCGAATCGGTCCCAGTTGGAACGGTAAACGTCGGCCCACACGAGCTGCGAGCGGTCGTCGAGGACGACGTGCACGTCCACGTCGACGACGGCGGGTGCGGTGGCCCAGTCGCCGACGGGCGGGTTGGGTGGCGCTGCAGGCGTCACGGTCGTCCCGGGACGATTCGGCTCGTCACACGTCGGCGCCGCCGTCTGGACGATCGGCTGCCGCGTGCAATGTTCCGAGCTCTCGGTCGTTGAGGCGAACGAGACGGTTCGATCGAGGGCGTCGTCCCCGGAGAACGCATAAACGATGTCGAGCTGCTTGCCGGACGCGCCGGTTGCGCTGAAGCGCAGCATGTTCGCCGTGATGACGCTGTTTGCAGCGGATCCGTCCGAAGATTCGATGCTGTACGACGAGCCGGTTTTCGAGATGCGCTCCCAGGACGTGACCGGACGGCCGCCGGCGATTCCGTCTTCGCGCCCGTAGACGTTGTCGCGCGGTTCGCCGGCGGCGCGCCGCGGGCCGCCGAACATCGCGACGTAGGCGCGGGTCGACGTGACGCCGTGCGCGTCGGTGCAGTTCCAGTAGCCGTCCAGCCGCTGCAGAATCGGGTCGGGCTCGCCGGCAGCCTGCGAGGGGAGCGGCGCCGCGCATGCGACCGCGAGGAGAAGAGCGACACCCACGTTGCGCTTCACGGGGACGCTGTACCCGTCGGCCGGTCGCTTTCCCTGCGCGCCGTGCACGGGCGCGGCCCGGCCCGGCCATCGTATCGTGCGGTGCGTGCGCGCGGCGAACGCCGCGGAGAACCATGCGGCTCAGGCGCGCGTTGTAGACCACGTGCACAGCCGACTCGCCGCCGCCGCTCTGGGCGCGCTTGCTTTCCTCAGCCCGCTGGCCGCGTCCGCGGTGCCTCAGAAAGGGCAGCCCGCGCCGGCCTTCTCGCTCCCCGCCTTGAAGGGCTCCGGCACGGTCTCGCTGGCGCAGTTCAAAGGCAAGCCGGTCTACGTCAACTTCTTCGCGTCGTGGTGCGGGCCGTGCAACGCCGAGGCGCCCTCGATCGGAAAGCTGCGCGCGCAGTACGCGAAGCGCGGGCTCGTGGTGCTGGGCGTCGACTCGCTCGACACGCGCAGCGCGGGAGAGTCGTTCGTGAAGAAGTACGACGATCCGTACGGGACCGTCGCGTTTGACGACGCCGGCGCGGTGGGGCGGGACTACGGCGCGATCGCGATGCCGATCCACGTCTTCATCGACCGCAACGGCGTCGTGAAGACCTACGTCATGGGCGAGATGTCGCCCGCGCAGATCGACGCGGCGATCAAAGGCATCCTCTAGCGCAAATCCGGCGGCGCGGCGAAAGCGCCGCTACGGCGTCTGCAGGTTGAGCGTGCGGAGCGACGGCGCGCAGAGCGCGATCGCGCGCTTCGCTTCGGCTTGAGCGTTCGCGAACTTGCCGGCGCGCTCGTCGCGCGACGCCGCGTCCAGCTGCGCGCTCGCCGCCGCGGTGTTCTTCGCGTGCTCGTTTCGGCAGGCGTCGACCGATGCGCGCGCCTGCGCGACGAAGCCCTGCGCGTCGATCGACGGCACGGTGCCGAGGAGCGGCGGTGCCACGGTCTGCACGTAGGCGCGCTGCGGCGCGATCGGGCGCAGCGGCCGCAGCGACGCGGCCGGCGGCTGGTTCGCCTCGATGAGCGCCTGCACCGCGGCGGAGCGCGCGCCGTTGAGATCGTGCATGCGCAGGCGCTCGATCGCCGCGTTTGCGTCCAGCGTGGCGGTTTGCGCGGCGGCCGGATTCGTCACGGCGGCACGCGCCGCCGCCATCGCCGCGCCGTAGACGAGCTGGGAGGTTTGGTCCGCGTTCGGGTTCGGGGGCTTCAACGGTGCGGGCGCCGCCTGCGCCGCCGCGATCGCGGTTCCGAGCAGCAGCAGCGCGGCGGCGAACAGCGTCGCGCGGACGATCGCGAGGAGCAGGTCGGCCGGGAAGCGCGCAGCGTACACCCCGGCGCGCGGCGAGCGGGCGCGGGAGTTCAGGGCGACGGTGCGGTGAGCGGTCATGCGGCTTCGACGGTGATGGCCTTTCCGTCGTAGTCTACCCGCGCGGTGTGACCGCTCCCGAGGCGGCCGCGCAAAATCGCTTCCGAGAGCGGCGTCGTCACGTGACGCGCGATCGCGCGAGCCACGTAGCGCGCTCCGCTGCCTTGCGAAGCGCTCGCGCGGGCGAGGAACCCGCGGGCGCCGTCGGAGAGCTGCAGGCGCATCGCGTGCGCGCCGAGCCGGTCGGCGAGCGCTCCGATCTGCAGCTCGACGATGCGCTCGATCTCGGGCGGGCCGAGCTCCTTGAACACGATGATCTCGTCGATGCGGTCGAGCAGCTCGGGACGCAGCGACGCTTCCAGCTCGTCGCGCTCGGCGTTCGAGGTGAGCACGAGGATCGCGTGGCGGAAATCGATCGTGCGGCCCTTCGCGTCGGTCACGCGCCCGTCGTCGAGGATCTGCAACAGGATCGCGGCGACGTCGGGGTGCGCTTTCTCGATCTCGTCGAACAGCACGACGGAGTACGGGCGCCGGCGCACGGGCTCGGTGAGCTGTCCGGGCTCGTCGTGGCCTTGGTAGCCGGGCGGCGCGCCGAGGAGCCGCGAGATGGTGTGCGCTTCCGTGTACTCCGAAAGATCGAGCCGCACGAGCGCGTCGTCCGTCCCGAACAGCGCGTGCGCGAGACTGCGCGCGAGCTCGGTCTTGCCGACGCCGCTCGGGCCGATGAAGAGGAAGCCGCCGACGGGCTTGCGCGGGTCCTTCAAGCCGGCGCGTGCGCGCCGGATCGCCTCGGCGACCGCGCGGATCGCGACGTCCTGGCCGACGACGCGCGCGCCGAGCTGCTCTTCGAGCGCGAGGAGCCCCGCGCGCTGGGCGTCCGTGAGGGTGCCTTGCGGGATCCCGGTCCAGCGCGAGACGACGGCCGCGACGCGCTCGACGCCGACGACGGCGTCGCCTTGCATCGCCGCCGCGGCCGCGGCTTCGTCGACGACGTCGATCGCCTTGTCGGGGAGGTAGCGGTCGGCGATGTAGCGTGCGGCGAGCGCCGCCGCCGCTTCGAGCGCGTCGTCGTCGATGCGCACGCCGTGATGCTGCGCGTAGCGCGGGCGCAAGCCGCGCAGGATCGCGACGGTCTGCTCGATCGTCGGCTCTTCGACTTGCACGGGCTGGAAGCGCCGCTCGAGCGCGGCGTCCGACTCGACGTACTTGCGGTACTCGTCGAACGTGGTCGCACCGATGCACTGCAGCTCGCCGCGCGCGAGCTCGGGCTTGATCATCGAGCCGAGATCGAGGGAGCCTTCGGCGGCGCCCGCACCGACGAGCGTGTGCAGCTCGTCGATGAACAAGATCACCTCGCGGCCCGCACGCTTCACCTCGTCGAGGATGCGCTTCACGCGGCCTTCGAACTCACCGCGGTATTTCGTGCCGGCGACGAGCGGACCGAGCGCCAGCGCGAGCACGCGCTTGTCGCGCAGCGCGACCGGCACCGCGCCGCGCGCGATCCGCTGCGCGAGGCCTTCGACGATCGCCGTCTTGCCGACGCCGGGCTCGCCGATCAGCACCGGGTTGTTCTTGCTGCGCCGCGAGAGGATCGAGACGACGCGCTCCACCTCGTCGTCGCGCCCGATCACCGGATCCAGGTCGCCGCGGCGGGCCGCGTCCGTGAGGTCGCGCGAGTACTGGCCGAGCGTCGACGCGCCGCGGAACACGCGGCCCAGGTCGCCCAGCGGCTGCGAGGACGGCGAGGGGGACGACTCGCCCGGCTTGCCGCGCCGGCTCGCCGCGTCGAAGGCGACGGCGGCGCCGCCGACCAACGCCGCGGCCGCGGCGGCGGCGCCGAGGATCGCCAGCGGCGCCCGGCGTCGCCGCTTCGCGCACTCGTCGCAGACGTCGGCCTGCGTCCAGCGGCCGTCGCGCAGCGCGTAGTCGCGGACGCTCGCCGGCTTCGACCGGCAGACCTCGCACGTTGCCGTCATCCGTCCGAACTACCCACCGCGCAACATGACGGTTTCGTGAGCCGGGAGGCGGCAGCCGTTTCGTTTTCCCCGGGTTGGGAAGGATTCGCGGGCACCGGCGGCGACGCGCCGCCCGACACTGGAAAGGGACGAAACTCCTCAATGACGCTGCTAGCTTGGTTGGTCGTGGGTCTGATCGCGGGGCTGCTCGCGAAATACGTCGTGCCCGGCGAGGGCCCCGGCGGGATCATCGGCGACATCATCGTCGGGATCATCGGCGCCTTCATCGGCGGGTGGGTGTTCAACGCGTTCGGTCACACGGGCGTGACCGGGCTCAATCTGTGGAGCATCCTCGTCGCGTTCGTCGGCGGCGTGATCCTGCTGTTCATCTTGCGCGCCGTCACCGGACGCCGCAGCACGACCGTCTGACCGTCTTCGACCGAAGTCGCACGGCGCTCGTCCCGACCGGACGGGCGCCTGCGGCTTTCGTCCGGTAGGAGCGTCCCTCTCCGCCGCGCAACCCTGTCCCCGCTATGGCGTACGTCATCACCGAACCTTGCATCGGCACGAAGGACAAGTCGTGCGTCGACGTGTGTCCGGTCGATTGCATCCACGGCGATGAAGAAGATACGCAGCTGTTCATCGATCCCGAAGTCTGCATCGACTGCGGCGCCTGCGTGTCCGCGTGTCCGGTCGAAGCGATCTACGCGGACTCCGACGTCCCGGAGAAGTGGAAGAACTTCATCGACGTCAACGCGAAGTGGTACAAGGATCGCTCGTAGCGCGATGAGCTGAGCCTCGCGTGCGCCGCGCGATCGCCCGCGAGCTGATGGACGAGCCCGTCGACGACGTCGCGGAGCTCGCCGCAAATTTGCGCGACGTGGCGTTCGCGAACGCCCGGTTCGGCGGCGCGACCCCGGTGCTGCGCGCGATCCGGCGCATCGGCGCGCGCACCGTTCTGGACGTGGGCAGCGGCCTCGCCGACGTGCCGCGCGCTCTTCTGCGGGACGCCGCCGCGCGAGGCGTCGCGCTCCGCGTGACGTGTCTCGACCGCAGCGAGCAGATGCTCCGGCTCGCGCGCGCCGCCGCACCGCACGATTCCGCGCTGCAGTTCGTGCACGCCGACGGCGAGCGCCTTCCGTTCGAGGCGGGTACGTTCGACGCGGTGACGTGCACGCTCGCGCTGCATCATTTCGATCCGTCGGCGGCGCGGCTGCTGCTGCGCGAGCTGCGGCGCGTCGCGCGGATCGCACCGGTCGTGTGCGACCTGCGCCGCTCCGCGCTCGGCTATGCGGCGACGTGGCTGTGGTCGCGCACGTCGCGCAACCGGCTCACGCGGCACGACGCGCCGCTGTCGGTCCGGCGCGCGTACACGCCGACGGAGGCATTGCAGCTCGCGCGCGAGGCCGGGTGGTTGTCACCGCGCGTGCGGCGCGAACCCTTCTTTCGCATGACGCTCGTCGACGGCGGGCTCGCGTGAGCGGCGTCGCGATCGTCGGCGCCGGGCCGGCCGGAAGCGCGACGGCGCTGCTGCTCGCGCGCGCCGGCGTCGCGGTGCGCATCGTGGAGCGCGCGCGCTTCCCACGCCGTAAGGTGTGCGGCGAATACCTGAACGCCGGCGCGGTGGCCGCGCTGCAGCGGCTGGGCGTCCTCGACGCCGTGCGCGCGGTCGCCGCGCCGCTGCGCGGCGTGCGGCTCGTCGCGCGCGGCGCGGCGCCGCTGACGCTGCCGTTCGCGCGCGAAGCGCTGGCCTGCCCGCGCGACGTGCTCGACGCGCTGCTGCTCGAGGCGGCGTGCGCGGCCGGCGCGCGCGTCGAGCGCGCGCGCGCCGAGGAGGCGATCGTCGAGCGCGGCCGGTGCGTCGGCGTGCGCGTGCGCGACGACGACGGGACGCTGCGCGAGCTGCGCGCCGGCGCGGTCGTCGGAGCCGACGGGGTCGGTTCGCTCGTCGCGCGCAAGCTGGGGCTGGCGAAACCGTCGCGCGGCGAGCCGCGCTACGCGATCGGCGGGCACTACGAGGGGTTTGAGGCGCTCGACGGCCACGTCGAGATGTACGCCGGCGAAGGCGCGTACTTCGCGCTCAACCCGCTGGGCGGCGACCGCGCGAACGTGATGGTCGTCGTGCCGCGCGCGCGGCTCGCGCGCTGGTCGCACGACGTCGACGCGGGGGTCGGCGGCGCCGCAGCGGCGCTCGGTGCGGGCGTACGATCGTTCGCGGGCGCGACGCGGAGCGGCGAGCGCGTCTCGGTCGGCCCGCTCGCGCACGCGGTGCGGCGGGCCGCGGCGCCGGGTGCGCTGCTCGCCGGCGATGCGGCGGGCTTTCTCGACCCGTTCACCGGCCAGGGCGTCTTCCTCGCCCTCACGAGCGCGGAGGACGCGGCGCAGACGCTGCTCGCCGCGCTGCGCGAGCCGGCGCGCGAAGCGGCGCTGTTCGACGCGTACGGGCGGCGTCGCGCGGCCGATCTGCGCGCGCGCGGCCGGCTCTGCACGGCGGTCGCGACCCTCGTCCGCGTGCCGGTGCTCGCGCGACGCGCGGCGCGGCGTCTCGCGCGCTTTCCCGATGCGGCGGCGGCGCTGCTCGACGCGCTCGGCGGCGTCACGCCGCCGCAGCGCGCGTTCCGTCCCGGCGTGCTCGGCCGCATCGTCGCATGACGGTGACGCGCAACGCCGTGGACATCGCCGCGCCCGCCGAGGCCGTCTACGCGCTCGGCGCGGCGACGGAACGCTGGCCCGAGCTGTTGCCGCACTACCGATACGTGCGCGTGCTCGAGCGCCGCGGCGAGGCGCGCGTCGTGGCGATGGGCGCGCGGCACGGCATCGTCCCGCTGAGCTGGACCGCCGAACAGACGAACGATCCCCGCACGCCGCGCATCACGTTCCGGCACGTGCGCGGCTGGACGCGCGGGATGGACGTCGAGTGGCGCTTCGACCCGATCCCCGGCGGGACGCGCGTCACGATCGAGCACCGGCTGCGCTTCGAGTTTCCGCTCGCCGCCGAGTGGCTCGGCCGGCACGTCGTCTCCGACGTCTTCATCCACGGCGTCGCCTCGCGCACGCTCGCGCGCATGAAAGCGATCGCCGAGGGCGGCGCGTGACGACGCGCGTCGTCGTGACGGGGATCGGCATCGTGAGCCCGCTCGGGATCGGCGTCGAAGCGTTCTGGCGCGGCGTCCTCTCCGAACGCGTCGCCGTCGCCGCGCTCACGCGCTTCCCGGCCGACGGATACCGCTCGCGCATCGCGGCGCAGGTCGACGATTTCGACGCGCGTGACTTCGTGGGCGACAAGCGCATGCGCTGGACCGATCGCTTCTCGCAGCTCTCGATCGCGGCGGCCGGGCTCGCGCTCGACGACGCGCGCTACGTCCCGAACGGCGCTTCGGACGACGTCGGCGTGTACGTCGGCTCGGCGCTCGGCGGCCTCGCGTTCGCCGACGAGCAGCACGACGTCTTCCGCGAGCGCGGGCTCGACGCGGTGAAGCCGCTGCTCGCGATCTCGGTGTTCGGCGGAGCCGCGACGTGCAACGTGGCGATCGAATTCGGGCTGCGCGGGCCGGCGGTCGCCAACGGCAACTCGTGCGCTGCGGGCGCGGTCGCGATCGGCGAGGCGTACCGTGCCGTCGCGCGCGGCGACGTGCGGGCTGCGCTCGCCGGCGGGGTCGAGGCGCCGCTCTCGCCGCTCGTCTACGGCGCGTTCACCGTGATCCGCGCGATGTCGACGCGGAACGACGACCCGCGTGCGGCGAGCCGCCCGTTCGACCGCACGCGCGACGGCTTCGTGATGGCCGAAGGCGCCGGCGTGCTGCTGCTCGAGCGCGCCGAAGACGCCGCGGCGCGCGGCGCGCAGGTCTACGGCGAGATCGCGGGGTACGGTCTGACGAACGACGCGCACCACATGTCGGCGCCGCGTCCCGACGGCGCGATGAACGCCGCGGCGATGCGCCGTGCGCTCGCCGAAGCGCGGCTCGCGCCGGACGAGGTGGACCTGGTGAACGCGCACGGCAGCGCGACGCCGCTCGGCGACCGTTGCGAAGCGCTCGCGCTCGAGCACGTCTTCGGCGAGCGCGCGAGCGCCGTTCCGGTCACCGCGACGAAGGGCCAGCACGGCCACGCGCTCGGCGCGACGGGCGCGTGGGAGGCGGCGCTCTCGCTGCTCGCGATACGGGAGGGCGTCGTGCCGCGCAGCGTCAACAGCGACGACGCCGACTGCGGCCTCGCGCTGACGCGCAAGCGCCTCGAGCGCCCGGTGCGGACGGTGCTCTCGAACTCCGCCGGCTTCGGCGGGATCAACGCCGCCCTCGTCTTCCGTGCCCACGGCTGACGCGCCGGCGACCCGCGAGCGGCACGGCGTTCCGGTCTGCGTCCGCGACGTCGTGAAAGTCTACGGCGCGGGCGAGGAAGCGGTGCGCGCGCTCGACGGCGTCTCGCTGGAGGTCGCACGCGGCGAGATGGTCGCGCTCGTCGGTCCGAGCGGCTGCGGCAAGTCGACCCTGCTCAATCTCGTCGGCTGCGTCGATCTCCCGACTTCGGGCGTGGTCGAGGTCGACGGCCGGACGACGAGCGCGCTCGACGACGATGCGCTCACGCGGCTGCGCCGCGAGCGCGTCGGTACGGTGTTCCAGTTCTTCAACTTGCTGCCCGCGATGCGGGTCGCCGACAACGTCGCGCTGCCGCTCGTCCTCCAGCGCGTGCCGCGCGCCGAGATCGAGCGCCGCGTCGCCGATGCGCTGCACGCGGTCGGGCTGGAGGAGAAGCGCCGGGCGTTCCCGGCGCAGCTCTCCGGCGGCCAGCTGCAGCGCGCCGCCGTCGCGCGCGCGATCGTCCATCGCCCGGCGATCGTGCTCGCCGACGAGCCGACGGGCAACCTCGACACGCAGACCGGCGCACGCGTGCTCGCGCTCCTGCGAACGATCGCGCGCGGCGGGCAAGCGATCCTGATGGCGACGCACAGCGGCGACGCCGCCGCGGTGTGCGATCGCGTCGTGCACGTGCGCGACGGCCGCATCGTCTGAGCCGATGAAGGGTCTCTTTGCCGCGCTGGTCGCCGGGCCGCTCCGCGCGAACGCGCTGCGCGCCGCGGTCACGCTCGGCGCCGTCGCCCTCGCCGTCGCGATCGGCTTGGCGATCGATCTCGCGAACGCGACCGCGATCGCCTCGTTCGCCTCCAGCGTCAACGTCGTGTCGAGCAAGGTCGATCTGCAAGTGCTCGGCGTCGCGCGCGGTTTCGACGAGCGCGCGCTGCTGCGCGTGCAGCGCATCCCCGGCGTCGAGTCGGCCGAACCGGCGATCGAAGACTCGCTCACGGTCGGCGCGCGCAGCGGCGCGCCGCTCTCGGGCGAAGTGATCCGCGTTCTCGGGCTGGATCTGCTGCGGCCGCTTCCCGGGGCGTCCGCGGCGGGCGGGCCGTCGCCGGACGCGGTGAGCGCGTCCGCTCCCGATCCGTGGATCCTGGTGAACGCGCACGGAGCGCTCGTCGGAGCCGCGACCGCACGCCGCTTGCGATGGCGCAGCGGGCAGACGGTGCGCGCGCTCGCCGGCGATCGGGTCGTGACGCTCCGCGTCGCGGGGATCGTCCCGGCCGGGACGCCGGGGATCGACTCGAGTCTGATCTTCGTCGACGTCGCGACGGCGCAGGAGATCTTCGCGAAGCTGGGGCTTCTCGACCGGATCGACCTCGTCGCCGATCCGGCGCGCCTGTCGGAGGTGCAGCGCGCCGTCGCGCGCGCGATCCCGCCCGGCGCGCGCGTCGTCCGCCCCGCGACCCGAACCGGCGAGATCGCGCGCATGCTGCGCAGCTTCCGGTTGAACCTCGAAGCGCTCGCGTACGTCGCCCTGCTCGTCGGCATGTACCTCATCTACAACACCGTCGCGATCTCGGTCGTGCAGCGGCGGCCGGAGATCGGAACCGTCCGCGCGCTCGGCGCGACGCGTGCGGCGGTGTTCGGGACGTTCGCGGCGGAAGGCGCGCTCGTCGGCACGCTCGGGTCGCTGCTCGGGCTCGGACTCGGGGCGCTGCTCGCGCGCGGAGCCGTCGACGCGGTCGCGCGCACGGTGAACACCATCTACGTCGGCACGCACGCGGATCGCGTCGTCTACGACCCGGTGCTGTTCGTGAAGGCGCTCGTTCTCGGCGTCGCCGCGTCGGTCGCGGCGGCGGCGTTTCCCGCGCTCGACGCGGCCGCGACGCCACCCGCGATCGCGATGCGCGCTCAGGGCTTCGAGCGGCGCCGCCCGCGATTCGGAGCGCGTGCCGCGCTCGCCGGGCTCGTGCTGCTCGCCGCGGCGTGGGGCTGCACGCGCGCTCCGGCGCTCGACGGCGTCCCCGTGTTCGGCTATGCGGCCGGGCTGCTGATCATGTTCGGGGGATCGCTGTGCACGCCGCTCGCCGTGGAGACGCTCGCGCGCGCAGGCACCGCGCTCGCGGCGCGGCGGCCGACGCTCGCCCTCGCCGCGGCCAACCTCGCCGGCGCTCCGGTGCGCACGGCGGTCGCCGTCGCCGGGCTCGCCGTCGCGATCGGGATGATGGTCGCGATCGCCGTGCTCGTCGCGTCGTTTCGCACGACGGTCGTCGCCTGGGCGGGCGAGACGCTGCGCGCCGATCTGTTCGTGCGCCCGCTCGGGCTCGGAGACGCGTCGAACGAAACGGGGTTCGCGCCGTCGGTTGCGCGGCGGATCGCGGCCGTGCCCGGCGTCGCGGAGGTGGACACGTTTCGCGGCATCCAAGTGCCGTTCGGCGGGCGCCTGACGAACGTGGGCGCGACCGATCTCTCGCTCATCGCGCGGCGGCGGCATCTGCGGCTGATCGGCGTGCGCGACGTCCCGGCGCTCGCGCGCTCGCTGAGCGGCGGTAACGCGGTTCTCGTCTCGGAACCGTTCGCGAGCAAGTTCGGCGTCGCCGCCGGCGACACGATCGCATTGCGCACGCCGTCCGGCCCGGCCGCGCTGCACGTCGCCGCCGTCTACAACGACTACTCTTCCGACGCCGGCTTCGTCCTCATGGACGTGCGCACGTACCGCCGGCTGTTCCGCGACGACCGCGTCGATTCGATCGCGGTCTATGCGCGGGCGAACGCCGATCTGCCGCGGCTGCGCACGGCGATCGTGCGCGCGCTCGAGCCGCTGCGCATCGACGTCGAGACGAACCGCGAGCTGCGCGCGCTCGTCGTGACGATCTTCGACCGGACGTTCGCGATCACGTACGCGCTCGACGTCATCGCGATCGCGATCGCCGTCCTCGGCGTGGTGTCGACGCTGTTCGCGCTCGTCCTCGAGCGCCGCCGGGAGTTCGGGATCCTGCGTTACCTCGGCGTGACGACGGGCGGCGTGCGGGCCGTCGTGCTGGCCGAAGCGGCGGCGATCGGCGTGCTCGGCGGCATGCTGGGCATCGTCGTCGGGCTGCTCCTCGCGCTCGTGCTCGTGTTCGTCATCAACCGCCAGGCGTTCGGGTGGCTCATCGAGCTGTACGTGCCGTGGCCTTTTCTCGCCGAGACGATCGCGCTGGTCGTCCTCGCCGCGCTGCTCGCCGGCGTCTACCCGGCCGGCGTCGCGGCGCGAATGCGCACCGCCGACACGGTGCGGTCGGAATGAACCGCTTCATCGTCGCGCGGCGGAGCGCGCTGCGCGCCCTTGCGATCGCGGCGTGCTGCGTGCTGCTGACGGCGGCTCACGCGCGCGCCGGAGCGGCCGCTCCGCCGCGCACGGCGGCGGGCGGTTTCGCGAACGCACGGCTGCCGTGGCGCTTCGTCTTTCCGCGCGATCACGGCGCGCACGTCGCCTTTCAGAGCGAGTGGTGGTACTACACCGGCCATCTCGTCGCGGACCACGGCCGGCGCTTCGGCTACGAGCTGACGTTCTTTCGGTACGGGCTGCGCCCCGGCGATCCGCGTCCCGCGCCCGGGCAATCACGCTGGCGCGGCGATCAGGTCTACCCCGCGCACCTCGCGCTCACCGATGAGTCCGGACGCCGCTTCCTCTACGACGAGCGCTTCGCGCGGGAGGCGCTCGGGATGGGACGCGCCTCGACGCGCACGCTCGACGTCGCTTCCGATCGGTGGACGCTGCGCTTCGCGGCCGGCGGCGACGCCGACCCGGACCGACCGTCGTTTCGTCTGCAGGCCGCCGGCGGCGGCGTCGCGCTCGACCTCACGGAGCGCGCGGAGAAGCCGCCGGCGGTCCACGGGCACGAAGGCGTCTCGCTCAAAGGCGCGTGCGCGACGTGCGCCTCGCACTACTACTCGCTGACGCGGCTCGCGACGACGGGGACGCTGCGGTATCGCGGACGCCGCCTGCGCGTGCGCGGGCTGTCGTGGATGGACCACGAGTTCGGTTCCGACGAGCTGCAGCGCGATCAGTCCGGCTGGGACTGGTTCGCGATCCAGCTCGACGACTGGCGCGACGTGATGGACTACCGTCTGCGGCGGCGGGACGGGACGCTCACGCCGGAGTCGAGCGGATCGCTCGTCGATCCGCGCGGAAACGTCCGGTTCCTGCGCGCCGGCGACGTCCTCGTCACGGCGAGCGGAACGTGGAAGAGCCCGCACACCGGCGGCGTGTATCCGAGCGGGTGGCGCGTGCGCGTCCCGTCGGCGCGCATCGACGTCGTGCTCGTTCCGGTGCTGCGCGATCAAGAGCTTGCGAACACCGCCGGCGGCGTGTCGTACTGGGAAGGCGACGTCGACGTGAACGACGCGACGACCGGTGCGCGCGTCGGCGCCGGGTACGTGGAGCTGACCGGCTACGCGGGCGCGATCGCGCTCTGAGCCGCGCGCTACGCCGGGAGATCGCTGCGCGTCACCGCGCGATACGGATAGTCGACGAACGCGCGGACGTCGGCGGCCAGCTGCGGATCGTCGGGCCAGCGCGTCGCGAGCAGGTAGACCGCCTCGTCGATCCCGGAGGTCACGCCGCCGCACGACAGGATCCCGTCCTCTTCCACGACGCGCGCGTACCAGTCGGGATTCAATGCTTTCGCCCCGGCCGCGGCGAGGTCGGCCACCATGCCCGGATGCGTCGTGATGCGGCGTCCGCGCACGATGTCGGCGCCGACGAGCCCGAACGCGCCGGTGCAGATCGAGCCGAGCCCGCGCGACTGCCTCTCGAACTGCCGCCGGATCGGCCCGCTGAAGGCGGGATTCTTCTGCTGAAGCATGACGCCCGTCCCGGGCTCGACGTTGCCGCCCGCGACGAGCAGCAGGTCCGGAAGCTCCTTCCCGTCCCAGGCCTGCACGCCGAGCGTGATCCCGTGGATGCCGGTGACGACGAGCTGCGGTCCGTTCGGACCGTCGAGCGTCACGGCGCCCGAGCCGTCGACGGCGACGATGCGCAGATCGATCGGCGTGCCTTTCGGCACCCGCGCCGCGTCGGAAAGATACCGGTTCGCGGTCTGCAGGACCGCGAACGGGCCGACGACGTCGAGCTCGTCGCACTGCGCGTACGCCAGGATGAAGACCGAGCGAGGCGGCGTCATCATCGTCGAGATCCTCCGTAGGGAGATCCGCGGCGCGACGCGCCCCGGCTAGAGCTGTTCGACGGCGCGGATCTCGGGGACGTCCTCGAGGACGACGGCTTCGATCCCGCCTTTCAGCGTCGCGTGCGAGGCCGGGCAGCCGCCGCACGCGCCGATCATCTGCACGTACGCGACGCCGTCGGCGACGCGCACGAGCCAGACGTCGCCGCCGTCGCGGCGGATCGCCGGACGAATGCGGTCGAGCGCGCGTTCGATGCGCTCCTCGACCGTGTGCGCCGCGTTCGCGGCGGCGGCGTTCACCGCCGTCGCCTGCGACGCGCCGATCCCGATCAGGCTCCGAACTCCTTCATCACGTCGTGCATGCGCTGCGACATCGCGAGCGCGTCGTCCCATGTGCGCTGCCACATGTTGCGCCCGAAGATGAGTCCGACGCACCCGGCCTCCATCGCGAGCCGCGCCTTGTGGATCGTGTCTTCGTCGCCCATCTTCGAGCCGCCGGAGACGAGCACGAGCGTGCGGCCCGCCGACTTGACGACCTTGCGCAGACCGTCCAGCTCGCCCATCGACAGCCCGTTGTACGGCTTGGGCGACGCCGTCGCCGCCTCTTCCGACTTCGGCACGTTCAGCTTGACGATGTCCGCGCCGATCTCGCACGCCACGCGCGCCGCGTAGTCGACCGCGTAGAGCGAGTCTTGTCCGCCCTTCGCCTTCACCGCCGAGCCGCGCGGGTACGACCACACGATCATCGGCATCCCGTACTTCTCGCATTCGCGACGCACGTCGTTGGCTTGGCGCAGATCGCGGTCTTGCGCCGGCGAGCCGACGTACACGGTGTAGCCGACCGCGGACGCGCCGAGACGGACCGCGTCCTCGACGCTCGAGGTGAGCGGGCTGAACGACTCGTCGTCGGGCGGGATGTTCGTCTTGCCGTTGACCTTGAGCACCAGCGGCACGCGGCCGGCGTACTGCTTGTGATACTTCTCGGCGAGCCCGACGTGATAGGCGATCCCGGAGAAGTTGCCCTCGACCGCCAGCCGCAGCACCCAGTCGGTGTCGATCGCATCGGGATTGTCGAAGAAATCGACCGGCCCGTGCTCGAGCCCTTGATCGATGGGGAGCAGCATCAGCGTGCCGTTGGCGGGGCCGTGCCCGTACATCATCTCCCACAGACGTGCGCGCTTGCCCGTCGAGAGGTTGAGGTCTTCGAACGTCGGTCGCCGGATCGAAGCAAGCATGTGTCGGGTTCCCCTTCGGTGCGGGCGCTGCGGCCTCGGATGCGTGGGCGAGTGGCTTCATTCTGAGCGTCCCCGCGGCCCTTTGCAACGACGCCCGTCGTTCAGCGCGCGGTTGCGGCGAGCGCATAGGCGGCGGCTAGACCGCCCGTCACCGTCGCCGAGAGCGCCGGCCCGGCGTACGCGAACGCGTCCGGCCGGCGGTCGCGGCCGGCAAGCCACATCAGGCGCAGCGCGACGCCGGCGGCGGGGACGAGCGCGAGCCCGAGCCAGGGCCGCGCCAGCCGCAGGGCGACGAATGCCGCCACGGCCAGGGCGGTCGCCGCGAGCAGCGCGATCGCGAGCCACGCGCGCGCCGCGCCCCAGCGCACGACCAGCGTCCGCTTTCCGCAGCGTCGGTCGGCCGGTGCGTCGGGAAGCTCGACGCACAGCATCATCGCCAGCGTGGCGACGAACGGCGCCGAGGCCGCGACGAACAGGGTCGGACCGAGCCGGCCGGCGCAGGCGGCGTATCCCGCGGCGGGGACGAGCACCGAGACGACGAGCGCCGTGTCCAGCTCGCCGATCCCGCGCGCCGCGAGCCGCGCCGGCGGCGCGGAGTAGCACCACGCGAGCACGGCGATGAGGCCGCCCACGACGCCGGCCGCGACGTCACCGGCGAGCGCGAACCACACCGTGACGGCCAGCCCGGCGGCCGCGCAAGCGCAGGCCGCCACCAGGGCGGTGCGCGGGGGCAGCTCGCCGCTCGCGAGCACGCCGCTCCCGCCGGAGAACGGCGTGCGCCGCGACGCATCCGCCGCCGCGTCCCCGGCGCGGTCGAACCAATCGTTGGCGTAGTGCACCATGAGCTGAAACGCCGTCACCAGCGCCTGCGCGCCGGCGTACGCGGGCCAGCGCACCGGGAACCCCTCGTACGCGGCGACCGCCGCACCGAGCGCGACCCCCGCGGCGCCGCCCAGCAGAAACACGAGCCGCGAGAGCCGGACGAAGGCGAGGAACGCGCGCACGTCGCGCGCTTCGCCGCAGGCCGACCCGTTCCGCGCGCCGTACGCGGCGGCTCGTATGGCAACCACGGTGGGGTTCGTCGGCGTCGGCGCGATGGGAGAGCCCATGGCTGCGTCGCTGCTGCGCGGCGGCTTCGCCGTGCGCGTCTGCGCGCATCGGAACCGCGAGCCCGTCGAGCGGCTCGTCGCGCAGGGCGCCGCCGACGGCGGCGACCCGGCCGGCGTTGCCGCCGAGTCCGACGTCGTCGTGACGTGCGTCCCCGACGCGCCGCAAGTCGAGGAGGCGCTGTTCGGCGAGCGCGGCGCCGCCGAGGGCGCGCGCGACGGGACGCTGTTCATCGACATGTCGACCATCTCGCCCGTCGCGACCCGCGCCTTCGACGCGCGGCTCCGCGCCGCCGGGATGCGGTTCGTCGACGCGCCCGTGTCCGGCGGCCCGGCGCGCGCGACCACCGGGACGCTGACGATCATCGCCGGCGCCTCGGACGACGATTTTCGCGATGCGGAGCCGGTGCTGCGCGCGATGGGGACGCCGACCCGCGTCGGCCCGGTCGGGATGGGCGAGGTGGTGAAGCTCGTCAACCAGATCATCATCGCGAACGTGATGATCGCGAACGCCGAAGGGCTCGTCTTCGCCGCGAAGGCGGGGGCCGACGTCGCGGCGGTGCGCGAGGTGATCCTCACCGCGACCGCGTCGAACTATCTGCTGCAGAACTGGCTTCCGCAGAGCTGGCTGGCGGGCTCGCACAAGCCCGGCTTCATGCTGGATCTGCTGCGCAAGGATCTCGCGGCGGCGCTCGACTCCGCGCGCGCTATGGACGTTCCGATGCCGGCGAGCGCGCTCGCGTACCAGCTCTACACCGCGAGCTCCGGCGAAGGCCACGGCCGCGACGACTACACGTCGGTCGCGACGTTCTACGAGCGCGCCGCGGGCGTGCGCGTCGCGAAGCCGCAGCCCGGCTAGGACAAGCCGTGCTGTTCGGCGCGATCGACGTCGGAACGAACTCGATCCACCTCGTCGTCGTCGACATCGACACCGCGTTCGACACCTCGCGCGTCGTCCACAAGGCGCGCGAGATGGTGCGCCTGGGCAGCGACGACGCGCTGCAGCGCGGACGGCTTTCGCGCAAAGCGATCGAGCGCGGCGTCGAGGCGCTCGCGCGGTTCGCCGACGAAGCGCGGCGCTTCGGCGCCGAGCGGCTGCGTGCGGTCGCGACGTCGGCGGTGCGCGAGACCGAGAACGGGGGCGAGTTCCGCGCGCTCGTCGAGGCGCGCACCGGCGTCCCGCTCGAGATCCTCGGCGGTGAAGAAGAGGCGCGGCTGATCCACCTCGGGGTCGCGAACGGCTACCCGCTCTACGACCGTGTCGCGTGCATCGTCGACATCGGCGGCGGCTCGACGGAGTTCATCGTCGCCGACGGCGAGCAGCCGTACCTCGTCGAGTCGGTGAAGCTCGGCAGCCTGCGCCTCTACGACGGCTTCCTGCGCGGGCGCTCGGACCCGCTGCGCGCGGCGCGCGAGCTGGACGCGTACGTCGCCGAGACCCTCGCGCCGCTCGCCGAGCGCATCGGACATTACCGGCTCGATCTCGGGATCGGGACGTCGGGGACCATCATGGGGCTCGCTTCCGTCGACGCGGCGGCGCGCGGGATCGCGCTCAAGCGCGTCCACGGCTACCCGCTGCGGCTCGCGCGCCTGGAAGAGCTGCAGCGCGTGATGCTCCCGATGACGGAGACCGAGCGCCGCCGCATGCCGGGGATGAACCCGCGCCGTGCGGACATCATCGTCGCCGGAAACGCGGTGCTGATCGGGGCCCTGCGCAGTCTCGGCCTCCCGGAGATCGTCGTCTGCGAGCGTGCCCTGCGCGACGGCGTCGTCGTCGACCTCGCGCAGCGCGACCGGTCGCTCGCGGAGCGGCTCGGCGACGTGCGCGCGCGCCGCGTCGACGCGGTCGAGGCGCTCGCCCGGCGCTACGAGCATCTCGGGAACCACCAGCGCCACGTCGCGCGGCTCGCGCTGCTGCTCTTCGAGCGCCTCGTCCCGCTGCACGGTCTTCCGCCGGCCGACCGCGATCTCGTCTGGGCCGCCGCGATGCTGCACGGCATCGGCGCGTTCGTCGCCGAGTCGAGCCGGCACAAGCACACCGCCTACCTGATTCGCAATTCGCCGCTCGAGGGCTGGAGCGATGCGGAGCGCGAGCTGGTCGCGCTCATCGCGCGCTACTACCGCCGCGCCGCGCCGAAGCCGTCGCATCCGGAGTACGTGGCGCTCGCGCCGGCCGACCGCCGGCGCGTCGACGTTCTGGCCTCGTTCCTGCGGATCGCCGACGGCCTCGACGTGAGGCACCTCGGGCTCGTCAACGACGTGAACGTCCGGCTCGAGGGCAACCGCCTCGTCCTCACCGCGCAGGCCGACGGCGACGTCGCGGCCGAACTGGACGGCGCGATGGCAAAAGCCGACCTCTTCGAGCGGACGTTCGGCGTCCGGGTCGTCCTCGACGCGGTCGAAGGGGCGCGCGCGTGACCGCGGCCTTCACGCCGAAGAAGCGGATCCTGCTCGTCGACGACGAGGCGGCGATCGTGCACTCGCTGCGCTACAACCTCGAGAAGAACGGCTACACCGTGACGACCGCGGGTGACGGGCGCACCGCCGTCTCGCTCGCGCAGACGGAGCACCCGGATCTGGTCGTGCTCGACATCATGCTGCCGCTGCTCGACGGGATCGAAGCGTGCAAGGAGATCCGCAAGAGCTCGAACGTCCCGATCATCATGCTCACCGCGAAGGATCAGGAGTTCGACAAGGTGCTCGCGCTCGAGCTGGGCGCGGACGACTACGTCACGAAGCCGTTCTCGCTGGGCGAGATCATGGCGCGGATCAAAGCGCGGCTCCGGCGCGTCGACGTGGACGCCGAGGAGCGCGACGAGTCGATCACCGCGGGCGAGATCACGATCGATCCGGCGCGGCAGCGGGTCGTCGTGCGCGGCCGTGAGGTGCAGCTCGCGCCGAAGGAGTTCCGGCTGCTCCACGTGCTCATGGAGAATCGCGGCCGCATCGTGACGCGGCAGATGCTGCTCGAAAAGGTCTGGGGCTACGACTTCGAGGGCGAGCATCAGACGATCAGCGTGCACGTCCGCTGGCTGCGCGAGAAGATCGAGGTGGACGCCAACAACCCCCGCCACATCGTCACGGTGCGCAGCCGGGGCTACATGTTCCGCGAGTAGCGACGGCACGATGGCGTTCGACGTTCTCGCGGGTTCGGTGGGTGCGCTCGCGGGGATCATCGTCACCTACGCCGCCCTGCGCCCGCGCGTCACGCGCCCCGCAGCGCCGTCCCCGCCGGCCGTTCCGGCGCGCCCCGACGACGACCGCTCCGAGCGGCTGGTCGCCGCGCTGCCCTTCGCGGCGTTTCTCGTCGACGAGCGCGCCCGCGTGCGCGTCTTCAACAACGCCGCCGCGCTGCTGTTCACCGTCGACCCCGACTGGGCGATCGGCCGCGCGATCATCGAGGTGATCCCGTCGGTGGACCTGGAGCGGATGATCGGCCACGCGCTGACCGGCGACACGCGCACCGGCGACATCGTTTTCGGCAGCGGATCGCGCGAGCGTTTCGTCGGCGTGACCGCGCAGCCGTACGAGCACGGCGCGATGGCGATCGCCGCCGACCGCACGTCGTCGCTGGCGGCGGAGCGCGTGCGCAGCGATTTCGTCGGGAACGTCTCGCACGAGCTGCGCACGCCGCTCACCGCGATGAAGGTGATGCTCGACACGGTGATGCTCTCCGACGACGACGCGGAGGCGCGGGCCCTGTTCCTTCCGCAGGTCGCCGGCGAGCTGGAGCGCATGATCCGCCTCGTCGAAGACCTGCTGGAGCTGGCACGCTCCGAGTCGGGCACGATCCGTCTGCGCCGGGAGCGGTTCGACCTCGGTGAGGTGGCGGCGGCGACGATCAACACGTTCGCGCGCCGCGCCGACGAGGCCGGCGTCGACCTCGAGCTCGACGCGCCGGAAGCCGTGCACGTCGACGCCGATCGCGGGCGCATCACGCAGATCGTCGTCAACCTCGTCGACAACGCGCTCCGCCACACGCCGCGCAGGGGGCGCATCGTCGTCGAAGTGCGCCGCGAGGCAACGATCGCGCTGCTCGCCGTGCGCGACAACGGGACGGGGATCCCGTTCGCCGATCTGCCGCGCGTGTTCGAGCGCTTCTACGTCGTCGACCGTTCGCGTTCGCGCGAGCACGGCGGAACCGGGCTCGGCTTGGCCATCGCGAAGCACCTCGCCGAAGCGCACGGCGGTTCGCTCACGGCGGCGTCGGTGTACGGGCACGGGGCCACGTTCACGCTCCGGGTTCCGAGCGTCGATGAGAAAGGCTTAAGCGCGACTTAATCGACCCTTAGCATTGTTCTGGCACGATCCCGCCGCGGACCGGTCGCGCTCGCGCCCGGCTGCATGCACTCGTCTCGGAGGTTCTGAGTGAAGAAGCACGCTGCCGCGGCGGCCCTGCTCCTCGCGTTTTCGCTCGGCGGAGCGACGCTGCCCGCGCTCGCGGACAACACCATCACGGCGGCCGGCTCGACCGCGCTGCTGCCGCTCGTCAAGGAAGCCGCCGACGAATACCAGCGCGCGCATCCCGACGTGAAGATCAGCGTCTCGGGCGGCGGCTCGGGGACCGGGATCGCGCAGGTCGCGCAGAAGGCCGTGACGATCGGCGACTCCGACATCACGGCGCCGACGCATCCCGAGCTGCACGACAACCGGGTCGCGGTGATCGGCTTCGCGGTCGTCGTGAACCCCGACATCAAGCTCAAAGGGCTCTCGAAGAAGCAGCTCCAGGACATCTTCACGATGAAGACGACGAACTGGAAAGAGGTCGGCGGGCCCGACCAAAAGATCGTCGTCATCAACCGGCCGCGCAGCTCCGGGACGCGCGCCGTCTTCACGAAGACCGTGATGAACGGCACGCCGGTGAACGAGTCCGGGCTGGTCGAAGATGCGACCGGTACGGTGGTGAGCACCGTGAAGCAGACGCCGGGCTCGATCTCGTACGCCGCGTTCTCCGGGACCCGCAACGCGGGGCTCAACGAGCTGCAGATCGACGGCGTCGCGCCGACCGATCAGAACGTGCAGAGCGGCAAGTACCCGTTCTGGTCGTACGAGCACATGTTCACGTACGGCGCGCCGGCCGGCGACGTGCAGAAGTTCATCGCCTTCATCAGCGGCCACAGCGACCTGCTTCAGAAGAACGGCTACATCAAGATCGCCGACATGAAGGTCAGCGAAACGGACCGTTAGCCCCGGCGGCGGCCGAACCTTAAGGCGCCTTAATCTTCGGTTAACGCGCTCTTAGGGTTCGGCTGCGACGATTGCGCCGCGTGGACGAGACCTCGTTGGAAAAGAGCGGGAGCCCGGCGTCGTGATCGCCCCGCAAGCGCGTCTCGCGCACCGCATCGAGCAGGCTGCGACCCACGTCCTGCGGTTCGCCGCGTTCTTCGTGATCGCGGCGATGGCGCTGCTCCTCGGGTACCTCGCGTTCGAGGGGACGAAGACGTTCTGGGTCGACCACGTCTCGCCGTTCACGTTCCTGTTCTCGCCGAACTTCGCGCCGGACGCCGGCGCGCCGGGGTCCGCGGTGTTCATCGCGGGCTCGCTGCTCGTCACGCTGTTCGCGCTGTGCGTCGGCGGCCCGTTCGGGATCGCCGTCGGCGTCTTTCTCGCCGAGCTGGCGCCGCCGCGGATGACGCATCTCCTCAAGCCGGCGATCGAGGTCATGGTCGGGATCCCGTCGGTCGTCTACGGCTGGCTCGGGCTCACCCTGCTCGTGCCGCTGATTCGCGAGCACACGAGCTCCCCGAGCGGGTTCGGCCTCGCCGCGGCCGGGATCGTGCTCTCGATCATGATCCTGCCCACGGTCATCACGCTGAGCGAGGACGCGTTCCGTTCCGTCCCGAGCGTGCTGAAGGAAGGCTCGATGGCGCTCGGCGCGACGCGCTGGCAGACGATCACCCGCGTGCTGCTGCCGAGCGCGCGCAGCGGCATCAGCGTCGCCGTGATCCTCGGGATGGCGCGTGCGATCGGTGAGACGCTCGCCATCCAGATGGTGATCGGCAACGCCACGCAGTTCGCGAGCGGGATCTTCGCCCCCACGGCCGCGCTGCCGACGGAGATCGTGACCGACATGCCGGGCGCGACGCAAGGCTCGCTGCTCGAGCACGCGCTGTTCTCGATGGCGCTGCTGCTCCTGCTGATCGCGATGGTCCTGATCTTGCTCGTGCGCTTCGCGTTGAGGCGGCGCACGTGACGACCGCCGCCGTCCCGCACGCGCTCGTGCGCTCGACCGGCGGCGTCCGCCGGCGGCGCGCGGCCGACGCGATCGCGACCGCGATCCTGTGGGCCATGGCGAGCAGCATCATCGTCATGCTCGCCGCCTTCGTGATCTACATGGTGTATCTCGGCGCGAGCGCGATGACGCCGTCGTTCATCTTCGGGCAGCCGAAAGAGACGACCGCCGGCGGCGGCGTCGGGCCGGAGATCTACAACTCGTTCTACATCCTCGTCCTGACGCTCGCGTTCACGATCCCGATCGCGGTGTCGGCGGGGATCTATCTGCAGGAGTACGCGCTTCCCGGGATCTTTCGCACGATCGTGCAGTTCAGCGCGGAGTCGCTGGCGACCGTGCCGTCGATCGTCATGGGGCTGTTCGGACTGCTCGTGTTCGTCTACACCTTCCATTGGGGATTCACGGCGATCGGCGGCGCGCTGACGCTGACGCTGCTGAACTTGCCGGCGCTGATGCGCGTCACGCAGGAGGCGCTCGCGAGCGTGCCCGACACGCTGCGCGAGGGATCGGTCGCTCTCGGGGGGACGCGCTGGCAGACGATCACGCGGGTCGTGCTGCCGAGCGCGATCGGGCGCATGACGACGGGCGTGGTGCTGATCGCGGGCCGCATCTTCGGGGAGACGGCGGCGCTCATCTTCACGGCCGGGCTGAGCGTCTCGGTCAACTCCCCCTACGACCTCAACCCCTTCCACACCGCCGAGACCTTGGCGGTCCATTTGTGGTATACGCGCTCCGAGTCGGTCGTGCCCGACGTCTATCGCATCGGCAACGGCTCGGCGCTCGTGCTCCTGATCATGGTCCTGCTGTTCAACGTCGCCGCCCGCGTCGTTGGACGTGCGCTCACCAAGCGCTTCACCGGGAGATCGTCGTGATTCAGATCAAGCCGCACGAGCGACCCGTGGTACCGCTCCCGCCCCTCGAGGAGACGATGTTTCAGACCCCGAGCGTTCCCGTGGTGGAGGAAGGCAGCGCCAAGCTCGTCGCCGAGCACGTCGACGTGTACTACGGCACGTTCCACGCGATCAAGGACGCGTCGCTCACGATGCGCGGCCAGCACGTGACCGCGCTCATCGGCCCGTCGGGCTGCGGCAAGTCGACGTTCCTGCGCGCGCTCGACCGCATGCACGATCTCACGCCCGGCGCGCGCGTCGAAGGCTGCATCAAGCTCGACGGCGAGGACATCTACGGTCCCGACGCCGACCCGGTGGTCATCCGGCACCGCATCGGCATGGTCTTCCAGCGCCCGAATCCGTTCCCGAAGACGATCTACGAAAACGTGGTCTACGGGCCGCGCATCCACGGCGAGCGCAACAAGGCGCGTCTGGACGAGCTGGCTGAGCGTGCGCTGCGTCAAGCCGCGCTCTGGGACGAGGTGAAGGACCGGCTCCAGCGCTCCGCGCTCGACCTCTCGGGCGGCCAGCAGCAGCGCCTCTGCATCGCGCGCGCCGTGGCCCTGAATCCGGAAGTGATCCTGATGGACGAGCCGGCGTCGGCGCTCGACCCGATCGCGACGTCGAAGATCGAAGACCTCATCGGCCAGCTCACCGAGCTCTACACGGTCGTGATCGTGACGCACTCGATGCAGCAGGCGGCGCGCGTCTCCGACTACACGGCGTTCTTCCACTTGGGCGAGATCGTCGAGGTGGGCCCGACGAACCAGATCTTCACCCACCCGAAAGAGAAGCGCACCGAGGACTACATCACCGGCCGCTTCGGGTAAAGCCGGCCGCGCCGCGAAAAGCGCGAGCGCCGCCGGCGGCGAAGGGCGCGTCGATGCAGACGACGTCTCCTGTGCCCGCGAGCGTGCGCCCGCCGATCCCCCGCACGATGCGCGCGCTGCGCAAGAAGGCGGCGGGGCCCGGTTTCGCGCTCGAAGAGATCGCCGTCCCGGACGTCGGGCCGAGCGACGTGCTCGTCCGCGTCAAGGCGGCCGGCGTGTGCGGGACCGACCTGCACATCTACGCCTGGGATCACTGGGCCGAGCGCCGCGTGAAGCCGCCGCTGACGATCGGGCACGAGTTCATGGGCGAGGTCGCCGCGGTCGGGAGCGCGGTGACGGCGTTCGCGCCGGGCGATCGGGTTTCGGCCGAAGGGCACATCGCGTGCGGGATCTGCTCGCTGTGCCGCACCGGTCAGGCGCACATCTGCGAGCACGTGAAGATCATCGGCGTCGACACCGACGGCGCGTTCGCCGACTACATCCGGATGCCGGAGTCGAACGTGTGGAAGCTCGATCCGTCGATCCCGGATACGTGGGCCGCGGTCTTCGATCCGCTCGGGAACGCGGTGCACACGGTCATGGCGGCCGACGTCTCGGTGAGATCGGTGGCGATCACCGGCGTCGGATCGATCGGGCTGATGGCGATCCCCGTCGCGCGCGCGGCCGGCGCCGCGAAGGTGTTCGCGATCGACGTGAACCCGCAGAAGCTCGCGCTCGCCGCGCGCGTCGGCGCGGATGCGACGTTCAGCGCGACGCAGACCGGGCTCGTCGAGGAGATCGTGCGCCGCACCGGCGGCGACGGCGTCGACGTGCTGCTCGAGATGTCCGGCTCGGGCTCCGCGATCGACAGCGGGCTCGCGATGGTTCGCAACGGCGGGGTTGCTGCGCTGCTGGGGATCCCGTCCGACGACGTGGAGATCAACCTCGCCGAACGGATCATCTTCAAAGGCCTCACCGTCCTCGGCATCAACGGCCGCCGGATGTTCGAGACGTGGTATCAGACCCAGGCGCTCGTGACGAGCGGCCGCGTCGACCTCACGCCGATCATCACGCACGTCATGCCGTTCGAGCGCTTCGACGAGGCGTTCGCGCTGATGCGATCCGGCGAAGCCGCGAAGATCGTCCTGAAGCTCTGAGCGCGTCCGACCGCTACTGGGTCGAGCCGGGGTGGAAAGAACCCGGCGGATAGTTCTTCGTCCAGTCTTTGTAGATCTGGTCGTAGTCGTCCGTCTGCGACCACCCTCGATCACCGCCGTTGTTGTATCGGACGTGCGGTGAGCATTCGAGCGGCTCCGTCACATGTTCCGGCATCACGGGAGGCGGTTCGATGACGTCCGGCGCAGCGGTCGGGAGGCTGCCCGGTACCTCGTGGCCCTTCAATTTCGCGGCGAGCAATCGCGTGCAGATGTTCCCAGCGAGTCGTTCCAATGCGGTTGCCGCGACGGCGTTGCGGATCGTGGTCGAGTTGATGTCCTCGTCGACGACTTTTGAGAATGCGACCACGCCGGGCAGCAAGATCTTCGTGCCGATCGCAGGCTTCAGCGTCACCGCGAGGGCTGCCAAGCCCGTCAGGAAATCGGACGTGGTCGTGACCATCTTGCTCGCGGCGCCGGTCGCCGCGGGCGGTATCGCAAGCGGCGCCGTACAGTCGACGATGAACCCTTCCGCGAACGCTTCGAGCTTCGTCCGGCCCTGCAGCCGGAACGAGAAGTCGTCACGGTCGAATCGCACGCGATAGATGAAATAGCGCTGCGGTCCGGGACACGTCGTCGGGTCGCTCGGTCCATGCAGCGCGTTGGCTGAGAAGTGCGATCGTGTCGACGAGATGCCGTAGCCCTCCAGGATGTTTTCGAGAATCGGCTCGTAATCCGGATCCGTCGCGTTCACCGGGCTGGGCACGAGCTGGAGAGCGGCGTCGGTTGCGGCAAGGTCGATTGACAGTTTGAAATTTTCGTCGAGCGTGATACGTCCGATCAGTCTCTTCAGTTGGTCGGAACTGAACTCCGGGACGGCCGTGATCGCACCGTTCGACATCGTGTCCGAGACTGACACGCTGTCAATCCGCTGAAGGGACGGCGCGCTGACGTAAAACGACGTGACGCTGAACGCCGCGGCGGTCTTTCCCGATGCGGGCGTTTCCTGTCCGTACATGTAAATCTGCGCGTCGCCGAGCTTGCACGTCGTGCAGTCCTCGTCGACGATCCACGCTTTGAACGGCCCGAGCTTCGTCACGTCCGCCTCGAGCGTCTTGTACGGATCGGGCGCCGGTGCCGGGTTTGCCTTCGGCCCCGCGCTGCCGCTCGCTTCCTTCTTGGAAGCCGCGCCGTTGCCGCCGGCGGTCGTTTGGCCGAACGCCGAATGCTTCGCGCGAAAGATCGCTACGTTGACGACGATGGGGTTCGGGGTCGGCGAAGCCGGCGCGCCGGCCTTCGGCGGCGGCGTGGCGGGCTTGACCGACGGCGGAGAACTCGCTTTGGCGGGCTTCGCCGGCTTTGACCCGTTTGCGTTGCCGCCTTTGCGCGATCCGTTCGTGTTCGTCGCGGCCTTCGTCGGGATCGCATGCGGCGCTTTCGTCGCGCGCGCGGTCGCGGCGGCCGGGGCCCCGCGACGATGCGGAGCCGGCGTCGAAGCCGGTGAGACGGCCCCTACCGTGAAGGCGGCGACCGCCATCGCCGCGGCAATGCTCCTCCACCCCATGCCCGTAGCCCCCAGTAGTAGTACCGGACGATCGGTCTGGCTTCCCTACGACGTCGGCGAACCAGTCCCTCTAGCCGCTTGCGGCGAGCGGCGTGCGTTAGGCCTGCAGCAGGCGGAGGTCCCGGCGAACGAGGGTCTTCACGTGCGCGATCGCCACGTGCTCTTTCGCGAGCGTCCGTTCGCCGGCGCGCACGACGAGATCGTACATCCCGGGACGCACGCCGTGCACGACGAACGCGCCGCGGCGGTCGGTGCGCGTCGTGTACGCGGCGCCCTCGTTTTCGCCGTTGACATGGATCGTCGCGCCGGGGACGGCGCCTCCGATCCGGTCGCAGACGTAGCCCGCGATGGCGGTCGACGGCTCGCCGGCGAGATCCTGACCCTGCCCGGGGACGAGCGCGCGCACGATCGACTGATGGTAGCCGCCCAGGACGCCGACCCCGCGTACGAAGAGCGAGAGGTATCCGTGCGCCGAGATCGCGAGGTCGTAGACGCCTTGCGGAAGCTGGGCGACGAACGTGCCCTGCGCGTCCGCCTTGATCGTCGAGACCCGTTGATCCCGCCAGAGGCAGCTCACGCGTGCGCCCTGGAGCGGAGCGCTGGAACGCTGGTCAAGGAGCGTGCATTGCAGCGTTCCGAAGGTCTCGTCCACCCCGTACCTATCGGCAAGCAAGCAGCCGAAGTTCAGCAACGGAGCCTCGATGAACGCCGCCTTCGAAACCCGCCTCAACGCCGAGCTCGACGCGCTGCGCGCCGCCGGCACGTACAAGCGCCTCCGCCACCTCACCGGCCCGATGGCTGCCGAAGTGCACATGGAAGAGGCCGGCGACGTCATCGTCCTCTCGTCGAACAACTACCTCGGGCTGGCCGACCATCCCGACGTCGTCGAAGCCGGCATCGAGGGACTGCGCCGCTACGGCGCGGGCACTGCGTCGGTCCGCTTCATCTGTGGGACCTTCGACGTCCACCGCCGCCTGGAAGAGCGCATCGCGGCGTTTCTCGGCTTCGAGGCGGCGCTTTCGTACGTGTCGTGCTGGACCGCGAACGAAGGGCTCATTCCGACGATCGCGACGGCGGGCAACACCATCATCAGCGACGAGCTCAATCACGCGTCGATCATCGACGGCTGCCGTCTCGCGGGGGCGAAGCGCACGCGCTACAAGCACGGCGACATGGCCGATCTCGAGCAGAAGCTGAAGGAGGCCGACGGCACGGCGTTCGTGATCACCGACGGCGTGTTCTCGATGGAAGGCTCGATCGCGAAGCTGCCGGAGATCGTCGCGCTGGCGGAGCGCTACGGCGCGGTGACGATCGTCGACGACTCGCACGGCACCGGCGTGATGGGCAAGACCGGGCGCGGGACGATCGAGCACTTCGGCCTCGAAGGCAAGATCGACGTCGTCACCGGCACGCTCGGCAAAGCGCTCGGCGGCGCCGCGGGCGGCTTCGTCGCCGGCTCGGCCGCGCTGATCGACACGCTCGTCCAGCGTTCGCGCACGCAGCTCTTCTCGAACGCGCTTCCGGCGACGGTGGCGTGCAGCGCGCTCGCCGCGATCGACGTGCTCGACGCGCATCCCGAGCTGGTCGAGCGGCAGCGCGAGAACGTCCGCTACTTCCGCGCGGGCCTCACGAAGCTCGGCTTCACGCCGCTCGAAGGCCCGAGCGCGATCGTCCCGATCATCGTCGGCGACACCGCGTTCGCCATCGCGATGAGCGATCGACTTCTGAAGGAAGGCGTCTTCGTGACCGGCTTCGGCTACCCGGTGGTCCCCGAAGGAACCGCGCGCGTGCGCGTGCAGATGTCGAGCGCGCTGACGCGGGAAGAGCTCGATCGCGCGCTCGCCGCATTCGAGAAGGTCGGCCGCGAGCTGGGCGTCATCGGCCGCGAGGCCGCGGCGAAGGCGTAGCGCCCACCCAGCCGCGCCGCCCGCGGCGAGTCGGTAGAACTACGGACGCGCCGGTCGTCCTCGCCTCGGTATGCTCGCCGTAGATCACCTGTGCCGCGGGAGAGATGCCGATCGAGGTCGATTTCGCGGGCGTGCGTCGGCGCATCGGCACGGTACAAGCGCTCGCACTTCGCCCGCTAGTGCGCAGCGGCGACCTTCTGCTCGCGATAGTGCTCGATATGCTCGTACACCTCGTCCGGAAAGCGCAGCGTCTTGTAGACGTTTCCGGCGTCCGGGTCGTCGGCATCCTCGATGATCGGGTAGTCCTGGCGGGACTGAAACTCGAGGATCTTCTCGCGCTTCGGCGGCGAGTAGCCCGCGTCGACGACCTCACGCACCATCGCGCGCGCCTGTTCTTCGGAAAAGTCGCGGTCGTTCGCAAGAAGCGCGACCAGCTCGTCCTCCTCGACGAAGTGCCGCGCGACCATCGCGACGACCAGCCGCCCGTAGTGCCCGATGTCGGTCCCGCCCGCGAGGTCGTCGAGCAGCCGCGCCATCATCGGGTCTCGTTTGACGTCGTCCAGCATGTTCGGATGGTACCCAAACATATGTTCGATCTATCGCCTGCGGTCAGGGTTTCGCCATGAAGCGGCGCGGGTCGAACACTCCGGGCGAACCGAAGCGCGCGGAAGCGTTCCTCGAGGAGATCGAGCAACATCCCGTTTGGCGCGAAGCATGTACAGCCAGGTCGCAATCGGACGAGCCGCCCCACGATGACGAGGCTCGCGCCGGCTCGCGCGCGCGGAGCCGGCAGGCGCGGCGATGAGCGTCGGCGCCGCGCGCGTGCGCCGGTGTCCGGTCCTTGCCATCGTGCTCCTGCTCGCGGCGCCGCTTCTCGTGCTGCTCGTGGTCTTCTGTGCATACGTCTATGCCGAGTTCATGGGGTGGGGCGGCTGGCAGCCGGACGCGAGCTCCGCCTCCGCAGAGCGTGCGCATCGCATCGACGCCCAACTGCGAACCGGAATGCCGCGCGCCGCCGTGACGGCGATTTTCCAAAAGGACAGCGCCGCTCATCAGCGAGACCGTTGGGAGAACGTCAGACACGCATATTCGGGCGACGGCCGAACGGGGTGGCCGACGAAGCGGACCTCGACGTCTTCGAACCTCGTCCGCACTTTTGGAACTCGTTCGACACGATCTGGACCGTTCGCGCACGCTTCGACAAGCGTGGACTCCTCATCCGCCATACCGTCGATCTGGACGATTGCTGTGAACCGTAGCGGCCCGAACGGATTGCTCTGCAGCCGCCGCGTACGCGACCGGCCCGTCAAAACCGTTCCTGACCGTGATCTCCCGGATACCCGGGCACTCCAGGGAGCGCAGCCGGATCGACGCGGACGAGCTTCGCGCGCAACGCGAAGTGCACGGAGCGTCCCGACGGCTGCGCTTCGGCCGAACGATCCGCGGCAACGCCATGCAAGCGCGGAGCATGAGAAAAAGCCCGCGTGAGCGGGCTTTTCATGGTTGCGGGGACAGGATTTGAACCTGTGACCTTCGGGTTATGAGCCCGACGAGCTACCGGACTGCTCCACCCCGCGACGGGGCGACGGTTACGATACCATGCGCGTCGAAGGGCGTCAAGATGGCCGGTCTCGATCGGTAGTGGTCCGTTTTCAAGCGGACCCGCCGTTCGGTGACCGCCGTGGCTTGCGGTCCTGATCGGTCGCCCGCTCGGCCTCCAGCTTCTTCACCCTGCGGTCCACGGCCGCGATCCGGCGAAGCAAGCGGGCGAGGTCGGCGAGGCGCATGCGGTCGATCATCGCACAGCATACCGGCTGCGGCCCATAGCATGGTAACGCGCCAGCCAAAAGGGTCGGCTGGATTGCCGCGCCAAAAAAGCTCGTCCGCCGATGATCATCTGCCAGCCGGACGATGCCCTTTCGGACCAAGCCTGGGCTGCCATACAGGCGTGGGAAGCCCGCGAAAACTCCGTCCTCTACTCGTTCGTGTGCGAAGAGGCGATCACGCCGCACCTCATTTCCCATGCCCTGTGCGACAGCGACCCAAGACTGCCCGCGCCACGGGTTGACGTCATCTTACAGTCCCTCGGCGGGGACATTGAAGCCGCGTACAAACTTCTAACCCACCTCCACGGCGACTGTGCCGAGCTCCGCGTTTTCATACCGGACTATGCGAAGAGCGCCGCGACATTCTTTGCGCTTGGGGCGCATGAGATATGGCTTGGACGGGACGCTGAATTAGGGCCGCTCGACGCTCAAATCATCGACCCTCGTCATGCGGATGAATATATGTCGGCGCTTGAGCAATTCGGAGCAATCGACTATCTCCGGCAGCACGGCTACGAAATGCTCGACCAATTCGTCATGACGACGTTGCGCCGAACAAATATGACAATCGAAGGCGTCCTTTCGCATGCGGTGGAGTATACGACCGGCATGATGCAGGCGCTCTACAACAACGTTGATCCGCTCGACTTTGGGCGCGCGCACCGTTCTCTCAGCATGAGTGAAGAGTACGGACGACGCGTAATGACGCGGTATGGATATGCAGACCGTCCGCCGAGCGAGGTGCGAGAGATCGTCCGCACCCTAACCTGGAATTATCCGTCACACAGCTTCGTTATTGACTACGAAGAGGCCGAGGAGATCGGGCTTCGGGTCCGGCGGATGACTGATGAAATGGAGGACAACCTTATGGCCCTCCTGCCGGGTATTACTACAGCAATCGGGTATTTTGGGAGGCGACGAAATGACGAGCAAGCGGTTCCGCCGGAGACACAAGGCGATACCGGGGAAGGCGACGGGCGGCCTCCCCGGCGTCCCATTGGTCAGACAAACGGTCACCGCCGTCGTGGCAGGACGCCTCGTTCCCACGCGTGAGCAGGTCTTAGACTCCCGGCGGATCGTCGAGGCGGCGCGCGATGAGGCCGCATCCCCGGCCTGGAAGCGAATCACCCGATAGCCTAGGCGACTAGCGAATCGTCAAGCACGTCAGGCAGGTTTGCAAGGTCGTGCAGCGTCCAAATCCGATCCGTGAGCCCGGCTTTGATCGCCGGCGTCGTGCGGATCGACATATGCTTGCGGCAGTAGTTGTAGTGCATGAAGCTGAGCGCGAGCGCGCGCTGTAGGTTCTCGGCCTTTTTGCTGAACGCGTTCGTTAGCCGCGTGAAGCGCCGGATCGACATACGCACCGTGAGGTTCATGCGCTCGACGTAGGCCGTCGAAATATGCTGCTCGTCCGGCACGCCCCAAACCGCCGTGCGGTGAACGCGCTTAACGATCATCGGGCTATACTTGCGCTCCGGTGAATCGTCGTCCATGAGGCCGTAGTCCTTGACCTCCGAACCGTGGTCCGCGCGATGGTAGAAATGCCGCTGGATCGGCGGAACGTAGAACCCGAGGCCGTCGGTCGATATTTGCACGCGCTCCGAGGTGACGCGCGCCGCGAGGTCGCTGATGAACATATCAGCATCCGCCTTTAAGCGCTTGCCGAGGTGCCACGTCACGATCAGCTTCGTGTCGGCGTCGATAGCGGTCCAAGTCCAGAGGTCGCCCACGCCGTTCGCGCCGCGAAGCTCGCGCGGGAGATTCCGCTCCTTGGCGTGGCAGTAGCTCCAAATCTCGTCGCACTGAATCCGTGCGCTGTTGACGTTGCGGATCGCGCCGTCAAGGAACACGTTGCACGCATCCCCGACGTCGGCGAGCAGCTTGAGGACGGTTTTCTTGTCCACGCCCACCATGCGCGCCGTGCCCCGGATGCTGTTGCCTTCAACCAGGGCGGCAAGGATGCGAACGCGGTCGGCGAGCGGGAGGCGGTTCATACCTCTTATTATGCTTACCGCTAAGCATAATGTCAAGCGATATGTCTTACTACCTCAGGACGGAAGCCTACGCACGCTGGCTGTCGCTTCGAGCGGCGGGCTTCCCGAAGCTCTTCCTCCGTGCAGACGTACACCCGCCCGTTCTCCACGGCTACGACACGTCGGGTGAGCCGTTCCCCGAAGGCCGCCTGGACCTCCACCGCGCTCCCTATCGGTAAATACTCCTGCTCCATACATGAGAGCATAGTCCGTGGGCGGGGCAGTTTCAAAAAAAGTCGGGTCCGCTAAGCCTTAGCGGTATTGACGGTATTTTCCGCTTGCGGTATTATCGACGGCACCGGAGGACAAGAGTATTTATGGCGCGAGAAGCAACGATCGGCATTGCCTACGTCCCGTTCAAGACGTTCACGACGGCGCTCGACACCTTGCGCCAGGGCGTGCCGGACCCCCTCGACAAGTCGGTGTTCCAGAACCAGTCGTTCAGCACGCAGAACATGCTGATTTCGTCCCTCAAGGCCCTCGGGACGATAGACGAGCAGGGACACCCCCAGCCGATCCTGGCGCGGCTGGTGAACCCGGAAACGCGCAAAGAGGCGCTGCGCGAGGTGATTGAGGACAAATACCACGCCGTCCTCGCGCTTGGCCAGACGGCCACCGAGAACCAGGTCGATACGAAGTTTCGGGAGTACGGCGTCGGCGGAGAGACGCTGAACAAAGCGAAGGCGTTTTTCTTCCAGGCCGCCGGGGTCGTCGGCATTCCGCTCTCGCCGCACCTCCGCGCTGCGCGCATCGTCGCGAACGGCGACGGCGAGGGCGCGCCAAAGCCGACCACGCCGCGTCGGCGGCGCTCAAACAAGGGTGGCAAACCGCGCGAGGAGGCGGCCGGCGTCGTCGCGACGACCACGACGGCCCCGCGGGGCAGCACCAAGACGGTGCAGCTTTCGAGCGGCGGCGAGGTGACGCTCGCGGTGACGATTGACCCGATGGAGCTGTCGGACGCCGATCAGGAGTGGGTGTTCGGCCTCATCAAGCAGCTTCGCGCGTACGAAAAGAACGGCGGCCCGCCTTCGCAGACCGCCGCCGATGGAGCCGCCGAATCGTGACAGGTGTCCGACCAGGCCTTAGAAACCTAGGGCACGCGCTAGCACCGCGTGTGGGGATCGTGTCCCCCCGGCTCCGCTCCGCTCGCTCCTGCTCCCCGAAAGGAGGTGATGGACCCGGTGCTTAGACCCAGAGACAACCCGGCGCTGTGCGTCGAATCCAAACAACAAGGGCGAGAGGGCCCCGCGAAAGCGGGGCTCTCCTATTTTAGCAGGAGGAGGACCCTTTCGGCTAGACCTTTTTGTCGCCCCACCGCTTGCGCGCCGCTTCGGCCGCGATCCGCTTGCGTTCTTCGGCCGATAGCGTCTCGGCGCGCTTCTGACCGCCGCGCCGCCCTAGATCGACCGCTGCGGGGTCTTTCTTCCTGACCGCTTCCTCGAACGCCGGTCGCACTTGGTTCGTCTGGGCGGCGATATTCGCCGCGCTGTCTCTTTCGGGGTGGCGACTGATGAGTTGCTTCAGCACGTCATTCGCTGCCTGGGCTACGTCCTTCGGCGGCTTCTTGGACGGCTGCTTATCGCTAGGCATGACCCCAGCGTAGCGCGCGAGGCCGTGCTACTGTCAAGGGGTGCCGGGAATCAAAAGGGACCACTACCGTCTCGATCTGCGCGCGCTTCCGAAAGTTCAGCTTCACTGCCACCTCGAAGGGACCGTGCGGGCCGAGACGTTTCGCGCCTTGGCCCGGCAGTACGGCGTCGAGCTCGCCGAGCGCGCCGATCCCGAGCAGACGTACGCGTTCACGACCTTTCGCGAGTTCCTGCTCCTCTTCGCGAAAGTCACCGAGACGCTCCGCGCACCGGACGATTACGCGCGCATCGCGCGCGACTACGTCGCCGACGCGGCCGCGCAGGGCGTCGTCTACGCCGAGGTCTTCATCTCGCCGTCCGTGTGGTCGTACTTCCATCGCGACCTCGACGTGCGCGCGGCCGTCGCCGCGATCCGAGCAGCCCTGGACGACGGCGCCGCCGCGCACGGCGTCGATGTCCGGCTGATCGCCGACCTGACCCGCAACTTCGGCCCCGAGCGCGCGGAGGAAACGGCCCGTCTGGCCGTCTCGCTGCGCGACCTCGGCGTCATCGGCGTCGGCCTCGGCGGCGACGAAGCACGGTTTCCCGCCGAGCTGTACGAGAGGGCGTTCCGGATCGCGCGGGACGGCGGGCTGCGCACCGTCGCGCACGCCGGTGAGGCGGCCGGCGCGCAGAGCGTCCGCGCCGCCGTCGAGGTGCTCGCGGCGGAGCGCATCGGTCACGGCGTGCGTGCGATCGAAGACCCCGGCGTCGTCGCGCTCCTCGCCGAGCGCCGCGTCCCGCTCGAGATCTGCCCGACGTCGAACCGGCTCACCGGCGCGGCTCCGAAGGATGCCGCGCACCCGCTCGGGGCACTCGACGCCGCGGGATGCGTGGTGACCATCGACGCCGACGACCCGGCCCTGTTCGGGACGACGCTGCTCGACGAGTACGCTTTCGTCGCGGGCGCGTTCGGCGAGGACGCGCTGCTGCGGTTCGCCGCCAACGCGATCGAAGCGTCGTTCGCGCCGGAGCCGGCGAAGGCGCGGATGCGGGCGGCGTTCGCCGCGTCCCGGAACTCCGCGCTCGCGGGTCGAAGCGGGTAGGGACGATGCCGGGGCACACCCACTTCGAGGAGCACACCGAAGAGTATCTCGAGGCCGTCTACCGCCTGGAGCGCGAGGGGCCCGGCGTGACCACGTCCGGACTCGCCGCCGACCTCGGCGTCGCGCCGGCGTCCGTCTCCGGGATGCTCAAGAAGCTCGCTGCCGACGGCTACCTCACGTACGAGGCGCGCGGCCACGCGACGCTGACGGAGAAGGGGCTCGCCGTCGCGGTTCGGGTCGTTCGCCGGAACCGGCTGGCGGAGGTCTTCCTGCAAGACATCCTCGGGATGCCGTGGGACGAGATCCACGCCGAAGCATGCCGGCTCGAGCACGCGATCTCCGACCGCGTCGAGGAGCGTCTCGTCGCCGTGCTCGGCGATCCGAAGGTCTGTCCGCACGGGCATCCGATCCCGCCGGCCGATCTGACGCGCCCCGACCGCGTCGTGCTGCACCTCTCCGATGCGCAGGCCGGCGCGACGGTCCGCATCATCGAGGTCGTCGAGGACGTTCCCGAGACGCTCCGCTACCTCGACCGGATCGGGCTGCGCCCCGGCGCGATCGTCGACGTCCTGGAGCGCGGACCGCTGGGCGGACCGATCACGATCCAGGCGCCCGGCGCGCGCACCGCCATCTCGATGGAGCTGGCGCGGCTGATCGCGATCGCTCCGGAGGCGAGTCCGGCGCTCAGCGCGTGAGTCTCACCCGGCTCCTGATCGGGATCAACGTCCTGGTCTTCGCGTGGATGCTCGTGACCGGCGGCGGCTTCGCGCTGCTGGGCGGCGACGTCACGGGCGCGTTCCTGTACGCGCACGGCGCGATGCGCCCGTACGACGTGCTCGTGCTCGGCCAGTGGTGGCGCATCGTCAGCTCGGCGTTCGTGCATCTGTCCGCGGTCCACATCCTGATGAACATGATCGCGCTGAACTACGTCGGTGCGCCGGTCGAATGGCTGTACGGCAAGCCGCGCTACGCGCTCGTCTACGCGCTCGCGCTCGTCGGCGCGGGCGTCTCCGTCGTCTACTTCACCGAGCCCGGCGCGTTCACGGCCGGAGCGAGCGGCGCGATCTTCGGACTGTTCGGTGCGCTCGTCGCCGCCGGACTGCGCCTCGGAAAGCGTGGACGCTCCCTGATCACCAGCGTGGTTCCCGTCATCGTGCTGAACCTCGTGTTCACGTTCGCCGTGCCGGGGATCTCGGCCGCGGCGCACCTCGGGGGACTCCTCACCGGATTCATCGCCGGGTTCGTGCTGTTCATGATCCCGTCGCGGCCGCGCGACAGCGCGTACGCGTATGCGTTCGCGCCCGCCGCGGACGCCGGGCGCGTGGAGACGATCGAGCAGCCTCCCGACGCGGGACCGCACGAAGACGCCGACGCACCGCCGCTCGAAGCGCGCGACCCGCGCGAATGAACGGCGTCGACGACGCCTTCGCCGCCGGAGGCTCCATCGCGCGCGCGCTGGACGGCTACGAAGCGCGCGACGGACAAGTTCGGATGGCGCGCCTCATCGAGCGCGGCTTCCTCGAGAACGTGCACACGATCGTCGAAGCGGGGACCGGCGTCGGCAAGTCGCTCGCGTATCTCGTCCCCGCGCTGCGTGCCGGCGCGCGCGTCGTCGTGTCCACGGGGACGATCGCGCTCCAAGAGCAGCTCGTCCGCAAGGACATCCCGCTCGTCACCGGCGCGCTCGGCGTCGACGCGCGCGTCGTCCTCCTGAAAGGCCGCAACCACTACCTGTGCAAGGCGAAGTTCGAGAAGGAGAGCGGGGCGCGCCTCGTGGCGCCCTCGCTCGCGCTCGAGCGCCTGTGGCAGTGGGCCGAGCGGACGGAGACCGGCGACCGCGCCGAGCTGGAGTTCACGCCGCGCGCCGACGACTGGGAGACGCTCGACGCCGACGCCGACGACTGTGTCGGTGAGTACTGCTCGCGCTTCGCGGACTGCTTTTTCTTCAAGCACCGCGACGCTGCGCGCTACGCCGATCTCGTCGTCGTCAACCACGCGCTGTTCTTCCTCGACCTCGTCAGCGGCGGCGCGCTGCTGCCGGCCTACGACTTCGCGATCCTCGACGAGGCCCACCACGCCGAGAAGTACGCGACCGCGGCGCTGACGGCGACGCTCTCGCCCGTCTCGGTGAACCGCATGATGCGCAAGCTGCACCGCACGTACGCGGTGCCGGCGATGCACGACGCCGAGCTGGACGAAGGGATGCGGCGGCTGCAGCAGACGCTCGCGCGCGTGCCGGGCGACAAGTACCCGATCGCCGCGAACGAAGGCGTCTTCGAGGTGCTGCCCGGCCTGCGCGAGTCGTTCTACCGCCTCGAGAACTGGCTGCACGCGCACTGGAAGGACGGGCTGCGCCGCTCGATCGACAACGAGGCGGAGGCGGAGCGGCGGCGCGATCTCGCCTTGCGGGCCGTCTCGGCGCACGTCGCGACCGTCGATCGCATCGAGACCGCCGCGCAACAGGCCTCGAGCGGCGCGGTGTCCGCGGACGAGATCGAGGCCGTCGCCTGGGTCGAGCGCGGCGAGGGCGAGGCGCGCTACGAGATCAACGCCGCGCCGTTCTCGGTCGCCGATTTCCTGCGCGGGACGCTCTTCGCGCGAACGCGCAGCGTCGTGCTGACGAGCGCCACCCTCTCCGCCGGCGGCTCGTTCGCGTTTCTCGAGTCCTCGCTCGGGATCGACGCGGCGCAGACGCTCGTCGCGCCGTCACCGTTCGACTACGCGAAGCAGGCGCGGCTGTACGTCGCCCCGCCCCGGCTCAATCCGAAAGCCGCCGACTTCGCGCGCCGCGCGGCGCCGCTGATCGAGGAGATCCTCGACCGCAGCAGCGGGCGCGCGTTCGTGCTGTTCACCTCGTACGCGCGGTTGCGCGAAGTGCACGCGCTGCTGCGCGACCGGCTCGCGTTCCCGACGAAGGTGCAGGGCGATCTCCCGCGTTCCGCGCTGCTCGAGTGGTTCCGCACGACGAAGAACGCGGTGCTCTTCGCGACCGGCACGTTCTGGGAAGGGATCGACGTCGTCGGCGACGCGCTCTCGTGCGTCGTGATCGATCGGCTGCCGTTTCCGTCACCGGGCGAGCCGCTCGTCGCCGCGCGCATCGCCGCGCTGGAGGCGCGAGGCCGCTCGGGCTTCGAGCACTACATGATCCCGAGCGCGATCGTGCGGCTCAAGCAGGGCTTCGGGCGGCTCATCCGCTCCACGACCGATCGCGGCGTCGTGGCGCTGCTCGACGGGCGCGCCGATGCGATGCGGTACGGCGCGACGATCCTCGGCGCGCTTCCGCCCGCGACGCGCATCGACGATCTGGCCGCGCTGGACGAGCTGTTCGCGCGGCGCTAGAGCCCCCTCGGTTTGGCGGGAGCGCCGCCACCCCGCGCGAACCCGCCGCGCATGCGTCGCACGACCGTTCTCGCCGCGTGCTGCGCGGCGCTGCTCGCCGCGCCGAGCCCCGCGCTCGCGTGGGGCGCGCTCGGACACCAGATCATCAACGGCGCGGCGATGCGCGCGCTCCCGGCGACCGTGCCTGCGTTCCTGCGCACGGCCGGCGCGCACGACACGGTGCGTCTGCTCGGACCGGAGCCGGACCGCATCAAAGGCTCGGGTGCGCCGCTCGACGACGACGAGAGCCCCGCGCACTACCTCGACGCGCTGGACGACGGGACGATCGACGGCGTGGTGCGGCTCGACGCGCTCCCGCGCGACGAAGCGGCCTACGAGCGCGCGCTGGAACAGGCGCCGCATCCCACGCAGATGTGGATCCAAGGCTATCTTCCGTACGCCATCGCGGACGGGTGGGAACACGTCGTGCGCGACTTCGCGTACTGGCGCGTCGACGTCGCAGGCGAGCGCGCCGCGCAGAGCGCCCAGGACCGCGCGTTCTTCGCGTTCGACCGCGGCGTGCGCGAGGCGCTCACGTTGCGCGACATCGGCTATTGGGGGCACTTCGTCGCCGACGGCTCGCAGCCGCTGCACGTGAGCGTGCACTTCAACGGCTGGAACGACGAGAAGACGCATACGAACTATCCCAATCCGAACGGCTTCTCCGACTCCAAGACGATCCACGCGCGCTTCGAGACGAGCCTCGTTCGCGCCGTCGCGACGGAAGATCTCGTCGCCGCGCGCTTGCCGGCGCCGCGCCTCTCGAGCGCGCCGATCCTCGCGCAGACCGGTGCATATCTGCTGGCGACCGAGAGCTTCGTGCCGGCGGTCTACCGGCTCGAAGCCGCCGGCGGCATCGACGCGGACAGCCCGGCCGCCACGTCGCTCGTGCTCGACCGTCTCGCCGCCGGCGCCGCGGAGATGCGCGATCTCATCGTCGAGGCGTGGCAGGCGAGCGACGAGGCGAAGGTCGGCTATCCGGGGATCGCGGTGCGCGACGTCGAGTCGGGCGCGGTGCGGCCGACGCGAGCGAACGTCGGCCTCGGCGACTAGCGCGTCGCTCGGGTCCCGGGCGGGCGAGCGAGTTTTCGGACCGGCGACGAACGGAGAAACCGTTCGCGCAATGACATCTCTTCGTTCGCGCGCCGGCGCCCTGTGCGCCGCGCTCCTCATTTCGATACCGCTTGCGGCCGCCGCGCCGGCCTCGGCGCAGATGGGCCAGGACGCGCGCTTCGTCCGCCACGCCGCCGAGGGCGGGATGGCGGAGGTGCGGATGGCACGTCTCGCGCTGAGCCGCACGACCGACCCGATGGTGCGCGCCTTCGCGCGCCGCATGCTCCACGACCACATCCCGAACAACGCGCAGCTCGCGGCGATCGCGCGCTCCGAGAACCGCCGGCTGCCGAGCGGCGTCGGCGCCGCGAACGCCGCGGTGATGGCGCGCCTCGAAGCGCTCAGCGGACGCGCGTTCGACCGGGCCTATATCCGGGCGCAGATCCCGGCGCACGAGCAGATGCTCGCGCTGCTCCAGAACGAGATCTCGTCCGGCTCCGATCCGCGGCTGGTGAGCTTCGCGCGGACGACGGTTCCGATCGTGCGCGAGCATCTCGCGTTGGCGCGCCGCGACGCCGGGATGATCGCTTCCGGGATGTGACGGGCGGGAGCCTCGAAGGAGCTACTCCTCCTTCGAGGCTTCCTCTTTCGCCCGGCGCTGCAGCTCGGCGACGACGCTCGAGTCGGCGAGCGTCGTCGTGTCGCCGAGCATCCGCCCTTCGGCGATGTCGCGCAGCAGCCGGCGCATGATCTTCCCGGAGCGCGTCTTCGGGAGCTCGCCGGTGAACGTGAGATACTTCGGGCGGCAGAACTTCCCGAGCTTCTCGCCGACGTGGTCGCGCAGCTCGTCGGCGAGCTGCGCCGAGCCGTTCGCGTGGGACTTCAGGGTGACGAACGCGGCGATCGCCTGCCCGGTGATCTCGTCCATCTTTCCGGACACCGCCGCTTCGGCGACGTCCGGGTGGTCGACGAGCGCCGACTCGACCTCGGTCGTCGAGATGCGGTGGCCGCTGACGTTCATCACGTCGTCGATGCGGCCCATGAACCAGTAGTCGCCGTCGGCGTCGCGCTTGCAGCCGTCGCCGGCGAGATACATGTGCGGGAAGCGCGACCAGTACGTCTCCTTGTAGCGCTCGTCGTCCCCGTAGATGCCGCGCAGCATCGAGGGCCAGGGACGGGTCAACACGACGTACCCGCCGCCGCCGAGCGGCACCGGCTCGCCTTTGTCGTTCACGATGTCGGCCCGCACGCCCGGAAACGGCTTCGTCGCCGAGCCCGGCTTGAGCGTCGTGATCCCGGGGAGCGGAGCGATCATGATCGCGCCGGTCTCCGTCTGCCACCACGTGTCGACGACGGGGCACCGCTCGCCGCCGATGTGGCGGTAGTACCACATCCACGCTTCGGGATTGATCGGTTCGCCGACGCTCCCGAGCACGCGCAGCGAGGACATGTCGTGGCGCTCCGGATATGCGGTGCCCCACTTCATGAACGTGCGAATCGCGGTCGGCGCGGTGTAGAGGATCGTCACCTTGTAGCGCTCGACGATCTGCCATAGCCGGTCCTTGTCCGGGAAATCCGGCGTGCCTTCGTAGATCACGCTCGTGGCGCCGTTGCACAGCGGTCCGTAGACGATGTACGAGTGTCCGGTGACCCAGCCGATGTCCGCCGCGCACCAGTAGACGTCGCTGTCTTCCTTCAGGTCGAAGACCAGCTTGTGCGTCGCGGTGACGCCGGTGAGGTACCCCGCGGTGGTGTGCTTGATGCCCTTCGGCTTCGCCGTCGTCCCCGACGTGTAGAGCAGGTACAGCAAATCTTCCGCGTTCATGCCTTCGGGCTCGCAGATCGAGCGCTGGTCGCGCACGACGTCGTCCCACCACACGTCACGCCCCGGCTCCATCGAAACGGGATCGCCGACGCGCTTGGCGACGACGACGTGCTTCAGCGAGGGCATCCCCTTCGCGATCGCTTCGTCGACGTTCGCTTTCAGCGGCACTTTGTTGCCCCGTCGCCAGCCCTGATCCGCCGTGACGATCGCGACGCATTGCGAGTCGTTGACGCGGTCGACGATCGCGTCCGGGGAGAAGCCGCCGAAGATCACCGAGTGCGCGGCGCCGATGCGTGCGCACGCGAGCATCGCGACCGGCAGCTCGACGATCATCGGCATGTAGATGGCGACCCGGTCGCCTTTCTTGACGCCGAGCGCGCGCAACCCGTTCGCGAAGCGGCACACCTCGTCGAGCAGCTGTCCGTACGTGACCGTCCAGCGGTCGCCGGGCTCGCCTTCGTAGTAGAACGCGATCTTCGCGGCTTTCCCCGCCTCGACGTGACGGTCGAGCGCGTTCACCGACGCGTTCAGCTCCCCGTCGGCGAACCAGCGTGCGAACGGCTCGTCCCACTCGAGGATCTTCGTGGGAGCCTTCATCCAGTCGAGCTTGTCGGCCCACGACTTCCACCACGCGAGATAGTCGCGCTCGGCCTCGTCGTAGATGCCGGGCTTCGCGTTGGCCTGCGCGGCGAACGCCGGGGACGGCGGGAACGTGCGCCCTTCCGAGAAGAGCGCCTCGATGGCATCGTTCTGCGTCGGCGACTGCATGGCGCGGAGTTCGGTTCTGCGCCGCTGCGCCCCCTGGCCGTTCGCGCCGATACAGAAGACATGGTTCGCTGGGTCGACGGCCTCGTCGGCGGCGCCGTCGCCGGCGTGACGAGCGCTGCGTTCTACGCCGCCGTCATCGGGTGGCTGCACGAGACGACGCTCGAGTCGTTCTTCGCGCAGCTCGCCCAGGCGCTGCCGCCGCTTCGCCACGCGCCGGCCGGCCCTGGGCTGGTCGTCCTCGGCGTCGGGCTGCACTTCGCGGTCGCGATCGGCTTCGCGCTGATCTACACGGCGCTCGCGCGGCGGCTGCGCTCGATGTGGCGCGCGCCGACTTCGGTGCTCTGGGGTCTGTCCTACGGGCTGTTCGTGTGGTGGGCGCTGAACGACGTCGCCGTCCCGGAGACCGGAATGCTGAACGTTCAGCCGCTCTGGGAAGGGCTCGTGGGGACGGTCGTCTGCTACGGTCTCGTGCTCTCGGAGCTGACGACGCTCGCGTACCGGCGGCGGGCGAGCGTCGCGCCTTGACCCCCTCTCCACCGAATGGTACGCTGAGGGGAAGCCTGGCACTCCCGCGTGCCGACTGCCAACGGTGCGATTGGTGAACGACAAGCTCGAGCTCGACAAGCGAAAGGCCTTCATCCTCCAGACCGTCGTGTACGAATACATCAACACGGCGGAGCCGGTCGGCTCGGTCACGCTCACCCAGAAGTACAATCTCGGCGTCTCCTCGGCGACGATCCGCAACGAGATGGCGGAGCTGGAGGCGGGCGGCTACCTGGTCCAGCCGCACACGTCGTCCGGACGCATCCCCTCGGATGCCGGCTACCGCACGTACGTCGACCGCCTCATGCAGCCCGAGACGCTGACGAAGGACGACACGCGCCGGATCCGCGATCAGTTCCGCGAGGCGTCGCGCGAGCTGAGCGAGGTCATCGAGCAGACGACCCGCCTCCTCTCCGGGCTCTCGGGCAACCTCGCGATCGCCCTCGCCCCGTCGCGCGACACGCACGCCTTCAAGTACGTCCAGCTGATCTGGCTCTCGCCGCGCACCGCGCTCGCGGTCGTGGTCACGTCGGCCGGCGTCGCCTCGCAGCGCGTCTTCGAGTGGCCGCACGACGTCGCGGCCGACGATCTCACGCGGCTTTCCAACGCGCTCAACTCGAAGCTGTCCGGTCGCATCATGGAAGACGTGACGCCGTCGGAGCTGGACGACATCGCGAACGAGCTCGCGATCGGCGCCGGCGTGCGGGAAGCCGTGCGCACGGCGTTCGCGACCGCGCGCCAGCACGACGAGCCGGAGATCGCCGCCGCAGGCGCGCAGAATCTGCTCGACCAGCCCGAGTTCCACGATCTGCGCAAGCTGCGCGCGATCCTGCGCATCGTCGAGGAGCAGCGCACGCTCTACGATCTCATCGCCGACGAGCTGAACGACGGCGCCGGCAATCCGTCGCCGCACGTGCGCATCGGCCACGAGCTGCGCGCCGAAGAGCTCGCCGAATGCAGCGTCGTGACGGTGCCGTATCGCTTCGGCGACCGCGGCGTCGGAATGCTCGCGATCCTCGGGCCGCGGCGCATGCCGTACGGCCGGCTCATCGCGCTCGCGTCGGGGACGGCGCGCTCGCTCGACGAGCATCTCAACGACGTCGAAATCAGGTAGATGGCGACCGACTATTACGAAGTCCTCGGCGTCGCGCGTGACGCGGACGAGGGCACGATCAAGCGTGCGTACCGGCAGCTCGCGCGCAAGTATCATCCCGACGTCGCCGACGACAAGGTTGCGGCCGAGAACCGCTTCAAGCAGATCAACGAAGCCTACGAGGTGCTCTCCGACGCGACGAAGCGCGCGAACTACGATCGCTTCGGCCACGCCGGCGTCAACGGCGCGGGCGGGATGGGTGACGGGTTCAGCCCGTTCGGCTCCGAGGGCTTCGGCGACATCTTCGACATGTTCTTCGGCGCCGCACGCGCCGGTGCGGCGGGCGCGCAGCAGCAGCGCCGCAACGGTCCGGTGCGCGGCAGCGACCTGCGCTACGACGTCGAGATCTCGCTCGAAGAGGCGTATCACGGCACGACGCGCGACATCACGTTCCGCCATCTGACGAGCTGCGCGACGTGCCGCGGCAGCGGCGCCGAGCCGGGGACGCTGATCGTCGCGTGCGATCGCTGCGGCGGCAGCGGGATGCAGCGCCAAGTGCGCCAGACGCCGCTCGGCCAGTTCGTCACGCAGACGACGTGCTCGCGCTGCGGCGGCGACGGCCAGGTCGTCCAGACGCCCTGCTCCGCGTGCCGCGGCCGCGGCCGCGTCGAGCAGGAGCGCGCGCTCCACGTGAAGATCCCGGCGGGCGTCGACGACGGCTCACGAATCAAGATCACCGGCAGCGGCGAAGCCGGGATGCGCGGCGGCCCCGACGGCGATCTCTACGTCTATCTGACCATCGCGCCGCACGCGCTGTTCAAGCGCGACGGGCTCGACGTGCTGCTCGACTATCCGATCGCGTTCCCGCAGGCCGCGCTGGGCGGCGAGATCCGCGTCCCGTCGCTCGACGACGACGTTCCGCTCACGCTCAACCCGGGGACGCAGAGCGGCTCGACGTACCGTCTGCGCGGTCGCGGGATGCCGAGCGTGCGCGGCACGGCGCGCGGCGACCAGCTCGTGACCGTGCACGTCGTGGTCCCGACGAAGCTCTCGAAGCGCGAGCGCGAGCTGCTCGAGGAGTACGCGAGCGCCGGCGGCGATCAGGTCGAAGAGAAGTCGTTCTTCGAGCGCGTCAAGGACGCGTTCCGCGCCGACTGAGCGGCGGTCGACGCGACGCCGGCGCGCTGCAGCTCGGGGTCGAGCGTGCCGGTGAGGAGCCGCCAGCACATCGCGTAGTCGCTCGCCAGCGAGCGCAGCGGCGCGCTGAACGTCTCCGGCTTGTTGCGCTCGACGAACGCGTGCGCGTACCACGCCGGCGCGTAGCCGCACACCAGCGCGGCGGCGAAGATCTTCGGGTCGCGTTTGACGAGCGCGGCGGCCGTGACGGCGGTTGCGAGGATCGTCCCGGCGGCGTGGATGCGGCGCGTTCGCGGATCGGCGTGCGCCCGCAGGTAGCGAAGCCAGAATGCGTCGTCGACCATGGACGGGCGTTCCGGCGCGCGCGGCGAACCGCCTGCCCGATGCGCGACCGGTTCTTCGTCGAAGGCGTCCACGAGATCGGCCACCGCGTCGCGTTCGCTGCGGACGACGCGCGGAAGCTCACGTCGGTGCTGCGCAAGCGCACGGGAGACCGCATCGAGGTCGTCGACTCCGCCGGCGCGGCGTACGCGGCGACGCTGATCGTCGCCGGACGGGACGTCGGCGCGACGCTCGACGAGCGCCTCGAGCGCGGCTCGGTCGAGAGCGGGCTGCGCGTGACCGTCGCGCAGGCGGTGCCGAAGGGACAGAAGATGGACTTCGTCGTCGAGAAGGCGACGGAGCTGGGCGCCGAGGCGATCGTGCCGGTCCGCAGCGCGCGCGTCGTCGGCAACGACACGAGTTCGGGCAAAGTGGAGCGCTGGCGCCGCATCGCGAAGGCCGCGGCGCAGCAGTCGGGGCGCGTGCGCGTCCCTGCGGTCACGGACGTCGTCGAGTGGGACGCGCTGCTCGCGACCTTCGCGGAGTACGACCGCGTCTACGTGCCGTGGGAGCTGGCCGACACGCACGCGCTGCGTGACGTCTTCGAAGGCGACCTCGGCGACGTGCGCAGCGTGCTGATCGTCATCGGGCCGGAAGGCGGTTTCGCCTCGGACGAAGTGCTGCGCGCCGTCGAGGCGGGCGGACGCGCGATCTCGCTCGGACGCCGCATCCTCCGCACGGAGACGGCGGCGCTGGTCGTGCTCGCCGCGCTGCTGTACGCGCGCGGCGAATTGTAGTCCCTTCACGGGCATCCCTTGCGCGTCGTGCGCGGTTACGGACCGACATGAACGCCGTCGTCGTCCACCGCCCGTCGCCGGGCGGTCTCGTCCTTCAGAACGTCCCCGAACCCGAGCCGCTCCCGTTCGAAGCGCTCGTCGCCGTGCGCGCGACCAGCCTGAATCTGGGCGAGGTGCGACGCTCCAAGAGCGCCCCGGACGGCACGCGCGTCGGCTGGGATTTCGCGGGCACCGTCGAGCGCGCCGCCGCCGACGGCAGCGGTCCGCCGGCCGGCGCACGCGTGGTCGGCATGCTGGACACCGGCGCGTGGGCCGAGCGGCTCGCCGTCCGCGCGAACCGCGTCGCCGTGCTTCCGGACAACGTCTCCTTCGAAGAAGCCGCGACGCTCCCGGTGGCGGGACTGACCGCGCTGTACGCGCTCGCGAAGCGCGGCTCGCTGCTCGGACGGCGCGTGCTCGTCACCGGCGCGTCGGGCGGCGTCGGGCTCTTCGCGCTGCAGCTCGCACGGCTCGCCGGCGCGCGGGTCGCCGGGCTCGTGCATCGCGCCGAGAAACGCGACGCCGCGACGCCGTACGCCGACGACGTGTTCGTCGGTGAGGACGCATCGGCCGCGGCGCCCGCCGGGCCGTTCGATCACATCCTCGAGTCCGTCGGCGGCAACGTGTTCGCGACCGCGCTGCAGCAGCTCGCGCAGGACGGCATGCTCGTCACGTACGGAACGTCGGCGGAACGCACGAGCATGATGGAAGTCGCGCCGTTCTACGCGAAAGGCGGCTTGTCGATCCACGGCTTCATTCTCTTCCACGAGCTGGAGACGCAGCCGGCGTCGGACGGTCTGGCGCGCCTCGCGGCGCTCATGGGCGAGAAGAAGCTGCAGGTCCACGTCGACGCCACGCTGCCGTTCGCGCAGATCGCCGAAGGGGCGGAGAAGCTGTGGAACCGGGGCGTCACCGGCAAGGTCGTCGTCACGCTGTGACGCTCCGAAAACGTTGAAATTGAAGGGAGATTGCAGCGCGGTTGACCTTCGGTGAGAGTCGGCGCGCGGTGACACCTCGTCGCGCGCCCTTCCCGTTGTAGCGGTTGCAACACCGGAACGCAGCAGCGCTTCGGCTCACCGAGGAACCGACATGCAAGGCATCTTTTCGAAGTTTTTCATGACCGCGGGCATCGCGGCCACCATCACGGCGGGAGCGATCGCTCCGCGTCCGGCCGCCGCGAGCACGCAGGATACGATCAACACGATCCTCGGCGCCGCGGCCCTCATCGGCGGCATCGTCATGTACGACAACTACGAGAGCCAGCAGGGGGACGCCGTGTGCGGCTACACCGCGAACGGCGGGACGGTCCTGTGCAACGGCGAGATCGTGATGCCGGACGGCACGATCTTCTACCCGGGCCAGTACGACGGCGGCCCGTGGATCTGGGACAACGGCTGGCGCCCGCGCGCGGGCGACCATCCGGCCGTCGTCTACCGTGACGCTCCGCGCGACTACCGCGCGCCGGCACCGGCCCGCCCCGAGTACCGCGCGCCCGCGCCGGCCCAATATCGCGCTCCGGCGCCTGCCGCCCGCAACGACTACCGCGCCGCGGCGCCCGCTCCGAGCGCCTACCGTCAGCCGGCCCCGGCCGCCCGCTACGCGGCCGCGCCGCAACGTCCGGAGACCCGGCAGGCCCCGCAGCGCGCCGAACGGCCGGCTCCGCAGCGCCGTGACGACCGCCGCGGCCACTAGCGGCACCTCGTTGGTGCGCCGCGCCGGCTGACGGAACCGGCGCGGCGTTCCGTCCCCCGAGCCCCGGCGAAGCGACGCGCCGGGGCTCGGCCTTCGTTCGCCGCTTGCCCAGATGATATCGGTATGATATCATCACCCGAACGATGCGTCCGTTCCCGGCGCGCTTGGACGATCGCTTGTACGACGAGCTGCGTCGGCGGGCGGACGGCGAGCGCAAGAGCATGAACGCGGTCCTCAACGACTCGCTCGAGCGGCACTTCCGCGGCCAGAGCGACGCGAAGGCCGCGCTGCTGCGTGCGCTCGCCGCGCTCGAAGCCGCGGAGCGCGGCGCGTGAGCGGCGCGTTCGTACGGGAACGCCTCGCGCGCGGGGCGTACACCTGGGGTTCGATCATGGCACGCACGCTCGAGACGCTCGAACCCGGAACATCGGTCTTCGCCGGCGAAACACGCATCGGTGAGGTCGTCGCAGTGTATGCGGAAGGCGACGCTCGTGCGGCGGAGATCGTCGTCGTGCGCTGGGGCGACCGCGGCGACGAGCTGGCCGTGCCGACCACCGAGGTGCTGACCATCGACGACGACGGCGTGCATCTCATGCGCCGCGAGGCCGATCAGTATACGGATCTCGCGCCGTTCGACGCGTGCCGCTTTCCCACGATGAAGAAGCTGACGTGACGACCGCCGAACCGACCCCGGGCCGAACGACGACCGCGATGAAGTTCTCGATCGTCGTTCCGACGTACAACGAGGCCGGCGGCATCGAGCGGCTCGTCACGACGCTGCGCGACGTGTTCGTCGCGAACGGCTTGGACGGCGAGATCATCGTGGTCGACGACAACTCTCCCGACGGGACCGGCGCCATCGTCGACCGCCTCGAGCGCGAAGGCTTTCCGGTCCGCTGCCTGCATCGTCCCGGCAAGATGGGGCTGTCCTCCGGGGTGATCGACGGCTGGAAGTTCGCGCGTCCGGACTCGGTCGCGCTGGGCGCGATGGACGCCGACTTCTCGCACGACGCGGGCGTGCTGCCGCGGATGGTGCTCGCGCTGCAGGACGGCGGGTACGGACTGGCGATCGGCTCGCGCTACGTCCCCGGCGGCGGGATCGCGAATTGGCCCAAGCGCCGCATCATCACCTCGCGCATCGCGATCGCGCTCGCGCAGCCGCTGACCTCGGTGCGCGACATCACGTCGGGCTACTTCCTGGTGAAGCGCGAGGCGCTCGAGGGGGTCGAGCTCGACCCGATCGGCTTCAAGATCGGCCTCGAGGTCATCGCGAAGGCGCGGTACGGGAAGGCCATCGAAGTCCCCTACGTGTTCACCGATCGCGTGGCGGGCGAGTCGAAGCTGAACCAGGGCGAGATCTTCAACTATCTCAAGCAGCTCGGGCGGATCTACCGCGCGCGGCTGATCGGACGAGGCTAGCGCGCGGTGCCGATGCCGGAGTGGCTGCGCATGCGGCGCGCGGAACCGGCGACGGCCGAGCAGGCCGCGCAGTGGACGAAGTGTCCGAAGTGCGCGTCGATGATCTACCGGCCGGATCTGGCCGTGAACCTGTGGGTGTGCCCGACGTGCGGCCATAATTTCCGGATGCACGCGTTCGACCGCATCTCGATGCTGGTCGACGCGGACTTCACCGAGATCGGCGGGGAGATCGCTCCGGGCGATCCGCTCGGCTGGACCGACAAGGTTCCGTATCCGCAGAAGCTCCAGCGCGACCGCGACAAGTCGAAGCTCACCGAAGGCGTCGTGTGCGGGTTCGCCTCGATCGGCGGCTACCCGGTCGCGCTCGGCGTGATGGACTTCAACTTTCGCGGCGGCACGATGGGAACCGTCGTCGGCGAGCGCATCGCGATGCTCTTCGAGCAGGCCGCGCCGCGGCGTCTTCCGGTCGTCGTCGTGACCGCCAGCGGCGGGGCGCGCATGGAAGAGGGGATGCTCGCGCTCATGCAGATGGCGAAGACGACGCTCGCCGTGCGGCGGTTCCGCGACGCCGGCGGCTACTACGTGAGCGTGCTCACCGATCCGACGACCGGCGGCGTCACCGCGTCGTTCGCCTTCGAAGCGGACGTCATCGTCGGCGAGGCGCGCGCAGCGATCGGCTTCGCCGGACGCCGCGTCATCGAGCAGACGATCCGCCAGCGGCTGCCGGACAACTTCCAGACCGCCGAGTTCTTGCTGGAGAAGGGCGCGATCGACATGGTGGTCGAGCGCAAAGAACTGAAGGACACGCTGGTGCGGCTGCTCGACTACGGCTCGGCGGTGCGTCCGTCGGCGAACGGCCGCGCGTCGGTCGTCGCGGCGGAGGGGGCGCGATGAACACGATCGTCGAGCGTGAGAAGGGGCTGCTCGAGCTCGAACAGCGCATCACCGAGCTGAAGGCGCACGCCGCGCAGCAGCCGGTCGACATGAGCGCGGAGATCCGCGCGCTCGAGAGCAAGTACGCGCAGATCCAGCGCGAGATCTTCGGGACGATGACGGCTTGGCAGCGCGTGAACATGGCGCGCCACCCGAAACGCCCGCTGGGCTCCGACTACATCGCCGCGCTGGACCGCTTCGACGAGCTCCACGGCGACCGCCACTTCCGCGACGACCGCGCGATCGTCGGCGGCTTCGCGAAGCTGCGCGGACGCCGGATCGTCGCGATCGCGCAAGACAAGGGCCGCGACACCAAGGACAAGGTCCTGCGCAACTTCGGGATGCCTTCGCCCGAAGGCTATCGCAAGGTGATTCGCCTCGTGCAGCTCGCCGAGCGCGTGAACCTGCCCGTCGTCACGTTCGTCGACACGAGCGGCGCCGATCCGGGGATCGGTTCGGAAGAGCGCGCGCAGGGCGAGGCCATCGCGCAGTCGCTCTACCAGCTCGCCGGGACGCGCGTGCCGATCGTCGCGACGGTGATCGGCGAGGGCGGATCGGGCGGCGCGCTCGCGCTCGCGCTCGGCGACCGCGTGCTCATGCTCGAGCACTCGGTGTACTCCGTCGCTTCGCCGGAGGGGGCCGCCGCGATCCTGTGGGGCGACGCCGCGCGCGCCGAAGAGGCGGCGACGCGGCTGAAGCTGACCGCCGACGATCTGCTCGGCTTCGGAATCATCGACGAGATCGTGCCGGAGCCGCTCGGCGGCGCGCATCGCGATCCCGAGAGCACGATCGCGCGCGTGCTCGACGCCGTCGATGCGGCGCTCACCGCGCAAGATGCGCTCGACGTCGACGAGCGCCTCGAGCGCCGGTATCGCAAGTTCCGGCGGATCGGCTCCGTCTGATGTTCGTCTCGCCGGCCGTGATCCGTCTCGCCGGCCGCCTCGGCGTCCTGTGTGTCGGGCTCGTGATCCTCTCGCTCGTGGGCGTGCAGTACGCGCGGATCATCGGCCGCAACGTCGCGCTCGCGCGCGAGCTGCACGCCGCGCAGCGCGACGTGGCGACGCTGAAGACCACGCGCGCCGAGCAGGATCGACGCATTCGCCGGCTCTCCGATCCGCGCGGCGCGATCCCGGAGATCCACGACCGTCTCCACCTCGTCGGCGACAAGGAGGCGATCATCTACCTGAAGCGCCCCGCCGGCACGCCGGCGCACGCGGACGGGCCGTGAGCGAGCGGGTCCGCGGCAGCGTGATCAACGTCCACAACCTCGGCGCGACGGTGCGCCTGGAGGACGGCCGGCTCGTCGCCGCGCCGATCGGCGACGTCAACAAGAACCGCTCGAGCTACACGCGCGGGCTCGATCACAAGGACCTCACGATGCCGTTCGACCTGGTCGGGCGGATGGTCGTCTTGGCGCAGACGCGGGTCGACGAGGTCGCCGCGACGACGCCGGTGCCGCCGCTGACCGACCCGTCGTTCGAGGCCCAGATCGCCGCGTACCTCAAGTCGACCGAGGAGTGGGCTCCTCCGGACCGCCCGCAACCGTTCGAGCGGCATCTGGTTCGGAAGCGGCAGCGCGCTAAACATTTCGAGAGTCGCGAGCCCTGAACGTGCGCCATTCGGCGTAGTCAGTCGGAGCGCGGCCCGCTAACCTCGGTGGCATGGCGATTCAGATGAAAGAGGCCCGGGTCGATCCGGTCAAGGTTCCCGGTTCGTTCGTCCGTCTGCAGGGCGCGTACGGCGCTCTGCGCGCCGCGGAACAGCGCGTCGCCGACTTCGTCCTGGCGCACCCCGACGAGCTGATCTATCTGACGGTCACCGAGCTCGCCGAGCGCACGAACACGAGCGAGTCGACGGTCGTGCGCCTGTGCCAGAAGGTCGGCTACAAGGGCTACCAGGAGTTCAAGATCGTGCTCGCACGCGATCTCGTCGAGCCGACCACCGAGATCTACGCCGCGATCGAGCCCGAGGACGCGCTCGCGATGGTGAAGACGAAGGTCTTCCAGGCGAACGCGCAGGCGCTGCGCGACACGATCGAAGTGCTCGACGACGAGGAGCTCGCCCGCGCCGTCGACGCGCTCTCCCGCGCGCGCCGGCTCGAGATCTACGGAGTGGGCGGAAGCGGCCCGCTCGCCGCCGACGCCTACCACAAGTTCCTGAAGCTCGGGCTTTCGACGATCGCGCTCTCGGACGGCGACCTGATGGCGATGTCGTCCTCGCTGCTGCAGCCGAACGACGTCGCGCTGGGAATCTCGCACACCGGCGCGAGCCGTGACGTCACGGACGCGCTCGGGCGCGCGAAGAAGAACGGCGCGACGACGATCTGCATCACGCATCGCTCGAGCTCGCCGATCACGAAGGTCTCCGACGTCGTCCTCGTCACCGCCGCGAAGCAGACCGCGTTTCGCAGCGACGCGAGCTCGAGCCGGATCGCGCAGCTCACGATCATCGACACCCTGTACGTCGGCGTCGCCCACAAGAACCACGCGCGCTCGCTGGCGATGATCGAGCGAACGCGCGAAGCGACCGCGTCGAAGCGGTACTGAAGCGCGAGCGCACCGCGGCATCGCGCGGCGTCCCCGCGAATCCGCGCTGGAAGCGAACGGTGAGCGGCAGGCGAGCGGGACAGCGCTTCGACGCCGCGCACGGCGTGACGACCGAAGCGCTCGTGTTTCTCGGCGAGCTGGATCCCGAGGCGATCGGGCCGGCGCTCGAGCACGCCACGCACTACGAGCCGACGCCCGTCGCCGACGCTGAGGCGCTGCTCGACGCGTCCCCGATCGCGCCGCACGGCGCGACGTTCGTCGACCTCGGCGCGGGGATGGGCCGCGTCGCGCTGCTCGCCGCGCGCCGGCCGTTCCGCGCGGTGATCGGCGTCGAGGTGTCGCCGGCCCTGGTCGAGATCGCGCGCGACAACCTGACGGCGTTGCGGGATCCCGACCGCCGCGTGCGGGACGTGAAGTTCGTCGTCCACGACGCGGCGACGTACGCCTTCCCGCGCGGCGACCTCGTGATCTACCTCTACAATCCGTTCCGCGCGCCGGTGCTGCGGGCGGTGCTCGCGAACCTGCGCGCGGCCGGCGAACCGCGCTCGGCGGCGCTGTTGTACCACACGCCGCTGGAGCGCGAGACGATCGACCGCGACGGCGGGTTCACGCTCGTCCGCGACCTCGGCTTCGGACTCGTCTACTGCGGGCGCACGCCGGAAACGGTTGCGCCGACGGGGGGATCGGTGAGTTCAGCGGCCCGAACGGTGCCGTTCGCGAATACGAGCGGGAGTCCCAAGAGGGCGCGGAACTCCTTGTATCCCGCCATGTCCGGGCGGAACGCGTGGAGCAAGAGCCAGGGACGTGCATTCGCGCCTTGCACGATCGACGGATGCCCGGGGGCCCACCACTCGCGCGTCGACCGCAGGAAGGGGAGCGGCTGTTTCACGTACGGACCCAGCGGCGAATCGGCGACGGCGACTCCGATCCCGTACTGCGCCGTCGAAAAGTCGTTGCCGGAATAGAACATGTAATATTTCCCCGCCTGCTTCGTGAGCCAATGTCCTTCGACGATATGGCCTTCCCACGGCAGGTCGTTTCGAAGAACCACCCGCGGTTCGCCACGCAGAGTCCAATCCCGCGGATCGACGGTTTGCGCGTAGACCACGGTGCGCGCGGCGCCGAGGATCCGTCGCAGGCGCGAGTGGACGCTTCGGTAGCGGTCGTCGCCGAGCAATTCTTCCAGCGCGGCATGGAACGCGGGAAATCGCGATGCGACCGACGTGATCAGCGGCTGCTGGACGAAAAAGCGCTCCATCGGTGAGAGACCTCTCGTCCACGGCGCGAGGATGGCGTTCAATCGCGCCGTCGCAGCGTCGCTGTGCGCAGGGAAGAGCCGCTCGACAACGTCAGGCTGTTCGTCGAGGAGCTCGCAGAGCACCCCGGGCCACACGGCGTTGTCGTCCGTTTTCCAGAGCAGGGTGATCGATCCATCGTCGTCCACGAACAGGTTCGGGTCGATCGCGCCTCCGCGAACGAGCGGCGACGGCGCGGGAGCGAACGGACCGCTCGCCGTGCGTGCGTGCGCGAGCCCGATCGCAAATTCGCCGTCCGCTTCGCGCGCGGCGAAACAGGCGACGAACTGCTCTCCGATGCGATGGATTTCAGGAGCCCAAAACTCGCCGCCGTGCGCGACGTCGCTCGCCCACTGCGGCCTCGTCCCGCGCGGGAACATGAATCCCGCTAATCGCCAGTCGCGGAGATCGCGCGAGCAGACGATGGGAAACGCGTCCGGTGCATCGTTGGATGTCACCGTAACGAAGTAGGTTCCCCCCGGCATTGCGAAGTCGTCGGGTACCCATATTCCGCCGGGATCGCCGTATCCGTAGAGGATCGACGGTGACAACGTCTCGTCGAGCAGCGTGCGGACCGCAGGCGCTTCGTTCGCCGAGATGTCCGGCTCGTCCGTAGGCGGCCGCGTTCCGAAGTCCTCCGCGAGCCGTTCGAACAATTTCCGATACGCTCTCTGCGAAGGTGCACCTAAGACATACGTACGCGTAACGATCGACGGCGAGCCGGGCGAACGGCCGCGGACCCGGAACGATCGAGTGGTCGCGTCGCGTTCCTTGCCCTCGATCTCGACGGAAAGAACGCGCTCCGAGGGGCTGGGCGTCAAACGAGCACCGGAGGGACCCGTTCGATCACCGCATCGACGCTCAATCCCTTCCCCGCTTCGTGAACGGTCGCGTATCGCGCCGGCCCGAGTCGTGCCCTCAGTCGCGTCGCGAGACGGTCCGCGAGAGCGATCTCGTCGGGAGTGCACACGAAATTGTACTTCGTGCGCTCGGTGCCCCAAACCGCCAGAAGCTCGGCCGCACTCTCGGCTCGCGTCTCGTTCAGCGGCGTCGCATTACAGACGGTGAGCTCGGCGAGACGCAGGAGGCAATCGGCGACGAGCTCACGACGGTTCACGGCGCGATGCAGACGGAGGCTCTCGCGATAGCACGCGTCGGCCTCGGCGTAGTCTTCGTCCTTCAGCGCGACCTCGGCCAAGTATTTCAACGACTCGGCGGCACCCCATTTGTCGCCCTCGGACAGATGGTCCCGGAGCGCATCGTCGTGCGCCGATCGCGCACCCTTCAAGTCGCCTTGCTGCGCCATGAGGTTCCCCAGATTGTTGAGGGTCAGGGGACGGCCCCACGGGTCGCGCAAGGTGTCCCACAGGGACAGGCTCTGCAGATACGCCGTGCGCGCCTCGTCGAATCTTTCCTGCAGCATGAGGACATAGCCCTTGTCATTGAGCGCGAGCGCGTGCCCCCACGGGTCCTTCGTATCGACGAACAGGTGCTCCGCTTCGGTCTCGCACTGCTGCGCTTTACTGAGATCGTGTTCGACGCGGCCCAATATCACGAGCGCGTACGCGAGCCAGCGGTTTCGCTCCACATCGTCGGCGCTCAAGCTCCTCCAGATGTCGACGCTCTCGCTCAGGAGCTCTTTTGCGAGATCGTAGGAACCCTCCAGAAACGCTAAGCCGCCCGCCGCGTAAAGTACTCTCGCCCTTTCCGCCGTGTAGCGATTATCGTCGCACGCATTTCTGACCTGCTCCGTCAGCGCGCGCCCGCGCGAGAAAGCAGCCGAAAAATTCCAGAACCAGAACAGGCCCGCGGCAAGGCGCAGCGCGCGTTCGTGCAGCGCGGGCCGCGTGGTGCACCAGTCGATCGCCGACAGGATGTTGGGCAACTCCGCTTCGATCTCGTGCATGCTTGCACGCCGGTCGGGCGCCATGAGCCGGCGTTCGTGAACTTCTACAAACGTGCGAACGAAATCGGCATGACGATCGCGAGCGTCTGCCTTTTCGCCGCAGACCTCGAGGCGTGCTGCGGCGGCACGTGCGGCCTCGTCGGTCAGCCGGTAGCGCGGGCGCTCACCGCGCTCTTCGACGATGAGACCCGCGTCGAGCAGGCGCTTCAGCTGCAGATCGACGTCCCGGGGACGCAGGTCGTGATTCACCATGGCGGCGGCACGGAAGGAGAACCCGCCCGCAAACGTTCCCAGGCGGCGGAAGAATTTGTCGGCGGAATCGTCCGTGCGGAAATCCTTCCTGATCGTCTCGGTCGGCGTGTTCAGCACCATCGTGGAAGGCGTCGCGATCGTCGGATCTTCACGACGAAGGTCTTCGAAGCGCGTGGCCAGCACGCGAGATACGCTCGACCAGTTCGGGGGCCACTTCGGCGGTGCGGTTTCCGCGAGCAGTAGACGCATCAGCTCGCGCGAGAAGAGCCCCGTCTTGCCCGCCGCGACGTTTCGAGCGTATTCACCCGGTGAGGCGGCGAAGAACGCGAACTGCTGCTGCTCCGGCATCCCGGCGCCGGCCGCGAACTGTCTCCGACTGACTCCTTCGGTCCCCGTGACCATATAGTTTGCGCATGCGTCGACGACGAGATCCACCCGGCGGACGCGCGGGCAAACGTCCGAACCCAGGCGTTGCAGCATCGATGCGACGTCGACGTTGCGCTTCAGATCGGTCTGCGCATCGGCCGTGAAGAGCAGGCGCTCTTGCTTCGTCGTCATGAATCCGTGCCCGGACCAGTACACGAAGAGCAGCTCGCAGTCTTCCTCCGGCAGCTGCCGTTCGATCAGGTCGTTCAGCGCCGCTTCGGTAGGGACCTCGACGGCGTTGCAGCTCGCGCGAATGGTTGCCAGGGCGGGTTCATTTTCGGCAAGCGGCGATACGTATGCGGAGATTCGGTTCTGGGGCACACCACACGATCGCAAAAAGCCCAGCATGGCTAGTACGTCGTTCAGCGGGCCGTTGAGGTTCCACGTGCTTCCGGCGTCGTACCGCTCGATGCCGACAAGGATTGCGGTCGTCTGCTCCGGCGTCGCCACGTCACGCGTCCTCGTTCACGAAGCCGATGACTGCATCCCACAAAGCGCGATTCGTCCAGTATGCGCCGTGTGATTCCGGGAACGGCTGGCGATTGTCGACTTTCACGTCTTTGACGAAGCCTGCGAAGATCGGCGAGGCGCAATAGCTGAGGAAGTCGCGGGGGTCGTAGACGTTCAGCCACCTGGCGGCGAAATGCTGCGGAAGCTGCGCAGGTGCGTCGCAGACGACACGTCCCGGTTGCCCGGCGCTGAGCGGCAGCGTTCCGAGGGCATCGAGCTCGTACAGAAACGGCGCCTGCGAGCCCACCGTGACGAGCCGCCTAAGCGCCGGCAAGGGGTCTTCGATCAACATCTCGACCGCCGCGATACCGCCCAGGCTGTGTGCGATGACCGTGACGTCACCGTCTTCTCCGCGTGCGAGCGCGGCGGCGCTCGCAGACTCGACGGCACGCCGGATGTATGCGCGAAAGGCGTTCGGCCGCGCCTGGTAGGCGAGCACGTCCGCGGCGACGACACCGAGCTGCTCGGAGAATCGGCCGCGCCGCCGTTCGAGGTATCGCGTTCCGGCAGTCGCTACGAACCGCCCGGCCTTACGTTTGACCCAGTCGATCGGACCCGCCATCTCGCGCTCGCCGAGCGCGTCGGCGAGCAACTGCACGATGCGGTCGCGTATCTCACCGTCGAACCACACCGAGTCCGCCGTTCCCCCGAGTGCCCTGCGTTGCCGGACGGCCTCCGCGACGAGCGCTCGAGCAACCGCAAGGCGGTCGTCTGCCGACGGTCCAACGGCACTCGTCATCACGGCCCGAAATGCCGGGTGACGAAGGATCGCGTCGCGCGCGCCCTCGAGATCTTCCAGGAGGCCGGCCGCGTCCAGATTCGTGCGCAACGGCTCTCGCAGATCGGCCGCGACGTGATCGAGTGACGCCGTGAGCGATCTGACGCGACGCTCGAGTCCGGCGGCCGCCGGAGGTGTCCCGGGCGGTGGCGCGGCCCCGGCCTGGCGAAACGCAAGGAGCTCGAGCTCGGCGCACGGATCGTCGTAGAGCATCGACCAGAGAGCGATCTCGTACTCCGCGTCGCTGGGCCGGACGCCATCGATCGCCTTCGTAGCGTCAAACTCGGGAATCGACGTTCCCCGACGAAACAGCTTCGTTCCGCAGGTCTCGCCCCAGTAGCACCGCTCGAGGCGGACTCGTGACGCACCGAGCCGCGATACCAACGCGTCCTGCACGATCCGAAAACACGCCGTATACGCAGGTTCGCGAACGCCCGTGCCGTGGACGAACATGAAGGTGTGCATCTCGATACCCCCGGAGCGTTCGTTCGCCGATCCGGCGTCTCGCGCCCCTTTGTGTCCGCCCCTCCCTCCGGGGGAGGAGGGAGGCGAAGCCCAGCGTATGTTCTCGCGAGCGACGCGCCGGTTGCAGCGCGCCCGTTCGTCCGGAGGTTTCGCTCGTGATTCGTCCCGGCTTCCGCGCGCCGCAGCGCACGTTTGCGCTCGCGACCGTCGTCGCGCTCCTCTCGCTGATCGCTCCGGCACGCGCCGACAACCTCTACGCCGCGATCGCCATCTCGCCCACGACCGGCAAGCACGCCGCGTCCTGGGACAAGAGCTCGCAGTCCGATGCGGACTCGGACGCGATCGCGAAGTGCAACGCGAAGGGAGCCGGCGACTGCATCTCGACGGTGCAAATCCATTCGGAAACGTGCGGCGCGCTTGCCGAAGACGTCAGCGCGGGACACTGGAAAGGCGCGGTCGCGAACACGCGGCAGGCCGCGAACTCGAACGCGCTCGCGGCCCTGGGCTCCTCGAGCGGAACCGTCGTCGAGTCGATCTGCAACGACAATCCGAGCGGGTTCGGGACGACGACGAACGGTTTCGGCGCGGGCACGCACCCGTTCGGCGCGATCGCGATGTCGCGCAGCACCGGGCAGCACTGGGGCGTCTGGGACAACACGAACTCGCAGGCGCAGGCGAACCGCAGAGCGATCGACGACTGCAACTCGCATCACGGTGTGAGCGACTGCTTCGTGGCCGTCGAGATTCACACGCATCTGTGCGGTTCGCTCGCCGAGGACGTGCAGGCCGGGCGCTGGGCGGCGGGCCACGCCGACACGCGCCAAGCGGCGAACTCCGCCGCGCTGTCGTCCCTCGGATCGTCCAACGGGACGATCGCGCAGTCCGTGTGCAACAAGGCGTCGGTGTCGTCGACCGCGAGCACGTCGAACAACTCCAGCAACGTCGCGGCGGGCGTGCTCGGCTTCTTGGTCGGCGCCGCGGCAATCGCAGCGCTGGCCCATCACAACGCAACGCCGACGCCGGTTCCGACGCCCGTTCCCACACCGGTGCCGACGCCCGTCTCGACACCGGTCCCGCAGCCCGTCGCGGTCGCGCCGGCCCCTCCTCCGGCCGCTCCGGCGGCTCCCGCGCCGGCTCCGCCGGTGGTCGGCTTCGGCACGTCGCGCTTCGGCTCGATCGCGGTGAACCCGAACGGGACGATGGCGGCGGTTGCGACCGACCGCAGCACCGACGGCAATGCGATGGCCGACGCGATCAACGACTGCAACGCCCGCACCCACAGCACGTCGTGCACCGCGCACGTGGAGTTCTCGTCCGCCAATCCCGACGAGCTGTGCGCCGCGGTGGCGGTGCGCCGCCAGCCCGTCGTCCTCATCGGCTCCGCGACCGCGGGGAACCAGCGTGACGCGGAGGCGCGTGCCTTGATGAAGGCGGGGACGGGGGCAACGATCCTCGCTTACGGCTGCAATACGCCGTGAACGGCCGCGGCGATGATTGGAGCGTGGTGAGCGTCGCGCCTTCGAGGTAAGGCGTGCGGCCGAAGCGGGCAAGTGAGCTGCGGAGGTCGTACCGAATGACGCTACACCGACTGAGTCGGCTTTTTCCCGCGGCCGCGCTGGCCGTCGTCCTCGCACTCTTCTCATCGTCCGCGCCGGCGGGCGCACAGATGGACCTCACCATCGGCGGCGCCGGTTTCGCGGTCTCGCTCTTCGTAGGCCAGCCTCCGCCGCCGCTGCCGTACTACGTGCCGCCGCCGGTTCCGGATCCGAACGACATCTGGATGCCGGGATATTGGGCCTGGGGCCCGGGCGGATATTACTGGGTCCCGGGAACCTGGGTTCCGGCGCCGCAGCCCGGCTATCTCTGGACTCCCGGATACTGGGGCTACAGCGGGACCTCGTACGGGTGGCACCCCGGCTACTGGGCGACGACCGTCGGCTTCTACGGCGGCGTGAACTACGGCGGCGGATATTACGGCAACGGGTACGCCGGAGGTCGCTGGCACGGCCGCACGTTCGAGTACAACACCGCGGTCGTCAACGTGAACCGAGGCCGAATCCGAAACGTGTACGTCGACCGCGCCGTCGTCCGCAACGCGTCCGGGCCGCGCGTCGCCTACAACGGCGGACGCGGCGGACTGACCGCGCGTCCCACCGCCGCGCAGCTCGCGCCGACGCGCGGACATCGCATCGCGATGACCTCGCAGCAGCGTCAGCACGTGCAGGTCGCATCGCAAGACCGGCGGTTCCTGGCGAGCGCGAACCACGGGCGTCCGCCGACGCTGGCCGCCGCGCGGCCCTACACGCCGTCGTCGCGTCCGGCGGGCTATCAGCCGCTTCGCGCCGCGGACCGCGCCGCTGCAAAGGCGGCGATGACCCGTCCGGCCACGCGCGCCGCCGCGCCGCGCGCGAACTCGCACCCGGCGATGAGCCGTCCGGCGACTGCGCCGCGCACGAAGTCGCATCCGGCGATGAGCCGTCCGGCGACCGCGCCGCACACGTACTCGCATCCGGCGACCGCGCCGCGAGCGAACGCGCATCCCGCGATGAGTCGTCCGGCGACTGCGCCGCGCACGAAGTCGCATCCGGCGATGAGCCGTCCGGCGACCGCGCCGCACACGTACTCGCGTCCCGCGACCGTGCCGCGCGCGAACACGCATCCGGCGATGAGCCGTCCGGCGGCTCCGCCGCGCACGTACTCGCGCCCGGCGATGAGCCGTCCCGCTCCCGTGAGCCGTCCGGCTGCACCCGTGAGCCGTCCCGCTCCCGTGAGCCGGCCGGCGCCGGCGAGCCGGCCGGTCCGGCAAGCGCCCGCGCAGTCGCGTCCGCAGAAGCCGCCCGCGCGTTGACGCGGTGAAACGATCTCCTCGCGCACCCCGATGCCGGGTGCGCGAGGAGATCGCCGAACGCGCGGGAGAACCGCGCGCTTCGATGGTGACGGCGCTCGTTTCGATCGGCACGAACTCGACGCGGCTCCTGGTGCAGGACGGCGAGCGTCGCTGCGCCGCGGAGTCCCGCGGGACGCGGCTGGGCGCCGGGATCGCCGACGCGGGCCCCATCGATGCCGAAGCACGCGAACGAACGCTGGCGGCGGTCGACGACTACGTGCAGATCGCGCGGCGCTGCGGTACCGAGCGGATCGACGCGATCGCGACGAGCGCGCTGCGGCGAGCGAGTGACGGCGCGGCGTTCGGCGAGGCGGTCGCGAAGCGCGTCGGGATCGCGCCGCGCGTGCTCGGCGGCGAAGAAGAAGCGACGTATTCGTTTCTGGGCGCGACCGCGAAGCGCCGGGACGGCGACGCGCCGGTCGCGGTCCTCGACGTCGGCGGCGGCAGCTCGGAGCTCGCAGTCGACGTTCCGTCGCGCGCGCGTGCCGCGGGGCACGTCGCGCGCGTCTTTTCGGTCGAGATCGGGGCGGTGCGGTTGTCCGAGCGGCATCGGGCGCTGCTCGGCGCGCGCGCCTTGGACGAAGCGGAACGCCGCGCGCTCGAAGCCGAAGCGCACGCCGACGCGGCAAGCGTCCTCGCGCCCTACGGCGACGTGCACGGGTTCGACCGGCTCATCGTCGTCGGCGGGACCGCCTTCACCGCCGCCGCGATGGTCGCCGGCGGCGTACGGGACGGCGCGCGGATGACGCGGGACGACTGCGCGCGGCTGATCGACGAGCTGCTCGCGCGGGATCTCGACGCGCGGCGCGCGCTGGCGCACATTCGCCCGCAGCGCGCCGACATTCTGCCGGCCGGACTGATCGTCGTCGACGAAGCGTGCCGGCTGCTCGGGGTCGACGCGTTCACGGTCAGCGAGGCGGATCTGCTCTCCGGATACCTCACCTCGTCCGCGTTCCGTGCGATCCCGTTCAGGTCCGTATCGTAGCGCGAGCGGTCATTCGCGCGGCCCGCGCGTGTGCATCACGTGCAGGCTCACCAGCCGAGCGAGCAGCGTCGCCGGAAACAGCTGTCCGAACAGCGCCTCCAGCGTCGCCGCGCTGCGTGCGAACGGGTGGACGGGCAGGATGTCGCCGTAGCCGGTCGTCGTCAGCGTCACGAAGCTGAAGTAGACGTAGCGTCCGCCGAAGAGCGACGAGCCGGCGTTCGCGATGTTGAACGCGTGCGGAACGACCGCGTCGATCGCGCGATACAGGAACGCGAAGGTGAGCGCGACGTTCAGGTAGATCGCGATCGCGCCGACGACCCGATGGTGCGTGATGTCGCCTTCCGCGAACACCGCGCGCCCGACCACGATGCTCACCGCGAGCAGGAACGTGAAGCGCGCCGCGAAGTCGATCCCGACCGTCACGTCCGAGGGCGCGACGTGCCGCAGCAGCGTTGCCGCGACGTCGACCGCGGTCGCGACGAGCACGGTCAGCTCCGCCGAGCGGTTCCCCGAGCAGACGACGAGCACGACCGCGATGACGAGCGCGTTTGCGATCGAGTTCACGGCATGCGGCATGGCGTCGAGCTGCTCGAGCGGCGCCAGCACGAACAGCCACGCCAACTCGAGGAGCACCAGAGCCGTCAGCGCCGGGTCGCGGTACCGCTGCAGGATGCGCATCGCGACTGGTGTCCTCGGAGCGGCGGAGGATGCCTTCCCGTGCCGTGCCGCGACCGTGTCGCTTGGGATGACCGGGGCTCGAACCCGGACGCCCTCGCGGGCTGCAGATTTTAAGTCTGCTGTGTCTGCCTATTCCACCATCATCCCGCGGCGGTCTTCGGCGCAGGGGACACGGGCTTCCGCTCGCCGGGACGCCGGGCCGGGGAGGGCGCGCCGTCGTCGGCGGCCGAACCTCGCTGGGCTGCCGCTCGACGGCCGCGCCTTCTTGGCGTCCTCAGGAGCGTTAGCCGCATGCCAACCGGAAACCGACTGCTCGACGCGCTTCCGCCGGTCGACGCCGCTGAGATCGCCGCTGCCGGACGCGTCGTGCGCCTGCGTCGCGACGACTGCACGAGCCTCCAGGACCGGCCGATGTCCTGCGTCGACTTCCCGATCAGCGCGTTGATGACGGTCCAGGGACAGCTCGAGGACGGGACGGTGTTCGAGGTGGCCAGCGTCGGACCCGAAGGGTTCGTCGAGGTCGATGCGGCGCTCCACGCCGAGGTCGCGCTGCGGAACGCGGCCTGTCAGTTCGAAGGCGAGGTGCTGCGCCTGTCGCTCGACGACTTCCGCCGATGGTTGCGCCGCAGCGAGCCGTTCGCCATGCTCGTCGCTCAAGCCGTTCGCGCGCGCATCCACGTCACCGAGCAGCTGACGATGTGCAATCTGCGCCACTCGATCGTGCAGCGGTTCGCGCGCTGGCTGCTCGTCGCGTGCGACCGCCTCAATCGCTCGGACTTCGACGTGACGCACGAGTTCGTCGCGACGATCCTCGGCGTGCGGCGTGCCGGCGTCACGTCGGCGGGCGGGCAGCTCGAACGCGACGGCGCGCTCGCGATGTCGCGCGGGCTCGTGACGATCGCCGACTCGGACCGTCTCAAAGCGGCCTCCTGCGAATGCTACGTGGTGTGCCGCGACGTGATCGAGGCGAGCGTCGTCCCGTCCTGGCGCTAGACCGGGCAAGGGGGCGACAGCTAAGACGAGTCGGAGGAACCAGGGCAGCGGCCGCGCTGGGCGCTGCCCGCGCGACCTGGACGATCTAACCGGTTATTTCGTACTGGTGGGAGGGTCCGAGGGCGCTCCTCCCCGAATCCACGCCCGTTCCCGCGACCCGGCGAGACCGCCGGGTTTCGTATGTCCGGAGGTTTCCTCGCTGAAGATTCTCGTCACCGTCAAACTCGTCCCCGACACGAACGCCGACAAGCGGATCGATCCGGCGACGAAGCGCCTCGTGCGGACCGGCGTCGAAACGGTGCTCAATCCGTTCGACGAGTACGCGCTCGAAGCGGCGCTGCAGCTCAAGGAAAAGCTCAACGACGGTTCCACGGTGACCGTCGTCTCCATGACGCCCGCATCGGGCAAGGACGTCGTCCGCAAAGCGCTCGCGATGGGTGCCGACGATGCGGTGATGCTCTCGGATGACGCGCTCGCGGGCTGCGATCTCTGGGGCACCGCGGTTGCGCTCGCCGCCGCGATCAAGGCGCAGAACGCCGATCTCGTCGTGACCGGCACGCAGTCGACCGACGCGATCAGCGGCGACTTGCCCGGGATGCTCGCCGAGAAGCTCGGCGTTCCCGGGCTCACGTACGCGCGCTCGCTCGAGGTCGCCGACGGCCGCGTCCGCGTGCAGCGCGAGACGGAGAACGGCTACATGACGCTCTCCGCGCCGCTGCCGGCGCTGGTGAGCGTGACGAAGTCCGCGAACGAACCGCGCTATCCGTCGCTCAAAGGCATCATGGGCGCAAAGAAAAAGACGATCGCGCAGGTCGGCGCCGGCGATCTCGGGATCTCGGTGACGCTCGGCCTCGACGGTGCCAAGGCGCAGCTCGTCGACATCACGACGCCGCTGGCGCGCGGCAAGGGCCGTGTCGCGCAAGCCGCCGACGGCGCCGACGGCGCGCAGCAGATCGTCGCCTTCTTGAAAGAACGGGCCCTTCTGTGATGAAGAACGTCATCGCGTACATCGAGCACCACCACGGTGCGATCCGCCGCAGCGCGCTCGAAGCGGCGACGCAGGCGCGCACGCTCGCCGATCAGCTCGGCGGCAAGGCGCATGCGGTCGTCGTCGGACCGGGCGCGCAGAGCGCGGTCGAGACGCTCAAGCGGTACCCGCTCGACGCCATCCACGTCTCGGACGAAGATCGATTCCTGGACGCCGCCGTCGACGCTCTCGAAGCCGTCGCGAAGAGCGCCGGACCGTCGTTGGTTCTCGTCGGCAACACGATGCTGGGCCGTGACGTCGGCTCGCGCTTCGCGGCGCGCCTCGACTGCGGGATCAACGCCGACGTCACCGGCTTCACCGTGGAGAACGGCACGGTGTCGTGCGTGATGCCGAAGCTCGGCGGCCTCGTCGTGACGACCTGCCGCCTGACCGGTTCGGACTACGGCGTCGCCGCGATCCGCCCGAACGTTTTCGCGGCGAAGGAAACTCCCGGGGCCGGCGAGATCGTTCAGATTGCGTCGAGCGGGAAGGCCTCCACGATTACCGTGGAGGACGAGGTGGAGGAAGCTGCTGCGGAGCTGGGCGTCGAAGAGGCGTCCGTCGTCGTCAGCGGCGGTCGCGGGTTGGGCGGTCCGGAACCGTTCACCACGATCCTGAAGGACCTTGCCGACGCGTTCGGCGGTGCCGTTGGAGCCTCTCGTGCGGCAGTCGATGCCGGATGGGTGCCCCACGGACATCAGGTCGGGCAGACCGGTAAGACGATCAGCCCTCAGCTCTACATCGCGGTCGGGATCTCCGGCGCGATCCAACACAAAGTCGGGATGCGCACGTCCGAGACGATCGTCGCGATCAACAAGGACGCCAACGCACCCATCGGCGAGTTCGCCGATCTCTTGGTCGTCGGGGATGCCTTCGCCATCGTTCCGGAGTTGACGAAGGCCGTCCGCGACGCGAAAGCCGTGCACGCCTAGAATGATCCGTCGTCTCTTCCCCGTCCTCGCCCTGTCGGCCGCCGCGTTCGTCGCGGCGGTCGCGGCACATCCGTCGGGCGCCTCGGCCGCGAAAGCGCCGAAAGCCGCCGCGACCGCGTCGCCCTCGCCCAGTCCCTCGCCGTCGGCCACGCCGGAGCCGCTCGACAAAGCGATCCCGCGGCTCGAGTCGGCGCTCAAGGCCAACCCGGGCGACAAGACGTCCATGAGCGAGCTGGCCGCGGACTACGTTCAGATCAACCGGCCCGATCTCGCGATCCAGCTCACGCAGAAGCTGCTGGCGGGCGGCGAGAAGAACGCGCAGGTCTACTTCTACGACGGCGTCTCGCAGGCGGCGCTCGGTCACCAGAAAGAAGCGCTCTCGGACCTCGAGAACGCGAGCAACCTCGAGCCGACGAACGCGGCGGTTCTCGGCGCGCTCACGAACATGTATTTGCAGCTCAAGCGTCCGCAGGACGCCGAGCGCGTCGCCAAGCGCGCCGTGACGTTCAACCCGAACGACGAAAACGCGCACGACGCGTACGGAACGGTGCTCGCCGCGGAGCAGAAGTACGACGAGGCGCGCCAGCAGTTCGACCTCGCGGCGAAGGCGAACCCGAAGGACCCGCATCCGCTCGTCCTCGAGGCGCAGACGTACGTGGCGCAGAACGCGATTGCGCTCGCCGAGCAGCTCTACGACCGCGCGACGCAAGTCGACCCGAACTCGATGGACGCGCTGGTCGGCAAGGGACAGCTCGAAGCCGCGCAACACAACGTCAAGGACGCGATCGCGACGTACGAGCACATCCTCGCACTTCAGACGGATCCCACCGACAAAGTCGCCGTGATCGACCGTGAAGCGCAAGTGTACGCCGAGGAGAAGATGGACTCCGACGCGGTCGGGCAATATCAGCGCGCGATCCAGCAGTATCCGAACGTGCTGAGCGCGCACACCGCCTACGGCGATTACCTGCAGGCGAAGGGCGACAAAGCCGGCGCCGAGCGCGAGTATCTCGCGGGCGCAGGGCCGAACCACGACCAGGTCGAGGCGATCGCGCGGCTCGGCCAGCTCTACGCGAGCGAGAACCAGATGCAGAAGGCGATCGACCAGTTCAAGCGGGTCACGGAGCTCGCGAAGAACGATCCGCGCTCGCATTTCATGCTGGCGGCCTCGTACGCGGCGAACAAGCAGTACGCGCAGGCAGCCGGCGAGTTCAAGGCGTCGTACCAGCTCGCGCACAGCCCGGACGCGCTCCTCGGGCTCGGCCAGGCCGACTACGAGGTGCACAACTACAACGAGTGCGTGCAGGTGTACGACGCGCTCGACCGCGGCGCGCCGCAGCTCTCCCGGCAGAATCCCGCGATCCTCTACGGCCTCGGGAAGTGCTACCAAGGTGCGCATCAGCCCGACAAGGCGAAGGTCGCGTATCAGAAGCTGCTGACCTACGTTCCGCGCGGCTCGCAGGCGGCGAACGAAGTGCAGTCGCTGATCAACCAGATCGATCGCGAGCAGAAGTCGCAGTCGAAGAAGACCACCGCGAAGAAGTCCTGAGCGGATGCTCGTCGCGTATGACGAGGGGCTGACCGCGCATCTCGAGGGCGTCGGCCACCCCGAGAGCCCCGACCGCGTTCGCGTCGCCGCAGAAGAGCTGCGGCGGCGCGGGATGCTCGAGCAGCGGCTCGACGCGCGCGTCGCGACGCCCGAAGAGCTGGGACGCGTGCACCCCGCCGCGTACGTCGAGCTCGTGCGCCGGACGTGCGCGTGGCTCGAGAACGGCGAGATCGCGCAGCTCGTCACCGGCGATACGCTCGTCGATGCCGGGTCCTACGAAGGTGCCGCGCGCGCCGCCGGCGCGGCGCTGGTCGCCCTCGAACGCGCCGTCGCGGAGAAGCGCGGCGCCTTCGCGCTCGTGCGCCCGCCCGGGCATCACGCCGAGCCGGCGCGCGGGATGGGGTTCTGCGTCTTCAACAACGTCGCGATCGCCGCGCATACCTACGCGCAGCAGACCGGCGGTCGCGCGCTCGTGTGGGACTTCGACTACCATCACGGAAACGGCACGCAAGCCGCGGTCGGCGGAGGCGTCTCGTTCTTCGGCACGCACGCCGATCCGGCGTATCCCGGAACCGGCGACCCGCGCGACAATCGCGTTGCGCCCGGGACCGCGCTGGTCAACGTGCCGATCGACGCGCGCGGGATCGCGACCGAAGGTTTCGTCGGCATCCACACGCGCGCGCTGCGCGTGCTCGCCGAGCGGGTGCGCCCCGGCATCATCGTCGTGAGCGCCGGCTACGACGTCGTCGCGGGCGATCCGGTCGGCGATCTCGGCGTCGATCCGTCGTTCGCGCGGCAGATGGGCCGGCTCGTGCGCGAGGTCGCCGACGAGTTCTGCGACGGCCGCGCCGTCTTCGTGCTCGAAGGCGGCTACGATCCGCACACGCTCGCGTCGTGCGTCGCCGAAACGATCCTCGGTTTCGAGGACGGCACCGAGGTCGAGGCGACCGACGTGCAGGCGATCCCGCCGCGCCAGCGCGCGCTCGTGCACGAAGTGGAACGGGCGGCGCTGGCGGCGACGTGAGCGCGCTCGCCGCGACGGCGCGCGGTGAGCGTGCCGTCGGAATCGTCGTGCTGCTGCTACGGGTGGCGATCGGGGCGATCTTCCTCGCCGCCGGCGCGCTGAAGATCGGGCACGCGATCGAGTTCGCCCAGGAGATCGCCGCGTTCGGCATCGTGCCGCGCGCGTTCGTTGCGCCGATGGCGCTCGCGCTGCCGTTCCTCGAAGTGCTGCTGGGCGGCTACCTCGTGCTCGGCCTGTTCACGCGCGCGGCCGCATGGGTCGCGACCGCGCTGTTCGTCCTGTTCGACGCCGCGATCGCGTCCGCGGTGATCCGCGGACTTCACCTCTCGTGCGGCTGCTTCGGGCCGAACGACAAGACCACCACCTCGTGGGCCGAGGTCGCGCGCGACGCCGTGCTGATCGTCCTCGCCCTCATCGTCGCGCTGCGCGCGCCCGGAGCGCTCGCGGTCGACGCCAAAATAGGAAACGCCTCATGAGCCGCACCGCCGTCAAACGCCCCGCCGATCGCCGCAAGCTGATCCTGTATGCGACCCTCGCGATCGTTCTCATCGCGATCGTCGTCGCGGTCGGATTGTCGTCCCGCAACGTCGTGCCGCAGAACGCGACCGAGTCACCGATCCAGTCGAACTTGAAGGTGGGCGACAAAGCGCCGGAGTTCGCCGTGCAGACCGACGCCGGACCGTTCGATCTCGACCAGACGAGCGGCCCCGTGCTGCTCGAGGTGTTCGCAACGTGGTGTCCGCACTGCCAGCGCGAGACGACCGTGATGAACGACATCGCGAAGAAGTATCAGGGCAAGATCGCGATCGTCGCGGTGAGCGGCGATGCGAAGGACATGAGCTACACGGGACCCGAGTCCCAAGTCGACGTCAACCGCTTCGCGCAGACGTTCAACGTCCGCTATCCCGTCGCGTTCGACCCCGACCTCAAGGTCGCGCACGAGTACTTGCGGGCCGGGTTCCCGACGCTGGTCCTCATCGACAAGAACAAGAAAGTGGCCTGGGAGACGGACGGCGAGACGCCGGAGTCCGCCATCGTCAAGGCGATCAACAGCCTGGGCTGACGCGCCGCGCGTCGAGGTCTAACGCCGCTTTCACGACTTCTGCCGGGACGCGCGCGTAGTACGTCACACGCACTACGTCACGCGTCCACGCGACGCAGGAGTTCTCATCCCGTGTTCATCCCTCGTTTCCTCACCTCCATCGCGCTCGCCGCGACGCTGGCCGTCCCCGTGGCGGCGTGCGCGCAGCAGGCGCCCCCGCCCGCCGCGTCCGCGCAAGACGCGGCGCCCGGCGCGCACCACCACCACCACCGCTTCAACCCGATGCGCGCCGCGCTGGCCAAGCTGAACCTCAGCGACGCCCAGAAGCACCAGATCCGCGACGCGATGAAGCAGTCGCGCGAAGCGAACCGCAACGCCGACGATGCGACGCGCAAGGCGAACCGCGAGAAGCTCCGCGGCGAGATCGACGCGATCCTAAGCCCGGACCAACGCACGCAGCTCCGCAGCGAGCTGCAGCAGATGCGCGCCCATCGCGCCGAGCACGCACAGCAGCAACGGCCGCCGGCTTCGAAGTAGCCGGCTCCGACGCGCCTCACGCCGCCGGCGATCCCGGCGGCGTGTTCATGCGGCGGCGTCGCGTGTCAGCGCGGCGCGCACCGCGTCGACGAGCTGCGGCTCTTGCGTGACGAGGCCCCAGTCGACTTGATCGCCCGTGGTGTGGCGGACGCCGTCCTTTCCGGTGTAGAAGGTGCTGGTGCCGTTCGCGGAACCGATCCAGGCCGCATCGCCCACGAGCGCGAGCTTCACGCCGGCGCCGTGCGTCAGCACGCGGACGCCGTCGCGCCGCAGCGACGCGATCGCCTTCCGCTCCGGCCGGCTGTGCGCGCCTTCGGCGACGATGAGCGTCGTCGGCCCCCCGGCTGCGGCATGCTCGCGCAGCGCGCGCGTGAGCGGGCCCGCGCCGACGTATTCCGTCTCGACGAGCGCCGGCGCGTGCGGCGCGCCGTCCAACAGCGCCGCCTCTTTGCGGAGCGCGGCGTCCTTGCGCGTCGCCAGCGTACCGTCGTCGCCGCCGCGGCCGTCGAGCCCGTCGCGCACGAGCGCCGCGTCACGCGGGTCGTCGTCGGCGACGACGACGTCCTTTCCGCCGCCGGTCCAGTTCCGCTCGTCGAGATAGGCGACGCCGTCGCACACGGCGGCCTTCAGATGAAAGCCGCGAGCCTCGCGCGGGAACAGCGTCACCGCCGCGCCCGCGTCGCGCAGCTCGCCCGCGATGCGCGCCGTGTCGCCGGCGCGCGGGTCGCCCGCGGCGCCGCCGTACGGATCGGCCTGCGCGCTCACGCGCACGTGCGCGCCCCGCTTCGCCGCCGCCAGGAGCGCGTCGCTCACGGCGCCGTCACGCAAGAAGTACGTTCCGAGCGCGACGTCGCGCGCCGTGCGGATCTTCGCCAGCACGCCGGGCACGGAAGAAACGGTCAGTCCCATGCCCGTGGATCACGCGCTCAGCCCTGACCGGCAAGCCGTGGATCGGACGCGCTACGTGCCTTTGTTGCCGCCGGCGTAGAAGATCACTTTGAGAAGCAACTGCGGGACCGTCGTCAGGGTGTTCGGATCGCCGTACGCGAGATAGAACTCCTCGCGCGCCAGCCGCAAATGGTACGCGACCGAGACGTTCGAGCATGCGCCCACGCAGTTACCGCCGCCGTTCGGGAACGGCGGAACGCCGGTCACGCGCCGCAGCCCGATCGCCAGCGACGAGTTGCTCGCGATCTGGTACGAATAGCTCAGCGAGTCGAACCACTGCACGTTGTCCGGCGATCGCCCGCCGAATCGCTGCGCGGTGTCGTCGATCGCGATCGTGAAGAAGCCCCGGTCGCCGACGCGCATGGTCGAGGTGCGATACCACGTGTCGAGCCGGCCCGTGCCGTACCGTCCGGTGTAATACTGGATCTCGGTCGGCGTCGCCGACGAGCCGTGCGAGGGAAAATTGTTGAGGTTGTTCTGCAGACCGCTGTGGTAGGTGAGCGCGACGCCGCCGTTCTGCGAGATCGGCTCGAGCAGCGGACCGAATCGCCAGTAGTCGGAACCGGAGAAGATTTGCAGGTCCCACGCGCTCTTCGTCAGCAGATCGATCGTCAGGCTGTTGTCGCTCTGCGCCTGTCCGAAGGTCGGCCCCGCATAGCGATCCACGAACACGCCGGCTCCCGCGGAGAGCAGCGGGCTGTTCGGGGAGAACGTCCAGACCCGCGCGGTATAGAGCGCGTATCCGGCGATCCCGGAATGCGAGCTGAAGCCGTCGACGGGATCGAACTGCGCGCCGATCTCCCGAACCGCACCGTACGCGGCGAACTTCTGATTCGACCATCCTCCGCCGAATTCGGCGAGCTTGGCTTGCGATGGATCGGTGATCAGCGTGCCCGACTCTTGCGCCGCGTTCGCGTACGCGCTCAGCTCCTTGCCGTTCGACCAGCTCACGCCGGCTTCGGTCGCGTCGTCCACGAGCCCGGGAAGGTCCGCCGACACGTGCTCGACCGACGCGTTCCAATGATTGTCCGACGAAGTATAGTCGAGCGCTGACGCGTTGTCGTCGCGGTTCACGCCGATCGCGTCGAACGCCGCGAACCCGAACGCTCCCTGCCGTCCCTCGAACGCGTAGCCCTGGCTCCGCGTCGGGATCGCCGGCGTATAGAGGATGGTGTGCGCCCCGCTGCAGACGTCGCAGTTGAACTGGTTGTAGAAGCCCGAGGCCTGCGTGAAGAACGGCCGCACTTCGGAGTAGTAGCGCTGATAGACCGTCGGCGAGATCGACTGCTGGTCCAGCTCGACGTTGGAATAGTCGGGGTGAAAGGTGCCGTAGAACGACGCCGTCTGCGAAACCGGGATCGAGAAATCCGCGCCGGCGCGCGAGGTCGATCCGCCCGCCGACGGCGCCGCCAGCGCGCCGAGACCGTACAGGTCGAGACGCGGCTGCGGCAGCGGCGGGCGCGCGAGCACCGGGAACGTCATCGTCCCGGCGATGGTCGCGGTGTCGGGATTCGTCTGCGACGGGTCCGACGACCACACGTCCAGCGCTCCGGTCGCGCGGACGTACCGGACGAACTGCATTCGCCACGTGCCCGCGTGCGCGCCGTGCACGACCGCGAGCGGGATCGCCATCGTCACCGTGTAGCCGTCGGGTCCGATGGTGCCGCGCGAGCTCCAGTGCGGCGCGAACGCCGCGTTCTCCGAGGACGCCTCGTTGTGCGCGCCGATCGGGTTGGACTCGAACTGGTACTCGAAGCCCGCCGGCCCGGTGGGCCACAGATCGACCCAGACCGCGTCGTCGGTCCAGGCGATCCCGCCGTTGACGTTGCTTCCGCCGACGACGGTGTCGTCGCTGCGCTGCGTCGCCGTCACGTGCTCGTGCTCGGTCGCCTGGAAGCGGACGTACAGGAAGCGCCCGTCCGTCGCGACCGTGACCGTCGTCGGCTCGTCCGCGGGCCGCGAATGCGAGGCGTCCCACGGAAGGGTCAGCGAGGCGGCGGCTCCCCACGCGGCGGCCGGCGCGGCGGGGTCGAGCGGCGGCGCCGGCTGCACGAGCGGAACTGCAACTGGAAGCATAGTTGCATGTAAGCACGTCCGCTCTCTTAAATCAATAGTTTTAGTGCGAGCCGAGCCTCGGGCGGGACGAACGCGGCCGGCCGCGCCGCAAGCTTCGATGCGGGCGCCTCTCGGGCGCCTCTACGGGACGACGCTGGTCGCGATGCTGACGAGCTGCTTCAGCTCGAGGTCGCCGATCAGGACGAAGCCGAGGCCGTGCTCCTTCCAGGAGAGCAGCGTCGTCGGTCCTTCGTGCACGTACGAGGCGGTATGGTTTTCAAAGGACGTCGTCTGCACGTGCATCCCGGTGAAGTCGGTCGTCCGGCCGGCGCCGTTCTCGAACAGCGAGATCGTGCGGATCCCGTCGCTGTAGATCAGATGCAGGTTGTGGACGCCGCCGCTCTCCGAGAGGTCGGCGCCGGTGAGAGCGAAGCCTTCGGGCAGATAGCGCGGCGTGATCGGCGCGAAGCCGGGGTTCGGCAGCGCGTTCGGCACGGTCGCGGGCTTCGCGTACGTGCGGCCGTGCGTCACGCTGAATCCCGCCGGCACCGTGGAGTCGAAGATGGCCGGCGGGATGTCGTCGGTGTAGCGGATGTCGTCGAAGCGCGTGCGCCACGCCAGCGAGCCGTCCCCGTGGTACGACTCGCGCGCGAGCACGACGTGGGTCTGGTCGTCGATCCAAAGCCGCATCGCCCGCTCGCCGGTGTACTTGCTCACCAGGTCGACGACGTCGACGCGGCGGTTCGCGATCGCGTCCGTCCCGCTGCGCTCGGCGCGGTAGTTCGCGTCGAGCAGCGCGACGTCGTCGACCGCCGCGACCGGATCGGCCGCGGCGTGGTTCTCGGTGACGACGACGCGCTTGGTCGCGGGATCGACGTCCCACGAGACCGCACCGCGGCTGATCACGTACTGTCCATACAGCACGCGCGGCGCCAGGTACGTGCGCCGGGTCTCGTCGGGCGCCCGGTGCTCGATCTTCGAGACGACGGCCGTCGCCTGGGTCGTCCCGCTCATGATGAGCGAGAGCTGCCCGACGTACGAGGTGTGCTTCCCGGCCGCGATCGCGGCGACGATCAGCGGGCGGCCGTCGTTCGGTGCGAGCGTCGGCACGGCGCGCTTCGGTGCGGCTGCCGCGGGGTGCGGCTGCGCCGCCGCCGGCACGCCGAGCGCGAGGACGGCGAGGCCGAGAAGCGCGCTAGCGGTACGCACCGACGGCGTCGTCGAGCGTGGCGGCGTCGGCGGTATCGATGTACGAGGCGGCGGACGTGCTGGTGCGGTCGGAAGCGACGCCGTACACGGCGGGGCTCACGCCGGGGCCGAGCGGATTCTGCTGCACCTCGGCGTTGTGCTCGTCGAGGAAGAACGCCGCGGCGATGCCCGGCGCCGGCTGCTGCGCGTGGAAGATCGGGACGCCGAAGTAGAGACCGGCCAGGACGAGCGCCGCGACCGGCACGGCGAAGCGCGGTGCGAGCCCCGCGCGCAGGCGTTCGAGCCACGAGGGACGCTCGCGGCGAACGGCGTCCCACACGCGTGCCTTCACCATCGAGGGCAGCTCGAGCTCCGCGCCGCGCGCAAGGGTGCGCAGCGTCTCGCCGAGCGCCGCCTCTTCGTCGTGCGCGGCGCGGCATGCGGTGCAGATCTCGAGGTGCTCGAAAACGGCCGCGTCGGCTTCCGGCGTCAGCTCGCCGTGAACGTAGTCGATGAGGATGTCGCGATCGTAGTGGGTGGTCATCGTTGTTCCTGTTGCGCCCGCGTCACCAGCCGACGGAGGAGGGCTCGCGCACGGTGCAGCCGCGAGCGGACCGTTCCGATCGAACATCCCATGATGTCCGCGATCTCCTGGTAGCTGTACTCCTCGATGTCGGCGAGAACCACGACCTGGCGCTGCTCGGGGGACAGCTGCGCCAGCGCCTTCGATAAGGGCTCGCCCAGCTGACCGGACACGTACTCCTCGATGGGGTCGACGGCGAGCGGGCGCTGGCCCCCGTACTCCTGCGGAGCGTTATCCTCGGGTATCTCCTCCTGGAAACGTCCTTTTCTCCTCCGAAGTTCATCTCGGTACAGATTCGTGACGATCCGGTAGATCCACGAGAGGAACGACGTCCCGGGCTGAAACGATCGCCAGGCCCGGTAGACGCGGATGAAGGCGTCCTGGGTCAGGTCGCGAGCGTCGGCCTCGTTCCCGGTGAGCCGGAAGGCGAAATTGTAGGTCGCCTTCCCGTACTGCTCGATCGCCGATTCGAGGAACGCCGAGGCTTCGGGCGTCGGCGCGTCGATCGGCTTGCGCGGGACCGCCATCGCGGTCAGACCCTTCGCGCCGCGCTCGGCCCGCGCCTCGGACGGCGCGCGGGCGTTACTTGCAGCGCTCGGCTGCCGGAACGATGACGCGCGTCGCCGCCTCTTCCGTGTGCTGGGTGAACGTCGCGATGTCGCGCAAGTCGTCGTCGAGGAGGTGGGCGTCGTGGAGCGACTTCGGCGTCTCGTGCTCCGGCAGGACGTTGATGTGCGAATCGTCGCGCAGGAAGCCCGAGATCGGCGGCGCGGTCGTCATCACGCCGTTGACCATCATGTTGGGCGTGGTGACGTTGATCATCTGCTGGTCGATCTCGCTCATCTTTCCCATGCTGCGCATGCGCTCCGTCTCGACGAAGCCGCTCATTGCGTTGAGCTGCACTTTCTGCGCGGCCAGCACGTTGCTGAGCGTGCTCTTCAAGTCGTGCATCGCCTTCACGTCTTCGGGCTTCGCGTTGGCGGGCGGGTCGAGCGCGGGATTCTTCAGCGCGTCTTCGAGCTGGTTCGTGCTCTTCACGAGCTCGTCGACCGTGTGATCCATCTGCATGAGGTGCATGTCGCGCTGCGTCTCGGTGTCCTTGGCGACGTAGTCGAAGACGCGGCCGCGCAGCACTTTGTAGGTGACGTCGTTCTTCATCGCGGCCTGGAGCGCCGGCGCGACCGCCCTGCGCAACGCCGTGCACAGCGGTTTGGCGCGCGTGGTCCCGATCACCGGCAGCGGGTACGGCGTGGCGGGCAGCGGATCGAGCGTGAACGGGTTGGTCGGCTGGGGCTTCGGCGTCGGCGTCGCGGTGGCGAGCGCCACCACCAGGGGCAGCAGGAGAAGCACCTCGCCTGCTTCGACGCAGGCCGGGGCGTTCCGTCCGCGGACGGGTATACGCCGATTGCCGAGGGAATTCGGCGCGCCTACGGCAACTGTTAGGCGTCCCTCACAGTTTCCGGAGTGTCGATGGCCGCGGTCCACGCTGAACCCCAAACGATCGTCCCGCCGCGCACGGGCAACCCGATTTGGCGCTACCTCGCCGTCGCGGGCCCGGGCCTCATCGTCGCCTTCGCCGACACCGAGGCCGGCAGCATCACCACCGCCGCCACGTCGGGCGCCCAGTTCGGCATGAAGCTGGTGCTGCTCCAGCTGCTGCTGATCGTGCCGTTGTTCGTGGTCCAGGAGATGACCGTCCGGCTCGGGACCGTCACCGGAAAAGGGCACGCGCAGCTGATCCGCGAGCACTACGGCCTCGGCTGGACGTGGATCTCGCTCGGGACGATGCTGCTGACCAACCTCGCCGCGCTGATCACCGAGTTCATCGGGATCGCCGGCGTCGCGCTGATCTTCGGGATCCCGCCTGCCCCGCTCGTCGCCGCGTCGGCCGCGTTGCTGATCGGAATCGCGCTGAGCGGCCGCTACAAGCGCGCCGAGATCATCGCGCTGATGCTGTGCCTGCTCGAGCTGCTGTTCATCCCGGCAGCGATCGCCGCGCATCCCAGCGGCACGGCGCTCGTGCGCGAGGGGCTGTTCGGCTCGCAGCCGCTCTACGACCGCGAGTACCTGCTGCTCGTCGCCGGAAACATCGGCGCCGTCATCATGCCGTGGATGATCTTCTACCAGCAGTCCGCGACGGTCGACAAGCAGCTGCGCGAGGCCGACATGCCGGCGGCGCGCGTCGACACCGCGCTCGGCGCGATCGCGACGCAGCTCATCATGATCGCCGTCGTGGTGACCTGCGCCGCGACGCTGTTCGTGCACCACATCAACGTCAGCGACGCCGCGCACGCGGCGCTCGCGCTGGTGCCGCTGACCGGCTCGAAATGGGCCGGGATCGCGTTCGGCGCCGGGCTCCTCGGCGCATCGCTGCTCGGCGCGCTCGTCGTCTCGCTCGCCACGGCGTGGGCGTTCGGCGAGGCGTTCGCGTGGCGCTGCTCGCTCAACGCCGGGTGCTTGGACGCGAAGCGCTTCTACGGCCTGTACGCCGCCATGGTCGTCGTCGCCGCAGCGGTCGTGTTGATCCCGCGGCTGCCGCTCATCCGTATTACGCTGTGGGTCGAGGCGTTCAACGCGTTCGTGCTGCCGATCGTGCTCGGCTTTCTGCTCGTGCTTTCGAACGACAAGAAGGTGCTCGGGAAGCGGGTGAACTCGCTTCTCGGGAACATCGTCGCCGGCGTCGTCGCGACGGTCTGCGTCGGGCTGGGTCTCTGGATGGGGACGCTCACGCTGCTGGGCCAGGCGGGCTAAGCCCCGGCCGGCAGTTTACCGACACTTTACGTGGGCTCCTTTACAAGGTTGCCTGCCGAGCGGGATAGTGTGACGAGACGCACACCGGCAAGCGCCCGCCGGACAGCGCAGCGGGTGAGGGCGCGTTTGACCCCATGTCGCACGCAGGACGCGTGCTCCCAGGGACGTCATGGATGAGCCTCTTCGCCTCGGCCGCGGCCGCTTGGACCTCCTGGCCCTGCTGGGCCTCCGCAGCGCGATCCCCCGTTCCCAGGGGAGAGTCCTCGACGCCGGCTCGGTACAACCGACGGTGAGAGAGGAGGTGGCGTCGGTGGCGGTCGTGTGGATGGTCAAGGACAAAGCAGAGCGGGTGCTCGGCAAGCGGCGCGCGTTCCGCGAGCTGCTGCGCAAGCCCGGCGTCCCCCCGGTCGACGTCGACGCTTCCGAGCTCATCTACGGCGAGCTCGTGGCCAACACCGTGCGCTACGCCGGCGGCAACGTCGTCGTCCGGCTCGAGCTCCACGGCGAGAAGCCGGTCCTGGTCGTCCGCGACCACGGTCCGGGGCTTCGCGTGAAGCCGTGGGCGCCGCATCGCGATCCGTACGCGGAGTCGGGCCGGGGGCTCGCGATCGTCGAGCGGCTGGCGCGCGACCTCGCGGTCGAGACTCCGGAGACCGGCGGGACGGAGATTCGCGCCGTGCTCCCGGCCGCCACGGCGGGCTAAGCGCTCTCTCCGCGACAGGCGCTCGCCCGAGGGTGATGCGGGGGCTCGCGCGAGGGCGAGCCCACTAGACGGCTCGGGCGTCTCGCGCAGACGAGCCCCGGGTCGGTGCGAGAGGTCCCGGGCCGAACCGGGTCCGAAGCATCGTCCCCCCATCCCACCCGTCACCCCGACGAGAGAGCCATGTACACCCCTCGCCCGCCCGCGTTCGAGTCCGCCGACACGGTCAACCGCGTCGTCGCGCTGCTGGTCCGCTTCCCGGAACTCCACAGCGTCCGCTCGAACCCGGCTGACGCGACGCTCACGCTGTCGTTCGCGGTGCGCGAGCGGCTCGACCGCGCGACGACGCGCGCGCTCGCCGATCGCATCGGCGAGCACGTTCGCGCGTTCCTCGAGCTGCGCGGCGAGACGCCCTCGAAGATCGCGGTGACGAGCGACCGCGACGCCTCGGTCGCGTTCGTCCACGTTACCCGCGACGCGGCGAGCTTCGCGCGCGAGGAGCTCGAGCTGCTGACCGCACTCTTCGCCGATGCGTTCGGCGAGCGGCTCGTGCGCGACCATACCGCGCAGCCGTTCGACGACGACGCCGCGGCGCGCGACGAGCTGGTCGAGGTCGCGCTCGACGCGCTGCGGGACCCGACGCAGAAGCAGCGCCTGGTGGGATTCCGGGAAGAACAACGCGTCCTCGTCTACTTCGTCCACGCCGGAAAACGCGCGAAAGCCAGGGCCAGATCCTAACCCAGACCACCATCACGATCCTCGTCGTCGGCGATGTCATGGGCTCGCCGGGACGCGACACCTTGAAGAAGCACCTCGCGCTCGCGCGCGAGCAGCACCACGCCGACGCCGTGATCGCCAACGGGGAGAACGCCGCCGGCGGGTTCGGTCTGACCACCCAGACCGCCGACGAGATGTTCGCGGCCGGGGTCGACTTCATCACGTCCGGCAACCACATCTGGGACAAGCGCGAGTTCCGCGCGCAGCTCGACGAGACCGACCGCATCCTGCGGCCTGCGAACTATCCGCCCGCGCTTCCGGGCCGCGGCGCGGGGACGTTCGAGGCGAGCGGCGTGACGGTCGGCGTCCTCAATCTGATGGGGCGCGTGTTCATGCCGCCGGTCGACGATCCGTTCCGCGTCGGGCGCGCGCTCGTCGACGAGCTGCGCGAGCGCACGAAGGTGATCGTCGTCGACGTCCACGCCGAGGCGACGTCGGAGAAGATGGCGCTGGGGCGGTTCTTCGACGGCTCCGTCTCGCTGCTGTTCGGGACGCACACCCACGTCCAGACCTCGGACGAGCAGATCTTCGCGGGCGGCACCGCCTATCTCACCGACGTCGGGATGACCGGACCGTCGGAGGGCGTCATCGGCATGGACGCCGGGCCGGTGCTGGAGCGCTTCACGAATGCCGTGTCCGAGCGCTTCGCCGTGCAAAAAACGGGTACACGACAGTTTTGCGCGGCTGTCGCGACGATCGACGTCGCTACCGGACGTGCGCTCGACATCAAACGCATTAATCTTCGAGGCTTAGCATGATCGAGCCACAGAGGACGCCGGCGTCGGGCGTTCTCAAGGTGTCTGCTCAATCGAATCCCAACTCGGTCGCCGGCGCCCTCGCCGGCGTGATTCGCGAAAAGCCGCGGGCGGAGCTGCAAGCGATCGGCGCGGGGGCGACCAACCAGGCGATCAAAGCGATCGCGATCGCGCGCTCCTACCTGGAGAGCAGCGAGTTCGACATCGCATGCGTGCCGGAGTTCACCGACGTCGAGATCGACGGCAACGTGCGCACCGCGATCCGTCTGCTCGTCGAGCGGCGGCCGCGCGCCGGCGGCGCACCGCGCGAAGCCGGCGCTTGATCGTCGACTTTCACTCGCACACGCGCGAGAGCGACGGCACGCTCGCGCCGCGCGAGCTCGTGGCGCGCATGCGCAAGCGCGGCGTCGCGTGGTTCTCGATCACCGATCACGACACGACCCGCGCCTACGCCGACGTCGACGCACCGGGCCAGCGCGTGGTGACGGGCGTCGAGATCAACACGACGTGGCACGGCGCCGACGTCCACGTGCTGGGGTTCCGCATCCCGACGGGTCCCTCGCCGATCGCCGACGTGCTGCAGCGCAATCGCGACTTCCGCCGGCGGCGCATCGACACGATGCTCGCCGGGCTCGGCTCGGCCGGCTACGCGCTGACCGTCGACGAAGTCCTCGCGGAGTCGCCGGACGGGCACGCGCTCGGGCGCCCGCACGTCGCGAAAGCGCTGGTCCGGCGCGGCGTCGTCCCCGACGTCCAAGCCGCGTTCGACCGGCTCCTCTCGCGCGGCAAGCCGGGTTACGCGCCCTCGAACCACATCACGCCGCTCGAGGCGATCGACGCCATCCGCGGGGTCGGCGGCGTCCCCGTCCTCGCGCACCCCGGCCGGCTGAAGGACGAGCGCGTCATCAACGCGCTCGCCGAGCACGGCCTGGCGGGGCTCGAGGTGTTCTATCCGACGCACTCCACGGCGCAGATCGCGCACTACCGCGCCTGCGCCGGGCGGCTCGGGCTGGTGATGACGGCGGGGTCCGACTTCCACGACGAGCGCTGGAACTCGGCCGAGGTCGGGATGGAAGTCGACGAAGCCGACATCCGCCCGTTCCTCGACCTCGTGGCCTGACACCGGCGCGGTTCGTATCAGCCATTTGACACAAAGCTGCGCTTTGTGTTAGCCTCTTGATACGAACGGGAGGCACGGCGTGGACGTTGCGGGACTGCGTTTGGCGATGGCGGCGTTCTTCGGCGCGATGAGCGTCTGGGCGTTCCTGAGCCGCGGCTGCATGGGCAGCGCGTGCGGGATGGTACCCCGCGTCGCGCGCGACGCCGAAGCCCAAGCACGGCTGCACGAGGTGTTGCTGCGCCGGTCCTGTCTCGAAGCGATGCCGGCCGCCGCCGGCGTCGCCGTCGCCACCGGCGATGCCGCGCTCGCCGTCCTCGCGCTGGCGACGACGATCTCCCTGGCGCTGCTGTACGCGGCGTGCACCGTGCTGCTCGCCGTCGGGCTCTTCGCAGGGTATCTGCGGCTCCGTCACCTCGGTGGGCGGCGCGTCGCGGCCCTGCAGGCGCGCACGCCCTTCGACGTCGTTCCGCCGTACGCGTACGCGATCGCGCTGGCGGTCGCGTTCGCGCCCTTCGTCGCGCTTCGCGTCGCGCCGCTCGCCGCCGTCGTCGTGACGCTGGCATCGTTGGCGATCCTCGCGATCGCGTGGCAAGTCGCATCGCTCCCGGCGCTGATCACCGGCGACGACGTCCCCGTCGAACGGTTCGCCGACGCACGGATCCGCGAAGTACGCACGACGAACTTGATCGGGGTGGCGGCGGCGCCGGTGTTCGTCTTCTTGGTGTTCACGCAGGGCGGCACCGCGGCACAAACGACGATCGCCGTCGCCACGTTCGCCGTGGTCCTGGCGACCGTCGTGCGCCAGAGCGTCCTCGTCTGCCGCCCGCCGGATGCGGCCGAGCTCGCGCGCTGGCGCGCGCTGCATGCCTGATGCGCTCGTAGCCGTCGATCCCGCGCTCGAGCAGCCGCCGTACGCGCAGATCGCGGCGCAGATCCGGGCGGCGATCGAGCGCACGGAGCTCGCGCCGGGTGCCCAGCTCCCGACGGTCCGCCAGCTCGCCGGCGACCTCGGCGTCGCGCCGAACACGGTCGCGCGCGCCTACGCGGAGTTGCGCGAGGCCGGTTGGATCGCGGGCGACGGGCGGCGCGGGACGCGCGTCGCCTCGGCGGTCCCGAGCGCCGATCGGCGCGGGCAGCGCCGCGCGCTGCGCGAGGCCGTGACGCAGCTCATCACCTCGCTCTCGCACCGGGGATTCTCGGCCGGCGAGATCGCCGACGAGCTGCGTCGCGCGGCGCACGACTTACCCTGAGAGGCCGGCGGGCCGGAGATTCGGCGCGCGCCGGTTCGGGGATGAAGCACTGTCGGGGCGGCGTGTCGTCCCGGTGTCTCATCTCGTGAGGAGCTGCGAACAGAACATGACCGACGACGAAGTGCGACCCTATGTCGGGAAGCCGGTCCGCGTCACGCTGGACGACGGGCGCGTCCTCGCCGGGACGCTCCACGAAGACCACGGCCACGGCCACGGCCACGGGCACTACGCCGTCGTCTCCGATCCCGTCCGCGAAGGCGGCGAAAAGGTCCGCGAGACGATCCACGGCGCGGAACGCATCACGACCATCGAGGACGCCTCGAACGATCCGGCGGCGGTGGAGTAGCGGATGATCGACGATCTCGGGCTGCTCGCCGCGCGCCTCGCGCTCGGGCTCAGCTACGCATCGCACGGGACGCAGAAGACGTTCGGCTGGTTCGGAGGACCGGGCCCGAAGGGCGCCGCCGGCTTCATGGAGAGCCTCGGCTTCAAGCCGGGCGAGACCTACGCCGCGATGGCCTCGTACGGCGAGGTGGTCGCGGGGCTGCTGATCGCGGCGGGCGCGGGCGGCCCGGTCGGCCCGGCGATGCTCCTCGCGAACATGCTCGTCGCGCAAACGACCGTGCACGCGAAGAACGGCTTTTACGCCTCGAACAACGGGATCGAGGTCGGCGTCCTCTACAGCACCGGCGCGCTCGCCCTGGCGTCCTCGGGCTACGGCGCGCTTTCCGTGGATCGCGCCCTCGGCGTGCACGAGAAGCTCTCGCACCCGGTGCTCAAGACGCTGCTCCTCGCCGGTGCGCTCGCCGCGGGCTACGCCGCGCTCGCGCAGCGCAAGGAGTCGCCCCCGCCCGGGACGCTCGCCGAACCGACGCTGAAGGGCGAGCGCAACGGACAGCCGGCGACGGCTCCGTCGGGCGCGTAGCGGCACGCCGGTACGCGAGGAAGGGCCGGGATCGCTCCCGGCCCTTCGCATGTGCCCTCGCCGTGCGGCGCGTCAGGGCGTGGTCGGCGCGGGCACCGCCGCGTCGTCGGCGCCTACGGTGCTGTGACTGCGCCCGTAGCCCAGGTAGACGATCATCCCGACCGCGAGCCAGATCACGAAGCCCAGCCACGGCAAGGGGATTCCCCAGGCTCGAACGCTGCCTTCCTTCAGATAGAAGATGAGGAACAGCGCCGCGATGGCGGAGAGTATCGGGACTACGTACGGCCCGAACGGCACCTCGAAGCCGCCGCGCAGCTCGGGATGCCGCTTGCGCAGCACCGGAAGCGCGAGGGAGACGAGGACGAAGGCCGCCAGCGTGCCCATGTTCGTCAGCGAGCCGACGAAGTTGATGTTGGTGAACGCCGCCGCGATCGCGATGAGAATCCCGAAGAAGATCGTCGAGAACGCCGGCGTGCGGAAGCGCGGATGGATCGCCGTGAACCAGCCGGGGAGCAGGTTGTCACGCCCCATCGAGAAGATGATCCGGCTCTGTCCGAACATCATCACGAGGAGCACCGTCGTCAGCCCCGCGATCGCGCCGAGCGAGATGATGAACGCGGCCCAGCCGAGCCCGGCGTGCGTCACCGCGAACGCCACGGGCGAAGCGACGTTCAGCTCGTTGAACGGCACCATCCCGTTCAGGACGATAACGACGATGATGTAGAGGACCGTGCAGATCAGCAGGCTGGCGATGATGCCGAAGGGCAGATCGCGCTTGGGGTTCTTCGCCTCCTCGGCGGTCGTCGACACCGCGTCGAAGCCGATGTAGGCGAAGAAGATGAACGCGGCGCCCCCGAAGACGCCTCCCCAGCCGAACGGGAAGTAGCCGCCCGCGCCGGTCTGCGGACCGGCCGGCAGATGGTAGTTCGCGGGGTCGATGTGTCCGACGCCGATGATGATGAAGAACACGACGACGCACAGCTTCACGGCGACGATCACCGCGTTGACCGTGCCCGACTCGCGCGTTCCTTTGACGAGCAGCGCCGTGATGATCAGAATGATGATCGCCGCCGGGACGTTCAGGATCCCGGGCGTCATCGGATCGAACGGCGAGTGCACGAGCGACTGGGGCAGCGTGATGCCCACGGTCTGCAGCAGGTTCACGAAGTAGCCGGACCAGCCGATGCTCACCGTGGCGGCGCCGAGCCCGTACTCGAGGATCAGGTCCCAGCCGATGATCCACGCGAGCACTTCGCCGAAGGTCGCGTACGCATAGCTGTACGCGCTTCCGGCAATGGGGATCTTGCTCGCGACTTCGGCGTAGCACAGGGCGGCGAGCGCGCTCACGATGCCGGCGACGACGAACGAGATCGTGATCGCCGGCCCCGCGCGCGTCGCCGATGCGACGCCGGTGAGGACGAAGATGCCGGTCCCGATGATGGCGCCGATCCCCATCGCGGTGAGCGACCAGGGACCGAGAGACCGTTTCAGCCCGTGCTGAGCGTCGCTGCCCTCGGCGAGAATTCGCGCGAGCGGCTTCACACGATTTGGCAAAACGCGTTCACCCTTTGGCGAGAGTGGTGAGGATCCGCTTCTCGGCGTCGGCGGCGGCCGTCGCGATCGCGGTCAATCGCTCGTTCTGTGCGGCCACGGTCGCCGGGTCCTTGAGGAAGCGGTGGTTGATGCGCACGTTCGCGACGCTCGCCGCGAAAGCCGCCCGAAAAAAATGCGCCGCGCATTCGACGTCGCTGGCGAGGTTGGCGTTGCCGAGCGCGAGCGCGTCCTCGGTGAGGGCGAAGCCTTCGGCGGCGAGGCCGGCCGCCGTGAGCGGCGCTTCGGCGGCCGCGGCGAGCGCCTGCTGAAGGGCCGTCGTCCGGAGCGCCTTCTGCTCGTCGGTCGCTTTGGGCAACGCCTGCGCCTCGACGACGCGCAGGAACGCCGCCTCGTCGAGCGGGCGGGCCGCTTCGAAGCGCTCGCGCAGCGCGTCGGCCGCCTCGGCGAGGGCGAGCGCCTCGGCGCGGCGCTCGGCGTGGCGTGGGCTGCCGGCGGTGATGCGGGCGACCATCGCGCACAACGCCGCGCCCATCGCGCCGACCAGCGTCGCGGCGCTCCCGCCGCCCGGAGCCGGCTCTGCCGAAGCGAGCCGGTCGAGATACGCATCGATTCCGTTCACGAGGCGGTCTACCAGGGATGAATCGCCGACGCCTCGCGGCGAATGAGATTCGGTTCGTCGCCGTTTGAGCTGGTTTCAACAAGCACGGTCGCCGATTTTTTCGACAACCTAGCCACCAAGGAGCTATACGTGCAAACTCTCGAGAAGGCGCGCGGGGACGTTCGCGACCTCGCGCTCGCCGACGCGGGCAAGGCCCGCATCGAGTGGGCGGCGACGTTCATGCCGGTCCTCGCGCAGATCCGCGACCGCTTCGCGGCCTCCAAGCCGCTCGCCGGCGTGCGCATCGGCGCCTGCCTCCACGTCACCACCGAGACGGCGAACCTGATGCTCGCCCTGCAGGCGGGCGGAGCCGAGATCGCGCTGTGCGCCTCGAACCCGCTCTCCACCCAGGACGACGTCGCGGCCGCGCTGTGCGCCCACTACGAGATCCCGACCTACGCGATCAAGGGCGAGGACGAGAAGACCTACTACGGCCACATCGAGTCGGTGATCGCGAGCCGCCCGCACATGTCGATGGACGACGGCTGCGACCTCGTCACCACGATCTACACGAAGCACCACGAGCTGCTGCGCGACATGATCGGCGGCTGCGAGGAGACGACGACGGGCGTCATCCGCCTCCACGCGATGGAGAAGGACGGCGTGCTGCCCTACCCCGTGATCGCCGTCAACGACGCGCTCACCAAGCACATGTTCGACAACCGCTACGGCACGGGCCAGTCGACGCTCGACGGGATCATCCGCGCGACGAACGCGCTGATCGCCGGCTCGACGGTCGTCGTCGTCGGCTACGGCTGGTGCGGCCGCGGCGTCGCCTCGCGCGCGAAAGGGCTCGGCGCGCACGTCGTCGTCACCGAGATCGACCCGCGCAAGGCGCTCGAAGCGAAGATGGACGGCTTCGAGGTGATGCCGATGGCCGAGGCCGCGAAGCTCGGGCACGTCTTCGTCACCGTCACCGGCAACTATCACGTGATCCGCAAGGAGCACTTCGAGACGATGCGCGACGGTGCGATCGTCTGCAACTCGGGGCACTTCAACGACGAGCTCGACCTCGACGCGCTCGAGGCGCTCTCGGTCGGCAAGACGCAGCCGCGTCCGTTCGTCGACGCCTACGAGCTGCGCAACGGACGCACCGTGCGCGTGCTCGGGGAAGGGCGTCTCATCAACCTCGCCGCCGGCGAAGGCCACCCCGCCGCCGTGATGGACATGTCGTTCGCCAACCAGGCGATGGCGGCCGCGCACCTCGCGCAGAACTACAAGACGCTCGAGAAGAAGGTCTACCCGGTCCCCGAGCACATCGACGAGGAAGTCGCGCAGCTCAAGCTCGCCGCGTTCGGCATTACGATCGACACGCCGACGCCGGAGCAAGTGAAGTACATGGCGTCGTGGAGCGAAGGAACCTAGACTGATGGCGTATCGTCGTCTGTTCACCTCGGAGTCGGTGACCGAGGGCCATCCCGACAAGGTCGCCGACCAAATCTCCGACGCCGTTCTCGACGCGATCCTCAAGGACGATCCGCAGGGCCGCGTCGCGTGCGAGACGTTCGCGATCACCGGACAGATCCACATCGCCGGCGAGATCACGACGTCCACCTACGTCGACATCCCGAAGATCGTCCGCGAGACGATCAAGGACATCGGCTACGACAAGTCCGCGGTCGGCTTCGACTACGAGACCTGCGGGGTCAGCGTCTCGGTCGACGAGCAGTCGCCCGACATCGCGATGGGCGTCGACCAGTCGCTCGAAGTGAAGGAGACCGGGAAGCACGATCCGTTCGAGCTGACCGGCGCCGGCGACCAGGGGATGATGTTCGGCTTCGCGTGCCGCGAGACGAAGCAGCTCATGCCGTTGCCGATCACCCTCGCGCACGACCTGACGCGGCTCCTCGCCGCCAAGCGCAAGAACGGCGACATCTCGTTCCTGCGCCCCGACGGCAAGTCGCAGGTCACCGTCGAGTACGACGGGCACAAGCCCGTGCGCGTCGACGCGGTCGTGATCTCGACGCAGCACGACCCCGACATCCCGCTCGATCTCATCCGCCGCCAGGTCACCGAGGAGATCATCGACGGCGTGATCCCGCGCGGGCTGCGCGACGCAAACCTGAAGGTCTACGTCAACCCGACGGGACGCTTCGTGATCGGCGGCCCGAAGGGTGACGCCGGACTGACCGGACGCAAGATCATCGCCGACACGTACGGCGGGATGGCGCGCCACGGCGGCGGCGCGTTCTCCGGAAAGGACCCGACCAAGGTCGACCGCTCCGCGGCGTACGCGGCGCGCTACGTCGCGAAAAACGTGGTCGCGGCCGGGCTCGCCGAGCGCTGCGAGATCCAGGTCGCCTACGCGATCGGCGTCGCGCACCCCGTCAGCGTCCTCGTCGAGACGTTCGGGACGAACGCGATCCCCGAGGAAAAGATCGCGCAGCTCGTGCAGGCGCACTTCGACCTGCGTCCGGCGGCGATCATCCACAACCTCGACCTGCGCCGGCCGATCTACAAGCAGACGGCGGCCTACGGCCACTTCGGCCGGCCGGAGCTCGACCTGCCGTGGGAACGGCTCGACAAGGCCGAGGCGCTGCGGGCGGACTCCGGGCTCCGCGGTGAGATCGACCGCGAGCTGATGCCGATCACGGCATAAGCCGCTCCCTTCGAGGAACGGACGAGCGAAGCGCCGGGAGACCGGCGCTTCGTTGCTTCCGAGGGAACGGACGGCGGCCTGGACGCGTTATGTCGGCAACCCTACCATGAGGTACCCGATGCTCCGCAAACCCCTTCTGGCGCTGGCCGCCGTGGTGCTGGGCGCGATGCCGCTCGCGGCGTCCGCGCAGTACGGCGGCGAGACGCTCATGCCGTCACAGGTCGTCGTCACCGGCCGGCTCGAGGCCACGATCGACAGCAAGATCGCGCAGGTCGGCGACCCCTTCGTCCTCGACGTCGTTCCGCCGTATCCGGCGGACGATCCGCGCTACCAGGGCGCGCGCGTCTACGGTCACGTCGCCAACGTGACCCGCGCCAACTCGACGCACAAGGGCGTGCTGGACCTCGCCTTCGATCGCATCACGCTCGCCGACGGGACGACCGCGTCGCTCACCGGGCGGACGCTCTCGTACGATGCAAAACAGGGCGGCAACTCGACGGCGCGCGGGATCGTGGGCGCGGTCGTCGGGCAGATCATCGGCAACTACATCGGCAAGCACATCGGCACCGACGTCGGCGGCGCGGTCGGTGCGATCGGCGGCGCGATCTACGCCGGCAGCCTCGGCACCAACGTCAGCATCGGCCAAGGCACGACCGTCGCGATGAAGACCACACAGCCCTCGACGATCCTCTCGCGGCGTCAGGGTTACGGCGGCGGCTATCCGGGCTACAACAGCCCGCAGGCTCCGGCTCCTTCGTACGCGCAGCCCGGTCAAGGCGGTCCGCCGCCCCCGACCCCGTACCCGACGCCGTACCACTAAGCTTTCGTCTCGGCGCAGACGAGCACCACGAGGCACCGCTCCGGCGGTGTCTCTTCCTTTTTCCGGCGGGTCAGCCGGCGTTCGCGCCTGCGTCGCGCCCGGTGCTGCGCAGCACCGGCAGCACGCCAGCGGCGGTGATGAGCGCGCCGGCGAACCACGCCGCTCCGGGGACGCCGTGCGCGATGCCGATGGCGAAGACCGTCGTGAAGAGCAGCGGGCCGATCATGGCGGCGACGCCGCGAATCGATCCGATCGCGCCCTGCAGCTCGCCCTGCTCTTGCGGCGTGACGCGCCGGCTCATCATCGCCTGCGCGGCCGCGTGCGCGAGGCCCCACAGACACAGCGGCACGATGCCGACGAAGAACAGCCACGTCCACGGCGCCAGACCGCAGATGACGAGCGCCCCCGCGCCGAACGCGAGCCCCGTGAAGAGCGCGGCGCGCTCGCCGAAGCGTTTGACGAACGGTGCGATGACGAGCATCTGCGAGGCCGCGGAACACACTCCGACCGCGGCGAGCGAGAGGCCCGTCATGCCGGGCTGCCAGCCGTAGCGGTACGTCACGTAGAGGACCCAGGTCGACTGCATCACGAGGCCCGCGGTCGTGCTGAGCAGCAGCATGACGGCGAGCGCGCTCAGCTCCGGATGCCGCCGCAGCAGCCGCAGCGAGCCGAGCGGGTTCGCCTTCGACCACGCGAAGCGGCTCGCGCGATGCTCGCGCGCGAGCGACTCCGGCAGGACGAAGGCTCCGTAGATGCCGTTCAGGACGCTGAGCGCCGCGGCGACCCAGAACGGCGCGCGCGGATCGAATTGCCCGCAGAGCCCGCCGATCGCCGGACCGACGACGAAGCCGAGTCCGAAGGCGGCGCCGATCATCCCGAACGCGCGAGCGCGCCGTTCCGGCGCGGTCACGTCGGCGACGTACGCGCCTGCCACCGTGGCCGTCGCCGAGGTGACGCCGGAGATGACGCGTCCGGCGAGCAGCCACCACAGCACCGGCGCGATCGCCATCACCATGTAGTCCACGCCCATGCCGAGATTCGACAGCACGATGACCGGCCGGCGCCCGAAGCGGTCGGAGAGAACGCCCAGCACCGGCTGCCAGACGAACTGCATCAGCGCGAACACCGTGCCGAAGACGCCCACGATGGCGGCCGCGCGCGCGACGTCGCCGTGCAAGAAGCGCTCGACGAGCGGGACGAACACCGGCGCCATCACGCCGAGCGCGATCACGTCGAGCGCGACGGTGACGAACACGAACACGACCGCCGCGCGGCTCGCGCTCGGCGCGGGGCCGGCACTCGCGAGCGGAACGTCGACGGTGCTCTCAGCGGCGTCGGAGGTGGTCATCGTGGTGTCTCCGGCTCGGGGACGGCGTCCAAGGCAGCGATCCAGATGTCGACCGCGCGGTCGAGCCGCGCGCGGTCGCCGGTCGTGAGCAGATCCAGCAAGAAGCCGCGGTATCCGGCGAGCAGGACCGTCGCGACCGCGCGCGCCTCGCGCTTCGGATACGCCTCGGAGATCCGGCCCGCGGCGATGTAGCCGATCCAGTCTTCGACGGCGCCGCGCAGGAAGTCGCCGTAGCGTTCCGGCGCCTGCAGCGCGAGCCCGTACACCTCGAAGAAGAGGCGGAAGATGCGCTCGTGCTGCGGCGCGCTCATGAGCTTCCACGCGGCGCGCACGGTGACGGCGTACGTCGCCGCGTCTCGCGGCAGCGCGTCGAACACCGTGCGCTGGCGCGCGCGCACCCGCGCGAGCACCTCGCCGATCAGGTTCTCCTTGGACGTGAAGTAATACAGCAGCACGCGAGGACTCGACTCGACCGCATCCGCCAACGGCCGCAGCGAAAGATCGGACAGGCCGTTCTCCGCGACGTAGTCGGTGATGCGTTCGAGAAGCTCAGCGCGGCGTCGGTCCGCGCCTCGTGCCATGCCCGCAGTCTAGCATACTTGAAACAGTCGTTTCAAGACGTTAGGCACGTTAGGCCGTCATGCGGTCTTGAGAAGACCTGGTAGGCGGATCGGCTCATGGCCGGCGCTTCCGTCGGGAGCTCGCCTCGCCGCCGGTAACGGACACGTTTGAGGTCGAGCATGCAGGTCTGGTGCAGCAGACGGTCGAGCAGCGCGCCGCAGAGAGTCATGCCGGGTGCGGCACGGCGACGCTGCGCTGTTGGTGCGCCGCGATATCGTTGGCGGGCAGCCGATCGCGAAATTGCGCGTGCGAGAGCTCGTGCTTAGCCGGCATGGAGCGCTCTTGCAATCGCGTGGACTCGGAAGCGCAGCGCAGCGAGGCTTGCGGCGACGCGCTGATTCGCGATGCTATGCTTGGCTTGCGACGCTCAAGTATCCGCACTCATATGCACGCGAAACGAGCTGCGCGCGCGATCGCGCCGACAACTTCTCATACAGCGCGCGCACATGGAACTCCACCGTCGCCGTGCTGCGTCCCAGCGAGCGCGCTAACTCCTTGCTCTGCAAGCCGCCCGCCAACCCTGAGAGAATTGCAGTCTCAATACCCGTCAATGGCTGCTGACCCATCGTCCTGTTGACCCACCCCCGCAAACCCGTCCAGAACACTCGATATGCGCCGCCTGTGTAAGGCGGACAGCAGATCCCGCTTCTTTGATACGACATAAACGATCACGGCGTCAAGTATCGTGCAGGCCGATGATCCTGGAGCTTTTCTTCCGATTGCGGAGCGCCTGGATGAATAAAGGGCTAGCACGAGCGTGAAGCTTTCGGCCCGCCGCAACGCTCGGATCGGATGGAAGGGAAACGAGCATGTCTTCCGCAGCGGACGATCCCCCAAGAATGTACGGTCGTGATGTACTCGTGCCGGCTGCGCAGCATTCAGCGGGTCGTTGAGCGCACGCACACCCAACGCTGGTGCGAGGCGAGAGTCCGACGGCCACGCGTCGCGCGTGGAATTCGTACGTGAAGCTCACGACGACGCGCGGATGTCTCGCCATCCGGTATGTCGGGGCGTCGATTCGAGTGGGAATCAGCAAACCGACCTCAGGGCGTACGACGTCGACGTGAGGAACAAGAGGCCGAAGGATATTTACAACCGCGGGACATCGTTGGGCAAGCAGCTCGAGACGACGGATATATCGACTCGACGTGCGTCGATTCGAAGTTTGAGCGACGAATTCGTGCGCCGCCGCACGAGAGAAGCGAAAGGCGCGCCTATCACTATTGTGAGTAGTCCGCCGCATGGCCGTATGCTAGGCTTTTCTCATCGAACGACGTCCGAGCGTCGGATTTCGTCAAGCTGCGGACGTTCATTGCGGTACGCTACGGCGTCGCGGACGTTTGCTTTACAGCGCGGTGTATCGAACTAGGCCACGGTGATTGACGCGTGGGCAACCAACCAGAGGAGATTCATTAGCGATGCACCGGATTCTGTCCCTTCAGAAACTCAGTCAAAACGTCGTGCCGGTCCCCGGCATGAACTTCAGTACGACGAGTAGCCAGAGCTACTGCTGCGCCAAGGGGCAGTAGTAAGGCTCTAAGCGTCGTCTGGCGACCAACTCGGGCGAAGAAAGGGGGTGTTAGCATGATACAACGGATTCTGTCGCTTCAGAAGCTCCAAAGCACCAGAGCTGCGGTCTTCAACACGGCCGTCAGTACCGGCAGCAGCAACGACCACTGCTGCAATCCGCCGCAGTAGGCCCGGCGGACGTCGTTCGTCGTGCAGCTGTGCGAGGACGACTCTCGTGTCGGCCGGGGGCGAGGCGCGGGCCTTTCCCCCGGCTTTTCCCTCATTGAACGAACGCGGAGTGGTGCAAGCGTGCGTGCGATTCCGAACGCGATTGCCGCGGCTCACGGATAACACCGTGCGATACCGGTCGCTCACGCGCCTGCGAGAACCGGATCACGCGCAATGTGCGTCATACGACAGCAACAAGCCAAGCTAGCACTTTTGCGAGTACCCGCGCGCAATGCGCGATGCTATACTGTCCCACGCGGCGACTATACGAGCCGAGTAGGAGTGTTTGTTTGGTGCAACCGGTTCTTTCGCATCGGAAGCTGCAGCGGGTCAGGAACGCTCAACCGCGGATCGGTCGTAACAGCTGGACGAGCAGCTACTTTGCTTGCTGTAATCCTGACGCTCAGTAAGAGCCTCGATGAGCCGTCGGTCTCATTCCACGTGCACGGGATGCCTCGACGCGCCACGCAGGCTAGACGCGGCTTTTCTCCGCTGCTCTCTTGCGAGCTCTGCTATTGTACGCAATCGCATGTTGCTTTCGCTCATCGCGAACGGTGGCATTCGGAGGGCGGACGCCGTCCACTCTGCTAAGGAACGAAACGCTTGAGAGATCTACGCCATATCGCGAAGTTCTTTTACTTGCTGGCGGACGACCGCTTTTACGTGCCTTTCGAACGCGCGTATAGGCCGTCGGAAGAATTCATGACGATCGTACGCGAGTTCGTGGCGCAATCCGACCGCCAATGGACGGCGGCGCCTGACGGCGTCTGGTTCCACGTTCATCCTGCCTCGTGCTCGTTGCCATCGCAAGGGTGGAAGATCCACGTATCTGCGACGGTTTCGACCTGCGAAGCCATCCTACGAAAGGCCGTACCGATCCTGATCGATGCCGGCGTGGCATTCAAATGCGCCGTCGACCGGAACGTCCTCTCGCTGATGGGTTCGAAAGGGTGGACGCGCGGAGGGTCCGGAAAGTTCATGACGGTCTATCCCTCGGACCTAGATTCGTTCAAGGCAACCATTGAGCGCCTCTACGTCGAGCTGCGCAACGAGGCCGGCCCGTACGTGCTTTCCGACAAGCGCTATAAAGATTGCCGCGTATTGTACTACCGCTATGGCGGCATTCGGGCGAACTCGATCACAGAGATTACGGGACTGAACACTATGGTGATCTTTTCGCCGAGCGGAGAACCGGTCGCCGACATACGGAACCCCTATTTCTCGTGTCCCGAATGGACGACGGACCCCTTTCCCGACGAAGCGAGCGTCGAGGATGAGTCCATCGAGCTCAAGAGCGGCCGCTACCTCGTCACGAAGGCGCTCACTTTTTCGAACACGGGTGGTGTGTATGTGGCGCTGGATCGAGAATCCGGCGCCGAAGTCGTCATCAAAGAAGCCAGAGCCGACACGGCCGTGGACGGCTTCGGCGTCGACGCAGTCGACAGGCTGAAGAAGGAGTATGCGATCCTCGAAGCCCTCGCGGACTCCGGTGTCGCTCCCAAACCCGTAGACGCATTCGATGAGTGGGAGCATTCCTTCATCGTCGAGGAGTTCATCGAAGGCTCGGACATCCGTGAGATCATGCTCACGAAGAGCCCGCTGCTGAAGGTCCGGCCGGAACCGGACGAGAGTCGCCGCTTCTACGATCTGTTCTTGAAGCTGTTTCGAAGCTTTATCTCCGCGGTGGATCAGGTGCATTCGCGCGGTATCGTTCTGGGAGACGTGTCCGCCGAAAACCTAAAGATCGATCCGGTAACGTACGAAGTTCGGCTCATCGACTTCGAGGCCGCCTGTCGAGTCGGAGTCGATCAGCCCAGTTTATTATTCACTCCCGGCTTCCGCAATCCCATAAGCGGACGCGATGTTCCGTCGAACTTCAAGGACGACTTCTACGCGGTTGCGGCGATCATGCTTTACACCATGTTCCCGATCGCCGCGATGTCGTCGATCAAGACTGACCTCTACGAGTCGGTCCTTGCCGCGATCATTGAAGACGTCGGATGGTCCGAGGGCAACGTGTTCTCGGTCATCAATGGCCTTTCGAAAGGAAGCCTGACGAGCGAACGCGCCATCGCGCTGCTCGAAGAAGGGCCTTCATGCTTCTCTCCCGGCTTCAAGGACGACGTCGATCTCGAGTGGTGCAGTCGTGCCGTCGATCGCTTCGCCAGTTTTCTATTGGCGAACATGAAGCCCGACGGGCGTGCCGTTCTCTTCCCGACCGATCCGTTCGCTTATCACACAAACGCGCTCGGGCTCGGCTTCGGGGCATGCGGTATCCTCTATTCTCTGAGAAAGTGCGGATTTGAAGTGCCGCGACCCGCGGTCGATTGGCTGGAGCGTCAGCTGGATCGGCTCGAGCCGAGTGCACTTGCCCCCGGGTTGCTTACGGGAACCTCCGGCATGGCGTGGTGCATGTGGGAGCTCGGAATGCGCGACAGCGCGATCGCCCTCATGGAGGCCGCGAATCGGAGCCCACTGGTCGAACGCAATCATTCGATGCTCTACGGGGCCGCCGGCATAGGGATGTCCAACCTATTCCTGTACTCGCAGACCGGCGATCATGGACATCTCGCGAAGGCGAATGAAATCGCCGATATGCTCTTGGCTAGCTCGCGGGTGGATGAGCGTGGAGTTCACTGGGTGCACGAGGGGAAAACCTGGCTTGGGTACGGATACGGCCAGAGCGGGGTCGCGCTCTTTCTATTGCGGCTTCACCAACTGAGCGGAAGGGCTGATGTTCTGGATGTCGGCCGCTCCGCTCTAGCATTCGATCTCTCGCATGCGGTAGACTCGGACGAGAGTACCAAGTCGTTCTTTGCTTCGCCGGATGGTACGACGTTAGAGCCGTATCTCGAAGCGGGAAGCGGCGGCATCGCGAAGGTTGCGATGCGGTACGGGAAGCTCGATGAAATCGAACCGATCTTGCGCGACGCCTGGCGTAAGTACGCCGTCTTTCCTGGTTTGCTCTTTGGACTCGGCGGATTCGTCGATGTATTCACCGACGCCTTCATGATTTCACACGACCCTGAGTTCGTCGAAATGAGCAAACGGCCACTCGCAGGGATTCGCGACCTGTACACGATCGACTCGCCGGACGGAGCCGCTTTGCCCGGCGACGGGCTCTTCCGCATTACCTGCGACTACGCGACAGGCGTCGCCGGCACGATGCGGGCGATTCATCGACTCGTCCACCTCGATGAAAGCGACTTCAGCCTGGACAAAGCTTTTCAAAGTGCACCGCTCGTAAACGGGCCGGTGCCGGCGATGACGTGAACGGCATCGCAGAGCTGCCGCTGGAAGACTCCGCGCGGGCGGCGAGTTGGGCGGACGTGGGACGGCTCTTGCGCGGCTTTCGGCTTGAGTACCTCGCGACCGTGGCCGCGTCGGCCGTCTTACGGGGCACCGAGGGCGTCGTGCACCCGCTTCTCTTGAAGTCGATCTTCGACCAAGCGGTGCTCCGTGGCAATTTCGGCAAGTTCGTCATTTTCGCGGCGGCGTATTTAGTCTTCGGCCTCACGGTCAACGCCCTGGGGACGCTGGCGAGCCTCTGGAGCGCATCCGTCGAAAACAGGATCGCGACGTCGACCTGCCGACGGCTGCTCGCCGCTTTCTACGAAAAGTCGTATGCGACGGTGTTGCGCCACGGGCCGGGGTACTTCGTCGCCCGCGTTCACGGCGACGTGCAAGAAGGCTTGATTCCGTTTCTTCAGGCGATCCAGGAAATGGTGTGCCAGGTCGTCGTTTGCATCGCCATGACGGTCGTCCTGTTCTATCTGTCCTGGCAGGCCACGGCGATACTCGCGGCTCTGGTGCCGTTCGCGACGATCGCAAGCGTCGTTCTTGGGAAGAAAATCCAGGCGCTGACAACGCAAGAACGCGAACAAGAAGGCGTCGTCGTCTCGTTCTTGACGAAGGCGCTGAGCGCCTCGCGAATTGTCGTCGGGTTCGGGCTCTCCGCGCAAACTGCCGCACTGTTCGTTCGGCGATACCGCGAGCTCCTTTCGACCGGCTTCCGCAGTTACCGCCTGGCTCGGACGTTTCAAGCGCTGAACAGCGCGACCATGAACGTTTCCGACTTCCTGTCCATGTTCGTCGGCGCCGGACTCGTCATCAAAGGCGCGATCACCTTTGGAACCTATCTCGCCTTCGTGAACACGTTCTGGCGGAACGTCACTACGTTGATGCAGATTGTAGGCAGCACCGCAACACTATCGAGGCTCGGTACCACGACGCGACGCGTCGCCGCGTTTGCCGCACCTCTGCCGATTACATCTCGCGTCATCGGCAACGCGACGACGGCGGACCGCGTCGCGTTCTCGTACGGCAGCGAGCGAATCCTGAGCGATCTTTCGTTACACGTGGCGGACGGGGAAAGGGTCGTGATCGTCGGGCCGAACGGCTCGGGGAAGACGACGCTCGCGAACGTCCTCTCCGGGCACTTGTTCCCGACGAGCGGACGGGTCGTGCTTCCGGAACGCATAAGCGCGATCACGCTTCCACTAGCGTTCCCGCCCCTGCTTGTGCGGGAGCTCGTGGACGACACGGGACTGCTGGGCGCGCTCAATCTGCTTCGAGAAGCCGACACGTACGCAGACGAGCTGTCGTCCGGCCAGCAGCAGAAACTCGCTCTCGCGCTGGCGCTTTCGCGCGAAGCTGATCTTTATCTCATCGACGAACCGCTCGCAAATCTCGATCCCGGCACGAGAAGCGTTGCGATGAACTTGCTTATCGAAAGGACCAAGGGGAAGTCCCTCGTGGTGATCATGCATGGATTCGAAGAGTACCACGCCCTCTTCGATCGGGTCGTGGATATCGCAGATCTGAGCGGTGCGTTGCATCCAATCGTCGATGTGCATGACGTACGAATCAAGTCGCTTGAGACACACGCTGCACTTTCAGGGTTCGTAACCGCAGAGTAGATCGCGTGCGAGAACCTAGGGCCTGAGAGTGCGTTCCAGGTCACACGTCAGCGGAATTGGAAAGTGTCCGACGAGGGGTAAGAAAGACGCGCTCCGGCTCATCTGCGCGATCCTGTTTGCTGCGCTGCTCTGTGTCCCGCAGAGGGCGGTCGCCGACCAGCCCGCGCCGTCCGTCGCGGTGCCGTTCCTCAAAGCCTCACCAACGATGAGCGAGGACGATCCGACGTGGAAAGACGCTGCGAGCGTCATGCTCGACACTGATTTCAATCTCCGTCGTCCTGCTGGAGAAATGACCAAGGTATATATCGGTCAGGAAGACGGCCATCTCGACGTCATGTTCGTTGCAACACAGAAGGAGCCGCTCTTTCAGGCGCAGGTGACGAACGGGTCCGGCGTCTTGAGCGACGACTACGTGCAAGTGGAACTTGCGCCGCAGGGAACTCAAGGCTTCGCGTATACCTTTTCTGCGAATCCGAGAGGAGCGCGGTTTCAGACGTCGAGCGAGAACTCCGCGTACGCGCCGCAGTGGAGCGCGGCGGGAACGCACACGGCGACCGGGTACGTCGTCACGATGAGGATCCCGCTGCAGGTCATGCGCGGCGGTGGATCGACGACGTGGCGCGCACAATTCGTGCGCTATACGCAGGCGACCAACGCGTTGGCTGTGTGGGCGTACTCGGCACGAGCGTCACAGGTTGCGGATGCGACGTTCTTCGGCTCGCTCGATGAAGTCGGCGTCCACCAGCAAGCAGCGACCCGGCCCAAGCCGCGCGTCCAACCGTATTTGCTCGGCGAACTCGGCGCGGTGACGGGAGCCAGGCTCGGACTCGACGCCTCGATCCCGATTTCGCCCACCGCGTCGTTCGTGACGTCCCTGCATCCGGACTATTCGAACGTCGAGGTCGACCAACAAACGATCGCCCCGACGGCATTTCCTCGCCAATATACCGAGGTTCGTCCATTCTTCACTCAGGTCGCCTCGTCGTTCGATAATTGGTTTAGCTGCGGAAACTGTCCGGTGCCGCTGTACACGCCCGCCATCCCTACGTTTTCACAGGGATACGCAGTGGAAGGGACTCAAGGGCCTCTCACGTTTGCGGCGTACGACGCGCTCGGCACGCAGCGCATTGACGAGGGGGAGGCGCTCGCATATTCGTTCTCGAACCCCGGACATGCAGTGTTGCTCGATGTGCAGGGCGTGGGCGTCGACACGACGGCCTGGACCGACCACACGACGACGCTCGACACCGGGTACCTCAATCAGATTTCGCATTTCGGCGCGTACGTCAATACCGGCCAGGACCGCGGGACGTTCGTGACGACTCCGCAGCTTGGAAACTACTTCGAGGGCGGCCCGTTCTACGCGGGGACCACGTTGCAAGGTGGGGTAACGTACCAGAAAATCGGGGCGCAGTTCGACCCGCAAGATGGTTACGTTCAGCAGACCAACGTCGCCGGATACGAAGCATACGCACGAAAAATCATTAATTTCGCCCCGCGATCGGCGGTTCAGGATGTCTTCCTCCTCGACTCTTACACGAGGCAGTGGAACGATCAGGGTGCGCTCGCCTTGACGGCGAATTATGGTCAGCTGAACGTGGATTTCAAGAATCTCGTCACCATTGGCCTGTCGCTGAATAATGAGGGTGTTCGGTCGTCGGAGAACGAGCTGTTGCCGTTCGACGGGAGCGGATTCTTGATCGGCTACCGTCTTGGAAAAAATCAAGCTAACGGCAGCAGCACGACGACGAGCGCACCGACGTACGTCCAGTACAGCGGCGGACCATATTATCACGGCAAGCTCGGCTCGTGGGTGTACCGCTCCACCGTCCCTGTTGCGAAGCATTTCTCCATTGCGTTCGAAGCGGACGAAGACCGCTATGAAACGTCCTTTCCCGGTGAAACGAGCACGACGCAGTGGTTGGAACGAGTCAGCCTCGACTGGCAGGTGAGCCGCTACGCGCAGTTCGATCTCGGAGCGCGTCGCATCGTGGGATCCAACCTTCCCAACTCGTTTCAGTCCCTTTCTCTGTTGTCGCCGGGCGTGTGCTTCGCCAACCCGTATTATGCCGGTTGCTTGCTGAGAGCAGGGAACGTCTCTGCGGCATTTCACTTCTTGGCCTTCAAGAACGAATTTTACGCTGTCTACGGCGACCCGGACGCGTTGACGACAAGCCCGACGTTTTTCCTCAAGTGGATTCGTTACATCGGCGCCGAGAAGGGCACCTGACCGTCAAGAGCCCGTTGCAACCTGACGTGCTGGCGACGGGCGTCTCTGGGACACCCTATCCACGCGTCAGACCGGCCACCCCCGGGCCCCTTGCGTCGGACCCTATGGTATGTTAGGGTGTATACGTGGTTCAGCCAAACGCCCCTAATGCACGGCCTGCCCAGATCTCGGTCACGGACGACGACCGCACCGCGCTCGAAGCGATTCAGCGCCGTGCCGCCCAGTACGACATCCGGGTCCAGGGACCGACGATCATTTTTCGCGCCGGACTGTCGTGGCTCGGCTCTTTGGACGACGAGGCGTTCGTCGCGGTGCTGGAGTCGTTCTCGGAAAAAGTGACCCCCGCGATGATTCAGGAACGCTTCGCTCTGTGGTGCACCGAAGTCAACAATCGCGTTTGCCGCACCGAAGTCGCGCTCCAACGCGCATGGAGCCTGCACGGGTTCTTCGATGTCGGCGTCCCGTTCGCGCAACGGTGGAACGTCGACGTCGGCGGCTTTCGTCATCTCCATCGGTTCGTCAATTTGTCGGCGATGCAGGACGGACGGGTTCTCATTTCCGGACTCGAGGGGAACCCGAAACCGGTCGCTGAGGGGCAGCCTTTACCCCGCTCGACGCAGCTGTTTCCGGGCGGCCTCGCAACCGTGCTGAGCATGAACGACGTCGGCGCCGACCTCGCCGCGCGCGCGATCGTCGCCTGGCTGATGCGTGACGATGAGGCGACGGAATCGATCCGCGCGGAGGTGCGTCGGCACGTCGCTCAGCCGCTGACGCCGACCGCCTTCGGTTCGCGCCGGAGCGTTCTCTAAACGCACAGAATCCGCGCTACGCGCCGACTTCGACGGCGCCGAGCCATTGCGCCATTGCGTGCAGCTCTTCGTGGAGCGGCGCTGCGATCTCGCGCTTGCGGACGCCCGGCTCCACGTGCGTCGCGATCGCGCGCAGGATTCCGCGCTGACGGTCGTGCTTCAGGTCGACGCGCGCGACGAGCCGGTCGCCGAGCAGAAACGGCAGCACGTAGTAGCCGTGGACGCGCTTGTGCTGCGGCGTGTAGATCTCGAGCCGGAAGTCGAAGCCGAACAGCTCGCGGGTGCGCGCGCGCTCCCAGATCAGCGAGTCGAACGGCGAGAGCAGCGCCTGCGCCTCGATCCGGCGCGGGACGCGCGCGTCGCGCGCGAGGTAGCGCGGCCCGCGCAGGCCTTCGACGCCGACCGCGACGAGATCGCCCGATTCGACCAGCTCGGCGATGCGCGGGCGCGCGTCCGCGGCGTCGAGACGGAAGTAGTCGCGCAGATCGCGCTCGCTCGCGATCCCGAGCGCACGCGACGAGATCCGCAGCAGCTCGCGCTGCGCGTCGGCCTCCGGCGGCGTCGGCAGTTCGAGGATCGCCGCCGGCAGCACGCGTTCCGTCAGATCGTAGACGCGCTCGAAACCTTTGCGGTACGCGGTCGTGAGTTCGCCTTGCCAGAACAGCGCTTCGAGGGCGTTCTTCGTGTCGCTCCAGCCCCACCACGAGCCGCTGCCGCGCGCGCCTTCGAACGCGCTCGCCGGGGTCGGGCCCCGGCGAGCGATCTCGCCCAGAACGCGCTTCGGCAGGTCTGGATCCTCGCGCAGCATGCGCGCGATCCGGCCCCACGTTCCCTCGGCCCGGCGCGCGCGCTCCATGCGCCAGCGCAGCAGCGGGTGCAGCTCGAGCGGAAGCAGCGACGCTTCGTGTCCCCAGTACTCGAAGAGGACGCGGTCCCGCGCGTACGCGGCGCGGTTCAGCACCTCGACGTCGTACGCACCGAGCCGCGAGAACAGCGGCAGATAGTGCGAGCGGACCAGCACGTTGACGCTGTCGATCTGCACGACGCCGACGCGCGCGAAGACCCGCCGCAGGAGCCGCCGGTCGACGGCGCCGCGCGGCTTCGCATCGGCGAAGCCTTGCGCGGCGAGCGCGATCCGGCGCGCCTCCGCGAGCGAGAGGTCCGACTTCACGCCCGCCGCTTTCGCAGCCCGCCCGGCGTTCGCCCGCATCGCTCGAACCCGCCGCCGGCGCCGGAGGGAACGCCGCCGCGGGAGACGGACTAGCCCGCCATGAGAGCCGTGCAGAGCGATCCCGTCGTCGAAAGATCGCTCGCGCTCTTGCGCGGGATCTTCGGCGCGCGGCTGGGCGCCGACATCGGCGTGTGGTTCTGGGACGGCACCGAGCTGGAGGCCGCCGAGCCCGCGTTCGTGCTGCGCGTGAACGAGCCGTTCGCGCTGCGGGCCGCGTTCACGCCGCCGCTCGATCTGAACCCCGGAAAGGCGTTCGTCGAAGGCTGGATCGACGTCGACGGCCCGCTCGAAGCCGCGCTCGGCACGATGGAGACGACCGTCGCGGCGCTGCCGAAGCTCGCGCTCGCGCGGCTCGCCCCGCTGCTCGCGCGCCTCCCGCGCCCACCGAAGAAGAGCGACGGGCGCGCCGCGCACCTCGCCGGACGCATCCATTCGAAGAAGCGCGATGCGGCCGCGATCGGCTTCCACTACGATCAATCGGTCGCGTTCTACCGCACGTTCCTCGGGCGCGATCTCGTGTATTCGTGCGGTTATTGGGACGAGGGCGTGACGAACGTCGACGACGCGCAGCGTGCCAAGCTCGACTACGTCCTCGACAAGGTGCGACTGAAGGCCGGGCAGACGTTCCTCGACATCGGCTGCGGCTGGGGTGCGCTCGTCGTTCGCGCCGCTCAGCGCGGCGCGCGCGCGCTCGGGATCACGCTCTCGCGGCGGCAGTACGAAGAAGCGCAGCGGCGCATCGCGGCGGCGAATCTCGAGGAGCGCGCACGCGTGGAGCTGCGTGACTACCGCGATCTCGGCGACGAGCGCTTCGACGCCATCGCCTCGGTCGGCATGGTGGAGCACGTCGGGCGCGAGCGGCTGCGCGAGTATTTCGGCTGCGCGTGGCGTGCGCTGCGCGACGGCGGCTTGTTCTTGAACCACGGCATCACGCAGCAAGGCCGCGACGGAAAGGGCTTTCGCGCGGGCAACGACTTCATCGGGCGCTACGTGTTTCCGGACGGCGATCTGACCCCGATCGACGTCACGCTGCGCGAAGCGCAAGCGGCCGGCTTCGAAGTCCGTGACGTGGAGAATCTCCGCGAGCACTACGCGAAGACGCTGCGCGCGTGGGTCGCGAACCTGATCGCGCACCGCGAGGAAGCGCTCGACGCAGCCGACGTGCGCACCGAACGCATTTGGCGCATCTACATGGCGGCAAGCGCGCGCGGCTTTGCGCTCGGTCGCATGGGGCTGATGCAGTCGCTGCTGGCGAAGGCTCGCCCGGACGGGACCGTGGACGTCCCGGCGACGCGGCGCGATCTCTACCGCAACGGAATTTTCGCTTAAAGCTTCGCGGCGCGCGAATAGCGGGCCGAGCCGTTCGGGTACACCGTGCGTATGCGTACGTTGAAAGTGCTTGCGGCGGCCGGGACGATCGCCGTGCTCGCAGGCGGAACCGCCCTCGCGCAGCAGAGAACGACCCCGCAAGGGACCAACGCGAACGGCCCGATCACGATCTTCAAGAACATGATGGCGGAGCCGGACGGCATCGTCGTCCGGATCAACGGCAAGGAGGTCGACCACCTGAAGAACGTCGGCTACGACGACATCACCGGAACGATCAAGCCCGGGACGAACACGATGACCGTCACGTGGAACGCGCCGGTGCAGCAGCTCCATTTCAAGATCGACTACGAGCCGACGCGGAACGACTTCCACAACATCGTGGTCGTGAACGAAAATCAGTCGAGCACCGCGGCGCTCAAGCAGGCGGGCTCGCAGAGCTGGACGTTCACGATCCCGGGCTGACGCCCGCGATCAGCCGCCGGCGCGCTTGACGCGCCGGCCGCGCGCCTCGAACCAGCCCACGATCCGGTCGCGGTGATCGCCCTGGATCTCGACCACACCGGCCTTCGCGGTGCCGCCGCTGCCGCAGAGACGTTTCAGCTCTTTGCCGACGGCTTCGAGCTCACCCGCGGCCAGACCGTGCACGACGGTCACCGCGCTGGCGCGGCGGCGTTCGCGCCCGACCCGCACGACGCCGTCGTCGGGCATCGCGGGCCCGGGCTGCGCGTGCGCCTTGTCGCGGCGCGGCGGCTTCGGGAGCGGCGTGGAGCCGTCGGTCGAGTAGACCAGGACGCGCTCGTCGCACACGCGGTCGTCCTTCACGGACGATGCAACCTCGGCGGCATCCCGCCGGGTTCGGCGTGAGGTGACGACGGTGCTTCCGGCCGTGCCTGGCGAGGCGGTCGAGGACATCGCGGCGTTCGGCCGCTTCGCCGCGGCGCGCGGCTGGGTGCCCGCGACGGCCGGAAACTTCTCGCGGCGGCTCGATGCACGGCATGTCGTCGTGACGCGAAGCGGGATCGACAAGGGCGCGATCGGTCCGGCGGACGTCGCGGTCGTCGCGCTCGACGGCCCGCTGCCGTCGGGGCTCTCGGCGGAGACGCCGCTGCACCTCGAGCGCTACCGCACCGATCCGGCGATCGGGGCCGTGTTCCACGTCCACACCGTCGCTTCGACCGTGCTCTCCCGGCTCGACGAGCGCGCCGGCGTCGTGCGCACCGAAGGGTTCGAGATCCACAAGGCCTTCGGGCTGCGGACCCACGAGAGCGTGGTCGAGATCCCGGTGCTGCCGAACGATCAGGACACCGAGCGGCTCGCGCGCGCGGTCGCCGCGCGGATCGGCGCGGAGGCTCCGGTGCCGGGATTTCTGCTTGCCGGCCACGGATTGTACGCCTGGGGCGCCACCGCGGCCGACGCCCGCCGGCACGTCGAAGGCTTGGAGTTTCTCCTGGCCTGCCACCTCGAAGAACGGAGACTGCGATGAACGCAACGCTGACCTCGACGCTCTGCGTCTACGACGAGAACGACGCTTCGAAGCCGGTCGTCGACACGACCGACCGCGACGAGATCGCGCGGATCCTCAACGCGAACGGCGTCGTTTTCGAGCGCTGGGAAGCGTCGGTTCCGCTCGCCGCCGACGCCGGAGCGGACGACGTGCTTGCGGCGTACGCGTCGGACATCGAGCGGCTGAAGAAGCAGTACGGCTACACGACGGTCGACGTGATCCGCGTGACGCCGCAGACGCCGAACATCCCGGCGATGCGGGAGAAATTTCTGAGCGAGCACACGCACTCGGAAGACGAGGTGCGGTTCTTCGTCGAGGGCAGCGGCGCGTTCTACCTGCGCATCGGCGGCAAGGTGCACCAGATGATCTGCACGCGCGGCGACCTGCTCTCGGTACCGGCCGGAACGACGCATTGGTTCGACATGGGCCCGGCGCCCGAGTTCGCGGCGATCCGCCTGTTCATCGATCCGTCGGGCTGGGTGGCGCAGTTCACGGGCGACGACATCGCCTCGCGCTTCCCGCGCTACGAGTAAGCACCGTCTCGTCCTCGCCGGACGCGCCGCTCGTCGCGCGCGCGGTGCTGCTCGACGTCGAAGGGACGACGAGCACGATCGCGTTCGTCCACGACGTCCTGTTTCCGTACGCCGACGAGCATCTCGACGCGTACGTCGCCGCGCATCGCGACGAGCCCGGTGTCGCGGACGCGATGCGCGACGCCGCATGCGAAGCGGGGCTGCCGCCGGGCGCGTCCGACGACGACGTGCTGACGCACCTGCACGCGTGGATCGCCGAAGACCGCAAGGTGACGCCGCTCAAGACGCTGCAGGGCTTGATCTGGAAAGAGGGGTACGAGCGCACCGGTCTGCGCGGGCACGTGTATCCCGATGCGGCCGCCGGCTTGAAACGCTGGCACGCCGCGGGATTGCGGCTGTACGTGTACTCGTCGGGCTCGGTCGAGGCGCAGCGCGTGCTCTTCAGGAACAGCAGCGCAGGCGATCTCTCCGCGCTCTTCAGCGGCAACTTCGACACGACGAGCGGGACGAAGCGCGAGCGCGCGTCGTACGAGCGGATCGCGCGCGAAATCGGCCTCCCGGCGAACGACATCGTCTTCGTGAGCGACGTCGACGCGGAGCTGGACGCCGCGCGCGATGCCGGGATGCAGACGGTGCGCATGCTGCGGCCCGCCGACACGCCGCCGGGTGCGACGACGACGCACCGCCCGGCGACGACGTTCGACGACATTTCGATCGCCGCGCCGCGCGGCTGACCGGTACGGTCAGCGGCGTTCGTTTCGCACCGCGGGCGAAACGGCGAGAAGCGCGCTGAGGAGCACGAGCCCGGTGACGGAGACGGCCATCGTCGGCCGGACGCCGATGTGGTCGGCGCACCAGCCGCCGAGCACCGACCCCGGCAGAATCCCGACCAACGCGATGAAGCGGATCGCGCCGAACACGCGGCCGGTGTAGTCGGCCGGGATCACGCGCAGCCGCCACGCGACGACGGTCGTGACGTAATAGCCGGCGGCGACGCTGGCGAACGCGATCCCGCCGATCGCGACGACGATGCTGTGCGTCCAGATCAGCGGCAGCCACAGCAGCGCGTCGAGCGCCCACGAGACGATGATCGCGGGACCCAGCGGCCAGTGCGTGCGGCCGGCGATCACCGAGCCGAGCGCCGCGCCGCCGGCGAAGAGGCCGAACGCGATCCCGACGACGTGATCGCCTGCGCCGAAGCCGCGCTTCAGATAGGGGATGATCGCGATGAAGCCGACGGAGGCGACGAAATTCGCGAAGCTGCTGAAGATCGTCAGCGTACGCATCGCCGTGTCGGCAAAGGCGAAGCGGCAGCCGGCGACGACATCCGCGACGACATCGCGCCACGACGGCATGCGCTGCGGCTCGTCGGGCCCGTAGCTCGGCACCGACTGAATCGCTGCCTGCGAGACGACGTACAGCACGGCGTTCGCCGCCAGCGCGGGGAGCGGCCCGACCCACGCGAGCAGCGCGCCGCCGATCGGCGGCGCGACGAGACCGACGCTCTGTTCCGTCGCCTGCAGCGCGGCGATGCCGCCCTTCGCGCGTTCGGATCCGACGAGGTACGGGATCGATGGCGTCTGCGCGCCGAGGAAGAGCGCTCCGCCGATCGCGAGCACGAACACGCCGCCGTACACTTCCGCCACGGTCAGCCGTCCGAACCACAGCAGCAGCGTCAGCGCCGCCATCACCGCGAAGCGCAGCGCGTCGCAGAGCAGCATCAATCGGCGGCGGTCGACGCGGTCCGCGAGCGATCCGGCGACGAGGCTCACGACCGCGTACGGCAGCAGCTCGAGGCCCCACGTCCAGCCCAGCGCCGTTCCGGAGCCCGTCAGACGGAACACGAGCAGCGGGATCGCGAGCGTGCGCAGCCCGTCGCCCAGATAGCTGAACGCTTGGCCGGTGTAGAAACGCGCGAACGCGGACGAGCGAAACACGCTCGCGGGCCGAGCGGTGGAGAGGGTAGCCATACGGGATTCCCATGACGTGCGGGGGAGAGAAGGGTCGGCACGTGCCGCGCCGGCGGACGGCGCGGGGAATCTACAGGCGCATGGTGACCGCTTGGGTTGGCGGCGCCGGCGGAAGCTTCCTTCCGCCGGCGCGCGCCGTCGCGCTCAGCAGTGCGAGACGATCACGTAGTAGTTCGGCGACGTCTCCTGGAGCGAGGTCGTGTAGTACACGTTGTCCAGACCCATGTTCTGGTTCGATCCGTCGGCGTACGCGTAGCCGACCGACTGATACGCGCGTCCCGCTTGGACTTGCGCGTAGTTCGACGCGGTCCAGCATCCGAGCGGCGCGGGCGTCGGAGTCGGCGTCGGCGTCGCGGTGGGTTTCGGCGTCGGCGTCGCAGTCGGCTTGGGCGTCGGCGTCGGGGTCGCGCCGCCGGTTGGCGTCGCGGTGGGCGCCGGCGTGGCCGTGGGCTTCGCCGTCGGCGTCGGAGACGGCGAGGGCGTCGGCGTGGACGTCGTGCCGCCCATCACCTTCTGCACCATCTTGTAGACGATCGAGATCTGCGTGCCGTTCTTGTTCGCGTAGTTCGCGTCGTCGTAGCCCCACCAGTCCCAGCAGCCGTTCGGATTCGTCGGATTGCTGTTCGATGCCGCCGCGTACGGATACAGGACCAGGATATTGTTGGTGTCGGCCCATTGGTCGATCCCGGCTTCGGTGACGAAGTCCGTGCCGATCGACGCCTGCGTCTGCACGCAGCCGTGGAACGCGACGACGAGACCGCACTGCGTCCCCGATGCGCAGCTCTTCGGGACGAACAGGTAGCCGTTCGTGTCCATCGAGTTGGTCGCGCTCGCGCCGAACGCGGTCTGGTCGAAGTTGACGAGCGTGCCGTTGAGCGTTCCGGTATTCTTCGCGCTCAGCGTGCCGAAGAACATTCCGAGCCAGACGCTCTCCGAGTCGTACACCCCGCTGCCGCTCGGGTTGTTGCACGAGATCATGTAGGGACTCGCCGTCGTGCCGCACGCGACCGTGCCGTACGGCGACTCCCAGCCGTGGCCCGCAGCGAAGCCGTTGTCGTAGTGGACCGTCGCGCCGTAGTGCTGGTACTCGCTCTGCAGATCGTTCATCGTTTTCTGCTCGACGGTGTAGTCGGACGTACCCGACCACAGATAGACGGGCTGTCCGCTGATGTTCGAAACGTTGTCGAGGCTGCCGCCCGAGTTGCTGCTCACGTAGCTTTCGGATTCGGAGAGCTGGCTCTGCGTCGCGTACTGGCACGCCGTCTGCGCGGTGGTCAGGCTGTCCGCGGCGCAGTATTCGGGGCCGCCGGCGTAGATCGCCGCGCCCTTGAACGTCGCGGAGTGCGCGAAGTGCATCTGTACCGCGAAGAAGGCGCCGGACGAGATACCGGCGACGAACACCTTGCTGGGATTGACGTTGTAGCTGGCCAGCGTCGTCACGCTCATCGCGTGGCGGTCGCGGCCGTGCGCGGCGGGTCCCGCAGGGACGCCGGACAGCGCATCGTGACCGCCGCATGAGGTGAGCGCGGCGGTCAATACGAGCGCCGCGACCAGGCTGCGCGCCTGTTGGTTCATGGAGAAGCCCCTTCCCGGTCGACCCGGTGACGACGGTGAGAAGTCTTTGGACCGACAAGCCCGTTAGTCGGAAATAGTGTTCATGCCTTCCCGAGCGAGGCGACCTCGCGCCGGAGAAAGGCTGCCCCGCGCAGTAGCCCGCACGGTGCGAAAAGCCGTCGCGTCGCGGGTCTCGATGATGCGCTGCCTTTCCGCCTTGTGGCTCGCCGGCGCGGTCGCGCTGAGCGCGGCCGGCTGCTCACGGACGACGGCGGGTCCGCCGCCCGGGCGGGCCGGTACGGTGATCCTCGGCGAGACGAGCGAACCGATCTCGCTCAACCCGCTGCTGCTCGAGGGCTTGTCCGCCGGGACGGTGGGGTCGCTGCTGTACTCGTACCTCGTGACCGTGGACGCGAGCGGGAGGCTCGTCCCCGACGCCGCGGCCGCGGTGCCGAGCGTGCGGAACGGCGGGATCTCGCGTGACGGGCTCACGATCACGTATCACCTGCGGCGCGGCATCCGCTGGCACGACGGCGCACCGCTGACCGCGCGCGACTGCGTGTACACGTTCCGCGCCATCATGGATCCGCACGTGCTCGTCCCGGACCGGCACGGCTACGATCGGATCGCGAGCGTCCGCGCGCCCGACCCGTACACGGTGGCCGTGCGGCTGAAACGACCCTTCAGCCCGCTCGTCGCGACGTTCCTCGAAGTCAACGCGAACTATCCGATCGTCCCGGAGCACCTGTTCCGACGCGCGCGCGATCTGAACCACCTCGATCCCGCGCGCTACACGGTCGGCAGCGGGCCGTACCGGCTGGTGCGCTGGGAGCGCGGCGACCGGCTCGTGCTGGACGCGAATCCGGCGTACTTTCTCGGGAAGCCGCGCGTGGCGCGGCTGATCCTGCGTTTCGTCCCGGATGCCGACACGATCGTCAACCAGCTCCGCACGCGCGAGTTGGACGGCGCGCTGAACCTGGAAGATCCCGCGCTGATCCGGCCGCTGAGCGCGATCCCGGGCGTCACGGTGACGAAGGCGCCCGCCTGGGGCGTCGCGATCGTGTACTTCAACGCGCAGCGCGGTGCGACGGCCGACCCGGCGCTGCGCCGGGCGCTCGCGCGCGCCGTCGACGCCGACGCCGTCGTGCGCCGCGCGACGCAAGGCGCGTACGGCGCGGCCCGTGCGTGGCGCGGGCTGTTCGGCGCGTACGACGCCGCACCGGAGCTGCCGCGCTACGATCCCGTCGCGGCGCGCGGGGCGCTGGACGCGCTCGGCTGGCGAACCGGCGCGAACCGCGTGCGAACGCGAAACGGCGTGCCGCTCGCGCTGACGCTCGTCTTTTCGAGCGCGCAGCCGCTGTACCGCATCGTCGCGACCGAGCTGCAGGCCGAGCTGCGCGCGGTCGGCGCCGACGTGTCGATTCGCGGCTATCCGCCGACGCAGTTCAAGGCGCCGGCCGGCGACGGCGGGCCGATGTTCGGCGGCCGGTTCGACCTCATCCTCGCCGACATCTACACGACCGGCGACGCCGACACGTCGTCGTACTTCACGTGCTCCGAACGTGCGCCGGCGGGCTTCAACATCTCGCGCTTGTGCGATCCCGTCTACGACCGCATCGCCGAGCGTGCGGAACGGGCCGCGGACCCCGCGGCGACGCGCGGCGACGTCGCGCGCATGGAGACGAGGCTCGTGCGCGACGGGCCGGCGATCGTGCTCGCCCAGCTGCGATTCGTCGGTGCGTTCGACGACCGGCTGCGCGGCTTCGCGGCGAGCCCGGTTACGCCGTACGCGGCGGCGTGGCGCTGGTCGCTCGCCGCGGCCGCGCACTGAGCGACGCGCGTCGCACGATGCGCGCGACGCCGTAGACGCCCGCCGCGATGACCAGCGTTCCGGCGATGCCGTACGCGAGGATCACGGAGAAGAAGCCGAGGATCGCAAGGTTCGTCCAGTCCAGGGAGAGCATGCCGATCGCGCATGCACCGGTGCCCGCGAGCGCGACGGCCCACGCGGCCGCGGGCACGGCAGGCAGCGCGGCCGCCGCTCCCGTCTCTAGGAGCCCGGTGGCGAGCGCCCAGAGCGAGACCGCCACGAGCGGCAGCGCGCCGGCGTGCGCGTGGCGCACGACGAGATATGCGACGGCGAGATCGGCGCTCGCGCTCGCGGCGGCGACGAACCGTGAGGCGCCGCGAACGTAGCCCGCGCGCGCGAACGCGACGGAGCACGCGGCATCGGCGACGAAGTACGTGGCCAACACCGCGGCGCCGGCGAGCGCCGATACGTGCATCACGATCCCCGCGATCGATGCCGCTGCGATCCCGCGAGCGACCAGCGCCGCTTCGCGGCGCCGCTTCCAGGAGGCGTCGAGCGGCGAACCGGCGGCGGACGCCCGATCCGGCATTCGCGGGTCCTTCACGCGGTCTTCGCGCGCCAGGCCGCCTCGCGCAGCGCGGCATGGCGGCAGATGCGCTCGAGCAGATCGGTCGCGGTCGCGCGCGCGATCCGGCGTCCGATCGCGGCGTCGAACAGCGCGCCGGCGAAGCCTCCCGGCGGCGTATACGCGCCCTCGAGGATGAAGCGCGTGCCGAGGTGCGCGATCCGAAACCGGATCGTTCCGTGAAACTGGGGCAGGAGCGGCGATGCCGCCGACCAGGTCAACGTGATCTCGTCGTGCCCGCGTCCGCGCTCGGTGCGGTCGTTCCGAATGCCGAACCCGACCCGGACACGCGCGCGCGCCGGTCCGGCACGCAGGACCGCGTTCGGACCGCCGCGCTCGCTCTCGAAGAGAAATTCTTCCACGTACTCCTGGGCGATCGCGAACGGGCAATCGGCGAGGCGCTCCACGCGGACCTTCGATGTCTTGGCCATGGCTACGACGATGCGCCGGCGGCGTGAAGAGCGTGTGAAGCGGCGGCGGCGAGATAGCGCGCCGGCGTGAACGGCCGCTCGCGCGAAGCCCCGGTTCCGTCCTCGGACGCAGGGTTCACGCCGCAATCACGAGCCCTTCACGAGCCTCCGAGAACGGGCGCCGGATCGGCCGGCGCGCGACGGTCCGGGACGGCGCTCTCGCGCCGGAAGAAGAGCGCTTTCGCGATTTCGATCAGGCCCAGATACGCGGCGACCAGCCCGCACAGGACCGCGAAGAACGCGCCCGGCAGCGGCACGAAGCCGATCCATCTCGCGAGCGGCGTGGACGGAAGCGCCACGGCGACCGCGACGACCGAAAGCGTCGATGCGAGGAGCTGCGGTGAGGGGCGGCTGGCGAAGAACGGCACGCGACGCGTGCGGATCAGAAAGATCACGAGCGATTGGGTCGCGAGCGACTCGACGAACCAGCCGGTCCGGAACAGCGCCTCGCCGGCGTGGAACAGCAGCAGCATCACGGCGAACGTGGCGAAGTCGAACACCGACGAAATGGGCCCGAACACCGCCATGAAGCGCTCGATGAAGCCCATGTCCCAATGCGCCGGACGGCGCAGCTGCGTGTCGTCGACGCGGTCGGTCGGGATCGCCATCTCGCTGATGTCGTAGAGCAGGTTGTTCAGCAAGATCTGCGACGGAAGCATCGGAAGGAACGGCAGGAACAGCGACGCGCCGGCGGCGCTCACCATGTTGCCGAAGTTCGACGACGTCGCCATCAGCACGTACTTCGTCGTGTTGGCGAAGATGCGGCGGCCCTCGACGATGCCGTCGGCCACGATGCCGAGGTCCTTCTCGAGCAGCACGATGTCGGCGGCGTCCTTCGCGACGTCGGCCGCCGTGTCGACGGAGATTCCGACGTCCGCATCGCGCAGCGCGACGCCGTCGTTCACGCCGTCGCCGAGAAAGCCGACGTCGGTCCCGCCCGATCGGGCCGCGCGCACGATCCGGGCCTTTTGCTCCGGCGTCGTGCGCGCGAAGAGCGTCGTACGGGGCAGCGCGGCGGCAAGCTCCGCGTCGCTCATCGTCGCGATCTGCGCGCCCGTCAGCGTCTCGCCCGCTCCCAGGCCGAGCGGCGCGCACGCCAGCTGCGCGGTGCGCGCGCTGTCGCCGGTGATGATCTTCACCGTGACGCCGAGCGCCTCCAGGCGCGCGACGCTCGAGGCGGCGTCGCTCTTCAGCGGGTCGCCGAAGGCCAGGACGCCTGCCGCGGTGAGGCCGCGCTCGTCGGCGGGATGGATCTCGGTCGCCCCGGGCGCATCGCGGCGCCCGACGCCCAGCGCGTGCACGCCGCTGTCGAGAATTCCATCGACGACCGCCGCGAACGCGTCGTCCTGCGCGGACAGCCGTGCGAGGATCGATTCGGGCGCGCCTTTCACGACGATGAAGCGCCGGCCGCTCGCGTCTTCCGCGAGCGCCGACGCGCACCGGCGCTCGTAGTCGAACGGCACGCGGTCCAGCACCCGATACGCCGCCGCCGCGGCGCGCTGCGCCGGCGAAGCGCCGTCCCAGAGCGCGCGGTCGAGCACCGATCCGCCCGACGTCCCCTCTCCGCTCGCCGCGACGTCCGAACAGAGAAGTCCCAACACCGTCGGATCGGCGGCGATCGTACCACGCGCGTCGGTCGCGTAGCGGAACTCGATCCGCCCTTCGGTGAGCGTCCCGGTCTTGTCGGTGAAGAGCAGCTCGACGTTTCCGAGATCTTCGATGCTGACGAGGCGCTTCACGATCACCGACCGGCGGGCGAGGCGCCGCGCTCCCACGGACAGGCTGACCGAGACGATCGCCGGCAGCAGTTGCGGCGTGATCCCGATCGCGACCGCGAGGGCGAAGAGCAGCGACTCGAGCCACGAGCGATGCAGCAGAGCGTTGCATGCGAAGATCCCGGCGCACATGGCGACGGTGATGCGCACGAGCAGGAGCGAGAAGCGTTCGAGCCCGCGCTGAAACGCGGTTTTCGGCGGGGCGTGGCCGAGCGCTCGCGCGACGGACCCGAGCACGGCGGAGGCCCCCGTCGCGACGACGACGCCCGTGCCCGCGCCGTTCTTCACGACCGTGCCGAGATACGCGCAGCATGGGATGCCGAGCGCCGCGGGCGGCGAGCCGACGGCTTGCGGCGATTTGTCGGCGGGCAGCGCCTCGCCGGTCAGCGCCGACTCGTCGCACGCGAGGTCGTGCGCGGCGATCAGGCGCAGGTCGGCCGGGACGATGTCGCCCGTCGAGAGGACGACGACGTCGCCCGGCACGACGTCGTGCACGTCGATCTCGCTCCGCGCGCCGTCGCGCACCACGAGCGCGCGACGGCGCACCCGGGCGCGCAGATCGTCGATGGCTTTCGCGGACGTGTACTCGTTCGCGAACGCGAGTCCGACCGACAGCGAGACGATGGCGAGGATGATGGCGGCGTCCGGGCGGTCGTGCAACGTGATCGAAAGGACGGCCGTGGCGATCAGCAGGATCAGGAACGGGTTCGCGAGCTGCCGCAGCAGGACGCCGAGCGCGCTCGCGCGCGACTCGCCGACGGCGTTCGCGCCGTGCTCGCGCAGGCGCTCCGCGGCTTCGGGAGCGCTCAGCCCGCGCTCGCTCGAGCCGAGCGCGCGCAGCGCTTCGGCCGGCGCCAGCGTCGCGGCCGTGCGAAGGTCGACCGCCGGCCCATCGTGTGACGTGATCGGCACCCGCTCAGCATGCATGTCCGGCGTGCGGGTGGCGGTGAAGGGCCGGTGAAGCGAGCGACGCCGCTCGTTCGCACGCCGTTCGCGGCTCGGGCCGCGAAGCGCTTAAGGCGAGGCCTGTTCGCGCACGCGTGCCGCGCGCACGGCGGGCCGCGCGCCGAGCGCGACGGCGGCGACCACGACCGGGATCGCCCATAGCACGACGGCGACGTTTCCGCCGCGTTCGTCGAGCCCGCCGACCGCGAGCGCGGCCGCCAGATACACGACCCACGTGACGCCGTTCAGCACCATCCCGCCGTTGAACCCGAAGCGCAGCGTGTCGGCGAAGAACTCCATCGTGCGGGCGAGCGTGCCGGACATGTACGTCGTCGAGGCGCCCGCGAGGTGGACATCGTGCGTGATCCCGCTCTGCACGCCCATCGCGGCGGAGCCGACGGCCAAGAGCAACGCGGGATCCGGCGCGGGCAGCAGCGTCCAGCACACGGCGAACGCGAGCAGCAGCGCGATCTCGACCACGAACGGCACCGCGACCTTCGCGGGCCACGGGTCCTTTTCGCTCGACTCGGCTCCGACGAGCGTTCCCACGAACGCTCCTGCGGCGAACGCCGCGATCGAGAGGCCGGCGTGCACGGTGTCGGCGAGGTGCCGTCCGCCGGCCGAGAGCCCCAGGATGACCGTGTTGCCGGTCATGTTGGCGGTGAAGGCGTGAAGCCGCAGGTAGGATGCCGCGTCCATCGCGCCGCCGCACGCCGCGAGCGCGACGAGAAACGCGTCCCGCACCGTGTCGGATCTCCGCTTCACCCGCTTCTCCGCTGCCGCTCGCCGGTTCACGCTCCGAGAGCTATACCCGGCGAGCGGCGCGCGCGGCTGGGCCTACGGCGAGGTGAGCGAGATCAGCGAGAGCGTCGCGAGATCGACCCCGTAGCTCCCCGGGCCGACGAGATCGTTCGGAGCGGCGCAGATGACGCTGTCGCCCGGTCCCCAGATGACGACCAGCCCCGGCGGTCCGCACGGCGTCTGCTGCAGGCCGTAGTTCTCGAGCAGTTGCGCGCCGGCGCTCGCGGGCTCGACCTCGTACGAGGGATAGACCTCTTCGGTCGTCGCGTCGACGATCGCGCCTTCGAGCACCGCTGCCGACAGCGCGCCGATCGCGAACGGGCCCCAGAAGCCGCCGCCCCAGTAGAGCGGCGCCGGATACCAGACGACCCCGTGATTCCAGCCCCAGCCGTTCCAGCCGTGCGGATTCCGCACGACGGGGCCGTACCGGCGGCGTGCCGGCGCACCCGGACGTCCGGGCGGCGTGCGCGGGCGCGCAGCCGGCGGGGCGTGCGGACCGACGTCGTTCGGCAGGTTGAACCCGCGCGCCGGCGCGACCGGGGCGCGGTTCGGCGCCGGCCGCGTCACCGGGGCCGGGCGCGGCGCCGGGGCCGGACGCGGGGCGGGCGCCGGGCGCGGAGGCGCGGGGCGTGCTTGCGCGGACGCCGCGGACGGCGTCGCCAGCGTGACCGCGACGACGAGCGCGGCGCGGCGCAGCGCGCTCATCGCGACACCTCGTCGAGCGTGCCCTTCACGGTGACGTACGTGCCGTGGACGGTGCGCAAGACGGCGAGCGTCGTTCGCGGCGCCAGCTCTTGCGACGAGCGCGGAAGGCGCTGCGCCGAATCGGTGAGGTTGAAGAAGAGCGCGCCGTGCGCGATCGGGATCGGACTGGTCGTGCCGTGCTGCCGCAGCGTCGCCGCGTACGGCAGGCAGCGTTCGAGCGCGCCGGAGAACGAGCATGCGCCCGCGCTCACAACCAGCGTACCGGCTCCGTCTCGAGTGAGGATGCGCAGCGTTTGTCGCGTGAAGCGCAAGTCGACGCCGGCGTACGTCTTCACGGAGCCGTTCGACTGCTGAACGAGCGCGACGCCCTTGGCCGACGCGGGCGCCCACGAAACGCAGGCGAGGACCGCGCTCGCCGCAGCGAGCGCTCGGACCGGGGACGGGTGGACGATTCCATGCATGCTGCGCAGCGTAGCGAGCGAATGGGCGGATCCGAAGAACGGCGCGTGAACGCTCAGCGCGCGCCGGCGAGGCGGCGCATCGTTTCGACGACGCTGTCCGGATCGAGCCCGAGCGAGTCGATGCCGTGACGGATGAGGAACGCGGCGACCTCGGGATAATCCGAGGGCGCCTGGCCACAGATGCCGATCGGGCGCGCGTTGCGCTTCGCGCCGGCGATCGCTTGGCGCAGCGTCTCCAGCACGCCCGGGTCGCGTTCGTCGAAATCGAACGCGACGAGCTCGGAGTCGCGGTCGACGCCGAGCACGAGCTGCGCGAGATCGTTCGATCCGATCGAGAAACCGTCGAAGACCCGTGAAAAGGCGTCGATCTGCACGACGTTGTTCGGGATCTCGCACATCACGTAGATCTGCAGACCGTTCTCGCCGCGGCGCAACCCGAGCTCGGCCATCCGCGCGACGACGCGCTCGCCTTCCTCGACCCGCCGGCAGAAGGGGATCATCAGCACGACGTTCCGCAACCCGACCGTGTCGCGGACGCGGCGCATCGCCGCGCATTCGAGCGCGAAGCCGTCGGCGTACGCGGGATGCGCGTAGCGGGCCGCGCCGCGAAAGCCCAGCATGGGGTTGTCTTCCGTGGGCTCGAACGGCGCGCCGCCGGCGAGCCGCGCATACTCGTTCGTTTTGAAGTCCGACATGCGGACGATCACCGGCTTCGGATAGAAGGCCGCCGCGATGCGGCCCACGCCGTCCGCCAGCGTTCGAACGAAGAATTCGGACGGCGAGCCGAACGCCGCCGTCCGGCCGGCGATCTGCGCGCGCACGGCCGGGTCGTCGACGCGTTCCGGGTGCGCGAGCGCCATGGGGTGGATGCCGATCGCGCTCGACACGATGAACTCGATGCGCACCAGCCCCACCCCGTCGTTGGGCAGCGCGCTGAGCTCGAAGGCCGCGTCGGGATCGGCGAGGATCAGCGTGATCTTCACGGGCGGACGGGGGATCGTCGCGGCGTCGAGCTCGGTGCGCTCGTACGGAATGCGCCCCGGATAGACGCGGCCGACGTCGCCTTCGGCGCACGACACCGTCGCGTCGTCGCCGTCGTGGAGCTTGGCGGTCGCGTTCCCCGCGCCCACGACGGCCGGGATCCCCAGCTCGCGGGCGACGATCGCGGCGTGGCAGGTGCGCCCGCCGCGGTCGGTGACGATCGCCGAGGCGATCTTCATCACCGGCTCCCAGTCCGGCGTCGTCGTCGGCGCGACGAGAATCTGCCCGGCGCGGAACGCAGCCAAGCCGGCGGCGTCGCGGACGACGCGCACGGAACCGGCGGCGACCGCCGTGCCGACGGCGCGCCCGGTCACCAGCGGAGCGGGCGGAGCGGCGATGCGGTACGTGACCGCTCGCACGGCGCGTCGCTGCGCGGCGCCGGTCTCAGGGCGTGCCTGGACGATGAAGATCGAACCGTCGACGCCGTCCTTCGCCCACTCGACGTCCATCGGAACGCCGTAGTGGCGCTCGATCGCGATGCACGCGCCGGCGAGCTCCAGCACGTCCTCGTCGCGCAGGCACGGCAGCCCACGGTCGCCGGGCGGGGTCGGCACGTTGCGCGTCGCCGCCTCCAGCGTGTCGTCGCCGCCGTACACCAGCTTCGACTGTTTCTCGCCGAGACGGCGGCTCAGGACCGCGCGAAAGCCTTGCTCGTAGGTCGGCTTGTGGACCATGAACTCGTCGGGATCGACGCTGCCCTGCACGACGCTCTCTCCCAGCCCGTACGAGCCGGTGATCAGCACGACGTCGGGAAACCCCGTCTCCGTATCGATCGTGAACGCGACGCCGCTCGCCGCGAGGTCGGAGCGGACCATCTTCATCACGCCGACCGACAGCGCGACCTTGAAATGGTCGAACCCGTTGTCGACGCGGTAGTGGATCGCGCGCTCGAGGAACAGGCTCGCCAAGCAGCGGCGGTACGCTTCGAGGACGTTTGCTTCGCCGCGAACGTTCAGAAACGTTTCGTGCTGCCCGGCGAAGCTCGCGCTCGGAAGGTCTTCGGCGGTCGCGGAGCTGCGCACGGCGACGGAGACGCCGGGTCCGTATTGCGCGCACAGCTCGGCGTATGCCGCGACGATCTCGCCGCGCAGCGCTTCCGGGACGGGAAGCGCGACGACGAGGGCGTGCGCGCGCGCGGCGCGATCGCCCAGGTCCGCGACGTCGGCGGCGTCGAGGCCGTCCAGGATCGCATGCAGCCGCTGCCATGCGCCCGCGGCGTCGAGCACGAAGCGGTAGGCGTCCGCCGTGACGGCAAAGCCGTTCGGAACGCGCACGCCGGAAGCCGCCAAGTCGCGATACATCTCGCCCAGCGAGGCGTTCTTGCCGCCGACGATTGCGACGTCGGCGTTCGCGATCGTGCGGAACGGGCGAATGAACCGGCGTTCGCTCAGCGCATCCGCATGCGGGGGGGCCGGCGTCCGCGCCTCCGCGCTCGCGCTCATTTGAAGCGGCGCTGCTGCGAGCGTGCAGTCGGTTTCGCCGCGTGCGAGGGCAGCTCGGCGCGCTTGCGCGCCGTCCGGGTCGTCTCGTGGTGCGGCGCGGCTTCGAGCGCGGCGACCGCGCGATTGTGCTGTTCGACCGCGGTCTCCGGCTCGCGCCAGGCCACGATCTCCGGGGGCTTGCGTTCCGGCGCACGCGGGATCTCCGCCGGGACGCCGAGCGCGATCGGAAACACGGGGATCGCGTGTCCGAACCCGAGCTCCGCGCGCGTGGCGGGCAAGGACAGCCATGCGCGGGCGGAGCCGATCGGGCACGTTCCCAAACCCATCGCGTGCGCGACGAGCATGAGGTTCTCGGCGGCGAGACAGCAGTCTTCGGCGGCTTGGCGCTCGTCCGACGTCGCGCAAACCACGATCAACGTCGAGGCCCCGTGGAAGAGCGACTCCTCCGGGCCGGCATGCGCGCGGCGCGCCTCCGGTGCGAGCGTCGCGCTCGCCTCGCGCAGATGCGCGATCGCGCGCCGCGAGAACGACTCGAGCAGCTCGCCGCCCTGAAAGACGGCGAACGCCCACGGCTGCAGGTCGAGGGCGCTCGGCGCCATGACCGCGGCGCGCAGCAGCTCCTCGACGAGAGTGCGGTCGACGACGTCGCTCGTGTACTTGCGCACGGCCCGCCGCTCGCGGATCGCGGACGCGACATCCACGGTCGCGGCGGAGCGAGGGTGAAACGCCGTCGTGTGAGGCGCGATCATGAGAAACCTCCGTAGGAGCAGCGGCCGGCCGCAGCGGCCGGCCGCGTACGCAGCGTACCGGCGCGCTGCGAACGCGCGGTGAGCGCGCTGCGCCGAACGCCTTCACGATCGCTTCACCCGCCGTTCTCAGCGCGCTGCGACGATGGGGGCGCGGGCCGAATCGCCGGCCCGGCTCCCTCGATCGAAAAAGGCACAACGAATGAAAACCGATCTAATGCTCCAAGAGGACGTGGCCGACGAGCTCGCGTTCGACCCGAGCGTCGACTCCTCGAACATCGGCGTCGCCGCGAAGGACGGGATCGTGACGCTCACCGGACGCGTCGACACGTACGCCGAGAAGATCGCTGCCGAAAAGGCTGCGAAGCGCGTCGCCGGCGTCAAAGCGATCGCTTCCGAGATCGACGTCGAGATCGCCGCCTTCCGGAAGCGTGACGACACCGAGATCGCCGCCGCCGCGGTGAACGTCCTCGACTGGGACACGATGATCCCGGCCGACAAGATCAAGGTCAAGGTCGAGCACGGCTGGCTCACCCTCGACGGTCAGGTGCCGTGGCAGTACCAGAAGGACGCCGCCGAGCGCGCGGTCTCCAATCTGGTCGGCGTCCGCGGCGTCAGCAACCTCATCCTCGTCGCCCCGACCGTTCGCAGCAGCGAGGTCGCGGAGAAGATCCGCAAGGCGTTCGAACGGACCGCGGATCTCGACGCGAACCGCCTAACGGTCGACGCCAGCGACGGTACGGTGACCCTGCGCGGGCACGTCCGCTCATGGGCCGAGCACGACGAAGCGGGCCGCGCCGCGTTCGCGGTCTCTGGGGTCTCGCGCGTCGACAACCTCACGACCGTCGGCGCGTAGAGCGTCGCCGTGGCGCGCGCGGTGTTTCGCTCGCTGCTGGTTCCGCTCGACGGATCGGCGTCGGCCGACGCCGCGTTGCGCTTGGCGTTGCGGCTCGTCGCACCCGACGGCGAGGTGCTGGTCGCGCATTCGATCGACCGCACCGCGATCGCCGTCGCGTGCGCCGAGCCGTACGGCGCTTCCCTCGGTCCGGCGCTGGACGCATTCGAGGCCGATCAACGGGCGATCTTCGCTACGGCGCTCTCGACGGCCGCCGCTGCGGGCGTTCGCTGCGCCACCGCGTCGCTCGACGGTTCGCCGGCTCGAGCCGTCGCGACGTGCGCGCGCGCCCACGGAGTCGAGGCGATCGCGATGGGAACGCACGGGCGGCGCGGACTCGCGCGGCTGATCTTGGGCAGTACGGCGGCCGGCGTGCTCGACGCGGCGGAGTTGCCGGTCTTCGTGGTCGACGAACACAGCGCCGCGCAGGTGCCGGCGGCGTTTCGCAGCGTGTTCGTCGGCGTCGACGCTTCGCCCGCATCGCGGCGCGCGGTCCGGTTCGCGATCGACTTGGCCGCACACGACGGCGGCGCCGTGTTCTTCGCGAACGTCGTGCAGGACGCGATGCCCGCCGACGAGGCGTCTCTGTCCGAGGCGTGCAGCGACGCGCGCGCCGCCGGCGTCTCCGCCGACTCCGCCGTCCTCCACGGCGACCCGGTCGAGGCGCTCTTGATCGCCGCGCAGGCGCGAAAGGCTGATCTCATCGCGATCGGCGCCCACGGCCGGGCCCGGCGGCCGTTCCGTCTCGGCAGCGTCGCCGAAGCGGTCGCCCGCACCAGCATGGTGCCTGTGCTCGTCACCCCGCCCGCCTCGACGGCCTCTTAAGCAAACGCGAAGCTGTTCTTCACCGAAGCTTCGCATCCGTCAGGTACCGTACGAGCATGGCCGGTTTGGAAGCGGTTCGCCCTCGCCGTGATGAGGCTCCGAGGTTCGACGTCTGGCTCGACGTGCGCGGCGCCGACGGCGGCGGGCTGTGCGGCGATGCCGTCGCGACGCGCGAGCTGAACCGCGAACGCATCGCGCTCGTCGTCGTCGACGTCCTGGGATGCGGGAGCGCCCGCGCGGCGCGCTCCGCTTCGATCGCCGCTCACCTCGTCGCCCTGCTCGCGCTCGAGCTGCCGCCGTGCGCGGCGCTGCGACGTGCCGATCGCGAGCTGCGGCTGGGCGGATGGGAGAACGATCTTCCGCCGCTCACGACCATCTTCGCGGGCGTTCTCGACGCGCGCGCCGGACGGCTGCGGTACGCGAGCGCCGCGCACGAAACCGCACTGCTGATCTCGGCCGGCGGCGCGCATCGGCACCTTCCCTGCACCGGCCCCGTCGCGGGACTGTTCTTCGACGCGGCGTTCGGCGAACGTGACGTGCCGGTGAGTCTCGGCGACACGCTGGTCGCGGTCACCGACGGGGTGGCGGACAGCCGCGCCGACGGCGCGTTCTTCGGCTCGGCCGGAACGTACCGCACCGCGGTTCGTGCGCTGACCTTCGGCGCCGATCCGGCTCGTGCGATCGTCGCGGCCGCGCGGCGTCACGCGACGGCGCGACGCGACGATGCGGCGGCGCTCGTCGCCCGCATCACGGCGTGAGGAGCGCGCCGAGGTCGACGCGCATGACGAGCACGCCTTCCTCGCAGCGCTCCACCGCGACGGGAAGCTTCGCGTCGCGCAACAGCGAGAGCATCGCCGCGTTCGACCACAGCAACTCCGCGACGGCATATCGGATCCCGCGGCGGCGCAACGCGGTGAAGAGCTCGCGGCGCAGCGCGGTCCCCACCCCGCGCCCTTGCCACCCGTCGGCGACGGCGAACGCGACCTCCGCACCGTCGCCGTCGAACAGCGCGGCGTACGCCTCTCCGACGATGCTGCCTCCGGCGTCGCAGGCCACAAACGCGATGCTGTCGTCGCCCGGCTCGATCTCGCGCCGGAGCTCGGCGATCGCTTCGCTTCGCGGGACGGTGCCCAGGAACCGGCGTTCGAGCGACCGCGCCGAGAGCGCGGCGACCATTGCGGCGATCCTCGGCGGATCGGCCGCCGTCGGGCGGCGTACCACGACCGGGGGAGCCGATACGGTCATGACGCTACGATCCGGCAAGGGCGTGCAATCGCGGTGAACGACGCTCGCGCCGCGCTTCCGACCGTCTTCACAGACAGCGAGCGAGCGGAGGGCGCGACCCGTACGTCCCCGAACCTCCGCTACACGGTGGAACCGAGCGCGCGAACGGTCCTCGTCGTCGACGACGAGCCCGCGCTGATCGAGGTGCTCAGCGGCTATCTGGAGGGCGAAGGCTTCGCGGTGGTCAGCGCCGCGGACGGTCCCGGCGCGGTGGCGGCGTTCGAAAAAGAGCAGCCGGATCTCGTGCTGCTCGACCTCACGCTTCCCGTCTTTCCGGGGACCGAAGTCCTGCGGCGGATCCGCGCGTTGCGCGACGTGCCGGTGATCATGCTGACCGCGCGCACCGACGAGATCGACCGCGTGCTCGGACTCGAGCTCGGTGCCGACGACTACATCGGCAAGCCGTTCAGTCCGCGCGAGGTGGTCGCCCGCGTGAAGACCGTGCTGCGGCGCAGCGAGCGCGCGAACGCGCCGTCCGGGCGGCAGCGCCGCATCGGCGACATCGTGATCGACGCGGCCGCGCACGAGGTTCGCGTCGCCGGCAAGCCGGTTTCGCTGACGCCGACGCAGTTCAAGCTGCTCTCCGTGCTCGCCGATCACGTGGGACAGACGCTCACCCGCGACCAGCTCCTCGATCGGCTGAGCAACGACTCCGAGGTCTTCGATCGCACGCTCGATCGCCACATCGCGAACCTCCGCGCCCGCATCGAGCACGATCCGGCGAATCCGCGCTACGTCGTGACGGTCTTCGGCGTCGGCTACAAGATGATGGAACCGCGATGAGCCGCCTGATCCACGACGTGCGCAACCACCTCGCCGTCGCCGTGGCGAACGTCGAAGCCTTCCGCGACCGCATCCTGGAACCCACGCCGGAGCGGCTCGAGACGGTGCTGCGCGCGCTCGCCGCCGCCGACCAGCTCCTCGCCGACGCGCGCGCACCCGAAGACCGCAGCACCGCCGAGGCGCCATGAATTCTCGCGACGCGCGGCTCGGACAGGCGATGGAGCGCGGCGAGCAGGAGCACTTGCAGGTTCTCCTGGAGGCCGCTCCGATCGCGATCGTGCTGATCGACGACGAAGACCGCATCGCGCTCGTGAACCGTCAGACGGAGCGGCTCTTCGGCAGTCCGCGCGCCGAGCTGCTGCGCCGGCCGTTCGATGCGATCGTGCGCAGCGAGGACGAGCGTCCGTGGCGTGACGTCGCGCGCGGAACCGAGAGCGCGGTTCCGCACGAGTTCGTCGCGATACGCGAAGGCGGCGCGACCGTGCCCGTCGACGTCGGGTTCAACGCGATCGCGACGGCGGAAGGCGAATACGTTCTCGCGGCGATCACCGACGTGAGCGAGCGGAAAGGCGCCGAGGAGCATCTGCGGATGATGCTCGAGGCGGCGCCGAACGCGCTGGTCGTGAGCGATGCCGGGGGCCGGATCACGCGGGTGAACGCCGAGCTCGAAGAGCTCTTGGGCTACTCCCGCAGCGAGCTGCTCGGGACGCCGATCGAGCGTCTCGTCCCGCAGCGCTTCCGCGGCGCGCATCCGGTGCTGCGCGAGCGCTACGTCGCGGCGCCGACCGCGCGCCCGATGGGAGCGGGGCGCGACCTGTTCGCGGTCCACAAGGACGGCAGCGAGATCCCGGTCGAGATCGGTCTCGCGCCGATCACCACGCCCCGCGGCGACTTCGTGCTGGCCTCCGTCATCGACATTCGCGAGCGCAAGCAGATGGAGGAGCTGCGTCTGCTCTCCGTCGGCGAGCATCGCCGGCGCGTCGACGCGGAGGCCGACCGCGACCGCGCGCGCGACGCCTCGCAGCTGAAATCGCAATTCGTCGCGACGATGAGCCACGAGCTGCGCACGCCGTTGAACGCGATCATCGGGATGACGGAGCTGCTGACCGCGACGGCGCTCGACGAACGCCAGCGCGGATACGTCCGGCGCATCAACGAGTCGGCCGAAGCGCTGCTCGGCATCATCAGCGGGATCCTGGAGTTTTCCAAGATCGAAGCGGGCAAGATCGAGCTCGCCGACGAGGAGTTCTCGATGGAGAGCGTCGTCGCGGGCGCCGCCGACGTGCTGGCCGGGCAGGCGCGCACGAAAGGCATCGGGCTGCACGTCTACGTCGACCCGCTGATCCCGGCCGTCCTGTGCGGGGACGCCGACCGGCTGCGGCAAGTGCTGCTGAACCTCGTCGCGAACGCCGTGAAGTTCACCGACCAAGGGCGCGTGGTGGTGCGCGCCTTGCCGGCCGAGATCGGCGCACGCAGCGCGATGGTGCGGTTCGAGGTCCAGGACAGCGGGATCGGGATCGGGGGCGACGTGCTGCCGAAGCTCTTCCAGCCTTTCGTGCAGGCCGACAGTTCGTCGTCGCGCTCGTACGGCGGTACCGGCCTGGGCCTTTCGATCGCGAAGCGCGTGGTCGAGGCGATGCACGGCGACATCGGCGTGACGAGCGAGATCGGCTCCGGCTCGCTGTTTTGGTTCGACGCCAAGTTCACGCGCCCGCGCGTCGTCGAGACGACGCCGCGCATCGTCGGCGCGGGCGCCCTCGTCGCGTCCGAGGACGACGCGTTCGCGGAGATCGTCGAACGGTACGTTGCAGCATGGGGCATGGTGTCGCGCCGAGTCTGCGCGCTCGACGATGCCGCCGACATCGTGCTCGACGCGCCGTCGGAGGACACGCCCGATTGGGTGGCGATCGTCGACGTCGACTCTCCGCACGGTCAAGCGATAGCGGCCGCGCTTCGCGAGCTGCCGCGGCTGGGGCCGGCGCGGGTCGTGACGATCGGGCCGGAGGAAGCGCTGGCCGAGCCGCTGCGGCCTTCGGATCTCTTCAACGCCGTCATCGACGCGCTCGCGAGCGCGAATGCGCGCCGCAAGGCCGGCTCCTCCGTGCCGGTGGCGGTGACGTCCGCGGCGGCCGGGACGACGGTGCTGGTCGCCGAGGACAACGCGAACATGCACGAGGTGCTCGTCCACCAGTTCGACGCGCTCGGCGTGAAGGTTCGCATCGTCTCCGACGGCGCGCAGGCGGTCGGCGCGGTGCGCCGCGAGCACTACGACGTCGTCTTCATGGACGTTCAGATGCCGAACGTGGACGGCTTCGAGGCGACGCGCAGAATCCGCGACGACGAACGCAAGACCGGCAAGCACGTCCCGATCGTCGCCATGACGGCGAACGCGTTCAAGGAGGATCGCGACGCCTGCCTGGCCGCCGGCATGGACGACTACCTCGCGAAGCCCGTCCGTCTCGAATCGCTGCGCGCGACGCTCGCGCGCTGGTCGCCGGCGCTGCGCTGACGCCGCAACACCGGATCACTCGAAGCGCAGCGCGTCGATCGGGTTCAGGTGCGCCGCCTTGGACGCGGGGTAGTAGCCGAAGAAGACGCCGGTGAGCGCCGAGAACGCGAAGGCCAGCACGATCGACTCGGGCGGCACGACCATCGGCCAGTGTCCGAACGCCGAGACGCCGGCCGCGCCGGCGATCCCGATCAGGATCCCGATTCCGCCGCCGGCGCTCGCGAGCACGACCGCTTCGATGAGGAACTGTTCGAGGATCGCCCGAGAGCGCGCCCCGACCGCGATGCGGAGGCCGATCTCGCGCGTCCGTTCGGTGACGGAGACCAGCATGATGTTCATGATGCCGATCCCGCCCACCACGAGCGAAACAGCCGCGACCCCGGCGAGAAGGTACTCCATGACCGATGCGGTCGCGGAGGCGGCGTTCGCGATGTCCTGCAGGCTGCGCACGCTGAAGTCGTCGTCTTCGCCTGCGACGATACGATGGCGCTGCTCGAGCAGCAGACCGATTTCGTTCTCCACCGGCACGATCGACGAGACGTCGTCGGCCGAGACGGCGATGGCGTTCACGAACGTATTTCCGGTGAGCCGCTCGAGCGCCGAGGTGTACGGGATCACGATCGCGTCGTCCTGATCCTGCCCCGCCGCGCTTTGTCCACGCGCTGCCAGCACGCCGATCACCGTGAACGGAACGTTCCGCACCAGCACGGTCTTGCCGAGCGGCGAAACGTTCGGGAAGAGGTTGTCGACGACGGTCTGACCGAGGACGCAGACCTTGGCCGAGCTCGCGACGTCCGCGTCGGTGAAGAATGTTCCCGACGACAAGCTCCACTCGCGGATGTACGTGAACGTCGGGGCGACGCCGGCGACGGCGGTGGACCAGTTGTTCCCGTTCGCGACGACTTGCGTGCGAACCGACACGGCAGGGGTGACGGCGGCGACGTGCGGCAGCGTGGCGATGGCGAGCCCGTCGCCCGGCGTGAGCGTCGAAGCGGCGCCGGTCCCCGTGCGCACGCCGTTCAGCGTCACGTTGCCGGGGATGACGATCACGAGGTTGCTCCCGATGCCGTTGATCTGCGCCGCGATGGACGCGCGCGCGCCCGCTCCGATCGCGACGGTGATCACGACCGCGGCGACGCCGATGATCACGCCGAGCATCGTCAGCAGCGAACGCACGCGATTGCGGACGAGCGCGCGCCACGCGATGCCGATCAGGGTCCGAAGGCTCATACCGGCACCGTCTGCAGCGCCGCCGAGCTCGCGGGCACGTCGCCGACGATGCGGCCGTCGCGAAAGGTCACGATGCGCTTCGCGCGGCGCGCGACGTCGGGCTCGTGCGTGACGAGCAGCACCGTGATGCCGCGCTCGGCGTTCAGCCGCGCGAAGAGACTCATGATCTCCTGAGACGACTTCGTGTCGAGCGCGCCCGTCGGCTCGTCGGCGAGGATCAGGCCCGGGTCGTTCACGAGCGCGCGCGCGATGGCCACGCGCTGCTGTTGCCCGCCGGACATCTGGTTCGAAGCGTGATCCGCCATATCTGCGACGCCCACGACGCGCAGGGCCTCCAGCGCGCGCGCGCGCCGCTCGCGCTCCGGGACGCCGGCGTAGATCATCGGCAGCTCGACGTTCTCGGCCGCGGTGGTGCGCGCCAGCAGATTGTAGGACTGAAACACGAACCCGAGCCGGCGCGAACGGAGATCGGCGAGATCGTCCGCGTCGAGCGCCGCGACGTCCTCGCCTTCGAACCAATAGCGGCCGGACGAAGGACGGTCGAGCAGGCCGATCATGTGCAGAAGCGTCGACTTGCCGGAGCCCGAGGCTCCGGTGACGGCGACGAACTCTCCGTGCTCCAGCGTGAGGTCGACGCCGTCGAGCGCGACCGTCGCTTGGCCGCCGTACGCGTAGAGCTTCGTGAGCTTCTCGAGCCGCACGACCGGCGCGGTCATCGGCCGCCGCGATTCATCGCGCCGGCTTGCCGCACGAGCGCCGCCGCCTGCTGCGCCGCGCCGGGCGGCGCCGTGTCGTCGGCGACGACGAGCCCGTCGCCGGGGCGCAGCGCCGCACGCTCGGGAACGACGGCCGCCTGCGTGCCGCTCACGAGCACGATCCGCACGCGCACGGCGTCGGGCGCACCCGCGCGCAGCACGAACAGCCCGCCCGCGCGTCCGGCGACGATCGTGCGCGTCGCGGACGCCGTCGTCATCCCCCATGCCGAACCGGGCGTGCCGCTCGTCGCGGCATGCGCGGCCCGCACGCCGGCGGGCGGTGCGTACTGCAGGGCGGCGAGCGGCACGATCAGGCCGTTCTGCGCTTTCGCGACGTGGATCGACGCGTTCGCCGTCATGCCCGGATACAGCGCGCCGTCGCGATTGTCGACGTAGACGACGGTGTCGTAGGTCACGACGTTGTTGAGCGTCGTCGGATTGCGCCGCACCTGATAGACCGTCCCGTGGAACGTCCGGTTCGGGTACGCCAGAACGGTGAAGTCCGTGACGTCGCCCGGCACGACGCCGCCGATGTCGGGCTCGCCGACCGAGATGTCGACCTGCATCTTCGAGAGATCTTGGGCGATCGTGAAGAGCGTCGGCGTCTGGAAGCTCGCCGCGACGGTCTGGCCGACCGAGACGTTGCGCGCGATCACGGTGCCGTTCACCGGCGAGGCGATGACGCTCTGCCGGAGGTTGTACGCCGCCTCATCGACTTGAGCCGACGCCCCGGTGGCCTGTGCGCGCGTCGCGGCGGCTTGCGCAGCGGCGCTTTGCGAGGTGGCGACGTCGGCGGCGACCGCCGCGTCCGCCGCCGCGAGCTGCGCGCGCGCCTGATCGACCGCCAGCTTCGCCGCGTCGTACGCCGCCGCGGCGGCCACTTGGTTCGACGCGTCGCCGTCGTATTGGCTCTGCGCGATGTAGCCTTCGTCGAGCAGGGCGCGATCGCGGCGGAGCGTCTCGTTCGCGAGCCCGAGCGCGGCCTTCGCTTTCGCGACTTGGGAGACCGCCGAGTCCAGCGCGGCGCGCGCAGCGGCCGCGTTGCGGCGCGCCGATTCGGCGGTCGCGCGAGCGCTGCGCGTGCTCGCGACGCCCGCGCCGTATTGGCTCTCGTACGTGGCCCGCGTCGCCCGCGCTTGGCTCAGCGCGTCGCGGAACGTCGTCGGGTCGATCTTCGCCATGACTTGGCCGGTGCGCACCGGAGCGTTGTAGTCGACGTCCAGCTCGGCGATCGTCCCGGAGACCTGCGTCCCCACGAGGATCAGGTTCTGGGGGTTGACGGTTCCCTCCGCGGTGACGGTCTGAATCAGCGTCCCGCGCTGCACGGGCACCGTCACGTAGTGCGGCGCGGGCACGCTGCGAAGCCGGAGCGCGAGCCCGGCGACGGCGGCGATCGCGAGCGCGGCCGCGATCAGCCACGGGAGCCGGCGGCGGCGCCGGTGGGCGGCGCGCGGCGGCGGGACCGCGCTGCGCGGCTCGGAAAGCGTGCCGTTCGGCGGCGGAAGAAGGGCGGCCATGCGAGGAACGTAGGGACGCGGCGTGTCGACGCGATGAACGGACGAGGAGCGGCCGTTCACGACCCGTTCTCGCGGCGCGGCGAGGATCGTCGGCATGTCCGACGATGCGATGCCGGCGGTCGCGCAGACCGGCGCGGCGACGCTCACGCCTACGCGGCGCGTCCCGTGGGCCGCGCTGCTCCTCGTGCTCCTCGCGCTGCTCGCGCTCGCGGGCGCGCTCGTCGCCGTCCGCGGGCTGTCGGCGCGCGGAGCCGCGCCGGCGACCGTCACCGCGTCGGGGACCATCGAGGCGACCGAGAGCGATCTCGCGCCGAAGGTGCAGGGCCGCGTGATCGCCTTGCGCGTCCGGGACGGCGATCGCATCCGCAAGGGTCAGGTCCTCGCGGTGCTGGAACGCACCGACCCCTCGATCGACGAACGTCAGGCCCGCGCGGCGCTCGACAGCGCGCGGGCGCAAGTCGATGCCGCACAGTCGGCGTACGACCTGCAGCGCGCGACGTACGCGACGACGCTCACCCAGGCCGGCGCCGGGGTCGGCGTCGCCAGCTCGCGCCTCGGTCAAGCCGGTGAGAACCTCGGCATCGAGCGCAGCGCGACGACGCTCGCCATCGATCAGGCCCGCGCGCAGCTGCTCTCGGCGCACGCCGCCGAGGCGCACGCGCGGACCGATCTCGCGCGCGCGAAAGCGCTCGTCGCGACGGGAGACGAAGCGCAGCAAGTGCTCGACGACGCGACGAACGCGTACGCCGCAGCCGAGGCGCAGCTCCGCGCGTCGGCCGATGCGCTGGCGCTCGCGCAGGCGCAGCGGCGCACCGTTCACGTCCGGGCCCTCGACGTGACCGCGTCGCGACGCGAGCAGACGCAGTCCGTCGCGACGCTCCGTTCCGCCGAGGCCGAAGCCGCGCTGATCGACGAGCGGCGCGCGCAGCTCGCTGCGGCGCAGCAGGAGCTCGCCCAAGCGCAGGCGGCGCTCGCGCGCACCCAGGACGCGGTGCGCGAGACGACGCTCGTCGCACCGTACGACGGCTATGTGGTCTCGCACGACGTCGAGGCGGGCGATCTCGTGCAGCCGGGCGGCGCGGTGATGACGGTGGGCGACCTCGACCATCCGTACGTCTACGTGTACGTGAGCGAGACGGATCTTCCGCGCGTGAAGACGGGCGCGCACGCCGGCGTCACGCTCGACGGCGTGCCGAGCCGGACGTTCGACGGCGTCGTCACCGAGATCGCGAACACCGCGGAGTTCACGCCCGAGAACGTCCAGACGAAGGAAGAGCGGATGGAGTATCTGGTGTTCCGCGTCAAGGTGCAGCTCACCGACCGGACCGGAACGCTCAAGCCCGGGCTGCCCGTCGACGCGGCGATCCGGATCTGACCGGTGAGCGGGACCGTCGACGACGCCACGGCGAAGGGCGTCGCCATCGCGATCTCCGGCGTGACGCGGCGCTTCGGCGCGTCGGCGGCGGTGGATCGCCTCTCGCTCGAGGTGACGCGCGGCGAGATCTTCGCGCTCGTGGGTCCCGACGGCGCCGGAAAGACGACGCTGATGCGGCTCGTGTGCGGCGCGCTTGCGCTCGACGCGGGAACGATCCGGGTCGACGGCGTCGACGTGGTGCGCCGCACCGCCGCCGTGCAGGCCGCGATCGGCTACATGCCGCAGCGTTTCAGCCTCTATCCCGACCTCTCGGTGCTGGAGAACCTGCGCTTCTACGGCGACATCTTCGGCGTGGGCGCGGCGTTCCCGGAGCGCGCGCGCTCGCTGCTCGACGAGTTCGCGCTCGCGCGGTTCGTCGGCCGTCGCGCCGACGCGCTCTCCGGCGGGATGAAGCAGAAGCTCGCGCTCGCGTGCACGCTGATCCACAGTCCGCCGACGATCCTGCTCGACGAGCCGACGGCCGGCGTCGATCCCGTCTCGCGCCGCGAGTTCTGGCGCATCCTGTACGGGATCAACCGGCGCGGCACGACGATCTTCGTGAGCACCCCGTACATGGACGAAGCCGAGCGAGCGCACCGCGTCGGGTTCATCACGGGGGGACGGATCCTCGATGTCGCGACGCCGCAAGCGCTGAAGGACGGCGTGCGCGGTGAGGTCGTCGAGATCGCGTGCGAAGCGCGTGGTGAAGCGCGGCGCGCGCTGCGCGGCGACCCGGCCGTGCGCAGCGTCGAGATCTTCGGCGAGACCCTGCACGCGCTCGTCGGGTCCGCGGCCGATGCGATCCCCGAGCTGACGCGCCGGCTCGCGGCTGCGAACGTCCCGAACGCGTCGCTGCGCCGGATCCCGGCCTCGCTCGAAGATGCGTTCGTCGCGAGGCTCGCCGCGTGAACGGCGCGCCGAGCGTGCACGTCCGCGACCTGACGCGGCGGTTCGGAGCGTTCGTCGCCGTCGACGGCATCTCGTTCGACGTCCGCGCGGGCGAGATCTGGGGCTTCCTCGGACCCAACGGCGCGGGGAAGTCGACCACGATCCGCATGCTCTGCGGCATCCTGGCGCCGACGTCGGGGACCGCGACGGTGCTGGGCTTCGACGTCGCGCGCGATCCCGAGGCGGTGAAGCTCCGCATCGGCTACATGTCGCAGGGCTCCAGCCTGTGGAACGACCTCACCGTCGAGGAGCACATGAGCTTCTACGCCGGGCTGTTCGGCTTGTGGGGCGCGCGCCGGCGTGCAGCGGTCGACGAGTGGACCGAGCGCGTCGGGCTCTCGGAACGGCGCGGCGAGCTCGCCGGCGAGCTGCCCGGCGGATATCGCAAGCGGCTCGCCCTGGGCTGCACGCTGATGCACCGGCCGCAGATGCTGTTTCTCGACGAGCCGACCGCGGGCGTCGACCCGCTCTCGCGCCGCGAGTTCTGGGATCTCATCGTCGGCTTCGCCGATGCCGGGACGACCGTCATGGTGACGACGCACTACATGGACGAGGCGGAGCACTGCAACCGGCTCGCGCTGATCTACGGGGGCGCGATCGTCGCGCGCGGCACGCCGAGCGAGCTGAAGCGCGCGCCCGGCGCCTGCGTCACCGTCGAGATCGTGTCGGAACGCAACGTCGCGATTCTCGACGCGCTCGACGGCGTGCCGTTCGTGCGGAGCGCCGCCCTCGCCGGCGCGTCGCTGCACGCGACGCTGGAAGCCGACGCGGACGTCGAGCGGCTTCGCGCGCTGCTGACGAAGCGCCGCTTCGATCCGGGCCCGCTGCCGCACGTCACGCCCTCGCTCGAGGACGTCTTCGCATCCGTCGTGAGGACCGCATGAACTGGCACCGGGTCCTCACGATCGCGATCAAGGAGTACCGGCAGTTCTTCCGCGATCATCGCACGGTCGCGGCGACGATGCTGATGCCGCTCATCCAGGTCGTGCTGTACGGCTACTTGTCGAGCGACGTGCGCTATCAGCCGACGATCGTCTGGGACCTCTCGCGCACCGCGGAGAGCCGGCACCTGCTCGACGCCTTCGCGAACTCGCAGTACTTTTCGTTCGTCGCTCGCGCGCACTCGATGCGTGACGTCGTTCGCGCGATTGACGCGGGCGACGCGCTCGCCGGGATCGTCATCCCGCCGGACTACGCGCAGCAGCTGCACGACAAGAAGAAGCCCGAGGTGATGGTCGCGGTCGACGCCTCGGACGCGACCGCCGCCCGCACGGCGCTCTCCGTCGCGGATGCCGTCGGAACCAGCGTCACGCAGGAGCTGGTCATCCGTCAGATGCGGCTCGCCGGCGTGCGGCCGCCGTCGGTGGGCGTCGACGTCCGAACGCGGGCCTGGTACAATCCGGGGCTGCGCCAGGAGGTCTTCATCGTCCCCGGTGTGCTCGCCCTCGTGATGCAGTTCACGATGACGTTCTTGAGCATGAGCACGATCGTGCGGGAGCGCGAGCTCGGCACGCTCGAGCAGCTCGTCGTGAGCCCGATCCGCTCGAGCGAGCTGATGCTCGGCAAGATGATCCCGCTGATCACGATCGGCTACATCAACCTCACGACGATCCTGCTGTTCGCCGTGTTCTGGTTCCGCGTCCCCGTGGCCGGCAGCGTGCTGCTCCTCTACGTCACGGTGTTCCTGTTCTTCTTCACGACCCTCGGGCTCGGGACGCTGGTGTCGACCGTCGCGAAAACGTACATCCAGGCGACGCAGCTCATCCAGTTCTTCCTGATGCCGAGCATGCTGCTTTCCGGGTTCATCTTCCCCGTCGACGCGATGCCGCCGGCGCTGCGCGTTGCGTCCTACTTCGTGCCGCTCACCTACTTCTTGACGATCGTGCGCGGCATCATCATCAAAGGCGTCGGCCTCGACTATCTCTGGCAGCAGATCGCGCTGCTGACGCTGTTCGGGCTCGCCGTGTTCGCCGTCGCCGTCCTCCGGTTCCGCAAGCGGATCGACTGAGACGGCGTTCACGCGGCGTTCATCGCGCCTTCAACGCGCCCGCGTTCAATGGCGCCATGACCTCCGCCATGACGTCCCCCGACCGGCGCACCGCGGCGCGGCTGCGCGCCTTCATCGCCGGCTGGGCCGGAACCGTCGCGCTCGCCGAGACGCTCGCCGTCGGCACTGCCGCGGTCGCCGCAACGACCTGGGAAGCGATCGCGGCGGCGACGCTCGCGGAGGCGCTGCTGCTCGCGGCCGGACAGCGCTTCTTGCTGCGCCGCACGCGCCCGGGCTTGGAAGCGCGCTGGTTCCTCGCGACGGTCGCCGGCACGCTCGCCGGCCGCGCGATCCACTACGCGCTCGATCCGAGCCTGCAATCCGCCGCCGGCCGCTCCGTCGCCGCGCAAGCCGCGCTCGGTGCCGCGCTCGGTGCGCTCAGCGGCGCCGTCATGGCGCTGCCCCAAGCGTACGTCCTCGCCGACCGCATCGCGCGCCGGGCGTGGTGGTGGATCGCCGGCCGCGCGGTCGCGTGGTGTCTGGGGTTCTCGCTCCTGATGCTCGCGGCCGCGCAGGTCGCAGTCGTCGCGCGTCTCCCGCTCGCGAGCATGCTCGCCGCGATGATCGCCGGCTTCGCCGCGATCATGGCGCTGGTCGGGCTGGTCGAAGGCGTGGTCCTCGCGCGGCTGCTCGGCGCGGTGGTCGCCGGACACGAAGCGCCGCCGCGCCGCCGCGGTCATCCGTCCGAACACGCGATCGTCGTCTCTCGCGTCATCGCGTGCCCGGCTGCGACGGTCGCCGCGATGGTCGGCGATTCGCGGGGCGCCGGCGACGCGGACGACCCGGCGCTCGCGTATCGGGCCGCGTACGGCGCGATCGAGCTGTCAATCGCATCCGATCCGCCGGATCCCCGTGCGCCGGAGTTCGACGGCCGTCTGCGCATCGACGAGGTGGATGCGGCTCATGCCCGGCTCGTGGTCGTCGGCCGCTTCGCGCACCGCGACGACGTCGCGGACGAGGCGCACCGCGGGATCGTCGAGCGGCGTCTCTGCCGCGCGCTCGAGCGTCTCGCCGAGCGCGTCCCGTCCGCGACCCCGGTCTAGGATTCCGTCCGTCGCTTCCGCGTCGGGCTCAGTGCGGGGCGGACGCCCGCTTCTCGCTCTTCGCTTGCTCGACGGCGCGGTATTCGGATTCCATCCAGGTGGCGATCCGTTCGAGCAGGTCGTTGCCGCACGCGACCGCGATCGTGTGGCCGATCGTGCGGTCGAACGCGACTCCCGTCGGGCCGAGCGGCGGACGGTACGTCCCGTCGAGCGCGATGTTGCAGCTCGTGTAGTCGTCGGCGTTGCGGATCGAGAGAATCCCGGTGAACTCGGGGAACGGCCCGCCGTTCGCGCTGTTCCACGTCACGCGATACTCGGGGATCATGCTGCCCGGCGGGCGGGCGGGCGTGATCTGCACGAGGCACTCGCGTGCCAGCTCGATCTTCGGCCAGCCCGCGAAGCCGACCGGCGCGCGCAGCGTGATCAGGATGTGCCCGTCGCGCGCCTGCTGGGCGAACCAGCTTTCGAGATGAAGGGGGCCTTGCGGCGCGGCGCAGGCGACGTGGCGTTGGAGGTTCAGTGCGGTCAGCATGCGTTCAGCCTACCGAAGCGCCGTCCGCAGCCGATGAAGGAGTTGCGAACGCCGGCTCGACATGCGCGTACGCCATGCGGGCGAGCTGCCAGTTCTCGCGCGCCGCGACGACGTAGACGCCGACCGGTGAAGCGGCGCGCGAGACGCAGCCTTCGCGTGCGATCCCGCCGTTGCGAGCCGGATCGATCCGTGCGCCGGCGGCCCAAGCGCCGTTCGCGCCCGCTTCGCGCACGCGGGGAACGTTCTCGCCGATCCCGCCGGTGAACACCAGCATGTCGACGTCACCCAGAACGCCGATCATCGCGCCGACCGCGGCGCGCAGCCGCCAGCACAGGACGTCGACGGCGAGCCTGGCGTCCGGGTCGCGTTCCCGCAGCAGCGTCCGCAGGTCGCCGCTTCGGCCGGAGACGCCGAGAAGACCCGAGCGCCGCTCGAGCGTCGCGTCCAGCTCGTCGACCGTCATTCCGCCGCGCAGCAGGTGCAGGAGCAAGCCGGGATCCACGCTTCCGCTCCGCGTCGCCATCGGCAGGCCTTCGAGCGGCGTGTAGCCCATCGTCGTGTCGACGCTCGCGCCGCGCGCGATCGCACACAGTGACGAGCCTCCGCCCAGGTGCGCCGTGACGACGCGCGCGCGCCGCACGTCGGCCCGCGCGAGCGCGCACGCGCGGTGCGCGGCGTACTGGTGGCTGAGGCCGTGGAACCCGAGGCGCCGAAGCCCGCGCCGCGTCAGCTCGCGCGGAATCGCGTACGTGCGCGCCGGTTCCGGCATCGTACGATGAAACGCCGAGTCGGAGACGGCGAGCTGGAGAACCCCGGGCGCCGCTCCCGCCACGACGTCCGCCGCCGCGAGCGCCGGCGCGTCATGGAGCGGCGCGTCGGATTCAACGCCCGCGAGCGCCGTGCGAAGCTTCGCGTCGATCGGCACGACCGCGGCGTCCGGATCGGGCAGCCGCACGAAACGATGCGCGACGACGTCGACGCCGCGTGCCGCTCGCGCGATCGCGGCGTCGGCGTCCGGCCCCGGCGTCCGGCGATCGGCCGCCAAAGGCGGCGCGTCGACGAGCGGCGGAAGCGCTCCGTCCAGGTCGAAACGCTCGATCTTCACACTCGTCGAGCCGGCGTTGATCGTCAGGATGCGCATCGCGAACGCGGCTCACGCCTGCGCCGGCCAGTGCCAGCCGGAGACCTCGGGCAGGTCGCGGTCCTCGGCGCGGATGTACGCCGCGTGCCGCGCGAGCTCGTCTTCGCAGAACGCGCGCGCCGCCTGCGGGATCGGCGTTCCGCGCCACTCGGCGGCTCGGCGCAGCGCGTCGAGCGCGAGATGATAGCGGCTCACGCGATTGAGCACGACCATGTCGAACGGCGTCGTCGTCGTGCCTTCCTCCACGTAGCCGTGGACGTGAAAGCGTTCCGGCTGCGAGCGCCGGTAGATCAGCTCGTGCACCGTCCGCGGATAGCCGTGGTAGGCGAAGACGACGGGGCGATCGGGCGTGAACAGCGCGTCGAAGCGCGCGTCGCCGATGCCGTGCGGGTGCAGATCGGGGGTCGTGAGCGCGAAGAGGTCGATCACGTTCACCACGCGGATGCGCAGCTGCGGTGCGTGCTCGCGCAGGATCGTCACCGCGGCGAGCGTCTCGAGCGCCATGACGTCGCCCGCGCAGCCGAAGACGACGTCCGGTTCGTCGTCGTCCGCGGCCCAGGTCCAGCGGCTCGCGCCCGCCGCGACCTGCGCGCGCGCCTCCTCGAGATCGCACCATTGCGGGGCGTCCTGCTTGGGCGCCACCACGACGTTGATGCGGTCGGTGCTCGCGAGCGCATGGCGCATCACGCACAGCAGCGTGTTCGCGTCCGGGGGGAAGAGGACGCGCACGAACTCCGGCTTCTTGTTGAGGATCGTGTTGACGAACCCCGGACCTTGATGCGAGTAGCCGTTGTGCTCCTGGCGCCAGACGTGCGAGGTCAGCAGGAAGTTCAGCGCGGAGAGCGGTGCGCGCCACGGCGTCTCCTTCGCCATCTTGAGCCACTTCGCGTACTGCGCGACCATCGAGTCGACGATCGGCACGAAGCCTTCGTACGACGCGAAGATGCCGTGGCGGCCGGACAGGACGTAGCCTTCCATCCAGCCCTCGCAGGTGTGCTCGCTGAGCATCTCCATCACGCGCCCGTCCGGCGCGAGCGCTTCGTCGGTGGCCGCGCACGGGAGCTGCCACGCACGCGACGTGACGTCGAACACCGCGTCGAGCTTGTTCGACGACGTCTCGTCCGGGGAGAACATCCGGAAGTTCGCGTTGCGCGCGTTCGCACGAAAGACGTTCGCGAGCCAGCGCCCCAGGGCGTGCGTCGCCGAGCAGCTCTGCGCGCCCGGTGCGGCGACCTGCTCGGCGAACGGCTCGAGCGGCGAAAGGGCGAGCTCGATGCGGCGCCGGCCCCCGTCGGCGCGGTCGCAGCGCCCGATCGCGCGTTCGCTCGGCGGGACGATCGCCAGCACGTCGGGCGCCGGGCGGCCGCCGGCGTCGAACAGCTCCTCGGGACGGTACGACCGCAGCCATGCCTCCACGGCCTCGCGGTGGGCGGGGATCGTCGCGGGATCGGCGATCGGGATCCCGTGCGCGCGCGGCGTGTCGAGGACCGGCAGACCGTCGATCGCGAGCGGGCCGGTCATGCCTTTCGGCGAGCGCAGCACGAGAACCGGCGGGGTGACGGGAGCGGCGCCGTGAACGGCCGCGGCGCGCCGGAGCGCGAGCCGGTCGTACGCGGCGTCGAAGGCGCGCCAAAGCCGTTCGTGCATGTCGGCGCGGTCGTCGTCCTCGCGCACGCTGACGAGCAGCGGCTCGTAGCCGAGCCCGCGCAGATACGCGCACACGCCGTCGTCGCCGATGCGCGCGAGCACGGCCGGACCGGACAGCTTGTAGCCGTTGAGATGCAGGATCGGGAGGACGAAGCCCGTCGTGGCCGGGTCGCAGAACGCGTGGCTCAGCCACGAGGCGGCCATGGGTCCCGTCTCCGCTTCGCCGTCGCCGATCACGCATGCGACAAGCAGGTCGGGATCGTCGAGCGCGGCGCCGTACGCGTGCGAGAGCGCGTAGCCCAGCTCGCCGCCCTCGTGCAGCGCGCCCGGCGTGTGCGCGGTGAGATGGCTGGGCATCCCGCCGGGCCACGAGAACGACCGCACCAGCGCGGTGACCCCGGCGGCGTCGCGCGCGTAGCGCGCGTCGTGCTCGGCCAGCGTTCCTTCCAGGAACAGGTTCGCGTAGATCGCCGGCGCGCCGTGGCCGGGACCGACGACGAGCAGCAAGGGGCAGTCGCGATCGGCGACGAGCCGGTTCAGGTGCGTGTAGACGAGGTTCAGCCCCGGCTGCGTGCCCCAGTGGCCGAGGATGCGCGGCTTGCAGTGCTGGGCGGCGAGCGGCTCGCGCAGCAGCGCGTTGTCGCGAAGGTAGAGCTGCGCCGCGCCGAGGTAATTCGCCGTACGCCAATAGCGGTCGAGCGCGGCGAGCCGCGGCGCGACGATCGGCAAGCTCGCCGAAGCGCTCATCTGCCCGATCCTAGGGTGCAGCGGCGGGAACGGGCGCTTCGGCCGCTGTGCTCGGCGCCGCCGAACGGAGCGGCGTGCGGACCGCGACGACCGGGACGCGTGCCTGCTCGACGAGCGCGTTCGCGACGCTGCCGAGGAAGAAGCGCGGAACGGCGGCGCGCCCGTGCGTGCCGGTCACGATCGCGCTGCAGCGCAGCGCGCCGGCGGCGGCGATGATCTCGGCCGCCGCGGCCGCCCCTTCGCGCGCGATCTCCGTGAACGCGATGCCCTCGGCGCGTGCCCGCTCGGCCGCGTCGTCGAGTCCCGGCGCTTTCTCGCCGGGGAACAGCGCCTCGGAGACGTGGATGAACGCGAGCTCCGCGTGGGAAGCGCGCGCGAGCGCGAGCGCGACGTCGACCGCATAGCGCGACGGCGGCGAGCCGTCGACCGCGACGGCGATCGGGCCGTCCTCGACGGCGTCGTCGTCGTGCACGACGATCACCGGGACGTCGGCGCCGCGCAGAAAGCCTTCGGCGATGCTGCCGAGCATCGCGCGCGCGAGCCCGGTGCGGCCGTGCGTGCCGACGACGATCGCGTCGGCGCCGATGCGCTCGGCGAACGCCGCGATGGCGGGTCCGGCGCCGCCCTGGAGGACCTCGGACGTCGCGCGGACGCCCGCCGCGCGCGCGACGGCGACCGCGCTGCCGCAGAAGAGCTCCGCGTTCTCCTCGAGCGCCTCGATCATCGGCCCCGGATCGATCGCCGCGCCTTGCGCGGCCGGAAGGCAGGCCGCCGTGATGTCGTAGGCGCTGCAAAAGGTGATCGTGCCGCCCGGGGCGAGCAGTTCGATCGCGAAGCGCACTCCGCGATCCGACGGAGCGGAGCCGTCGACCGGAACGACGATGTGGGAGAACGGCGATTTCATGCGCCGATCGTGCGGTCTGCGGAAGAACGGCGTACGAAGGCGTGCGGTCCGCGTTCGGCGCCGTGCGAACCGGCGCGGAAGCGGCGTTCACACCGCGTTCACAGCGGCTGCGCGCGGCATCCCTAGCATGCCGGGCATGGAACCTGTTCGCGACGAACCGCTGCCCGCGACGCTGGCGTTCGTCTTCACCCTCGGCGGGCTGATCGTGATCGGATGGTTCGCCATGTACGTCTTGCTCCGGGCGCGGTGGTGAGATGGCGATCCACGTCCACCGGCAGGAGCGGCTGTGGCTCACGGCCGGCCTCGCGATCCTGGTGATCTTCGCGGCCGTGATCACGACGTCGGCGATCGTCGACGGCTTCGTGCCGCCCAGCCGCGTGCAAAGCATCGATCCGACGAAAGTCTCGAGCACGCCGCCGTTCGACCGGCCCGGGGTGCGCCGAGTCGCAGCGCGCGCGTACGAAGCATACTACGTCGCGCGGATCTTCTCGTTCACGCCGTCCGAGATCCGCGTCCCGGCCGGGTCGCGCGTCACGTTCTACGTGACGAGCGCGGACGTCGAGCACGGCTTCAGCATCCCGGAGACCGGCGTCAACACGATGGTGACCCCGGGCTGGGTGAGCAGCGTCTCGCACACGTTCTCGAAACCCGGCACGTATCTGCTGATCTGCAACGAGTATTGCGGCGCCGGGCACCAGATGATGGCCGCGAAGGTCGAGGTGACGCGATGACGACCACGGTGCGCGAGGCAGCCGCCCGTCCTCCCGATCCCGTGCTCGAGCTGTCGCGCGCGAGCGGCGATCTGCTCGTGCTCACGCACGTCTACACGGCGACGCTCGTCCTCGGCGTCGGCGCGCTGTTCGGGATGCTGCAGGGCTTCTCGCGCGCGAACTTCATCGTGATGCCGCCCTGGTTCGACTACTACCGGATGCTGACCGCGCACGGCGTCCTGATGGCGCTCGTGTTCACGACGTTCTTCATCACGGGGCTCTTCACGTATTGCGTCTACCGCACGATCCCGCGCGTGCGCTCGGTCGCGCTCGGCTGGACCGGCTACTGCGTGATGCTCGTCGGGACGCTGATGGCCGCCGTCGCGATCCTCGACGGCAGCGCGACGGTGCTCTACACTTTCTACGCCCCGCTCAAGGCCAGCCCGCTGTTCTATTTCGGCGCGACCTTCCTCGTGCTCGGGACCTGGGTCGTGGCGCTGGATCTCTTCCTGAACGTCGCGTGGTTCAAGCGCGCGCATCCCGAAGAGCGGATCCCGCTGCCGGCCTTCATGGCGACGTGCACGATGATCATGTGGATCATCGCGACACTCGGCGTCGTCGCTGAGATGGGGCTCCTGATCCCGTGGTCGCTCGGCTGGACGAGCGGGATCGACGTCGGCCTGACGCGCATGTTCTTCTGGTACTTCGGACACCCGCTGGTCTATTTCTGGATCATGGGCGCGTACACGATCTGGTACGCGGTCGTCCCGGCGACGTTCAAGGGAACGATCTTCAGCGACGCGCTGACGCGGCTCGCGTTCGTCATGCTGCTCCTCCTCTCCACGCCCGTCGGTCTGCACCATCAGTACCTCGACCCCGGCGTCTCCGCGGGCTGGAAGCTGCTGCACACGATGACGACCTACGGCGTCGTGATCCCGTCGTTCATGACGGCGTTCGCGATCTTCGCGACGTTCGAGCTAGCGGCGCGCCGCGCCGGCGTGCGCGGCTTCGTCAACGTCGTGCGGTGGCTGCCGTGGGGCGACCCCGTCTTCGCGGGACCCGCGCTCGGGATGCTGCTCTTCGTGTTCGGCGGGTTCGGCGGGATCGTGAACAACTCGTACTCGATGGACGTCCTCGTGCACAACACGATGTGGATCGTCGGGCACTTCCACATCACGGTGGGCGGGCCGGTCGCGCTGACCTTCATCGGCGCGACGTACGGGCTGATCCCGGCGCTGTCGGGGCGCAAGCTGTTCGCACCGAAGCTCGCGCTGGTTCAAGTCTACACCTGGTTCGTCGGGATGGCGATCATGTCGACCGCCATGCATTGGGCGGGATTGCTCGGGTCGCCGCGGCGCACGTCGGACGTCAGCTATTTCGGCGCGCAGGGCGCTGCGACGTGGCACCCGGAGATGGTGTGGGCGGCGATCGGGGGCAGCATCATCGCGCTCTCGGTGCTCATGTTCATCGTCGTCGCGACCGGCACGTATTTCGCCGACCGCCGCGCGACCACGACGCAGACGTTCGCGTTCGCGCCGGCCGACCGCGCCGCGGGCGCGACGCCGGCCGTTCTGGACCGTTTGGGCCGCTGGGGGCTCGTCGCCGTCGTCCTGGCCGTCCTGGCCTATGCCGGTCCCGTGACGCAGCAGATCCAAGCGCACGCGTATCTGGCGCCCGGCATGAGAACGTGGTAGCGGCGCTCGCGGCGTCGCTTGCGCTCGCGGTGCAGCCGGTGCCTGCGCCGCAAGCGACGCCGCGAGCGTTCGTCCCGGTGCTCCGCGAAGGCGACACCGTCCCCGCCATGGCGCTCGTGGACCAGCGCGGGCGGCGGTTCGTCTTCGCGGCCGCACCGCAGCGGACGACGATCGTGTCGTTCGTCTACACGCGCTGCGCCGACGCAAGCATGTGTCCCGCGGTCGCCGGCAAGTTCGCCTGGATGCAGCACGCGATCCGGCGCGGCGAGCCGATCGCGCTGGTGACGCTGTCGATCGATCCGCGCTACGACCGGCCCCCTGTGCTCGCGCGATACGGCGCGGCGTTCGGCGCCGACCGCGCACGGTGGACGCTCGCGACCGGCGACGCCGCGACGGTGGGCGAGCTGCTCGCGCGATTCGGCATCGTCGCCGGCACGCCGCGCGCAGGGACGATCGCGCACACCGAAGCGGCGATCGTGCTCGACCGCGACGGTCGGATCGCGCGCATCGTCGAGGGCGCCTCGTGGCTTCCGCAAGATGTCCTCGCCGCCGCGCGCACGGTCGCCGGCGAGGGTGACGATCCGCTCGCGCGCGTGCAAGCCTGGCTGCTGAGCTCCGCGAGCGCGCTGTGCGCGGCCGGAGGCGGCGGGCTCACCGTCGCCGCCCAGCTCGCGCTCTTCGCCGTCGTGCTCGCCGCGCTCGGCGCGATCGCGCGGCGCGCCTTTCGTTAGTCGAGCGCCGCCGTCTGCTCGGGCGTCAGCGCGATCGCTGCGGCGGCGAGGTTCTCGTCGAAGTGCGCGATCGACGACGTGCCCGGGATCGGCAGCATCTGCGGGGAGCGGGCCAGCAGCCACGCGAGCGCGATCTGTGCCGGCGTTGCGCCGTGCTCGCGCGCGACGCGCGACAGGGCGGCATGCTTCGGCGACCCGCTTCCGGCGAGCGGGTACCACGGCAGGAACGCGACGCCGTCGCGCTCGCAGGCGCGGAGCACGTCTTCCGAACGCCGGTCCTCGACGTTGTAGAGGTTCTGCACCGAAACGATCGGCGCGGTGCACCGGCAGCGCTCGTACTCGTCGACGTCGGTCTCCGAGATGCCGATGTGCCGAATCTTCCCTTCGCGCTGCAGATCGGTGAGCGCGCCGAGCGTTTCTTCGACCGGCACCTTCGGATCGATCCGATGCAGCTGGTACAGGTCGATGCGCTCGAGCTTCAGCCGGCGCAGGCTTCCTTCGAGGCATTCGCGCAGCCGCTCGGGCCGCGCGTCGACGACCCACCTGTCCGGCCCCGGCCGCACGAAGCCGCCCTTCGTCGCGATCACGAGACCCTCGGGATACGGCGCGAGCGCTTCGGCGATGATGTCTTCGCTCACGTACGGGCCGTACGAGTCGGCCGTGTCGATGAAGTCGACGCCGCGCTCGACCACGTGCCGCAGCAGCCGCACCGCCTCGGAGCGGTCGCGCGGTTCGCCCCATACGCCGTTGCCGGTGATTCGCATGGCGCCGAAGCCCATGCGATGCACGGTGAGGTCACCGACGCGAATCTCGCCGCCCAGCGCGCGGTTCGTGGTCGTTCCGATGGTCATTCGCCCCTCGTACCCGCCGCAGATCGGCGCTCCGCCGGAGCAGCCGTGCGTCGTGCGCGACGGCGGTCGCTCGCGAGCGCAGCGTGTAAGCGAACGAGCCGATGGGTAGGGAATCGCCCGACCGCCGTACGGGAGAGATCGCCGTGAACCGTCGCTTCCTCGGGATGATCGTTGCGCTCACGTCGACCGCGCTCACGGCGTGCGGCGGCGGCTCGTCCGGCTCGAGCGGACCGAATCCGGCGGCGCAGCCGCCCGGCGTGGTCGCGGTGGGCGGAACGGCTCCCAGCCCCACGCCGACGCCCGCGCACGGCGCGACGCCGGCACCGACCGCGACGCCGACGCACGGCGCGACGCCCGCACCGACGGCGAGCCCGACGCACGGGGCCACGCCCGCTCCGACGCCGACGGCGACGCCGGGGCCGACGGACACGCCGCCGCCGACGATCACCCGGCTCGGGTCGTATCACGTCGCGCCGAGCAAGATCTTCGTCGCCGGCATCTCGTCCGGCGGCTTCTTCGCGGTGCAGATGCACTTCGCGCATTCCGCCGTGTTCAAGGGCGCGGCGATCTACGCCGGCGGCGTCGACCACTGCGCGCAGGACAGCGTCGAGCTGGCGCTCGCGGAGTGCGGCGGCGAGACGGTGAACGGCCAGGCGCTCTACGTCAGCACGCTGTCGCAGTCCGAGTCGTACGTGGAGCAGCAGTCGAACGCCGGAACGATCGATTCGACGTCGCACATGGCGGGACAGCCGGTGTACCTGTGGTCCGGCACGCACGACGAAGTGGTGAACCCGAAAGAGATGCGCGATCTGACGACCGAATACGAGCAGTTCGGCGCGCACGTCATGTTTCAGAACGCGTTCCCCGCGAACCACGGCTGGGAGTCGCCGGACGGCGAAGTCCCGTGCGGCACCGCCGCGAGCCCGTACATGATCGCGTGCGAGTACGAAGGCAAGCCGTACGACTCGGAAGCGGCGTGGCTCAAGGTGCTGCTCGGATCGCTGCAGCCCCGGAACAACGGCCCGCTGCAGGGCTCGCTGATGCGCTTCGACCAGACGGAGTTCGGCGCGGCCGCGAGCAACTCGATGGACACGAGCGGCACCGTCTTCGTGCCGAAGGCATGCGCCGCTGGCGCGCAGTGCGGATTCATCCTCGCGCTCCACGGCTGTCTGCAGACGCACGCCGTGATCGGGGACAAGTTCGTGACCGAAGCGGGTCTGGACGAATGGGCCGACACGAACGACCTGATCGTGCTCTATCCGTACGCGGTCGCCGCGCCCGGCCCGACGCCGTACAACCCCAACGGCTGCTGGGACTGGTGGGGCTACGACGACCCGAACTACGCGCTCAAGAGCGGAACGCAGATGACCATCGTCTACAAGATGGTGCAGCGCGTGACCGGCGCGCCGTAGCTCACAGCCAGCCGCGGTCGCGCGCGATGCGCGCGGCTTCGACGCGGTTCTCGGCGCCGATCTTGCCGATCGCCTCGCTGAGGTAGTTGCGCACGGTGCCTTCGGAGAGTCCGAGCTGCGCGCCGATCCCGGCGGAGCTCACGCCGTCCGCCGCGAGACGCAGCACGGCGCGTTCGCGATCGGTCAGCGGGTCGGGTTCCGACCATGCGTGCATCGCGAGCGACGGATCGAGCGCGCGTCCGCCGGCGTGGACCGTGCGCACGGCGGCGACGAGCTCCTCGACGGGACGGTCCTTGAGCAGATAGCCCGCCACGCCGGCCTCCATCGCGCGACGGAGGTAGCCGGGACGGGCGAACGTCGTGACGATGACGACGCGCGTGCGCGCTCCGCGGCGGCGCACCTCGGCCGCGACCTCCAGGCCGGTGAGCAGCGGCATCTCGATGTCGGCGAGCAGCACGTCGGGCTGCAGCTCCGCGATGAGACGGAGCGCGGCGACGCCGTCTTGCGCGTGCCCGACGACCTCGATGTCCGGCTCGAGGGCGAGCAGCGCACCGAGCGCGCCTGCGACGAGGCGCTGGTCTTCCGCGATGACGACGCGGATCAGCGCGCGCTCTCCGGCGCGAGCGGCAGCGTGACGACGAGCCGCGTCCCGCCATCGTTCCGGCGCTCGAGCGAGCCGCCGTGCGATTCGACGCGCTCGCGCATCCCGCTCAAACCGTTGCCTTCGCTCGACGACGCGCCGACGCCGTCGTCCTCGATCTCGAAGCGGCACGCGTCGCCGACCGCGGCGAGGCGCAGCCGGACGGCGTGGGCGCGGGCGTGCCGGACGACATTGGTCACCGCTTCGCGGATCGCGAGCGCGAGGACGCTTTCGTGCGCCGGCGCCAGGCGGACGTCGTCGGCTTCGCAGTCGACGCGCAGCCCGGCCGACGCGAGCACGTCGCGGGCGCGCGAGATCTCGTCGGAGATGCCCGCTCCGCGATAGCCCGAGATCGCTTCGCGCAGCTCGTCCAGCGTCGTGCGCGCGATCGCTTCGACGTCGCGAATCTCCGCGAGCGCTCGCTCCGGCTCGCGCTCGGACAGCTTCGAAGCGAGCTGCGTTTTCAGCGCGATGACCGACAGCGTGTGCCCGAGAACGTCGTGGAGGTCGCGCGCGATCCGTTCGCGCTCGGCGATCTTCGCGAGGCGCTCGATCTGATCGTGCGCCTGCCGGAGGCGCACGTTGGTGCGCCGCTGCTCGGCTGCCGCGATGCACGAGACGCCCGCGATGATGCTGAACAGCACGGTCATGGCGATCGAGATGCGCGGCACGTGCGTGAGCCAGGAGAGCGCCGTGACGAACGCGACGCCGACGCCGATGATGCGGTATGCCTGCGGAGCCCGCACGGCGTACGCCACGAAGGTCGCCGCGTACACGTAGTACGTGGCCGCCCAGCCGTCGCCGGGCGCCGTGAGCGCTGCGAGGAGCGCGATCGCCGCAGCGTACGCCAGCGCGGGGCGCCCCTCACGTCCGTAGCCGACGACGTACAGCGTGAGGAAGATCGCGAACCCCGCGAGCTCGTATGCGCGGACCGACGCGGGCGTGCCGCTGTCCCAGACCGACAGCGGCACGGCGACGGCGTACACCAGCCACAGATATGGAACGAGGCCGCACTCCAGGATCGGCAGATGGCGCCGCAGCTCACCCATACATGCGGCCTTCGTCGCGCCGCATCGCGTACGCTGCCGCGAGCGCGCCGGTGAGCGCCCATGCCGCCAGAATCGCCGCGTGCACCCACGCCGAGCCGTGCCCGGGCGAAACGATCCCGAGCGCGAGCTGCCCAAGGTGATACGTCGGCAGGAACGGCGCAAGGTGCGCGATCGGCGCGGGCAGGCCTTCGACCGGCACCCACAGCCCCGAGAGAAACGACATCGGAAGGTAGACGAGGTTCACGATCGCCGGCGCGGAGTTCGGCCCGGCGAGGAATCCGACCGCGAGGCCGATCGCCGCGAACGGTACCGACCCGGCGACGAGCGCGACGAGCAGCGCGATCCAGCGCTCCGGCGCGAGACGGACGCCGCCGAACGCCGCTCCGAACGCGCCGAGCAGCAGGACGACGGCCGCCGCGAACGCCATCGTCGCGAGCGCCTTGGCGAGGAAGTACGCCGCGGGCGGCATCGGGCTCGCGCGCTTCACGAGCAGCCAGCCTTGACCGCGTTCGGTCGCGACGCCGACGCCGAAGCCGAAGAGGGCACAGCCGACGACGCCGAACGCGCCGTACGTCGCGAGCAGGTACATCGCGGCGGTGGTTGCGCCGACCCCGTGTCCGGCGTTCAGTGCGATACCGAAGAACGCGTAGAATCCGAGCGGAAACGCGAGCGACGGAATGGCGTACGCGGGGAGCCGCACGAGCTTCGTGAGCTCCGCGCGCGTTTCGTTGACGGTGATCGATGCGATCATCAGCGTTCTCCGGCTGCGAGCGCGGGCTCGGTGCGGGTGATGGCGAGAAACGCCTCTTCGAGCGGCGTCTCGCCGACGTCGAGCAGCGTGAACGTCGGGTCGCCGACGTAGAGCGCGCGGACGACGGAGTCCGGCGCGTGCGTGGAGATGCGAATCGTCGCGCCGTCGCGGTGGATCGCGTCGACGCCCTCGACCGCGCGCAGGCGGGCGTCGTCGAACCCGCTGGAGCAGCGCACGATCCAGCCGCCCGCGCGAGCCTTGATCTGCGCCGCGGTGCCTTCCGCGACGATCCGCCCGTGCAGCAGCACCGCGACGCGGTCGGCGAGCGCGTCCGCTTCGGCGAGATCGTGGGTCGTGAGCAGGATGCTGCGGCCGCGCGCCACGTAGGCGCGAATGTGCTCCCACAGCGCGCGGCGCGAGTCGACGTCGAGGGCCGACGTCGGTTCGTCCAGGACGAGCGCGTCGGGATCGCCGCAGATCGCCAGCGCGAAGGAGACGCGCTGCTTCTGTCCGCCCGACAGATCGCCGTAGCGGCGATTCGCGAGCCCGCTCAGACCGGCGATCGCGAGGGTCTCCTCGAGCGCGAGCGGGCGCGGATAGTAGGAGGAGAAGAGGCGTATGTGCTCGGCGACCGTGAGCATCGCCGGGACACCCGCGACTTGCAGCATCGCGCCGACGCGGCGACGGTTCGCCGCGACGCGCGGATCGCGCCCGAACAGCGTCGCCGACCCGGCGTCGGGCGAGATCACGCCGAGCAGGGTGCGGATGGCGGTCGTCTTGCCGGCGCCGTTCGGTCCGAGCAGCGCGAGCGTCTCGCCGGGTCGCAGCGCGAGCTCGACGTCGCGCAGAGCTGTGATCGCGCCGTAGCGTTTGGTGACCCGCGACAGGCGGGCGGGGGCGGTATCATCCATGTCGGTCCTCCGCCCGTATGCTCGCATACGGTCGCCGGGCAGCCCAGGCACGCTCGTCACCGCCGAGGCGTGACGAATGTCAGACGCGTCGCGTTGGTTCGGACGGACCGTGCGGAGGGAGGGGCCGTGCCGTTCGGCGCGAACGGACGACGGTCGCTCCGGCGCCGCTTCGCTCGCCCATGAGAGAGCAAGACGAGCGTGCGTGCGGACGGCATACCGGCATTCCCGGATAGCTCAGTCGGTAGAGCAGCTGACTGTTAATCAGCGGGTCGTTGGTTCGAGTCCAACTCCGGGAGCTTCAGAAAACCGCGCTACGGCGCGGTTTTCGTCGTTCCGGCCGATGGCGTGACCCGCTCGCACGATGGGCGAGGACGCGCGCGCAGGCGCACGAACGAATGGTCGAAGTGACGATCGCGCGGCCGCCGAGAAGCTGATCGCGATTGCCGCACGGCGCGGGGATCGCGTAACCGGTCATTGCGGAGGCTCCGTACCGGGCGCCGAGACGGCCGTGCTCGCTTTGTCCGCGTCGGCGGCGAGTTGGTCGAGCTGCCCGATCGCCGCGGAGTATTCTTCCTCGGTCATGCGTCCGGCCGCATGTTGGTACTCGATTTGGGATCGATCACGGGCGATGCGCTGACGGATTTCCGCGAGCCGCACTTCGTCCGTCCGATGATCCGCGACGTCGCCGGCGATGAGCCTGCGCAACACGACGGCCTCTCGTTGCGAGCCAGTTCGAAATACCAGCGGCTTGCCTGAATCGGCACGAACGCGAAATCCGTCCGTGAACGGATCGACGGCAATGATTCTCTTGTAGCCGATATGCGTCGTGCCGTTATTCGTCAAGAAAAGCAGCCTAACGTTCGAAAGCACGAGCTGGCCCGCATCTACGACGCCGAACGTCTCATGATCGACGGAATGCCCACGCGAGCCGCCCGACCGCAGATATACCCCGCGCATGACGCGAATCGAAGCGCCGCCGTAACCGCTGACGTACTCGCGATGGTGGATTTCACCGAGGGCCTCGGCGTGCGTGCTCCAATAAAACTTCTCCCCGCTTTGACTGACGACATTGTTGAGCGCGATGGGGATAAGAGGACCATTGATGTACGCGGTGTCTTCGATGTTGATCGGCTCGTGCGCTGTACTTGCGAGAGCAGATTGCGTGATTTCGGAGGAGAGGGCGAGCAGCAAGGCGATGATCCAGCCGACGATGGTCCAGCCGAGGAGCACGTCCAGGAAAACGACCGATGTCGCACGCGTAGACCGGCGAAAGATCGCCACAATGGTTGGAAACATGTAAAGAAGCACCAGCAAGATCGGCCCGACGATGGAGCCCGCGGAAACGTCGTCCGCCGGCTCTCGCCTTTCGCGCAAGCGCTCCTGGCCGATTACCTGCCGAATCGTGTACGCTCCGACACGCCCGTGTCGACGTTCGATCTCCGATACGCCACGCTCGTAGAGCCCCTGCTGCGCGGCGGAAAATCCGCCGACCGCCCGCGCTGCGGAGCGCACGTCGACAGTTGCCTTTGCATTCCACTTCGTTCCCGCTGCGCCGATCAAGACGAATCCGAGTCCAGCGCACATCAAAGCGCGCATGCAAGGCGAGAGCCTACTCCAGTGGCCGCGCTTTGTTCCTGATAGCGCGCTAGGCTGGGTCATCCTGATACCGAGCCGTGATGGTGTTTGTCAGAACGCCGATCGTCAGGAGTCCCAGTATGAGGAGGCCCCCGCAGATCGCCATGCCGGCGGTCGTCGCGGGACGCACGTTTCCGAGACTGAGCGAAAAGGCGAAGCACATTTTCAGCGCGTCGAAGTAGTTGTGAATGGTCGTTCCGCTGGCGCGACGTTCGATTGCGAACAGGACGGCGGCCAGCACGGGAACCACGAACGGGAAGACGCCGGTGATGAACATCCCATTGTTTCGATCAGCAGCGAGACGATCGAGCAACAGCGTGAGGCGAATGGCAGCGTAGACCATGCGGACCAGACGTGCGAACGTGAACCACATCAGCGCCGGGAGAACAGTTAGAATCGAGATCACGTCGAAGAGCAGCAGCGTCCAAAAACGAGGCCCGCGTCGTTTCGTACAGATCAAGCGCGTCGCCACTTCAGCGGCAAGTGCGACGGCGGCGCCAATCTCTGCAATTCGAGAAGTGCCAGAGGGCGGGAATCCGAGAAGCCCGTCGTTCCATGCGCCGGCCAAAATGAAAGCATACGAAACACAGATCACGACTACTTCATGTTCGACGTCGCGCTCGTTCATGAGAGTTCCTGCGCGTTCGCCGAGTCCACGAAGCATCCGAGCAAAGCGCACCCCGGCAGCCTCCATCTCTTACCCGATGCCGCCTTGGCACGTGGCCGGCGCGGCGGCTCCGGACAGCGCCCTGGCGAGACAGACCTGTTGCACCCCGAAACCTCCTCTGGCGCCCCCGCGCCGGTCGTTGCGTCCCTTCGAGCCTACACCGAACCAGCCGCGTGCACACGGACGGCACCGACAATGTTCACCGTGCCGAACCGCCGCGCCTCGACGTCCCGCGCGTCGCTTAGCCCGTGCTTACGCAAACGCGCGGTCATGGACGGATCCTATCGGCCGCGGCGAATCCGCGCCGCCATGCTCGCCGCGCGGCGTCTCGTCCCTGCGGACGGCGGGACGTGCGTGGTCGATCGAACGTCGCCCACTGGGCGCCCGGCGACCGCGGCGAGCGATGTCGTCACCAGCGCGTTGAGGCTGACGCCCTCGGCATTGGCGCGCCGCGCAAGGTCGCGATGCAGCGACTTCGGAACGCGAACCATGAACTTGCCGCTGTAGCTTGCGGCGTTGGCCGGCTCCGGGATAGCTTCCCCGTCCTCAATCGCCGTCGAGAGCCAAGCCGTCATTGCATCCTCGAGGTTGTCGAGCGCCTCGGCCCGCGAGGAGCCCTCCGTCATGCAGCCCGGCAACTCTACGATCCGCGCGAACCACGTCCCATCGCTGTTCGGCAGCAGCTCGCGTGTGTACGGGCGCTTTAGGTAGTCGGCCAGGACGGCCTTCGTCGCGGTGCTCATCATGCTCCCTCGATCATCTCGATCAGTGCGTTGACGTAGTGCTTCTTGACGGGACGGTGCTTCGGAACAGTGATGCGAAGCGTCCGGCCGTCGGGCAGGCGCAATGTGTACGTGTGGTGCGAGCCGCCGGTTTTCCGTTCGGAGAACCCGAGCGCGAGCAGCAGCCGCTGGATCGACTCGAAGTCGCAGTCTTTCCGGTGCGCGAGGACTGCGTCGTAGAGGCGCTTCGTCCGCTTCGAATCGACCAGCCCCATGCCTACAGTGATACCACATACGATACCATAACGCAAGAGCCCAGCACACGATCCGGCGCAGCACTTTCGGGCGCCGATCGGAGGCCGCGACAGCGGACCCTCCACGATCGCCGCGGCCGTCTACCAAGCGAGGAGTACCGCGCGGCCTGGAAGTCGCGAAGCGCGATAGTGAAAGTCCGTCTTCGTCGTGCCCGTCGCGTGGGCCCAGTGCTCGGCGCGTCGCCGGCGAGCGTCGGGACTCGAAGCCGGTTGCGTTGAGCGCCGAGTCGATCGCCGTGAGTGTTGTCTTACCGAAAGTCTTGCCGTCGCGCAGGACGGCGGCGGTCGCGCAAGTCGTCACGTGATGGGAGCCCTCCTGCGAGGCGCTCTGGCCGGCGATGGCGCCCCGTGGTGACGGCGGCTCCGGTGACCCCTTTTTTGCACCCGTCTGAGCCCGACGAGGCGACGACTGTTACAGCGGGTCGTTGGTTCGAGTCCGACTCCGGGAGCTTCAGCGAACGTCGCGTCAGGGCGCGGTTTTCGTTGTTCGCCGGCTTGAGACCGGTTCGTCGTCATTCACGTCGAAGCGCCGTCGGATTCGAACGCGCCGGCGTCGCACGCTTGTCGCGCATGTTGCGGAGCGACGCCGCGTGCCGCGCGAAAGCCGCCGGGATTGAGCGATCGGGAAACTTCGGCGGCGCCCTTGACAGCGACGCCGTCGCGCGCGTAGGATCAGCGAGCATGTTCACGCACACCACGGAACAAGCCAGGCACAAAGGCTGCTCGCGAAGCGAGTGGTCCGCGCTGTCACATTCGATCGTCGCCGCGACGTTCGACGGGATCGTTTTGAGCCAGCGGGGCAATCGGATGCGTGGTCTACCCGGCTAAGTCGTAGTTCCTTTCAGCGCGAGAGCGCACAACGAAGGGTCTCCGGCGAACGCCGGGGGCCCTTCTGCATTGAGGTGCGTCGTAATGATCACGGCTCTCGCTCCAAACGAGAGTGTCCGCCGTTCGATTCGTCGCGGACCTGCCATGGTGGGCGAAGCCCAAACGGTTCGGCAGCAGCTTGTGGTTCTTTGAAAACTGAAACCCGGTCGGCGCGCGCGAGCGCGGAGTAGCCGGATTGTCGTGGAGCGCGCGGCGCAAGGCGCGCAAGCGGGGTGCTAACCCGTCGTCACCGCAAGGTGAGTGGTTCGAATCCTCCGCGCTCCGCCGCGAGGGAAAGCTTAGTAGGTGCAGCGTCCGGTTGAAGCCCGGAAGATCGTCGGTTCGATTCCGACTCCCTCGGCCATTCTTTGAAGCGATCGTCACGCAGCTCCGCGGATCTGCGATGACGTGTATGCCGGCGCGCTCGTCGTCGGCGATCGCGAAAGCGCTCGGCGCATCGAGCGTACACGCCCGTAGCCAAGCGGAAAGGCGCCGGTCTACGAAACCGGTAAGCGCGAGTTCGATTCTCGCCGGGCGTATGACGGGGAACTAGCTCAACGGCAGAGCGCCGGTCCTGCAAACCGGACATCGGGGTTCGATCCCCCGGTTCTCCACCATTCCGAGATAGCACAGTGGTAGTGCGGCGCGCTGTTAACGCGACGGTCGCTGGTTCGAATCCAGCTCTCGGAGCCACGGCGACTGGGGGAATCTGGTAGACCCAGCACGTTCAGACCGTGCCGTCGAAAAGACGTGAGCGTTCGAATCGCTCGTCGCCGACCATCATCCGCTCGTGGGGAATCGGTAGACCCGCCGTAAGGCGGAACGGCGGCGGTTCCCAATCCGCCTCCCGCAACATCTTCGCGACATAGCGTGCTCCATCGAGAAGTGGCGTCGTGGACACGCACGACCACACCTGCCCGCGCAGCACGGCGGACGTGCGTCGCTCTCCGAAGGCGAAGGCTGCGAGTTCGATTCTCGCCGTGGGCTCCATGATCCGCGATCGGCTAACGGCAAGCCGCCTGTGTTTGGAACAGGTCATCCTCGTTCGAGTCGAGGTCGCGGAGCCGGCCGGCGATGCTCATGCGGACGAGTACCCGACGTTTCATCGGGTGGTAGCGGGTTCGAAGCCCGCCGCCGGCACCAAACGATCCCGGGAAGTTCGACGGGTTGAACGCCGCGCTCTGGACGCGGAGGTGCGTGGTTCGAGTCCACGACCGGGAGCCATGCGCGCGAAGCAAACGTGGAATTGCACCGGACTCTTCATCCGGACACGGTCGGTTCGAATCCGACCGCGCGCACCAACGTCGACGTAGCCAAGTGGGAAGGCGCGGGTCCGCAACACCTTCAATCGCCGGTTCGATTCCGGCCGTCGACTCCACGCTGGTGGTGCTCGTTGGGACGAGCGCCGCATTCGTAACGCGGATCAAGTCGGTTCGAATCCGATCACCAGCTCCACCGCCTTCGCCGCACGGCCCGCAGCCCGTCCTGTAAACGCGCGATGCCGGTTCGACTCCGGCCGGAGGATCGTTCTGGAAGGTGCCGCTGAACGGTCGGCAATCGGTCTCGAAAACCGTGGTCGCGTGAAGAGCGCGAGACGTTCGATTCGTCCACCTTCCGCCAGGTCCCGTAGCTCAACGGTAGAGCACCGGATTGTCGATCCGGTGACGAGGGTTCAACCCCCTTCGGGATCGCCATGCCGTAGAATGCAAAGGGTCGCGCGACCGCGTTTTCGGCGCGGGTCTCGTGGGTTCGAGCCCCACCTACGGTAGACGCTCTCGTCAGCTAGTGGTCAGGCTGTGACCTTTTCAGCGCCGTCAGGCGCGTTCGAATCGCGTCGCGACCACATGTTGTCGTAGCTCAGCTGGTAGAGCACCGCACCGATAATGCGGAGGTCGCGCGTTCGAGCCGCGTCGGCAACACCACGCCCGAGAGCCCCTCCGGTTGGGGCCTCGCCTACACGAACCGTCGCGCGAAAGGAGGCTTCGATGAGCGACGTGCTCCTGCTCAACTTCACGTACGAGCCGCTCGGCATCGTGGATCTCCAACGCGCGGTGCGGCTCGTGTTCCAACGCAAGGCCGAGATCGTGCACGACGACGGTCGCGTGTTGCGCACCGTGTCGGCGGCGTTCCCGCTGCCCTCGATCGTTCGGCTGCTCTACTTCGTCGCGCGCAAGCGGAAGAAGGTCGCGTTGACGAAGAAGAACGTCCTGTTGCGCGACGACTACCGCTGCGGCTACTGCGCGGCGAAGGGCACGCCGGCGACCATGACCGTGGACCACATCGTGCCGCGATCGCGCGGCGGGCGCTCGAGCTGGCAGAACCTGGTCGCCTGCTGCAGCGCGTGCAACGGCCGGAAGCGCGATCGCTCGCCGGAAGAGGCGCGGATGCCGCTCCGGATCCGGCCCCGCGAGCCGCGGTTCATCCCCTGGATCGTCGTCCGGCGGAACACCTGTCCGGACGAATGGTGGAAGTACCTCGGCCTGTACTCGGTCGGCATCGAGGAGCGCGTGGGATAGCGCGTCGTCCTCGCCGGCTCGGACGCTCTGCGTGGATCAGCCGCGGGAAAAGGAAACTGCGGTTGGTCTTGGGTACCGCGGTGAACGGGGGCGGCGACGCAGCTCGTCCGTAAGGGCGGGACACACCCTGCGTCGTCGTTCTCGCCCGTTTCAATTTCAGAGCGGTGGAACGCGAAGTACGCGACGCCGAGACGGGCGACGAACCGCGTCTTGTCGACGAACGTGCGGCCGCGGGCGTCGAGTGCTCTTTCAGTAGCACCGGGAACGCGCGGCTCGACCAAGGGCACGTGTTCGGACGCCGCTAAGCGGGCGGTGTGACCAGGAGGGCGCGTCTCCTCGTTTTGGCACGATGCTTGGCGTGGGTCGTGTGGATGACGGCGGCAGCTCCCGCCGCCGGCGGCGAGTCGCAGATGGCGGTCAGCTGGCTGACCGGAAGGCTGTACCTCGTCGAGGACGAGCACTTCGTCGGCACCAACTCGCTGGTCTATATCGGCAAATCGTCGGTCACCGTCGTCGGAGCGACCTGGACGCCTGAAACGGCGAAGGACTTAGCCGCGAGCATCCGGTCCTTCACGACCCTGCCGGTACGGGACGTCGTGGACACCTCCCCCGATCCGGAATGGTCCGGAGGGAATGCCTACTGGAAAAGCATCGGAGCCGAGATCGTCGCTGCGGAGCCGACGTGTCATGCGCTCTCGCGCACGTGGAGCGCGACGGTCGAGGACTTTCGCAAGCTTCATCCGGCGTATCCGAAACTGCCGTTGGTCGCGCCGACGAAATGTTTGCCGAACCGCTTCGAACTGCAGAACGGAGACGTGCGAGCGTTCTATCTCGGACCGTCTCACACGGCCGCGGACATCTTCGTCTACTTCCCGAGCGAAAAGGTGCTCGATGCCGGATCGATCCTCAAACCGTTCCTCGGGAACATGGCGAAAGCGAACGTCAGCGACTACGCAGCCACGCTTCACAAGCTCGAGAAGCTCCGTCTCGACATGCGAATGATCATTTCGGGGCACTGGTCCGCCGTCCACGGCCCCGATCTGATCGATCGCTATCTGAGACTGCTCGCGGGGGCGAAGCCGCTCGTCGACTGACGAACGCTCGCACAGCGGGATCAGCCTTTGACGCAGACGACGGCGCGCAGCGTGTGCACGACGTCGACGAGGTCGCGCTCGGCTTCGATGACGCGGTCGATGTCCTTGTACGCGGCGGGCGACTCGTCCAGGACGTCCTCGTCCTTGCGGCATTCGACCCCCGCCGTCGCGGCGGCATGGTCGTCGAGCGTGATGCGCTTGCGCGCCTCGTGGCGCGACATGCGGCGCCCCGCACCGTGCGAGCAGCTCTCGAACGAGTCGGGGTGCCCCTTGCCGCGAACGATGTACGAGCGCGTGCCCATCGAGCCGGGGATGATGCCGAGCTCGCCCTCACGCGCGCGCACGGCGCCCTTCCGCGTCACCAGCACGTTTTCGCCGAAGTGCTTCTCCCGCGCGACGTAGTTGTGGTGGCAGTTCACCGCCGTCTCCGAATCCATCGTGAACGGCTTCGCTACCGTGCTTTGGACGGCGCGGACGACGGCGTCGAGCATCAGCCCGCGATTCGCCTTCGCGAACTCCTGTGCCCAGCCGACCGCCTCGACGTAGGCGTCGAAGTCCGGCGTGTGCTCCGGAAGGTACGCGAGATGCGGATCGGGCAGCTCGATGAAGTACTGCTCCGCCAGCTTCCGCGCGCGCTCGATGAACGTCGTGCCGATGGCGTTGCCCACGCCGCGCGATCCGCTGTGCAGCATCACCCACACGTCGCCCCGTTCGTCGAGGCACAGTTCCACGAAGTGGTTGCCGCCGCCGAGCGTGCCGAGATGGCGGAACACGCGCTCGTCGGTCCAGCGCGCGGCGAACTGCTTGCCGGCGTGGCTGCGCACGCGCGCAAGTCCGTCCGCGAACGACGCCGCCACGCCGGCGACGTGCTCCGGAAGGTCGTGCCACGAGCCGCGATCGTTGCGGCCGCCGTGATCCGTACGCCCGTGCGGGACCGCCGCTTCGATCGCCACGCGCACGGCGTGGAGGTCGTCGGGCAGGTCCTCCGCGCGCAGCGTCGTTCGCTGCGCGATCATACCGCAGCCGATGTCCACGCCGACCGCCGCGGGCACGACCGCGCCGCGCGTCGCGATCACCGAGCCGACCGTCGCGCCCATCCCCCAATGGACGTCGGGCATCACCGCGACGTGCTTGTGCACGAACGGCAGCGACGCGACGTTCACGAGCTGCTTGCGCGCCGACTCCTCGAGCTCGACGCCGTCGATCCACGCTTTGATCGGGACGTGCTGCCCCGCATCCATGAAGACTTCCATCGGTTTTCCTCTCACCCCGTGTTGTGCAGACGACCGTGCGCATCGCGCGCGGAATTCGACCGGCGGGCGCCCGTTGCGCCCCGATCCCGGAAAAAAAAGGCCCCGGCGTCGCCGAGGCCTTTCACATCGCGCTGCTGCGCTTCGAAAGAGGTCGACTCAGCCGAACGAACGCCGCATCGGCGCGGATTGTCCCAATGCGAAACGCTCCGGTACCGCGGCCAGGATGACGCCCGCGTGCGGAATACCGGACCGCTCGCGGTGCGAGCGGTTGGGAACCTCCGGACGTAGCCGATGCGTGAACATGCGTCGTCATCCTACGAGACCGTCGCCGCCGTGTCAAGTGCTGCGGCGAACGTGCGTCGCGATCGCGCTTAGACTCCGAGGTACACGGCGTGTTCGGTGGTGTAGAACGACGCCGCCGACGGGCCGACCGACGGCGCGCCGACGCCCGAGGCCTTGATCCCCCCGAAGGGCATGTGATCGTCGGGAACGGTGCCGTGGTTCACGTGCAGCATGCCGGTCTCGCATTCGTCCACGAAGCGCGCGATCGCGCGCTGCTCGTGCGAGAACAGGGCCGCGGTCAGCCCGTACTCCACGCCGTTCAGCAGCGTGAACGCTTCGTCGAGATCGTCGTACGGGAGCACCGCGACGACGGGGCCGAAGATCTCTTCGCGTGCCGCGACGTTCTCGGGGGAAACGTCGACGAGGATCGTCGGCTCGTAGAAGAAGCCGTCATCCAAGCCGGCGACCGTGCCGCGTCGTCCGCCGGTCGCGGCGCGTGCGCCCTCGGCGATCGCGCGCTCGACCATCGCTTCGACGCGGTCGCGCTGGCGCGAGGTCACGAGCGGCCCGAGGGTGGTCCCCTCCGTCGTGCCGTCGCCGAGCACGAACGCCTGTGCCCGCCGCACGAGTCCTTCGACGACGGCGTCGTGCAGCTCGCGGCGGACGAGCACGCGGCTGATCGCGGTGCAGCGCTGACCGCTGCACAGCATCGCCGCGCCGGTGATGTGGTCCAGCGCCGCGTCGAGCGAGTCGACGTCGTGCACGATCGCGGCGTTCTTCCCGCCCAGCTCGAGGGAGACTTCGGCCAGTCGCAGCGCGGCAGCCGCGTACACCGCGCGGCCGACCTCGACCGAGCCGGTGAACGTCACGCCCGACGCGACGGGAAGGTCGACCAGGGCGCGGCCGACGTCGCCGCCGCCGTTGACGATCTGCAGCAGGCCGTCCGGAACGATGCCCCGGCTCGCGTCCGCGACGAGACACGCCGCGGCCGGTGCGACCTCGGACGGCTTGAGCACGATCGCGTTCCCGAAGACCAGCGCCGGAACGATCTTGCGCATCGGGGTGAGGATCGGAAAGTTCCACGGCGTGATCGCGGCGATCACGCCGCGCGGCCGGCGCGTGACGACGTTTCGCACGCCGGGGCGTCCCGAGCCGGCGGCGGCGGTTCCGACGCGCAGCGCTTCGCCGAGCATCGTGCGCGCTTCGCGCAGCGATTTGCCGATCTCGCCGCGCGACTCGGCCAGCGGCTTTCCTTGCTCCCGTGTGATCGCGAGCGCGATCTCGCCGGTCCGTGCTTCGACGGCGTCGAGAAACAGACCGACGACGCGGGCGCGCTCGGCCGCCGGGACGCGCGCCCACGCGCGCTGAGCGCTGAGCGCGGCATCGGCGGCTTTGGTGAGGTCGCGTTCGCTCGCCGTTTGGTACGTGCCGACGCGCTCCGACGGCCGCGCGGGATTCGCCGTGACGAACTCCTGGCCGGCATAGCGCCAGCCGCCGCCGAGCAAGCTTCCAAATTCGTACGCGCGATGCGTCGTCGCGACCGTCATACCGCCTCCTTCACCAGCGCGTCGCGCGCCGCCGCGTACAGCGCAGTCCAATCCTGCCGGCCGCGGCCGTCGCGTTGCGCGCGAACGTACGCGCCGCGCGCGGCGCGGCCGGTCGCGAGCTCGAGTCCCAGCGACTCGCCGAGCTCCAGCGCGAGGCCGAGGTCCTTCTCGGCGAGGTCGACCGCGAAGCCGGGCGCAAGGTCGCCGCGCAGCACCTTCGCGGGATACGTCGTGCCGAGATGACCCTGACCGGCAACCGTTCCGAGCATCACCGAGCGCGCCAGCTCGGGATCCAGACCGCTCGCCTCCGCGAGGCTCAGCGCTTCCGACGTCGTCGCGTTGAGGGTGATCGACATGAAGTTGTTCACGATCTTCATGCGCGCGCCGCTTCCCACCGGCCCGCAGTGCACGATCGTGTCGCCCAGCTTCTCCAGGACGGGACGCGCGCGCTCGACGTCTTCGTCGCCGCCGCCCGCCATGATGAGCAGCTTCCCTTCGACGGCGTGCTGCGACGAGCGCCCGACCGGCGCGTCGACCATCGCGATCCCGCGCTCGCTCATCGCCCGCGCGAGACGGTCGGTGACGCCGGGCGCGATCGTGCTCATCTCGATGAGCAGCGCACCCGCAGCGAGCGCGCTCGCGGCGCCGTCCGGACCGAGGAGCGCATCTTCCACGTGCGAGCCGTTCGGCAGCATCGTCACGAGCGCGTCGACGCCGTTCGCGGCGTCGGCCGCGGAGCGCGCCGGCGTCGCGCCGGCTTCCGCCAGCGCGGCGAGGGCGCTCGAAGCAACGTCGAACGCGCGGAGGGCGAAGCCGGCTTTGAGAAGGTTGCGGGCCATCGGCCCGCCCATCGTGCCGAGACCGACGAACCCGATCGTGCGGATCGCGGCGCTCATCAGCGAACGACGCCGAGATAGAGCGAAGGATCGAAATACTGCGAGGCCTTCACGGGGTTCTCCATCGCGCCCAGCTTCACGTACACGTCGGTGACCTGCTGCAGCCAGCGCGCGACCGTGCCGTCACGGTAATAGCGCGCCCAGGTCTTCGAGTCGAACGCCTTCTCGGCGCGGTACATCGCGAGCACCTGCGGTTCCGGGATTCCCTCGTATTTTGCCGCGACGATCGGCATCGCGCGGGACGTCTCGTGAACGAGCATGTCGTTCGCCTCGATCCAGCCCTCGATCAGGCGGCGCAGCGCGTCCTTGCGGTTCTGGAACACGTCGTCGCTGGCCGCCCATCCGTCGAGGATCGCCGCGCCCGGATAATACTTCGAGGCGTCGACGAGCATCTTCGCGCCGGGGACCTTCTCACGAACCTGCACGTCGAAGGGGATCCACAGGGCGACCGCGGGGACGGCGCCGGCGATGAACGCGGTGACCGCGTCGTTCATTGGCTGGTTCACGATCTCCACGTCCTTGGAGATGTCGAGCCCCGCGTGCTGCAGCGCGTTGTAGAGGAAGACGTTCGCCGTCGTCCCGGCCGTGGTCGCGATCCGCTTCCCGCGCAAGTCGGCGACCGTGTTGATGCCGCTGCCGGGCCGCACCCACAACTGGGCCGTCGCGAACTCGATGTCGTTCGCGAGAAAGACCTTGCCCTGTCCGCGTGCGGGGAAGTTCGAGAGCACCGCGCCGGTGGAGAGCACGTCGAGGCTTCCGCCGACGAGCGCCTGGAACATCGAGATCCCGGTCTGGAACTGCGTCAGCTCGATGTCGAGGCCTTGCTTCTTCCACGAGCCGATGCTCTGCGCGATCCAGATCTGTGCGTCGACCGCGACGGTGTGCAGGTAGCCGACGCGCAGACGCTGCGTGCCTTGCGCGCGAAGCGGCGTCGCGAAGCCCAGCGCGGCGCCCGTGGCGGCGAGCGCGGCGAGCGCTTCGCGCCGTGTGTGTCGATGCATGCGGTTCTCCTTGGTCAGCGGGCGGCGCCCGAGGTGAGCTGGAGCTGCTGCGCGGCGTATTCGGCCATGACGAGGTCCGAAAGCTCGGCCACCAGCGCCTGGAACTCCGGCGTCCGGCGCAGCGCGCCGGTGCGCGGATACGGGAAGGGAACGTCGACGGTCCGGCGCACGCGCGTCGGCCGCGCGCTCACGGCGACCACCCGAGTCGACAAGTACAACGCCTCCTCCACGGAATGCGTCACGAACAGCACGGTCTTCGCGTCCTCGGCTTGCAGCTCGAGAAGCGCGTCCTGCATCGCCGTGCGCGTCTGCGCGTCGAGCGCGCCGAACGGTTCGTCCATGAGCAGAAAGCGCGGGCGCACGGCGTACGCACGCGCAAGCGCGAGCCGCTGTCGCATGCCCCCCGAGAGCACGCGCGGGTACGCGTCCGCGAACTCCTCGAGCCGCATCACGCGCAGGTAGTGCTCGCACGTCCGGGCGATCTCCGCCGGCGAGCGGCGGTTCGCGCGCAGCCGAAGTCCGAAGGCGATGTTGTCGCGCACGGAGAGCCACGGGAAGACCCCGTATTCTTGGAACACCATCCCGCGGTCGGGGCCCGGCGGCCCCAGAGGCGCACCGTCGAGCGTGACCGTCCCCGACTCGGGCGCGACGAATCCGGCCACGATGTTGAGCAGCGTCGTCTTGCCGCATCCGGAGGGCCCGATGACCGAGACGAACTCGCCGTCGGCGACCGAAAGCGAGAAGTCCTCGAGCACGCGCACGTCGCGGGCGCCCTCGCGATACGCGTGGCCCACGCGATCGAACACCAGACGATGCGCGGCGTTCATCGCGTGACGCGCTCCTGCCACGACACGAGCCGTGCCGAAGCGGCGCGTACGGTTGCGTCCATCAGGAGCGCGATCGCGCCGATGCAGACGATTCCGGCATAGATCGTCGAGATCTGAAAGTAGTTCGACGCGTTCTGGATCACCGCGCCCAGGCCGCGCTGCGCCGCGACCAGCTCCGCCGCGACGAGGGTGGCCCACGTGACGCCGAGCGCGACGCGCAGCGCCGTCAGCACGTGCGGCAGCGAAAGCGGAACGATGACGCGAAGGAATATCTCGCTGTCGGTTGCGCCGAGGGTCCGCGCGACCCGCACGTACAGCGGACTCGTCTGGCGGATCCCTTCGTACATCACGATCACGCCCGCGAAGAACGCCGCGTAGAAAAGGATCGCGATCTTCGCGACCTCGCCGATCCCGAAGTAGACGATCACGAGCGGGATCAGCGCGATCGGCGGCAGCGCGCGGAAGAAGTTGACCAGCGGGTCGAGGAAGCGCCCGAGCCCGCGGTACCAGCCGAGGACGAAGCCGACCGGGACGGCCAGCACGATGCCGCATGCGAGCCCGGCCAGAACGCGCATCGTCGACTCCCATGCGTCGAAGAGCAAACCTTGCGCGACGATCAGGTGCCACAGCTTCGTCAGGACGTCGGCCGGCGTCGGCACGAGCGACGGCTTGACCAAGCCGGATAAGCGCACGAGGTACCACAGCACGACGAGCGCGATCCACGGTGCCACCGCGGCGGCGGCGCGGACGAGCAGCGGGGGAAGCGCGGCGCGACGCTGCGGCTGCGGCGCGGAGCGTTTGGCCGTGTCCTCGGACGTTGCGACGAGGTTGGGCGTCATGCCGGTCTCCGAAGGTGCTGGCGGATCCCCGGGAAGGTGTATAGTCCCATTATTAGAACTTTACGGCTCACCTCCTTTGCTGAAATCGTTGAAGCGGTCCTCCATTCCGTTGTACGTCGAAGTGGCATCGCTTCTGCGGCAGCGCATCGCGCGAGGCGTGTGGCCTCCCGGGCGGCAAGCGCCGACGATCGACGAGCTCGTCGACGAGTTTCGCGTCGCTCGCGTCACCGTGCGTCAAGCGATGGACATCCTCGCCGGCGAAGGGCTGATCGAGCGTCATCGCGGCCGCGGAACGTTCGTCGCTCGCGTGCCCGACGATACGCGGCACTTGCAGCTCGGGACGTCGCTCGCCGCGCTCTCGACGATGTACGAAGGCAGCGATCCCAAGCTCCTCACGATCGCCGATACGATCGCCGCGCCGCCGCTCGCCCCGAGCGACGGGATCCCGGCTGCGCGCTACCGCTACATGCGCCGCGTGCACAGCCGCGGCGAGACGCCGTACGTGCTCATCGACATCTACCTCGCGGCCGACGTATTCCGCCGCGCCCCGAAGCGTTTCCGGAGCGAGATCGTCATCCCGTTGCTGCGCTCCCTTCCCGGCGTCGAGATCGCGCGCGCGTGGCAGCGGCTGCGCATCGACGCGGCGGACGTCGAGACGGCGCGCCATCTCGAGATCCCGGTGAACTCGCCGGTCGCCGAGGTGCGGCGCGTGTTCTGCGACCCGGCCGGACGCGTGATCTACTTCGCCGAGGCGATCTACCGCGGCGACTACATCCACCTCGAGATCGACCTGTTGCCGTGAGCGCGATCGCCGAGGTTCGCAGCTATGCGTTCCGCGCGCCGGTGCAGCACCCAGTACGCACCTCCTTCGGAACGATGCGCGAGCGCCCGATGGTCCTCGTGCGGGTCGCGACGGACGACGGCGCGTTCGGATGGGGCGAGATCTGGTGCAACTATCCGAGCTGCGCCGCGGAGCACCGCGCGCGCCTCCTCGTCGAACTCGTCGCGCCGCTGCTGCTGGGCCGCTCGCCCGACGACCCGGCCGCGACGTGGAACGAGCTGACGCAGCGCACCGCGGTCCTCGCGATCCAGTGCGGGGAGCCCGGGCCCATCGCGCAGACGCTCGCGGGCGTCGAGATCGCGCTGTGGGACCTCCTCGCGCGGCGCGCCGGCGCGCCGCTGTGGCGTTTCCTCGGCGGGGACGGCGACGAGATCGGCGTCTACGCGAGCGGGCTCAACCCGGACGAGCCGGAGCGGCAGGCCGAACGCGCCCTCGAAACCGGGTTTCGCGCGGTGAAGCTGAAGGTCGGCTTCGGGATCGAGCGAGACGTGCGCAACGCACGCGCGCTGCGAGCGCTGTGCGGCCGCGACGTCGCCGTCATGGTCGACGCGAACCAGGCGTGGGACGTCGACACCGCGATACGCGCCGCATGTGCGCTCGACGAGTGCGCGCTCGCGTGGCTCGAGGAGCCGCTGCGCGCCGATCGGCCGTCGTCGGATTGGCGCGCGATCGCGGATGCGACCGCCATCCCGCTGGCGGCCGGCGAGAACATCACGTCGGCGGAGGCCTTCGTGGCCGCGTACACCGACGGCGCTGTCGCCGTGGTGCAGCCGGACGTGGCGAAGTGGGGCGGACTCGGCGCATGCCGCACGATCGCGCGTGCCGCGCGCGCGGCAGGCCGGCGGTACTGCCCGCACTATCTGGGCGGCGGCGTCGGGCTGCTGGCCTCCGCGCACCTGCTCGCCGCCGTCGGCGGCGACGGGCTGCTCGAAATCGACGTGAACGAGAACGCGCTGCGCACGCTGCTCGCGGGCCCGGTGAACGAGGTGCGCGAGGGCCGCGTGCACGTCGGCGACGCGCCCGGACTCGGCGTCGTCCCCGATCTCGCGCAGCTCGAACCGTATCTCGTGGAGCAGCACGCCGCTGCGTGAGCGGTCCGATCGTCGCGACGAACGAAGACGGGCCCGGCGTCGTGCCGGGCCCGTCGGCGACCCTTACGGTGTCGTGAGGGTCATGTCGTTGAACTTCACCGTGATCCCGGCGCTGTTCCACCCGCTCGGTTCTTGCGAGCTGTTGTAGTAGTACGTGTACGCTCCGAAGTTCCAGAAGCACTCGGTCGTGCTGCCGTCGCACACGTGGTTGGGTTTGTTGTAAACCAGCGTGCCGTTGCGCCACACCGCGACCGAGCCGCCGGCCGTCCCTTGGATCTCCGGCGTGATCTTGATCTGCCAGTTGTCGACTTCGCCGTCGTGCAGCGTGTCCGGCGACCAGTACTCCGTCGCGTCGCTGTCGTCGCACGTGGCGAAGTTCCAGACCGGCTGCCCGCCCGGTGAAACGGTGCCGTATTGCGTGATGCCGTTGACGTAGCCCACGTAGGTGTTGTCCAAGACGAGCCGGTCGCACGGATTGCCGTCGCCCCCGAAGCTATGCGTCTGCCAGACGATCGCCGGGATGTCGACCGCGAGCTTTCCGCCGGAAGGATACGTGTACACGTAGTTTCCGTTGAACGTGACGACCGTCTGGAACGTGAACGTGTACGGCGTGCCCAACGTGAAGAGCCAGTTCTCGCCGGTGTTGGGATCCTCCGGGTTCAGCTGATTGCGATAGCACGTGCTCGCGCCCGGGAACGTGTTGCCGTCGTAGGTGTAGTTCGTCAACGTGTTCCGCGTCGAGGTGAACGACGCGTTGTTGCCGCTGATGACCGGCCCTTCGCCCGAGCATTGGCCGTCGTCGGTGGTCGGCAGGGTGTACTCGCCGGTGGTTCCGCTCCCCGTCTGCCACACCACCGTGCCTTGCGACGTCTTCCCCGCGTTGTAATGCGCCTGCACGCGCGCCGCCGAGAGCGCGGTGTTGTAGAGCGCGAACTCTCCGGCCGATCCGGCGTAGCCCGTGTGCGCGTCGGTCGGGCCTCCGACCGTGAAGCCGGAGAACGTGCTCGGGTAGTTCGTGATCGTCCCGCTGCCGGTCGCCGTGTCGCTCGCGACGCCGTTCACGTACACCGTGAGCGTCGTCCCGGTCCACGTCAAGACCACGTGGTTCTTGGCGCCCATCACCGCGTTCGCGTACACCGCGACCGTTCCGCCGGTCGTGTTGATCTGCAGCTCCCAGAACGGCGGCGAGCCCGCGACGAGCGAGATGTAGATGGGAAGCGGATTCGATCCCGACGCGAACGGCTCGGAGAACACGAACTGGCTTCCGGAGACGCTCGACGGCACGTTGACCCAAAGCTCGGCGCTGAACGCGCCCGTCGGCGCGAGCGCACTGTTCGTGCCGGATCGCAGCACTGTCGCGGACGACGCGGTGCCGCCGGGGAACGTCGGCGCCGCGTCGCCGGGGACGAGACCCGTCCCGCCGAGCGTGACGCTCGAACCGTACGTCCCGCTGTAGCCGTGCCCCGACGAATCGACCGCCGTCGTTCCGGACGTTTCGTTCGTGCGGTAGTAGACCACGGGATGATCCGCCTGCACCGTGCCGGCGTAGCCGGTCGCCGGGGCCGGCGTCGGGTCGGCGCTGATCGCCGCGTTGTAGTGCGCCTGTACCCGCGTCGCGGACAGCGCGGTGGTGTAGACGACGACGTCGCCGATCGCGCCGGCGAAACCGGTTTGTCCGTTGCTCGGTCCGCCGACCGTGAACCCGGTGTACGGGCTCGCATAATTCGTGAGCGGCGCCGTCCCCGTCCCGCCGCTCGTCGCGACGCCGTTGACGTAGGCCGTGAGCGTCGTGCCGCTCCATGTGAGCACGACGTGATTCTCCGCGTTGAGCACGGCGCTGGGATGCGCCGCGATCGATCCGCTGCTCGTCGTGACCTGGACCGTGAACGTCGCCGGCGAGCCGGCGACCAGCGCGATCGAAACCGGGAACGTCGACGCGCCTGACTTGATCGGCTCGGTGAAGAGATATTGCGTCCCCGATACCGACGAGGGGACGGTGACCCAGAGCTCCACGCTCATCGCGCCCGTCGGTCCGAGCGCCGAGTTCGCCGGAGACGTCATCACCGTCGGCGCCGATTCCGAGCCGCCCGGGAAGATCGGTGCCGGATCGCCGCTGACCGACGTGCCGCCGCCGAGCGTGAGGCCCGAGCCGTACGTTCCGGTATAGCCGTGACCGGAGCTGTCGTATGCCGCGCTGCCGCCTTGCTCGCTCATGCGGTAATACACGAGCGGCGAGTCGGCCATGACCGCCGAGACGTAAGCCCCGATGTATTTCGCCGAGCGGTGGCCACCCGACTGATTTTCCGTTCCGCGCTGCGGTATGGACGACGTCCCGCGTCCTCCGCAAGCGATAAGCGCGGCAAGGGCGATAACGCCCGCCGCGATGCTGAAGCGCACCCGCAATCTCGCACCCTCTTCTGCGACGCACCCCGTCGCAACCACACGCTCCGGCGGTGCATCCCGCCGGGCTGCGCACGTTCGTCTTCCGCCGCAAGGCCGCCTTCCCGGTGCATCGCGCCGTGCCCGCCGTCACAGAGCGCGCAGAAGCCCGCCGGAGCGACGATGCTCCGGCGGGCTTCTCGACTCGCGCGTGCGAGGCGCTACGCCGTGACGAGCGCGCTCTTCGGGTTGAGGTTCTGGATGTGGCCGCTCTCGGTTCCGGCGGTCGGGTCGATGACCGCGTTGATCAGCGCCGGCTTGCCGGACGCGATCGCTTCGCTCACCGCGTTCTGCAGGCTCTTCGTGTCGTTGACGTGGTAGCCGGCGCCGCCGAACGCTTCGATGATCTTGTCGTACCGCGCGTCCGCGAGGAAGCCGGTCGGCGACGGCTCGGCGCCGGGTTTGTCGCCGCGGTAGATACCGTTGTTGTTGAAGATCACCGTGACGACGGGCAGCTTGTAGCGGCAGATCGTCTCGATCTCCATCCCGCTGAAGCCGAACGCGCTGTCGCCTTCGAGCGCGACGACGGGCTTGCCCGATTCGACGGCCGCGCCGATCGCGTAGCCCATCCCGATCCCCATGACGCCCCACGTCCCGCTGTCGAGGCGGTGGCGCGGCAGCGCCATGTCGATGATGTTGCGGCCGAAGTCGAGCGTGTTCGCGCCTTCGTTGACGATGTACACGTCGGGCTTGCCGGCGATCGCGTCGCGCACGGCGCGCAGCGCGTTCGAGAAGTTCATCGGCGTCGTGTCGCTGCTCAGACGCTTCGCCATCTTTTCGACGTTCGTCTGCTTGCGCGAGGCGATGTCGTCGGTCCAGCTCTGCGCGGGCTTGACCTGTCCGGGCTTCAGCGCGGCGTTGAACGCGGCGAAGGCCGACTTGATGTCGCCGACGACGGGCGCGGCGATCGCGCGGTTGCTGTCCATCTCGGTCGGCGAGATGTCGACTTGGATGATCTTCGTGTCGGGCGACCACAGCGGCGCCTTGCCGTGCGAGAGCAGCCAGTTGAGGCGCGCGCCGGCGACGAGGATCACGTCGGCGTTGCCGATCGCGAACGAGCGCGCCGCGGCGGCCGACTGCGGGTGGTTGTCGGGCAGCAAGCCCTTTGCCATCGACATCGGGAGGAACGGGACGCCGGTCGTTTCGATGAACGAGCGAATCTCGTCGTCCGCCTGCGCGTACGCCGCCCCTTTCCCGAGGAGCACGAGCGGACGCTGCGCCGACGCCAGAAGGTCGAGCGCGCGCGACACCGACTCCGGCGCCGGCGGCTGCGCCGGAGCGGGATCGACCACTTTGATGAGCGACTTGCGCGCTGCGTCGACGTCGATCACGGAGCCGAGGACCTCGGCCGTGAGGTCGAGGTAGACGCCGCCCGGACGGCCCGACACCGCGGCGCGAATCGCCCGCGCGACGCCGAGCCCGATGTCCTGCGGGCGGTTCACGCGATACGCCGCCTTCGCGTACGGGCGCGACGCAGCGAGCTGATCCATCTCTTCGTAGTCGCCCTGCTCGAGGTCGACGATGTTGCGATCGCTCGACCCGCTGATGAGGACCATCGGGAAGCAGTTCGTGGTCGCATTCGCGAGGCCGACGAGCCCGTTGAGGAAGCCCGGCGCGGAAACCGTCATGCAGATCCCCGGCTTGCCCGTGATGAAGCCTGCGATCGCCGCCGCGTTCGCCGCCGACTGCTCGTGGCGGAAACCGATGTAGCGGAAGCCCTCCGCCTGCGCGAGGCGCAGCAGGTCGGTGATCGGGATGCCGGCGACCCCGTACAGGTTTTCGACGCCGTTCAGCTTGAGCGCGTCGAGCACCAGGTGGAAGCCGTCGGTCATGGTCTGTCCGTTGCTTTGTCCGTTCATAGCCCTTTCGATGGTCCTTTTCTCGCCCTCGATACGACGTCGGGGGACGGAGTACCGCTCTGGTATACGGTCGACCAGGAACCGAAGTGCTCGCTCTGTCCGGTAAGGGTGCTCCAAGGGGCGCGGGCGCGTAGGGGCGGGAGAAGCGGGCCGTTTCCTGGCATGACTGGCCGGGTGATCGTATGGGCGCTCGTCGCGATGATGGTCGACATCGGCATCGCGCGGCTCGGGTACGGACTTCTCTTGCCCGCCATGCGCGCCGATCTCCACGGGGACTATCGATCGTTCGGAGCGGTCGCGACGCTGCACTTCGCGGGTTACCTCGCCGGCAATCTCGCGGGGCCGTTCGTGCTCCGTCGCGATCCCGCGGCGCGTGCGACCTCGGCGTGGTCGCACGCGGCGGTCGCCGCGACGCTCGCCGCGTCCGCGGCGACGACGAGCGTGCTTGCGCTCGGCATCACGCGCGTGCTGCTGGGTCTCGCCACCGGCGTGGGCGTCGTATCGGTGTTCAGCGCCACGATCGAGCGCGTCGCGCCGGAACGCCGCGGCGCCGTGAGCGGCGTGATCTGGTCGGGGCTCGCGATCGGTCTGATCGTCTCGGCTCTCCCCGCGCCGTGGCTGCTCGGGGTCCCCGGCGGCTGGCGTGCCGGGACGCTCGGCGCCGCCGCGATCGCGGGCGTCGCGGCGATCGGCTTGGCGGTCTCGATGCGCGCGAGGCCGGTCGCGCGCGACGTCGCGGGCGGCGCGACCGCCGCGTTGTCGGCCGCACCGGACGCGGAAACCCCGTTCGTGCTGCGCGACCTGCTGCGCCCGCATCGCTTCATGCTGCTCGCGCTCGCCTACGGCGGCGGAGGGGCGGCGTACACGGCGTACGCCACGTTCGCCGTGGCGGCGCTGCGCGATGCCGGCGCCGGCGCGGGCGCGATCAGCGCGGTGTGGATCGCGCTCGGCGCGACCGGGATCGCAGGAGCCTTGACCGTCGGCGCATTGATGCGCGGTCCGCTGCGTCGCTGGGCCTTCGCGCTGTGTCTGGGCGCCGGCGCCGTCGGCTGCGCGCTGAGCGCGTTTTCCGGGATGGCGTTCGCGATCGCCGGCGCGCTTGCGGTCGGCCTCAGCTTCGCGACGCTCCCCGCGATCGCGACCGCGCTCGCGCGCATGCGCGCATCGGCGAGGACCGGACCGGCCGCGTTCACCGCGGTGACGTGCGTCTTCGGCGCGGGTCAGATCGTCGGGCCGTACAGCGCCGGAGTCCTCGCCGATTGTGCCGGGCCGCTCGCCGTCGGCTGGCTCGCCGCCGCCTATTATGCCGCCGGCGCGCTCTTCGCGGTCGGCGACGGCATCGCGCAGCGCAAACCGTAGCGACGCATCAGCGCGCGATCGCCCCGGCGTCGCGCCGAAGTTCGACGCCGAGCGCCGATGCGGGAGTCCGATGGAGCCGCACGCCTTCCGTCGAAGCGCCCGCGGCCGGCCCGGAGCCGGAGAAGCTCAGGAGGCGTTCGTCATTCCTCGCGTTGTCGTCGCTGCACCGCCGCGCACGCACTGGATCCCGCCGGGCGGACTGCTCGCCGGACAGCTGTCGCTCGGGTTCGCGTGGCTGATGCTGATCGCGCTGGGGACGCGACACGGCGGTGCGCTCGCGCCGCTCGCATGGGTGCATCTCGTCGCGCTGGGCGGCGTCACCACAATCGCGCTCTCGGTCCTCATCCACGTCGTACCGGCGTTCACCGATGCGACGTGGCGCCGCGAGCGCATGGCGCGCGTCGCGATCGCGCCGTTCTGGATCGGCGCGGTCGCGCTTTCCGCCGGCTTCTGGTTCGACGCGACCGGAGTGGTCGCGTGGGCCGCTCGACTCGCCGTCATCGCGCTCGTGTTCTATTTCGTGCCGGCGCTGATCACGCTGCGCACCGCGATTCCGGCCGGCGGCACCGAGGCGGCCGTCGCGCGCGCGCTGGGCGGGACGCTGCTGGCGCTCGCGGTGACCGCGGCGCTCGGCTTGGCGATGAGCCTCGCGCTCGGCGGCATGCTGCCGCCCGCCGTGCTGAACGGAACGCCGCCGATCCATGCGGCATTCGGAGTCCTCGGCTGGCTCACGCTGCTCGTCATGGGCGTCTCGGCGCGCACGCTGCGCCCGATCGCCGGCGTGCGGACGCGCTCTCCGCTGCTGCACGTGTTCGGCGGCTCCGCCGTCCTGGTCGGGACGTTGCTGCTCGCGGCGGGCTTCGCGTTCGCCGTCGCGGGGATCGTCGCGAGCGGCTTCGTCCTGTGTTCGGCCGGGGCGGGCGCATACGTCTTCGACGTCGCCGACGTGCTGGGCCGCGCCACCGTCCCGCACCGGCCGCCGCAAGCGTTCGTCGGCGCCGCGCTGCTGTGGCTCTGTACCGGCGTCGTGCTCGCGGCGGGGGCGCTGCGCGGCGCGCCGACGGGCGCGGCGGCGATCTACGTGCTCCTCGCCGGCTGGGTGGGGCAGATGGTGAACGCGCACCTGTACCACATCGGGATTCGCCTCGTGTCGACGATGGCGCGCGGCGAGGATGACGAGACGCGACCAGCGGAGCTGCTGTCGCTGCCGCTGACGTGGGCGACGTTCGCCGCATTTCAGCTTGCAGTCGCACTCGGCGTGGCGGGGATTCTCGCGCACGACGACGCGCTCGTCGCCGCCGCCGGCGCGTGCGGCTTCGCGGCGTGGCTGGCGATGTGTGCGAACGTCCTGCTCGCGCGGCAACGTGCCGCCCTGCCGCCGCCCGCGACGCTGATCTCGCTGCTGGGCTGATCTTCGATATCAGGCGCGCGCCGCGCGCGAGCGGACGACATCGTCGACGAGGCCCGCGTCGAGCGCGTCGAGCCCGTGGAGGACGCGGTCGGCGAGGGCGAGCGCGTCGGCCGGCGGCGGGAACGCGCGATTCGGTATCGCGACGACCGCCATGCCGGCGGCGTGCGCCGAGCGCACCCCGTTCGCGGAGTCTTCGACCGCGACGCTGCGGCGTGCGTCCGCGTCGAGCAGCGCGAGCGCGCGCAGATAGACGTCGGGGAACGGCTTTCCGCGGCTCACCTCGTCGGCCGAGACGACGGCCCGGAAGTACCGATGCCAGCCGGTCGTCGCGAGGACCGCATCGACCACGGCGCGCGTGGCCGCGGTCGCGAGCGCGAGCGGGTAGGCGGGCGCGAGCCGCGCGAGCGCCTCGTCCGCGCCCGGCAAGACGGGCACCGAGACGCTCATGCGCCGCACCAGCTCGTCGACCACGCCGCGCGCGATCGCGTCGGGCGGAAGCGGGACGCCGAGCTCGTCGCGCATGAAGCGCGACCACTCTGCGGTGTTGAGTCCGATCATCGCGGCCTGCGCGCCGGCGTGCCAGCGCCCGCCGTGCGAGAGCGCGAACTCGCGGCGCACGTCGCCCCACAGCTCCTCGGTCTCGATCAGCGTGCCGTCGAGATCGAAGACGACAGGCGCGCTCATTCCGCGCGGTCGCGGCGCGGGCGCATCGGCTTGCCGCGAATCGTCGCGTGGCGCAGTGCGGCGACGACGCGCCCGAGCGCGTCGGACGGGACCTCGACGAGGGAGAAGCGGTCGGCGATCTGAATCGCGCCGATCGCGCGCGGATCGAGCCGCCCTTCGTTCGCCAGCGCGCCGACGAGATCGCCCGGTCGCACGCCGGCGAGCCGCCCGACGCCCACGTAGATGCGTGCGACGCCGCCGTTCGCCGGCGCTTGCGTGCGCCGGCCGCGCGGCGCCGCTCCGCTCTCGCTCCGCTCGCGCGGACGCGGAGACGGCGCGACGATCGGGATGTCGTCTTCCTCGTCCGGGTCGCCGTCGCGCGCTTCCTGCGCGAGCTTCAGCGCCGCCGCGGCGACGTCGCGCGGGTCGGCATGCGCCGCGAGGTCGTCGACCAGCGCCCGATAGCGCTCCAGCTCGTCGCCGGCGAGCGCGGCGCGAACGGCGGCGCGCGTGACCTCGAGACGCCGCGCGCGCACGTCGTGGAGCGTCGGGACGCTTTCGACCGCGATGCGCCGCTTGGTGATGCGCTCGATGTTCTGCAGCAGCCGCTGTTCGCGCGGCTCGACGAGCGTCACCGCGACGCCTTCGCGGCCGGCGCGTCCGGTGCGCCCGATACGGTGCACGTACGCTTCCGCCGACGAGGGCAGATCGAAGTTCACGACGTGCGAGAGGTTCTCGATGTCGAGCCCGCGCGCGGCGACGTCGGTCGCGACGAGCACGTCGCTCGTTCCTTCGCGGAAGCGGCGCAGGACGCGGTCGCGCTGCTCCTGCGTGAAGCCGCCGTGCAGCGCTTCGGCGTCGTAGCCGCGCGCGCCGAGCGTCTCGGTCAGCTCGTCGACCTCCGTGCGCGTGCGGCAGAAGACGAGCGCCGCGGTCGGCGACTCCATGTCGAGGACGCGGCCGAGCGCGGCCGGCTTGTGCTCGCGGCGCACGACGTAGGCGACCTCGCGCACGCGCGGCGCTTCGCCGCGCTGCGGCGCTTCGGCCGCGATCGTGATGCGCACCGGATCGCGCAGATGGCGTTCCGCGATCGCGACGATACGGCGCGCGATGGTGGCCGAGAAGAGCGCCGTCTGCCGCTCGGCGGGGATCGCCGCCAGCAGCGCCTCCAGCTCGTCGGCGAAGCCCATGTCGAGCATCTCGTCCGCTTCGTCGAGCACGACGATCTCGACCGCGTCGAACGACAGCGTTCCGCGGCGCAGGTGATCGAGCGCGCGTCCCGGCGTCGCGACGACGACGTCGACGCCGCGCTCGAGCGCGCGCCGCTGCTGGAACAGCGCCTGTCCGCCGTAGATGGGCAGCACCGCCGCGCCCAGCTCCTTGCCGTAGCGATGCACCGCCTGCGCCACCTGCATCGCGAGCTCGCGCGTCGGCACGAGGACCAGCGCGCGCACCGCGCGCCGCTCGCGCGGCCGCGTGAACACGCGCTGCAGCAGCGGCAGCGCGAACGCCGCGGTCTTCCCCGTCCCGGTCGCGGCCTGCCCGAGCACGTCGCGCCCGGCGAGCAGCGGCGGGATCGCCTCACGCTGGATCGGCGTGGGCTCTTCGTAGCCGAGGGCGCCGAGCGCGCGCACCAGCCGTGCGTCGAGCCCCAGCTCGGCGAAGGCGGCGGGTTGGCCGGCGTCGCGTGCCGCGTCGGTCGCGTCCGGGATCACGGATTCGTCCAGAGCGGGTCGCCGACGAGCCGGTCCGGCGTGATCGGCAGCTCGCGCGCGCGCACGCCCGTCGCGTTGAAGACCGCGTTTGCGATCGCCGCCGCCACGCCCACGAGCCCGATCTCGCCGATCCCTTTGATGCCGATCGGGTTGACGTGCGGATCCTCCTCGTCGATCCAAGCGACGTCGATCTCGCCGACGTCGGCGTTCGTCGCGACGTGGTACTCGGCGAGATCGTGGTTGAGGAAGTCGCCGCTCCGCTCGTCGAGCACGCTGATCTCGTGCAGCGCCATCCCGATCCCCCACGACATCCCGCCGATCATCTGCGAGCGCGCGGTCTTCGCGTTCACGATGCGCCCCACGGCGAAGACGCCGCACAGCCGCGGGACGCGCACTTCGCCGGTGTCCATGTCGACGCTCACCTCGGCGAACTGCGCGCCGAAGGCGTGCATCGAAAAGCGCTCGCGCTCCGCACCGGGAGCGCTCTCGGCCGACGCTTCGTCCTCGGCGCTCGCGCGCAGCTTCCGGCACGCCTCCGCGACCGCGCTGCCCCACGACGAGAGGCCCATCGAGCCCACGCCGATGAACGCTTTGGGCAGCGCCGAGTCGCCGATGTCGACGGTCACGCGCTCGACCGGGACGTCGAGCGCCTCCGCGGCGATCTGGGTGAGCGCGGTCCACGTGCCCGTGCCGATGTCGGACGCGCCGATCGCGACGCGGAAGCGGCCGCCGGGCTCGCGCCGCACGTGCGCGCTCGACGGCATCCTGCGCGCGGGGTACGTCGCCGCGGCGACGCCGGTTCCGACGAGCCGGCGTCCTTCGCGTCGCGCGCGCGGACGCGGCGAGCGCGCATCCCAGCCGAAACGCCGCGCGCCTTCGCGCAGGCACGCCACGAGGTTGCGGCTGCTGAACGGCCGTCCGTCCTCGGGATCGTTCTCCGGCTCGTTGCGGACGCGCAATTCGATTGGATCGAGATCGAGCAGCTGCGCGAGCTCGTCCAGCGCCGACTCGAGCGCGAACATCCCCGGCGCTTCGCCCGGCGCGCGCATGTACGAAGGCGAGGGAAGATCGAGCCGCGTCACCCGATGCGACGTGCGCCGGTTCCGCGCCGCGTACATGACGCGCGCCGCGACGCCGGTCGGCTCGGCGAACTCTTCGTCGGCGCCGGTCTGCTCGATCACGTCGTGCGCGAGCGCGACGAGGCGGCCGTCGCGCTCGGCGCCGAGGCGCACGCGCTGGATCGTCGGCGTGCGATAGCCGGCGAGCGCGTACGTCTGCTGCCGGGTGAACGCGAGCTTCACCGGCCGCGCGACGTGGCGCGCCGCCATCGCGGCGAGGATGACGTGCGGCCGCGTCCCGCCCTTCGAGCCGAATCCGCCGCCGACGTACGGCGCGATCACGCGCACGCGCTCGGGCGGCACACCGAACGCCTTCGCGACGGCGTCGCGCACGCCGTGCGGGCCTTGGTTCGTGTCGTGCAGCGTCAGCGCGTCGCCGTCCCAGAGCGCGACGACGGCGTGCGGCTCCAGCGCGTTGTTGTGCTCGTGCGGCGTGCGATACGTGCGCTCCAGCCGAACCGGCGCGCCGGCGAACGCGGCGTCGGCGTCGCCTTTCGCCGTGTCGGGCGGCGAGAAGTTCGCCAGCACGCGCGGCTTGGCGAGGTCGTCGCGATCTTCGGCGAGCACGACGTCGTGCGGCTCCTCGGCGTAGGTGACGCGCAGCTTGCGCGCCGCCTCGCGCACGGTCTCGAGCGTCTCGGCGACGACGAGCGCGACGACTTGGCCGTGGAACGTCACGCGATCCGACTGCAGCACCTTGAGCTTGCCGTCGATCTCCGGATCGAGCCGCGGCGCGTTCTCGTGGGTGATGATCGCGAGCATGCCGGGGACCGCGCGTGCCGCGGCGTCGTCGAAGCCCGCGATGCGGCCCTTCGCGATCGTGCTCTGCACGACGAACGCGTACGCCTGTCGCGCGAAGCGGTTCTCGAAGGCGTAGCGCGCCGCGCCGCGCACTTTCGGTTCGCCGTCGACGCGGTCGAGCGCCGCGCCGACCGGCGAGACTGCGGTCGTCACGCCGCGCTTCGTACCCGGCGCGCGCCGACTTTCCCCCGCCGCCGCGCCGCGTCCGGCGACGACGAAGGCCTCGCTGGCTGAAGGGACACGTCGGCGAGCCGTCCTAATCGGCAAGACCGGCGCGCGCAGCCGCAGACCGGGGTCGAAGTCAGGAGGCAGCCATGGATCGTCCATCGCTCAGTCGCCGCTCGTTCGTCACCCTCGCCGGCGGCGCGGCCGCGGCCTTCGGAGCCCCCGCGTTTCTGCCGCGGATCGGCGAGGCGGCCGATACGCTGAAGCTCGGCTTGCTCGAGCCGTACACCGGCGTGTACGCCGCCGAGGCCGAATACGAGACCGCCGGCTTCACGATGGCGGTCGACGCGTGGAACGCGCGCGGCGGCGTCCTCGGCCGAAAGATCGAGCTCGTGAAAGAAGACGAGCAGAACGATCCGGGCGTCGCGGCGCAAAAGACCCGCAAGCTCGTCAACCAGGACAAGGTCGTCGCGCTGATGGGCAGCGTCTCCAGCGGCGTCTCCCTTTCGATCGCCGGCGCGTCGAACGCGCTCGGGACGATCTTCATGGATTCGGGCGGCCACAGCGACGACGTCACCGGAAAGAACTGTCACTGGAACGTCTTCCGTACGTGCCACAGCACGTGGATGGAGACGCACGCGACCGGCTACGCGCTCGCCAAGCGCTTCGGGAAGAAATGGTTCCTGATCACGCCGGACTACGCGTACGGACACTCGCTCGAGACCGGGTTCAAGGACGTGCTCTCGCACATCGGCGGAACGATCGTCGGCGACGAGCTGACGCCGCTCGGCACGACCGACTTCAGCTCGTACCTGACGAAGGTCGACGCGGCGAAGCCGGACGTCGTCATGGTGCTCGTGCAGGGCGACGACTACACGAACTGCCTCAAGCAGATGAACCAGTTCGGCATGCTCAAGAAGTACCCGGTCGCCGGGCCGCAGGTGGAGCTCGAAGCGCTCTACGGTCTCCCGCCCGAGGCGCGCGGCGGCTACTGGGGCATCGAGTGGTACTACAACAGCGACAAGACGCTCGGAAAGAACAACGCGGTCGCGCACAAGTTCGTCCGCGACTACACGGCGCGCTTCAAGAAGCCGCCCACGGCGCGCAGCTGCTTCGGCTACGTGACCGTCGACCGGCTTCTCGCGGGGATGGCTGCGGCGAAATCGACCGACCCGGTGAAGGTCGCGCGCGCGATCGAGAACGTGCGCTTCACCTCGATCTTCAACGGCAGCGCGTACTACCGGAAGGAAGACCACCAGCTCATGTGGCCGATGTGGGTCGCGAAGATCCGTCCGAACGGTACGCCGGGCGACAAGTACGATCTGTTCGACGTCACGGACATCGAGGCTCCGGAGGCCGTCGAGCAGACGGTCGCGCAGAAAGAAGCGGTCTGCAAGCTGGGGTACCCGTAGCCCGGTAGCCGCTCGGAGCCGGCGATGGAACACCTCGGGCCGCAGCTCTTCAACGGCCTCGTCCTCGGGGCGTTCTACGCGATCGTCGCGATCGGGCTTTCGTTGATCATGAACCTCACCGGCACCATCAACATGGCGCACGGGAGCTTCATGACGCTCGCCGGGTATCTCGCCTACACGATGGTGCTGCGCGGCACGTCGTTCTGGTTCGCGCTCATCGCGGCGCCGCTGATCGCCGTGATCGTCGGGATCGCGGTGGAGCGAACGCTCGTGCGCCCGCTCTACCGGCGCGAGCCGTTCTACAGCTTGCTGATGACGTTCGGCCTCTCGCTGATCGCCGAGGAGGCGTACCGGCTCATCTGGGGCGCGAACGGTGTCCCGTTCGCGCCGCCGCCCGCGCTCAACGGCGCGCTCGGCCTCGGCTTCATGGTGTTCCCGACGTTCCGCATCTTCATCGTGCTCGTGCTGATCGTCGCGCTGATCGCGCTCGCGCTCGTCCTCACGCGGACGCGCTTCGGGCTGCGGCTGCGCGCCGCCGTGCAGGACACCGAGATGATCGCCGCGCTCGGAACGAACACGCAAGTGCTCTACGCGGTGAACTTCGGGCTGGGGATCTTTCTGGCCGGGATCGCCGGCGTGCTCGCGGCCGGGATGCTGGGGCTGTCGCCGACCAGCGGCAACGCGCTGCTCATGCCGGCCTTCGTCACGGTGATCATCGGCGGGATGGGCAGCCTGTTCGGCAGCATCGTCGGCGGGCTGCTCATCGGCGTCGCGATCTCGATGACGACGCTCTTCGTCCCCGCGGCGAGCGAGGTGTCGATGTACGTCCTCATGGCGGTCGTCCTGCTCGTCCGTCCGCGTGGCCTCTTCGGCGAGGAGGGCATCTTCGGGTGAGCGGGCGTGCCGCGCTCGCCGCCGGGGCGGCCGTGCTCGTGGTCCTGCTCTTCGCGCCGCTGCTCGCGCCCCTGGTGAAGCTCGACATCTCGATCGTCAGCGAGGTGCTGCTGATGGCGATCGCCGCGATGGGCGTCAACCTGCTGCTCGGCTACACGGGACTTCCGGCGTTCGGCAACGCGGCGTATTTCGGGCTCGGCTCGTACGGCGCCGCGCTTTCCGTCACCTACGCGCACGTCGGGTTCGCCGGCGCGGTGGCGATCGGAACGGTCGCCGGACTGCTCGGCGGGCTCGTGCTCGGGCCGTTCCTGCTGCGCCGCCGCGGGATCTACTTCGGCCTGCTCTCGATCGCGTTCGGGCAAGTGTTCTACTTCGTCGCCTATCGCTACACCGACGTGACGGGCGGCGAAGACGGGATGAACATCGTGCGCCCCGCGGTGGAAGGCGCGCACGCCGTCGTCTCCGATTCGGCGTTCTACTACGTCGCCTTCGCCGCGTTCGTCGTCTGCCTCGCCGCGTTCCGCACCGTCGTCGGCTCGCCGTTCGGCCGCACGCTCGTCGGGATCCGTCAGAACGAGCCGCGCGTGCGGTATCTCGGCCTGAACAGCGATCGCTTCATTTTCGTCGCATTGCTGCTCGCGGCGACCATGACGGGGCTCGCCGGCGCGCTGTTCGGTCTGCTGATCGACTTCGCGTATCCGCTGGAGCTCGACTGGCACCAGTCGGGCGACTTCGTCCTGATGATGATCCTCGGCGGCGGCGGGACGGTCTGGGGCCCGCTGCTCGGCGCGTGCGTCTACGTGATCGGGAAGGACATCATCTCGACGATCACGCCGCTGTGGCAAATCTTCCTCGGCGCGCTGTTCGTCGCGTGCGTCCTCGGCTTCCCGCGCGGCATCCTCGGAACGCTCGAAGCGGCGGTGCGCCGCCGCGACGCGGGGCGCTTCACCGACGACGACGTCAACGCGGCGTTCGATCCGAACGCTCCCGTCGAGGTCGGCCGCGGTGCGTGACGCCGGCGCCGTGCTGCTCGAGGCGACCGGCGTCTCGAAGGGCTTCGGCGGCGTGCGCGCCGTCGACGACGTCTCGCTCGCCGTGCGCGAAGGCACGATCCACGCGCTCATCGGGCCCAACGGCGCGGGGAAGACCACGTTCTTCAACGCGATCTCGGGCTACGCGTTCCCGGACCGCGGGCGCGTGACGTTTCGCGGCGCGGACGTCACGCGCGTCCCGAACTGGCGGCGCGTCGCGGTGGGGATGGGACGCACGTTCCAGACGCCGAGCGTGTTCCCGGAGCTGAGCGTCGAGGAGAACGTGCGGCTCGGCGTGCGCGCGCACGCCGGGCAAGCGTTCCGGCTGCGCGCCTCGCGCGGCGAGGCGCACGCGGCGGTGGAGCGGCGCGTCGACGAGCTGCTCGGGTTCGTGAACCTGACGGCGCGGCGCACGCGTCCGCTCGCGGAGCTCGCGCACGGCTCGCAGCGGCTGTGCGAGATCGCGATGAGCCTGTCCACCGAACCGGTCATGGTCCTGCTCGACGAGCCGATGGCGGGGCTCGCCGAAGCCGAGAGCGAGCGCATCATCACCGTCATCCGCGATCTCCGCGAACGTCTCGGCCTCACCGTGCTGTTCGTCGAGCACAACATGCGCGTCGTGCTGAGCCTCGCCGATCGCATCACCGTGCTCGACCGCGGGCGCGTCCTCGCCGAGGGGACGCCCGCCGAGATCGCGGCGAACCGGGCGGTGCGCGACGCGTACCTCGGCGAAGGGGTGCTCGACCATGTCTGAGCCGCTCCTCGCGCTCGAGCGCGTCTGCACGGACTACGGCAAGATCCGCATCCTGCGCGACGTCTCGCTCGCGGTCGGCGAAGGCGAGGTCGTCGCGCTGCTCGGTCTGAACGGCGCCGGGAAAACCACGACGCTGCGCACGATCCTGGGCCTCACGCCGGCGCGCTCCGGAAGCGTCCGTTTCGCGGGGCGCGACGTGACGCGCTGGCCGTCCTACAAGATCGCGCGGCTCGGCGTCGGGTACGTCCCCGAAGGGCGCCGGATGTTCAAGGACCTGAGCACGCTCGAGAACCTGCAGCTCGGCGAAAGCCGGCGCGACGGAGGCTGGACCATCGCGCGGGTGTTCGACCAGCTGCCGAAGCTCGCCGAGCTGCGCGCGCGCCGCGCGGGTCGGCTGTCAGGCGGCGAGCAGGAGATGCTGGCCATCGGACGCGCGCTGGTCGCGAACCCGCGGCTGCTGCTCGTCGACGAGCCCTCGCAGGGGCTCGCACCGCTCGTCGTCGAGGAGGTCTACCGCATCCTCGCCGAGCTGAAGCAGACCGGCGTGGCGATCGTGCTCGTCGAGCAGAACGCGCTGCTCGCGCTGCGCCTCGCCGACCGTGCGTACGTGCTGGACGGGGGACGCGTCGTGCACGCCGGACCGGCGGCCGAGCTCGCGGCCGACCGGGCGCGGATCCGCACGCTCATGGGCCTCGACGTCGCTTCCGCCTGACGCGCCGTTGCGCTGAACCAGCTCGAGCCGCGCTCCGGCGAGTCCCGGTCGGCGTCGATCCCGTCCCGCTCGCCGAAGGCGCGCGCGCCGGTTGCGGATCGGAGGACGACGCCGCGCACCGCGTCACCCTGCGCTGCGCGCCTCGGACGGACGAATCGGCCGAATCCGAAGCGGCCGCTGGACCGCGGTCCGCTGCGCGCGGCGAACGAAACGCGGCGCTGAACGGCTCCGTTCACGGCCGTTGATGCGTCGACACGCGTGTTTCCGCGTACATTTCCGACAAGATCAGGTAAATCCCAGTTTCGCTTGCCTGCGTCCGAGGCAAGCTTCCCAAGCCGGTATTCACCCGCCGGCAGGTCCAGGTCTGTGGTGTACAACCCACGGTACGTCCGCGTGTCCTTTTCGAAGGCCACGCGGCGGGTCCGCCGGAGTGCGGACTCTCGGCGGTTCGCTTTTGAACCGTCGCCGTTTCCTTAGGGACTCACGGATGAAGAAACTCGCCACGGCCGCGCTCGCCACGATTCTCCTCGCCGCGTGCGCCGGTCCCAGCGGAACGGGCTCAGTGCCCGCTCCCAAGACGCCGTCGAGCTCGAAACACGTTCGAGTTCGGCACGTCAAAGTCAACGGACGTCTCCCGATGGACGTGCTCGGCGGCATCCCGCTGATCCACGTCGTCCTCTCGCTGTTCGACGCTCCGCTGCTCAACAGCGGCGCGGGGACGCAGTTCAACGCCGGGATCCTCGGCGTCGACGCGATCGACTCGAACGGCGACTCCTGGCAGCTCACGGGCAGCTCGACGCCGCAAGTCGTCAACCTCCTGGCGCTGCAATCGACCTCGATGGACCTGGGATCCGGCGATCTCCCCGCCGGCACGTATCCGCAGCTCCAGTTCCTGCTCGATCCGTCGACGACGACGGTCGTGCAGAACGGCCAGACCTACCCCGTTCAGATCCTCGATCCGAACCATCCGTGGTGGGATCCGACGGACTCGATCGAGGCGGTCACCGTTCCGTTCAACATCAGCAGCAGCACCGCTGAATCGGTGACGGCTTCGCTCGACTTCAACGTCTTCCAGTCGGCGAATCTCGTCAACGGCATCGTCTACCTCACGCCCACCGTGGCGGCGGGGCTCGGCGATCCGGCGATCCTCGGCACCGTCGTGAACAACGCCGGCGCTCCGGTCGCGAACGCGACGATCGTCGCCACCGACGCGAACGGCAACGTCGCGAACACCTCGGTGACGGCGGCCGACGGGACCTTCCGCGTGCACGGAATCAGCCCCGGCGGCTACACGATCAGCGTGCTGAACTCCTACACGACCGCCGCGGGCGCGGCCGTGACGGCATCGGGCAACGATGCCGGCGCGTCGCCGTCCACGTACATCGTGGTCGGACCGAGCAGTCAAGTCAACACCGGCAGCCTGACCGACTGACGGGGGCGTCTCATGCACAAGACGACGGGCGGTGTGTTCGTCGCTGATGCGTTACGCGACGCTCGCGTCGCCGTACGCTCCGCGTGGTACGACGCCGCGCTCGAGCTGCTCGACGGCTGTGAAGACTGGCCGGTAGAGTTCGCCGAATCCGCGATCGTGCTCAAGGCCGAAGTCCTCGGCCGGCGCGACGCGGTGGAAGCGTCCCGCTATCTCGCCAGCGTCGAGGACGTTCCGTCCTCGGTCCAAGGCCGTTTCGACTTCGCGCTGCAGTCCGGTAAGGCCCACTCGGCCGTGCGAGCGTTCTCGCAGGCTGAAGCGCGATACGCCGAGGCCCGTGCTCTCGCGAGCGCGGTTCCCGACGGCGTACACTCCATGGCGTATCACGATCTTCGGATGCGCTGGTTCCGGCGCGAGTGCGATCCCGACGCGGAAGACGTCAGGCTCGCGATCGCGCATCCCGATCCCTCCATCGCGTGCGCTGCCTACAACGTACGGGCATTCCTGCACGCCGGACGCGGTGATTACGCCGCGCACGTCGCCGATCTGTGCCGCTCGGTGGAATACGCCACCCTGCCGGTTCCGGAGCAGGTCGACGTCGCGACGCTCGCCGTGTCGATCCACGCGCTCGCCCAAGTCGCGTTCGAAACCGCGAACTCCGAGGCGATCGCCGCCGCGCGAACGGCCGTCGATGCGCTGCCCTGGACCGATGACGTCAAGGTGCATCGCTTCCTCACCGTGCGCGCGCTGGGCTGGGACGCGTTCATGCGAGGACGCGTCGCGGAAGCGCAGTGGAGCTTCAAAGAGGCCCGCGGCCTCGCGCCCACGACGCCCTGGCGCGTCATGGCGCACCTCGATCGCGCGTACGTCGCCCGGCTCTCGCACAACGAGTCCTGGGCGGCGGAAGAGCTGGCGCAGGCGGACGCGCTCGCGTACGACGTCCGCTGGGAAGCGACGCATGGCGAGGAACGGCAAGTCCTCATCCTGCTCGCGTACCTGAACGCCCCCACCGACGCTCCTCGCGCCCAGTCGTACGCGTCGACGTACGCGCGGCTGGGGACGGAGAACGTCGATCCGGGGCTCGCGATCCACAACGATCCGCGAGCGCTCGCGCACGCGAAGTATGCCTCGGCCCGCATCGAGCAGATGCAGGGTCGGCGAGCGGCGGCGGAGACGCTGCTGCGCGAGGCGTACGCGATCTTCGAAACGGTCGGCTTCCACTATCGGGCGACGGTCGCCGCGATGGCGTTGGCCGAAGTGACCGGCGAGGAGGCATGGCGGTCCGCCGCGATGCGTCAAGCCGCGAACTACCCCGACTGTCCGCTGGCGCGGGCGGCCGAGGACGTGATCCGCACGGAACAGGCGATGCCCTCGCAGCTCTCGCCGCTGCAACGGCAGATCGCCCGGGCGACGTGGTCCGGTGCCGAGCCCCGCGAGCTGTCGCGGCGCTTCAGCCGGAGCGTCTACCGCATCGAACGGCAGATCGAGGCCGTGTTCAACGCCTTCGGCGTGAGCTCGCGCACCGCGCTGCTCGACGAGGCACGGAGGCGCGGTCTCGCATGACCGCCCTCGCCCTTGCGGCGCTGTCGACCGCCGGCACCGCCACCGGTGTGTTCGGTTGGCTCGTCGCCGCCGCACGGGCCCGCGCGCTCGCCGCCGTCCACGAGACGGCGGCGGCGCGCGAAGCCGCGCAACAAGCGCAAGTCGCGCTCGACGAAGCGCTGGAAAAACAGTACAACGTCCTCGAAGCGGTGCACGAAGGCCTGTACGTCGTCGACAACGGCCTCATCGTCACGCGCATCAACGAAGAAGCGGAGCGGCTGCTGCGCGTCGGCGCGGGCGACGCGATCGGCACCCCGCTCGAGACGCTCGTCGATCCGCTCGCCTCCGAGCTGATCCCCGACATCCACGCCGCGCGCCGCAGCGGCATCCCGATTCAGCGCCTTCACGCGGCGCCCTCGCAGCGCCGCTGGGTGGAGATCCGCATCCTGCCCGCCGCGAACGAGACCGTGATCTCGCTGCAGGACGTCAGCGCGCTCTCGCTCGCCGAGGCGCAGCTCCACGAAAGCGTCCACAGCCTCCAGCTCGTCGCGAACAACGTCGACGCCGTGCTGTGGACGGTCTCCCGCGACGCGCGCTTCACCGGCATCTCCGGCGGCGGGCTGCAGGACCTCGGCCTGAGCGTCGACGACCTGGTCCACCGTCCGTGCTCGGTCCTCATCGACGAGGCGGTCATCCGCGACGTGTTCGCCGGGACGCCGGCGCGGGTCGAACAGGCGCACGGCGAGCGCTGGCTGCGGCATCACGTCGAGCCGCTCGTCGACGGCGGCGGCGCGATCATCGGCGCGGTCGGCGTCTCGCTCGACATCACCGAGCTGAAGCGCACGCAGCGCCAGCTCTTCCAAGCCGCGCATCACGACCAGCTCACGGGTCTTCCCAACCGCTCCTCGCTCGAGCGCTGCTTGAAGGACGCGGTCGACGAGGCGCGCGAGCGCGGCCGGCGCTTCGGCCTGCTCTTCCTCGATCTCGACCGCTTCAAGGCGATCAACGACACGCTGGGGCACGGCGCGGGCGACGAAGTGCTGCGCGAGGTCGGCGCGCGGCTGCAGCAGTCGCTGCGCCAGGGCGACTTCATCGCGCGGATGGGCGGCGACGAGTTCGTCATCCTGCTGCGCCGCATCAACGCGGTCGACGAGATCGAGCACATCGTGGCGCGGCTGATCCGCACGGTCAGCGCGCCGATCACCGTGCGCGACCGCGAAGTGTGCGTGGGGGTCAGCGTCGGCTGCGCGGTCTTCCCCGAGCACGGCACGGATCCGGAGGCGCTCACCGCGCACGCCGACGCGGCGATGTACCGCGCGAAGGAAGACGGCGGCGCGCTCGCGGTCTACGACGAGAAGATGCACGCCGACGTCGTCGCGCGCTTCGCGCTCGAGGTCGGACTGCGCCAAGCCGCGTCGCGCGGCGAGCTGCGGCTCGAGTTCCAGCCGCTCGTCGACGCCGCCGCGACGCGCATCATCGGCTGCGAAGCGCTGGTGCGCTGGCAGCATCCGGAGCTGGGGCTGCTCACGCCCGCGACCTTCATCCCGGTCGCCGAAGAGACCGGCGACATCGTCCTGATCGACCGCTGGGTGATCGAGACGGCATGCGAGGCGGCGGCGCGGCTGCGCCGCGTCGCGCCGGACTTCCGCATCGCGGTCAACCTCTCGCCGCGCGACATGCGCGAGGACGGGCTCCCCGAGCTGATCGGCGCGACCCTCGCGCGGCACGGGCTCTCGCCGGACGCGCTGATCGTCGAAATCACCGAAACGGCGGCGCTCGACGAGGCCGTGCTGCCGGCGCTGCATCGCCTGCGCAAGCTCGGCGTACACGTCGCGATGGACGACTTCGGGGTCGGCCACAGCTCGCTGGCGCGTCTGAAGAAGCTTCCGATCACCTGCCTGAAGATCGACCGCAGCTTCATCGTCGACCTCGCGCGCGACGTGGCCGATCAGGCGATCGTCGCGTCGATCGTCGGCGTCGCGCGCGCGATCGGGATCGACGTCATCGCCGAAGGCGTCGAGACCGAGGAGCAGGCGTCGTTCGTGCGCGCCGCAGGCTGCAACGGGGCGCAGGGCTACATCTTCGGGCGGCCGCAGTCGCTGGCCGCGATGGAGACCCTTCTGCGCGACAGCCGCGCGCTGCGGTCGATCGCGTAGGACCGAACGGAGGGGGCGCCGCCCCGGCGCCCCGCTCGGTCAGTGCGCGAAACCGTCGTTCGAGACGACCCCCGAGCGCGTCTTCGCGCTGACGTGGACCGTGCTGTCGACGTAGACCGGGATCGCGGTCTTCGGATCGATCGTCGCGTTGCGGCCCTTCACGAAGTTGTGCGCGAAGAGGCCCAGCGGCCCGAGGACCGCGTAGCTCGCGATCGTCGCGGTGGACGACGCGCCCTTCGAGCCTTCGCCGACGCTGCGGTGGGCCTGATCGGAGAGCTTGATCTTGAGCCCGTCGGTGGCGTAGATCCAGTCGAACTTCAGCGCGAGCTTCCCGGCATGGCCGTTGCCGCCGGCTTCTTCGGCGTCGGCGACTTCCGCCTGGCCGGGAGCGCCCTTCGCCACGACGATCCAGCCGTTCACGACGAGATCGTCGTCGGCGTGGATCGGGACGACGTCGCCGGCCTTCACGTTGCCGGAGGAGACCGGATCGTTCACGCTGACGGTGAGCGTCGTCCCGCCCGGGACGGCGACCGTCGCGGCGAGACACGGGACGCAGAGGGACGCCGCGAGCGCGAGCGCGCCGCCGGCGACGGAGAGGGGACGCATCGAGACACCTCCTGGGACGGAGAACCAGTGTTCCGAGAAGCGTAGGCGCCGAAGCGTCCCAGAAGCGTCCTAAGCGGCGCGCCCCGTCGCGGGACGCGCCGCTTTCGGCGCGCCGGGCTAGGGCGCGAACGTCAGCCCGTAGGGGCCGTTGAAGAACGAGCCGGAGATCGAGTAGAGCGGGCTCGGCACCGATCCGGAGGGCGGACCGTAGACGTCGATCCGGTTCGCACGGTCGTCCGAGACGAACAGGTTGCCCGCGGGGTCGAACGCGATCGCCTCCGGGTCGGGGACGGTGAACGTCGCGCTCGGCGCGCTCGTCACGCCGATCGGCAGCGTGTAGGCGTAGATCTCCTGGTTCGCGACGTCGGAGACCCACAGGACGCCGTTGTGGATCGCGAGACCGCTCAGCGAGGCGCCGGGCGGAGCGGCCACGACCGTCTGCGAGTTGTTCGCGTACGGCGGCTTCACGACGTCGATGTTGCCGCTGGTGTTCGCCACGTACATCGTGCCGTCCGCGTCGATCGCGATGCCCACGCCGTGGTCGTCGACGTAGAGCAGCGATGCGCTTTCGCCGTTCGTCAGGGGAGCGGCGAACTTGAGCACGCCTTGGGCGAACGTCGTCGCGTACAGGTTGCCGGCCGAGTCGAAGGCGGCGAAGCCGGGCGAGCCGTCGGGCAGCGTGGCGAACGCCTTCGCCGCCGCGGTGAGCGGGGCGTGATACAGGAAGATCTGCGATGCGACGACGGCGATCGTGCCGTGCCCGTCGGTCGCGACGTCGTTCGGCGCGGCGGAATACGCGATCGTCTGCGCGGGCTTCGACGACGCGCTTTGCGGTGAGGCGAAGGCGAGGACCTGGCTCGCGTAGCCGTTCGCGACGTACAAGGTCGTGTTCGACGCCGCCCCGGACGACGGTGTCGCGGTGGGCGTGGGCGTGGCGGTCGGCTTCGGCGTGGCGGTCGGCTTCGCGGTCGGCGATGCGGACGGCGATGCGGACGGTGCGGTGCTGGGCTTCGCGGACGGCGACGGCGACGTGACGGGCGCGATCGTCGGGACGGTCTTCGGCGTCGTGGTCGTGTCGTCGCATCCGTTCGTCGAGCAGCCCGTGACGGCGAGCGCTCCGGCGAGCGCGAACGCCGAGCGCGACAGGCGAGGAAGTTTCAAGGGAACGGCTCCTGCTGCGCGACGTGGGTCGCGCGGACGAAGTGAACGGCGTCCATCGTACGAAGCGCGGCGTCCCGCGTTCGTCCCGCGGGCCGCGGCACACGCGGCGAACCGGCCGCGAAAATTCGCTTTCGCACGTTCCGAGCGGCCACGCAAAGGATCGGTACGCGTCGCCGCCGGAAAGGGCGGCCGTTCCCGCCCGCATGGAGGTTACGATCCCGGTCCTTCACCTCTTCGGTTTGACGCGTATCACCGAAGGCGGTTTCTCGCGTCCCCTCGAGTGCCGTCCAGGGGTGCGCGCGCTCATCGCGCTGCTTGCGGCGCATCACGACACGCCGCTGCCGCGCGCGTGGGTCGCCGCGACGCTCTGGCCGGACACCACCGAAGAGGAAGCGCGTGCGAACCTGCGCCGGCATCTGCACTTGCTGGCGAAGGCGCTGCCCGGCTCCGACGAAGCGTACGTGCACGTGACGAAAGAGACGGTGCGCTGGTCGCCCGCCGCGCCGATCGACGTGGATGCGATTCTGTTCGACCGCGCGCTTGCCGAAGGACGCTGGGCCGACGCGGCGGCGCACTACGCCGGACCGTTCCTCTCCGACGCGTACGAGGAATGGGTCGAGCCGGTTCGCGAGCGCTACGCGGCCGAGGCGATCCGCGCGCTGACGCACGCCGTCGACGAAGCACGCGCGCGGGGCGAGCGCGATCTCGCCCTCGCGCACGCGGAGCGTCTGCTGGCGATCGATCCGTGGCGCGAGGAAGCAGTTCGCGACGTGATCGCCTTACGGGCCGCGTGCGGCGATCGCGCCGGCGCCTCGCACGCCTTCCACTCCTTCGCCGAGCGCGTACGCGCGCAGCTCGGCGCCGAGCCGGACGGCGCGACGGTCGCGGCGTATCGCGCCGCCCTCTACGATCCGTCGCACGCGGATCCGCACGACCGCGCGCTCCCGGTGCCGCGGCACGAGCTTCTCGGGCGAACGAACGAGCTCGCCGCACTGCGCGCGGCGCTCGGCGCCCACCGCTGCGTCTCGGTCGTCGGCGGCGCGGGCGTCGGGAAGACGCGGCTGGCGCTGCAGCTCGCGCGCCGCGACGCCGGCGTGGTGCGCTGGGTCGAGCTGGCCGATGTGGGCGAGGGTGACGATCTGACGCTCGCGATCGCGCGCTCGGCCGGGCACGCCGGACGCGCCGGTCTCGCCACGGCGATCGCCGTGCTGCGCGACGTCGGGCTGCTCGTGCTGGACAACGCCGAGCACGTCGCCGACGCGACGTGCCGGCTCGTCGACGCGCTCGGCGAAGCGCTGCCGGCGCTGCGCATCGTCGTCACGACGCGCCGCGCGCTCGGCGCGCACGGCGAGCACGTGCTGCGTCTCGGCGCGCTCCCGGTTCCGCCCGACGATCCCGCGGCGGCGCTCGACGAGATCCGCCGGAGCCCGGCGGTCCAGCTCTTCGTCGAGCGCGCCGCGGCCGCGCATCCCGACGTCCGGCTTCACGCGGGGAACGCGCGGCTGATCGCCGGCATCGTGCGGCGGCTCGACGGCGTTCCGCTCGCGCTGGAGCTCGCGGCCGCGCGCGCGACGATGCTGACGCTGGACGGCATCGCGAAGCGCCTCGAGGACGAGTTCCGGCTCGTGCGGGCGGGCGGCCGGGGGACGCGGCAGTCGACGATCGACGCCGCGATCGACTGGAGCACGCAGCTGCTCTCCGCCGACGAGCGCGCGCTCCTCGCACAGCTCTCGGTGTTCGCCTCCGCACCCGCGTTCACGGACATCGAAGCGGTGTGCACCCTCGCCGCGACCGACGTCTTCGACGCGCTCTCGGAGCTGGTGGAGGCGTCGCTCGTCGAGCCGCAGCGCGGCGCCGGCGAAGCGGTGCGCTATCGGCTCCTCGAAGCGACGCGCGCGCACGCGCGCGAGCGCCTGCGCGACGCGCCCGACCGCGCGGCGACGGAGCTCGCGCACGCGCGCTGGTGCGCCGCGCGCTGCGATGAGCTGCGCGAGGCGTACGGCGCGTACGCGACCCCGGCGTACCGCGCCGCGGCGGCGGCGCTCGACGCCGACGCGCGCGAGGTGCTGCGGCGCTGCGCGACGAGCGGCGACGTCGCGCTCGGCGCGCACATCGTCGCCGCCATGCGCGCCTACTGGACGTCGAGCGCGGTCGATCAGCGCCACGTCGACGACATCGAGGCGCTGCTTCGTGCCGGCGGCGACGACACCGTGCGCGCGTGGCTGCACGACGCCATCGCGGGGATCGTCGCCTCGCGCGACTGGCGGCGTTCCGAACGGCACGCGGCGCGCGCGCTCGAGCTGTACCGCGCGGCCGGCGACGAGCGCGGTGCGGCGCGCGCGCTCTACACGACCGCGCACGGCCCGTTCGCACGGGGCGAGCAGGAGAAGGCCGCCGCCGTGCTGCGCGATGCCGCGGCCGCGTTCGAGCGCGCCGGCGACGACCACGGGCTCATGCTCGCCCTCACCAACCTCGCCGCGCCGCTGATCGCGCTCGGCCGCTGCGACGAAGCCGAGCCGCTCGCCCGCCGCGCGCTCGCGTTCTTCGAGCCGCGCGATCCGTATCCGACCGGGACGAATCTCAACAACCTCTCGCTCATCGCCTGGCTGCGCGGCGAGTTCGCCGCGGCGCTGCAGCTCGCCGAGCGCGCCGCAGCGGCGTATCGGGCCTCGGGCGCGCCTTTCCTCGAAGCCGACGTCACGGTCAAGTCCTCGATGATCCTGCGTTCGCTCGGACGTTTCGACGACGCGCTGGACGCCGCGCTCGCGGCGCTGCAGCTCGCGCTGAGCGACAAGCGGAACACCGCGAACGCCGACGCGCTCGATGAGATCGTGCAGTGCTTCGAGGCTTCGGGGCGGCACGCCGACGCGGCGCTGCTGAGCGGCACCGCGGAGACGCACCGCTTGCAGTGCGGGCGCGCGCGGCAGCAGGGACCGCAGCAGAAAGTGCTCCAGACCGAGCAGCGGCTGCGCTTCGCGCTCGGCGCGCGCTTCGAGGAGCTGCGCGCGCGCGGGACGCTGCTGCGGCTCGAAGAGGCGCGCGAGCTCGCGCGCCGGGACGCCGGCGGGACGGCGCTCGAGCTAGGCTGAGGTGTGGACCACCTCGGAGAGCCTCTGACGGCGCGCGAGCGGGAGATCGTCGCGCTGAGCGACGGCGGATGGTCGAGCCGCGCGATCGCCGTGCGGCTGGGCGTGAGCGTGCGGACCGTCCGGAACGATCTCGCCTCGGCGCAGGGAAAGCTCGCCGCCTGCGCACGCAGCGGCGACGCGCAGCCGTAGGGGCCGTCCGGGCGCCCGGCGCCGGGCTCGGCGTGATTTTTCCGCTGTTTTCGGCGGGATTCGCCGAATTGCGCCGTATTACAGGCGGCGATCCGGCTCGCAAGCCGACCGTCTCCGAAAGGACAGCATGACAAAGAACGAGCTCGTGCGTGAACTCGCCGAGGACTTTGAAGTTCCCCGCCGCCAGGTCGCCGATCTGGTCGAGGCGATGTTCGAGAAGATCGTCGAGGTTCTGAAATCCGGCGACAAGGTGCAGCTCACACCGTTCGGCCAGTTCCGCATCCGCGACCGCGCCGCGCGCCTGGGGCGGAATCCCGCGACCGGCGAGCAGATTCAGATCCCGGCGAAGCGCGTGCTGAAATTCACCGCCGGCCGCACGCTGAAGGATGCCGTCGGCGCACCCACGCGCCGCGGCGCCGGCGGCGCGAAGAAGGGCGCTGCGAAGAAAGCCGGCGCGAAGAAGGCGGGCGGCGCGAAGAAGGCCGCTTCGAAGGCGGGCGCGCGGAAAGCCGCCGCGACGCCGGCGCGCAAGGGCGCGGCGGGCGCACGGAAGGCGACGGCGGGCCGGAAGAAGGGCCGCTGACCGGACGCGCGGCCGGACGCGCTCCGGCCGCGCGATCCTGAGGAGTCGACGCACCGGCGCGGAACGTCCCGTCATGATCGCCGAGCCGTCCGTCGCCGTCCACCTGCGCGCGCTCGATCCGTTCGACTTCCTCGAGCGCGCCGCGTTCGTGTACCCGGAGCGCGTCGCCGTCGTCGACGGCACGGCGCGCCGCACCTATCCGGAGTTTCTCGCCCGCGTTCGGCTCCTCGCGGCGGCGCTGCAGCGGCGCGGCGTCCGTGACGGCGAGCGCGTCGCCGTGCTCGCTCCGAACGCGTCGATGCCGCTCGAGGCGACGTTCGCCGTGCCGCTCGCCGGCGGGATCCTGTGCGCGCTGAACACGCGCCTCGCGCCCGAGGAGATCGACTACATCCTCGGCCATTGCGGCGCGTCGCTGCTGCTGCACGACCACGAGCTGGACGGGCTCGTCGCACGGCTGGAAAGCGCGATCCCGCGCGTGCGCGTCGCGCCCGACGCGCCGGCGCCGAACGGCAAGCCGCCCGCCGCCGACGGACCGCGGAGCGAGGACTACGAAGCGGTCCTCGCCGGCGCCGATGCCGGCGCGCTCGTCGCCGCGACGCACGGCGAGGACGACACGATCTCGATCAACTACACGAGCGGGACGACGGGCAAGCCGAAGGGCGTGATGTACACCTTCCGCGGCGCCTACCAGAACGCGCTCGCCGAGGTCTTCCACGCGAACGTGCGGCCGGAAAGCGTCTATCTGTGGACGCTGCCGATGTTCCATTGCAACGGCTGGTGCTTTCCGTGGGCCGTCACCGCCGCCGGCGCGACGCACGTCTGCCTGCGCAAGGTCGACGCGCCGAGCATCAACCACGCGATCGCGCACGAGGGCGTGACGCACTTCTGCGCCGCCCCGACGGTGCTGATCGGGCTCGCGAACCACCCCGGCACCGTGCCGTTCCCGCGGCGCGTCGTCGTCACCACGGCGGGCGCGCCGCCCTCACCGACGACGATCGCGCAGATCGAGGCGCTCGGCGCGGAGTTGCACCACGTCTACGGTCTCACCGAGACCTACGGGCCGATCACCGAGTGCGCGTGGCGCAGCCCGCACTGGGACGCGCTGCCGGCCGAGGAGCGTGCCCGGCTGCGCAGCCGTCAAGGCGTGCCGATGATCACGCTGGGCGCCGGCGACGTCCGCGTCGTCGACTCGGAGCTGAACGACGTCCCGGACGACGCGCGCACGCAAGGCGAGATCGTCATGCGCGGCAACAACGTGATGAAAGGCTACTACGCCGACCCGGAGGCGACGGAGCGCGCGTTCGCGGGCGGCTGGTTCCACTCCGGCGACGTCGCCGTGCGGCATCCCGACGGCCACATCGAGATCGTCGACCGCGCGAAGGACGTCATCATCAGCGGCGGCGAGAACATCTCGACGCAGCAAGTGGAGAAGACGCTGCTCGAGCACGAGGCGGTCCTGGAGTGCGCCGTCGTCGCCGTGCCCGACGAAAAGTGGGGCGAGGTGCCGAAGGCGTTCGTCACGCTCAAGCCCGGACGCAGCATCGAGGCCGAGGAGCTGCGGCTGTTCATGCGCGCCCGGATCGCCGCGTTCAAGGTGCCGAAGGCGTTCGAGTTCTGCGAGCTTCCGAAGACGTCGACCGGGAAGATCCAGAAGTTCGTGCTGCGCGAGCGCGAGTGGAAGGGCCGCGAGAAGCGCGTCCACTAGCGTCCGCCGGCGACGAGCTGCTCGACGCGCTGCGCGCGCTGGCCGAACGGCGCGCGCTCCCGGCGCTCGACGCCGCACGCCGCGCACGCGAGGCGCTTCGCGCGTCCGGAGCGCCGCCCGAGCGCATCGGCGCGGCGGAGTGGATCGCGGAAGCCGCGGCGCTGCGCGACGACCGCGCCGCCGACCGCGCCCGGGAGCTGCTCGCCGCGGACGACGCCGTGGCCGCGCTCGCGAGCGCGGCGATCGCAGCTCGCGACGTTGTGCCTCCGCGCTTCGCACGCTACGTCGCGATGCTGGCGCGCAACCGTCGCGCCACGGCGCTGCCGTTCTACCCGGGGCTCACGTCGCGCGCGTGGCACGATGCGAGCGCGTTCCCGATCGCGCGCGAGCTCGAAGCGAAGGCGACGTCGATCGCGCGCGAGTTTCGCGCGCTCGATCCGGCGCTCTTCCACCGCGAGAGCGAAGCGATCGCGCGCGAGGGCGACTGGGACGTCGGCCTGCTGCTCGAGCGCGGGCGGCGCAACGAGCCGCTGTGCGAGCGCTGTCCCGAGACGCTCGCGGTGCTCTCGGCTCACCGGGTCGTGCGCGGGCTCGCCGGGCTCGCCTACTTCTCGCGCCTCGGACCCGGCGCACGCGTCGCGCCGCATCGCGGCCCGACGAACCTGCGCCTGCGCTGCCATCTGGGGATCGCCGTCCCGGAGGGCTGCGGGCTGAGCGTGGACGGGATCGCGGGCGGCTGGCGCGAGGGCCGCTGCGTCGTCTTCGACGACTCGTTCGAGCACGCCGCGTGGAACGCGAGCGCGCGCGAGCGCATCGTTCTCATCGTCGACGTCTGGCATCCCGAGCTGAGCGACGCGGAGATCGCGCTGCTGCAAGGGATGGAGCGCTACGCGCTGGCGCTCGGCGCCAACGCGGCAGGCTACTGGGCGGCGAACGCGCGGGAGCGCAGCGCGGCGCGCGCGGCGCGCTCGCCCGAGATGAGCGCGCCGGCGACGGTCCCCGCCTCGCTCGCCGAAACGACGGCTTCGCCGGCGAAGAACAGCACGCCGTCGACCGGCTCGGCGAGCGCCGCGCGGGCCCCGCGTCCGCCGACCGCGACGTAGCTGTACGCGCCGCGCGCGTACGGATCGCGGTCCCAGTCGTGGGCGTAGGACGCTTCCAGCTCGCCGTGCGGATCGGCCTCGTCGCCGAACAGCGCGCGCAAATCGTCGAGCGCGAGCGCGAGCCGGGACGCCGCGTCCCGCTCGCGCAGCGCGTCGGCGCGCGGCCCGCCGGCCCACGCGACGAGGATCGGAACGCGCAGCGGCAACAGCGTCCAGAACGTCGGGAACGCGCCCTCGGCGCGAAAGAAGAAGGCGCCGTCACGGTAGCGTTCGCTCGCGGCGCGCTCCCAGAACGCGGTGCGGAAGCGCAGGATTAGCTTCACCACCGGACCCATGAGCAGCGCGTCGATCGCATCGCGCGTCGCGCGCGGCAGCGCCGGCTCGAAGCGGAGCGCGTCCTCGTCGCGCAGCACGCCGACCGGGACGGTGACGATCGCCGCGCGCGCGTCGACGTGCAGCGGAACGCCGCCGGGACGCCTCGCTGCGACGTGCACGCCGTCGCCGTCGCGCCGCAGCGAACGCGCGGCGGTCTCGAGGAGCACCTGCGCGCGCGCGGGATCGAGCGCGGCCAGCAGCGCGCGCAGCAGCGGCGCGTACCCGCCGAGCGGACGAAATTGCCGCGACGTCTGACCGCTCTGGTCGTCGCTCCACTCGTCGGCGATCGCCAGGACGCTCGCGCGCTCCGGATCGGCGGCGTCGAACCCTTCGACGAGCATGCGCGCGTAGCGGCGCTCGCGCTCCACGCGATCCGGGTCGCCGCGCAGCGAAGCGAGGAACTCGGCGACGCTCGTATCCTGCTCGAGCCGCGCGGCGCGCTCCATCACCCGCGCGACGATCTCGAACGGATCTTCTCGCTCGCGCAGCGCGCCGTTCTCGAACGCGAACGCGTGCTCGGCGGTGTCGATCGCCACCGTGCCTGCCGCGCGCAGCAGCGCGAAGCTCGCCTCGGCCGTGCCGTGGACGAACTCGGCGCCGACGTCGACCGGAACGGGAAGGCCGGGATCCTCGCGCGTGAAGATGCGCCCGCCGGCGCGGTCGCGCGCTTCGAGCACGACGACCGAGCGCCCGGCGTCGGACAGCGCGCGCGCCGCGGCGAGCCCCGCCGCACCCGCACCGATCACCACGACGTCGGCTCGCATCGTGCGTACGCCCGAACGTTCAGCTCGCCGAGCGGACGAGCGATGCGGTACAGTACTTGCAGCGCCGCGCGTCCTGCGGTATCTCGCTCAAGCACTCGGGGCAGCTCTTCAGCGCGAGCACCGGCGCGGCCGGTTTCTCCAGGCGCGCGTGGATCGCGCGGAACGGCACGATGACGACGTAGTAGATCACTGCGGCGTCGATCAGAAACGTGAGCAGGGCGTTGAAGAAGTCGCCGACCGGGAAGTGCGTGCGGTGCAGGTTGAACCCGAGAGCGGCGAAGCTCGGCTTTCCGACGAGCGCCGCGATCAGCGGCGTGATCAGATCCTTCACGAAGGCGTTCACCACCGCGGTGAACGCGGCGCCGACGACGACCGCGACGGCGAGGTCGACGACGTTCCCGCGCGCGATGAACTGTGCGAAGCCTTTGAGCACGCGTGCCTCTTTTCGAAAAGCGGAACCGCGCGACGCCGCGCGAGCGTTGTAGCTGACGCGGCGCGATACGCGCGCCGCGTGCGTCTTGCATACCCGCCGGGCGGCCGAGCGACCTCCGGCTCGTCGCGTTCGCGGGCGGACGGTCTTCACCGGACCTTGACCCTCGGGCTTCACATTTTCAGCGTTCGGCCGATATCCCAATCAAGACGCTCGTACCAAGACGAGGCAGTTTTCGAATATCATGATGGACGTCCCGGACAACCTCGACACGTTTCTGCGCGACCTCCTCAAAGAGGAGGACGGCGGAGCCGTCCAGCTCGACGACGAGGACAAAGCGTTTATCGACCGGATCCTCAAGTCGATCACGCAAGGCAGCAAGGGCGTGTTCGTCGTCCTGCACCCGAACGACCGGATGCAATACATGCTGCTGAACACCAACCGGGCCGGCGCCATCGCGCTGCTCGCGAAAGTCATGCAGCGAACCGCCGAGGCACTCGAGGCGGACCTGGACTGAAGGCAAACGAGAAGGGGCGCCCGGCGGGCGCCCCTTCTGCGTTCGGCGAGGCCGCGCTCGGCTAGAGAGCGGCCAGCCCGTTCGGCGAGCCGTTGCCCGTCGGGCCCGCGTAGCCGGAGTTCTGCGCGCTGCAGAGATACGGCATGGAGCAGCTGCCGTTCGAGCCGATCGAGATGTGGTTCAGCGTCGAGCTCATCGCCCAGAGCTGCTGCGGCGCGTTGACCGTCTTCCCGTTGCCGGCCAGGGCGTACATCGCGGCGACCACGGGGGCGCCGACGCTCGTTCCGCCGCCGACGATCCAGCCGGTGGGCGATCCGGGCGGCGCGATCGAGGTGTACATTGCGACCCCGGTGCGGGGGTCGCCGTCGACCGCGACGTCGGCGACCGTGCGGTTCCGGCAGCCGGTGTCGTGCTGCCACGACGGTTTGCTCATGTACTGGCTGCAGCCGCTGCCCGTCCCCGACCACACGCCCTCGCTCCAGGTGCGCGGGCTGTCGTCCGGGATCAGGCTCGTTCCGGCGACGGCGACGACGTTCGGAACCGAGGCGGGAAACGTCGGGCCGTAGCCGGCGTCGCCTGCGGAGACGGTGACGACCGACCCGCTGACCTGCCAGTGCTGTTCGAGGCCCTGCTCCGACGGATCTTCCGGTGCATAGTAGCTGTTGCTGATCGCGTCGGGATGGTAGCTCGCAGCGACGTCCTCGGCCGCGGCGAGGTCCTTCATGTCGGACGAGGCGGCCTCGACCAGGACGATCTTGCACAGCGGGCAGATCGCGGAGACCATCTCGGTGTCGAGCGCGATCTCGGCGGCCCAGCCGGAGTTCGCCTGCGGCAGCGTGCTCGGCGCGACGGGCTGCGACACGGCCGGCGGCGCGGCGGGGCCGCCGGGCGCGGCCGGGCTTCCCGGCGGCGGCGGCGGAGGCGGCGGAGGCGGAGGCGGACCGCCCGGGCCGTGGGGGCTGGAAGGGGGCGGGGTCGCGGTCCCCGTGCCGACGGCGCCGATCTTCGTGAAGCAGCCGTTCGCCGCGGTGCAGGGCGGCAGGCCCATCGCGGTGCGGTACACGGCGAGGTCCGCTTCGACGTTCGGATCGTCGTAGGCGTCGACGACCGCGACCATGCGGCCGGTCCCCGGCACCGGCGTCGGCGGGGGAGGCGGCGTGGGCCGGGGCGGCGGCCCGAATCCCGGCTTCGGCGGCGGAGCCGGCGTCGGCGGCGCTCCCGGCGCGGGGTTCGGACCGGCCGTGTGCGGCAAGCCGTACGCGGTGATCAGATCGTTCGGCTTGTAACCCCAGATGGATGTGTACGCGGTCGCCGGACCCTTCGGCGGCAACGCGGCGTTTTTCTGAACCTGGCAGGCGACGACGCCCGCACCGCGCGCGGCGCCGTTGCAGAGCTGCGCCCCCTGGCCGGGCAGCGCGCTGAGCCGTTCGGCCGTCGTTCCGTACGTCGGGAGCCCCGGCAGCGCGCTGAGGCGCTCGCCGGTGCTCGCCGTCATGCCGTTCGACTGCGCGGCGCGGCGCGCCGTGCCGTCGACCGTCCGGGGAAGGGTGGAGTCGCCTCCCGCGTGTGCGCAGGCCGCGACCAGCAGCGCCGCGTCGAACGCGATGAAAAGCTTCAGCAGGCGAGTCAAGGCACGCTCCTCCGTGAACGTGGTTACGAGGTGTTCAACCGCGCCGAGCCCCGCCCGAGCTCAGACGTCCGGAACGTACCCGGTCGTCCTAGGGACCTATGTCCCGAACGTGTACGAATTCTGTCATTTCAGCGGGACGTGATCCGGGTCACGCGTGCTGCTCGACGACCGCGATCATCGCGTCGACGACGTCGGGGTCGAACTGCGTCCCGCGGCCGCGGTGCAGCTCGAGCAGCGCCTCGGACGGCGGACGCGGCGGCCGGTACGGCCGGCGGTCGATCATCGCGTTGAACGAGTCGGCGACGCTGACGATGCGCGTCGTGAGCGGAATGCGCGCGCCGGGCAGCCCGTCCGGATAGCCGCGGCCGTCGAAGCGCTCGTGATGGCTGCGCACGGACGGCGCGAACGGGTGGAGCACGGGATGCTCCAGCACGTACTGCTCGCCGTACAGCACGTGCGCTTCCATGATGGCGCGCTCGTCGGCGTCGAGCCGGCGCGGCGCGGTCAGGATCCCGATCGGCACCGAGGACTTTCCGATGTCGTGGATCAGCCCGCTGCGCGAGGCGTGCAGCGCTTCGTCGCGCGAGAGCCCCAGCCGTTCGGCGATGCGCCGGCACCACGAACCGACCGCGCGCGAATGGTCGCCGGTGAGCGGGTCGACGAGGTCGAGCTGCGCGATCCGTTCCGCGATCACGACGTCGCATTCGTCGAGCGGCGTCTCGGACGCGGTCGCCAGCTCGGCGTCCCACGGAATCTCGGCGAGAACCGCGCGGACCGCTTCGTTCAGCTCGCGCGCCGCGAGCGGATCGAGGCGCCGGACGTGCCGCGCAAGCTCGGCGCCCAGGCGGTTCGGGACGTCCGCGGCGCTGACGCGCACCGGAGCGAGCCGCGAGAGACTCTCGCCGCGGGCCCGGCGCGCCACGCCGTCCACGAGGTACGCGGCGACGACCTCGTCGCCGACGGTCGCGTTCGCGATCGGCGCGACCATCGCGTCGACCAGCGCCGCGCGATGCCGCTCGACGGTCGCGGCGAAGCCGTTCATGCTGCGCCTTCCTTCTCGGCCACGAACGCGCCGGCCGGATCGCGCGGAAGCGCTTCGATCAGCCGCGCGAAGCCGCCGAAGCCTTGCCGCCGCGCCCGCTCGAGCGTGTCGACGAGCACGAGCGCGCCGACCTCGCCGCGGGTCCGCTCGCGATAGCGCGCGACCGCCTCGAGCAGAACCCCGCTGCGGCGCGCCGCGCCGGGCGCGAACGCCGTCGCCAGATAGCGCTCCGCGGCGACGTCGTCGCGCAGCACCGTCGCCGCGAGCGCGAGCGACGCGACGATGCGATCGTGCCGCGCTCCGTCGCGCACGTCGTCCAGCTCGTTCTCCGCGGCCGCGATCGCTTCGCGTGCCTCGGCGCATGCGCCGGCCGCGGCGGCGTACTGCGCGATCTCCGCGTACCGCGTCGCGCGCAGCTCCGCTTCGAACTCGGTCGCCGCGCTGCCGGCGAGCAGCCGGTGCGCGCGCTCGAACGCGCCGTGCCACGCGAGCGCGAGCGCGCGTCCCGGAAGCAGCGCCCGCATCCCGCCTTCGGGCGCTTCGAGGATGTCGAAGTCGGCCAGCGCGCTCTCGGTGCGGCGCATCGCGGCTTCGTCGCCGTCGGCGGCCTGCAGATCGTACGCGCCCAGGAGCGCGAAGGTGCGCAGCCCCGTCTCGCCGGCGAGCGCGGCGTAGTGCGCGACGCCCTCGAGCGCGGCGAGCGCGAGATACGGCTCGTCGGCGTCGTAGCCCAGCTCGTAGAGGATGGTGTGCGCGCGCGCCGCCACGTCGTACGACGAGCTTTCGTCGGCGAGCGCGATGGCGCCGCGCGCTGCGGCCTCCGCTTCCGCCCGGTCGCCGCGGCGCAGCGCGACGAACGCGCGCTGGTGCGCGATGCGCGCGCGCACCGCCGCGTCGGGGACCGCGTGCGCCGCGCTCGCCGCGCGCTCGGCGCTCGCGCGCGCCTCGGGATGGCGGTCGGCGATCGCGTACGCGGTTGCGAGCGTCGCGCGAAGCGGTGCGAGCGCGACGTCGTCGTCCGAGGTGACCGCCAAATGCTCTTCGATGAGCGGGATCAGATCGAGGCGGCTGCGCCGCATCAGCTCGAGCGCGTAGCGGTGGACGATCGTCGTGCGCAGCGAGCCTTCCGCGCGCGTCAGCGCGGCGCGGAAGTACGCCTCCGCGGTGTCGTTGCGGTTTTGCTGCGTCTCGGCCGTGGCGCGCAGCGCGAGCACCGCGGGATCGTCGATCGACGCGTCCAGATGCCCGAGCGCGGCGGCGACCGCGTGCGGCGTTCCCGCTTCGAGGAAGCGCCGGGCGTGGCGCGTGACGATCCCGGCGAGCGCTTCGGGGGCGCCCGCGCCGAGCGCGAGGCGCAGCGCGTCGAGCGGGCGTTCCGCGTGCTCGTACGTCGCGATCGCGTCGCCCACGGCGGACGCCGAGCTCGCGCGCCGGCCGCGGTCCAGCGACGAGCGCAGCCACGAAGCGAGCCGTGCGCCTTCGAAGATCGACGGAACGCGCGCGCGCAGGCCCGCGAGCGTCTCGCGCGCGGACGGGGCCGGGATCGCGTCGACGAGCGCATCGTCGAGGGTGTCCAGCTCGGCGGCGATCGACAGCACCCGGCGCTGCTCCTCGCTCGCCGCGCGGTGCGCGAGGGCGACGAGGTCGGCGAGCGTCCCGGCGTGCGTGACGACGTCGCGGCGCGGCACGCCGGCGAGCAGCAGATCGGACGCGAGGGCGACGGTCGCGGGGCGCGGCTCGACGCCGGCGAGGGCGCCGCGCGGGACCCCGCGGGCGTCGAGATAGGCGCGCAGCTCTTCGGGACGAAGCGCGAGCGCGGCCGCGTCGAGCGGGACCGCCGCGATGCCGGCCGCCAGCCAGCGCGCGACGGGAAGCCGCTGGGCGTCCCGCACGACGAGCACCCAGCGCGTCGTCTCGTGGGTGCGGTCGATCAAGGCCCCCAGAAACGCCGGGACGCCGTCGACGCCGAGCGCGTCGTCGAGATCGTCGAGCGCGACCGTGCGCGAACCGCCGCGGGCGTACTCCGCGAGCCAGGCGGCGTAGGCGCTCCACGGCTCGCTCGAGGAGAGCGCGCGCCGCGCGCACGCCGCGAAGGCGAGATGCAGGCCGGCCGCGCCCGGCGCGACCGCCTCGGCGATGGCGAGCACGACGTCGGCCAGGGAGGCCGCCCCCCCCGGAACGCGGTGGACGGACTCGTCGCCGAGCGCCTCGCGCAGCGCGCGGCTCTTCCCGTAACCGATCGGTGCCGCGACGAGCGCGACGGGCCGCTGTGCCGCGCGGACGAGGGCCGCCGCGACGCGCGGACGGGCGACGGTGAAATCAATCACCGCCGCGTCGGGCTTCCTAGGTCGCGCGAGCGCGCCTGCCGCGGATCCGTCCGTCATCTCCCGTCCCGGGGACTCCGTCCCAAGTAGGTCTTTCGTCCCCCTATTTTGGGGGCTTCAAACCAGAACGCGCCGGCGGCTTCGTCAAGTGTGAGCCCCGAGCGCGCCCACGCGCCGTCGCCCAGGTGCGGCACGACCTGCGTGCGCTGGACGACCGCCCGCACGCGCCCGAGGTCGCGCGCACCGGCGCGAACGTCCGGGATGTCGACCAAGAACGCATCCTCGGCCCCGACCACGCCGCGCGCGGCGACGCGCCCGGCCGGCGGCCACTGCGGGCCTTCGCGGTACATCGCGTAGCCCAGCGAGAACGTCGCCTCGTCTCCGGTGTCGAGCAGCGCCGTCACCGGGGCGCCGTCGAGCGCGACGCCCACGAGCGGGACGCCTTGACCCAAGTCGAGCGGGATCGCACCGGGCGGCGCGGGGCCGGGGGCGGAGACGCGGGCGCGCCGGCGCGCTCCGTCGAGCGCCAGCTCGACGCGTCCGAGGAGATCGGCGCCGACGACGACGTCGAAGCGCGCCGCGCGCTCCGCCGGGACGACGGCGAAGCGCGCGCGGGCGAAGCTCGCCCCGCCCGCGACGAGCGGTCCCGCCTCGACGAAGCCGGTGGCGAAGCTTCCCAGCGACTCGATCTGCAGCTCGCCGCGCGGTTCGAGGCCGAGCCGCTCCGCGAGCGCGAGCGTCACCGAGCTGGGCGTCGAGCCGCTGTCGAGGAGGCAACGCGCCGCGACGCCTCCGAGGCTGCACGCGATCACGGGCAGCGCGGGGTCGGCGAGCGGCGTCCATGCATCGTCGCCGAACGCGGCGGCCGCGCCGTTCGGCGGTTCGAGCGGACCTGCGAGGACCGACACGGCGTCGAGCGGGCCGCTCTCTTCCGGCCCGTCGCGCCGCAAGGCGAACGACGCTCCGCCCGCGCGAACCGGCGGGCCGTACTCCGCGAGCGTCTCGCCGCGCGGCGTTTCGACCCGGCGCAGCGCGAGCGTCGCGGGGTCGAGCACGGCGATCAGCTCGTCGCCGCCGGAAGCGCGCACGCGCCAGCGCGCCGGGCCCTGCGGCGACACCACACCTCCGGCCGCGACGAAGTCCGGCTCGGCGAACGCGAGCGACGCGATGGCCGCGAACGTCCGCATCCGCCGGGTCGCGGCGTCGACCGCTTCGGGCAACGGGACCTCGTTCAGCCCGAAACGCCACAGCCGCCGGCCGTCGAACCAGATGCCGCCGCACACCTCGGCGACGCAGCGCCGGAAGAGCCGCGCGGTCCCCAGCTGCTCCAGCGTCGTCACGACCGTCCGCCCTTCGACCGTGCGCGTCGCGCTCGCCCGGAGGTGCACCGCGGCGAGGTGGCCGTTCGCACGCGCGATCGCGGCGAGCGGATCGGACGGCGCGGCGCCCATGGCGGCCACGACGGTAAGGAGCCCGAGCGCCCGCATCGCGAAACGCATCGCGTGGGAGTGCACCCTCTCGACGGCTACCTCCTCGACGGCGTCCCGGGAAAGGCGGACGCGATCGCCGCCGCGCTGCGCGCGCGCTCCGACGCGCCGCGCGCGCAGCCGTTCTACCGTGCGCTCGAGCGGGTCGGCGCACGCGCCGCCGACGAGGCGCTGCTCGCGCTGCGCATCGCGCTCGGCGGAAAGGAACCCGACGACGCGACCGTCCGGGCCGCGCGCGACGCGCGCGCGCGGGTGCAGAGCGGCGACTCGTCGGGCCGCGAAGCCTACGTCCGCGCCGTCGGAGAACTCCCCGAATGAGGCGAAACGAACGGCGACCGTGCGCGCGTTATCACGGCGTCATGCCCCGCTTTCTCGTGGTGCTTGCCGTTCTGGCGTACGGGACGGTGCCGGTCGTCGTGTCGGCTGCTCCGAGCCCGCCGCCGAGTGCGAAGGCGACCGCCGTCGCCGACGCGAGCGCCCGCGACGCCGGCGTGATCGAAGGGCGCGTGACGCACGTCGACTACGCGCGCAACGTCATCAGCGTCGACTCGCCCGCGCAAGGCAAGGTCGACCTCTCCGTGATGCCGACGACCAGCATCCAAGGCGCGGATCCCGGCTATCACGCGATCACCGACGTATCGAAGGGCTCGAAGGTCCGGATCTTCGCGGCGCGCATCGCCGGCAAGCTGGTCGCACAGATCATTCACCTCGTGAAGCGCTGACCTCCGATGGCGGCCCCTGAGCTGGTCGCGGCGGCGCGCGGCGCGATCGCCGTCGGCTTCGAGGGCGCGACCGCGGAGGAGACGCAGCTCGACGCGCTGCGCGGCTTCGGCGGCGTGGTGCTGTTCGCGCGCAACGCCGGGGCTCCGGAGGAGCTGCGGGCGCTCGTCGCGGCGCTTCGCGCGCTCGGAACGCCGCCGCCGCTGATCGCGATCGACCAGGAGGGCGGGCGCGTCGCGCGGCTCGGCAGCGAGCTCGTTCCGCCCTTGCCTTCCGCGATGGCGCTCGGCGCCGCCGGCGATCCCGCGCTGACCGAGCGCGTCGCGGCGAGCGCCGGCGCCGCGCTCGCCGGGCTCGGAATCTCGGTCGACTTCGCGCCGGTCGCCGACCTCGCGCTGCGGCCGCGGAATGCCGCGGTCGGGACGCGCGCGTTCGGCGACGATCCGGCGCGCGTCGCTGCGCACGCCGCCGCGTTCGCGCGCGGGCTCGAAAGCTCGGGCGTCGCCGCGAGCCTGAAGCATTTCCCCGGGCACGGCGCGACGGACGACGACTCGCACGTGACCCTGCCGCGCGTCACGGCGACCGCCGAGACGCTGCGCGCGCGCGACCTCGTCCCGTTCGCGCGTGCGATCGCGGCGCGGGATGCTTCGCTCGTCATGGTCGCGCACGTGGTCGCCGAGGCGTTCGATGCTCGCCGTCCCGCGACGCTGTCGCCGGCGATCGTCACCGGACTGCTGCGCGAGGAGCTGGGCTTCGAGGGAGTCGTCGTGACGGATTGCCTCGAGATGGATGCGATCGCGCGCGGCGTGGGAACGGTGCGCGGCGCCGTCGAGGCGCTCGCCGCGGGCGCCGATTTGCTGCTTATCGGCCACCACGTCGACTTGGCCGACGCTGCGGCGCGCGCGATCGCCGGGGCGGTCGACGCGGGAACGATCCCGCGCGCGCGGCTGTTCGAGGCGACCGCGCGCGTCGCGGCGCTGCGCGCGCGGTACGCCCGGAACCCGCCGGCGCGCGCCGTCGACGCGAGCGCGCCCGCGGAGGCCGCGCTCCGCGCGATCACCGCGGTACGCGGGGAGCCGCGGCTGCGCGACGGGAAGGCGGTGACGGTGGTCTCGTTCGAAGGGTCGCTCGCCGACCGCGCGGCACGCTCGGGCGCCGGCGGTGCCGCTGCGGAGCCGCCTTCGCTCAGCGCGGCGCTGCGGCGGCGGCGCTGGAAGAGCGAGATCATGCGCGTGCCGCTCGCCCCGGACGCGGAGGATCTCGAGTTGCTGCTCGAGCACCTGCCGCGGCTCGGCGACCGTGAGTTCGTAGTCGTCACCCGCGACGCGCACGCGGTGAGCGAGCAGCGCGACGCGGTCGCGCGAATCGTCGACGCCGTGCCGGACGCGCTCGTGGTCGTCGCGCGCGGACCGTGGGACGCCGCGCTCTGGCCGCGCGCGCGGCGTGTCGTCTGTACCTACGGCGACGGTCTGCCGGCGTTCGACGCGTGCGCCGAGGTCCTCGCGGGCCGCGCGCCCGCGCGCGGCGCTCTTCCGGTTCGTCTCGGCGAGGCCGCCGCTGTTCGCTGACGTCGACGACGCGGTGCGCGAGGCGCTCGGCGTTCGGTACAGCGCCGCCGTCGTGCGGATCGAGCATCGCGGACGCGTCGTGCACGAGCGCGCGTTCGGCCGTACGCGCGACGACGGACCCGCGCTGCCGTGCGCGGTCGACACGCGTTTCGATCTCGCGTCGCTCACGAAGGTGTTCGTCGCGACCGTCGCGCTGTGCGCGGTCGCGCGGAAGACGCTCGCGCTCGACGCGCCCCTGACCGCGCTGATCCCGGAATGGTGCGACGACGAGCATGCACCGATCGCGCTGCGGGGGATCCTCGCGCACGACGCCGGGTTCAAGAGCGGTGCGGACTATCGCACGTTGCTCGACCGGGACGTCGAGGACTTCGCGCTGCGCGAACCGCTCGCTGCGCCGCCCGGCGAGCGCGTGATCTACAGCGATCTCGGCTTCATCGCGCTGGGCGTCGTCCTGGCGCGGGCGCATCGGATCGCGCCGGCGACGCACGTCGAAGGCACGCTGCGCGCGCTCGGCGCTCGCTCGACGGCGTACCGGCCGCGGGGCGCGGAGCGCGCCGCGATCCCCGCGACCGAGACGGACGCCTGGCGCGGGAGCGTGCAGGGCGAAGTGCACGACGAGAAAGCTTGGCTCGCCGGCGGCGTCGCAGGACACGCGGGACTGTTCGGCGACGCGCGCGACGCCGCGCTGCTCGCGGAATGGCATCTCGCCGCGCTGCACGGCCGCGCGACGCCGCTCGATCCGCATCTCGCGCGCGAAGCGGTGCGCGAGCACGCCGATGACCCGGTGCTGCGCCGCGGCCTCGGCTGGGCGCTGAAGACGAACGACGACAACTCCTGCGGTGCGCTGATGTCGCGCGCGTCGTTCGGCCACACCGGATTCACCGGAACCTCCGTATGGGCCGACCCGGAGCGCGATCTGAGCGTCGTGCTGCTCACCAACGCCGTGCACCACGGACGCGTCGATCTCCGGCCGATCCGCGCGGCGGTCGCGGACGCCGCGGTCCGCGCGATCGACGGCGCGTGAAGATCGCGGGCGTCCTCTCCGGCACGTCGCTCGACGGAATCGACGTCGCGCTCTGCGACGTGCGCCCGCGGGGCGAGGGCGTGCAGGCGCGCTGCGAGCGGTTCGAGATCGTGCCGTTGGACGACGCGCTGCGCGCGCGGATCCTCGCGGCGATGCCGCCCGCGCCGGTCGGGACGCTCGAGGTCTCGGCGCTGCACGCGGCGATCGGCGAAGCGTTCGGCGAGGCCGTCGCGCGCGTCGCGCACGGCGTCCGTCTCGACGCGGTCGCCTCGCACGGGATCACGCTCGCCCACGACGGCGACGCGCACCACACGCTGCAGCTCGGCGACCCGTTTCGCATCCGCGAGCGCGCCGGCGCGACCGTCGTCTACGATTTCCGTTCCGCCGACACGGCCGCCGGCGGCACCGGCGCGCCGCTCGTGCCATTCGTCGACGCGCTGCTCTTCGGCGCGCACGCGCCTTGCGTTGCCGTGAACCTGGGCGGCATCGCGAACGTCACCGTCCTTCCGGACGGCGTCGCGTTCGACTCGGGCCCCGCGAACCTCCCGATCGACGCGTACGTCGCGCTGCGCAGCGGCGGCGTGCAGCGGTTCGACGCGGACGGTGCGCTGGCGCGCGCGGGAACGCCGGACGACGCGCTGCTGCGCCGGTTGCTCGACGATCCGTACTTCGCGCGGCGGCCGCCCAAGAGCACCGGACGCGAAGCGTTCGGCGCACCGTATGTCGCGGCGCGGCGCGAGCTGCTCGACGCGCTGCGGTTCGAGGACGCCGTGGCGACGCTCACCGCGCTCGCGGCGCGCAGCCTGGCCGCGGCGATCCGCGCCGCCGCGCCGCGCGCGCGGCGAGCGATCGTGAGCGGCGGCGGTGCGCGCAACCCGGCGCTGCTCGACGCCGTGCGCGAGGCGCTTCCGGGGGTCGCGGTGGAGCGGTCCGACGCCTACGGGATCGATCCCGACGCGAAGGAGGCGCTCGCCTTCGCGGTGCTGGGGTTCATGGCGTTACGGGAGCGACCGGCCGGGATGCCCGCGGCGACGGGCGCGCGCGGCCCGCGCGTGCTCGGCGCGATTGCGCCGCACGGACTGCGCGCGTTCCTCGCCGCGGCCGAATGATCGCGGCGCAGCGCCGAGAACCCGGTGCGTGGTGATTTGCGTGGGAGTCGACGCCGGCGGGTCGTCCACCGCCGCCGCCGTGTCGCGGGACGGCGCGCTCGCGGCTGAGGCGCGCGGGCCCGCCGCGAACCCGAGCGTGCTGGGCGTCGACGACGCGGCGGACGCGATCGTCTCCACGATCCGGGAAGCCCTGAAGGGCGAGCACCCGGACGCGATCCACGCCGGCGTAGCGGGCGCCGGGCGAGCGCGCGTCGCCGGCGAGCTTCGCGAGCTGATCGAGAGCGCGTTCCCGCGGGCGCACGTCGCGGTCGGCGACGATGCGGCGATCGCGCTGCGCGCGGCGATCCCGGACGGCGACGGCGCCGTGCTGATCGCCGGAACCGGCTCGACCGCGCTCGCGCAGCGCGGCGAGACGACGGCGCGCATCGGCGGCCTCGGATTCCTCGCCGGCGACGAAGGGTCGGCCTACTGGATCGGGATGCAGGCGGTGATGCTGTACGGCCGCGTGCTCGACGGGCGCGCCCGGCGCGACGAGACGTCGGATCTCGCGGCACGCGCCCTCGACGCGCCGGACCGCGAGCGCTATCTCGGCGCGCTCTACGACGCGCCGCTGCGCCCGGCGTCGATCGCGGCGCTCGCGCCGAGCGTCGTCGCGTTCGCCGGCAAGGGGAACCGCGCGTCGACGAAGATCGTGCAGCAGGCGGCGCAAGAGCTGGGCGAGCTGGTGAAGGCGGCGCTGCGCGCGACCGATCTGCTGCAAGCCTCGCCGCGCGTCGCGCTCGCCGGCGGGCTCCTGCGCGAGAACAGCCTGCTCACGTTCTTGCTGGAGACGCGTCTGCAGGGCGACGTCCCGGGGATCGCCATCGTGAAGGGCGGCGACGAGCCCGTGGCCGGCGCGCTGCGTCTGGCCGAACGCGCCGCGCACGCGCTGCGATGAGCGCGCTTCCGCCGACCGAGTCGCGCGATCCGGCGACCGACGGCATCGACGCGCTCGACGATCTCGCGCTCGCGCGAACCCTCGTCGAGACGCACCGCTCCGCGGTCGACGCGGCGCTCGCAGCGGCGGACGGCATCGCGGACGCGATCGCGCTGGTCGCCCGTGCGATCGAACGCGGCGGGCGCGTCGTGCTCGTCGGCGCGGGGACCAGCGGACGGCTCGCGGTGCTCGACGCGTCCGAGCTTCCGCCCACCTTCGGTGCGCCGGAGACGCTGTTCGACGCGCGGATCGCGGGCGGCGACGCCGCGCTCCGGCGTGCGATCGAGGGCGCTGAGGACGACGGCGAAGCGGGCGCGCGCGCCGTCGCCGACGTGCGCGCCGGCGACGTCGTGATCGGCGTGTCGGCGAGCGGCGGTGCGCCGTTCGCGATCGCCGCGCTGCGGGCCGCGCGCACGCGCGGCGCGCGCACGGTCGCGATCGTGAACGGCGATGCGAGCGCGCCGCTCGCGCACGAGGCCGACGTGCGGATCGTCGCGCCCACCGGCGCGGAGCCGATCCAAGGCTCGACCCGCATGCGGGCCGGCACGGCGCAGAAGATCGTGCTCAACGCCGTCTCGTCCGGCGCGATGATCCGCCTGGGCAAGACCTACGGCAATCGGATGGTCGACCTCGTCGCGACGAACGCGAAGCTGCGGGCGCGCGCCGAGCGGCTCGTCCGCGAGCTGACCGGCGCGGAAGACCCGGCCGCGCTGCTCGCGGCGGCGGGCGGCTCGGTGAAGACCGCGATCGTCATGGCGCGGCGCGGCGTCGCGCGCGATCAGGCGGAAGACCTGCTGCGCGAGGCGCACGGGCGCCTCGCCGGGATCATCGGCGTTCCAGGCTGACGATGCTGCCGGTCTCCTCGGCATAGCCGCGCGCGCGGAAGAACGCGCGCAGCGCTTCGTTCGCGCCGAACGCCGTTTCGACGCGCACGACGCCGAGCTGGTCGAGCCTTCCGTGCAGGGTGAGCAGCAGCGCGGTTCCGACGCCGCGGCGGCGCCGCTCTTCGAGCACCCACAGATCGCGCAGCGCGGCGACGAGCCCGCCCGCCTCGGTGGAGACCGCAAAGGCGACCGACACGCACGCGACCGCGACGTCGTCCTCGTACGCGAGCCACACGAACCCGTAGTCGGGACGTTCGACGAACGTCGCGAGCGCGTCGCCCAGCGCGGCTTCGTCGCGACGGAACGGCTTCATCAGCAGGAAGGCGTCGTAGCGCTCCGCGCTCGCCATGGTGCGGCACTCGATCACCGCGCGATCGTCCTCATGCGTCGCTCTTCGCCGGTCCGGGAGCCTCCTCCCGAGCCCGCGAACTCGACGCGGCGGTGCAGCTCACGACGCTCGTCTCGTCCCTCCTCGCGCTGACGATCGTCGTCGTTCCGCTGGACGATCGGCCGGTCACGGCGCAGCTCCCGCGGCTGCTCGGGGCGATCGCCGGCGCGCGCGTCGTCGAGCCGCCGCGCCCGCTCCTCGGACACGACATCGTCCCCGGCGATCCGGACGCGATCCTGCGCTGGCTGCACGACGACGCGCCGCGCGCGCGCGACGTCGTCGTGTCCGCCGACATGGCGATGTACGGCGGGCTCGTCGCTTCGCGCATCCCGGGCGTCTCGCGCGACGACGCCTTCGCGCGGCTCCAGGAGCTCGCCGCGATTCGCGCGCTGCGCGGCGATGCGTCGTTCGGCGTTTTCGGCACGGTGATGCGGCTGGCCCCGACCGGCGTGCCGGCGATCGGGCGTGCGGCGTCGTTCCCGTTCGCGGGCGACGTGTGGCCGCTGCTGCAGCGGTACGCGAACCTGCCCGACCCGCCGCGCAGCGACGCGCAGCGGCGCGAGGCGGCCGATTTGCGCGCGCGGCTCGGTCCGAACCTCGATGCGTACCTCGCGGCGCGCGCGCGCGATCGCGAGGCCGATCTCGAAGCGCTGCAGATCGCGGCGACCGGCGGCTTCGACCGCGTCGTGCTCGGACAGGACGACGCGGGGCCGGTCGGCCTGCACGTGCGCGATCTCGCCGCATTGCGCGCCTTCGCCGCTCGCTGGGTGCCGCCGGGGCGCGCGACGATCGAACCGGGCGCCGACGAGCTGGGCATGGTGCTCGTCGGCGCCGCGCTCGCACGCGATGCGGGGATCGTCCCGCGCGTGCGCGTCGTCTACTCGCGCCCCGACGGCGCGACGGTGCAGGACCCGATCGAGTTCGCGCCCATCGCGACGACGATCGGCGACCTGATCGCGACGTGCGGCGCCGCGCCGACCGCCGACGGCGACGCACAGATCGACCTCTTCGTGCGCGTGCCGCAGACGACGGACGCCCAGGAAGCCGCGTTCGCCGACGCGATCGGCGCCGACGTCGCGCACGGACGTCTCGCCGCGGTCGCGGACCTCTCGTTCCTCGGCGATCAGCCGTACGCCGTGCAGAAGCAGCTCACCGAGGATCTGATCGCGCGCGGGATCGCCGCACGGGTCGCCTCCTTCGCATCCTGGAACACGACCGCGAACACGGTCGGCACCGCGCTCCCCGAAGCGATCGCCGTCCTCGCGGGCCGCGCGCTCGGCACGTACGACGCCCGCGCGCACGCGCGCTTCACGCTGATGCGCTACGTCGACGACATCGCTTTCCACGACGACGTCCGCCCGCGCTTGAACGCCGGCCTCTCGGCATCGGGGATCACCGACCACACGTACCTGCTGCCGGAAGTCGCGCAGCAGACGGCCTCGGAGAACCGCGCGTTGCTCTGGCCGGAGGGGCTCGCGCTGCTGCACCGCATCGAGCCGCAGTTCCGCGACGCCGGATTCACGATCACGCTCCCCTGGAACCGCACCTTCGAGACCGAGCTCAACCTCCGCCTAGCCCCCGCCGCCCCCTGACCGCCGCAGGCAGCCGCGCCCCTTCAACGTTTCCTCTGGGCGGACCGCAGCGCAGCGAGGACCGCGACGGGTTCGCGCGCAGCGCGAACCCACTATGGGTCGGCGAGGCCGATCGAGCTCGCGATCCCGAGCGCTTCCTCGGGGGTGAGGATGTTCTTCGCCTTCAGCTCCGAGAACGCGATCGTCACGTTGCTGAGCGTCCCCTCGTCACCGAAGTCGAGCGGCTCCAGCGCGCTCTCGCGCGCGATGTAGATGCCGCCTTGATACTGCGTGAACTCGACGTGCCAGCGCGCGTCGTCGAACGGCGAGCGGTTTCCGATGCCGGCGACGATCGCCCGCACGGGCAGCGACGTCTTCGCGTCGATCCACAGCTCGCGCAAGCGATAGCGTTTGGGGTCGCGGATCGGGCGCAGCGAGAGATGCTGCAGCTGCTCGCCCTTCTCGACGACCGGATCGTCGACCGTGACGTCGTAGACGCGTGCGATCGTGCCGGTCCGTCCGATGCGCGGCAGAAACTTCACGTCCGCCGAGACGTCGTTCGCGTCGGACGTCTGGCCGATGTGCTGCGGATCGATCGCGAGCCCGAAGTCCTGATCGACGGCGAGCGTGACCTGTCCGATCGGGTCGTCGGGGTGCGGTGCGTTCACGGTCAGCCCGCCGGCGTTTCCCGCCGGCGGCGGCGCGCCGGCGCCCAGCGTGTCGCTGCCGCTCGAAAGGCCGGTCACGCCGACCCCGAAGTTGATGCCGTGCGGCGTCGTCGGATGCGCCTGCTCTTCACGGCTGATCGCGTGCGAGAACACCAGCCGGCGCCGCAGGTCCTCGACCGTGTCCCACGTGTCGGTGCCGGCGACGCCGTTTCGCACGAAGCTGACGACGGCCGCGTACACCGCGTAGTGCGGAAAGCCGGCATCGGTGCGCGCCTTGCGCGCCGCGTCGAAGAGCGCGTCGCCGTCGAGCGCGGCGGCGAGGACGAGCGCAGCGATCACGGTTCGGTCTGCGGGTCGTCGTCGTCGAGGCCGAGCAGCGACCATACCGGGCGGCGCGCGCCGAGCTGCAGCTCGCTGAACGAGACGACGGTCCACTTCAGCATCCCGCGGCTGCCGTAGTCGAGGTCGGCGAGCGCGCTCTCGCGGCTGATGTACGTCGCGCCTTCCACCTGCGCGTACTCGATCCGCCAGCGCACCTTCGTGAGCGGCGGGCGGCTGCCGATCCCGTCGACGACCGCCGCTTCGGGAAGGAACGACGCGCCGTCGACGTACAGCTCGCGCAAGCGGTGCTTCGCCGGATCGCGCAACGGCGTCAGTCCGAGATGGTATTCCGTCCCGCGCTCGTCGTGCAGCGTCTCGAGCAGCTTCACGTCGTAGTCGCGCTCGATCGTGCCGGTGCGGCCGATCAGCGGGAGCTTCGTCCCCGCCTCGTCGAGCGCGCGGTCCGACGTGGCGAGCGTGATGTGCCGGCCGGAGGGAGACATGCCGTCGTCTTGGTCGATCGCGAAGGCGACGTGGCCGATCGGGTCGGGCACCGGCGCGGGGTTGAGGTTGCCGAGAAACGGGATGGCGATGTTGATTCCGTGCGGGACGTTGGGGTTGGACATGTCCTCGCGGCTGAACTTCCGAGAGAAGACGACGCCGTGGCGCAGGTCCTCCGTCGTGTCCCAGGTCCGCCGGACGAGGTGTCCGTCCTTGTGGAACTCGACGACGGTCGCATATTCCGCCCAGCGCGGGTACGCGCCCTCGCCCCAGGCCTTGCGGACGCGCGAGAAGATGGCGCCGCCGTCGAGCGGCACGCTCGCCGGCTCGGGCGCAGGAGCGGCCGCGCAGAGGCACACCCCGGCCGTCACCGCCGCCGCGGCTCGCATCGTTCCGCCCGCTCGCATCACCATCGGAACGGTCCACGCCGGCGCCCCGTTCCCTCCCGGGTAGAGTTGAACGTGGTCCTTGCCTTTCGTCCGAGCGCTCGCGGTTACGAGTTGCGCGTCGGCCGGCTGCGTTTCGCGCAGAGCACGTACTTGCTCGTGTGCGCGATCGTGGTCGGTCTGGGGGGCGGCTGGGGCGCCGTCGTCTTTCGCGCGCTCATCGGGTACGAGACGACGCTCGCCGGACTCCTCACCGCGGCGATTCGCCCGGTGACCGGTCCGCTCGCGCTGACGATCTCGGTCGGCGCGGGGGGAGCGCTCGCGGCCTGGATCGCGGCGCGCTTCGCGCCGGAGGCGCGCGGTCACGGCGTGCCGGAGGTGATGGCGGCCGTCGCCCTGCGCGGCGGCATCATGCGGCCCAGGACGATCGTCATCAAGGCGCTCGCCTCCGCCACGACGATCGGCTTCGGCGGCGCCGCGGGACGCGAGGGCCCGATCGTGCAGATCGGCAGCGCGATCGGGTCGGTGCTCGGGCAGCTCTTCCACGCGCCCGCTCCCATCATCCGCACGCTGGTCGCCTGCGGCGCGGCGGCCGGCATCTCGGCGACCTTCAACGCGCCGATCGGCGGCGTGTTCTTCGCCAGCGAAGTCATTCTCGGCGACTTCGCGCCGCGTTCGTTCGCGACGATCGTCGTCGCGAGCGTCGTCGCCGCCGTCGTGGGCCGCGCCGTGCTCGGCAACCGTCCCTCCTTCGACGCCTCCGCGTTCGCGCTCGTCTCGCCGCGCGAGCTGGCGCTCTATGCGCTTCTCGGCGTGATCTGCGCGGTGTGGGCGTGGGGCTTCGTGCGCCTGCTGTACGCGCTCGAGGATGCCGCGGATCGCGTGCGCCTTCCCGCCACGGTGAAAGGGTTCGCGGGATTCGCGGTCGTCGGCGCGCTCGGAACGTTCGTCCCGCAGATCCTCGGCGTCGGGTACGTGGCGATGCAGCACGTCCTCGACGGCCACGTCGCTTTCGGCCGCGCCCTCTCGCTCGCTGCGCTCAAGCCGCTCGCGACGTCGATGACGCTCGCGGCGGGCGGCAGCGGCGGCGTGTTCGCGCCGTCGCTGTTCACCGGAGCGATGCTCGGCGACGCGTTCGGCCGCGTGGTCCACGAGGCGTTCCCGGCGTGGACCGCGACGCCGGCGGCGTACGGCCTCGTCGCGATGGCCGCGATCTTCGGCGCGGCCGCGGAAGCGCCGATCACCGCGATCGTCATCGTCTTCGAGATGTCCGGCGACTACACGATCATCTTGCCGCTCATGATCGCGACGGTCATCGCGACGATCCTCGGCCGGCGCCTCCTCGGCAGCACGGTCTACGAGATGAAGCTCGAGCGGCGCGGCATCGATTGGCAGCGCGTGCGCCGGCCTCCCGCGCTCACCGACTCGACGATCGTCGCGCGCGGCGACGAGTCCCTGCGCGAGGTCGTCGCGCGCCTGCCGGACGACGCGAACGCCATCGCGGTCGTCGACGGCGACCGTATCAGCCGGGTCGTGGCCGCGGCTCAGGTGCAGGCCGCCGCCGCGCGCGCGCCCGGCACGCCGCTCCGCGACATCTGAGGCGCCCGGGTCGCTGCACGCGGAGAGCGCGCGGGCTGCGTCCGTGCGTCAGCCGGCGGCGCGCTGGCAGAGCTCGATCAGAACCCCGCCGGTCGACTTCGGGTGCAGGAACGCGATCAGGTTCCCGTGCGCGCCTCTCCGCGGCGCTTCGTCGATGAGCCGGATTCCGGCCGCTTTCAGGCGCGCCAGCTCGGCGGGGATGTCCGCCACGCGATACGCCGTGTGATGCAGCTTCGACTCCGCGTCGCCGCGGTAGCGCGCGATCGGCGAGTCCTCGCTGAGCGGCCGGAGCAGCTCGATCACCGCGTCGCCGGTTCGTAACCCCACCGCTTCGATGCCCTGATCGCGCACGACCTCGCGATAGATCTCCGAGAACCCGAGCGTCTCCGTATACAGCCGCAGCGTCGCATCGAGGTCCTTCACGACGATCGCGACATGGTCGATCGGCGCGTCGATCATGCGATGCGCTCGCTTTGGACATGCGTGCCGAACACGTCGCGCAGCACGGCGCAGATCTCGCCGAGCGTCGCGCCCGCGTCGACGGCTTCGACGAACGCGGGCATCAGGTTTTCGGCGGTTTCGGCGATGCGGCGCACCTCGGCGAGCGCGGCGGCTGTGCGCGCGGCGTCGCGGCGCTCGCGGAAGGCGCGCGTGCGTGCGATTTGGTCCCGCTCGATGTGCGGGTCGATGCGCAGGATGGGCATCGTCACGGCCGCGTTCGAGTCGGCGAAGCGATTGACGCCGACGACGACTTGACGCCCGGACTCGATCGCCTGTTGCGCGCGGTAGGCGGACTCGCCGATCTGGTCCTGCATCCAGCCTCGCTCGATCGCGGCGACGGCCCCTCCCATCGCGTCGACCTCGGCGATGAGCTCCCGCGCGCCCGCCGCGAGCGCGTCGGTGAGGGACTCGACGTAGTACGAGCCGGCGAGCGGATCGACGACGTCGGTCACGCCGCTCTCGTAAGCGATGATTTGCTGGGTCCGCAGCGCGACGCGCGCGCTCTGCTCCGTCGGAAGTCCGAGCGCCTCGTCCTGTCCGTTCGTGTGCAGCGACTGCGTGCCGCCCAGCACCGCGGCGAGCGCCTGCAGCGCCACGCGAACGACGTTGTTCTCGGGCTCCTGCGCCGTCAGCGTCGAGCCGCCGGTCTGCGTGTGAAAGCGCAGCATCATCGACTTCGCATCGCGCGCGCCGAACTCGTCCCGCACGATCTCGGCCCACAGCGCGCGCGCGGCGCGGAATTTCGCGACCTCTTCGAAGAAGTCGTTGTGCGCGTTCCAGAAGAACGAGACGCGCGGCGCGACCTCGTCCACGCCGAGCCCCGCGCGCTGCGCGGCGCGCACGTAGGCCTTCGCGTTGGCCAGCGTGAACGCGATCTCCTGAAGCGCGGTCGAGCCCGCCTCGCGGATGTGGTAGCCCGAGACGGAGATCGTGTTCCATTGCGGGACGTGCTTCGCGCAGTAGGCCATCACGTCGGTGACGAGCCGCATCGACGGCGCCGGCGGATAGATGTACGTTCCCCGCGCGACGTACTCTTTGAGAACGTCGTTCTGAATCGTGCCGCCGAGCTTCTCGAACGGGATCCCGCGACGGCGTGCGACGGCAAGGACGAACGCGAGCAGGATCGAGGCCGGCGCGTTGATCGTCATCGAGACGGTGACCCGGTCGAGCGGGATCTGGTCGAAGAGCGTCTCGACGTCCTCGATCGTGTCGATCGCGACGCCGACCTTCCCCACCTCGCCGCGCGCCTGCGGCGCGTCGGAGTCGTAGCCGAGCTGGGTCGGCAGGTCGAACGCGACGGACAGTCCGGTCACGCCGTTCGCGAGGAGATAGCGGTAGCGCTCGTTCGACGCGGCGGCGGTGGCGAAGCCGGCGTACTGGCGCATCGTCCAGTGCCGCCCGCGGTACATGTCGCGCCGAATCCCGCGCGTGTACGGGAACGTGCCGGGCGGCGCGCGGCGCACCGGCGTCTCCGGCGCCTCGTAGAACGGCTGGAGGGGGATCCCGCTGGCGTTGACGTCGCGCGCGCTCATCCCGGGAGCCTTGCGCGCGTGACACGGGGCGCCCTATCGCGCCGCCCGCTCAGTCGCCGCGGACGAACACCCGCCACGTGAACCAGACGCCGACGACGATGGCGCCCAGGATGCTGATTCCGATCGCGGTCAGCTCGGTCATCACGCCGGCGACGGAGTAGCCGCCGCACAGCGACGCGATGCCGGCGACCGCGGCGAGCATCAGCCGCTGGAACGGGTTCGAGGCCCGCCCGTCCAGCGCGCTCACTTCGGCGAGCACGCTCCCCGGATCCCAGCCGGCGGTCGGGATGATCTCGGCGATCCGGCCGTCCGGCTTCACGAGCACGAGGTCGTCGTCGTGGACGTAGTGTCCCGGACCGTCCTGCAGCGACGACATGTCGAACGCGTCGAGCAGCGCCTTCACCTCCGATCCTTCGCCGGTGAGCAGCGACCAGCGCGACGCGTCGGCGCCGAAGGTGCGGCCGTAGCGGCGCAGCACCGCCGGCGAGTCGAACGGCGGGTCGAGCGAGACGAGCGCGAGATGCGTCGTCTTCGGATCGATGTGGTGCTGGAGATACGCGAACTTTCCGCTGATCGCCGGACAGACGAGCTGGTCGGGGCAGCGCGTGTAGATGAAGCTGAGCACCAGCGACTTGCCGCGCCAGTCCGCGAGCCGGCGCACCGTCCCGGTCTGGTCGACGAGGGTGCGGTCCGCGAGAAGGTCGCCCGGCTGGACCTTCTTCACGACGAGCGCACCGGGGATCCCGGCGACGAACGGCGTCGCTCCGCGCACGTCGTCGAGCCGATCACCGTCGAGCAGCGCGTCGACCTCGGTCCCGGGCTTCATCGCGACGACGTCCGGTCGTGCCGCCCAGCGGTACGTTCCGGCGGCGAGCTCTCCGGTCGCGCCCGCGGTCCGCATGACGACGTGGCCCGGCCCGCCGGCGCCGACGATCACGCCGTGCAGCGGGACCGTCGCGAGCGCCCGTGCGGGGAGCGCCGCGAGAAAGCCGGCGCCCAAGGCAACGGCGAGGAGCACGCGCATCGTTCTCCGACCGTACCCATTCGCGAGTGCTCCCGGGTACGACAACGGCGGCACCCGCGGCAAGCCGTCGTCGCGTATCCTGCGACGAGAGGAGAAGATCTGTTGCCGAACTGGTTCCGCGGCGTCGTCACGGCGCTCGCCGCCGCCGCGGCGCTCGCGGGCTGCGCGCACTCCGCGCAGCACTTCACCGGCACCGCGCTGCCCGCGCGGCCGGCGCCCGATTTCACGCTGACCGATCAGAACGGGCGGCCGTTTCACCTTGCCGGTCAGCACGGGCGCGAGGTCGTGCTGTTCTTCGGTTACACGCACTGCCCCGACGTGTGTCCCGCGACGATGGCGGCGCTCGCCAAGGTGTACCACGCGCTGAAACCCGCGCAGCGAGCCGACGTGCGCGTCGCGTTCGTGACCGTCGACCCGCAGCGCGACGACCCGCGCACGCTGAAGCGCTACGTCGCGCTGTTCGATCCCGCGTTCGTCGGTTTGACGGGCAGCGACGACGCGCTGGAGCCGGTGTACCGCGCGTACCACATCTATCACCAGCGGCTGCCCGGCACGCGCGCGAGCGGCTATCTGGTGGCACACTCGGGATCGGTCTATCTCATCGACCCGCAAGGCGATCTGCGCGTGCTGCACGACTGGACCGATTCGGTGCCGTCGATCGCCTCAGACGTCAAGGAGCTGCTCGGATGATCGGTTTGGCCCTCGCTCTCGTGAGCGTCACCGGCGCGTGGTCGCGCCCCGCCTTCGACACGGCCGTCGTGTACGCCACCCTGCACGACGCCGGGCGGCGATCCGTCGCCCTGGTCGGCGCATCGAGCCCCGTCGCTCGCACGGTCGAGCTGCACCGCTCGATCGCGATGCGCGGCGGTGCGATGACCGGCGGCACGATGAACGGCATGCAGATGCCGGTGATGGCGATGCACCCGGTGTCGCGCATCGTCGTTCCGCCGCACGGCACGACGGCGCTGCGGCCCGGCGGCTACCACATCATGCTGCTCGGGCTGCGGCGGCCGCTGCGCGCCGGAGAGCACTTTCCGATCACCCTCCGATTCTCCGACGGCGAGCGCGTGACGGTCTCCGTCCCGGTCGAGAACCGGGCGATGTGAGCCGCCGGGCGGGCCGTAAGCTCGCTTACGGACATCCCGCGCGCGATGCGCTACGTTAGGCCAGCGATGCGTCGTTCAATCATGCTCGCCGGCGTGGCCGGACTCGTCGCCCTCTGCGCCGCGGGGCGCGCGAACGCGGCGCTCACGCCGGTCGTGCGCAGCGACGCCGAGTGGCGGAAGATGCTGTCACCCGAGGCGTACGACGTGCTGCGTCACGAGGGGACCGAGGCGCCGTTCTCCAGCGCGCTCGACCACGAGACGCGGGACGGCACGTACGCGTGCGCGGGCTGCGATCTGCCGCTGTTCTCTTCGAAGACGAAGTACGACAGCGGAACCGGCTGGCCGAGCTTCTGGGCGCCTCTTCCCGGAGCGATCGCGACGAGACGGGACACGTCGTTCATGATGGTCCGCACCGAGGTGCACTGCGCACGCTGCGCCGGACACCTCGGGCACGTGTTCGACGACGGGCCCAAGCCGACGGGGCTGCGCTACTGCATGAACGGCGTGGCGCTGCGCTTCGAGCCCGGGCGCGCGGCGTAGCGCGCGACCGCCTCGGGCGACGCTGCGGCGGGTTCTGCGCTGCGGCTTCAGCTCGCCGGTTCCAGCGTGACGAGCGGGCTGCGCGCCTCGACGGTCGTGCCGGCCGACACGTGCACGGCGCCGACCGTCCCGGCTCGGTGGGCGCGGATCTCGTTCATCATCTTCATCGCCTCGATCACCGCGACGACGTCGCCTTCGTGAACGTTCGCGCCGGGCACGACCGGGATCTCGACCACGACGCCGTGCATCGGCGCGACGACGTCGTTTCCGGCCGCCGACGCCGCGGGACGCGCGGTGCCGCCTTTTTTCGGCGCGGGCGCCTTCGCGCTCGCACCGCCTGCCCCGGTTCCGCGCGGCAGCGGCAGATCGACGAAGCGGACGCGGAAGAGCCGGTCGTTCACTTCGACGCGGATGCTCTCGCCGTCGCCGGCACCGCTTCCGGCGGCCGCGCCGGAGCTCGCGGCGACGCCGTGCGTCGCGCCGTTGGAGGCGGCGGAGCCGAGCGACGCGGCGAACGGCTCGAGCGTCGCGGTGCCGTACGACGCGTCGCGCACCGGGCCGAAATCGCACAGGGCGCGGAGGAGCGGCAAGGTGGTGGGGACGCCGGCGATCGCGTACTCGTCGATCGCGCGCGCGAGCCGCGCCAGCGTCTCGGCGCGGTCGCGCCCGCGCACGATCAGCTTCGCGATCATCGAGTCGTAGTCGGGCGTGATCGTGAAGCCGGGAAACGCCGCCGAATCGACGCGCACGCCGAACCCGCCCGGCTCGCGGTAGCGTTCGACCGTCCCGGGCGCGGGACGAAACCCTTGCGCCGGATCTTCGGCGTTCACGCGAACTTCGATCGCGTGGCCGCGGAAGCGCACGTCGTCCTGCGCGAACGCGAGCGGCCGCCCCGCGGCGACGAGGATCTGCTCGCGCACGAGATCGATCCCGCTGATCTCCTCGGAGACGGTGTGCTCCACCTGGATCCGCGTGTTCATCTCGAGGAAGTAGAACGCGTCGCCGCTGACGAGGCACTCGATCGTCCCGACGGAGTCGTACGCGATCGCGCGCGCAGCCTGCACCCCGGCGGCGCGCAAGCCTTCGCGCACGCGCTCGGGGATGTGCGCGGGCGCCTCTTCCCAGAGCTTCTGGTGGCGGCGCTGCAGCGAGCAGTCGCGCTCGCCGACGTGCAGCACGGTGCCGTGCTTGTCGGCGAGGATTTGCAGCTCGACGTGTTTCGGGTTCTCGAGATAGCGCTCGGCGTAGATCGTGCCGTTGCCGAAGTACGCCGTCGCCTCGCGCTGCGCCGTGGAGAACGCCGACTCGATCTCGTCGGGCGTGCGCGCGACCTTCAGGCCCTTGCCGCCGCCGCCGCCCGACGCCTTGAGCGCGAGCGGCATCCCGTAGCGTTCGGCGGCGAGTCGCGCGCCTGCCGCGTCCGGGATCGGCTCGGTCCCGCCGGGCACGACCGGGACGCCCGCCGCCACCATCGCCTGTCGCGCGCGCACCTTGTCGCCCATCGCGTCGATCGCGTCGGGGTGCGGTCCGATCCACGTCATGCCCGCGGCGATCACGCGTCGCGCGAACCCGGCATTCTCCGCGAAGAACCCATAGCCCGGATGCACCGCGTCGGCGCCGGCGCGCGCGCAGACGTCGAGGATCGCGTCGGCGTTCAGATACGACTGCGACGGCGACGCCGGCCCGAGCCGGTACGCTTCGTCGGCGTACGCGACGTGGAGGGCGTCGCGGTCGGCGTCCGAGTACACCGCGATCGTGCCGCAGCCCAGCTCCTTCGCGCTGCGCATGACGCGGATCGCGATCTCGCCGCGGTTCGCGATCAGAATCTTCCGAAACGGCGCGTCAGCCATCGAGCCGCCCGGCGGCGCTCCAGCGCGAGACCGCCCGCGCGGCGAAGCGCGCGCGCGTCACGTCGAGCCGGGCGAACCGGCCCGCGAGCCGCCAGCGCGGCGCTTCGATGCGCGGACGGGCGTCGTCATGCGGCGCGACGGCGAGGTAGGCCGCGGCGATCGCGGCGAGCTCTTCGGCGGACGGAACGCGCATCACACGCCGGCGGAGTCCGGATACATGCCCATCGCGTGATACCCCGCGTCGACGTAGAGCACGTCGGCGGTCACCTGCGAGGACAAGTCCGACGCCAGGAACACCGCGCAGTCGCCGACGTCGTCGGCGCTCACGTTGCGCTTCAGCGGTGCGGCGGCCGAGACTTTGTCGCCCATCTTCGAGAAGCCGGCGACCTGGCGCGCCGACGCGGTCTTGATCGGTCCCGCGGAGATCGCGTTGACGCGGATGCCGCGCTCGCCCAGGTCGTACGCCAGATAGCGAACGATCGCTTCGAGCGCCGCCTTGGAGATGCCGGCGATGTTGTAGTTCGGCACGATGCGCGTTCCGCCGAGATAGGTGATCGCCATGACCGACGCGCCGTCGTTGAGGTTGGCGTTCAGATGCTGGACGAGCGCGATCAGCGAGTACGCGCTGATGTCGAGGGCGGTCGCGAAGCCGTCGCGCGAGGTGTCGTACACCTTCCCCGAGAGGTCTTCTTTCTTGACGAACGCGATGGAGTGCACGAGCCCGTCGATCTTCCCGCACGCCGCGGCGAGCGCGCGCAGCGAGTCGTCGTTCGTCACGTCGCACTCGAAGACGGCCGCGCCGCCGTACTCCCCCGCGTGCTGCCGGACGGCGTCCTCGACGCGGTCGCCCTGATACGTCAAGACGAGCTTCGCGCCGTGGCCGTGCAGACGCCGGACGATCCCGCTGGCGATCGACCAGCGGTTCGCGACGCCGGTTACGAGGATGGTCTTCCCGTCGAGCAATCCCACGGAGACCCGTCATCGGCCGCCGCGGTCCGACAACCCTCCCGCAATCGTGAGCGAGCAGTCCGTTAGCGGGCCTTGTTGGGCTTCGTGGCGATGTGAAAGGTTTCAGCGAAGCTGCGGAGAACTACCATAGGGCGCGCTGGACCGGGTGGAGCATCGTTAGGCGGCGCGCCGAAGCCGCTTTGCCGTTGTGAACGTACCGCACCGCTCGCTTCTTGAAGCACGAGCGGTTCCAATCTCGCTCATTCACAACGGGGTGCCATACAATGCTCAATTTTCGGGCTTCCGGCCTCGCAGCGCCGGCGGTTCTCGTCGTCGCGGGCAGCGCATGCTCGTCGACTGGGCCCGCGTCTCAGGTGTCACCAAGTGTCGCGAACGCGTCCGGCAAGCGATCGCCAAGGATCGTCGAGGCGAATCCGTGCGGTAGCCAGCCCGGGACGACGTTTGATCCTGATACCGGGCAATGTGTTCCGAACGAAGACGGAGGTAGCGGCGGCTCGAGTTATGGCGGTAGCCCGGGGGGTGGGGTCGGTTCGGGTACGAGCACGCCCGCACCTACACCGACGCCTTACGACATCGCATGCGTCGGCACGCCATCCCAATGCCGGGGTGTTCCATGCAGCGGCTCGCCGGAAACCATTGGAGACTTATTCCCTATTCCGTCCTCCACGGTTGGAGCAACGCAGACGGTAACGGACATCAACGCGTTGTGGTCCGGGACGCCGTCGACTCAAGGCGGCGGTGCCCCGATAGGTTGGATGTATCAAGGCAACGGCCCGCCAAACGTCTACGGAACGAACTTGTACGTGCAATTCAACTACGCGAATCAGACCGCGTGGAGCGGCGCTGCAGGTATTTCCTTGTTCAAGATCTTCAACGTCTCGGGGCAGGTAGCGCCACCGAGCGGGTATAGCACGATCTATCCTTGGGATGGCAAGCTGCCTCCGGGGAGTTCGCCTTACAAGTGCGAAACGGGGGGTGCGACGTTCCTTGCTTAGTGTCTGGTTCAACGTTTCACTCACTTTCTTGACCGCTGCGGCGCCGACGTCCGGGCTGGTTGGACGGTGTGACGCGCCCGAGGCGGTCGGCGATCTGCTCCCCGGCGCAACGAAGACATCGGCGTACGTCATTGCGAAGGTCGAACGCGTCGAGGACGCGCGCGGAAATCTTGTCGGCTGGCGATATGACTCCAGGGAGGGACCTGCGTTCATACAGCCCAGCTCGGGGCTCTCCATCGCGGATGCCAGCGTCCTTAGGGTCTCCGTGCCGAGAGCCGGCATCGGCCAAATCTACCTGCGGAACACGCTGCCTCTGGGACTCAAGCTCATACAGTGTCGCTGAGATCCGCACGCGTCGCTCGCTTCGTCCCACGCTTCGCCGCAACTCATGGCCGAGTTCGGTTCATTTCCTGACTGGCGCGGGCGGAACAGCGAGGTGGTGCGGGCGAATCGAGTCGCCATGCGCTTCATCGCCGCGTCGCTCGCCTCAGCTCTCGTCGTGCTTCGCGCGCTTCCGACCGGTGCCGCCGGCGGCCCGACGGCGGACGATCTCGCGGTGCCGCGGTACAGCCACATCTTCGTGATCGTCGACGAGAACCGCGACTACGGCGACATCATCGGGAACAGCGTCGCACCTGCGCTGAACGGCTTCGCGCACCGGTACGGCAACGCGACGAGCTTCTTCGGCGAAATGCACCCGAGCGAGCCGAACTACGTCGCGCTCGTCGGCGGCTCGACGTTCGGCCTGCGCGACGACGATGCGTACTATTGCGTGCCGAACGCGACGAATCCGGACTGCCCGGCCGCGAAGCTGCCCGGGTACGTTGCGCACACGGTCGACGCGAAGCACCTCGGCGATCAGCTCGACGCCGCGCTGCTCACGTGGAAGGCGTACTACGAGAGCATCCCCACCCCGGGTTCGCTCGCGGTGACCGGGACGAATCAGCCCGGCACGCCGCCGTGGTACGCCGCGAAGCACGACGGCTTCATCAACTTTCGCGACGTGCAGACCGATCAGGAGCGCGCCGAGCACCTCGTCGGGCTCGACCAGCTCACGCACGATTTGGACGGCGACAAAGCGCCGAACTTCGGCTTGATCATCGGCAACCTGTGCAACGACATGCACGGCATGCGGGGGGCGGGCATCCCCGACGACTGCGCGTACGAGCCGGCCGCCCCGCTGATCCGGCGCGGCGACAACTGGGTCTCGAACGTGGTGATCTCGATCGTGGGCTCCAATCTGTGGCAGGCGAAGGAAAACGCCGCGATCGTGATCACGTGGGACGAGAGCGCGTCAGGCGGACGCGAGGGCTGCTGCGGCGTGACGCCCAACGCGCCGTCGAACTTCGGCGGCGGCCACATCCCGACGATCGTCATCACGAACCACGGTCCGCGCGGCGTGGAAGACCCCACGCCCTACAACCACTACTCGCTCCTGCGCACGATCGAAGACGCCTTCGGCATCCACGACTACCTCGGTCTCGCAGGCGCGAGCAGCCAAGGCGTCAAGCCGATGCTCCCGCTGTTCCGGACGCAGTAACGGCGAGGCCGCGCTCGCTCAGAGGCGCAGCAATTCCACGCGGCGGTTTTGCGCCTTCCCTTCAGGCGTGGAGTTCGACGCGACGGGCTTCGTGAGGCCGTAGCCCTTCGCGACGAGGCGCGCGCGCGCGACGTGGTACCGCGCCACGAGGTCGTCGACCACGGCTTGCGCGCGACGCTGTGAGAGGCCCAGGTTGTACGGGCCGCCGCCGTCGGAGTCGGTGTGGCCTTCGACTTGAAAGCGGACTCCGGGGTTCTGCTGCATCGTCTGCGCGATGTCGGCGATGACCGGCTCGGAACGCGGCTGGATGTGCGCGCTGTCGACGTCGAAGTGGATGCCGTAGATGCGGATGCGCTTCTGCGTGACGAACGCCTTCTTGATGGAGGCGGTGCCGGTCAGCGTGATCGTCGCTTGCGCTTTCCGCCCGCTCCCGCTGTCCGCGCTCACGACGACGGTGTAGGCGCCGGGCTTCTGCGAGGCCGGGACGTTGATGTTCACGGCGAGGTCTTGCGTCCCGCCCGCGATGTCGAACGCCGCCGGCTTCACCGTCGCGGGGATCCCGCCGCTCGCCTTGACGGTCGCGTGGCCGTTCCAGCCTTGGTTCGCGAGCACGCGCATCGGCGCGCGGATCGTCTGCGCCTTGCCGGCGGAGAACGTCGCCTCCTGACTCGGCTCGAGCACGAACGCGTCGGTGACGAGCTCGGTGCACGGCAAGCCGGCCTGCGCCGGAAGCGCGAACTCCAGCTCGCGAATGCGATGCAGCGGTAGCGCGCCTTGATCGCCCGTGAACCCGTCGTACACGAGGAGCCCCGCGCCGTCGACCGCGTACGCCTGCACGAAGCCGTTGAGGTTGGTGGTCTTCGCGACGAAGAAGTGCCCGCACCAGCGCGAGTCCTTGGTGGTCATGACGTTCGCGCCTTCGAGGTCGTTCTGATTCGTCACGAACGGCTGCGGGTCGAAGAAATGCGCCGCGTCGTTCTTGTCGCTGGTCCCGAGCGCGTCGTTCTCCACTTGAATGAGGCTCGCGTTCGAGGATTCGGGGCCCGGCCCGGCCGACGTGAACGGCACGGGAAGCCACGAGTAGTCGGCGCCGTTGGAACACGAGCCGCGCGTGACGAGCAGCTTGTGGCCGGCCGCGGTCCAGCGCAGCAGCAGCGCGATCTGCTGCGGGCTGAGCCAGTCGGAGGCTTTGCACAGACCGTGCGCGACCACCATCTCCTGTCCGTTCAGCGACGCCGGCTCGAGCATTCCGGCCCCGATCGACACGATCGAGTACTGCCCGAGCGGCGCCTCCGCGTCGACGGGATAGAACGGCTCGATGGGGTCGGGATCGAGCACGAGCACGTGATGCGTGCCGACGCCGTTCTGCCGCGGCGCGCAGAATTTCGGCGCGGTCTCGCTCGTGCGCATGAACACCTCCGGGCCGCCGCCGCCTTCGTCGCCGCCGGCGATCAGCGTTCCTTCGTCGTTGACCGCCATGCGCAGCACGCGCGGATTCCCGTCCTTGTCTCCGGCGAACACGCCGCGCCAGTCGCGGCCCTGCAGCTGCCCGATGATGCTGCTGTACAAACCGCGGCTGTCGCACTCGGTGGCGACGAGATCGTTGCCGACCATCACGAACCGGGCGCGGCCGTCGGATTCCTTCGTTCCGGCCATTTGCAGGCTGCCGGCCTTCTCCGGCCGCGCCTCTTCGATGAACAGCCCCGTCGCGCTCAACGGATGAGACGGCGCGTCGACGCTTCCCGTCGCGCCGAGGCGACGGAAGATCGCGTTGTTCGCGACGACGCGGACCCAGCGCGCCCGAACGTTGTTCACCGGCGCCGGTGTCGCGGCGCCGCTCTCCGGGCGCGCGATCGTCGCGGCGTCGGTGAAGCCCGCCGTGGCGCTGGTCGTCGACACCGCGAACACCACGTTCGCCGCCGGCGTCCCCTGCTTGACGTCGCCCGGCTCGGCGGAGAACGACGTGATCGTCGCGACGGTCGGAAGCTCGAAGACGAGCGTGTACGGAGGCTTCGCGGCGTCGGAGAGCTCGTCGGGCGGAGACTCCGCCATGTCGCCGAGATTGCCGTCGTTGGAGTCGTCGAGCTGCGCCGGCGAATAACTGCGCAGCACCGTCCCGCGGATCGCGGCGAGCAAGTTCGGATTCGGGCTGGGCGGCGGAACCGTCGGCTGCGCGCCTCCGCTCGCCGCCTCGGGAGCCGTCGAGGCGTTCGCCGCCGGCGTTCCCGCGTTCGCGACGCTCTCGGGCGTCGACGAAGCGGCCGCGACGGGCGGAAGCCCGGACGGCGCCGCGCTCGGGGATTCGCTCGCCGTCGACGAGCTTTCCGTGTGCCCGCTGCACGCCGCCATGGCGAGCGCGAACGCGAACACCGCACCGATTCGAAGCCAGCGCATCCGAGGGCACCTCCGATTACCGAGAGGCGCCGATGCTACTTGCGAAGAGGCGGGTGCCCCTGCTCAACCGTACAGGCAAGCGATGGACGAAATGTCTCACCGCGAACCGCTACGCGGGCGCCGGGCCGGCGCCCGTGCAGCACCGAATTCAGCCGTGCAGGACCACGCGGTTGGCGATGAACGTCCCGTTCGACCAGTAGCCGAACACGGCCACGCGTTGGCCCGCGTGGGGCGTCGATCCGGTCGGTTCGATCACCGTGCCCTCTTTCAGATCGACGGTCGTCGTGTCGCCGGCGCCGTTCGCGATGGTCAGGCGGCCGATCTTGTACTGTCCGACGGTGCCGAGCATGACGTGATTGCGGTCGTACGCACCGGTGTCCCAGGCGGACTGCCAGGTCGTCACGTTGTTGTACGCGGGATCGAACGACGACCAGGTCGCGGGTCCGGGCGCGCACGGGGCGCCGGCTTGCGCCGCGCCGATCGCGGCCGTCGCGCCGAAGATGCCGGCGCCGATCGCGAGCGGCCGGAAGATGTCAAGAACGATTCGGTTCGTGCTCATAGCGCCAGAAGTATACCCGCCCGCCGGAACTCGCGGATGCCGAGCGCGGGAGGGTGCGGCGTGCGCTCGGCGCGTACGACAAAGCGAGCCCGTCGACCCTCGTCTCTGATCGCTACAGCGGGATGTTGCCGTGCTTGCGATGCGGGCGCTCGACGCGCTTGTTCGCCAGCGCGTCGAGTGCGCGAGACACCGCGCGGCGCGTCTCCGCGGCGTTGATGACGTCGTCGACGTAGCCGCGCTGCGCCGCGATGAACGGGTTCGCGAAGTGCTCGGTGTATTCGGCCGCGAAGCGCGCCGCGGTCGCTTCCGGATCGCTCGCTTCCGCGATCTCGCGCCGGTTCAGGATTCGCACCGCGCCCGACGCGCCCATGACGGCGATCTCGGCGGTGGGCCAGGCGAAGTTGAAGTCGGCGCGGATGTGCTTCGACGCCATGACGTCGTAGGCGCCGCCGTAGGCCTTGCGCGTGATCACGGTGATCTTCGGCACCGTCGCCTCGGCGAATGCGTAGAGCAGCTTGGCGCCGTGCTTGATGATCCCGCCCCACTCCTGACTCGTCCCCGGGAGGAACCCCGGCACGTCGACGAACGTGAGCAGCGGAACGTTGAACGCGTCGCAGAACCGCACGAACCGCGCGGCTTTGATCGACGCCGCGATGTCGAGCACGCCCGCGAGCACCTTCGGCTGGTTCGCGACGACGCCGACGCTGCGCCCGCCGACGCGTCCGAACCCGATCACGACATTTTGTGCCCAGAGCGGCAGGATCTCGAAGAAATCGTCGTCGTCGAGCACCGGCACGATCGCGTCGACGATGTCGTACGGCTTGTTCGGCGAATCCGGAACCAGGCCGTCGAGGTCGGGCGCGAGCCGCAGCGGATCATCGTCGCTCGGCACGACGGGCGGATCGTCGAGGTTGTTCGACGGGATGAACGAGAGCAGCCGCCGGCAGTGCTCGTTCATCTGATCTTCGTCGACGGCGGTGAGGTGCGCGACGCCGCTCTTCGTCGCGTGCGTCATCGCGCCGCCCAGCTCCTCGAACCCGACGTCCTCGCCGGTGACCGACTTGATGATCTCCGGTCCGGTGATGAACATCTGCGAGATGCCCTCGACCATGACGGTGAAATCGGTGATCGCCGGCGAGTACACCGCTCCGCCGGCGCACGGCCCGGCGATCAAGCTGATCTGCGGCACGACGCCCGACGCCTGCACGTTGCGCCAGAAGATCTCCGCGTAACCGCCGAGGCTGACGACGCCTTCCTGGATGCGCGCGCCGCCCGAATCGTTGATGCCGATCATCGGCGAGCCGGTCCGCACCGCGAGGTCCATCACCTTGCAGATCTTCTCGGCCATGACTTCGCCGAGCGATCCGCCGAGCACCGTGAAGTCCTGCGAGAACAGAAAGACTTGGCGCCCGTCGATCGTGGCGTGCCCGGTGACGACGCCGTCGCCCAAGAACTGCCGCTCGTCGAGCCCGAACGCGGTCGTGCGATGGACCGCGAACCGGTCCAGCTCGACGAACGATCCTTCGTCGACGAGCGCCTCGACGCGCTCGCGCGCCGTGCGCTTGCCGCGTCCGCGCTGCCGCTCGTTCGCGGCCTCGCCCGCCGGCGCGAGCGATTCCGCGCGCATGCGCTCGAGCCGCCCGTAGGCGCGGTCGTGCGAAGATTCCGTCGTCGACATCGCCGTGCCGTTCTCCACCGGCACCGCGGACCCCGGCGCGCTTAGTGCGGCAGCATCGAGGGCGCGGGATGCGGCGACGGCGCCACCTCCGGCGTCATCGGCGTCGCGCTCGGGTTCGGCGACATCCGTGCGTTCGCGGGCGGCAGCGTCGGCAAGCTCGTCGGCGAGGACGTCACTTGCACCGCCGGACTCGGCGGCGGCGCATACGGCTGCACCGATCCGCCCGCGCGGCTGACGTCGATGTACTCCGCGGAGGACTTCTCGCGAAAATACACACCGCTCACGAGCACCGACTGGCCGACCGACACCGGCGTCCCCGTGTTCCCGCGCACGTCGATCGGAACGGGATCCGTTCCGTCCGTGTCGAGCACGAACGCCGTCGACTCGACACGCCCGCCGCCCGCCGCGCCTTGCGTGGACACGACGGTTCCGCACGCCGAAACCGGCAGATCGATCGGCGTCGGCACCGCCCGATACGACTGGAGCGCCGCGTTGTTGCACGCGTCGACCACCGTGGCCGCGAGCACCGTCCGCGGGGGCGATCCCAGCGCGAACGGCTGCGTCTCGATCATGACGGGAATGGTGTCGATCGGCGCCATCGACGGCGGATCGGGAAGCCGCTTCGCCCCGGCAGGCCCGACGGCCACCGCGACCGAGGCCCCGAGCGCGCAAAGCGCGAGCGCGGCACGAAACGCGTTCGAGTTCACGGTCGACTCCTTACCCTTCGAGCGCTACCAGATACCGAGCGCGAGCTTGACGTCCTCGCTCGCCATCGTTTTCGGGTCCCACGGCGGGTTGAACGTGATCTCCACGTTGGCGTTCTTCACGCCTTCGACGCTCTCGACTTTGCTCATGACCGCCTGCTTGAACATCGGACCGACCGGGCACATCGGCGAGGTCAGCGTCATCGTTACGGTGACGTCCTCGCCTTGCGGCCCCTCGCACGCGACGTCGTACACCAGCCCCAAATCCAGAATCCCGAGCCCCAGCTCCGGATCCTCGACGTCCTTCAGCGCGTCCCGAACCGTCTCCGCAGTGACCATACGTCGCCTACAATACGACACCGGCTAGCGAAAGTTCCGCCGATGCAGCGCGCGATCGGTCGGATGGTGCGGTGGCGGCACGGCGTGCGGCACATGCCCGCGGCGGGGACGCTCCCTGCGGCGCATCGTGCGCCTCCGGTCGCTCGGTGCGGATTTCGCTCTCGCCATCCTGGCTCCGCGAAATCCGCAACGCCCCGCCGCGGGCACGTGCCGCCCGCCGTGCAGGCACGATCAGGGCACTCCGAAGCTCGCGATGTCGCGTGTCGTCGGTCACCGGGTGCATCGCATCAACACGGCGGGCTGACGACCTCGGGGACCCATCGCGCCGGGGATCGGGCAGGGCACGCCCCCGCGGCGGGGGCTCGTCGCGTCGCGGGAGCGCAGGATGCGCGGAGCGACGCGGCGCGCAGCGACCGGAGCGCAGGATTGCGCGCAGGGAGCGTCCCCGCCGCGGGGGTGTGCCCTGACCGAGCCCAACCCCGCAGCGTTCAGCGCACGAAGCGCCTGCTACACCGCCAGATAGCGCTGCATCATCGCCTCGTCGGCGCGCAGCTGCTCGATGCTCCCCTCGCCGACCACGCGCCCGTTCGACAGCACGTATCCGCGGTCGGAAAGCGACATCGCCACCTGCGCGTTCTGCTCGACGAGCAAGATCGTGTTTCCCTCGGCGCGGATGTTGCGCACGACTTCTTCGACGTTGCGCGCGATCAGCGGCGCGAGCCCTTCCATCGGCTCGTCGAGCAGAATGATGTCGGGATTGGCGACGAGAGCGCGCGCGATCGCGAGCATCTGCTGTTCGCCGCCGGAGAGCTTCGCCGGCTTGTCGCGCCGTTCGCCGAGGACCGCGAAGTAGTCGTAGATGCGCTTCTCGGTCCACGCGCCTTTGCGTCCCGCGAGCGCCGCGAGACGGAGGTTCTCGCCGACCGTGAGGTTCGGGAAGATGCGGCGGTCTTCCGGGACGAAGGCGATCCCGAGCTGCGCGAGCGCGAACGGCGTCTTGTTGGTGATGGGCTTGCCTTTGAAGCGGATCTGCCCGCTGCGCGCGGCGACGAGCCCCATCACCGTCTTGCACGTGGTCGAACGGCCGGAGCCGTTGCGGCCGAGAAGGGCGACGACTTCGCCCGAGTCGACGGACAGCGACACGTCTTGGAGCACGTGCGACTTGTCGTAGTATGCGTTGACGTGCTCCAGCTCGAGCAGCGGCATCAGACGAGCTCTCCGAGATAGGCGCGTTGCACGGCTTCGTTGGCGCGGATCTCCTGCGGCGTGCCGCTCGCCAGGACGCCGCCGGTCTGGAAGACGGTGATGGTCGTCGAAATCGCCATCACGACGTCGATGTCGTGCTCGACGAGGAGAATGGTGCGTCCGGGCGCGATGCGCGTGATCAAGTCGACGGTTTCGTGCGTCTCGGTCGGCGACATCCCGGCGAGCGGCTCGTCGAGCAGCAGCACCGGCGGGTCGCCGGCGATCACGAGACCGATCTCCAGCCGGCGCTGGTCGCCGTGCGAGAGGTTCTCCGCGCGGGCTTCGCGCGCTTCCCACAAGCCGATGTCGTGCAGCACGCGCTCGGTGGCCGTTCGCAGATCGCCGAGCCGGCCGGGGAGGAAGAAGCTCGCTTTTCCGTCGTGCACCGCTTGCACGGCGAGACGCACGTTCTCGTAGACGCTGAGATGGCCGAAGATGTTCGTGATCTGGAACGAGCGCGCGATGCCCAGGCGCGCGCGCTGGTACGGCGGGAGCGCGGTGATCTCGCGGTCTTTGAACCAGATCCGTCCTTCGCTCGGCGGCAACAGCCCGCTCAAAAGGTTGAAGAACGTCGTCTTGCCCGCGCCGTTCGGTCCGATGATCGTGCGCACGCCGCCTTCGGGGATCTCGAGCGTGACGTGGTTGACGGCGGTGAAGCCGGAGAAGCGCCGCGTGAGCCCTTCGGTGCGAAAAATGGCGGCCATCAGACGGTCTCCCGCGCGGCGGTTTCGGGGGCGCCTGGTCCAGGCGCAAGCTCGTCGACCGGCGGCAGCTCTTCTTTGACGTCGGTCGCGTAACGGGCGCGGCGCGAGAAGAGGCGGGCGATCGCGGCGCCGATACCGTAGTGGCGGATGTCGTCGAAGAGGCCCATGATGCCGCGCGGTCCGACGAGGACGAAGACGACGAAGACCAGGCCGATCCAGCCTTCCCAGAACTTGGTGGCCTGCGAGATGTTGTTCTGCAGCTCCCAATAGATCAGGGCGCCGATGATGGGCCCCATGAACGTCTGCATGCCGCCCAGCAGCGACATCATGACCACGTTCCCCGAGTACTCGACCGAGCCGGCGTCCGGATTGATCGCTTGCTGATAGTACGCCAGCAGCCAGCCCGCGATCAGCGGGAAGAGCGCCGACAGGACGAACGCGTTCACGCGGTACTTGTTCACGTCGTAGCCGAGAAAACGCGCGCGCTGCTTGTTCTCACGGATGGCGTGGAGCACGCTGCCGAACGGCGAGCGGATGATCCAGTAGAGCAGGCACAGTGACAGAAAGACGACGACCGCGGTGAACCAGTAGAAGTTGTACGAATGCAGCCAATCGCTGCCGACGAACGGCAGCGACGGCCGCGCGATCGCCTGGATCCCGTCCTCGCCCCCCGTCAGGTCGCTCCACTTGAAGGTGATGAAGAACACGACCTGAGCGAACGCGAGCGTGATCATCGAGAAGTAGATTCCGCTCGAGCGCGGGATGATGATCCGAGCCAGGAACCACGCCCACAGCAGGCCGATGACGAGCGAGAGCGCGAGCGCGGCGAGCGCGTTGTCCGCGCCTGCCCAGACCCACGTGTTGCCGAACAGCGGGACGCTGTAGCCCTTCGTGAAGAGCGCCGTCGTGTAGGCGCCGATCGTGAAGAACATCGCGTGGCCGAACGACAGCTCGCCCACGTGCCCGAACAGCAGGTTGAAACCGCTCGCGAACAGCGCGAAGATCAGCATCGTGGTCGCGATGTCGACGAAGCCGCTCTGGTGCGTGAACGGGTTCGCGCCGGCGACGAGCGGCAGGACGAGGAAGATGATCGCCGTCCAGAGCAGCGGGCTCGTGAGCGGGTTGCGTTTCGTCACTCGAAGAGCCCTTCGACGCCGAACAGCCCGCGCGGCCGGATGAGCAGGATGACGCCCATGATGACGTAGCCGGTGAGCTCGACGGCCGGCGGCCAGACCAGCGACATCAGGCTCGAGATCACGCCGATCAGCAGACCGCCGACGATCGCGCCCCAGAACGAGCCGATCCCGCCCACGATGACGATGACGAACGTCAGCACGATCCATTGCGAGGCGAGCTGCGGCTGGATGGCGTAGATCGGCGCGGCCAGCGCGCCGGCCAGCCCGGCCATCAGCGAGCCGATCCCGAACACGAGCGTGAACATCAGCGGCATGTTGATGCCGAGGATCTTCACCATCTCGGCGTCGCGCGTGCCGGCGCGAATGATCATGCCGATGTTGGTCTTGTTCAGCAGCAGCCAGACGAGCGCGAGGATGACGACGGTGAGGCCGACCAGCAGCACGTCCTTGTAGAAGGGGAGCTGATAGGAGCCGAGCGCGACGGTGTCGGGCATGTAGGACGGCGTCGAGACGCGCACCGAGTCGTCGCCCCACACCCGGCGGACGATCTGCGCGAAGATGAGCGCCGTGCCGAAGGTGAGCAGTAACGTATATTCCGGGATCCGCCGGTACAGCGGCCGGATGAGCGACGACTCGAACGCCATACCGAGCAGTCCGACGATGATCGCCGCGCAGAGGATCGCCGGCCAGAACCCGAGCGGGCCGTCGAGCTGATACATCAGATAGGCGCCCAGCATGAAGAAGGCGCCGTGCGAGAAGTTGATCACCCCCATGAGCCCGAGGATGATGTTCAGTCCGAGGGCGACGAGGATGTAGAGCATGCCGAGCGTGAGGCCGTTGACGAGCTGATCGGCGATCTCGGCGATAGGAACGTGGATTGCAGCGGCCTCCGGGAGAGGGCGATGGAAAGACCCTCCGTTCGCCTCGCGGGGTGCGGCTTCCATGCTGCAAACGGCCAAGGGTTTGAAACTGCCGTGCCCGGCAAGGAGTTATACGTTCACCAACGCCGATGCTGGGGGCTCAGGCTCCCGCCGCGGCGGTGGCGCAGCAGGAGCGGTCGATCCGCTCGGGGAGTTTCGTAGCAGCATGTCAATGTGGGAACCGTTCACCGAACGCGCGCGGCGCAGCATCGTGCTCGCTCAGGAAGAGGCGCAGCGGCTCGGGAACAACTACATCGGGACCGAGCACATCCTGCTCGGGATCATCTCCGAGGGAGAGAGCCTGGCGGCGAAAGTCCTCGAGACGCTCGGTGTGAACTTGGCGAAGGTTCGCCAAGAGGTCGAGGCGATCGTCGGCCGGGGCGGGCAGACCGTCCAGCAGGAGATGGTGTTCACGCCGCGCGCCAAGCGCGTGATCGAGCTCGCCTTCGAAGAGGCGCGCCAGCTCAACCACAACTACATCGGGACGGAACACCTGCTGCTCGGCCTCATCCGTGAGGGCGAGGGCGTCGCTGCGCGCGTGCTCACCAACCTGGGCGTCGACCCGGCGAAGGTGCGCGTCCAGACCACGTCGCTGCTCGGCGCCGAGGGCCAGCCCCCCGCGCCGAAGGGCAAGTCGAAGACCCCGACGCTCGACGCGTACGGGCGCGACCTGACCGCCCTGGCCCGCGAGAACAAGCTCGACCCGGTCATCGGCCGGGCCAACGAGATCGAGCGCGTCATCCAGATCCTCAGCCGCCGCACGAAGAACAACCCGGCGCTCATCGGCGAGCCCGGCGTCGGCAAGACGGCGATCGCCGAGGGCCTCGCGCAGCGCGTCATCAAGACCGAAGTCCCCGAGCCGCTCCGCGACAAGCGCGTGATCACGCTCGATCTGGCCGGCCTCGTCGCCGGGACGAAGTACCGCGGCGAGTTCGAGGAGCGGATGAAGCGCGTCATGGACGAGATCCGCGGCGCCGCCGGCGAGATCATCCTCTTCATCGACGAGCTGCACACGCTGGTCGGTGCGGGCGCCGCGGAGGGTGCGATCGACGCCTCGAACATCATCAAGCCGGCGCTCGCCCGCGGCGAGCTGCAGTGCATCGGCGCGACGACGCTCAACGAGTTCCGCAAGCACATCGAGAAGGACTCGGCGCTCGAGCGCCGCTTCCAGCCGGTCATGGTCGGGGAGCCCACGGTCGAGGAGACCGTCGAGATTCTCAAGGGCCTGCGCGACCGCTACGAGGCGCACCACAAGGTCACGATCACCGACGAAGCCCTCGTCGCCGCCGCGAAGCTGGGCGACCGCTACATCAGCGACCGCTTTCTCCCCGACAAGGCCGTCGACCTCATCGACGAGGCGGCCTCGCGGGTCCGGCTGCAGGCCACCTTGCCCCCGCCGGAAGTCCGCGAGATCGAGAACCAGATCCGTCAGGTCAAGCAGGAGAAAGAGTCGGTCGTCAAGTCCCAGGAGTTCGAGAAGGCGGCCGCCATCCGCGACCGCGAGGAGAAGCTGCGGCTCGAGAAGCAGCGCCTCGAGGCCGAGTGGGCCGAGCGCCGCGCGCTCCAGGACAAGACCATCAAGGTCACCGAGCACGACGTCGCCTTCATCGTGTCGTCGTGGACGAAGATCCCGGTCTCGAAGCTGGCGCAGGCCGAGACGGCCAAGCTGCTCGGGATGGAGGACCAGCTCCACAAGCGCGTCATCGGTCAGAACCAGGCGATCTCGACGGTCACCCGGGCGATCCGGCGCTCGCGCGCCGGACTGAAGAACCCCAAGCGCCCGATCGGCTCGTTCATCTTCCTGGGCCCGACCGGCGTCGGGAAGACCGAGGTCGCGCGCTCGCTGGCCGAGTTCATGTTCGACGACGCCGAGTCGATGATCCGCATCGACATGTCGGAGTACATGGAGAAGTACGCCGTCTCGCGGCTCGTCGGGGCGCCTCCCGGCTACGTGGGATACGAAGAGGGCGGGCAGCTCACCGAAGCGGTGCGGCGCCGCCCCTACTCCGTGGTGCTCCTCGACGAGATCGAGAAGGCCCATCCCGACGTCTTCAACCTGCTGCTGCAGGTGCTCGACGACGGGCGGCTGACCGACTCTCAGGGCCGGGTCGTGGACTTCAAGAACACGGTCATCATCATGACCTCGAACGTCGGGGCCACGGGGATGACGACCTCGACCGAGATCGGCTTCCGGCCGGCCCGCGGCACCGAGGCCAGCGAAGACCAAGCCTACGAGCGGATGAAGAACCGCGTGCTCGACGAGGTGAAGCACTCGTTCCGGCCCGAGTTCCTCAACCGCGTCGACGAGATCGTCGTGTTCCACTCGCTGAACCGCGAGCAGATCGCGCAGATCGTCGGGCTCGAGCTCGAAAAGGTCATCCGCGAGGTGCGCGCTCAGGAGATGGAGCTCGAGGTCACCGAAGACGCGAAGCAGCTCCTCGCCAAGAAGGGCTGGGACCCCCAGTTCGGGGCGCGTCCGCTGCGCCGCGCGATCCAGCGCGAAGTCGAGGACGAGCTGGCCGAGGAGATGCTCCGCGGCGCGTTCGGCCCCGGCGACCGCATCCTGGCCGAAGTCGATCCCGACCATCCCGAGAAGCTGCGCTTCTCGAAGATCCCGCGGATCGAGCCGCCCGCGCCGCAGCAGCCGGAGGTTCAGTCGGCGTAGCCGAACCGTCCGCAGGTTGACGCCCTACACCCTCTGGCGCTCGCGCCTCCCGGCGCAGATCGGAACCTGGTTCGCCCGAGACCTGACCCGCGCCGCGCTCGCCCTCGTCGAGGGCGGGCGCGTTGCGTTGCGCTCGGTGGAGCCGAACCGGGTCGAGGCGACCGTGAAGGACCGGGCCCCCTGCGCGACCGCCGTCGAGTGGGCGTCGGGGACCGGGCCGCAAGCGCTGCGCGCGGTGTGTACCTGCGGCGGCGCGGGCGTGTGCGAGCACGTCGTCGCCACGCTCGAGGTCGTGCGCACCGCGGAGGACGCGGCACCGGTGCTCGAAGCGCACGCCGACGAGCCTGACCTCACGTGGCTTCCGGAGCCCGAAGCCGAGGCGGCGCGCCCGCGCGCGCGGGCGGTGTGGCCGGTGATCGCGATCGCGCCCGGCGGCGTTCCGTCCGGGTCGCTCTACCTCGACACGCCGCGGCTGCGCGGGGTCATCCGCGACGCCGACGCGATCCAGGCGATGATGGACCAGACGCCGGCCGACGACTGGGACGAGATCGATCGCGGGCTGCTGCGCGACGACGCGGTCCAGGAGGCGTTCGGGCAGCGCTCGTCGCCGAAGGCGTTGGCCCGGGCGCTGTTCCGGCTGGCGCGCCACCCGCGGCTGCGCGCGGACGAGGCGCCCGGCGAGAATCGCCATCCCTCGGAGCTCGCGCCGTTCGCCGTGGACAACCGCGGGCTGCGTCTGCGCGCCGTCCGCGCCGGCGAAGGCTTCGCGCCGGCGCTGGAGACGGCCGACGGCGTCCGGGTCGACCTCTCGCGCGCGATCGTGCTCGATGGGCCGCCGCCGTGGCTCATCGCCGACCGGACCGCCTTTCTCCTCGACGGCTCGTTCGACGGGCGCAAGGTGATCGCCGCGGCACAGGCGTCCTCCGCCGACGCGCCGGACGCGCGGAACGGCGTGCCGTCCGTTCGCGCGATCGCGCGCGTGGCGCCGTTCCTGAGCGACGCGGAGCGCGGATCGCTCGGCGTCGTCGACGTCGCGCGGCCGGGGCTGCTCATCCGCGCCGGCTGGCGTGACGGTGCGCTGCTCGCGCGGCTGACGTTCGTCGACCGCGAGTCGGGGGCGAGCGCGCCGTTCAGCGCGCAGGGCGCCGTGAGCGACAGCCTCGGGCACTTCGTGCGCTGGCCGCCCGAGGTCGCGCGCGCGTTCGCGCGGCGCTTCCTCGAGATCGGTTTCGTTCCGCGCGGAGCCGACGGCTTCGCGCTGCACGACGCCGATCGCGCCGCCGAGACCGTTCGCACGCTGTGGCCGGCGTGGGACGACGCCGAGGTGCGCCTCGACGAGTCCCTCGCGACGCTCGCCGGAAATGCGCGCCTGGACGTCACGGTGAGCGCGACCGCGGCCGAGGGCGCGGACTGGTTCGAGCTGGACGTCTCGGTGTTCGTCGCCGGCGGGCAGCCGCTCACGCGGGAAGAGCTGCGCGCGCTGCTCGGCGCGCGCGGGCGATACGCCGAGGTCCGCGGGAAGCTCGTCGACGTCGCCGATCTTCGCTCGCGCCAAAACCTGCTCTCGGAGCTGGCCGACCGCCGCCGCACCGGGCTCGCGACGCTGGTCGCGATCCGCGACGAGCTGCACGAAGCGTTCGGGGACGTCGCGCTGCCCGAAGAGGTCGAGCGGATCCGCGAGCGCCTGCGCGAGTTTCGCGGGATCCAGGAGGTCGAGCCGCCGCGCGCGCTCGTGCTTCCGCTGCGCGACTACCAGCGCCGCGGACTCGACTTCTTGTCGTATCTCGCCTCGTTCCGCTTCGGCGGGATTCTCGCCGACGACATGGGGACCGGGAAGACGTCGCAGCTCATCGCGCACGTCGCGAAGCGCAAGGAGGCCGAAGGCCCGACCCCCGTGCTCGTCATCGCGCCGACGTCGGTGACGCACACGTGGGAGAACGAGATCAAGAAGTTCGCGCCCTCGCTGACGACGCTGCGGCTGCAATCGGGGAGCGACCGCGCCGCGAAGTACGAGACGATCCACGGCTACGACGTCGTCGTCACGTCGTACGCGCTGGCGCGGCTCGACGCGCACCATCTCGAGCGCTTTCGCTTCCGCACGCTCGTGCTCGACGAAGCGCAGAACGCGAAGAACCCGGCCTCGCAGATCGCCAAGGTCGTGCGCGGGCTGCAGGCCGACCATCGGCTCGCGCTCACCGGAACGCCGGTCGAGAACTCGCTGCGCGACCTCTGGGCGATCTTCGGCTTCGTCGAACCCGGGCTGCTCGGTTCCGAAGCGTCGTTCCGTCGGCGCTTCGAACTGCCGATCGCCGAGGGCGACGAGGCCGCGGCGAGCGCGCTCCGCTCGCGGCTCGAGCCCTTCGTGCTCCGCCGCACCAAGGAGGACGTCGCCCGCGAGCTGCCCGAGCGGACCGAGGCGCTGATCGAGTGCGAGCTGTCCCCGCTCCAGCGCCGGCTCTACCGCGGCATCGCGGAGGCGGCTCGCCGCGACGTGCTCGCTCGCTACGACGAGGAGGGCGCCGAGGCGACGACCGTCCACGTGCTCGCCGCGCTCACCCGCCTCCGTCAAGTGTGTGCGCACCCCGGGCTGCTCTTTCCGGAGCACGTCGACGACCCGGAAGCGAGCGGCAAGTTCGACGCTTTCCTCGAGACGGTCGACGAGGTGCTCGACGGCGGCCACAAAGTGCTCGTCTTCAGCGCCTTCGCCTCGATGCTCCGCATCATGCGCGGCGCGCTGGAGCGGCGCGGGATCGCGTTCGGGTACCTCGACGGCTCGACGAAAGATCGCGACCGGCAGATCGAGGTTGACCGATTCATGACGGAGGGCGGTCCCCCGGTGTTCCTCTGCTCTTTGAAGGCGGGCGGCGTCGGGCTGACGCTCACCGCGGCGGACTACGTGATCCTTTACGATCCGTGGTGGAACCCGGCGGTCGAGCGCCAGGCGATCGATCGTACGCATCGCATCGGCCAAACGCGTCCGGTGACGGCGTATCGCATGATCGCGGCCGGCTCGGTCGAGGAGAAGATCCGCGCACTCGCCGAGCGCAAGAGCGCGCTCTCGCGCGCCGTCGTCAAGGCCGACAGCGCGGTGGCGAAGACACTGACGCGCGACGACCTCGCGTTTCTGTTCGGCGACCCGGAATGACGGTCGTCACAATGCGTCTCAGAGTGGTGCGAGCGGCTTCAACAACGTCCTGACGGTGCCGATGAAAGTGGATACGCGGAGCGCCCCGGTATGCGCGCCGCGCAGCTTTCATCGAAAAACCGAACAGCACAAAGGACGTCGTCATGAAACGCGTAGTCGTGGCGCTGGTGTTGGCGTTGTCGTTCGCCGCGCCCGCGTCGGCCCAATCCACTTCGAATCTCGCGCCCGCCGATCACTACTTCGGCCGCCTCAAGATGAGCATCTTGGGCGTGCGCAACCAGTTGCGCGATCTGTCGCTGCGTGCCGACGAGCACCCCGAAGACGCCGACCACATCTTCGACAAGGCGGTCCTGGTCGAAGACGCGCTGCGCGACTGGCAGGCGCACTATCCCCGCGATCCGTGGATCCCGAAGTACGCGTACTCGCTGGCGCAGCTCTACGGCAAGCTCGATCTCGACGACGCGCGCACGCGTCGCAGCGACACGCTGGACTGGCTCGAAGCGACGTATCCCGAATCCGAGTACGCCGGGCTTCCTCGCAACTGAGGCCGCGAGCGCGCGTCAGCGCGCGCCCCGCAGCGTCGAGGCGGGTTCCGCCAGCAGCGCGACGCGCTCCGCGATGAGCCGCAGATCGTGCGCCGCCTCCGCGACGTCGGGCGGCGCACGACGCTGCGCGGCAGCGGCTTCCGCCGCGTTCGCCGGCGCGACCTCGTCCGCGACGATCTCCGGACGCCCGTCCAGCACCGTCGCAAAGGCGTGCAGCGCCGCCTCGACCGCATTCGCCGCGCGCTGCAGCGGTTCCAACGCGCCGTCCGCAGCTCCCGACGACCGCAGGGCGCGATCGCACAGGTCGCGCGCGCGATACGCGCTTTCGATCAGCGCGTCGAGCGTGGCGCACGCGGCGTTGCGGGCCGGGCCGTGCGCGTGCTCGACGAGCGGCTCGAGCCGCGCGATCACTTCGTGCAGCGAGGCGTCGGCGGCGCGCGTCGCGTCGAGCGGATCGTCGCCCTCGCGCGCGCCCAGCCGCGCAGCCGAGGCGTGGACCGCCGCAGCGAGCTTTTCCACGTAGTCCTTCGCCGTGGCGGCGACGACGTCGCGCGTGCGCAGCGGCAGGACGAGCGTCGCGGCGACCGTCCCGCAGAGGGAGCCGACGATCGTCTCGACGAGCCGTGCGAACAGCAGCGGCTGCGGCGGACGTCCGACCAGCTCGTACATCATCGCGACGAGCGCGGTGATGAAGAACGTGAACGCGGCGTACGAGACGCGGAACGTGTACATCGACAAGAAGAACGACACGACGGCGAGCGCGCCTTCGACGACGGGCCGGCCGTGCACGAGCGCGACGAGCGCGAAGGCGAGCGCGACGCCGATCGTCGTGCCGACCGCGCGGCCCCACGCGCGGCGGCGCGCCTCCGCCGCCGAGGCCGTCCCCGTGAAGACGAGAAACGCCGTCAGCACGGCCCAGAAGAAAAGATGCGGCGGCACGAGCGTCCCGAACGTCATCGCGAGCACCGACGTGGCCGCGGCCTGGATCGCCAGACGCGTCGTCGGCGAGGGTCTGCCGATCGCCGGCGGGCTCGGCATCGCCGAGATCGGCGCGTCCGCGCCCGGAGCGACCGGTGCGCGCAGCACCGCGTGCAGCGCGTCGCGCGCGCGTACGACGGCGCGGTCGAGAACGTCGCGTCGCTCGGCGACCGCTTCGGTACGGCTGCGCGGGTCGTCCGCGCGATGTGCGAGCGCGCCGCGCACGAAGGCGTCGGCTGCGAGCTCGGCCTCGAGCAGCGCCACGCGCGCGTCACGACGAGCCGCGTCGCCCGGCAGAAAGACGTGCCCGGCGACGAGCCGGTCGAGCGCGATCGCCGCGTCGTTCAGCGGCGCGAGGGCCCGGCGCAGCGCGCGCTCCGTCCGCTCGTCGTTCGCCGCGACGAAGTCCGCGCCGGCGCGCTGCACGAGCCGCATTCGCGCCGCGAAGCCGGCGAGCGCGCCGCGCATCACGACGCGCGCGTCGTCGGTCACGATCGCGTAGCGCACGACGAACGCCGCAGCCGCGCCGATCAGCATCGCGAGATAGGTCATCGGGAGCTGCGCCGGCGCGATGCGGAGAAACAACGAGAACAGCATCACGAAGACCGCCGCCTGACCGAGCGCGAAGCCGCGCCGGCCGTAGCGCCGGATCCAAACGCCGGCGAACGTGACGGCCACGAAGAGAACGGCGCCCAGGAGCTGGCTGCGCACGTCGAAGGACGCCGCTAAGCTCACCGACACCGCCGCCGACACGGGCACGAGCGCCGAGGTGACGCGGCGCGCGCGCAGCTCGGCGTCGTTGACGATCAGCGTCGCCCACATCCCCGTCATCACGCCGAGGAGCGCGCTCGGGCCGGGGACGATCCCGGCGCGCAGGAGCGGTACGACCAGTCCCGCGGCGAGCAGCACCGTGGCCGTCGCCCGGAGCGCGAGGCGGAGGCGTTCGAGCGGCGGGTCCGAGGCGATCAGGCGATCGACGATCGTCACCGTCGTCGTCTACCCGTGCGCGGCGCGGCTGCGTTTCCGGCGCGCCGCGTCCGCCGGCGCGCAGAGCCGTCTCAGGCGGCCGGGGCCAGCGCTCCGGTGAGATCCGCGTGCGCGAAGTCGACGAGCTCGGCGCGCGTCACGGGCCGGCAATCACGCTGCGGTACCAGCTCGTGGTCGTCGTCGCGCGCCGAGCACCACCGAGCGCGTCGCAGGTCGACGCCGCGCAGATCGACGCCGCGCAGGTCGGCGCACGACGTGCGGTGCGCGTACGAGCCGTTCTCGTTCTCCGCGCACAGCTCCGCATCGCCGAACGACGCGCCGGCGACCTTCGCGTCGACCAGGTTCGTCGCCACCAGCGTCGCACCGTCGAGCTTCGCGTTCGAGAGATCGGCATTACGCGCATTCGCGCCGACCAGGTCGGCGCCGCGCAGGTCGGCGCCGGCGAACCGCGCGTCGCGCATGTTCGCTCCGACGACCTTGATCGCGCGGAGGTCCATCGCCCGCAGGTCGATCCCGCGCAGATTGCAGCCGGTGCACTCGTGCAGGACGATCGCCAGCGTCGCGCGATCCAGCGTCGAGCCGGCGACGTCGACGCCGACGAACGAGATGCCGCCGATCTTCGCGTGCGCGAGCGAGACGTCGCGCAGGTGAACGCCGATGAAGCGCGCGCCGGTCAGATCGGCCCCGTCGAAGCGCGTCCCGTCCAGGCTCGAGCCGGTGAACTCGACGTCACGCAAGTCGGCCCGTGAGAAGTTGACGCCGTCGAGATCGTCGCCGACGAAGCGCAAGCCGTGCAGGTCCTGACCCTGCAAGTCTTTCGGAAGGCGGCATCCGACGCAGCTCCCGATCAGCCGGCGGGCGAGATCGTCACTCCGCGCGCCGGCCGCGAGCGGAGCGACGCCGATGAGCAGCACGCAGAGCGCGGCGAGAAACTTCAGCATGGCGTGGCCTTTCGTTTGCAACTAGAGAACTAAGACTCGAAGCGAAAAAAAGGGGCGCGGGGGGTCACGCGCCGTCGAGGTCGGTGCCGTGCAGCACGATGCCGGTCGTCTTCGCGCCGCTCATGCGCGCGCCGCTGAGATCGCAGCCGTCCAGGTGCGCGCCGCTCAGGTTCGCGTTCGTCAGATTGGCTCCGGACAGGTCGACGCCGACGAAGCGGACGTCGGTCAAGTCCGCGCCGCTGAGGTCGACGTGGCTCAGATCGGCGCCGTTGAGCGAGATCCCGTGCAGGTCTTGCCCGTGCAGGTCGAGCCCGGTGAGATCGCAGCCGATGCAGTGCGCGAGCGCGGTGCGCAGGCGCGTGCCGTGGAGCGAGGTGCCGCGCAGCGACGTGCCGATCAGCTTGACGTCGTCGAGGATCGCTCCGTCGAGTCCCGCGCCGCGCAGCTCGACGCCGCTCAGCGTGGCCCCGCGCAGGTTCGTGCCGGTCAGGTCCGCGTTCCGAAGGTCGACGCCCGTCAGCGTCGCCCCCGCGAGATTCGCGTCCCGCAGGTTCGCGGCGCTCAGGTCGAGGCCGGTCACCTTGATGCCGTGGAGGTCGACGCCGTGCAGGTCCGCGTTCCGCAGCGAGCATCCGGTGCACGACGCGAGCAGCTCGCGCGTCAGCTTCTGATTCTTCGGGTCGATCTGCGCGACGCGGCGCGGCGAGGCGTCGTAGCGCGGGATCGCGTGCATCGTCTCGCGGAGCACTTCGGCCACCGACGACGAGACCGACGTCCCGATGGACGTTCCGATCGACGTTCCGATCGCGCTGCCGGCCGCGGCGGCCGACGCGGCGGCCGCCTCGATGTCGCGGCGCGTCTTCGCGTCGATCGCGTGCGTCGCACGCACGTCCGGTGTGCGCGGCGTACGCGGCGTGGTCGGCGTAGCCGGAACGCCCGGCACCGGCGGCGGCGTCGGCTCGCCCGGCGCCCAGCCGTTCGTGTCGGCGTGCCGCACGGCGTAGAACTCGGGCGTTTGCCCCTCGCGGACCACGATCCGGATGTTCTTGCCGCGAAGCACGTCGCTCGCCGGCGGTGCGTGCGCTGCGCGCGAGGCCTGCGGCGCTGGGCTCGCGACGGCCGTCACGCCGTTCGAAGCGTCGCCCACGTCGGCGATCCTCGCCGGCGGCGCGACGCGCGCGGCACGGGCCGAGACGATCGCGGTCGTTGAACTCGTCGCGTGATCCTGCGCAAGGTGCGCTCGCGGCGGCGCGGCGATCCGATGCGGTACGGTCGCGGACGGGGCCGACGCGCCGGACGGCGGCGCGGCTGCGAGCGCTTGCGGCGGCGGCAGCTCAACCGCCGGCGCGCTCGTGGCGACGGCCGCGACGGCTACCAGCGCCGCGCATGCGACGGCGAACGCGGCCGCGGGCGAGCGGTGCAGGCGCGCACGGCGCTTGTCGAGGAGCTGCTCGATGCGGACGCTGATCTGCTTGCGCGTCAGCAGCGCGCCCGGCGCGACGACGGCGTGCTCCGGCATGCGCATCTCGCGCGCGAGCCGCCACAGCGACGTCGCGTATGCGTGCGGCTCGCCGGTCTTCTCGACGACGGCGTCGTCGGAGGCGATCTCGCGCTCGAGCGCGACGCGGCGCCCGACGAGCCAGACGATCGGGTTGAACCAGAAGATCCGCTCGATCGTGCGCTGCACGAGGTTCGTCCAGTCGTCGTAGCGCCGCAGGTGCGCGTGCTCGTGCAGGACGAGCGACTCGATGGCCGCGAGCCCGTCCGCGGTCGCCAGCTCGGTCGGGATCAGGATGACCGGGCGGTTGAAGCCGATCGCCACCGGCGTCTCGATCTCGTACGAGAGGCGCAGATAGATCTCGCGCCCGGCGCCGACCGCCGTGAGCCACGGCAGCTCGTCGGAAAGCGCCGCGTCGAGCGGGCTCGAGCGCTTCTTGAGCCCGCGCACGCGCACGACCGATAGCGCGAGGCCGATGAGCCCGGCGATCGCGCCGAGCGCCCAAAGCGCGACGAACCCGACCGCGATGCCGCGCGAAACGCGCGGCGCGGCGGAGACGAGCGCGCCGAACCGGCCCTGCAGCGCAGCGATCGGCGACGCACCGCGCTCCGCGGACGTCGTGAACGACGCCGGCAGCCTCGAGCTTTCGGCGGCCCGGGAACCGGCAGCCGCGCCGGTGCTCGCGAGGGGCAATGACGACCGGGAAGCGCGGGCCGGGCGCGCCGCTGCCCGAGCGGGTGCCGGCCCCGCGCGACGGAGCGGCAGCACGACTTCGTTCGCGTGCGCGGAGCGCACGCCGGCGATCTGAGCGGCCGGCGCCGCAGGGACGCCTTTCACGACGCTCACGGCGATGCCGGCGAGCGGCATCGCGCCCATCGCGACCAGCGCCGTGATCCACAGCGCGTGACGGGTCGTCGCGCTGAGCGAGAGCGTGCGGGTGGCGAGAAGAACCAATGCGGCGAGGACGCCGCCCAGCAGCACGCTGGCGACGATCGCGCGGAGCGCGACCGCGACGACCGCCTCGATCACGACGTCCGGCCCTTGCTCTTGTCGAGCAGCTCGCGCAGCCGTTGCAGCTCGGTGTCGTCGACCTCTTCGGCCTCCAGCAGGTTCAGCACCAGCTCGCGCGGCGAGCCGTCGAAGAAGCGCGAGAGGACGTGCTTGACGACGTTCCGCTGCGCCTCGTCACGGGCGACGACCGCGCGATAGATGAAGGCGCGCCCGACCGCCTTGTGCCGGACGTAGCCTTTCTGCTCGAGGATGCGCATCGTCGTGAGGACCGTGTTGTAGGCGAGCGGCGGATCACCGATCGCGTCGACGACATCGGCCACGCTCGCCTCGTCGCGGTCCCAGAGGACCTGCATGAGGCGGTACTCCGCCTCCGTGAGCGTGGGAGACTTCTTGCGCGGCATACGAGGACGCTAGCACGCCGCGCGGGGCGTGTCAACTATTGTTTTAAGAAAGAGGCGGCGCCGCCCCGCGAAGGGACGGCGCCGTACGCTCGCTCGGCGGTCGGGCGGTCAGACCTTGACCGGCGTATAGTTCTCGCGGGTCGGGATCTTTTCCGAGGTGATGATCTTGGTGGCCGCCGCGCTGTCCGGGTTGGAGCACGCCTCGGCCGCGAACTCGCCGCCGACGCGCGAGGCGATCGTGAAGTACTCGTTCGGAGTGCGGCGCTTGTTCTTCGGGACGATGACGCCCGCGTACGTCTCCTGGATCGCCTGGTGGTCGCACTTGCGGAAGTACGCCGCGCCCGCCTTCGCCGGGTCGTAGTGGTAGTTCTCGAACGCTTCGACCAGCTTCTCCGCGTCGGTGGTGCCGGCGTGCTCGATGCGGTTGATGATGTTCTTCACCGCTTCGTAGCCGACGTACTGGCGCCAGTCGACCTCGTTGTTCACCCCCGGCTTGAGATAGTTGTACAGACGCATCGCATCGCCGCCCGCCTCGGGACCCCACACGTATCCCCAGAGCGAACCGACGAGGTCGTCGACCGGCAGGCCCACCGCGACGTCGTTGCCGCACAGGATTCCGCCGAAGGTCATCTTCTTGTTCAGGCCGAGGCCGATCGCCGCTTTCGTCGCGTTAATCGTGTCCGGGCCGTAGTTGCAGAAGACCAGGACGTCGGCGTCGGTGTTGCGGGCCTTCGTCATGTAGGACGAGTAGTCGGTCTGGCCGAGCTGGTGCCGGTCGTTCGCGATCTCGACGCCGCCGTGCGCCTTGAGGATCTTCGCGAGCCGGTCGTGGGCGTCGTTGCCGAACGCGTAGTCCGCGGTGATGAAGTACCACCGCTTCCCGTGCTTGAGCAGCTCGGGGCCGACGGCGTTCGCCAGCATCGCGTTCGAGCACGTCTGGCGGAACGTCACCCGGTTGGCTTTCGGACCGGTGATGTTCGTGTCGTGCGTTCCGACCGCTACGAAGAGGACGCCCTGCTCTTCGCAAAGCGCCGAGACGGCGAGGCCGACCGCCGAGCTCAACCCGCCGGTGATGACGTCGCACTTCTCCTGCGTGATCAGTCGCTTCGTCTCGGTCGATCCCGTTCCGGGGACCGAGGCGTCGTCGCCCTTGATCAGCTCCCACTTGATGCGATTGTTCTTTTTCTCGGCCTCGGCGACCGCGCGTTCCATGCCCCAGTGCTGGGAGGCCGCCGCGGCGGCGTAGACGCCGGAGAAGCTGTCGATGTGACCGATCTTCACGGTCACACCGCCGCCGGCGGCGATCACGTCGCGGGGCGGAAGGAGGGGGGCCGCGCCGGCGGCGCGGGTCTCGAGCAGGGGGAATCCGAGGGCGGCCGCGCCGGCGATGCCGAGCGCGCCCGTCCGGCGCAAGAATTCTTTCCGGTCGACGGACGTGTCCACGGGATGATCGGACATGGTGCTCCTTGCCGGGATAAAGGCTGAGTGGTCGCATGCATTCTTCGCTCTTTCCGGCCGCCCTACGAATCGGAGCACGAATTCGTTCGCCCGCGCCGAAGAGCGGTGCGTGGCGGAGGAACGGGCCGAACCCAAAGTCGTGCTCCTCGTACGGCTGCTCAGCGCGATCGACGAGGGCCGCTTCACGTTCGAGCAGCTGAAGGACCAGATCGCCGAGGACAAGCCGCCCAGCACGCGCACCCTGCGGCGCTACCTCAGCGTCCTCGCCGACGCCGGCTTTCCGTGGTTCTTCGACCGCGCCAGCGGCACGTACCGGTTCGCCGAAGGCTACAGCCTGCGCCGCTTCAACCTCTCGCACCGCGAGCTGCTCGGGCTCGTCACGCTCAAGCGGCTCGGGTCCTCGCTCGGCGGGACGTTCGCGACCGCCATCGAGGAGACGACGCAGAAGCTGCTGCGCAGCAGCGACCGCCGCGCCGAGGTCGCCGTCGAGAGCGCCTCGTTCGCGATCCGCATGGAGCCCGTGGCGATGGACGAGGCGCTGGAGCGGGTGTTCGAGCAGCTCCAGAGCGCCCAGCGCGACCGCCGCCGCGTCCAGTTCGGCTACACGGACAAGAACGGAAATCGCACGCAGCGGCGCGCCGATCCGTACGGGTTCATCGTCTCGGCCGGGCGCGTCTATCTCGTCGCCTTCGACCACAACCGCAACGACATGCGGGTCTTCGCCGTCGACAACGTCTCCGACGTCGTCGTGACGCCGCAGACGTTCGAGAAGCCGGCGGACTTCAACCTCGACGCCTACGGCGCCAACTCGATGAGCGGGGTCTTTCACGCCGACACCGTCACCGAGGTGACGGTGCTGTTCTCGCCGGTCGTCGCGAAGCCGGCGGCCTCGAAGGCTCCGGCCAGCGCCCGCGCGGTCCGCCGCGCCGACGGCAGCGTCGAGATCACGTACCGCGTCGCCGATCCGCTCGAGATCGTGCGCTTCGCCATGGGCTGGGGCGCCGAAGCCGAGGTGCTCGCGCCCGACACGATGCGCCGCGCGGCCGCCGCGATCGCGCGCGACCTGGCGGCGCGCTACGCGCAGCAGGAACGGGCGGCCGGTCAGGCGCGTTAGTGCAAGGATGACGCGAACGATGCGACCGCTGGCCCTCGTCGCGGCGGCCTGCGCCGCGATGCTCCTCGGCGGGCGCGCCGCGACGGCCGCGATCCCGACGGGGCAGACGATCGACGGGATCCGCTGCGACCAGATGGAGGGCTCGGTGCTGCACATCCACCAGCACCTCGCCGTGCTCGATCACGGCAAGCCGGTCGGCGTCCCGGAGGACGTCGGCCGGCCGCTGATCGCCGGATGCTTCTACTGGCTGCACACGCATACGCCGGACGGGATCATCCACGTCGAGTCGCCCAGCTTCCGGACGTTCACCCTCGGGAATTTCTTCGACATCTGGGGCCAGCCGCTGAGCCGGACCGACGTCGCCGGCGCGAAGCCGCGCAAGGGCGAGCACGTGCAGGTCTGGGTCGACGGCTCGCGCTACACGGGCGACCCGCGGAAGATCGAGCTGACGCAGCACCTCGACGTGACGATCGAGGTGGGCCCGCCGTACACGAAGCCCGCGCCGTTCACCGCCTGGAACGGCAACTGACCGCGACCCGCTGATCCGCGGGACGCGGCGAAGCCGCGCGGCGTCGGCTGCGCGGCTTCGATGCACGAGAACCCGATCTGCGCGTATCCTCGCCGATCGGCTCGGCCAAGACGGCGTCGTACTTCGTCTCGGCGGCTTCGTCTCCGTCGGGCTTGCGCCGTTCGTGATCCGGTGCCCGCCGGCGAGCTTCTCGCTGCTCGCCCGCCGACCTCGGTCGGCGTGGACGAATACTACTGCGGCGCCCGGAGCGATGCAAGTCCCGGCCCGCTGATTTTACAGACCCCGCCGCGACCCGGGACGAACGGCCCCCGAGGCGCGACGAAGCCGTGCGGGTGGCCGCACGGCTTCATTCTGCACGAGAATCGATTCGCGCGGGCCCTCGCCGATCTCTCGGCCAGAACTGCGTCGCATCTCCGTTCGGCGCCGCGTCGGGTCTTCACGACTTGCGTCGATCGTCACCCGCGCTTCACGCCTGCGAGCTTCTCGTCGCTCGCCCGCCGGCGTTGCCTCCGGCGTGCACGCATCATACGAAACGAAAAAATCGCGCGCAAGAGGGCGAAACGCGAATTCGCCGGTCATCCACAAGAAAGTTTCGTTGTCCACGATGACTCACATGCGTTCCTCGCTATTCACAGCGCGGTTGGGGTTGGGCGATTCCGTGGCGTCGCGCGGCAATCGTGGCGATGCGCGCCGCGGCTCGGGAGCGATGCGCTGCGCCATTGTGCCGGTGCGCGGGGCGAACGATGGCGGTGTGAGCACGTATCGTGTTGCCCGCGCGTTCTTCGATGCTTCCTCGTGCCGCGTGGGGTCGGTTGGCGTTCTTCGCGTGGGGGGCGCGAGCTTGGAGTTCTTGGCGTGAAAATGCGACGCGGCCCCGAAACTTTCGCTCCGGAGCCACGGTCAGCACGAGAGTCGATCTGCGCTCGCCCTCGCCGGTTGTTCACCAGCCATGACGGCGTCGTACTTCGTCGGTTTGCCGTTCTCGACGCTTCCCGCCTTGCGGCGTTCTTCGCGGTCTCGGCATCTCGCGAGCCTCTCATCGCTCGCACGTCGTCGTTGCCTTCGACGTGTTCGCAGCATACGCGAACGTCGTGCGAAGCGCAAGAGGCCGAACGCGCGCTCAGCCGCTTGTCCACAAGAAAGTTGCGTTGTCCACGGCGTTTCGCAGCATTCCACCGCTTTCGCGAGTGTTTCTCAGCCGCCGAGATACGCCGCGACGACGTCGCGATGGGTCAGCAGCTCCGATCCGGGGCCGCTGAGGGTGATCCGTCCGCGTTCCATCACGTACGCGTGATCGGCGAGGGCGAGCGCGCGGCGTGCGTTTTGCTCGACGAGCAGGATCGACGTCCCCCGCGCGCGCTCGTCGGCGACGATCGTGAAGATCTCGTCGACGAGCTTCGGCGCGAGTCCCATCGACGGTTCGTCCAGGAGCAGCGCGCGCGGGCCGATCGCGAGCGCGCGCGCCAGGGCGAGCATCTGCTGCTCGCCGCCGGAGAGCGCGCCCGCGGCGACGTTGCGGCGCGTGCGGAGGATCGGGAAGCGGTCCAGCAGCGCGGGGATGCGCGCGTAGCCCTCGGCGCCGACCGCGCTCGCGGCGACTTGGAGGTTCTCTTCGACCGTCATTCCGGGGAGCATGCGGCGCCCTTCGGGCACGAGGACCAGGCCGCGCGTCACGCGGCGGTGCGAGGGCACCCGCGTCACGTCGGAGCCGTCGAAGCGCACCGTTCCCGCGCGCGCGCTCACGATTCCGGCGATCGTCATCAGCAGCGTCGTCTTGCCGGCGCCGTTCGCGCCGACGATCGCGCACAGCGTTCCTTCGGCGAGCTGCAGCGAGACGTCGTGCAGGATCTCGACGGTGCCGTAGCCCGCACGCACGCCTTCGACGGCGAGGATCACGCGAGCGCCTCGGCGCCGGTTCCGAGATAGGCTTCGACGACGAGCGGATCGCGCGCGACCTCGGCCGGCGTGCCGTGCGCGATCGCCTCGCCGAAGTTGAGCACGAGCACGGCGTCGCACGCCGCGCGCACGAGGGTCATGTCGTGCTCGATCAGCAGCACCGCGATGCCGGACGCGGCGATCGCGCGGATCGTCTCGACCAGCCGCGTCGTCTCGCTCGGATTCATCCCGGCCGCCGGCTCGTCGAGCATCAGGACGGACGGCGCGGACGCGAGCGCGCGCGCGACCTCGAGGCGCCGCTGATCGCCGTACGGCAGGGAGCTGGCCTGCGCGCGAGGATCCACGTGCGGGATCCCGGCGCGCTCCAGCAGCGAGCGGATCTCGTCGGGCGCGATGCGTCCGTGCCGTGCGAACGCGCCGGCGGCGAGGTTGCCGCGCACGTCGAGGGCGCCGAACAGCCGGATGTTCTGATACGTGCGCGCGATCCCGGCGCGCGCGATGCGATGCGCGGGAAGGCCGTCGATCCGCCGGCGGTCGAGCACGATCCTGCCGGCGGCGAGGGGCGCGAGCCCGGTCGTCGCGTTGACGAGCGTCGTCTTGCCGGCGCCGTTCGGCCCGATGAGGCCGAGGATGCGCCCGCGCTCGACGGTGAGCGAGACGGCGTCGAGCGCGGTGACGCCGCCGTAGCGAACGGTGACGCGTTCGAGCGAGAGCATCAGGCGACGCGCACGGCGCCGCGCCGCCACAGCGAGCCCAGGCCGCCGGGTGCGAAGAGGATCACGGCGAGGAGGATGACGCCGTTCGTGATCTCGCGGTAGTCCGCGAGGAAGCGGATCGCTTCGGGGAGGATCGAGAGCGCCGTCGCGCCGGCGACCGCGCCGAGCGGGCTCGTCACGCCGCCGACGACGCACCACACGAGGATCTGCTCCATCCGCGCGAACCCGAAGTCACCCGGCGTGATGAAGAAGGACGAGTGCGCGTACAGCGCGCCCGCGAGGCCGGCGATCGCGCCGCCGAGCGCGAGCGAGAGCGTTCGTACGGCGCCGACGTCGACGCCGACGCCGCGCGCGGCGTGCTCGTCCTCGCGCACGAGGGTCACCGCGAGCGCGTACTTCGTGCGCGTGAGCGCGAGCAGCACCAGCGCGACGAGGACGAGCGACCCGTAGATCGCCGGCGTCCCGACGTCGGCCGGGATCCCGCTCATCCCCTCGGCGCCGCCGGTGATCGAAAGATTGTTCGCGAACACGCGCACGATCTCGCCGAAGCCGATCGTCGCGATCGCGAGAAACACGCCGCGCAGCCGGCGCACGGGGAGCGCGAGGAGCGCGGCGACGACGGTCGACGCCGCGACCGCGGCGACGATCGCGGCGAACAGCGGCCAGTGATACGTCAGCGCGAGGATCGCCGACACGTACGCGGCGATGCCCATGAAGGCCGCCTGCGCGAGCGCGAGCTGTCCCGCCTGCAGCGAGACCGACAGCGAGAGCGCCAGCATCGCGTTGATGCCGATCTGGTTCAGCAGCTGCGAATGCTTGGAGTAGAAGTCCGCGAGCGCGTTCATCACGCTTGGCGCAGCGCGCGCTTCCCGAAGAGTCCGCCGGGCCGCGCGACCAGGATCACGAACATCACGCCGAACGTGATCGCGTCGCGCCATTCGGAGAGCCCGTACGCGATCGAGAGCGTCTCGACCGCGCCGATCACGAAGCCGCCGATCACGGCGCCGGTGATGCTTCCCATCCCGCCGAGGATGATGATCGCGAGCCCCTTCAGCTCGATCGGACTTCCCATGTCGAGCGTGACGCTGTTGTACTCGAGGCCGGTCAGCACGCCCGCCGCTCCGCCTAGCGCCGACGCGATGAAGAACGTGGCCGCGATCGTGCGCTCGAGGTCGACGCCGAGCAGCGTCGCGGCGATGCGGTCCTCGGCCACCGCGCGGATGCGCCGCCCCAGCGGCGTCGCGCGCAGGATCCAGCTCAGGAGCACCATCAGCACGAGCGCCGCGAGGAAGATCGTCAGCTCGACCGACGTGAAGGTCACGCCGCCGAGGCGGATCGCGGGCGCCGTGTCGAGTCCGCCGGTCGTGAAATGCCGCTCGTCGACGCCGTACACGCCGCGCAGCACCGCGCCGATGATGATCGCGACGCCGATCGACGAGATCAGCGGCACGAGCGTGCCCGCGTTGCGCCGCCGCAGCGGCGCGAACGCGACGCGATCGAGCAGGATGCCGATGATCCCGGCGACGAGGGCGGCGCCGAGGAACGCGAGCGGCAGCGGCACGCCGTCCATCGCCAGCGAGAACGCGACGAACGCCGCCGCGGTGAAGATCGCCGCGTGCGCGAGGTTCAGGATGTCGAGCACGCCGAACACGAGCGTGTACCCCACCGCGAACAGCGCGTAGACGGCGCCCAGGAACAGCGCGTTCAGCACCTGCTGCGCGATCACGACGGCCTAACGCTCTGCGCCGTCACGACCGCAGCCTCGGTCGTGGAGCGAGCGCAGCCCGGTTCCGGGGCGGAGCGCCATGTCAGTGGAAGTACGTGAATCCGTTCTTCACGATCTCGAGGATCACGGGGGACGACTTCACGTCGCGGTTGGCGTCGAATCCGATCGGGCCGAGGACCGTCTGGATCACCCGCACGCCCTGCAGTCCTTTGAGCATCTCGTCTTTCGTCGTCGCGCCGTGGGCGACGAGGTACGCGACGACCTGCGCGGCGGCGTACGACTGCGCGGCGAACTGGTCCGGATCTTTGCCGAACTTGGCCTTGTACTCGCGGACGAACTGCGTGTTCGTGCTGTAGCGGCCGTTCAGGTACCACGCCGCGCCCACGACCACGCCTTGCGCGGCGGGTCCCGCGACGCTGTACATGTCGGGCGAGTTGAGACCGTTCCCGCCGAACATGTGCGTCTTGATCCCGAGCTTGCCGGCCTGCTGGATGATCTTCGTCGCTTCGGGGAACAGCGCACCGATCGCGATCACGTCGGGGTGCTTCGAGGCGATGCGCGTCAGCGCGGGCTGGAAGTCCGTGTCCTTCTGATGGAACGTCTCGGTGTCGACGACGTCGACCCCCGCCGCCTTCAGGTCCTTGGCGAACAGATCGCCGTCCGTCTTCGTGAAGGCGTTGTCGTCGCCGTACATGATCGCGGCGGTCTTGTAGTGCCACTTGTTCTTCGTGCGCTGCACGGTCGTCGGGATGACCTGCGATTCGGCGAGCGAGTCGCGGTAGACCGTCGCGCCGAGGGCGGTGACGCCTTCCGCGGTCGTCGACGTGCCCATCACCGGGAAGTTCGCGCGCACCGCGAGCGGGAAGGCCTTGAAGGCTTCGCCCGAGAGCGTCGGGCCGAGGACGATCGCCGTCTGGCCGTCGGTCGTGAACTTCTGCATGAGGTTGACGACCTGCGCGCCGTCGGTGGCCGCGTCTTGGACGTCGAAGACGAGGTTCGCACCGCCCGCGTCGAGCCGCCCGGCCTTGACGTCGTCGTTGGCCAGCTCGTAGGCGTTCTTCTGCGGCGTGCCGTACACGCCGGCCGCGCCGGTGACGTCGGCGATCACGCCGACGTGCACCGTCTTGCCGGCGGCGGGGCCTTTCGACGCCGCGCCCGCGGGTGCGACGAGTGCGGCGGCCGCGATCAGCGCGAGGGCCGACACCGTGATTCGAGTCATTCCGTTCTCCTGGAGCGGTTGGTTCACGGGCGCGGTTCGCACGTTCGCACAGCGCTCCTTCGCCCCGTGAGGTGCGGACGAAGCGCCCGCATGAACGCGCCGAAGCGCTCTTCGGTCTCCTCGGTGCTCGGCATCTCGGTGTGCACCGCGATCGCCCAGCGCGAGCCGTCGCCCAGCTCGAGGATCCCGGCGTCGTGCGAGACGGCGCTCGTGTCGCCGGTCTTGTGCGCGAACCGGTCACCCTCCGCCAGCCCGCGTGAGAGCTTCACGTTCCACCACGACACCGCGAGGATCCGGCGCAGCGCCGCGGCCTCGGGGACGCGGTCTTCGGCGATCGCGCGGAAGAGCGCGGCCGCGTCGGCGGCGGAGCACGCATTCCGGCCCGTCGCCTCCGGATCGTCGATCAGCGGATCCGCGCCCGAGAGCTTGCGGCGGAAGGCGACGTTCGGGAACCCCAGCGCGGCGAGGTCCGCGGTCGCGCGGGATCGGCCCAGGAGGTCGTAGAGCTGGTTGGTCGCGACGTTGTCGGACCGCTGGAGCATGTACGTGACCAGCTCCTCGACGGTCGCTTCGTACCCCGGCACGAACGGCGAAGGCGCGTCGTTCGGCGTCAGGTTCGCCCGGTCGATCCGCACCCGCGTCTCCCACGTGAGCCGGCCGGCGACGAGCGCGGCGGCGGCCGCGACCGCCAGCGGCACCTTGATGATCGAGGCGGGATAGATGTAGCGGCCGTCGTCCGACGACCAGCGCTCGGGACCGTCCAGGCTCTCGATCCGGATCGCCGCGTTCCGCAAGCCGGCGGCCGCGGCGAGATCGGCCGCAAACGAATCGCTCACGAAGGTCTTGTGCGTGTAGGTGCTTGCATGAATCCCTCCGAAGAGGCCGAGTGTTCGTGCAAGTGCACACACGCATGGGTAGAGAGATGAGCCGTACCGACCATCACGTCGTTTTCCTTTTGCATGCCGAGGACCCGGCCGCCCGCCGAGAGGTCGAAGGCGCCGTCGCGCAGGCGCTCGCCGCCTCAGCGCAGGCGCCGCGGCTGCGGATCCGCCTCGACGGCACCGAGCTTCCGGCGGCGGCGATCGCCGCGCTGGTCGCCGGACTGCGAACGCTGCGCGAGCGCGGCGGCGCGATCGCGGTCGAGCCGGTGACGCCCGAGATCCGCGCGGCTCTCGTGCTGACGGGGCTCGACCGCGTGTTCGCCTTCCCGCTCGACCCGGAGACCGCCGCGCGCCCGCGGCGCCCGGGCGGCAAGCGCGGGATCGCGGCCGCGAAGGCCGCCGCGGCCGTGCTGGCGCTGGTCTTCGCGCTCGTGCGGCCGCCCGCGCCGTCGTCGGCGGCGGCCGGGCATCCGACCGACCCGGCGATCATCATGCAGCGCCTCGTCGACCGCAATCCCGAGCTGACGTCCTATGAAGGCCGGATGCACGTCGACCTCAAGCTCACGTCGTTTCCGTTCATCAGCCAGCACTTCGAGGCGTCGACGTACTTCAAGCGCCCGGCGAACTACGAGGTCGTGTTCGACCGCGTGCCGTCGTACGCGCACGGCTTCACCAAGCTGTTCACGGACGTCGGCGATCCGACGAACTGGGAGCGCCGCTTCAAGATCACTTACGAAGGCGAGCAGCAAGTGCGCGGTCACGACGACGTCGTTCTGCGGCTCGTGCAGCGCGTTCGCGGGATGATCGATCACGAGACCGTGCTCGTCGACCCGGCGGCGTGGACGATCGACTCGATCCGCTACGACTACTACAACGGCGGCCACATCACGATGACGCAGACGTTTCGGCAGATCGGGCCGTACTCGCTGCTGGCCGAGCAAGACGCGCAGATCGCGATCCCGCACGTCACCGCGGTCGCGCACGGGACGTACACCGACTACAAGACGAACGTCGCGCTCGACGACGCGCTCTTCAGCAAGAAGAACTGACGTGCTGGCGACGACGCACCGCAACCACCCGGGCGTCGAGGAGACGCGCGCGCGCATCCTCGCGGCCGCGCGCGAGCTCTTCGAGCGGCACGGGACGCGCGGGACGACGACGCGCGAAGTGGCGGATCGCGCGGGCGTCAACGAGGCGACCCTGTTCCGGCACTTCGGCTCGAAGCGCGCGCTGCTCGACGCGATGCGCGAGCAGTCGTGCGGCGTGCAGCAGTTTCGCGCCGTGCTCGCGGGTTTGCGCGGCGACGATCTCGCCGCCGATCTGCGCGCGATCGCGCAGCAAGCGATCGAGCACATGCGCGAGAAGCGCGCGATGATGTGCGTCTCGCTCGCCGAAGATGCGGCGGGGACCGACGACGCGCCGGAATGGCGCGGCCCCTCGCAGATCCTGTTGGACCTGTCCGCATATTTCGCGCAGCAGACCGGCGCCCGCCTGCTGCGCGGCGAGCCGGACTTCTTGGCCCGCCTTTTCTTGGGCATTCTCTTTTCGTACGTGGTGGGACGCAAGCTGTGGAGCAGTGCGGTCCCCGATCCGCACGTCATCGACGACGTAGTGGACTTCTTTCTGAACGGAGCCAGAGCGTAGTGGAAACGCGGACCGAAACAGCGCCGCAGCAACGAACCGCACCGGGCGGCGCCCGCGAGGCGGCACCGCCGCCGAGCGGCGAGGCGGACGCGCCGAAAAGCGCACGCCGGCGTCCGCCGCTGTGGCTGCTGATCGTCGGAGCCGTCGTCGTGATCGCGATCCTCATTTGGGGCGCGCGCTTCTTGTCGTACGCGCTGAGCCATCAGAGCACCGACGACGCGCGCGTCGACGCGGACACCGTCACGGTCACCAGCAAGATTCAGGAGCGCGTCGACCAGATTCTCGTCGACACGAACCAGCCCGTGAAGCGCGGGCAGGTCATCATCCGGCTCGACGACACCGACGAGCGCGCCGCCGTCCAGCAGGCGCAGGCGGCGCTCGCCGCGCAGCAAGCGCAGGCGCGCGCGGCGCAGGAGAACGTCTCGCTCACGCGCGCCGACGTCGCGGCGCAGTCGCAGCAGGGAACGGGCGGCGTCAGCGCCGCGCACGCCGCCGTGCAGAACGCGCAGGCGCAGGCGCAGGCGGCCGAGCAGCAGGCCGACGCGGCGCGCTCGGCGATCGCGCAGGCGCAGGCGCAGCTTCGCGCGGCGCAGTCGAACGTGCCGGCCGCACGCGCCGCGCTGCAGCGCGCGACCGCCGACTACAACCGCTACGCCGCGCTGGTGCGCACGGGCGACATCGCCCGCCAGCAGCTCGACGCGCAGCGCTCGGCGCTCGCGGAGGCGCAGTCGCAGTACACCGGCGCGCTCGATCAGGTGACGGCCGCGCAAACGGCTGTGGCGCAGGCGCAGGCCCGCTACACCTCGGCGCTCGCATCGGCGAACGCCGCGGCGGCCGGGATCGGCGCGCAGCAAGGGCAGCTTCAGACCGCTCAAGGCAAGCTCACCGAGAGCGACAACCCGTATCGTGTTTCGACGTCGCAAGCACAGGCGAGCGCGGCGTCGGCGCAGGCGGGCTCGCTGCGGGCGCAGCTGAAGACGGCCGAAGACCGGCTCGGCTACACGGTGATCCGCTCGCCGATCGACGGGATCGTCGGCGAGAAAGACGTCGAGATCGGGGCCTCGGTGTCGCCGGGGCAATCGCTCATGGCGATCGTGCCGATCACCGGCACGTACATCACCGCGAACTACAAAGAGACGCAGCTCGGCAACGTGCGCATCGGACAGCCCGTCGACATCTCGGTCGACGCCTACAAGGGCACCGCGTTCCACGGGCACGTGGCCGCGATCGCGCCGGCGTCGCAGAACACGTTCAGCCTCGTCCCGCCGCAGAACGCGACGGGCAACTTCGTGAAGGTGACGCAGCGCATCCCGGTGCGCATCCTCGTCGACGATCCGCCCGCGGACAAGCCGTTGCGCGTCGGGATGTCGGTCGAGACGTCGATCAAGGTCAAGTAGGACGGTGTTGTTCTCTCGCTCCCTCGCGCTCGCGCTGAGCGCGACGCTCGCCGCCGCGCCGTTCGTCACGGCGACGGCGTCGGCGCAGACTCCGGCCACGCAGCCCAGCCCCGCCCCCGCGGCACAGCCCACCGCGGGACCGATGACGCAGCCCACCGCGCCGCCCCCGCCCGGGACCGCGCAGCCGGGCAGCACGCAGCCGTCGAGCACGCAGCCCGGGAGCGCGCAGCCGTCGAGCGCGCAGCCGACGACGGCGCAGCCCGGGACGCCGGGGACGCCGGGACAGCTTCAGGGCCAGCCGCAGCCCGTGACCACGCCGGGCGCCGCGCCGCAGTCAACCACGGTCGGGTCGCCGCCGCAAACCGCTCCGACGACGACGCGGCCCGGCACGACGACGCCGGCGACGACGCAGCAGCAGCCCGGCACGACCGTCCCTGGAACGAGCGGGACCGCAACGACCGGTACGGGACCCGCCGGCGGCACGGCGGGCGGAAGCGCGCCGAACGGCGTCGCCGCGCCCGGTGCGCAGGCGCCCGGATCCAACATCCGCGGCGCGGGGCTTCCGCCGCCGCCGCTGCCGCCGGTGCTTCCGGCGGTGCCGAATCTCGGGATGCAGCTTTCGGCGCCGGTCTCCGCCGCGCCGAACCCCGATCTCGTCGGCGTCAACCAGCAGCCGTTCGTCGGGCTCACGCTGCAGGACGCGATCGTGATGGCGCTGCAGCGCAACACGCAGCTCGCCGTCTCGCAGTCGAACCGGCGCATCGCCAACTATCAGATCATCGCCGACAAGGGCGCGTACGACGTGAACTTTCAGCTCGTGCCGTCCTACGAGCACACGGTCCAGCCGGTGATCAGCCCGTTCAACACCACCGCATCGGGCGGCCCGGTCACGCAGGACACCGCCGGCGCGACCGCGTCGCTGCGCGGGCTCACGCAGCAAGGCGGGCAGTACACCGTCGGCGTGACGGCGACGCGCGTCACGAACGACAGCGCGTACAACAGCTACAATCCGTTCTACGAGACCGCGTTCCAGCTGGCGTTCACGCAGCCGCTCGGCCGCGGCCGCTCGATCGACCAGACGCGTCTGCAGATTCAGCTCGCGGGCGTCAACTCGACGCTCACGTCGGCGAACGCGCTGCAGCAGGCGTCGGGGACGATCGTGCAGCTCGAGGACGCGTACTACGATCTCGTCTCGGCGTGGCAGAACGTCGGGATCCAAGAGGAAGGGCTGCGTCAGGCGAGCGCGCAGGCGGCGTCGAACGCGCGGCTCGCCGCACACGGCGCGATCGCGCCGACCGACATCGTCGAAGCGAACACGCAGGTCGACGTCTTTCAAGACAACGTGTACGCCGCGATTCAGAACGTGCAGCGCGTGCAGCAAGAGATCAAGCAGCTGATCCTCTCGAACCCTGCCGATCCGGTGTGGATGGCGAACCTCGTCCCGACGACGCCGGTCGCGCAGATACCGCAGGAGCCGTCGTTGGACGCGCTCGTGAATCAGGCGATCCGGAACCGTCCCGAGATCGTGCAAGTCCGCGCCCAGCGGCAGCAGGCCGATTTCAATCTCGCGTTCGCGAAGGACCAGCTCAAGCCGCAGATCGATCTCGGACTCGGCTACACGTCGAACGGCTTCGCCGGCAACCCGCTCAGCTTCGCGTCGAACCCGCTGTTCTCGCTGCTCGGCGAAGTGCTGCCGCCCGGCGCGCTCTCGGCATTTCCGCCGCCGCCGTCGTACCAGACGGGGAAGCTCGGGCAGTCGTTCTTGAACGCGCTCGACAACCGCTTCCCCGACTACCGCGCGCAGCTGACGTTCTCGTTCCCGATCGGGCAGCACACGGCGAAAGCGGACTACGCGATCGCGCAGGAGCAGCAGCGCCAAGTACAGCTCGACGAGACCGCGGTCGTGCAGCGCATACGCAGTGAGGCGGTCAACGCGATCCAAGGTCTGCGCGAAGCGCAGTACCGCGTGCTGGCCGCGCGCTCGGCGCGCGAGGCCGCGGAGCGCGTGCTGCTCGGCGAGCAGCGCCGCTTCGCCGCCGGAACGTCGACGACGTTTCTCGTGCTGCAGCGGCAGCTCGACGTCGCGAACCAGCGCGGCCGGGAGCTGCAGGCGCAGACCGATCTCGACAAGGCGATCGTCGAGCTGAACCGCGTCAGCGGCGCGATCTTCGCGCAGAACGGGATCGACGTGCAAAGCGTCGGCCTGCAGACGCTGAACGCGGCCGGCACGTCGAGCATCCTTCCGCCGGTGCAGAATCAGCCGGCCGCGCTGCCCAGCTCCGCGCCCGTCGCGAACCCGCTCCCGCGCCCGCCGCGCTGAGCGGAGCTCGCGGCGCGCGGCTGCGCGTCGACAACGGCTCGAACGACGCTCGCGCGCCGAACGACGTCTCCCGCTCGAGGTAGGGAGGCCCCCCATGGCCGGCCTGCGCGGGCGTCGTGTACGCTCACGCAGCCGGGCAGCGGAGGAGACGTCATGCGCAAGCGGATCCTGGAGTCGTGCGATGTTCGAGGCGTCGGCCGCGTCGCGCCGGCCGCGCTGCTGCTTGCGGCCGCATTTGCGGCGTGCAGCGGTTCCGGAGGCACCGGCAGCACGACGCCGCGCGCGCCGGCGATGACCCCGAGCCCGAGCCCTGCTGCGACGGGGACGCCGGCTCCGTCGTCGAGCCCCACGCGCTCACCGAGCCCCACCGCGACGCCGACGGCCACGCCGGCGCCGAGCGCGAGCCCGACGCCGACGCCGACCGCGAGCCCGACCCGGACGCCCACGCCCGCCCCGACGGCGAGCCCGACCCCGACGCCCAGACCGGCTGCGACGCCCACGCCGACCGCGACTCCGACGCCGACTCCGGCGCCGTCCGGTTCCCCGGCGGGCGATCTGTTCAGCGCGGGCTGTCAGCTGGGCTCCAACTACCTGGACTTCGAGCTCGCGTCGACGTACGTGCCCGCGCCGGGCTACGGGCAGCTCACCGTCGGGACGAACCTCGGCCAGTTCTCGGGCTTGGGTATCACGCCGGGCGAGACCGGGCAGATCGAGAGCCTCAACGCGTCCGCGGGGAACGTCAGCCTTCCGATGCCGTTCATCACGTTCAACGGCGGCGGAGCGCAAGACACCCTCGTCGCGACGTACATCCCGCCCGGTCAGATCGGGCCGTTCACGATCGTCGACAACGGCAACGGCACGTCCACCGCGCAGTTCGAGGTCGACGGCGTGATCGACGACGACGGCGTGTCGACCGGAACGGGATTCCGGCTGTTCTTCTCGGCGACGTTCCCGTACTCGTCGGGGCAGCTGTTCGCGCATCTGCCGCTCGACAGCACGTGCATCGTGACGTCCGGAACCGTCGAGCCGACCTCGCGCCTACGCCGGAGCGCCGTGCGTTAGCCGCGTCGCGGCGAGCGCGTCGCGAAAACCGCCGCGAAACTTCAGAGCTTCGCGGCGGCTGCGGCGTCGACGAACCAGCGCAGCTCGCCGTCGCGCGGACGGATCGCTTGCGCGGGGTACACGTCGGGCTGCTTCGGGCCGTCGAGTACCGCGTGCAGCGCGTCCGCTTTCGCCGCGCCGCCGGCGGTGATCGCAATGTTTCGCGCGCCGTTGATCGCGCGCGGCGTCAGCGTCATGCGCCAACGGTCGAGCTGCGGGATGTCGTGCGCGATCGCGAGCGCCTTCTTGTCGATGGCTGCGAGCGTGCCGGGGAACAGTGACGCGGTGTGCCCTTCGGGGCCCATCCCGAGCAGCACGAGATCCAGATGCGGATCGTCGCCCAGCTCGCGGCGCAGGGTCGCGTCGTAGTCGGCGGCCGCTGCGCCGGGATCGTCTTCGCCGCGCATGCGGTGGACGCGCGTGGGCGGGATCCCGAGCGGGTCGAGCAGCGTCTCGCGGTTCATCTTGTAGTTCGACTCGTCGTCGCCGGGCGGCACGCAGCGCTCGTCGCCGAACCAGAACACCACGTTCTGCCAGCGCACGCGCTCGCGTCGCGGCGTCGCGACGAGCAGCGCGTTGATCGCGCGCGGCGTCGAGCCGCCCGCCAGGGCCACGTGCGCCACGTCGCGCCGCTCGAGCGTGCGCCCGAGGACGTCGACGATGTGGTCGGCGGCGGCTGCGGCGAGCGCGTTCGCGTCGGGAAGGACGCTGACGGTCGAGCGATCGGGCATGCAAGAAAGAAGCGCCTCGCAAGCGAGACGCTCCTTCCGGGCGAGGCGCCGTTCGCGCCGAGCGCCGTGGGCGGCGTTCAGTGCGGAGGACGCTGTCCGCGTTGAGCCGGCGCGGGGCGCGCCGGTGCGGCGCGCGGGGCCGGCGCGGCCCGCGGTGCGGCGTACGTCCGGGCCGGTGCGGCGCGCGGCGCCGAGTACGTGCGAGCCGGTGCGGCTCGCGGCGCGGTGTACGTCCGCGCCGGGGCGCTGTAGGCGCGCGGTGCGGAGTACGTGCGAGCGGGTGCGCTGTAGGTCCGGCGCGGCGCCGCGTAGGTCCGAGCCGGTGCGCTGTACGTGCGCCGCGGCGCGGTATACGTGTGCGCGGTCGTGCGCGGGGCACTGTAGGTCCGAGCCGTCGTGCGCGGAGCCGTGTACGCATGCGCCGCCGTCGCCGGGCGACGGGACGCCGCGTAGTTCCGTGTCGCGGTCGCATGACGGGTCGTCGCATACGTGCGAGCCGCGTTGTGCGCGGTCGTCACGTGCGCGGTGCGCGCGGTGTTGTGCGCCGTCGTCACGTGCGCGGTGCGAGCGGCGTTGTGCGCCGTCGTCACGTGCGCGGTGCGACCGGCGTGCGCCGTTGCAACGTGTGCCGTGCGTCCCGCGTTGTGCGCAGTGCGCGCGCCGTTGTGCGTCGCGACGTGCGCGGTGCGAGCCGCGTTGTGCGCCGTTGCGACGTGCGCGGTGCGGGCGGCGTTGTGCGCCGTCGTGCCGCGGGCGTTGCCGTACCGGCGCCACGCCGGGTTGGCGGCGACGCCGCGCGCGGCCGGGTGCGCCGCGCGGTTCGCCGTGCGCGGTGCGGCGGCCCGATGGTTCGCCGTCGTGCGCGGTGCGGCGCGATGGTTCGCGGTCGTGCGCGGCGCGTTGCGATTCGCGGTGCGTGCCCCGGCGCGGTTCGCAGGGCGTGCGGCCGTACGCGCGCCGGCGTTGCGCGGCGCGACGGTGGCGAAGTGCGCCGGCCGGCGCGCGAACGCGGCGCGCTGCGCCACCTCACGCGATTGGGCCGCGCGGACCTGCGCCGCGGTGCGCGGCGTCGTGAAGTGCACCGCCGTGCGTGTCACCCGCGCGTGACGGATGCTGTTCGCGAGCGTCGTGCGCTGCTGCGTGAACGCCACGCGGCGCGCGACCGCCGGACGCCCGGCGAACTGCGCGCGCGTGAACGTCGACGTCGGGCGCAGCCGTGCCGGAACCGGACGCGAGGAGTATCGCAGGTTCGCCGCTGTGGGAACCACCGGCACCGCGCCGCGGAAGCCGCGCGGGTCGCGCCACGACGACGAGTACCGCATCGGGTGCCCGAATTGGCCCGCGACGAACGCGCGTCCGGGCACCGCCATCGCGTAGCGATAGTTGCGGTACGCCGAGATGTTGCTGATGTACGTGATGCTCGCGTACGAAGGCGCGCCGTACCCGTAGCCGTAGTTCGTGTACCACGGGTAGTACGGCTCGAACGGCGCGAGCGGGACCCAGCCGACGTCCCAGCTCGGCGTGCCGAGACCGATGCCGACCGAGACATTGCCGATGTTGAAGCCGAGGAAGGCGACCATCGCGGGCTGCCATACCGGCGCGTACGCGGCCGGACGCGGCGGATACCACGCCCACCCGTACATGCTGCGATACCAGCGCCCGTAATGATACGGGGCCCAGCCCCACGGCTCGTCGCCGACCCACGTCCAGCCGTAGCCGTCTTCCCACACCCACTGGCCGTCGCTGTACGGCGACCACGACGCGGGCTCGTTCGGGACCCAGACTTCCCCGTACGTGGGATCGTCGTCCCAGCGCCCGTACGGCTGCAGGTCGTCCACGCCCTCGACGGACGGATCGACGTAGGCATACGACGGCTGCGCGGCCTGATAGTACTGGTCGCGTTGTCCGTCCCAGGTGTCGAACGAGTCGTCGGCGAGCGCAGGCTGTTCGCTGATCCGCGGATCCGACGCGCTGCCGCTCGCGACGATCGTCGTTCCCGGCCCGACGGAACGATTGCCTTGCGGCGTCTCGATCTGCGCGGACCCCGAGCGCACGACGACTTGCGTCGTGCCGTCGGGAAGGACGTTGACGCGATAGCTTCCGGGCTGCTGCGGGCGCACCGAGATCGACGGCGTGTCGATCTGATCGTTCAGATCGTTGCCCCGGAAGACGCGCAGGTCGACCGGGCCCTGGGCGACCTGGATCTCGCGGTTCGCGGGATCGAGATTCGCGAAACGCACCTGCGTGTCGGCGCCGAGCCGCACCGACGACCAGCCGTCGAGGTCGACCTCGGCGCGCGAGCCGTCGCCCGTCGTGACGTAGTCGGCGCCGAGGACGGGCGCGTTGACCGCGGCGGCGGTCGGCTGGTCGGAGTCGCCGCGCTGCACCGCGACGGACCCTTGAATGTAGCCGATCCGTGCGACCCCCGCGGTGTCGGCCGACGCCGCTCGGGCGAGCGCGAACGGAAGAAGGACGGCGGCCGCGGCGGCCAGCAGCGCCGGCGGTCTCCGAAAGGCGGATGAGAACACGCTGGTCTGATCCCCAATTGTCCGGTTTGCGTCCCGCGGCTGGATTAGGCTCTGATTGCAAACCGCTGCGAATCAGCCGAGGAGCGTCCCCACGGTTGCCAGCGTCGTCTCGTACAGCGTGTCGCGCCCCGGCTCCAGCACGGCCCGCTCGAGCAGGCTCGCGTTGTCGAGCGCACGCAGCGGATACAGGCGCGGCTCGAGCGCGTTCGCGCCTTCGGACGCGACGCGCACGACCTGCGGGTTGTCGGTGACCTCCGCACAATACGACGTCGTCTCGGTCTCGACGCACACGCGCTGCACGCGCCGGATCTCACCGCGCTCCTCGCGCGAGAACGTGACGCGGTTGCCGTCCATGTCCGAGAAGGTGTCCGGCCCCGCGGCCTTCCAGTTCAGCGAGCTGGCCAGCCATGCGGCGAGATAGAGCGCTTCGGCGGCGGATCCGCTCGCGATCGTGAGCCGCCGGATCGTGAACGCTTCGCGCGTCGACTGCCGGTCGTCGAAGAAGTTCGCGATCATGTCGAGCCAGGGCCGCAGCCGCAGCCAGGCGAGATCGCGCAGCACGATCTCGGGATGATCGCGGCGGAACCCGACGAGGCTGCGCAATCCGCGCTCGTCGGTGACGCTCCCCGCCGAATCGACGAGCAGCGTGTCGGCGTGCGGAAGCAGTGCGTCGAAGACGGGGCGGCTTCCGACCTTCATCCCGCTCCACCACAGCAGCGTCGGGACGCCGGAGCGCGACAGCGTCTCGACGTATTCCGCAACCTTCGGCGCGTCGTAACACGAGACGTCCAGCTCGACGCGTTCACCCTGCGAGGCGCTGAGCGTTCCGCCGCCTGCGCGCGCCCGGGTCGTGACGGTCGCGGCTTCGCCGCACTCGCCGGTGTTGTCGAGGATCAGGGTGAACGACGGATGCTTCTCGGCGAGCATCGTCGCGCGCTCGACGATCCAGTCACGGCGCTTCGGATCGTCGATCCAGACGATGAGGTTGAGCGTCGTGGTCGACGCCGGATTTCGCGCGAGCTCGGTGCGAATCGATTCGAGCGAGGCGTCGACTTTGGACTCGGCGCTCATATCCTTTGCCACTCGCGCCCGTCGCGCGCGAGGAGGCGGTCGGAGGCCGGCGGTCCTTGGCTTCCCGCGCTGTAGTTCGGGAAGCTCTCGTCGGCGTTGTTCTCCCAGTTCTCGAGGACCGGCATGACGATCTGCCAGGCCGTCTCGACGGCGTCCCAGCGCGTGAAGAGCGTCGCGTCGCCGCGCATCGCGTCGCCGATGAGCCGTTCGTACGCGGGCGCCGAGACGACGCCGAAGCCGGTGCCGTAGTTGAAATCCATCGAGACGGACCGGATGTGCATCCGCGGGCCGGGGACCTTCGCGTTGAAGCGCAGCGAGATCCCTTCCTCGGGCTGGATCTTCATGACGAGCACGTTGTTGTCGAGCATGTCGCCGGCTTCGCCGAACAGGCGGTGCGGGAGCGAGCGGAAGCGGATCGCGATCTCGGAGTTCTTGTGGGCGAGCCGCTTCCCGGAGCGCATGTAGAACGGGACGTCGGCCCAGCGCCAGTTGTCGATCCACAGCTTCACCGCGGCGTAGGTCTCGGTGTTCGAGTCGGGACGCACGTCCGGCTCTTCACGGTAGGCGGGCACCGGCTTACCGTTGATCGAGCCCGCGTCGTACTGCCCGCGCGCGCTGTCGAGGATCACGCGCCCCGGCTCGATCGGCCGGATCGCGCGCAGCACCTTGAACTTCTCGTCGCGGATCGAGTCGGCGTCGGACGAGACGGGCGGCTCCATCGCGACGAGGGCGACCAGGTTCATCACGTGATTCTGGATCATGTCGCGCAGCGCGCCGGCGTTGTCGTAGTAGCCGCCGCGGCCTTCGACCCCGACGGTCTCCGCCGCGGTGATCTGCACCGAGTCGACGTAGCGGCGGTTCCAGACCGGCTCGAAGATGACGTTCGCGAAGCGCAGCGCCATGATGTCCTGGACCGGCTCTTTCCCGAGGTAGTGGTCGATGCGGTAGACCTGCTTCTCGGGGAACACCTTTTCGACTTCGGCCTGCAGCGCGCGCGCGGAGTCGAGATCGGTTCCGAAGGGCTTCTCGATGATGATCCGCGACCAGCCGGCCTTGTTGTCGCGCGGTCCGAGTCCGGCTTTGTCGAGCTGCTCGATGATCGAGGAGAACACCGACGGCGGCGTGCTGAGATAGAAGAGGCGGTTGCCGCCCGTCCCGAGCTCCTTGTCGTTCTTCTCGAGGTGCTCGCGGAGCTTGTGGAAGCAGTTGACGTCGTCGAAGTCGCCGGAGATGTACGAGAGGTGCTGCGCGAAGTCGCTCCAGAGCGGCTCCTTCGCGGGACCGCTGCGCGAGAACTCGTCGACCGATTTGCGCATCGCACCGCGGAACTCGTCGTCGCTGAACTCCGAGCGTGAGAATCCGACGATCCCGAAGTTCGAAGGCAGGATGTCGTCGAGCCGCAGATTCCACATCGCGGGCATCAGCATGCGCTTCATCAGGTCGCCGCTGGCGCCGAAGAACACGATGTTGCACGGGTCGGGGATGCGATTCGTCGACAGCCCGCGACGCAGCGGGTTGACCGCGACGCCGTCGGACGTTTGGGTGCGGGTCGCGGTCACGAGCGCGCGCCGTCGGCCGCCGCGGCGGCCGGCTCTTCGGCTTTCACGGCGTGACCGCCGAACTGGTTGCGCAGCGCCGCGATCACCTTCGCGCTGAACGACTCGTCCTGCCGCGAGACGAAGCGCGAGAGCAGCGAGAGCGTGATGACGGGCGCCGGCACGTCCTCGTCGATCGCGGCCTGCACCGTCCAGCGGCCTTCGCCCGAGTCGGCGACCCAGCCGCGGATCTTCTCGAGGTCGGGGTCTTCTTTGAGCGCGAGCTCGAGCAGCTCCAGGAGCCACGAGCGCACCACCGAGCCGTAGCGCCAGATCGACGCCAGCTGGTGGAGGTCGTAGTCGTACTCGGACTTCTCGAGGATCTCGAAGCCCTCGCCGTACGCGGCGAGCATCCCGTACTCGATCCCGTTGTGGACCATCTTGGAGAAGTGTCCCGCGCCGCTGGGGCCGACGTGCGCGTAGCCGCCTTCGGGCGCGAGCGTTGTGAACGCCGGCTCGACCTTCGCCACCGCGTCGTCGTCGCCGCCGACCATCAGGCAGTAGCCGTTCTGCAGCCCCCACACCCCGCCCGACGTTCCGGCGTCGACGAACGCGACGCCCTTGTCCTTGCAGCGCAGGTAGCGCTGCTTCGAGTCGGTCCAGCGGGAGTTGCCGCCGTCGACGATCACGTCGCCCGGCTCGAGCAGATTCAGCAAGTCGGAGATCGTCGAGTCGGTCGGATCGCCGGCCGGCACCATGATCCACACCGCCCGCGGCGCGCGCAGCTTCGAGACGAGGTCCTGCAGCGAGCTCGCGCCGATGACGTTCTGCGCGCCCGCCGTGCGCTGCACGGCGCCCGCGTCGCGGTCGTAGACGACGACCTCGTGGCCGGCGCGCGAGAGCCGCGTCGTCATGTTCGCGCCCATGCGCCCGAGCCCGATCATCGCGAGTTGCATTCTAACGGCGCTCCGCCCCAGGCTGCGCGCCCCCCGCGCGTCGCGCGGGGCCCCCGGTCCGAGCTCGCAGCGACGTGCTGCGGTAGTGGACATGCATCTGCGCTCGCTCCATCACCATGCTGCTTTTACGCTCTCGCCGTGACGGCGGCTTCGAGCGCGCTCGCCAGCGCGGCGAGGCCCTTGCGGACGTCGCCCGGGAAGTGGATGCGAACGCCGCGCCGCTTGCGGCTGTCGAGCGACTCGAAGTCGCCGAGCGCCTGCGCCCGCTGCAGCGTCCGGAAGCCCACCATCCCCGGGATCGGGAGATCGAACGGCGCGTCGTAGGTGATCTGGAAGAACACGCCTTCGTTCGAGCCGCCTTTGTGGAGCTGGCCGGTGGAATGCAGGAATCGCGGCCCGAAGCCGACCGTCGTCGCCACCTTCAGCGCGTCGCGCACGGTGGTGCGCACGCGCTGCAGCGCGGCGCGGTCGTCCTCGTCCATCGGCACGTACGCGTTGAACGCGACGTAGTCGCCCTTGCCGATCTGCTGCGCGATCGCCGCGACGGCGCTCTGCAGGTCGGCCCCGAGCGCGGCGCTCTCCGAGCCGGCGAGCGGGTAGACGAACGCGTCGCCGGTGCGCACGCGCGGCTCCGGTTCCTTGAACGAGCCCTGCGTGCCGAAGTCGGCCAGGAGCCGCTTCGTGTTGTCCTTCGACTCCTGCACGTTCGGCTGATCGAACGCGTCGATCCCGAGCACCGCGCCGGCCGCGGCGGTCGCGATCTCCCACAGGAAGAACTGTTCGCCGATGTCGGCGACGTCGCTCATCGCGAGCCGTACGACGGGATGGCCCTCGCTCTCGAGCTCGCCGAGACGCGCCGCGGCGTCGTCCTCGCCCGGCAGACCGCAGCCGACGTAGACGAAGACGCGATCGTCTCCGTAGGCGCTCGGCGCGCCGAGCGCCTCGCCCTCCACGGGAACGATCCCGGTCCCGCTCTTCCCGGTCGACTCGGCGATGAGCTGCTCGGCCCACGTCCCGAACGCGTGCACCGTCGGATGGCACACGATGGTCAGCTTGTCGCGGCCTTTTTTCGCGAGCGCGCCGAGCGCGGCGCCGAAGCGCACGCCGGGCGCGTCCTGCACCGCCAGGTTCGCCGCGTTCGCGTGCATCGCGTTGATCGCGCGGTCGAGGATCGCGCCGGCGTCGTAGCCGGCGATGGCCGCGGGCACCATCCCGAAATACGAGAGCGCGGAGTAGCGGCCGCCGATGTCGGGATCGTTGGTGAAGACGCGCAGGAACTTCGTGTCGCGCGCTTCTTTTTCGAGCTTCGTCCCGGGATCGGTGATCGCGACGAAGTGGTCGGCGGCGTTCGCCGCGCCGACCGTCTGCTGGACGCGCTGGAAGAAGTAGCGGAAGAACGCGTCGGGCTCGGTCGTCGTCCCCGACTTCGAGGCGACGATGAAGAGCGAGCGCGCGATGTCGAGCGCGTCGTCGAGGGCCTTCACCTGCTGCGGATCCGTCGAGTCGAGCACGTGCAGCTGCGGGTAGCCGCCGCGCTTCCCGAACGTCTCGCGCAGCACGTCGGGTGCGAGCGAGCTGCCGCCCATCCCGAGGACGACGACGTGATCGAAGCGCTTCGCGCACGACTCCGCGAACTCGCGCAGATCGCCGGCCTGCGCGTGCGTCTGCTGCGCGATCGTCAGCCACCCCAGCGCGTGCTTGATGATCTCCGCGTGCGCGGAGTCCTTCGACCACGGCGACGGGTCGTGCCCGTACAGCTTGCGCAGGAAGTCCTCGCCGGCGAGCCGGTCGAGCGCGTCCTCCGCGTCTTTCGCGTACTCGCCCAGCGCGAGCGCGACGCGCGGCGCCGCGCCGCTGCGCAGCTTGTCGAGCTTCCCTTGGATCGCTTTGAGCATCGCGTCGAACGAGTCGGAGAACGACTTCACGCCTTCGGTGACCAGCTCTTCGGTGACGTCGTAGAGCGAGATGTGCGCCTGCGCGAGGTCGGTGATCACCTTGCGCGCGCCTTCGAGGTCCTCGAGCACCGTGTCGGGACGCACCCGCGCGTGATCGAGGATCGCGTCCAGCGTCGCGGGCGGCACCGTGTTGACCGTGTCGCGCCCGACGAGGCTGTCGACGTAGAGCAGGTCGGGATAGGCCGGATTCTTCGTCGACGTCGAGGCCCACAGCGGGCGCTGCACGTGCGCGCCCTTGGCCTTCAGCGCGGCGAAGCGGGCGTCGCCGAAGAGCTTCTGGAAGCGCTGGTAGGCGAGCTTCGTGTTCGCGATCGCCGCTTTTCCGAGCAGCCCCTGAAGCTGGGTCTCGCCCTTGTCGATCTTCGCCTGCAGCCGCTTGTCGACCGCGGTGTCGATGCGCGAGACGAAGAACGAGGCAACCGACGCGATGCGGTCGATCGGCTCGCCGCGCGCGGCGCGCTCTTCGAGCCCGGAGATGTAGGCGTTCGCGGCGTCCTCGTAGCGGTCGACCGAGAAGAGCAGCGTGACGTTGACGTTGATGCCGGCCGCGATCGCCGCGGCGATCGCGGGGATCCCCGCCTGCGTTCCCGGGATCTTGATCATCACGTTCGGGCGGTCGACGGCGGCCCACAGGCGTTTCGCGGCGTCGATCGTGCCCTGCGTGTCGTCGGCGAGGTTCGGCGGTACCTCGAGCGAGACGTAGCCGTCGAGGCCGTTCGTCTCTTCCCACACCGGCCGGAACGCATCGCACGCGCTGCGGATGTCGCGGATCGCGATCGCCTCGAACACGCTCACCGGATCGCGCTCGTCGACGAGCGTGCGCAGCTGCTCGTCGTAGTCGGTCCCCGCGCCGGTCGCTTTCTCGAAGATCGTCGGGTTCGACGTCATCCCGCGCAGGCCCTCATCGATCAGCTTCTGCAGATCGCCCGAGGCGAACATGGCGCGCCGGATGTTGTCGAGCCAGATCGACTGGCCCGCGGCGGCTAATTCTTTGAGCTGGTCGCCCATGTCGTGTCTCTTCTCTTTCCTTCTGTGTACGAGCGCGGGAATACGGTCAGACGTTCGCGAGCAGGCTCGCCGCGGTGTCGGCGACGTGCTGCGCGGTGAATCCGTAGTCGTTCTGGATCGCGGCGGCCGGAGCCGACGTCCCGAAGTGGTCGAGGCCGAACGCGATTCCGCGTTCGCCGACGTATCTGCTCCAGCCGATCGTCGCTGCCGCTTCGATCGACATTCGCGCGCGGACGTCGGGCGGCAGCACGCTCGCGCGGTACGCCTCGTCCTGCATGTCGAAGAGCTTCCACGACGGCATCGACACGACGCGCGCGCGCGTCCCGCGCTGCTCGAGCAGCTTCGCCGCCTCGACCGCGAGCGAAACTTCCGATCCGGTCGCGATGAGGATCAGGTCGATCGCGCCGTCGGGATCGCGGAGCACGTACGCGCCCCGCGCGACGTCGGCGTTCCGCGCGCCGAGAAACGGCAGCTTCTGCCGCGAGAGGACGAGCGCGGTCGGTCCGACGCCGGGCTGGATCGCGTACTTCCACGCTTCGAGCGTCTCGAGCGCGTCGGCGGGCCGGATGTCGATGACGTTCGGCGTCGCGCGCAGCATCGAGAGCTGCTCGATCGGCTGGTGCGTCGGTCCGTCTTCGCCCAGAAACACCGAGTCGTGCGTGAAGACGAAGATCTCGCGGATCCGGTTGAGCGCGGCGAGCCGCACCGCCGGCTTGCAGTAATCGAGGAAGTTGAAGAACGTGGAGCCGAAGGGCAGCAATCCGCCGTGGATCGCGATCCCGTTGCAGGCGGCGATCATCGCGTGCTCGCGCACGCCGAACTGGATGTTGCGCCCGGCGTAGCTGCCCGGCTGGAAGTCGCCGAAGCCTTTCAGGTACGTCTTTGTCGACGGGTCGAGATCGGCCGAGCCGCCGACGAGTTCCGGAAGCGCGCCGGCGATCGCGTTCATCACCGTCCCGCCCGCTTCGCGCGTCGCGACGCCGCCGTTCTCGGCGGTGAACGTCGGCCACGGCAGATCCGCGGGCAGCTTACCGTCGCGGGCGCGCTCGAACTGCGCGGCGAGCTGCGGCTCGGCGGCCTTCCACTGATCGAAGCGCGCGTTCCACTCGCCCTGCAGCGCCGCGCCTTTGGTGCGCGCTTCGAGGAAGAACGCGCGCGGCTCGTCGGGGACGGTGAACGGCGGATGGTCCCAGTGCAGCGCCTTGCGCGTCGCCTCCATGTTCTTGCCGAGCGGCTCGCCGTGCGTCTTGTACGTGCCGGCTTCCGGCGAACCGTAGCCGATCGTCGAGCGGACCGCGATCAGCGTGGGCTGCGTCGTCTCGGCTTTCGCGAGCGTGATCGCGCGGTCGAGCGCCTCGACGTCGTTCGCCTCTTCCGGCCCCACCTCGAGCGTCTGCCAGCCGTAGGCCTCGAAGCGTTCGCGAATGTCTTCGGTGAACGTGACCGAGGTCGGTCCGGCGAGCGAGACCTTGTTGTCGTCGTAGAGCACGATCAGCTTGCCGAGCCGCAAGTGTCCCGCCAGCGAGGCGGCCTCGCTCGCGACGCCTTCCATCATGTCGCCGTCGCCGGCGATGACGTAGGTCCGGTGGTCGACGATCGTCTGCTCGCGGTTGTAGATCGCCGCCAGGTGCGCTTCGGCGATCGCCATCCCGACCGCGTTGGCGAAGCCTTGCCCGAGCGGGCCGGTCGTCACCTCGACCCCCGGCGTGTGATGGTACTCCGGGTGCCCCGGCGTCTTGCTGCCGAGCTGCCGGAACGCCTTGAGGTCGTCGAGGCTGAGGTCGTAGCCGGTGAGGTGCAGGAGGGCGTAGAGCAGTGCCGAGCCGTGCCCTGCGCTCAAGATGAAGCGGTCGCGGTCGAACCAGGCCGGGTCGGACGGGTCGAAGCGCAGGTGCCGGGTCCACAGCGTGTACGCGGCGGCCGCGGCGCCGAGCGGGAGCCCCGGGTGCCCGGAATTCGCCTGCTGCACGGCGTCGACCGCGAGAAAACGGATGGTGTTGATGCGAAGCTCGTCGGCAGCGGTGTTCACGTCGTCTCCTGATCCAAGCGGCCGCGGCGGCAACCGGGCCCGGCGTCCTTCATTACCCTATGAACGGGAGGCCGGTTTGCGGCGCGGAAGGCAGGTGCGATGGAGAGCCTGGAAGCGCAATTCGGGGAGCTGGAGGAGCGGCTCGCCGACGACCCTGCGGCGATCAAGAAGAAGCCCGGGAAGGTGGTCGAGGACGTTCTCGACGCGCTCGACGACGGGATGCTGCGCGTCTGCGAGCCCGCCGGCGACGACTGGGTCGTCCACGCCTGGGTGAAGCGCGCGATCCTGCTCGCCTTCGCCCGCTACGAGAACGTGCACGTCCGCGAGATCCACTTCCCGTCGGCGTCGGCCCACAACGCGGCCTTCCTCCCCTCGTACTACGACAAGCTCCCTACCAAACGAAACTGGAAAAAGCTCGGGGCGCGCTGTGTCCCGCCGGGCGTCGCGCGCTACGGCTCGTACCTGGGCAAGGGCGCGATCCTCATGCCGGGCTACGTGAACGTCGGGGCGTACGTCGACGACGGGACGATGGTCGACACGTGGGCGACGGTGGGGTCGTGCGCCCAGATCGGCAAGGGCGTCCATCTCTCGGGGGGCGTCGGGATCGGCGGCGTGCTCGAGCCGCCGCAGGCGATGCCGGTGATCGTCGAGGACGGCGCGTTCGTCGGCTCGCGCTGCATCGTCGTCGAAGGCGTCCGCGTGGGCCGCGAAGCGGTGCTGGGCGCGGGCGTCGTGCTGACCGCGTCGACGCCCATCGTCGACGTGCGCGGCGCGGAACCGGCGATCGCGCGCGGGGCGGTGCCGCCGCGCGCGGTCGTCATCCCGGGCACGTTGCCGAAGCGCTTTCCGGCCGGCGAGTTCGGGACGCCGTGCGCGCTGATCATCGGCGAGCGCTCGGAGTCGACCGACACGAAGACGTCGCTGAACGCGGCGCTGCGCGAGTTCGAGGTCGCGGTCTAGTGGGCGGAACGGCCTTCCGCGAACCGCTCGCGCTCGCCGCGGCGGGCGTGAACCCGCGCGTCGCCTCGCTCGAGCCGAGCCTCATCCGCGCGATCGCGGCGCGCAAGAAGCCCGGGACGATCGACCTCGGGCTCGGAGAGCCGACGCTGCTGCCGCAGCGCCGGTTCATCGACGCGGCCGCCGCGTGGGCCGCAGCGTCCGGCGTCCGGTACACCGTGAACGCCGGCGACCTCGCGCTGCGCGAGCGGATCGCCGCACGCTACGCGTATCCGGGGATGGACGCGCCGCGCAACGTGTGCGTGACGACCGGCTCGCAAGAGGCCGTGTACGTGGCGATCAAGTCGCTGCTCGACCCCGCCTCGGACGAGCTGCTCGTCGTCGACCCCGCGTTTCCGGCGTACGCGAAGATGGCGCAGCTCGAAGGCATCGCGTGCCGGCACGTCGGGATGCGCGCCGCCGACGCATTCCGGTACGACGTCGACGCGATCGTCGAGGCGGTCGGCCCCGCGACGCGCATGATCGTCGTCGGCTCGCCGGCGAATCCGACCGGTCGCGTGCTCCACGACGGCGACGCGCGCCGGCTCGCCGGCACGCTGCTCGCCCGCGGCGGCGCGCCCGTGTGGGTGTTGCACGACGAGATCTACCGCGAGCTGACCTACGTCGACGATGCCGGGTACGTCGCGCGCTACTACCCGTACACCGTCGTCGCGAACTCGCTCTCGAAGTCGAACGCGCTGACCGGGATGCGGATCGGCTGGCTGATCGCCCCGGACCCCGCGATCGACGCCTGCGTGCGCACGCACAGCTACGTGACGTCGACCGCGAGCGCGTTCGGGCAGCGCGTGGCGTACGAGATCTTCGGCGAGCCCGGGGCGCTCGAAGAACAGTCGGGGTGGTATCGCGCGCAGCGCGAGCGCGTGATCGCGGCGCTCGACGCGAGCGGTTTGCGCTACGTGCCGATCGACGGCGCCTTCTACGTCTGCGTGCGCCTGCCGAACGGCGGCGACTCCTACGAAGCGGCGATCGAGCTGGTGGAGCGTCGCGGCGTCGCCGCGATCCCCGGCCGCATCTTCGGTGACGGTCTGGAAGGCTGGCTGCGCTTGAGCTGGGTCGCGCCGATCGGGGACGTCGAGGAAGGTCTGCGCCGCATCGCCGCCCTGCGATAGGCAACCGGGCGCACCGGGCTTCGCGGGGTAGAGGAGCGGCACTCGCACTTTCTCTGCTGCACCGGAGACGTTCCATGTCGCTGTCCGGCCGTACGCTGGCCGCTCTGCTGCTTTCCGTTTGCTTCGCCACGGCGTGCACGTCGAATCAGAGCAGCACGAATCAAACTTCCGTCGGCGCGTCGGCGGAGCCGCAAGCCGTCGCCACCGGCGGAGAGGCATACGCGTCCGGCGCACCGGCCGCCGAAGGCAGCGGCGGCGCCGCACCCGACGACGTCGCGCTCGAAAACGCCGCGAGCGACGACGACGACTGGATCCTCCCCGGCAAGACCTACGGAAACGTTCGATACACCGGGCTCGATCAGATCACGCCGCAGAACGTCAACACGCTGGCGAAGGCGTGGGTCACCGACCTCGCCGACGACGGCGAGCAGGAAGCCTCGCCGATCGTGTATCACGGCACGGTCTACGTCGCGACGCCGCACGACAGCGTTCTCGCGCTCGACGGGACGACGGGCGAGCTGAAATGGCAGTACCCGTACAACCCGAAGTACGTTCTCGCGTTCGCCGTGAACCGCGGCGTCGGGATCGAACACGGCCGCATCTACGAGGGCACGCAGGACTGCCGCGTCATCGCGCTCGACGCGAACGACGGGCACCAGATCTTCAACGTCAACGGCTGCCCGAACACGCCGGAGGCGTCGACGCAGAACTCGTGGTTCTCGATGGCATCGTACCTCTACAACGGCGACGTGATCCTCGGCACCGCGGGCGGCGATTTCGGAAACGTCGGGCACGTCACCGCGTTCAGCGCGCAGGACGGCCACCAAGTCTGGGACTGGCAGACGATCCCCGGGCCGGGCCAGCCGGGGCACGACACGTGGCCCGGCAATTCGTGGGTGCACGGCGGCGGCGCCGTGTGGGGCGGACTGGCAGTCGATCCCGCCACGCAGGCGGTGTACGTCGCGCCCGGGAATCCCGGTCCCGACCTCACCGACGTTCCGCGCAAGGGACAGAACCTCTACACGAACTCGGTCGTCGCGCTCGACGTCTCGAGCGGCTCGCCGAAGATCAAGTGGTACTACCAGATCCTTCGCAACGATACGCACGACGCCGACCCCGCGATGCCGGCGGTGCTGTTCGACGCGACGGTCGACGGGCAGCCGCGCCACCTGCTCGCGATCGGAGACAAGGCGGCGGACTTCGTCGTGCTCGACCGCACGAACGGAAAGCAGATCTACCGCATGGCGATCGACGACCAGAGCGGCGTGCTGACGACGGTGCCGACGAAGCAAGGCACGCGCGCGTGTCCGAATCACGGCGGCGGCATCGAGTGGAACGGCGGAACGTACGACGCCGCCGACAACCTCTTTCTGATCCCGAGCACCGAGGAGTGCGCGGTCTGGAAGCTGCAGACCGACCATCCGAAGTACGTCCCCGGCCAGCCGTACGAAGGCGGCGCGCTGCCGAAGCGCGACGACCCCACCGGCAAGCTGACCGCGATCGACATGGGCACCGGAAAGATCGCGTGGGTCGACCGGCTCCCGTATCCCGGGCAAGGCGGCGTCCTGGTGACGAAGACCGGCCTCGCGTTCACGACCGACCTCGGCGGACATTTCTACGCGTTCGACGCGAAGACCGGAAAGCAGCTGTTCGTCACCGACCTCGGCTCGTCGATCGTGGCTTCGCCGAGCGCGTACCGCGCGAACGGCGACGAGTACATCGCGCTCCTGATCGGCGAAGGCGGCAACCAGCAGACGAAAAACATCCCGAAGACGCACGGCAGCATGGTCGTCGCGTTCAAGCTCGGACCCGTGGCCTCGCCGCGCGTCAACAGCGCCGCCGCGCAGAACGTCGCCGGCGCGAACGTGAAGAACGCGAACCAGCCGCCGTCGGTCGGCTCGGCCCCGTACACGCCGCAGCAGGCGAGTCAGGGCGCGCAGCTCTACGCGCAGAACTGCTCGTCGTGCCACGGCGCGCAGCTGCAGGGCGTCTCGGCCCCAGCGCTGACCGGCCCGCAGATGGCGCGCAACAAGCTCAACCTTTCGCAGCTCCGTACCATCGTGACGACGCAGATGCCGCTCACCGCGCCGGGCTCGCTGAAACCCGAGCAGTACGCGGCGATCATCGCCTACCTGCTCTCGTACGACTGCGTCTCGCACAGCCAGGTCGGCAGCGAGCCGTTCCCGACGCAGGACCGGCCGGAATTCACGAAGGTCGTCTTCGGTGGCCGCTCGTGCCCCGCGAGCGGAAACGGCGGTCACGAATGACCGCCCACGCCGATGCGTCCACGGCATCCGGGCGAGACGCCGTCCCGACGGTGACGGAGGCTCGGTCTTCGGTTACGGCCTGACCCCGCGATAGGCTCGCGCGGTCCGCGCGATCGCGCGGTACGGCGCGAGCCCGATCAGCTCGCTGCGCGCGACGTCGACGCCGTCGCGCGCGGCGGCCCGGCGGACCAGCTCGGTGATGCGGTAGAGCGGCACCGCTTCGACGTCGGTGACGTTGCACGACACCTGCGTGCGATCGGGCGCAAGCCGCAGTCCGAGGCACTTCAGCGTCTTCAGCCCGCCGCTCGACGCGCGCAGCATCCGCGCGATGCGCTTCGCGAGCGCGAGATCGCCGCTCGCCAGCTCGACGTTGTACGCGATGAGAAACGGCCGCGCGCCGATCGCGATCGCACCGGCGCGCGCGTGCGCCGCGTCGCCGTAGTCGAACGACCACGCCCGATCGCGCGACGCGCGTTCCGCGAGCCCTTCGAACTCGCCGCGCCGGACGTCGGCGAGGTGCACGCGATGCGGCGCGCTCGCCGCCGCGCCGTAGAGATACGACGGTATCCCGAGCTCGCGCCAGATGCGTGCTGCCGCGCGGTGCGCCAGCGTCACCGCATCGTCGAGGGTCGCATCGCCCAGCGGCACGAACGGCAGCACGTCGAGCGCGCCGATCCGCGGATGCGCGCCGCGGTGCACGCGCAGATCGATCCGCTCGTGCGCGACGCGCGCGAGCGCCACCGCCGCCGCGACGACCTGCGAGGCGCGCCCGACCGCCGTGATCACGCTGCGATGATGCACGGGATCGCTGGTGCGATGGACGACCCGCGCCCCGGCGCCCTCCATCGCCGCGACGCACGCGTCGATCACCGCCGGATCGCGCCCTTCGCTGACGTTCGGAACGATCTCGAACTCGCCGTGCATCGTATCGGTCGCGAACGAACGCGGCGCGCTAGTCGAACGCGAGACGGACGGCGGCGGCGACGTCGCGGGCGGCTTCCGGCGCGACGATGCGCGTGAACCCGAGCTTCGTCGCTTCGGCGGCTCGGCGCAGCGGCTGCGCGACGGCGCGGATCTCGCCGGAGAGGCCCAGCTCGCCGAAGGCGACCGTTCCGGCGGCCAGCGGCACGTCGCGGAACGCGGACGCGATGGCGAGGGCGATGCCGAGGTCGGCGCCCGTCTCGGAGACGCGCAGGCCGCCGGCGACCGAGCAGTAGACGTCGTGCGCGCCGAGGTGCATGCCGGCGCGGCGTTCCAGGATCGCGATGATCATCGCGAGGCGGGCGTTGTCGACGTTGGCGGCGAGGCGGCGCGGCGTTCCGTACGCGGCTTCGCCGACGAGGGCTTGCACTTCCACGAGCACGGGGCGCTGGCCGACGAGCGTCGGGACGACGCACGAGCCGCTCGGCCGCGGCCCGCGGCCGTGCAGGAACAGCGCCGACGGATCGGCGACCTCGTGCAGCCCGCCGTCGTCCATGGAGAAGACGCAGATCTCGTCGATCCCGCCGAAGCGGTTCTTATAGGCGCGCACGATGCGGTACTCGCCCGACGGATCGCCTTCGAAGTAGAGCACGGTGTCGACGAGGTGCTCGAGCAGCCGCGGTCCCGCGATCGCGCCGTCCTTCGTGACGTGCCCCACGACGAACGTCGCGCAGCCGGTGCGCTTCGCGAACTCCATCAGCACCTGCGTGCAGTCGCGAATCTGAGAGACGCTCCCGGCGAACGACTCGACGTCGGGCAGCCACATGGTCTGGATCGAGTCGACGACCAGCACGTCGGGGACGTTGCGCTCGAGCGCGTCGAGGATCGCACGCAGGTTCGTCTCGGGGAACACGAGCAGCGACTCCGCGGCGCCGACGCGCTGCGCGCGCAGCTTCGTCTGCGCCGCCGACTCTTCGCCGCACACGTACACCGCGTGCGCGTCGCGGCGCGCCAGCGCGGTCGCGAGCTGCAACAGCAGCGTGGATTTTCCGGCGCCCGGCGGTCCGCCGAGAAGCACCAAGCTCCCCGGCACGATGCCGCCGCCGAGGAGCGCGTCGAACTCCGCCATCCCGGTGCGGCGCCGCGCGATGCGCGTGTCCTCGATCGCGGCAAGGGGCACCGGCGCAGCAGGCCGCAGCGGCGCGACCGTGCGCGCCGCCGGCGCTTTCGCCGGCTTCACGACCGGGGCGTCTTCGAAGGTGTTCCAGGCCTCGCAGGCGGGACAGCGCCCCAGCCAGCGCGCCGATTCGAATCCGCAGCCCGTGCAGGAGTAGACCGACTTGGCCTTCGCCACGGTTCACATCGTTGCGCGGGGCCGTGCCAGGTGCCTGGCAGTCAGCTCCAGCGCGGTTCTTCCTCGCCGAGCCCGGGCCGCAGGGTGATGTATTGGACGATGCGCGGGCGGGCCGCGCGATTGGGGCTGCTTCCGTGCGGCAGCGCGTGGTGCCAGATCACGAGATCGCCCGCGTTCGCCGAGACGGGCGCGCGGCCGAGCGCGTCGAGGTCCTGCTTCTGCGGATCGGCACCCGGCGGGAGCGCCGCGAGCCACGCGTCGATGCGCCGGTGAAATCCCGGAACGCACGTGAACGCGCCCTGGTCGGGCGCGACGTCGACGAGATACAGGATCCCCTGGAGCCCGAACGGCACCGGCGGCACGAGCCCGGTGTCCCAATGAAGGTTCGGCCCCGGAAAGCGCCAGCCGGCGTGCTGGGGCGGGTTGAAGCCGCCTTGATCGGTCGTCGCCCACAGATCGCTGCGGCCCCAGAGCTGCGCGAAGGCGCCGCGGATCCTCGGCGAGCGCCGGTTCAGCTCGAAGGCGGGATGGCGCAGCAGCGGGACCCAGATGCTGTGCCCCTGCGGGCCGCGGTACCACGTCGCCGGGTCGTCACGGTCGGCGCCGATGAACTCCCAGATCGCGTCTTCGGCGGCCGCGGCTTGCGCGCGCATGACCGCCTCGCGCACGATCACGTAGCCGTGCTCCGCGAAGAACGCAAGGTCGGCGGCGCTCAGCACCGCGTCGGGGGGCTCGTCGTTGCCGGACGTGCCGAGCAGCGCCGCATCGAGCCGCGCAAGGAGGTCGTCGTCGAGCGCGCCGCCGTTGCGTTCCAGCACCCAGCGCTCGAGCTGCTCGAACGTCGGCGCGGTCCGATACACGAACGACAGGGTCTCGTGGAACCCCAGGCCGAGGCCTAGCATCACCGTTCGCTCTCGCGGCCACTCCTCGCTGCGCCGACCGGCGTCGCCGTGCGTCGTGCCGGCGCGGTCGGCGAGACAGCGCGCCCACAGGCTGCGCAACACCGCTCGCCACGGACGTTCGGCGGCGCGATCGGCCGTGTCCATGCCGTTCCGTACGACGGGCCTCCGGGCGGGACCCGGCGAACGTGCGGGTCCGGCATGGCGAACGACCACGTCGCGATCGACGGACCCGTCGCGAGCGGGAAGACACTCACGGCGAAGACGCTCGCGAGCGAGATCGGCCATCTCTATCTCGACACCGGCGCGATGTACCGCGCCGTCGCCTACCTGGCGCTGAAGAACGCGGTGGACCTCGACAACGAGTCCGGGCTGCTCGCGATGCTGGCGCACCATACGATCGCGATCGAGCCGGACCCGGCCCGGGTCGCCGGCTACCGCGTGCTCATCGACGCGCATGACGTCGGCGACCGGCTCTTCGACCCGGACGTCGCGGCGGCCGTCTCGTCGGTCGCGGCGCTGCCCGGTATCCGAGCCGAGCTCGTCGACCGGCAGCGGGCGATCGCCGACAAAGGGCCGGTCGTGATGGCCGGGCGTGACATCGGCACGGTGGTGCTGCCCGCCGCCCGGCACAAGTTCTATCTCACCGCGTCGGTCGACGAGCGGGCGCGCCGCCGTCGGGCGGAGTTTCGCGCGCGCGGCCTCGACGTGCCCTACGACGAGGTCCGGGCGCAGATCGTCGAGCGCGACCGGCTCGACACGAACCGCGCCGCCTCCCCGCTGCGCGCCGCGCCGGACGCGGTGACGATCGACTCGACCGACCTCGAGCCGGCCGCGGTCGTCGCCCGCATGCGCGAGGCGATGGCCGCCGCGCGCGCGTGACGCTCTACGGCATGGCCTACGTGGTCGTCAGCGGCCTGGCGCGGGTCGTCTGGCGCCTGCGGGTGGTGGGCCGGGAGAACGTCCCGCGCACCGGGCCGCTGATCGTCGCCTCGAACCACGTCTCGAACTTCGATCCGCCGCTCGTCGGCGTCGCGCTGACGCGGCCCATCTCGTACATGGCGAAGAAGGAGCTGTTCGCCGTCCCGCTCCTCGGGCCGCTGATCGCCCGGCTGAACGCCTACCCGGTCGACCGGCAGGCCGGCGGCACCGCCGCGCTCCGCGCGTCGCTCCGCATGCTGAAGGAAGGGCGGTGCATCGGGGTCTTCCCGGAGGGCGGCCGCAACGTCCACGGAGACAAGGAGGCGAAAGCCGGGGCCGCGTTTCTCGCCGCGGCCTCCGGAGCGCCCGTCGTCCCGGCGGCGATCGTCGGCTCGCGCGAGCTTCGCCCGTTCAAGCGCGTGACGGTCGCGTTCGGCGCGCCGATGCATCTCGCGCGGAACCGGCAGTCGGAGGGGGACGATCTGGAGAAGGGAGCGGCGGAGATCATGCAGCGCATCCGCACGCTCGAGGAGAGCAACCGGTGATCATCAAGCGGGCGAAGACCCAGGGATTTTGCTTCGGCGTCGCCATCACGGTCAAGAAAGCCGAGGAGGCGGTCGAGCGCCTCGGCGGCGACGTGACGACGCTCGGCCACGTCGTGCACAACCCGCAGATGGTCGCGCAGCTCGAAGAGAAGGGGCTCAAGAACGCGACGAGCGTCGACGAGGTGACGACCGGGACGATGTTCGTGCGGGCGCACGGGCTGCCCGTCGAGACGTTCGACAAGGCGAAAGAGCGCGGGCTCACCGTCATCGACGCCACGTGTCCGATGGTCACGAAGATCCACGTCCAGGCCGAGAAGCTCCGCAACGACGGCTACAAGATCGTCGTCGTCGGCGATGCGAACCACCCGGAGGTGAAGGGCACGCTCTCGCACGTCCCGGGCGCGTGGTGCATCCAGACGGTCGAGGACGTCGAGAAGCTGCCGCGCGCGAGCCGGGTCGGCGTCGTCGTGCAGTCGACGTGGAACGGACCGGGCTTCGCCGACATCGTGCGCAAGCTCAGCGAGAAGTACTACGAAGTGCGGGCCGTCAACACGATCTGCACCGACACGAAGAACCGCCAGAGCGAAGTCGAGGTGCTCGCGCGCGAGGTCGAGGTGATGGTGGTCGTCGGCGGCAAGACCTCGGCGAACACGAAACACCTGGCCGAGCTGGCGGCGATGAACGGCGCGCGCGCGTACCATATCGAAGGTCCGGACGAGCTGGACTCGTCGTGGTTCGAGGGCGTGCGGATCGCCGGCCTGATGTCCGGCGCGTCGACGCCGGGATGGCTCGTCGATCGGGTCGCGGACCGAATGGATGCTCTCGCCGGCAGCCTGCGGTAGTCTCGAAGCCGCCCTCGAGCGGGCGGTCACGCGCTTCGACGACGGCTCGCCGACGAGCGCGCAGATTCGCTATCATTTCGGGTTCGGCGAGCCGTCGCGTCGCGGCAAGCGCCTGCGCTCGCGGCTCGTCCTCGAGGTCTGCGCGGAGGAGGGCGGCGTCGACGAGGACGCGCTCGACGCGGCGTGCGCGATCGAGATCGTCCACGAGTTCTCGCTGATCCACGACGACATCGAGGACGGCGACCGGCTGCGGCGCGGCCGCGAGACGCTCTGGTCGCGTTTCGGGCTCGCGCACGGCATCAACGCAGGCGACGCGCTGTGCGCGGTCGCCTACCTGAGCCTGCTCGACGGAAGCGCGCCGCGCCCGGCGGAGCGCACCGTGGCGATGACGCGCGTGCTGCAGGAAGCGCACCTCGCGATGTGCGCCGGGCAGGGACGGGACATCGCGTTCGAAACCGAAGCGCGAGTGACGATGGACGACTATCGCGCGATGATCGGCGGAAAGACCGCCGCGCTCTTCGCCGCTGCCTGCGAGCTGGGCGCGCTCTCGGCCGGGACGACCGAGCGGCGCGCGGCGGCGTACGGCACGCTGGGCCGCGCCTACGGGATCGCGTTCCAGATCGAGGACGACCTCCTCGGCACGTGGGGCGACTCCGCGACGACCGGCAAGCCGAGCGGCGCCGACCTCGCGAAGCGGAAGTGGGTGTTCCCCGTCGTCTGGGCGCTGGCCGGCCCGCCGTCCGCCGCGCGCGATCGCGTCGCGTCGGCCTACGCCGGCGGAACCGAGCTCGACGCCCGGACCGTCGCGGCGACGATCGACGCGCTCGACCGGCTCGGCGCGCGCGAAGCGGCGCTGCGCGCGGTCCGGACCGCCCTCGCCGACGCCGACGCGATCGCGGATCGCGAGGCGATCGATCGCAGCGGGCGCGTGCGAGCGTTCTTCGGCGGCGCGGTCCGGCGCATCGCATGAACGCCTCGGCACAAGCGCGCGTGGCGACGTCGGTCGACGAGCGCAACGCGCTCGCGCCGCTCGCCGCGATCCTCGGCGCCGGGCTCGTCCTGCGGCTGCTCTTCATCGGCAGCGAAGGATTCCACAACGACATCGGCGCGTTCGAGTCGTGGGCCGGGACGCTGCGCGACAACCCGCCCTGGCTGTTCTACAAGAACGCCGGCTTCGCGGACTACCCGCCGGGCTATTTCCTCGTGCTGTGGATCGTCGGCCACGTCTACGCGCTGCTGCCGGGCGCCGCGGCGGACCAGTCGCACGGCTACGCGCTGCTGCGCACGCTGGTGAAGCTTCCGGCGATCGCGATGGACCTCGTCGATGCGGGGCTCGTGTTCGCGATCGCCCGGCGTTACGCGAGCCGCGGCATCGCGCTGCTCGCGGCCGCGCTGCTCGCGCTGAATCCGGCCGCGATCTACGTCTCGGCGTACTGGGGGCAAGTCGACTCGGTCTCGTGGGGGCTGGTCCTCGTCGCCGTTTGGTGCGTGCTGCGTTCGGGCGACGAGCCGTCGAAGACGGTCCCGCGGCTCGTGTGGGCGTGGCTCGCCTTCGCGCTCTCGCTGCTGATGAAGCCGCAGGCCGCGACGGTCGGCGTGATGCTGCTCGCCTACCCGTTCGCGGCGAGCGACGCGGCGACGCGCGCGCGCCGCCTCGCCGGCACCGGCGCCGGAATCGTCGCCGGCTTCGCGCTCGCGGTGCTCACCGGTCTGCTGTTCCACCCGCAGGCCGACGTCCTCGGCTGGCTCCTCGCGCGCTACACGTACGGCAGCGGCGTGTACGCGTACAACACCGTGAACGCGTTCACGCTGTACGCGGTGCGCGGGCCGTTCTGGCAGCCCGACACCGCGCCGCTGACGTTCTTCGGCGTCGCCGCCGGACCGCTGTGGGCGTGGGGGATCGGGCTCGTGGTCGCGGCGACGGCGTTGATCGTCGGGCGCTACCTCCAGCGGCGCGACGAGCGCGCGTTCCTCGAGGGAGCGATGCTGTGCGCGCTCGCGTTCTTCGTGCTCGCCACGCGCATGCACGAGCGATACGTGTTCGGCGCGTTCCTGCTGGTGATGCCGCTGGTGGCGTTCGGGCGCACCTGGTTATGGTCGGCGCTCGCGCTCAGCGTGACGATGTACCTCAACTGCGCGTATTCGTTCGCCTATCAGGCCGTGATGGAGGCGAAGCTGCCCAACGGGCCGGATCCGATGAATCTCTGGCCCGGGATCTCGCATCCCGCCGCGCTGCTCAACGTCGCGCTGCTGTTCTTCCTGACGTTCCGCTATCTGGGCAATGCGGATGAAGCCGCCGCTGTTCCGGCGCGCTCCGGCGCGGGTCCGTTCCTGCTCGAGACCACGGGTATCGGCGGGCTGCTCGCGCGCGGCCGCGCGTGGTTCGACCCGCGCGAAGGGATCGCCGCGATGACGCGGGTCGACTGGCTGATCGCCGGCGGGATGACGCTCGCGTCGTTCGTCGTCATGGTCGCCTGGGTGTGGTATCCGCCGGACAAGATCTTCGACGAGATCTACTACGCGCGCGCGGGCGAGGAATATCTCAAGCACATCGACGTGAGCGGCTGGGGGCCGTTCGAGTTCACGCACCCGCCGCTCACCAAGCTCGTCATCACGCTCTCGATGATGCTCTTCGGAGGGCTGCACGGGCTGGGCGACACCGCGCTCGGGTGGCGCTTCCTCAACGTCGTCGTCGGCGCGCTCACCGTCGGCGTGCTCTACTGCTTCGCGAAGCGGCTGTGCGGCTCGACGCTCTTCGCGTCGCTCGCTGCGCTCATGCTCGCGTGCGACGGCTTCCACTACGTGCAGTCGCGCATCGCGACGCCCGAGATCACCGTCGCGTTCTTCTCGCTGCTCACGCTCTACGCGTTCTACCGGCTGTGGCTCTCGGCGCAGATCGCACGCCGCACGCCGCTCGTTCAGCCGGGCGCCGTCGCGCTCGCCGTCACCGCAACCGCGGCGCTGGTCCTCGGGCTCTTCGTCGCGCTCTGGGTCGTGCCGCACTGGTCCGGGCCGATCACCGTGCGCGGCGTCGACTACGTCGGCTCGGCGCAGCAGATCGCGTTCGTCTGGACGGTGCTGCTCGTCTGGCTGATCGGGCGCGTGTTCGCCGTCCCGCGCGTCACGCCGGAACGTAGCGAGACCTCGTATGCCGACGGGACGCGGGTGATCCTGGGCGAGTCGAGCGGTCCGCGGCTCGCGACGCCCGAAGGCGCGGGACTCGCGCTCGGCGCCGCGCGCAAGGACCGTCCCGCAATGGAATCGAGATACGGGGAGCTGCGCCGCACCGTGGATGCGGAGGGGACGCTCACCTACGAGACGCCCGACGCGACCGCGACGTACCGCGCCGACGGCACGGCGAGCGTCGACGGGACGACCGCGCGGGCGGGGGACGCGCGCATCTGGTGGGTCGCGACCGCGCTCTTCGCGGCGCTCGTCGCCGACTCGAAGTGGAACGGGCTGTTCGACTTCGTCGTCGTCTTCTTCGTCGCCGCCGTCGTCATGGCGCAGCGCTGGCTGCGCCGGCCGGCGTTGTTCGGCAACCCGTTCGGGATGCCGTTCGACCTGGTCTTCGCCGCGGTCATCGTCGTCGGCGGCTTCGTCTACATGCTCTCCTACATCCCGTACTTCACGCTCGGCCACGGCTACGTCGACGTGATCGCGATGCAGCACGACATGTTTCGCTACCACGACACGCTCGTCGCGACGCACCCGTACTCGTCGGTGTGGTGGCAGTGGCCGCTCGACCTGCGTCCCATCCTGTACTACGCGCAGTACACGCACGTGGCTCCGAAGGGGATGCCGGACTGCTGCGTCGCGTCGATCCGCGCGCTCCCGAACCCGTTCGTGTGGTGGGCGGGGCTCGCGAGCGTCCCGATCGTCGCGTGGCTGGCGTGGCGCGAGCGCAACAAAGGCTACGCGCTCCTCGTCGTCGCCTATCTGTTCCAGTGGCTCCCGTGGGCGCGCTCGCCGCGGCTCGCGTTCGAGTACCACTTCTTCCCGAACCTCGCGCTGATCTGTCTCGCCAACGCGATCGTGCTCCAGCGGGTGTGGGCGTGGGGCGGTTCGCATCCCGAGCGCGCGTGGGCGCGCTGGTGCGTGGGCGGGTACACGGCGATCGTCGTGGGCGCGTTCGTCTACTTTTTCCCCGTACTCTCCGGGACGCCGATACCGTGGGACGCGTACACCGCGCGCATGTGGCTCCCGAGCTGGATCTGAGAAACGATGTCCGGACATTCGAAGTGGCACAACATCAAGCTGCGCAAGGGAAAAGTCGACGCGCAGCGCGGCGCGCTGTTCACGAAGCTTTCCAAAGAGATCATCCTCGCGGCGAAGAACGGCTCGCCCGACCCCGAGGCCAACTATCGCTTGAAGATGGCCGTCGACAAAGCGCGCGCCAACAACATGCCGATGGACAACATCAAGCGCGCGATCGTGCGCGCGACCGGCGGCGCGGGCGAGAAGGAGATCGAGGAGATCCGCTACGAGGGCTACGGCCCGGCGGGCGTGGCGGTGATCGTCGACGCCGCGACCGACAACCGCAACCGCACCGCCTCGGAGCTGCGCTTCCTGTTCAGCCGCAACGGCGGGAATCTCGGTGAGACCGGCGCGGTCGGCTGGATGTTCGCGTCGCACGGGATCGTCGAAGCGGACAAGTCGGGGCTCTCCGAGGACGAGCTCACCGAACGCGCGCTCATCGACGGCGTGATCGACGTGCGCTACGGCGGCGAGGACGATGCAGCCGAGATCGTGACCGAGCCCCAGGCGCTGATGGCGGTGAAGGACGCGCTCGAGAAGGCCGGCGTGCGCGTGCGCTCGGCGCAGCTCGCCATGGAGCCGACGCAGACGACGCGGCCGGGGAACGGCGACGCCGAAGCGGTGCTGAGCTTCCTCGACGCGCTCGAAGAGCACGAGGACGTCCAGCGCGTGTACAGCAACGCGGACTTCGACGAAGCGCAGCTCGAGGCGCTCGCCTGATGCTCCACTCGGGCGGCGCGGACGCCGTCCCGGTCGCGCGCCGCCGCCGCGGACGCGTGCTGGATCTGCTCGACCGCGACTGGGTCTTCGCGCTCTCGCTCGCCTTCGCGGTCGGCGTCACGGTCTGGTTCGGTCGGGCGATCAAGGACTTTTTCGCGCCGAGCGCCGTCGCCGTGTACGTGCCGTCCGTGGTCGGGCAGACGCAGCAGGACGCCACCGCGCAGTGCGCCCGCCTGCACCTGCGCTGCACCGTCGTCGCTTCGCAATCCAGCGACCGTTTTCCGAAAGGCGTCGTTTCGAGCCAGCAGCCCTCGGCGGGGACGCAGGTCCGCGAAGGCCGCCAAGTCTCGCTGATCGTGAGCACCGGCGTGACGATCTTTCCGATGCCGGACCTGCGCTACGAGTCGCTGCGGAACGCGGGGCTGGACCTCAACCGGCTGAAGCTGCAGCTCGACAAGACGACGTACGTGACGAACGACGAGATCCCGCGCGATCACATCGCGACGCAGGATCCGGCCCCGCTCACGAGCGTCCGTCCGGGCTCGAAGGTCGCGCTGACGCTCAGCCGCGGGCCGCGCGGCGACGTGAAGGTGCCGAACTTCACCGGGATGACGATCGACGAGGCGCGCGACGAGGCCGCACGCGACAACATCATCCTGGGCCAAGTCGTGTGGACGCCGTTCGGGACGTCCGGTCCGCCGCGCGGCACGATCGTGCGCCAGAAGCCCGGGCCGGGATCGTCGATCGATCCGTTCGAGTCGGTCTCGCTGCAGATCAGCGCCGGACCCGGGGAGTACGGCTACCTCGTGCGCCAAGTGCACGTCTCGGCGACGGTTCCCGCGAACGACCAGACCGCGGACGTGCGGATGCAGGTTCGCGACGACACCGGGACGTGGAACGTGTACGACGGCTACGCGCAGGGCGGGCAGAAGCTCGACTTCAACTTGACGGTGGTGGGCAGCGCGACGCTCGAGACCTACGTCAACAACGAGCTGCTGAACCAGACGCAGGTGGGCGAAGAGCCGGCGCGCTGGATCCCCACGCCCTCGCCGCGGAACGCGAAGAACGGCGCCGCCGCGCCCGGCGATGCGAACGGGCCCGCGACGCCGCGCTGACGACGACGTGACGCCCAAGATCGCCCCTTCGCTGCTCTCGGCCGACTTCGCCGCGATCGCCGAGCAGATTCGCGCCGTCGAGGCGGGCGGCGCGGACGAGCTCCATCTCGACTCGATGGACGGACGCTTCGTCCCCAACTTCACGTGGGGGATGAAGATCGTCAAGGACTTGCGCCGGCTCACCGCGCTTCCGTTCGACTGCCATCTGATGATCGTCGAGCCCGAGCGCTACGTCGACGCGTTCCGCGAGGCTGGCGCGGACGTCATCACCTTCCACTACGAGGCGACGCCGCACCAGCACCGGCTCCTGCGCCATGTGCGCGAGATCGGCGCGAAGGCCGGGATCGCGATCAATCCGGGGACGCCGGTCTCGATGCTGGTCGATCTGGTCGAGGAGATCGATCGCGTGCTCGTCATGAGCGTGAATCCCGGCTTCGGCGGGCAGTCGTTCATCGAGCATGCGCTGGCGAAGATCGCCGAGGTGCGCGCGCTGCTCGACGCGCGCAATCCGGGCTGCGAAATCGAGGTCGACGGCGGGATCGGGCTCGAGAACGTCGAGCGTGCGGTGATCGCCGGGGCCGACGTCCTCGTCGCCGGCAACTCGGTGTTCGCGGGCGCCGACCCGGCCGAAGCGGTGCGCGCGATGCGCCGGCGCGTCGAAGGCGCGCGCGGCGCGCGCAGGTGAACGAAGACGCGCTGATCGGCCGGATCGCGCACGCGCTGCGCGCCGTCGCGCCGGGGAAGGTGCTGCTCGGGATCGGCGACGACGCCGCGGTGTGGCAGCCGTCGCGCAGCAACCGCAGCGTCGTGACGACCGACGCGCTCGTCGAGGACGTGCACTTCGCGCGCGCGCTGATGAGCGCCGAGGACGTCGGGCACCGCGCGCTCGCGGCGAACCTCTCCGACCTCGCCGCGATGGGCGCGCGTCCGGTGCTCGCCACGGTCGCGCTCGGCTTTCCGCCGGAAACGGACCCCGAGTGGGTCGTCGCGATGTACGACGGCATCGCGGCGCTCGCGCGCCGCGCGCGCTGCGCGATCGCCGGCGGCGACCTCACGCGGGCGCCCGCGATCACCGTCGCGATCACCGCGATCGGCGAGGTGCGCGCCTCGAACCTGAAGACGCGCGCCGGCGCGCGCCCCGGGGACGTCGTCGCCGTGACCGGACCGCTCGGCGCGAGCGCCGCCGGGCTCGCCGCGGCGCGCGCCGGCGCGCACGTCGCCGCCGCGCCGGACGTCTCGCCGGCCGTGGCGGCGTTCCGGCGGCCGGAGCCGCGGCTGCGCGAAGGGCGCTGGCTCGCCGCGTCCCGCAGCGTGCGCGCGATGATGGACCTCTCGGACGGCCTCTCGACCGATCTCGCGCGGCTCTGCGCCGCTTCCGCAGCCGGCGCGGTGCTGGACGGGATCCCGGTGCACGACGCGGCCGTCGCGGTCGCGGCCCGCACGGGCGGCGACCCGCAGGCCTGGGCGCTCGGCGGCGGCGAGGACTTCGAGCTGCTCGTCGCGGTCCGCCGGCACGCGTTCGGCCACCTCGCCGCGCGCTTCCGGGCGCATACCGGACGCGCGCTCCTGCCGGTCGGACGGATCGTGGGCGAGCCGGGCGTACGGCGTGCCGACGGGTCGCCGGTCGGCCCGTCGGGCTGGGATCACCTGCGCTCGAGCGCTACGGAATGAGGTACATCGGGTTGGGCAGCTTCGTCGTTCGTTCGGCGTGCCCGCCGCGCAGGTCGCTCCACTGATCGCCGACCGATTCGAGGACCGTGTAACCGAGATGCTGGATCTCGGCCCGCGCGTGCGACTTGAACGGGATCACCGACCGCGCGTGGTCGGAGACCGGCCGTAAGAAGAGCCCGGCGTACGGCGGGTAGCCGGCGCGCCGGAGGTTGCCTTCCGTGTCGCTCAGCTCGGGCGCGCGCCGCCCGGTCACGAAGAACACCGCGACGTGCTCGGCCTCGACGTGGCGCACGAACGCGAGCGTCGGCGCGATCGCCGGGAAGCGCTCGGCGCGCACGTCGGCGTCGTACGAGCGTGCGTCGTAGCCGAAGTCATGCGCCTTCTCGTAGCCGTAGTCGGAGAGCGCGGTGTCGTCGATGTCGAGGACGACGGCCGGCTTGCGAACGCCGGCGCGCACCCGGGCGTCGACGTACGCACGGGCCGTCGTGAGGCGCGCGCGCACGTCGCGATCCCATGCGCCCGACGTGTAGTACGCGGCGACTTGGGCCTTCGCCAGCGCAAGGTTGGACGGCTCAGCGGCGCTCGCCATCGCGGGAAGGAGCACTGCGAATGCCGGCGCGAGGAGCCGGAACGCGATCGAGCGGATCATCGGCGCCTCCTTCGGCGCGCACCGCCGCACGCCGGGCAGAGCGAGCCGCCGCCGGTCAGGCAACGCAGAAAGGGCGCGAACCTCGTTCGCGCCCCGAATTCGGAGTCTCGTTCACGGCCGGCGCGGCGCGCCGGCAGGGATCAGGCGGTGCCGACCCGCTTGACGCGCTTGGCGCGCAGGCAGCTGGTGCACACGCGCGCGGTGCGATGCGTGCCGCGGTCGTCGACCCGAACGGACTGGAGGTTGGGGAGCCACCGGCGCTTCGTCTTGTTCATCGCGTGGCTGACGTTGTTGCCCGACATGGGCCCCTTGCCGCACACGTCGCATCGCTTGGCCATAACGGAGGGACTGTATCACATTCCGGCTCCGCCCTCAAGCGCGGGAAAGGTCGCAGGGCCACGGCCGCCCTCCCAGGAACGCGAGTTGCGCTCCATGGCAGTCACCGAGCTCGACGGGCGCGCGTTCGAGAAGTTCGTCGCGGCCGGCACGTACTTCTTACGGAAGTATCGGGGCGTCCTCAACGACTTGAACGTGTTTCCGGTCCCGGACGGGGACACGGGATCGAACATGTTCCTCACCGCCAAGGCCGCCATGCGCGAAGCCCGGACCGTCCGCGGGGAGACGCTCGCCGTCGTCGCCGCCGCCGCCGCGAACGGCTCGCTGCTCGGGGCGCGCGGCAACAGCGGGGTGATCCTCTCGCAGATGCTGCGCGGCTTCGCCCACAGCGTCCGGCACCGCGACCGCATCGACACCTTCCAGCTCTCGCTGGCGATGAAGGAGGCGGTCGGCGCGGCCCGCGCCGCGCTCACGAAGCCGGTCGAGGGGACGATCCTCTCGGTCGCCAACGCCGCCGCCGAGGAGGCGTACCGGATCTCGGTCCGGGAGCCCGACTTCTACCGGCTCGCGAATGCCGCTTTGCGCGCCGCGAACGACGCGCTCGACCGGACCCCCGAGCAATTGCCCGCGCTGAAGGAGGCGGGCGTGGTCGACTCGGGCGGGGCCGGGTTCTGCTACTTCCTGGAAGGCGCGCTGCGGTTTCTGCCCGAGGAAACCGTCCGAGGGACGGCCTTCCCGCGCCGTCCGGTCCGCACGGGGGTCTTCACGCGGCGGCAGGTCGTGGGCGAGAACCGCTGGTGCACCGAGTTCGTGCTGGAGGACGCGACGGTCGAGGCGCACCCGCTGCGCGACGAGCTGAGCCGCCACGGCGACTCGCTGCTCGTGATCGGAGCGAAGCCGACGATCAAGGTGCACCTGCACACGGCCGAGCCCGACGCCGTCAAGGCGATCGCCGCGCGGCACGGGTCGGTGACCCGCTGGAAGCGCGAGGACATGGCCCGGCAGCACCATCTGCTGGTCGTCGACCCGCCGGCGAAGGCGGTCGGGATCGCCGCGGTCGTTCCCGGCGCCGGGTTCGACCGGATCGTCCGCGAGCTGGGCGCCGACGTCGCGATCGCGGGCGACGCCAACCCGTCGGTCGAGGAGCTGCTGATCGGCGTCAACGCCTCGCTCGCCGACACGGTCTATCTCCTCCCGAACGACCCGAACGTCGCGCTCGCGGCGCGCGAGGTCCAGCCGCTCACCGAGAAGCGCGTCGTCGTCGTCCCGACCGCCGATCCGGTCGCCGGTCTCGCCGCGCTGCTGCGGCTCGGCGGGCTCGACGAGCCGCTGCCCCTCGACGAGCTGCTTCCGGCGGTGAGCTCGGTGCGCAGCGCGTCGGCGTTCTTCGCCGGAAAGGACGCGCGCGTCGACGGCGTCGCGGTGAAGAAGGGCGCGCCCAGCGCGGCGATCGGGAAGCGGCTCCTGAGCGCGGATTCCCTCGAGGACGTCGTCGCCGACGCGGCGCGCGAGCTGGGCGCGGCCGGCGCGGCGCTGCTCACGCTGTATTACGGCGGCGCGCAGCGCGAGCGCGACGCGCAGAACCTCGCCGCCGCGCTGCGCGAGCGCTTTCCGGGCGTCGAGGTCGAGTACTACTTCGGCGGTCAGCCGAGCATCGAATACTGGATCGCCGTTGAGTAGCGCCTCGGCGGACCGCGTCCCGGTGATCGCGGTCGACGCGATGGGCGGGGACGACGCGCCCGGTGAGATCGTCGCCGGCGCGCTGCTCGCGCACCGCGACGGGCTCGGGAAGATCGTCCTCGTCGGCGACACGCCGCGGCTGACGCCGCTGCTCGGCGGAGAGCCGCTCGAGATCGTGCACGCGGAGCGCGAGATCGCGATGGACGCCCACGCGTCGCAAGCCGTGCGCGCGTCGTCGGGCACGTCGCTCGGCGTCGCGGTCGATCTCGTGCGCGAGGGGCGCGCCGACGCCGTCGTCTCGGCGGGGAACAGCGGCGCGTTCCTCGCCGTGGCGCTGATTCGCTTGCGCACGATCGCCGGTATCGCGCGCCCCGCGATCGGCGCGGTGCTTCCCGGGAAGAGCGGGCCGGTCGTGCTGTGCGACGCGGGCGCGAACGTCGACTGCAAGCCGGAGTGGCTCATGCAGTTCGGATTGATGGGCGCCGCATACGCGCGCGCCGGGCTCGGCGTCGCCGATCCGAAGGTCGCCGTCATCTCGGTCGGCGAGGAACGCTCGAAGGGCAACGCGCAGTCGATGGAGGCCGCGGCGCTGCTCGAGCGCGCGCCGGTGAACTTCATCGGCAACATCGAGGGAAAAGACATCTTCCTGAACCACGCCGACGTCGTGGTCGCCGACGGATTCGTCGGGAACGTCATCCTGAAGACCGCCGAAGGCAGCGGCGCGTACTTCCGCGACATCATGCGCGACTCGTACGAGCGCGGCGGCCCGATCGGAAAGATCGGCGGCCTGCTGAGCCGAGGCGTCTTCGACCGCGTCCGCGTGCGCCTCGACTACTCGACGTACGGAGGCGCGCCGCTCCTCGGCGTGCGCGGCAACTGCGTCGTCGCGCACGGGCGTTCCGACCGCGTCGCGATGCGGAACGCGATCCGCCAGGCCGCGCAGGTCGCGCGCGCGGATCTCGTCGGCTCGATCGGCGCGGCGCTCGCCGCATGAACGTCGCCGTCGTCACCGACTCGACCTCGGACATCACCCCGGAGACGGCCCGCGCCGAGGGCATCGACGTCGTGCCGCTCTTCGTGAACTTCGGCGACGCGCGCTATCGCGACAAGGTCGAAATTGCGAACGATGAGTTCTACCGCAAGCTCGCGTCGCTCGCGGTCCTTCCGACGACCGCGCAGCCCACGCCGGCCATGTTCGAAGACGCGTTCCGTCCGCACGTCGAGGCCGGGCGCCCGATCGTCTGCGTGACGATCATGGCGAGCCTCTCGGGAACGATCAACGCCGCGACCGCCGCACGCCGGGCGTTCCCGAACGCGGAGATCCACGTCGTCGACTCCGGAACGGTCGCGGGCGGGCTCGCGCTGCTCGCGCAGCACGCCGCCGAGGTCGCGCGCGACGGCGACGCCGCGAGCGTTCTTGCGACGATCGAACGCGACAAGGCGCGGCTGCGCGGCTTCGCGACCGTCCCGGATCTCACTCACGCCGTGCGCACGGGGCGCATCTCGCGCGCGCAAGCCTTCATCGGCTCGCTCGTGAAGATTCTTCCGGTGCTGCGCATCGACTCCGGCGCGATCGCCGAGCACGCGCGCGTGCGCACCTACCAGCGGGCGCTCGACACGATCGTCGACGCCGCCGCGGCCGAGGCGAACCGCGCCGACGGCGCGCGGATCGCCGTCATCCACTCCGGCGCGGCCGCCGAAGCCGAGCGCGTCGCCTCGAGCCTGCGCGCGAAGCTGACCACGACGCCGGCGCGCTTCGAGCTGCTCGAAGCGGGCCCGGTGATCGGCACGCACGCCGGCCAGGGCGCGGTCGGCGCCTTCGTCATCCCCGGTTAGCGCGAAACCGTCGGGGCTCCGCGAACGATTCCGGCAGCGGGCATGTCCGCCGCCGGCATCTACGTTCACCTCCCGTTCTGTCCGTACGTGTGTCCCTATTGCGACTTCGCGAAGGAGGCCTGGGACGACGCGCGCGCGGCGCGGTACCTCGACGCGCTGCGCGCCGAGCTGGACGGGGCGCCGGCGGTGCAGGCTCGGACGCTGTTCTTCGGCGGCGGGACGCCGACGGCGTATCCGCCGGACGTGATCGGCGCGCTCGTCGCGCGCGTGCGCGAGCGGTTCGCGCTTCCCGCCGGCGCGGAGATCACCGCGGAGGCGAACCCCGATCGGTCGCTGGCCGGACGGCTGCCGGCTCTGGCGGCGGCCGGGGTGAACCGGGTTTCGATCGGGGTGCAGTCGTTCGAGCCGCGCGAGCTGCGCGTGCTCGGCCGGCGTCATGCCGCCGCCGACGTCGAACGGGCCGTCGCCGCCGCGCGCGCCGCCGGCTTCGCGAACGTCTCGATCGATCTGATCTACGGCGTCCCCGGACAGACGCCGGACACGTGGGCGCGCTCGCTGGACGCGGCGCTCGCCTTGGGCGTGGAGCACGTCTCGTGCTACGGGCTGACGATCGAGGAGGGAACGCCGTACGCGACCTGGTTCGCGCGCGAGCCCGCGGCCTTTGCCGCGGACGCGCTCGAGGCAGCGTTGTACGCGCTCGCCATCGAGAAGCTGGGTGCGGCCGGGTTCCGGCAGTACGAGATCTCGAACTGGGCGCGGCCCGGATGGGAATGCCAGCACAATCGGCTCTACTGGGCGAATGAACCGTATCTCGGCCTCGGCGTTGGAGCGGCCTCGTACCTCGACGGCGTCCGTTCCGTGCACGTGCGCGAGCTGGACGCCTACTGCGAAGCGGCGCTCGCGGGGCGGCCGATCCCCGGCGAGAGCGAGCGGCTCGAGGGCGAGGCGCGGGCCGGCGAGGCGATCATGCTCGCGCTGCGCACCGCCGAAGGGGTCGACACCGGGCGCTTCCGCGAACGATACGGGATCGATGTGGCGGAACGGTACGGCGGCGTGGTGCGCAAGATGGTCGAGGCGGGGATGCTCGCCGACGACGGCGCGAGCCTGCGCCTCACCGAGCGAGGCCGCTTCCTAGCGAACGATGTCTGCGGCGCGTTTCTCTCCGTCTGACCCCGGCGGTCTTGCGACCGTGCTGCTGCGGCTCGTCTTCGCCGCGATCTTCGGGACGACGGGCTTCCTGCTCGGGCGGGAAGCCTATCTGCACCTGATCTCGCTGCACGTCGCGAGCCAGTTCTGGCAGCTGGCGCTCCTGATCGTCGCGCCGGTCGTCGGAGCGGTGATCGGCGTGCTGCTCGTCCCCGCCGCGCAGGCGCTCTTCGAGACGCAGCTCGCGCAGGTCGAGCGTGCGATCGACCGCCTCGCGCCGGGCGAGCTGGTCGGCGGCGCGATCGGGCTCGTCACCGGGCTCGTGATCGCGTTCCTCGTGAAGAGCGTGCTGTTCGAGTTCGTCGCGTTCGCGGGGCCGACGGGCGGATACATCGCGATCGCGCTCTACCTCGTGCTCAGCGTGTTCGCCGCGTTACTCGGCGCACGCGTCGGCGCCAAGCAGCGCGTCGCGATCTCGCGCATCGCCGCGTCCGGAGCCACGATCGCGGGCGGCGAGCCGAAGCTGCTCGACACGTCCGTGATCATCGACGGAAGGGTCCTCGACATCGTGCGCAGCGGCTTCCTCGAGGGACCGGTGCTTCTGCCGCGCTTCGTGCTGCGCGAGCTGCAGCTCATCGCCGACAGCAGCGATCCGCTCAAGCGCAGCCGCGGACGGCGTGGGCTCGAGGTGCTCACCGCGCTGCAGGCCGCGACGCCGATCGAGATCGTCGAGCGCGATCCCGACGACGTCGTCCCGGTCGATGCGAAGCTCGTCCGGCTTGCGCAGGAGCGGGGCGCGAAGCTCGTCACCAACGACTACAACCTGAACCGCGTCGCGCACGTCGAAGGCGTCCCGGTGCTCAACATCAACGAGCTCGCCAACGCGGTGAAGCCGGTCCTGCTGCCGGGCGAGGAGCTGCGCGTCGCGGTGATCCGCGAGGGGCGTGAGTCGCACCAAGGCGTCGGGTACCTCGACGACGGAACGATGATCGTGATCGAAAACGGACGCCGCCTCATCGGCGAAACGGTCGAGGTGGCCGTGACGAGCGCCCTTCAGACGAACGCGGGGCGCATGATCTTCGCCCGCCCGAAGCAGCGCGCGTGATCTGGGGCGCGGTCATCGTCGCGGCCGGGCGCGGAACTCGCTTCGGGCGCCCGAAGCAGCTCGTCGAGCTGGCCGGAAAACCGATGCTCGCGTGGTCGATCGAGGCGTTCGCGACGATGCCGGAGATCGCGGACATCGCCGTCGTGACCGAGCCGGAGCTCGTCGAGCGCGTCGAGACGCTGGCGCGCTCGCTCGGCGGCGACGCGCCGATCCGAGTCGTGCGCGGCGGACCGGAGCGGCAGGACAGCGTCGCGCGCGGTCTCGACGCGCTGAGCGCCGGCCTCGCCGCGATCCTCGTCCACGACGGCGCGCGCCCGCTGATCCGCCCGAGCGACGTGCGCGCCGGGATGCGGCCGGTGCGCCCCGGCATCGCCTCGCTCCTCGCCGCGCGCGTGGTCGACACGATCAAGGTCGCCGACGAGAACGGAAAGGTCACGCGCACGCTCGACCGCGCGACGCTGTGGGCGGCGCAGACGCCGCAGTTCGCGACCGCGCGCGACCTGCGCCGCGCGCACGCCGAAGCGGCGCGGCTCGGCCATCCGCCGGCCACCGACGACGCCGCCCTGCTCGAACGCGCCGGACTGGACGTGCAGCTCGTCGAGTCGCAGGGCGAGAACTTCAAGGTGACGCTGCCCGGCGATCTCGCGCGCGCCGACGCGGTGCTGCGCGAGCGCGACGCCGTCGACGGCGGTGAAGAAGAAGTGCTCGTGGTGGAGTGCTTCGTCGATCCGCGCGCGGTCGATGCGGTGCTCGGCGAGCTGGAGACGCGGCAGGCGCGCGTCGACGAGATCGACCGCGACCTGCCGAGCGCGACGGTGATTCGCGCCTACGCGACGCGCGCCGCGCTGCGTGGGCTCGGCACGCGTCTCCACGCGCTCGCCGGCGAGGACGCGCTCTTCACGACGCACCTCTCGCACTTCGCGCCGCGACCCGCGTGAGCACCGGTCCGCACTTCCGCGTCGGACACGGCTTCGACGCGCACCGGCTCGTCGAGGGACGGCCGTTCGTGCTCGGCGGCGTGCGCATCCCGTTCGAGCGAGGGCCGCTGGGACACAGCGACGCCGACGCGCTCGCGCACGCGATCAGCGACGCGCTCCTCGGAGCGTGCGCGCTCGGCGATCTGGGGGCGCACTTTCCCGACACCGACGCGCAGTGGAAAGACGCCGACTCGCTGCGGCTGCTCGCCGCGTGTCACGAGCTGGCGGTGCGCCACGGCTGGACGATCGCGAACGTCGACGCGACCGTCGTCGTGCAGGCGCCGCGCCTAGCGCCGCACGTCGCGCTGATGCGCGACGCGCTCGCCGACGCGCTCGCGCTCGAGGTGGCGCGGATCAGCGTGAAAGCGAAGACCAGCGAAGGCATGGGCTACACGGGCGACGGCAGCGGGATCGCGGCGTACGCGGTCGTCCTGGTCGAGCGCCTCGAGCGGAGCGACCCAGAGCATCACAACGCCTCGAGCTGAGGCGCGGCGGGCGTTTCGGCGGCGGCTGGGCGCACCTGCTCGCGGCGCCGGCGGCGCGCGCTCAGCTCGTCCGTTCGCGCCAGCTGCTCGGCGCACTCGCCGGCGGCGGCCGAGAGCCGGCCCAGGAAGCGCAGCGCCCCGCGGAGCGAAGCGGCGTCGGAGAGTCCGTCCATGGTGCGAGCGTAGCGCCCGGCGACCTGCGCCGACATCCGGGCGAGTACGGATGTTGGGCGGTCGTGGTACGGAGGTTCAGCGGCGCTCGGCCGTCGTTTCTCCGAGCAGCCCGGCGAGCTGAGCGCGGCTCGTGATCCCGAGCTTGCGATACACCGCTGCGATGTGCGTCTCGACCGTGCGTTCCGAGATGACGAGCGCCTCGGCGATCGCGCGCGCCGGGCGCCCGGCGGCGACGAGCAGCGCGATCTCGCGCTCGCGGGCCGTCAGCGTCGCGTCGCCGCGCCGCCGCGACCCGCCGGCCGCGGCGGTCAAGCGCCGCACCTCGGCCCCGGCGCCGCAGGCGCGGAACAGCGCCACGGCCTCGGCGGTGCGCCCGGCCGCTTCGAGCGCGAACGCTTCGTCGATGCGCCAGCCGGCGGCACGAAACGCGGCCGCGGCCTCTTCGGCGAGCTGCACCGCCTCGGCTCGCCGGCGGTGCCGCTGCGCCTCGCGCGCCCGGGCGAGCGCGAGCACGCCGCGCGCGGACGAGGCGCCTTCGAGCTCCGCCGCCGCGACGATGACGCCGATCGCGGTCGCCCGCAGCTCCGGGTCGCCGCAGCGGGCCACCGCGTCGACGAGCCAAAACGGCGGCTCGGGCGCCGGAAGCAGGCGCGCGGCGCGGGCGACGACGCGGCGCGCGCCCTCCTCGTCGCCGGCGCGCAGCAGCGAGAGCGCGAGCGCGCCGGCGAGCGTGCTGGTCGCGGGCGGGTCCCACTCGCCGGCGGCAGCGTCCAGCTCCGCGACCGCCTCGTCGCGTGCCGCCGCTTCGCCGTCGCCGGTCAGCGTGGCGATCCGGAGCGTGGTCGCGAGCGGCCAACGCCGGAGCCCGCCGAGATGCCGCATCGGAGCGACGGCGAGCTCCCAGCGCGCCGCCGCCGGGATGTCGCCGCTGAGCAGCGCCGCGAGCGCGGCGTTCTGCGAGCCCCATGCGACGAAGCGCGAGGTGTTCGTCGCGCTCGCGACGGCGACGCACTCGTCGTACAGGCGTCGCGCCTCGTCGACCGTCCCGTGGCGCAGCTCGACGGTGCCGTGGTTGTTCAGGGCGCGCATCAGCACGTCGCTGTCGCCCGCCTCGCGCGCCGCGCGCTCGGCGACCGCGAACCGCACCCGCGCCTCGGCGGCGCGGCCGACGAGCCCGAGCGCGTACGCGTAGATCCCCTCGAAGCGCTGCGCCGCACCCGCGGCGCGCCGCGCGGCGAGCGTCTCGGCGCGCTGCAGATGCTCGAGCGCCTCGCCCGGGCGTCCGTGGACCGTGAGGAGCCCTGCCGCCATGGTCTCGGCGTTGAAGCGCAGCGCCGAATCCTCGTCGCCGAGCTGCTCCACGACGGCCAGCGCCTCGCGCACGCCTTCGTCGGTGCGGCCCTGGTCGAAGAGCAGGTACGAACGCCGCAGCGCGAGCCGATGCCGCTCGGGACCGTCGCCGAGCGCCTCCATCGCGGCCGCGAAGCGCTCGATCGCCGCCGCGACGTCGCCGGTGGCGTAGAACGCCTCGGCGGCCTTCTCGGCGAGCATCGCGCGCTGGGCGCGTTCGCTCGCGATCTCGGACGCCCGCGTGTAATGCCGCGCCGCATCGGCGTGCGCGAAGAGCGCCGCCGCGGCGTCGCCGGCGCGCTCGTTCCACGCGATCCCGTGCTCGACGTCGCCCGCGCGCCACGCGTGCTCGGCGATGGCGGGAACGTCGAGCACCGGCTCGTGCGCGAGCGCTTCCGCGACGCGCGCGTGCAGCGCGCGCGTCTCGGCGCGCAGCAATTGGTCGTAGATCGCTTCGCGCGTGAGCGCGTGGCGAAACGCGAACCGGTCGCCGCGCTCGTCGTCCTCCTCGACGACGAGCTGCAGATCGCGCGCCCTCCGCAGCGCGGCCAGCGTGCGCGCCTGCGGCGAGTCGGCGAGCCGGCCGACGAAGCTCGCCGAGAAGCGCCGGCCGACCACGGCGGCGTACAGCAGCACGTCGCGGTCGGACGGCTCGAGCGCGCCGAAGCGCTCCCGTACGGTGACGAGAAAGCCGGGCGGAACGGCGACGAGGGTCCCTTCGCGGTCGCGCCGCTCCAGCGCGCCGCGCAGCAGCTCCTCGGCGAAGAGCGGTCGTCCCTCGGCCAGCTCGCGGATCCGCGCGAGCGCCGGCGCCGGAAACGTGTGCCCCGATTCGGCGAGCGCGCGGCGCAGCATCGCATCGATCTCGTCGTCGCGCAGCGGCGCGAGGGTGAGAACGTCGGCCGCTTCGCGTTCCAGCGCGGCGAGCGCGCGCAGACGGGCCGGCTCGACGTCCGGGTCCTCGATGCGATAGGTGACGAGCAGCGTCAGCGGCTCGCTCGCGAGGCGTCCCGCGAGGAAGCGCAGCAGCTCCACCGTCCCCGCGTCGGCCCAGTGCAGATCTTCGACGACGACGACGAGGGGAGCCCCTTCGCGCGCCGCGGCGCCGAACGCGGCGGCGACTTCCTCGAAGCGCCGGAGCTTCTCGCCGCCGTCGGCGTCCGCCCCCGATTCCCGCGCCAGCGCGACGTCGCGTCCGAGAAGCCGCAGCAGGTGCAGCACCGTCGCGTACGGCGCGTTCGCGAACTCGTGCACCGGCGCGGCGATCGTGCGCAGCCCGCCCTCGGCGACGACGGCCGCGAGCTCGTGGGCGATGCGGCTCTTGCCGACTCCCGCCTCGCCGCGCACGACCACGACCGCGGAAGAGCGCGCGTCGCGCGCGACGGCGGCGCGCAAGCGTGCCAAGTCGGCGGCGCGTCCGATGAAGTCGCGACAAAAGACACCAGAGGTGAGCACGGTGCGCGGAGCGGCGTTCGACGTGCGAGCGTGCATTGCATGGTTTCCGTGCGTCGCGATAGAACGGTCGCGTCATGCTCGATTTGCTGAACCAGACAACCGTCGTATACCGCACGTTCTTCTCCGGCGTGCCGGGCAAGCCGGGCGATCCGGGCGGCGGCGGCGATACACCCGACGAGCAGGGCGACGACGAGGAGACCTCGGGGAAGTAGCCCGCGAGCGGGTCGCGGCGGAGGACAACGGCGCCGCCGGACCTGATCTCTCGGGACGCATGGAGCCTTCGTCCCGCGATCGTCCGCTGCGCGTTCGCTTCGCGCCCTCGCCGGCGCGATCGCTGCACGTCGGCGCGGCGCGGACGGCGCTGTTCAACTGGCTCGTTGCGCGCGCCGGCGGCGGCGCGTTCGTCGTGCGGATCGAGGACACCGCGGGCGCCGATCCCGCGGGCGAGGCCGCGATCCTCGACGACGTGCGCTGGCTCGGCATCGACTGGGACGAAGGCCCGGACGCCGGCGGTGCGTTCGGGCCGTATCGCTTCTCCGAGCGCGGCGCGGTGTACGACGAGCACCTGCGCGCGCTCGTCGAGCGCGGCGCGGCGTACGAGCGCGAAGGAGCGCTGTGGTTCCGCGTGCCGCCGGGGAAAACCGTCGTTCACGACGCGATCAAGGGCGACGTCACGTTCGAGAACGACGGGATCGGCGACTTCGTCGTGCGCAAGTCGAACGGAGCCGCGTCGTACCATTTCGCCGCGGCGGTCGACGACGCGACGATGCGGATCGAGCTGGTCCTTCGCGGCGACGAGCATCTCGACAACACGCCGCGGCAGATCATGGTCGCGCGCGCGCTCGGCTTCGCGCCGCCGCGCTACGCGCACACCGGGCTCGTCGTCAACGCGCGCAAGGAGAAGCTCGAGCACGACGAGGAGGGCGCGTGCATCGCGGACCTGCGCGCCGAAGGCTACCTCGCCGGCGCCGTGCGCGCGCACCTCGCGCAGCTCGGCTGGGCGCCGCCCGAGCCGCTCGAAGCGCCCGCGTCCGACGACCTGGTGCGCGCGTTCTCGCTCGCGCGCGTCGGCGGATCGCCGGCGGTGTTCGACGTCGAACGGCTGCGCGCGCGGAACGCGCACGCGCTCCGCGCGCTGCCGCACGAGGAGCTGCAGGCGCTGCTCGCGTCCGCGATGCAGCGCGCGGGGCTGCTCGAAGACCCTGCGCCCGATGCGGCGCGGCGCTGGATCGACACGTTCCTCGAGGCGTTCGGCGGCGAGGTGCGCACGCTGCGCGAGGCGCTGCTCGAGGTCGCCGCGCTGCGCTCGGAATCGGTGATCGTGCCGGCGCTCGAGCTGGAGCGGCTGCGCAATCGCCAGGTGCTGTTCTTCCTCGACGCGGTCTCGCAGTACGTCGACGATCAGCCGGAGCTGCGCGGCTTGCCGCTCCGCGAGGACCTCGCCGCGATCGCGAGCGAGTTCGGGCTGACGAAGGCGGACGCGCTCGCCGCGGTGCGCATGGCGCTGACCGGGCGGCACGACGGACCGCCGCTGGCGCTGCTCTTCCCGCTGCTCGGGCACGACCGGATCATGATTCGGATCGGTGCGATCAGCTCGCACATCCTCCACGGCCGGGGACTCGAGCCGATCCGGTACGGGCCGGGGGGCGTGCCGTTCGAGACGATCGCCGCGACGCCGCCCGGCGCAACCGCCGAGGACGAGGGCGGGTAGGAAGGACGTCGTGACGGAGAACGATGGCGCTTCGGCTCTATAACACGCGGACGCGCGAGGTCCGGCCGCTCGAGCCGCTGGAGCCCGGACACGTTCGCGTGTACGTGTGCGGGCTCACGCCCTCGGCGGAAGCGCACCTCGGCCACGCGCGCTCGTTCCTGTTCTTCGACGTGCTGCGGCGCTACCTCGAACACCCGCGCAACGGCTGGCGCGTCACCTACGTGCAGAACGTCACCGACGTCGACGACCGCTCCATCGCGACGGCACGGCGCGAGGGGACGACGTTCGATCGCGTCGTCGCGCGGCACTACGGCGCGTTCAAAGCGTCGATGCGTGCGCTCGGCGTGCGCGAGCCGGACCGCGAGCCGTACGCGACCGCGTACGTTCCGCAGATCGTGGAGATGATCGGCGAGCTTCTGGAGCGCGGCTTCGCGTACGTCACCGACGACGGCGTCTACTACGCGGTCGAGCGGTTTCCGCGCTACGGCGCCCTGTCGGGCAAGAACGTCGACGAGCTTCTCGTCGGCGCGCGGATCGCGGAGAACGAGCACAAGCGCGACCCGCTCGACTTCGCGCTGTGGAAATTCTCGAAGCCGGACGAGCCGTCGTGGGCCTCGCCGTGGGGCACGGGGCGGCCGGGCTGGCACATCGAGTGCAGCGCGATGTCGCGCGCGCTGCTCGGGGTGCCGTTCGATCTGCACGGCGGCGGCTACGACCTGGTCTTTCCGCATCACGAGAACGAGATCGCGCAGAGCGAAGCGCTCATGGATCGTCCGCCGATGGCGGAGAGCTGGGTGCACGGCGGCCTGCTGAACTTCGAGGGCCGCAAGATGTCGAAGTCGCTCGGCAACTTCGAGCCGCTCACCGCCCTGCTCGAGCGGCACGATCCGCTCGCCATCCGGCTGCTGTTCCTGCAGACCGGCTATCGCAAGCCGATGAACTTCACCGAGGCCTCGATCGGTGCGGCGAAGCGCGCGCTGCAGCGCATGCAGCGCGGGATCGCGCGGCTCGTCGAGCAGAGCGCGGGCACGGCGATGAACGCCGGCGAGGCGACGGCGGTGCTCGACGCTGCCGGCGACGCGAACGGCGTCGATGCGTTCGAGTCCGCGTTCGCGGCGCTCGACGACGACATGGACACGGCGCGCGCCGTCGGACTGCTCATGGGCGTCGTGCGCACCCCGATCGACGCAAGCGGCGGCGAACGCGTCGCGCGGCTCGCCGCGGCGACCCTGGCGCGCGCGCGCGATCTCGCGGACGTGCTCGGGATCGGACCGGCGCTGACCGACGACGCGGTCCGCGCCGCGCTGCACGTCGGCACGGTTCCCGCCGCCGAGACGTCCGGCGCTCAGACACCGGCGGCCGGTACGGCGACCGGCGCCGGATCGGATCTCCCGCCGGGCGCGCAGCGGCTGTTCGACGATCCCGGCTTCGTGGAACGGCTGCGCGCCGGCCTCGCCGGCGTCGTCTCGCTCAACGGCGCGACGCCGCTGCAGGCGGTGCAGACGATCATCGCCGCGCGCGAGAAGGCGCGTCGCGAGCGTGACTTCGCGCTCGGCGACCGGCTGCGCCGGGCGCTGCTCGCCGAAGGGATCGAGCTGCACGACACCAAGGGCGGCACCGGATGGACCGTCGCCGCCACGTAAGCGCGCAGCGGCCGCTGCCGCCGAGCCGGCGGCACGGCCCGCGGATCGATCTCGACGACGTCGTCTACGGCGTCCACGCCGTCGACGAGATGCTCGCCGCCGGCGAGCCGGTCCGCCGCATCCACGTCGGCGACGACCGCAAGCGCGATCCGGCCCTGAAGAACCTCCTCGAGCGCGCCCGGGCGGCGAACGTTCCGGTGCGCTTCGAGAGCCGTGCGTTCTTCGCGTCGTTCCCGTACAAGGCGCATCAAGGCGTCGTCGCGTTCGGCGAACCCTTCGAGTACGCGTCGCTCGACGACGTGCTCGCGAGCCGGCGGCGCGAGCGCGCGGCGCTGCTCGTCGTGCTCGATCACGTCACCGACCCGCACAACGTCGGTGCGATCGTGCGCAGCGCCGAGTGCGCCGGCGCGACCGCGGTCGTGCTGCCGGAGCGGCGGAGCGCCGGGATCAACGCGACGGTCCGCAAGTCGTCGGCGGGCGCGACGGCCTACGTCCCGATCGTGCGCGTCGCGAACGTCGCGCAGACCTTGCGGACGCTGAAGAAGGCCGGAATCTGGGTCTACGGGGCCGCGCTCGGCGAGGGCGCCCAGCCGTACACCGCGGCCGACCTGCGCGGCGACGCAGCGCTCGTCATCGGGGCCGAAGGGAGCGGCATCGCCCCGCTCGTGCAGCGCGAGTGCGACGCGCTCGTGGAGATCCCGCTGCTCGGCCGGGTCGCTTCGCTCAACGCCTCGGTCGCCGCCGGGATCCTCCTCTACGAGGCCGTTCGGCAGCGTGGAGAAGCGAGCGAGCGTGGCTCGGAAAACGGCGATTCTCGTCCTTGACCCGCAAGAAGGACCCTCCTATACTGAGACGGTCGTTCGCGGCCCTGACGGGCTCCGGCCCGCGTTTTCGTGAGCGACGGTTCCCCGCAAGGTAGGTTTCATGGCGCTCACCCAGCCCGTCGCTGAGGCCCTCGACTATCACGAGCGGCCGGACGAAGACCTCGTCTCAGCGGCGAAATCCGGCGACAACCTCGCCATGGAGTTCTTGCTCAACAAGTACAAGAACTTCGTCCGGATCAAGGCCAAGAGCTATTTCCTCATCGGCGCCGATCGCGAGGACATCATCCAAGAGGGGATGATCGGCCTCTACAAGGCGGTCCGGGATTTCAAGGCGGACAAGCTTTCGAGCTTCCGCGCGTTCGCCGAGCTGTGCATCACGCGGCAGATCATCACCGCGATCAAGACGGCGACGCGGCAGAAGCACATCCCGCTCAACCAGTACATCTCGCTGAACAAGCCGATCTACGACGAGGACAGCGAGCGCACGCTGCTCGACGTGATGCCCTCGCAGAAGACCTCGGATCCCGAAGAGCTCGTGATCAATCAGGAGGTCTCCGAAGACATCAAGGCGCGCATCCAGGAGAACCTCTCCGATCTCGAGTCGCAGGTGCTGCTCTCGTACCTCGAAGGGAAGTCCTACCAGGAGATGGCGCGCGATCTGAACCGGCACGTCAAGTCGATCGACAACGCGCTGCAGCGCGTGAAGCGCAAGATCGAGAAGAACCTGGCGGAGATCGAGCTGCCTTGAAAGGACATAGGGACGCGTAGCTGATCCGTCAGCCGACGTCTTCGAGGAGTCCGACGGAGAACGAAGAGGCCCCGCTAGCGCGGGGCCTCTCCGCGTTCCGGCTCGGCGAGCGCGGCCCGCGGCGGCGCCAGCTCGCGCACGATCGTCTCGTAGATCTGCTCGCGGTCGTCGAGCGGGTCGAAGACGAGCACCTTCTGCTCGCCGCCGCGGCCGACCGGATCGATGAGGACGGTGACGCGGCCCGGCGCGCAGACGTCGAGGCACGTCGTGCCGGTCGCGCGCACCGCGCCCCAGTGGCCGTCGTTCTTGAGCCGGTCCTTCAGCCACGCGCGCAGATGCAGCCGCGGGTCGCCCGCATGCTCGGGGAAGTCCTCCGGAAAACGGACGTTCAGGCATTTTTCGCACACCAGCGCGAGACCGCCGTCGCGGCGCCACAGCGGCCGGACTTCGAGCGGGCCGCTCATCGCGCGTCCCGGGCGCGCATGCCGTCCAGCGCGATCGCGGCGTAGGTCCGCCGGCCTCGCTCGTCGGCGCCGGCCAGGTGGCGGTTGAAGCAGAGATTGAGGACGTCGTCGACGCGCAGCTCGGGGCGCGCGTCGCCGTCGGCGATGGCGCGGGCGATGAGCGCTTCGAGGCGGCTGCGCAGCGCGGCCCGCAGCTCGGCGAACTCCGGGCGCGTCGCAGCGACCTCGCAGGTCGGCGCGTCCGCGAGCGCACGGTCGCAGCTCTGCGCGCGGATCATCTCGGCGACGACGGCGGCCAGCCGCTCCCACGCGCGCGTCTCGGGCGCCTCCTCGACGAGCTCGACGAACCGGGCCAGCCGCTCGGCGAACAGCGCGTGGACGAGGTCGGTCTTGGTCGGAAAGTGCCGGTAGAGCGTGCCGACGCCGACGCCCGCCGCGGCGGCGACGCTGTCCATCTGCGTCGCCGCGCCGTCGCGGGCGAAGCAGGTGCGCGCGGCTTCCAGCAGGGCCTGGCGGTTGCGGGCGGCGTCGGCGCGGAGCACGCGAGTCGTGGTCGTCATCCGTTAGGTGGAACCTCGGTTCCGGTCTGAGGGTTCAAACGGAACACAGAGTCCGAATTCGATCGGCTCGTTTCCGCCGAAGGAGATTTTCCCGCCCATGTCCGTCGCGGCCCCCTCCCGCCCCGTCGACCAAGCCGCCGCCGCCAAGTCCTCGCGGCGTCTCGACGAGCGCGCGCTGCGCACGCTCTTCGCCGACGCCCGAACCGCGAACGGCTTTCTCGACGCGCCCGTCCCGCGCGAGGTCCTGCGCGAGCTCGTCGAGCTCACCGAGCTCGGGCCGACCGCGGCGAACTCGCTTCCGCTCCGGCTGGTCTTCGTGGAGAGCCCCGAGGCGAAGGCGCGGCTGCGACCGGCGCTGTCCGAGGGCAACGTGCAGAAGACGCTCTCCGCGCCCGTCACCGCGATCGTCGCGGCCGACCTGCGCTTCTACGAGCACCTCCCGCGGCTGTTCCCGCACGTGGACGTCAGCGGCAGTTTCCGCGGCGAGGACAAGGTCGCGGCGGCGCGCGAGTTCGCGCTCATGAACGCGACGCTGCAAGGCGGCTACTTCATCGTCGCGGCGCGCGCACTGGGGCTCGACGCCGGCCCGATGGGCGGCTTCGACAAGGCGATGGTCGACGCGGAGTTCTTTCCGGACGGCGGCGCGGCGACGATCATGCTCGTCAACCTCGGCTACGGTGACGACGCGAAGCTGTTCCCGCGCAATCCGCGACTCGACGTCGACCAGGTCGCGCGCTTCGTCTGAGGCGCGGCGAGCCGACGGTGGGATTCGAACCCACGACGTGCTTTCGCAGCCGCATTACAAGTGCGGTCCCTTCAACCACTTGGGTACGTCGGCGCGCCGATGAGTGTTGTCGTCGCGCCGGCGAAGCCCCTGGCTGCGCGACCAGGAGTCGCACGCGGACCCCGCGTATGACAGCGGGTCACCGCCGTGGGTAGGTGGTCGAGTGGTTAAAGGCACCGGACTGTAAATTCGGCGCGCGAAAGCGCTACGCTGGTTCGAATCCAGCCCTGCCCACCAGTGCGAAGACGGCGCGGCCCCGTGAAGGAGCCGCGCCGTCGCTTCGCGGACGACGAGAGACGAGCGCGGGCGTTGCATAGTGGTAATGCCCTTGCCTTCCAAGCAAGAGTCGCGGGTTCGATTCCCGCCGCCCGCTCCAGTACGAACGCCTTCATGAAGGGGGTGTTTTTTTGCATCCGGCGGGAGACGCGCCGGCTACGTGCGCTGCCGGGCTACAGGACTTCTCGTCGTACGTCGAATACAGGACCTAGGCTGTCTCGGGGTGGTGTGTCGGCAAGCTTCGCGAACCCGAGCAGATGCACAGCATCCTGTGTGGAGGACGGCGCATGGCATCGTGGGACATCGTGATCAAGAAGGGCGCGAACGGGGGCATCACGTTCGATCCGAACCCGCTCGAGGGCGACGTCAAGCCCGGCGACCTGGTCGTCTTCCGCAATCGCGACGACGTCGCGCACCTGCTGGGGCTGCCTGACACGGCCGTCGCGAATCACGCGACGTACTACATGCCGGGCCCGATCGCCCCGGGCAGCTCGTCGCCGAACTTCGTCGTCGGCAAGAACCAGGCGGGCGCGACGTTCGTCTTCGTCGACTACGACATCGCGACGAACCAGCCGAAGCCCGGCGGCGCGACGGGGACGATCAAGGTTGCGGCCTGGTTCCAGATCGCGATCAACAAGAAGAGCCTCGGATCCGCGGTGTACGTGTACGCGCCGCCGGCGTTGACCGTTCCGGTCGGCGCCACCGTCTCGTGGATGAACAACGACGACGTTCCGCATTGGCCGGGAATCAGCGGGTATCCGAATTTCTTCATGCCGGCGGCGATCCCACCGGGCACGTCCTCACTCGACCAAGGGCCGTGGAAGCCCGATCCCAACGTCGTCGATCAGACGCTGACCTACGTCGACACGCAGGACGGCAGCGCGTCACCGCCCTCGGGAACCATCGCCGTGGTGCCGGCGCCGGGGACCCCGTGATGCCGCGGCTCACGAAGTCTCGTCTCGCCGCGCTCGCCGGCGCGGCCGCGCTGCCCGCCGCCGTCGCGGCGGCGTTCGCGTTCCAGACCGGGACGCCGGCCGTTGCGCAAACGCCCGCGAGCCCGGCCGCTTCGGCGGCGCCGATGCAGCCGCCGCCCGCCACCGGAGCAGGCGGAATGCACGGCAAGCGCGTGCACAAAGCACAGCAGCCCTCGCACATGCTGCCGCCGGCCCTCGGACAGGTGCCGTGTGCGCCGCAGCAGCTGCCGCTGATCGAGATGCCGGAGATTCGAACGCATCCCGGCCAGCCGTTCCGGGCGACGATGAAGGTCGTCGACGGCGTGAAGACGGTGTGGCGGAACACGAACGATCCCGCTTGCGACCGCCAGCGGCTGCGCTACTACATCGGCTTCGATCCCGCACACCCGTCGGCATGGCCGAACGGTCCGGAGCCGATCCCCGGCCCGACGCTTCGCGCTCGCGTCGGCGATCTCGTCGAGGTCACGTTCTTCAACGAAGTCGATCCCAGCCTGTTCGCCGGAAGTCTCGACCGCGGCGCGGTCGGCACGACCGAGGCCTGCGACACGTACACCACGAGCGGAACCCAGAGCACCGGCGGCGAGACGATGCCCGATTGTCTGCACGGGTCCAGCACGACGAACATCCATTTTCACGGCACGCACACGACGCCGAGCACGACGGGCGACAACGTCCTGCTGTTCGTTCGTCCGCGCGTTCGCGACGCCGCTGGGACGCTGCGTCCCACGGAGGCCGAGACGCACGCCGATCTGCGCGACTGGTACGCGCAGCATTGCGAAAAGAGCGGTCCACCGAGCCGCTGGACCCAGCTTCCGTCTTCATGGCAAAAGCTGCAAGCGCAGCTCGTGCAGCGCACCGACGACACGACGCCGTACCAAGGGAAGATCGGTACGTTGCCCGCCAGCATGCGCTTGAGCACGGTCGACCAGGAAGACATCAAGCTCGGGATGTGGCCGCAGTATCAGATCGGCGCGAGCCCGTACTGCTTCCGGCTGCCGAAAACCGCCGTGCTGCATCCCGGCCGTGCGCCCGGGATGGCGCAATCGCCGGGGACGCATTGGTATCACGCGCACAAGCACGGTTCGACGGCGCTCAACGTGGCGAACGGCATGGAAGGTGTGTTCATCATCGAAGGCCCGTACGACGACGCGCTGCATGCGTACTACAAGCGCGACGGATTGCGTGAACGCGTCCTCATGCTGCAGCAGATCTCGAGCGATCCGTTCCCCGACATGAACGGGATGGGCGGCCCGCCGGGCGCGCCGCGTCCGCGCATCTCGGTGAACGGCCGGCTCGATCCGCTCGTCGCGATGCGGCCGGGTGAGGTGCAGATGTGGCGCATCGTGAACGGCGCGTATCGCGACGCGGTGCAGCTCGCGTACTTCAAGGCGCAGCCGGCTCCGGCCGCCGGCGCTTCGCCCGCACCGGCGCAGTGCAATCTGCCGAACGCCACGCCGCCGCCGAGCACGGTGCGGTGGCGGCAGATCGCGCAGGACGGCGTGCAGTTCAAGCGCGACAACTACGATCGGGTCGGGGCGGTGGACGCCGCGCTCAATCTCGCGCCGGCGAACCGCGCGGATCTCCTCGTGAAAGCGCCGTCGGAGCCCGGGCTCTACGCGCTTTGCGCGGTCGCGAACCAGGCGCTGCTCCTCGACGACGGGCCGCTGAACGCGGCGGCCCCGGGAACCGCACCGAAGCCGCCTCGCCCGCTGCTCACGGTAGCGGTGACCGGCAGCCCGGTGAGCCCCGCGATGGACTTCGTGTCCGACGCGGCGTTTCCGCAGCAACCGGCGTTCCTGTCCGACATCTCGGCGGGCGAGATCAAGCGCCACCGCACGCTGACGTTCTCCAGCCCGGAACAGATCGACGGGCACAAGTTCATCGACGGCCACATCGATCAGGAGATCACCGTCAACACCGCCGAGGAATGGATCGTCGCGAACGCCGACAACGACAAGTCGCATCCGTTCCACATCCACGTCAACCCGTTCCAGATCCTCGACGTGTTCCAGCCGAACGATCCCGCCGCTCGGAATCCGACCAACCCGGACGGGACACGGAATCCGTGCTACATCGATCCGACGAATCCCGACACGTGGGATCCGGCGCGCCCGGGCTTCAAGGACACGTGCAGCCGGCGGGTGCAGCCGGCGCCGTGGGTGTGGTGGGACACCTTCGCGATCCCGACGTCCCGCACGATCGCGCTGCCCGCGAGCTTCTGCGGCGACAAGGCGACGTGCTCGACGAAGCTCCCGAAGTACACCATCACCTGCGACAGCACCGGCAAGAACTGCGGCGTGCTCGTGAACGGCTGGTTCCGGATGCGTTCACGGTTCGTCGACTTCACCGGGCTCTACGTCCTGCATTGCCACATCCTCATCCACGAGGACCGCGGCATGATGCAGCTCGTCGAAGTCACGGCGACGCCCACGTCCAAGCACACCATCTACATGCACCACTGAAGCTCGGGGAGCGTGCGACGGTCACCGGCCGGCCGTCGCACGCTTTCGGCGCGTTTCGCGCGCGGGCCGGGCCGGCGCGTCCCGCTCAGGCGTGAACGATCGTCCCGACGTGTTCGCCGCGGAGCGCGGCGGCGAGCAGCTCGGGCTTGTGCCCGTTCACGACCTGGAAACGGTCGACGAGCCGCGCCGTGCCGAGCAGCCGCAGCAGAACGCGGTCGAAGGGCAGCGTCGGCAGCGCGCGGCGCTCCAGCTCCGCGGCGCCGATCTCGTCGATGAACCGTGCGTTCGGTTCGGATTTCGGATCGCGGTCGTAGAGGCCGTCGACATCCTTGACGAGCGTGAGCGCGCGGCATCCGAAGCATTCGGCGAGCAGGAAGCATCCGGCGTCGGTGCGGTGCGGCGGGATGCGTCCGAGGGCGGGCGGGTGCTCCCACAGCGAGTACGGCGGCACGCCGTTGAAGATGACGCCGGGAACGGCGTGCACGAAGAGCGGCAGCAGGTGGCCGAACATGTCGGGCGGGATGGCGACGACGCCGTAGCGCGCGAGCAGCGTACCGAGGATGTGCGCGTTCCCCAGCGCATCGGCCGCCGCGAGCTGCGCCAGCACGCCGGTCGGCATCCCGAGATCGAGGCCGATCGAGAACACGTGCCGGGTGCGCGCGCCGCCGCCGGTGCCGAGGATCAGCTTGTGCTCGCGGAGCAGATTCCCGAGGACGTCCACCAGCGGGTAGACGACGGAACGGCCCGCGTCCAGGATCGAGCGTCCGCCGATCTTGACGACGTGCGCTTCGGGCAGCATGCGAACCACCGCGGTCTCGGTCGACCGCAGCACCGCCTTGTCGACGAGGCTCTCCCGCATCAGGAAGGAGCTGACGTGATGGCGGCCGTCGGACGCGCCGTTCATGCTGCGGAATCCGCGGTGATGATCGTGCCGACGTGCTCGCCGTCCAGAGCGCGCGTGAGCAGCCCCGGCTTGAGCCCGTTGATCACTTGGACGGAACGGCGATGCTCCGCGTGGGACAGCAGCTCCAGGACGGCGCGCTCGACGACGACGTCGTCGAGGTCCATCGCCTCGATCTCCGCGACGGTCGCGTGCGGAATCAATTTCGCGCTCGGGTCTTTTTTCGGATCGGCGGTGTAGAGCCCGTCCTCGTCCTTGACGAAGATCATCGAGCGCGCGGCGAACACCTCGCTCACCAAGTACGCGCCGGTGTCGGTGCGGTGCGGCGGAATCCGCCCCAGGACGGGGTTCTGCTGCCAGAACGTGTACGGCGGCATGCCGAAGAACACCGCCGCGCGGCGCTCCGAGAGATAGAGGGGAAGCTGCGCGAACTGCGCGGGCTCGATGAACGGGATGCCGTGCTTCGCCAGCAGGTAGTGGATCATACGCGCGTTCTGCATGCTGACGAACGTGCCGAGCACGCTCAGCACCCCGGTCGGCATGCCGAGATCGAGCCCGACGCTGTACGCATGCCGCGCTCGCGTCCCGGCCCCGGTTCCGATGATCATCTTGTGCCGGGCGAGGTTGGCCACGATCTCGTCGATCAGCGGAAAGACGGCGGAGCGGCCGCGGTCGATGAAGCTTTGTCCGCCCACCTTCACGACGTTCGCGTCCGGCAGCAGCCGGACAGGACGGGTCGTTTCGGTTTGCGCCATCAGCTGCTCGTCGGTGAGCGATCCGGCGACCATCGCGGCGCCGAGCTCGGTCAACAAGTCCGTGTTCACGTCGTTCCACCGTTCGGCGTATCCGGGCGATGTGCGGGGATGCGGACGCCTTCGAGCACGTAGCGTTCCGCGGCGGCTTCCGGCCGGTCGAGCGAACCGAAACGCGTGCGCGCCCACGCTTCGAGCTCCTCGAGGATCGCGCCCTTGAGAGCCTCGGGCGGCTCGCAGCCTCCGAGTCCCGGCTTCTGCCGCCAGGCCCGCAGAACGCTCGCAGGGTCGCTCTCGACGGTCCAGCGCGCGGCCGTCACGGGTGCGAGCGGGAGCGCTCCGCGGCGCCGCCACGCATCGAGCACGCCGCGGTGAGACCGCTCTCCGTCGGGCGCTTCGAAGCCGTGGGCGAGCAGCAGGTCCCGCATGCGGCGGCGCAGCACGCTGCGGACGCCGTCGCCGTCGCGCTCGACGCGTCCCAGCACGAAGGACGCGCGCGCGCCGCGCGCTACGCGCGACGTCTCGGCGATGACATGCTCCGGATCGAAGAGATGGATCGACCGCGACGCGAACACGACGCGAACCGCCGCGCCCGGCACGGGCCATGCGGCGTTCACGTCCGCCTGGACCAGCCGGACCGCCTCGTCGCCCCGCGCACGCCGCCGCTCGAACAGCGCGAGCATCGGCGAGGAAAGGTCGAGGCCGATGTAGCGGACGCCGAGGCCGGGAAGGCACGCGCCGAGCTGCCCCGTTCCCGCACCGAGCTCGACCACGAGGTCGCCGGGCTCGAGCCGCGTCAACGCGGCGAACGAACGCACGACCTCCGCGCGCACCGCCGGCGGTATCCCGGCTCGCGCGTCGTAGGTCGCGGCTCCCTCGTCGAACCTACGCATGCGCAGGCCGAGGTTTCGCCGCATCGCGGACCGCGAACCGCCGTTGCGGCATCGTTGCACCCACCCCGATTGAGCGTGCCCGACGGTTGAACGACCGCGTCGCCGTTCGCCTTCCATACCGACGGAGCCGAGGAAAGCCTACACTTTTCAATCGGTCCGGAAGGCTCCTGTCCCAGCGCATGGTATGCTGGAAAACGTGAAGGTGCGCGGCGTGGTGTTCGCCGCGGCGCTCGTCGTTGCGCCGCTGGCCGGGTGCGGCGGATCGGGCGCCGTGCTGCCGCCGCTGCCCGCGAATCGCAGCGCCGTCATCGACACCGCCGCGCAAGCCTGCGTCGTGACGGTCGACGGCTTCATCGCGTACGCGCTTCCGGCGGGCAGCTTCGGGCCGATCGACACGAACGGCCGCGCGGCGTGCGGCGGAACGCTCGCCGCGACGCCGCCGATCCCGGCCTGGGCGCATCCGGCAGGCCCGACGAAGACCGTGTTCGTCGCGACGTCGCTGCAGGAAGCGTACTCCGTCGACGGCATGCAGTCGATCGAGAGCACGGCGTCGGCGCATCGGCTCCCCGTGACGTGGATGATCGGCAACGGCGCGTACCTCGCCAACGCCGGCCTCTACCAAAGCTTCCACGCCGCGAACGGCGATACGGTCCAGGCCGAGCCGGACGACTCGCTGATCGCGGCGATGCAGGCGGCGTTTCCGTGGTACGCGCAGACCGTGTCGGTCGACGGCGCGGGACACGAGCGCGACGTCGCAGCGGACCTCGCGCGCGGCGACACCGGGTTCTGGGGGATCACCTGGAACAGCCACGGCACCGACGGGACCTACGATCTCGGCGCGCCGTGGGGCACGTATTGCGCGGATCCGTCGTCGTACAAGCGGCCGCAGCCCGACGGCGGCTGCACGCTGCTGGCCTTCGAATGGACGGCCCGCGATCTGACGCGCGCGTATCTCTCGGACACCGCGCGCGAGCCGTACGGCGCCGAGGCGGCGTTCTCCACCGACCCCGACGATTTGCTGCAGCGTGCCGGGTTCGACGTCGCCGGCGCGCAGAGCTACGTCGCCGCGCTCGCGGACGCGTACGCGGCGGCCGGTGAGACGCAAACGATCGTCATGATGTCGCAGCAGGAAAGCGCGAACGACACGGCGTCCGGCGATCCGCAGGTCCTCGATGCGCTGTACGCCCGCGCCGTCGCCGACGGCATGACCGTCGAAACGCTGCCGCAAGCCGACGCGGCGGTGCGCGCCGCGTCCGCCGCGCCGCGCGCCGTCGCGTTTCCGTACATCGCGGGCGGGCCGACGTTTCCGAGCATCGTCGACGGCGGCACGGTGTACCCGGCGACCATCGACTTCCACGACACGAAGATCGGCGCGACGTTCCTCGCCGGGCACACGCTGCCGACGCGCGCGTTCCGGTACGCCGACGACCCGCTTTCGTCGTACGCGGCGCCTCTCGCACCGCTGCCCCCGCAGCAGTATCCGACGCTGCAGAGCGCCGCGGTGCACGGCGGCAGCCTGCTGCTCACGCTGCAGGCTCCCGCGGCGCTGCACTTCGCGCTCGCGCTGTGGACGAATCCCGCGCAGAGCGGGATCGCAGGAACCAACGTCACGCCGGCCGGCCGCGCCGGCGCCGTGATCGTGGTCGACCTGCTGCCCGGCGTCAATCAGGTCGTCGTCCCGTGCGCGCGGTGCACGTCGACGACGTTCCCCTACTCGACCTGAGCGGAGCACGCATCGAAGACGACGCGCGGCGCAGGATCAGCGGCGGGCCAGCTTGTTGATCGTTCCGCGGCAGTTCGGGGCCTTGCACGTGCAGCGTTTTCGGTCGGAGTGCATCGTCGCGACGTAGTCGACCGTGATCTCCTCGCCGGGCGCGATGTCGCGCAGCGCGAGCACGAGGAGGTGGCCGCGGACCGTCTGCATGTACGCGCTCGGGCTGCAGGAGTGGTTGATGTAGTGCGTGCCGTTGCCGCCGATCCCGCCGTCGATGCTGTAGGCCTCGTCGAGCCCGCTGATGCGCAGGACGCGCCGACGCGCGCCGCGCCGCTCGGCCTCCGCGTTGGTGATCTTCTTGCCGGCGTACTCGGCGATCTTCGTCCGCTTGCGGAAACGGACGGTCGCGAAGCACCCGCGCCCGTGGATCGGCGACGGAGCGATCGTGAGTCCCGGCGCGAGCTTGATCCGCATCGGCGCCGTGTTTCCACGCCCGGCGCGGCGCCCACTTCGTCGTCGCGACGGACGAGACGGCCACGCGCAGCGCGCTTGCGATGCGCGAACGGCCGGCCGGTGTGCCGCACGTCTGGCACGCTGGGCATGTATCGTCGAGGCATGAGGGTGCATGAAACGGCGTCGTCGCTGTTCGAGGCGCCGGCGTTCGCGGACGCTGCGTCGTCCGTCACTCCGCGCGATACCAAGGCGGTCGGTGACCGCTCCGAGGCGATGGTGCTGGCCGCGCTGATCCGAAACGGTTACCGCGTGTCGATCCCGTTCGGCGAGAACAACCGCTACGACTTGCTGGCGGACGACGGTGCACGCATCGCGCGAGTTCAAGTCAAGACCGGACGAGTGCGACGAGGCGCGATCGCATACAACTGCTGCAGCACGCACGGACACCGTCGCAGCGGCCCGCTTTCGACGCGTTCGTATCGGGGCGAGGTCGATTTCATCGGCGTGTTCTGCGAGGAACTCGGCAAAGTGTATCTCGTGCCCGAGGAGGAGTTCGCGCGGACCAGAGCGCATCTGAGGCTCGTCGCGCCGGTCAACGGACAACGCCGCAAGCTCCGCTGGGCGCACCGATTCGAGCTGCCGTAGCTTAGTGGTAAAGCACCGCTTTGGTAAAGCGGAGAGCGCGAGTTCAATCCTCGCCGGCAGCTCCATTTCTTGGGGACTGCTCGATTCGGAGGGTCTCGCGCGTTTCCTGAGTAGTCGTCCGGCGAGATGACGACCGCGGTTGCCACGGACAGCGCCAAGCGCGCGCTCCTCGACCACCTGATCGACGACGCGAGCCTCTTCCCGCCGCGGGGCCTGCCGATGCGAGCCGCGCTGCGGCACCACGCGCGCCATTCCGAGAGCGCGTATCCGTGGATCGGCGGCCGCTTCGTCCTGCCCGCCTCACGGGCCGACGAGTTCGCGACGACGCGCGCCGACGGCGACCCGATCGCATTGTCGGTCATCCTCGACGCCGCGACGCGCGGCGCGAAAGGCGACGTCGTTCGCGCGGACCTCCATCGCGTCGAACGTCTGCGCGTCCTGCCGGGAGTCTCGGTGGAAAGCCTGGAGCTGCGCCTTCCGGGCGGCCTGGACGCGGCCGGGCTCGAGCGCGCCGTCGCCGCGGTGACGACCAGCTTCGGCGGCTCCGAGATCGCGCTGTGGATCGAAGGCGACTACGACGCCGGCTGGCGGCTCGCGCCCGACGAGACGATGTCGCTGCTGGCGCAGACGCGGAGTGCGGCGCCGGCGCAGCTGACGCTCGGTGCAAAGGTTCGCTGCGGAGGAGCGCGGCCGGGCAGCACGCCGCCGGCGGAGGACCTCGCCTCGTTCGTCGTCGCCGCGCAGGCGGCCGGCGTTCCGTGGAAGGCCACCGCCGGACTGCACCATCCGGTTCGCACCGTGCGCGGCGGCACGCCGATGCACGGCTTCCTGAACCTGTTCGTCGCCGGGACGCTGCTGCACGCGGGAGCGCTCGAACCCGCGCGCGTCGCGGCGGTTCTCGCCGAAACGGATGCGCGCGCATTCGTCGTCGATCCGATGCACGTCGGTTGGCGTGACGCGCGCGTCGACGCGGAAGCGATCGCGGCGGCCCGCGCGCACTGCGTTTCGTACGGGAGCTGCAGCTTCGACGAGCCGGTGAACGATCTGCGCGAGCTCGGCATCCTGCTGTGAGGGCGGCGAACGCCGCGCAGGCCGAAGCGGCCGACGCCGCCGTCGATCCGCGCGACTACGGCGCGGAGAATCTCCCGTTCGGGATCGCGGCGCTCGCCGGCGGCGACCCGCGGCCGGTCGTCGCGTTTCGCGACGGCGTGCTCGATCTCGGCGCGCTGGTCGGCGCGAAGCTCCTCGACGAAGAGACGCTGCGCGGCACGGCGACGCTGAACGCGTTTCTGGCGCGCGGGCTCGGCGCGTGGCGCGCGGTTCGCGCGCGCCTCCAGCACCTGCTCTCCGACGCGGCGTCGCCGGAAGCGCGCGCCGCTGTCGCGCGCGCGACGCACCCGCGCGGCTCGGCGGCGATGCTCCTGCCCGTCGCGATCGGCGACTACGTCGACTTCTACTCCTCGCTCGAGCACGCGACGAACCTCGGGCGGATCTTGCGGCCCAACACCGAGCCGCTGCTGCCGAACTACCGGCACGTCCCGATTGGGTACCACGGCCGCTCCGGCACCGTCGTCGTGAGCGGGACGCCGGTGCGCCGGCCGCACGGGCAGCTCAAGGCTCCGGAGACCGCTGCGCCGTCGTTCGGGCCGTCCCGGCAGCTCGACGTCGAGCTCGAGATGGGATGGGTCGCCGGCCCCGGAAACGCGCACGGTAGGCCGGTCGCCGTCGACGACGCACGCGCGCACGCGTTCGGCTACGTGCTGCTGAACGACTGGAGCGCGCGCGACATCCAGGCCTGGGAGTACCAGCCGCTCGGGCCGTTCCTCGGCAAGTCCTTCGCGACGTCGATCTCGCCGTGGATCGTCACGCTGGACGCGCTCGAGCCGTTCCGCGTCGACGAGCCGGCGCGCGATCCCGAGCCCCTGCCGTACTTGCGCGCGCGCGAGCCGTGGTCGTACGACGTCGAGCTCGAAATGTTTCTGCAGAGCGCGGCGATGCGGGAGAAGAAGTTCGCGCCGCTCCGCGTCTCGCGTACGAACCTGCGCGGGATGTATTGGACGCTCGCGCAGCAGCTCGCGCACGCGACCTCGAACGGCGCGACGCTGCGTCCCGGCGACCTGTTCGGCACCGGGACGATCTCCGGCAGCGGGCCGGGGACGCAAGGCTCGTTCATCGAGCTGACGTGGCGCGGCACCCAGCCGCTAGCGCTGCCGACGGGCGAGAAGCGCGGGTTTCTCGAGGACGGCGACACCGTCGTCATCCGCGGGCGCGCGCAGCGCGGCGAGCACCGCGTCGGCTTCGGCGAGGTCGTCGGAACGATCGTCGGCTCGGACTGAGGCCCGCCGCGCCGCGTCTCAGCCGGCGAGCAGCTCGGCGCGGGCGCGCGTGCCGCGCTCGGGGCGGCGCAGCAGCTCGAACCCGCGCGTCAGGTGCGTCACGAGGAAGAGCCCGCGACCCGATTCGGCATCGTGTCCGGGCAGGACGGCGGCGTATTCCGGGACGATCCCGGGCCCGTCGTCGTCGACCTGCAGCACGGGGTTGCCGCCGTCGTCCCAGGTGAGCTCGACGTCGATCGCGCCGGGCGCGTGGCGCAGCGCGTTCGCGGTGAGCTCGCCGAAGACGAGCGTCGCGGCGCCGGCGTCGGCGCCGGGCGTGCGCGCGGTCAGCGCTTCGAGCAGCATCTCTCGAACGTCACGCGTGCGCGCGACATCACGCGGATCGAAGCGCCAGCGCATCGTCCACGGCCGTTCGCCGGCGCGATCCGCATCGAGCTGCAGCGCGAGCACAGCGACGTCGTCGCGCACCGCGCCGTCGATCACGCCGGCGACGAGCGCCGCCGCGACGTCGTGCCGGCCGGCGATCGCCGGATCGGCGAGCGCCCGGATCGTGCGGCGTTCGCCTTCCTCGAGGTCGCGCGTCGCTTCCACGAGACCGTCGGTGTAGAGCACCAGCAGTGCGCCGGGCGGCAGCGCGACGGTGGTCGTCGGCGCTTGCGCGCCGTCGCGGAGACCGAGCGGCAGCCCGCGTGCGGGAAGCTGCACGATCGTGCCGTCCGGCGCACGGAGAAGCGGCGTCGGGTGGCCCGCCGCCGCGTAGGCGAACGTGCCGGCGGCCGGGTCGACGACACCGACGAGCGCGGTGACGATCGCGTCCGGATACGCGCGGCGCAGCACGCGATCCGCCGCGTCCAGCAGACGCATCGGATCCGACTCGTACGTCGCGAGCGACTCGATCGCTTGGCGCATGCGCCCCATGATCACGGCGGCCGTGAGTCCGCGCCCCGTCACGTCGCCGATCGAGACGACGACGCGGCCGGCGCCGACCGCGATCGCGTCGTACCAGTCACCGCCGATCTCCGCTTCCGTCGCACCAGGAAAATAGACGGCGTCGAACCGGACGCCCTCGACGGCCGGCAGAACCGCCGGGAGCATCGCCCGCTGGAGCGTCATCGCGACGCGGTGCTCGCGCGCATACATCTGCGCCGTGTCGATCGCCGCCGCGGCGCGCACGGCCAGCTCGTCGAGCAGCGCCTGATCGTCCGGATCGAAGCACCGCGTCCCGCGCACCAGGATCCGCCCGAGCTCGGCGTCGCGGAACCGCAGCGTCGAGCGAATCTGCTGGCCGCCTTGCGGCGCGACGCCGCGCCGCACGACGAGGCCGTCCTGCAGCCGGATCGTCGCTTCCTCGCCGAGCTCGCGCACGAGGAGCTCGGCGAAGCGTCCCAACAGCGCGTCCAACTCGAGCGTCGTCGTGAGCGCTTCGGATGCGCGGTTGACGATCTCGCGCGTGCGAGCGTGCCGCGCCATCGCGTCCGCGGCGCGACGCGTCGCATCGACGTCGGCGACCGTGCCGAGCCACTCGGCGATCGCGCCGTCCGGTCCGCGCCGCGGTCGCGCGCGCGTGAGATGCCAGCGATACGCGCCGTCGGCGCCGCGCCGTACCCGGCACTCGACCTCGAACTCCGCGGCCCGCTCCGCGGCGACGGCCCACGCCGCGAGCAGCTCGCCGAGATCTTCCGGATGGACGGCCTGCGTCCAGCCGTCGCGCACGCCGGCGTCGCGCGCGATCCCGGTGTACGCGATCCAGCGCTCGTTGACGTAGGTCGTCGCGCGCGACGCATCGGCGCTCCAGACGATCTGCGGCGACGATTCCGCGAGCATCCGGTACTGCTCTTCGATCGCGTGACGTTCCGTGACGTCGGTGATCATCCCGAGCGCGCCGGTGATCGAGCCCTCGTGGTCGCGCACCGGGCCGCTCGCGATGAGGACCGTCGCCGTCGAACCGTCCTTGCGCAGCAGCCGCGTCTCCTCGCGCGCCGGGATCCCGGCCGCGACTCGCGCGAGGCGCGCGCGTGCCAGGCGAGCCGACTCCTCGTCCATGAAGTCGTAGGGCTGGCGCCCGTACATCTCGTCGGCGGTGTAGCCGAGGATCTCGGTGACGCGCGCGTTGACGTAGCGCGTGCGCGCGTCGCGATCGACGATCCACACGCCCTCCTGCGCCGTGTCGATCAAGCCCCGGTAGAGCGCCTCGCTCGAGGCGAGGTCGCGATAGAGGCGCGCGTTCGCAAGCGCCACGGCGGCGCGCCGCGCGATCTCCTCCACGTCGCCGACGTCGGCGACGGAGAAGCTGCGCTCGCCGCCGGCGACGGTGCCGAACGTCAGCACGCCGACGTGCTCGCCGCCCGCGATCATCGGAACGTACGCGATCGAGCCGATCGGCAGGCCACGCACGAACGCGAGGTGCTCGTCGCTCCACGTCGTCGCGCGCTTCCACGCGTCGTCGACGGCGTGCTCGATCACCGCGCGTCCCGAGCGCAGCACCCGCACGATCGGGTGCGGCGCGTGCGGGGGCGGGACGAAGCGGAAGAAGGGCTCGGGGTCGGGGCACAGCCGGCCGGCGTCGACGGCGACGCGCTGCAGGCGCCCCGTCGTCGAGTCGGCGACGTCGACGAACGCGAAGTCGGCGAGCTCCGCGCACATCGCGCCGACCACCGTCTTGGCCGTGCGCTCGAAGTCGATCGACTCGGTGAACGCGGCGCCGAGACGGTCGAGGATCGCCCGGCGCTGTGCGCCGCGGCGCCGCTCGTCGACGTCGAGCAGCGTTCCGTACCATGCCGTCACCTCGCCGTGCGGACCGAACGACGGCTGTGCGTGCGCGACGACCCAGCGGTAGCGGCCCTCGGCGTCGCGCATCCGAAACTCTTCGCGGAACGGACGCGCGTCGGCCAGCGCCTGCAGCCAGCGCGCGTCGACGGCCGCCGCGTCGCCGGGATGCACGACGCCGGCCCAGCCGGCGTCGAGCGCGAACTCGGCCGGCTGCCCGCTGAAGCGCGTCCAGGCCGCGTTCGCGTAGGCGATCGTGCCGTCGGGACGCGCGGCGTAGAGAATCGCCGGCGCTCCGTCGACGAGGTCCTTGAACGCGGGTCCGAGCGCGCTCTCCACGCTACGTCAGCGCGCCGACGCTTTTCTCGAGCAGCGTCCACGCCTCGGGCCCGAACTCCGCGCGCTCCTGCACGTAGAACGGCCGCAGCTTCTCGCGGAACGGCGCCGTGTCGACGACGTTGATCTGCATCTTGTAGACGCGCCCCATCTTCTCCGCGAGGCTGTCGTTCGAGATCTGCATCTCGCGCCGGTTCGTGAGCGCGAAGCGGTCGACCGAGTCGCGCAGGATGCGCTGCAGATCGGGCGGGAGCTTGGTAAACGCGTCCGCGTTCGCGACGACCCAGAAGTTCGACCACATGTGGTTCGTCACCGAGATGTACTTCTGGACTTCGTACAGGCGATAGGTCTCGAGGATCGTGAACGGGTTCTCCTGGGCGTCGACGACGTGGGTCTGCAGCGCCGTGTACATCTCGCTCGCCGCGATCGGCGTCGGCGCCGCCCCGAGCGTCTTGAACATGTCGACCCAGATCTTCGAGGGCGGCGTGCGGATCTTCAGCCCCGCCATGTCGGCGACGACGCGGATCGGGTGCGTCGACGTGGTGATCTGCCGGAAGCCGTTGACCCACGGACGCTCGAAGGTGACGAACGGGCCGCGTTCGTCCATCTGCTTGCGCACCAGCACACCGAGCGGTCCGTCGAAGGCGGCGAGCGCCTGCGCCTGGTTCTTGAACGCGAAGCCGACGCCTTCGATCCCCGCCAGCGGCGCCACGCTCTGGTAGATGCCGCCGTAGCCGGAATACAGCTGGATCGCGCCGCTGCGGACCTGCGTCAGCATCGCCGGATCGCCGCCGAGGACGTTGTTCGGGTAGATCTCGATCGCCAGCCGGCCGTGCGAGCGCTGCAGCACGTCGTTCTTCACCCGCACCGCGTTGACGTGCAGCGGGTGGTTCAGCTGCGTCGCGTGCGCCCACTTGAAGGTGAACTCCGCCGCGCGCGCCGGGCGGCGCACGAACGCGATCGAGGCGAACGCGGCGGCCGAGCCGGCGAGGAAGCGCCGGCGGTCAGATCGGATCATGAAAACCTTCGGTGATCATCGCCTCGCTCTGGCGGCGTGCTTCACGGTAGAGCTGCTGCTGCGCCGCATCGTCTCGCGCGAAGTCCGCCAGCACGCGTTCCAGCTCCTCGTCGAAGAAGCGGGTGACCTCGGCGGCGTCGTGCATCCCGTGCGCGATGCGCTGCGCGATCATGAGACGGTAGATGCGGTCGGTCGCCAAGTCCTCCATGTAGCCGTCGAGCAGCGAGGCGCCGAGTCCGTTCAAGTAGCCGTGCCGATACCGAATCACGGTGCGTACGGCCGCCCGGGTCCCGGTTTCGGTACGTCGGCCGACGCCTTCCACCGACGGCAGGAGGTCCGGCTCGGCGTTCGCGTTCCGCTTGCGCGCGAAACTTTGGTTGGGAGCGGGAAACTGGGCGACCGCGATCGCGTTCTGGTCGGGGTGCCCGGTCCACGCGCCGTCGAAGAGCGAGTTCGCCTCGTTGCGCTTGTCCTCTTCGAGCACCGCGAGCGCGCGCGCGTTGAGCTCGGGGTTCGCGCGGTCGGGGAACAGCGCGGTCATCCCGCCGATCGCCAGCATCCCGTGCCGATGACACACCTCGGGAATCCGCTCGCGCAGATTCTGAAAGAACGCGACATCGTGCGGGATCGTGTTGCGGTCCGGGAGGATCCAGTTCGGATCGTCGAGGTTGAAGTGGATGAGCGAAGCCATGTAGTCCCAGCGTCCGAGGTCGAGCGCGAGCAGATGGTCGCGCAGCTCGTAGGCGAAGTTCTCGCACTCGTACGCCATCGGAAACGCTTCGACGAGCGCCATCGCCTTGATCGCGTGCGCGTCCTGCCCCTTTGCGAGCGCGACGGCCTGGAAGACCTCGCGCCACCACAGCGCCTCGCTCGCCGACTCGGACTTCGGGATGTAGATCGCGAGCGGGTGCTTCAGCCGCGCGAAGTCCAGCTTGTAGACGAGCAGCGCGAGATCGAACAGCGACGCCGAGGTGGGTTCCTCGTAGATCCCCGCCTGCGAGAGGTGCAGCCCCCGCACCCGCGTCCACAGCACCGTGTCCGACGCTTTGATCGGCACCGTCGCGCCGCCGCGCTTCGCGTCCACGTAGGTCAGCTCGCCGTAGTACATCGCGACGATGTTGTCGATCCCGGCGAGCGTGCGCTCGAACTCGTTCGCCATCGAGTCTTCGAGGTCGATCATCACGCCCGGCGCGCCGGAGTTGAGCAGCTTGACGCAGAGCTCGGCGTCGTCGGCCGGACCGGTCATCTGATTCCGCTGGTCGGCGCACCAGGCCGGAAGCTCGATGCGCCAGTCGCCCTGCGCCGGGCCGCGCGGCGGGTACTGCGGCTTGCGTCCGGCGAGCGACGCGTCCAGCACGCGCTTGCGCGCTGCGATCGCCGACTGCTGCCGCGGCGTGAACCGTTCGTGCAGCGGGCGGTAGAAGGACGCGAAGCCGGCGGGCAGGTCGCGCTCGGCGGAGAACCCCGCCGGTGCGGTGCTCATCGGCGGAATATGGCGAGTCCCCGACGTGCGGGGACCGGTCTGCGTCTGCATGAGCGTTCCCTTCGCTGCGGGAAGGGACGATTCGTGCGCCCGTAGCTCAACAGGATAGAGCGAGGCACTCCTAAGGCCGAGGTTGGCGGTTCGAGTCCGCCCGGGCGCAAGAACGTTGCCGCGAAAACTCCCCGGTCGGGCGGGTGAACGGCGCGGTCGACGACGGAACGGTGAGAATGCTGCCGAAGGACGGCGGCGGTACGGAGTGGTGAGGAAGGGAGTCCGGGGATGCATCGTCGCACAGCGACCGTTCGCGCGGGTTACGCGATCGCCGCAGTCGCGTTGTTCACCGCGTGCGGGGGCGGAGGCGGCGGGTCCGGCTCACCGGTTCCCGCACGCGGTTTGAGCGGAGCCGACACGCCGGCGCCCGTCTCCGCGACGACGCCTTCCGCATCCGCGACGCCGCCGTCGTCGTCGGTGACGGCGACACCCGCACCCGGCTCGACGGCGGCTCCGACGCGCACGCCGTCTCCGGCTCCGACGGGGACGCCATCGGCCGCGCCGACGCCGACGTCCGCGCCGAGCGCGCCCCCCACCGCCGCGCCGAGCCCCGTGCCGACCGCGTCGCCGACGCCCGTACCGACCGCCACGCCCACGCCCGTCCCGACCGCCACGCCGACACCGAAACCGACCGCGACGCCGACGCCCACCGCCACGCCGGCGCCCAAGCCGACCGCGACGCCGACACCGAAGCCCACCGCGACGCCCACGCCCACTGCGACGCCGACGTCCGGTGCCGCGCCGGTCGTCAACAGCACCGCATCGCCGTTTCCGCTCAACGAGAACTCGAACACCGTCGTGGGAGACACGAGTGCCTACGGCGCGATCGTCGGCGCACCGAGCGACACGCCGATCGACGGTCTTCCGTGCGGCTCGATGGGCAGCGCGACGCACTACCACGTCCACTTCAGCCTCTTCGTGAACGGTCATCGCTACGCGCTGCCCGCGGGCACGGGCATCTACGAGCCCGGCGTCTACGTGCCGCAGTATCTCGTGATGGCGACCGGCGGCCCCGACGGCTGCTACTACTCGATCCACGTCCACGCGCTCGAAGGCATGGTGCACATCGAGGACGACACGCCGAACGTCGTGCGTACCCTCGGCCAGTTCCTCGACATCTGGGGTCAGCAGCTGTCGACGGCGGGCTTCGGAAAGTTCATGGGGATGACGCGCTGGTTCGACACGGATCTGACGACGGGTGCGCCGGGCTCCCATCCCGTCGTCGAGCAGACGGGCACCGATCCGCACCTGATTCCGATGCTCGACCATCATGAGTACACGGTCGAGATCGGCCCGACGTGGGTGAACACGCCGAACTACACGTTCGGAGAATACCCGTGACCGCGCGCTCGCCCGTGCGGCACGCGGCGGACCGGCTCAGCCGGCGTTGCGCCGGCGAGCGCGTGCGGCCGCGAGGGCGAGCGCGTCTTTGAGCCGGTCGGGACCTTCGAGCACGCGCTCTCGGCTGCGCCGGCAATAGCACTTCTTCAAGACGCCGGACGCGTCGCGCGTCGGCACGTGACAGCCGTCTGCGTGATGCGAATCCACGGAGTGCAGACAGTCGCAGAACACCGCTATCCCTCGCGATGGGCGCACGGACACCGCGTCCGTGATGACGCGGGAACGCGAACGCCGAATCGACGTCCTTGTCCCGGCCTCCCTGGACTTGGCCGCGCCGCTCGCCCGGCCCTGCTGCCGGGAGGGCCGGCGGCGTTTCCCGAGTCACGGTACGCGCAGCGCTCGCCGCTGTTATCCGACGGTTAAGAGGCCGAACATCTTCGGCAAAACCGGCCGCGAGCGTCTTGCGGCTGCCGTCGTGCGCGTGCTACGGTCGCCTCCCGGCCATGCGAACGACTCGTGCCACGCTCAGCGATCAGGACGCCTTCGACGACTTCGTCTTCTTCCAAGACGAACTCGAGGACGTGATGGCCGTTCTCATGCCGGACGTCCGCGTCGAGCGCGAAGGAACCATTCTCGTCCTCAGCCGCGACCGCGCGGTCGTCGTTCTCGAGCCGGCCACGTCGTCGCACTGCCAGGTCGTGATGCGCTTCCGCGGCGTGGTCGTGCTGCGCGAGCATTGCCCGCTCGTCCCCGACCGCCTCGCCGAGCTGCGCGCGGACATCATCGGCTTTTTCTGCGGCGCCCCCCTCCAGACGTTCTCCGTGTGGCCGCGCAAGGGCCCCGAGCCGGTGCTTCCCCCGCGCCGCCGCCGCAGCGACTCCCGCCGGGTCTCGTGGTGGTCGAATCGCATGTGGGTGAAGGGCCCGCACGAGTAGCGGTCCTCCGGAAAGCGGCCGAGCGGGCGGCCGGCGTCGGCCCGTTGCCAGGCCTCGCGGGCTATGGTACACTGGGCCTCGGAACGGACCCCGCGTCCGTTTTCTTCATGTTTCCGGCCGGCCGGCCCCACTTTCCGAGAACCTGAGCGATGGCGAAAAAAGAGAACCGTGTGATGGTAACCATGGCCTGCACCGAGTGCAAGCGCCGCAACTACAACACGTTCAAGAACCGGCAGCACACGAGCCAGCGTCTCGAGCTGAGCAAGTACTGCCGCTTCTGCCGTTGTCACCGGGCCCACCGGGAGACGAAGTAATCGACGTTCGCTGTGCGCGAGGCGGATCGGCCCGAACGGCCGGACGCGACGGCGGATCGGCCGAAGGCCGGCCGCTACGGGCTCGCGCAAGCGAGCTTTCTAGGGCGGTGGCGCAATTGGTAGCGCAGCGGTCTCCAAAACCGCGGGTTGCAGGTTCGAGTCCTGTCCGCCCTGCCAATCTTCTGCGGTACAAGGCATCATGAAATCGAATCCCAGCCGGCCCGGCGCGCCCGCGCGTCAGGCCGCGAGGGGCCCCGCGCCGAGCCGTCCCGCGACGGCCCGCTCGGCGTCCCCCGCGCAGCGCGCCGCGCGCGCGCAGCGCTCGCAAGAGTTCGTCCAAGGCGTGATCTCCGAGATGCGCCGCGTCACCTGGCCGTCCCGCGAGGAATGGATCGCGGCGACGCTGCTCACGCTGGCGCTCGTCATCGGCGTCGGGCTCTTCACGTTCGCCGCCGACTGGGTGTTCGGCTGGATCTTCGGACTTCTCACGGGACAGGCTCGGTAATGGATCAGGACACGACGACGACCACCATCGCGCCGGAGGGCGAGAAGCGTCCGGCCGGGGCGAAGAAGCAGGACGATCGCAAGCGCTGGTACGTCATCCACACCTACTCCGGCTACGAGAACAAGGTCAAGGCGAACCTCGAGCGCCGCATCCACTCGATGAACATGCAGGACAAGATCTTCCGCGTGCTCGTCCCGATGGAAGACGAGGTCGAGTTCAAGGACGGCAAGCGCAAGATCACGCCGAAGAAGGTCTTTCCGGGCTACGTGCTCGTCGAGATGGACATGGACGACGCGTCCTGGTACGTCGTGCGCAACACGTCGGGCGTCACCGGATTCGTCGGGTCGCCGGGGTCGGGTGAGAAGCCGGTTCCGCTGCAGGACAAAGAGGTGAAGACGATCCTCAAGCAGATGGGGATCGAGACGCCGAAGCTCAAGATCGACTTCGCCAAGGGCGATCGCATCAAGGTCACCTCGGGGCCGTTCTTCGACTTCACGGGGATCGTCGACGACATCCAGCCGGAGAAAGAGAAAGTCCGCGCGCTCATCTCGATCTTCGGGCGCGAGACGCCGGTGGAGCTGGAGTTCTACCAGATCGAGAAGGTCTGAGTCGGCGGCGGCGCTTCGGGCGCTGCAAGGAAACGATGGTAGCGGGCCGAGCGGCTCCGCGGTGTCCGTCGCGGACACGAAGGCTCGCACATCCTGTGCGAGCCTTCTCTGTCTTCGCATCGCTTCCGCGCATCCTGCGCACGCTCGCTCACACGGTCCGCGACGGACACCGCGGAGCCGCTCGCCCAGGCACGGTGCGGGTCGCAGCGTTCGCGGGTGTTGAGGTGTTCGGCGCGAAGCAGGCTCGCGTGAGCCGGAGCGATCGCGATTTCGTCATTCGAGTTCCTCGATGGCAGGTTGACGAGGACCCCACCCTCCTCGTCGGTGATCGTCTCGAAGTCTCGTTGAGGGATTTTGACGGCGAGCTGCATGATGCGGCGGGCGCCGCATTGGACGTGCGCGACGTTCGGAATCTTCGTTTCTCGTCAGGTGCGGGCGTTGAGGGGCGGTCGTACCGCGTGCGAGTCGTCGCGATCGATGAGGTCGACGACGGTGTGGAGCTGACTGTCGTGCCCGAGGATCGTGAGCGGCTCGACGTGCAGGCGATTCCGCTGCCCGGCGAGTCGTAACGCGCGCGCGGCGCGGTCGCTCGGTGCGACCGAGCGGGGAGGGACGACGTCGGGGGCGAGCGGATACGGGCGGGATGGGCGCGTTCGAGAGCCGTCGTTCGTTTCTGGGCGGGGCGGTCGCGGTTGGGCTTTCGGCCGGTGTTCCGGTGCGGGCGCGGGCGGCTGCGCCGGTCGTGAAGCTCGGGTATGTCGATTCGCTGTCCGGGCCGTTTGCGGTGGGCGGGATTCCGCAGCTCAACGGTGCTCGACTGGCGGTCGAGGAGGCGAATCGGCGCGGGCGCGTGCGGTACGAGCTCGTCGTCGCCGATGATGCGACGAAGCCGGCGGTCGGGACGACGGCGGCTCGGCGGCTCGTCGAGAACGAGAAAGTCGACGTGCTGTTGGGCGGGGCGTCCTCGGCGGTCGGGAACGCGATCTCCGCGTATGCAGAGAACGCCGGGGTGCTGTATCTCGCCGTCGGAACGCACGATACGGCGATGACGGGCGACAAGGCGAATCGCGTGTGCTTTCGGCAGACGTGCTCCCTCGCGATGCTCACGAACGCGCTCGGGGCGGAGCTCGTGCGGCGCGCGAAGCGGTGGTACTTCCTCGTCGCCGATTACGCGTTCGGGACGGACGCGCGCGACCGGCTGCTGCCGATTCTGCAGGCGCACGGCGGGCGCGTGGCCGGGATGGATCTGCACGCGATCGGGACGAACGACTTTTCGCCGTTCATGGTCAAGGCGCGCGCGACCGACGCGGACGCGTTCCTGCTGTTGAACGGCGGGACCGACACGCAGAACGCCGCGACCGCGTTCGTGCAGTTCGGACTGCAGAAGCGCATGCTCGCGGCCGGAGTGACGGGTGAGAACGAGCTCGCCGCGGGGTTTCCGGCCGAGGAGCTCGCGGGGTCGCTGTGGGGCTACGTGTGGGGACCCGACGCGGGCGGGCGCGCACCGCAGCTGCACGAGAAATTCGTGCGCGCGGCGAACGGCTTTCCGCCGAATTGGCGCCAGTATCTCGGCTACATGGCGGTCGCGAACATCGTCGATCGCATGGAGTCCGCGGGGACGACCGACACGGCGACCCTCGTGCGTGCGTTCGAGAATCACCGCTACGACGCGGCGAAGGCCCAGCCGGGCGTGTTCCGCGCGTGCGACCATCAGGCGATGCAGGAGACGTATTGCGCGGAGATGCTGCCGCGCGCGAAGCGCCGCGACCCGAACGAGTACTTTCGCATCGTCTCGGCGGTCGGCGGCGAGTTCGCCGCGGGATCGTGCTCGAATCCGGACAGCGCGAAGGCCGCCGCGATCATCGGCGGCGAGAAAATTCCGGCACGGGAAGGCTATTCGCCGGTGCTCGTGCGCGCGTAGTCAGCCTTTGCCCGTGAGCGTCTGAACGAGGTAGGTCAGCGTCGCGGCGCCGACGACCGCGGTGACGCACCAGCCGGCGACGGCGAGCGGGATCGAGATGCGGCGCTGGTGCATCACCTTGCGGTTCCGCCCGATCAGCAGCATCAGCGCCATCGTGAGCGGCGTGGCGATGCCGCCGGCGATCCCGCTGAAGAAGAGCAACGTGATGGGTCGAACGCCGGCGAAGCCGATCAGCACGGCGACGGCGACGCACGCGGTCAGCGTCAGGTAGAAGGCGCGCGCGTGGTCGAAGGTCTCGTCGAGGCTGCGGCGCCAGCCGAACATCTCCGCGGCGACGTACGCCGACGTTCCGGCGATCACGGGGATCGCGATGAGCGCCGAGCCCAGCAGTCCGATGCCGAAGACGAGCGCGGCGTACTTTCCGGCGACGGGCGCGAGCGCTTGCGCCGCCTCTTCGGCGGTCTGCACGTGGCGGTGGTGCACGCCCAAGGTCGCGCCGGTCGCGATGAGGATGAACCAGAACGTCAATCCCGCGACGACGATGCCGAGCGCGGCGTCGACCTGCACCAGACCCAGCCGCGCGAGGCGCGGCTTTTCCTCGGATTGCTCGATGGTCTCCCACACGTAGGCGTACGCGGTGAGCGTCGTGCCGAGCAGCGCGAGCGCCCCGGAGACCATGTCCTTTTGAAAGGAGAAGTGCGGCGCGAACGAGCCCGCGAGCACCGCGCGCCAGTCGGGGTGCGCGAGGAACGCCGCGCCCACGTACGTCAGGAACAGAAGAGGTACGTAGCGCAGCACGCGCTCGACCGAGCGGTAGTTGCCGAAGACGAGCATGAGCACCGTCAGCGCGCCGAGCGGCACGAGCCACCACAGATAGTGCACGTGGGTGAGCATCCCGAGCGCGGCGCCGCCGCCTTCGAGATCGGCGGCGAGGGTGAGCAGGTTCACGACGAGGAGGGCGAGCAGCGCGACGAACGCCCAGCCGCGCCCGTACTGCGCGCGCACGCAGTCCTCGAGCCCCTTCTTCGAAACCGCGCCGACCTGCGCGGCGATGGACTGGATCACCGCCAGCATCGGTATGACGAGCAGCGTCAGCCAGCCGAGCGCGTACGTGGTGGTCGAGCCGACGACCGCGAGCGTCGCGACGGTGGTCGGATCGTTGTCCGAGGCGCCCGCGACGAGCCCGGCGCCGAACACGAACTTCGTCTCTTTGACCGCTTCGCGCTCGTGCGGCGTTCTCGGGCCGCGGCCACGATGCGTTCTCACGTCCTCGGGATTACCCGCTGACGTGCGACGGTCCGCCCGCGGCTCTCGTCAGTGGACCAGCACGGCAACCATGACGGCGACGACGATCGCGAAGATCGACGCGATCATGACCGTCGTCGTCAGTCGCGGCCCTCCGCGCGGAGGCTGTCGCCGTCTGCGCGCCGCAGGGGCGCGCGCGCTCACGAGCGGCCGTACTGCAGCGTTTCCGCCACCCGCTGTTCGAACATGAGGCGCTTCAGCATCGCGTGCTGCTCGCAGGGAAACGCCGTGCATCCGTCGCCGTCTTCGCGCGCGCTGCAGCCGCAGCGCCAGACGTGGTCGATCGCGCTCGGAACGCCGCTCGCTTCGTGCCGGTACGTTCGGCTCGGCGCACCGAGGATTCCGCGGAGAACAGAAAACGACAGGAGGTACATTGCGGCCTTCCGTGGTGACGGCGTCCCCGGGGGACGCCTCCATGACGACACCCACGACGATGGTAGCGCTTGCCCGCCCGGCGATCAAGCCGGATCGGCAAACCGGAACGCAATCTGTGGACGGCCTTGACCGTCCGTGAACACTACGTGCGGCGGCCCAGCTCGACGCCGAGCGGCGCGAATCCGGAGCTGGTCGGCTGCGCGGGCGCCGCGGCTGCGCCGTGCATCGTGGTCAGGGTGATGCGGCGCGTGCGGCGATCGGCGAAACGCACCGCCACTTCGACGTTTTCGCCGATCTCGTAGTCGGCCGGGTTCGCGTCGCTTTCGCGAATCGTGCCGACGACGCCGGGTGCGATCTCGACCTGCAGGCGCGGCTCTTTCGAGACCACCTTGCCTTCGATAACCGTTCCTTGACGAAGCAGGTCGGCATGATCCCGCCACGGATCCGCGAGCGCGTTCCGCCGTGAGAGCGAAATTTTTTTGCCGTTGTCGTCGATGCGCAGCACCTCGACCCGCACTTGTTCGCCGATGCGCACGACGTCGGCGGCGGTTTCGACGCGCTCGAACGCCAGCTCGCGCATGGGGATGAGGCCATCGACGCCGCCGAGATCGACGAACGCGCCGAAATCGGTGAGACGCACGACCGTCCCTTCGCGGACTTGACCCACCTGCAGCGAGCCGATCAGCTCGCGGCGTCGCGTGCGGCGCTCGTCCTCGAGCGCCCGGCGATGCGACACGACGATGCGCCGGCGCGACTGATCGATGTCGATGACGCGCAGAGGCAGCTTCGCCTTCACCAGCGCCTCGATCGACGTCCCCTGCGGCGGACGAACTTGCGAGGCGGGCAGAAAGCCCCGGATTCCGCCGACGTCGACGAGGAGCCCGCCCTTCACGGCCGCGGTGACGATGCCGGAGAGCGTCTCGTTCGACTCGCGCGCGCCCACGACGCGCTCCCACGCCTGCTGCGCCCGCCGGCGGCGCTCCTCGTTCTTCGCCGCGTTCGCGGCCTGCCTCGCCTGCGCCGCGGCCGCCGCATCCGCTTCGCTCGGCTGCGCCTCAGGCGCGCCGTCCCCTGCGGGTTGCTGCTCCCCTTCGGCTTGCGGCGCCGACGGGGCTTGCGGCTCCGCCGCGGCTTGCGGCGTGGGCGCGGTCTGCGGCTCCGCCGCGGCTTGCGGCTCCGCCGGCGTGTGCGGTTCGGGCGCGGTCTGTTCGAATGCGGCGTGCGGCTGCGATTCGTCGACGGCGACGGATGCGGTCTGCGCCTCGGGAGCGGCTTCGGGTTCGTGGCCGGCTTGCGCGACGGTCTCGGATTCCGCGTCGCTCGCGCTGTGCGGCTCGGACACGGTTTGCGCGTCCGGTTCGACCGGGCTCGCGGCTTCCGCCGCGGCGCCCGGATCGGCGTTCGCCGCGGGCTCGAGCGGCGGCACGACCGCGCCCGCTTCGGCGGCGTCGGCAGCGGCGGGGAAGGCGTCGACCGGCGTCGCGCTCGGTTCGGGCGTCGGCACGGCTGAGGGGTCCGGCTCGGACGGCGCGGCGGCGTTCGAAGCCGCGACGGTCTCGGCGCCTTCCGCGGCGGCCGGCTCGGCGGGCCGGTCGTCGTCTCGGCGCGTTTCGTTGACGGGCTGATCCATGGTCGGTTCCGCCGCTTTCGCCGTCAGCGCCCCGATGACTGTCTGATCAAGCGAGGTCTTTCGCCGCCGTCAGAGACGGCGGACGAACGGCGTCGCGCCGAGCCCGTTCAGCACGAACTGGACGGCGAGGGCGGCGAGGATGATCCCGAGGAGCCGCGTCACGACGTGGATCCCCGTCGTCCCGATGATGCGTCGCAAGTACGGTGCGGCGCTCATGCACAGCCACGTCACCGCGAGCGCCGACGCGTATGCGAGCGCGACCGTGAAGATGCGCAGCCGGTCGCCGTGCGTCTCGCCCGCGAGCAGCAGCACCGTCGCGATCGTCCCCGGCCCCGCGATCATCGGAACGGCCAGCGGGAAGACCGCCGGATTGACCGCGGCGCTCGCCGCTTCCGTTTCCGCGGCGGTCTGCTTTGCGCCGGTCGGACGCGCGAACAGCATGTCGATCGCGATGAGGAAGAGCAGGATACCGCCGGCGATGGTGAACGCGGGCAGGGTGATCCCGAGATAGCCCAGCAGCGCCCGGCCCACGAAACCCATGACGAGGATGACGCCCGCCGCGACGAGCGCGGCCTCGTTCACGATTCGTTGGCGGCGCGCGGGAACGGCCGCCGTCGCGACGAGCGTCAGCGGGATCATCCCCAGCGGGTCGATGATGGTGAACGCCGTCGCGAACGCGGTGGCGGCGAACCGGAGATCCACGTGGACGTCCAACCCGCCGATCGGCGGAAGAGTTTTCGCCTCAGCGCAACCGAAGGATCGCTCCGGCGAGCGCCCCGGATGCGATCCGGGCGAGGGTCGACGCCGCCCTCACCCGGCGCACCGCGCGCTCAGCGCGGAACGAGCGGGAGCACGACGTACGGCGTCCGATCCGCGTCGGCGTGCAGCGTCGTGGTCCCGCCGAAGATGGCGGCCGGGCGGTCGTGCGGATCGTCGTGCAGGAACGGGCCGCAGCCGCGCAGCTCGTTCTTGAAGTTCGACAGCCGGCCGCCGCTCGGGCCCGGGTACTCGTAGTCCTTGCCGCGTACGGTGAAGGCGAGACGATAGCCGGCCGGGAGAACGGCGCACGTCGGCCAAATCTCGATGTCGAGGCGAACCGTTTCACCCGGCTCGAGCGGCACGATCTCGTCGTGCGCGTGATACGGCCGGTAGTCGAGCGAGAGCGCGGCGTCGAGCTTGCGATGCGAAGCGCGCAGCCATCCCTGTGCGAGGGGCGTGTGCGGATCGATCGCGCCTTGGAAGACGACCTCCTCACCGTCCGGCGCGAACGCGCGCAGCACGACGAAGAGGTCGGCGTCCGCGGTCGACGACGAGACGTACAGCACCGCGGCGAGCGGTCCGGTGATCTCCGTTTCCTCGTCGAGCGGCTCGGAGGTGAACGACACGCCCTCACCGAGCGCCTCGAACGCGAGCCGTTGCGAACGCGCGGGCGGACGCGCGCCGAACGTGCGCGCGTCGAGGTCGAGGTGCCAGCGCGTCCAGCGCGTACGCGCGAGCGGCCACTCGCCCTCGCCGCGCTGCTCGAAGCGGTCGAGATGCCGCACCTGCAGCTGCACGCGCGGCTGCGCGGACCACGCCCAGCGACGACCTTTCAGAAACGCCGCGAAGAAGCGCTTCTGCAGCGCGACGCCGTAGTCGGTGTAGAACTCGGTCCAGTGCTCGAGGCCGTGGATTTCGAGCCACTTTTCGGCGGATGCGGCGCGCGCGAAGGCTTCGACGTTCCCGCGCAGGTGCAGGCCCTGACCGCCCCAGTTCCCCGCGGAGAGCAGCGGCACGATCACCCGCGACCAGTCCGGCGAGCGCGAGCGGTGATAAGCATCGTCGAGCGCGTGCGCGCGAACGTCGGCACCGAGGTCGACGCGGTTCCGTGCGAGCGCGTCGTCGCTCAAGGTCGCGGCGCCGCAGACCGGCGCTCCGCTGAGGCGGCTGCGCGGCCCGCGCCGGCCGAGTCCGTGCTGCACCGTCTTCACCTGCATGTCGTACCAGTTCGCGACGAACGTGCAGAGAATGCCGCCGTGATGCGTCACGTCGCGATAGAAGTCGGCCGCGCCTTCCCACGCGCAGATCGCCTTGAGCGCCGGCGGATTCCGGGCGGCGGCCGTCCACTGGTTCATCGCGTAGTACGAGACGCCGTTCAGCCCGACGTTGCCGTCGCACCACGGCTGCGCGGCGCACCACGCGATGCACGCTTCGAGGTCTTGCGTCTCGCGCGGCGACCAGCAGTCCACGACGCCTTCCGACGCGCCGGCGCCGCGCGAGTCGACGCGCACGCACGCGTAGCCGTCGGGCACCCACTTCTCCGGATCGACGACCTCCCAGTTCTGGTAGCGGTTCGTCGAGCCGGCCGTGACGTCGGGATGCGCGCGCGCCATGCGATCCCACGCGCTCGAATAGCCGTCCTGAAACGCGAGCCCTTTGGCGTACGGGCCGTAGCTCAGGATCGCGGGGACGGGCTCGCCGTCCGGCGGACGAAAGACGTCGGCGCGCAGCACGACGCCGTCCTCCATCGCGACCGCCACGTCGAAGTCGACGCGCATCGCCGGCGGTGCGGCGTCCGCGGCGCTAGGCGTCGGAAAGCTCCTGCGCGGTGACGTACTTGCCGTGGCAGAACAGGAGCGTCGGCTTCACCACGTAGTCGAAACGCTCGACGCGCCCGACGAAGATGACGTGATCGCCGCCTTCGTAGCGGTGCTCGACGCGGCACTCGAAGTGCGCGGCGGCGCCGCCGATCAGCGGGACGCCGTGCTCGCCGAGCGTGTAGGCGATCCCGGCGAACTTGTCGGGGTGCGGCCGTGCGAAGCGCGCCGACAGCTCGCGGTGCTCGCCGCCCAATACGCTGACCCCGAACGCGGTCGCCTCGCGGAACGCCGGATAGCTGCCCGCGCGGCGCGCCAGGCTCCAGAGCACGAGCGGCGGGTCGAGCGACACCGAGCTGAACGAGTTCGCCGTGAGACCGTACAGCCGGCCCTGCGCGTCGCGCGTGGTGATGATCGTGACCCCCGTCGCGAAGGTGCCGAAGGCGCGGCGCAGCTCCTCGACGCCGAGCGCTCCGCGCCCGCGCGCGATCTGGACCGGTTCAGCGTGCTCGCGAGCCGGCACGGCCTCACCCCTCTCCGACAGGGTTATTTATCTTTCGATAAAAACACCGCGGCGAACCGCTGTCAAGGGCCGGGCCCGCGGCCGCGGAAACGGGAGGGCCGAATGCCGCTCTGCATCGACTGCCACGCCCATTTTCTTCCCGACGCCTTCGTGGGGACGCTGCGCGCGCGGGGTCTGATCGACGCCCGCAAGGACGAGGGTGTGATGGACGTCGCGCGCGACGTCTGCGGGTACGCCGACGAGCGCTCGCGGCTCCCGTACTTCCCGCTGCAGTGGGATCTGCAGCGGCGCGAAGAGCTGGCGGAACGGCAAGGGATCGACCGGCAGATTCTCTGCATGCCGCCGTTCTTTTTCGCGTACCACGCGCGCCCCGACGTCGCGGCGGCGCTGTGCCGGGCCGCCAACGACGCGCTCGCGGCCGAGATCGCGCGCGCGCCGCGGCGCTTCGCCGCCTTCGCGACCGTGCCGCTGCAAGACCCGGAAGCCGCGGTCGCCGAGCTGCGCCGCGCGGTGCTCGAGCTGGGCTTCTGGGGGGTCGAGGTCGGCTCGAGCGTCGACGGCGCGCCGCTCGACGACCGCGCGCTCGATCCGTTCTGGGCGGCGTGCTGCGAGCTGGGCGTCCCCGTCTTCATGCACCCGCATCACGAGCTGGGCGGCGAGCGAGCGCGGCCGTACTACCTCTCGAACGTGTTCGGCAATCCGTCGGAGACGGCGCTCATCGCGGCGCGGTTGATCTTCGCGGGCGTCTTCGAGCGCTTCCCGGAGCTGCGCATGATCCTCGCGCACGCCGGCGGGACCCTGATCGCGATCGCGGGCCGGCTCGACCACGGCTACGCCGTGCGCAAGGAGACGAAGACGATCCCTCGGCCGCCGAGCAGCTACGTGAAGCAGCTCTACTTCGACATCGTCGCGCACGACGACGAGCAGCTCGCCTATCTGGTGCGCCGCGTCGGCGCCTCGCACGTGGTGGTCGGCACGGACCGGCCGTACGACATGGGCGTCGACGACCCGCGGGGCGTCGTGGCGCGCATCCCCGGGCTCGACGAGCGCGAGCGGGCCGCGATTCTCGGCGAGAACGCGCGCGGCTTTCTGACGCGCGCGCACGACGTGTTCGAGGCGGCGCGATGAGACGCCGCGCGAGCTACGTCTCCGCGCCCGCGCGCCCGCGGCTGCGCCTTCCCGACGGCGCCCGCATGGCGCTGCACGTGATCGTCAACGTCGAGACGTGGCTGCTCGAGGAGCGGCTGCCGCGTCAGGTGCTGACCGCGCCGGGCGGCGTGCAGCCGCTCCCCGACGTTCCGAACTTCGCCTGGTACGAGTACGGCATGCGCGTGGGGATTTGGCGCGTCCTCGACGTGCTGCGGGAGCACGGCGTGCGCGCCACGCTGAGCGTCAACGCGAGCGTGTGCGACGCGTATCCCGACATCGTACGGGCGGCCGTCGACGCCGGCTGGGAGATGATGGCGCACGGCTACCATCAGAAGGCGATGCCGGCCGTCGACGACGAGCGCGACGTCGTGCGCCGCGCCGTCGAGCGGCTGGCCGAAGCGACCGGGAAGCGCCCGCGCGGCTGGCTCGGACCGGGGCTCGTCGAGACGTGGGAGACCCCGGAGATCCTCGTCGCCGAAGGGATCGACTACTGCTGCGACTGGGGCCCGGCCGACGATCTGCCGTACGAGCTGGACGTCGCGAACGGCGCGCTGCTCGCGGTGCCGTATCCGATCGAGATGAACGACATCGTGATCTACGGGCTGGAGAAGCGGCCCGACGACACGCTGCTGGAGCGCGGCCGGCGATACTTCGAACGGCTGTATCGCGAGTCGGAGACGCAGGCGAAGATCATGCCGGTCGCGCTGCACCCGTGGATCGCGGGCGCGCCGCACCGCATCGACTACCTCGACGCGCTGCTGCGCTTCGCGCGCGGCCACGACGGCGTGCGCTTCATGCGCGGCGGCGAGATCGCCGACTGGTATCGTGCGGCGACGGCCGCGCCGTCAGTGTCCGCATGACGCTCGGGACGCCGTCGAGGAACGCCGTCGCGAGTGCCGCGACGACGGCCTCGACGTCGTCCGGGATCGCGAGCCCGTAGATCCATTTCCGAATGCCGATGTAGAAGATGCTCGCGTGGAGGGCCCACACGAGCTCGAACTCGCGCTCCCCGATCGGCACGTCGTCGATCGAGGGGAGGCCGTGCTCGCGGCGCACCTCGCGGATGACGCGGGTGTAGATGCGGTCGCGCAGGATCGTGAGGTAGCGCGCGTTCAGGTCCATCCCGCGCAATCCGGAGAACATCCACACGCGAATCCACTCGTACGTGAGGATCGCCTTCGCGTAATCCTGGTAGAACGCGATGATGCGCTCGCGCAGCGGCCGTGCGCGGTCGTCGAGGATCTCTTCCCAGTGCGGATTCCAGCGGTTGAGATAGACTTCTTGATAGACGCGCTCGATCAGCGCGTCCTTGCTCGGGAAATAGCGGTACAGCAGCGGCTGGGTGATCCCCAGCCGCTTCGCCAGCTCGCGCGTCGTCGCGCCGAAGCCGGCCTCGCAGAAGAAGAGGACGGCTTCGCGGACGATGAGCCGCTTGCGCTGGTCGGGCGGAAGGCGTTTGCGCGTACCGCTCACGCTGGCGGTGTACGCGCCGGAAAGATTCTTCGCCTCCGTTGCTAATGATCAGGCGATAGACGAAGGAGGTTCACCCGTGCGGCTCGGTTGCTTCATGATGCCCCTCCATCCGCCGGCGCGGAACTACACCGAGGTCCTGCGCGAGGACCGCGAGGCGATCGTGCTCGCGGACCGTCTCGGCTTCGAAGAGGCCTTCGTCGGCGAGCACGTCACCGACGTCGCCGAGCCCGTGACGTCCTCGCTGATGTTCCTCGCCTCGCTGAAGGACCTCACGCGCCGCATCGCGCTCGGCTCGGGGACCGTGAACCTTCCCAACAACCACCCGGCGCAGGTCGCCGCGCAGGTGGCGATGATCGACCATCTTCTGGAGGGCCGGTTCCTCTTCGGGATCAGCCCCGGCGGGCTGCTCAGCGACGCCGAGATCTTCGGCAACTTCGACAAGGACCGCACCGAGATGTTCGTCGAGGCGATCGACCACGTGCTCGCGATCTGGAGCGGCGAACCGCCGTACGACCGGCGCGGCAAGCACTGGTCGTTCTCGACGGCGCGCACGATGCGCGTCGAGCTGGGACAGGGCGCGATCGTCAAGCCGTATCAGCGGCCGCACCCGCCGATCGTCGTCACGGCGGTCGCGCCGTTCTCGAAGGGCGTCGTCGCCGCGGCGCAGCGCGGCTGGACGCCGATCTCCGCGAACTTCCTGCAGCCCGCGTGGGTCGCCTCGCACTGGCCGAAGTACGTCGAGGGCTGCGGGCTCGCCGGACGCACGCCGTCGCCCGGCGACTGGCGCGTCGCGAAGAGCATCTTCGTCGCCGACGATGCGGCGACCGCGGAGCGTTACGGAAAGGGTCACGACGGGCCCTACGCCTACTACTTCCACTCGCTGATGACGAAGCTGATCGGCAACGGCCGGCCGGAGCTGTTCAAGGGCGATCTCGCGATGCGCGACGAGGACGTGACGCTCGACTACGTGCTCGACTCGCTCGTGATCGCCGGCACCGTCGACTCGGTCGTCGAGCAGCTGCTCGCGTTCCGGCGCCGCATCGGCGACTTCGGGACGCTGCTCTACGCGCTGCACGACTGGGTCGATCCGGCGCTCGGCAAACGCTCGATGGAGCTGATGGCGAACGAGGTGATGCCGCGCGTGAACGCCGCGATCGCCGCCGAGACGCCGGTCGCGGCGCGGGGCTGACGTGCGCGCCGGGGTCGTCGGTCTGGGGATCATGGGCTCCGCGTACGCGCGGCACTTGCTCGACGCCGGCTTCGCGGTGAGCGGCTACGACGTCGACCCCGCGGCGCTCGCGCGCTTCGCCGCGCTCGGCGGCCGTGCGGCGCCGGGCGCCGCGAGCGTCGCCCGCGCGAGCGACGTCGTCGTCACCGCGCTGCCGAGCGAAGCGGCCCTCGAAGCGGCCTACTTCGGCGCGGACGGGATCGCCGCCGGCGCGAACCAGGACCTCGTGGTCGCGGATCACGGAACGTTCGCGCTCGAGGTGAAGGAGCGCGCGCGCGAGCGGCTGGCGGAGTGCGGCGTCGAGCTGCTCGACGCGCCGGTGAGCGGGACCGGCGCGCAGGCGGAGCACCGCGATCTCACCGTGTTCGCCGGCGGCGATCGCGACGCGTACGAAAGCGCGCGGCCCGTCATGGAGGCGTACGCGCGCGACGTGCGGTACGTCGGCGAGTTCGGCACCGCCTCGAAGCTGAAGTACATCGCCAACCTGCTCGTGACGATCCACAATCTCTCGACCGCCGAGGCGGTCGTCCTCGCCGAGCGCGCGGGGATCGATCCGTCGCTGATGCTCGACTGTCTCGGCGAGAGCGCCGGGACGTCGCGGATGCTGCAAGTGCGCGGACCGCTGATGGCGTCCTCGCAGTACCGTCCCGCGACGATGAAGATGGAGGTCTACGACAAGGACATCCGCATCATCGAGCAGTTCGCCCGCGCGGTCGGCGCGCCGACGCCGCTGTTCTCGCGCAGCGTCCCGATCTACGCGGAAGCGCTCGCGAGCGGGCACGCCAAGGACGACACCGCGGCGATCGCCGAGGTCTTGCGCGCGATGGCGGAAGCACCGGCGGGCGCGTAGGCGTGGGCGTCGCGTTCTACGCGCAAAACGTCCTCGGCGGCCTCGCCTACGGCAGCCTCCTGTTCCTCATCGCGGCCGGACTGACGCTCGTCTTCGGGCTGATGCGCATCCTGAACTTGGCGCAGACGGCGTTCTACCTGCTCGGCGCGTACGTCGGGCTCGCGCTCCTCACGCACGGCTGGAACTTCTGGCTCTCGAGCGCGGTCGCGGGCGTGCTCACCATGGCGCTCGGGATCGCGGTGTACAGTCTGTTCCTGCACCGCTTTCACAGCGATCCGCTCACCTCGCTGCTGCTCACGCTCGGCTTCGCGCTGATGCTGGACGACGCGATGCTCGCGGTGTGGGGCGGCGACCCGCAGTCGATCTCGCCGCCCGGGTTCTTGAGCGGCTCGGTGCAGCTCGGCTCGCTGGTGTTCCCCGAGTACTGGCTGGCGGTGATCGTGATCAGCCTCGCGACCGCGGCGCTGCTCTTCGTCGCGCTGCAGCGCACGATGCTCGGCGTGATCATCCGCGCCAGCGTCGACGACGAGGAGATGGCGCGCGGGCTCGGCGTCAACGTGAACCGAGCGTTCTACCTCGTGTTCGCGCTCGGCGCGTTGCTCGCCGGCGCGGGCGGGCTGCTCGGCGGCCCGATCACGAGCGCGTATCCGGGGCTCGACGGGGAGCTGCTGCCGCTCGCGTTCGCCGTCGTCATCGTCGGCGGGATGGGGAGCCTCACCGGGGCGCTCGTCGGCAGCCTGCTGATCGGGCTCGTCAACGCGTTCGGCAAAGCGCTCTTCCCGGAGTTCTCGTACTTCACGATCTTCGTCCCGGTCGCGCTGATCATGGCGTTGCGGCCGCAGGGACTGTTCGGCCGCACGCCGTGACGACGCGCCGGCGCTGGATCGCCGTCCTCGCGGGGCTCGCGATCGCCGCGGCGCTGCCGAAGCTCGGGGTTCCGACGTTCTACGTCTCGCTGCTCACGCAGACGTTCGTGTACGCGATCGTCGCGATGAGCCTCGACATGCTGGTCGGCTTCACCGGGCTCGTCAACTTCAGCCAAGCGGCGTTCTTCGGCGTCGGCGCGTACGGCGCCGCGCTCGCGGCGACGCGGCTCCACATCCTCGGCTTCGGGGGCGGGATGGCGTTCGGCGTCGCGTGCGCCGTGCTGACCGCGGCGATCTTCGGACTCGTCGCGCTGCGCGCCGAAGGCACCGGCTTCATCATCATCACGATCGCGCTGAACCAGATCGCGTGGGGGCTCGCCTACCAGTGGGTCTCCTTGAGCAACGGCGACAACGGCATCACGGGGCTGACGCGTCCGCCCCTCTTCGGCATCGACCTCAGCGGAAACACCAGCTACTACTACGTCTGCCTCGCCGGGCTGCTGATCGCGCTGGCGGTGCTGACGCTGGTCGTGCGCTCGCCGTTCGGGCTGGTGCTGCAAGGGCTGCGCGAGACGCCGCGCCGGATGCGCGCGCTCGGCTACGACGTGTGGCTGTACCGCTACGTGGCGATCCTGATCTCGGCGGCGATCGCCGGCTTCGCCGGCGTGCTGTTCGCGTGGTACAACCAGTTCGTCGGTCCGGTCGACCTCGCGCTCGACCTTTCGACGCAGTTCCTGATCATCGTCATCCTGGGCGGGATCGGGACGCTGTACGGGCAGCTGCTCGGCGCGCTCATCGTCGTGTTCCTGAGCAACGGGCTCTCCGCGATCACGCAGCGCTGGGAGCTGATCCTCGGCGCGGTCTATTTCGCGATCGTGCTGTACGCGCCGGACGGGCTGGTCGGGCTCGGGCGGCGCATCGCGCAGCGCGTGCAGGGCCGGCGCTCGTCGCTCGCACCGCACGAGCCGCTGCTCGCCGCCTCGGGCGTCGCGCTGACCGCCGCGGAGATCGACGAGCCGTGAGCGACACGTGCCTCGCGCTGCGCAACGTCGCGAAGCGCTTCGGCAGCCTGAGCGTCCTCGAGGACGTCAGCTTCAGCGTCCGGCCCGGCGAGCGGCGCGGGATTCTCGGGCCGAACGGCGCGGGAAAGACGACGCTGTTCAACATCATCGCCGGCGAGATCCGCTGCAGCGCCGGCTCGGTGGAGGTGCTGGGCCGTGACGTGACCGGCATGCGCGCGCACCGGCGCGCGCGGCTCGGCGTGGCGCGCACCTTCCAGACCACGACGCTGTTCCCGAAGCTCACGGTGGCCGAAAATCTCGTGCTCGCGCTGCAAGCCGCGTCGCGCGACCGGTTCCAGTGCTTCGTCCCCAGGACGCGTTACGCCGCGCGCTACGACGAGGCGCTCGCGCTGCTGGACCGCGTCGGGCTGCGCGCCCGCGCCGGCGTCGTCGTCGACGCGCTCGGCTACGGCGAGAAGCGGCAGGTCGAGATTCTCCTCGCGATCGCGCAGAAGCCCAAGCTCCTGCTCCTCGACGAGCCGACGGCCGGGCTGGCGCCCGGCGACACCGCGCTCGTCACCGAGATGCTCAAGCGCGAGCAGCGCTCGACGACGATGGTGCTGATCGAGCACGACATGAGCGTGATGTTCGACGTCGTCGACACGCTGACGGTGCTGCATCACGGGCGCATCGTCGCCGACGGGCCGCTCGGGGCCGTGCGCGCCGACCAGAACGTCCAGGACGTGTACCTCGGAGGGACGCTGTGAGCGCGATGCTCGAGGTCGAGAACGTCCACACCTACTACGAGCACAGCCACGTGCTGCAGGGCGTGACGCTGCAGGCGCCGGCCGGCGGCGTCACGGCGGTGCTCGGGCGCAACGGGGTCGGAAAGACGACGCTGATCCGCTCGATCATCGGCTTCACGCCGCCGCGCACGGGCACGATCCGCTTCGCCGGCGAGCCGATCGAGCGGCTCCCGTCCTACGACATCGCGCGTCGCGGCGTCGGCCTCGTCCCGCAAGGACGCCGCATCTTTCCGTCCTTGACGGTGCAGGAAAATTTGTCCGTGGGCGGCGTCGGGCGCGCGCCGGGCTCGTGGAACCTGGAGCGCGTCTACGCGACCTTCCCGCGGCTGCGCGAGCGCGCGCGCAATTTCGGCGGCCGGCTCAGCGGGGGCGAGCAGCAGATGCTCGCCATCGGACGCGCGCTGATGTCCAATCCGACGCTGCTGCTGATGGACGAGCCGTCGGAAGGGCTCGCTCCGATCGTCGTGCGCGAGCTGGGCGAGACGCTGCGCGCGCTCAAGGCGACGGGGCTCGCGATCGTGCTCGTCGAGCAGAACCTTCCCCTGGCGCTCGCCGTGGCCGACACGGCGTACGTCATCAGCAAAGGCCGCGTCGTCTTCTCGGGAGACCCCGACATCATCCGCAACGACGCCGCGGTGCGCACGCAGCATCTCGGCGTGTGACGCTCGCATCATCCGCAATCCGTACGGAGGCTCGACTGCCGTGAGGCATCTTCCAATGAAGGCTCTCATCCCCGGACTGGCCCTCGCCGCGCTTTGCGCATGGCTGGGACGGCCCGCGCTCTCGGCGCCGCCGGCGCCGATCAAGATCGCGCTTCTCGCGCCGACCTCCGGCACGGCGGCCGCCGCGGGACACGACATGATCAACGCCTGGAACCTGTACTGGTCGCAGCACGACCAGACGATCGACGGGCACAAGATCCAGACGACGGTGTACGACACCGGCTCGAATCCCGCGCATGCGCTCGACCAGGCCCGGCACGCGGTCGAGCAGGACGGCGCGCAGATGATCGTCGGACCGTATCTCGCGAACGAGGGACTCGCCGTCGCGCCGTACGGCGAGCAGCACCGCATCCCGATGATCGAGCCGACCGTCTCGGCCGACGATCTCTCCCAGCGGATGGCGAACTCGTTCGTCGTGAAGGTCGCCGGCTGGAGCTCGAGCCAGCCGACGCACGTCGCGGGCGACTGGGCGGCGGCGCAGGGCTACAAGACCGTCGCGACCATCGCGAACGCGTACGCGTTCGGCTACGAGAACGCCGGCGGCTTCGCGCAGACGTTCACCGACAAGGGCGGGAAGATCGTCGCGCAGGTGTGGGCGCCGCTCGGCACGACCGACTACCAGCCGTACATCTCGCGCATCCAGGCCGCCCATCCGGACGCGGTGTTCGTCGAGATGGTCGGCGCCGACGACCTGCACTTCCTCGAACAGTGGAGCTCGTTCGGACTGAAGAACAAGATCCCGCTGATCGCCAACGAGACGACGACCGATCAGTCCAACATCCGCTCGCTGCGGCCCGATCTCGTCGACGGCATCGTCAGCTTCGGGCACTACGCCGAGGGCCGCGACGACGCCGCGACGCGCGGCTTCATCATGAAGTACGGGGCCGCCGAAGGCGTCCTTCCCTCGTACATGGCGGCTGCGTTCTACACCGCCGCGCAATGGGTCGACACGGCGCTCCACCGCGTGCACGGCGACGTCGTCGACTCGAGCCAGTTCCTCGCCGCGGTGCGCGCCGTGAAGCTTCCCGACTCGCCGCTCGGCCCGCTGCAGCTCGACGCCTACGGCGACCCGATCGAGAACATCTACCTGCGCAAGGTCGTCGCGACGTCGGGACCGGCCGAGAAGTACGCGAAGACCTGGAACGTCGTGCAGCACGTGTGGCCGCACGTCTCGCAGTTCTGGACCTGGAGCCCGAAGGAGTACCTGAAGCAGCCCGTCTACTCGACGACGTTCCAGGGGATCAAGCAATGACCGCGGCGCGGCTTGCGCGGCGATCCGTCGCGCTCGCCGCCGCGTGCGCGATGTTCGGCGCGCTCGCCGGCGGCGTACCGGCGCGCGCGCAGGAGCGCGCGCCGTTCAAGATCGGGCTGCTGATCCCGGTCACCGGCGTCTTCGCCGCGCCGGGGAGCTACATGCGCGAAGGGCTCGAGCTGTACCTCAGCCAGCACGAGAACGAGCTCGGCGGTCGAAAGGTCGAGCTCGACGTCGGCGACAGCCAAGGGAACCCGTCCGTGGGGCTGACGCAGGCGCGCAAGCTCGTGGAGCAGGACCACGTCGACGTGCTGTTCGGCCCGCTCTCCGCAGCCGTCGGCGCCGCGCTGATCCCGTACATCGATCAGCACAAGGTTCCGACCGTGTATCCGATCGTCTCCAGCGACGATCTCACGCAGCGCACGCTCTCGCCGTACGTGGCGCGGACGGAATGGACGAGCAGTCAGACGACGCACGTCCTCGGCGACTACGCGTACAAGAAGCTGCACGTGCGCAAGGTCGCGACGATCGCCTACGACTTCAGCTTCGGCTGGGAGAGCATCGGCGGCTTCGTCGACGTCTTCCAGAGCGAAGGCGGAAAGGTCGTCAAGCAAATCTGGACGCCGCTCGTGACGCCGGACTACTCGCCGTATCTTTCGGCGCTGCCGCGCGACGTCGACGCGGTGGTGTGCAGCTTCTCGGGCGTCGCGGCGGTGAACTTCATCAAGCAGTACCGCCAATTCGGTCTGAAGATGCCGCTGCTGTGCCAAGGCAACACCACCGACGAGAGCACGCTCGCCGAGACCGGTCCCGCGGCCGTGGGCGTCGTCGGCGCGCTGCAGTACAGCGCGGCGCTCGACACGCCGGCGAACCACGCGTTCGTCGCCGCGTACACGAAAGCGTACGGCCACGAGCCGTCGTACTACGCCGAAGGAACGTACTCCGGCGCGCAGCTGCTCGACCACGCGCTGGCGGCCGTCCGCGGCAACAGCTCGGACGCCGAGGCGTTCGCTCGCGCGCTGAAGCACGCGACGCTCGGCACCGTCCCGCGCGGTCCGGTGACCTTCGACGCGTACGGGAACCCGATCGAGAACGTCTACGTCCGGCGCGCCGAAAGCCGCGACGGCAAGCTGCAGAACACGGTGGTCGAGACGTATCCGCACGTCTCGCAGTTCTGGACCTGGAGTCCCAAGGAGTACCTCGCGAAGCCCGTCTACGATCGCACGCATCCGGCCTGCAACGCGTGCGGCTGACCGCGACGCGGACGCCGTGACGGAACGCACGATGCGCGCCGCCGTGTACCACGGTCCGCGCGACGTGCGGATCGAGCGCGTCCCGCGCCCGCGCGCGCGCGCGGGCGAGCTGCTCGTGCGCGTGCACGCGAACGGCATCTGCGGAACGGACGCGAGCGAGTTCGTCGCCGGACCGCAGATGTATCCGGTGCACGCGCGCCACCCGCTGACCGAGCACGAGGGGCCGATCGTGCCCGGACACGAGTTCGCCGGACGCGTCGAGGAGCTGGGCGAAGGCGTCGAGGGATTCCGCCCGGGCGAGCTGGTCGTGACCGGTGCGGCGCTGTGGTGCGGAACGTGCCGCCAGTGCCGTGCCGGACGAACCAGCATCTGCGCGCAGTACGCGACCGTCGGACTGCACCGTGACGGCGGGCTCGCGGAGTTCGTCCGCGTCCCCGCGCACATCGCCTTCCGCGCCGACGCGCTCGCGCTGCGCGACGACGTCGCGGTGCTGGCGCAGCCGATGGCGATCGCGGTGCATGCGCTGCGGCGCGGGCGTCCCGCTCCGGGCGAGCACGTGCTCGTCATCGGCGCCGGCGGGATCGGCGCGTTTCTGACGTTCGCCCTCGCGCACGGCGGCGCGCGGGTCGCGGTCGCCGACGTGCGCACGGAGCGGTTGGCGATCGCGAGGCGGCTCGGCGCGCAGGCGACGGTGTTCGCCGGAGACGAGCTCGTGCTGCGTGCCGCGCTCACCGAGCACGGCGTCGTTCCCACGCTCGCGTTCGAAGTGACCGGCACGCAGAGCGGTCTCGACGCGGCGGTCGGGGCGACCGACGCCGGCGGCCGCGTCGTCAGCGTCGGCATCGCGAAGGGCGCGCTGAGCTACGACGCGCGCCGGCTGACGACCAAAGAGTTAGAATTGATCGGCACGAACGCGCTGATCGGGAAAGACGACGTGCCGGAAGCGGCGCGGCTTCTGAGCGTGGACCAAGGCGCGTGGCGCGACGTCGCGCCGGTGGCGATCCCGCTGGAGCGGCTGGTCGAGGACGGCCTCGTCCCGCTCGCCGAAGGACGCGCGCCGAACATCAAGCTCCTCGTCGACCCGTGGACGACCGCGACGCGCGCGACCGTGATGGGCTGAGCGCGCGCGTCAGCCGTTGTCGGTGGTCGTTCGCCCGATCGAGCGGCGCAGCACCATGCGAAACGTGCGCGGGGCGGGCGCCCAGGCGTTGCGAACGATCGGCAGCGGGAGGAGCGGCGACGGGACGGCGAGCCGCGCGTCGTTGAGGTTCTCGACGTCGAACTGGATCTTGCCGCGACGGCCGATCTGGATCTCGAGATTGCTGTTCAGCAGCACCGCCGACGTCTGCCCGATCGCCGGATCGGCGGCGTAGTACGTCGCTCCGACGGAGAAGCGCGAGCCGTTCGCCCAGTGGTACGACGCTTCGGCGTAACCTTGCGTGCTCGCCGCGGCGACGTCACCGGCCGTGAGGTCGAGATTCGACGAGTCGTTCGCGGTCCACGCCTGCAGCAGATAGCCGAACCCCGCGGGGACGAAGCGCGCCAGTGAAAGCTCCACGCCGTGACGCGTGAACGGACCTTCGCTCGTCCACGGATCCGGCGCCAACGTCTCCACGAGCCGGTGGTCGCCGTTCGTGGTGAAGTAGTCGGCGGAAAGCGTCGTGTGCGGGTCGATGACGTGCGCCTGCAGGCCGACGTCGGTCGTCGACGAGGCTTCGGGGCCGCCGAGCGCGCCGCGCAGCCCGGCGAGCGCGACCAGCGACGGCGGCGTGAACCCGACGCCGGTCGACGCGCGCAGCGTCAGCGCGTCGGTCGCGCGGTAGGAGACGCCGCCGCGCAGCCCGATCCCGCTCTCGCCCAGCCACCGCGAACCGGCCACGGTATGCGCCGCGACGTCGTACGCCGCGGCCTGCAGCTGCCAGCGCGGCGACGCGGCGACGATCGCGCGCAGAAAGGCGGTGTCGACATTTTGATACGATCCGTTCGGCACGTCGACGACGCCGGACGCGGCCCCGTCGTCGTGCGTCGCGGTGAAGCCCGCGGAGACGAACGCTTTCCCCGCCGTGCGGTCGAGCTCGAGCGATCCGCCGCTGAGGCTGTCCGTCGTCGCGAACTCGAGCGGATCGCCCGCAGCGGTTCCTTCGCGCGCCGCGTCGACGTGCCAGACGCGCGCGAGCAGCCCGGCCTGCGCGCCGTCGATGCGATACTCCGCGCCGGTGAACGCGAAATGCTGATCCGAAAAGAAGTCCTCGTCGGCTTCGTCGTACGCCGTCACCGTCAGGCCGCTCGCCGGCGAGAGCGGGCTGCGCGCCTTGACCGCGAGCGCGTGCTGGATCGCGTTGGTGAACGTGAGGTCGCCGGGCTCACCGTTGGCGGTCCCGGCGACGGCGAAGGCGAGCGCGCCGCTCGCGCCGCCGCCCGTCACGTCGGTGAAGCTGCCGCCGCGGGAGTCGAAACCCTGTTCCGGGAGCGCGCGCCACACCGGCGTCGGCTCGGCGAAGCGCAGGTTGAGCGTCCCGTTCATCGCGCCGTCGATCGTCGGGACGAGCGCCGAGGCGCCGGGCGACACTTCCAGCTCCTGCGTGACGAACGACGGGATCGCGGTGAGCGGAAACGCGCGCGTCGTGGCCGGCGTGACCGGGACGCCTTCGAGCAGCACCTGCGTCTCCATCGGCGTGCCGCCCCGCACGAGCGCGACGGGCGGCGCGTCGAAGCCGATCCCGCGCGATGCGCGGTCGGCGATGATCCCCGGCTTCTCGGTCAGGACGTCCGCCAGCCCCGGCTGGCTCATGTCGCGATAGGCTTCGCGCGGAACGGTCGTCTCTTCGACGGGGGTCGTGTTGAACGCGCCGCGCTCGGCCGCGGCGACCTCGCCGATGGTCCGCAGGGCGGACGCAGGCGAAGCGTGCAGTGCGATCCGCACCACGTGCGTGCTCGGGCCGACGACGAGCTGGGCGTGGGCCGGGGCGAATCCGGGTTTCGTCACGGTGACGGTGTAGCGGCCGCGCGGCAGACGAAGCACGGCCCGTCCGTCGCGCGCGGCGCGTACGGTGACGTGCGTCGCGGAGCCGGCCGCGCGTGCGTCGACGAGCGCGTCGGAGGCCGACGTCCCCGGGTCGGATGCGACGACGACGACGACGCGCGCTTCGTCGGGCGGCGCGTCTTGCGACGGGTCCGGGGCGCTCGCGGCGACGGTGCGCACGCGCGCCGCCGCCGGCGCGCTGAGATGGAGCGCCGGACACGCCGGAGCGGCCGGGATCATCGCGTCCCGCCGAAACGCAGCTCGAGCCGGAACGTGCGCGCACCGACCGGCAGCGCGTTCACGAGACCGACCTTTCCGTTGACCAGCGCGACCGGAATGCCTTGATCGGTGAGGATCGTGTTCCGGCCGTCGTAGTCGAAAAGATCGTCGACCGAAAGCTGCAGCGCCGCGCCGCCGCGCGCATCGGGCAGGGGGATCCGGAGCGAGGCGTTCGCGATCGCGAATGCGTGCACGTCGTACGAGTTGCCGTTCCCGTAGTAGGTCAGTCCGACGAGCGCGAGCACGCCGCGTCCGGTGCGGTAGTGCAGCTCGCCGTAGCCCTGCGCGTACGGGATGCCTTTGTTCGAGATGCCGTTGAAGCCCGTTCCGGTCGACGTGTAGTTCACGCCCGGCACGACGGCGAGGTTCGTGCCGTACGGCGCGGCCGCCGTCACGTACAACGAAGGCGACACGTCGTACGCGAACGCGCGCGTCAGCGCGCCTTGCGCGATGTAGCCGAGTCCGACGCGCGGGTCGGAGCGCAGCGAGAGCTCGAGGCCGTAGAAGCGCGAGTTCCCCGCGTTCGCGGAGCCGCTCACGTACAGCGGGATCGGGCTGCCGCCCGCCGGCGTGTACGTGCCGTCCGGCGCGATCGTCGAGACGAGCTGGTTGAAGACGTTCGTGAAGTAGACGTCGCCGGAGAACACCGTGCTCGCGCTCGGCTTGTAGTCTGCTCCGAGGTCGTAGCCGAACGACGTCTCGGGCTTCAGGTAGCCGGTGTTCTGCGTGATCGTCACCGACGTGGCACCGGGCCGGTAGACCGCGACCGGCGTCTGGTTCACGCCGGAGAGGACGTTGAACGCCGGCGGCGTCACCGAACCGCCCGCGTCGAACCGCACGATCGTGTCGCCGTTTCCGAGACGATGCGTGATCCCGAGCCGCGGGTCGACCTCCTCGTGCGTCGCGTCGCCGAAGTTCCAGCCCAGCCCGTTGGGGCCCGTCGAGAAGCGGCTGCTGTACGTCGTCGCGTAGCCGGCGAGCACGATCGTGTCGAACGCGTCCGGGCGGAACGTCCCGCGCGCCATGATCGACGTGATCGTTTGCCGCGATCCCGCGGGGACCGACGCGCTGAAGGTCGCGCTGCCGTTCGCGGCGCCTTCGGAATACGCGTTTGTCAGCGAGACGACGCGGTCGACCGCGAGCTCGTAGTCGTTGTTCCCGGCCGGATGGTCGTAGGCGAACGACCCGCCGTGCACGCGGTCCTCTTCGACGGTGCGGGCGAAGACGTTCGCGATGCTGACCACCTCCGGCGTCCCGTTGAACGTCGCGGAGCCGCCGGCCGTCAGCGGCGCGGTCCCGGTCAGCGTCAGGATCCCGGTGTACGGCGTCGCCGCGTTGGGCGTCGCGTTGCCGGTGAAGCGGTCGAGCGCGAGATCGTACCAGCGCGCGATGAAGGTGTCGTCGTGCAGCGCGGTGCGCACCTCGGCCTCGAAGAGCGGCTCGTTCTCGATCTCGGTCTGATTCCCCGGAAGGTGCGTCGTCGGATTGAGCACTACCGGCGTTCCGCTCGGCGCCAGCGTGGCGTCGAAGGCCTGCAGCTGCGCGCCGTCGAGGTCGAAGCTCGCCTGATTTCCGAGGTACGCCGCCGTCAGCGACGTCGTCGAGCTGAAATCGTAGCGCAGCTTCGCGAGCTCGCTGTGGCCCTGGAACCACGACGACACGTTCTCGCAGCACGCGGTGGTCTTCACGTACGCGTTCGACGGGTTGTTCTGCGCGCCGGGCACCGGGAACGCGCCGGGCGGCGTCCCGGACGGCGGCGTCGCCGACGTCGTCCCGCCGATCGCGCCGATCCCGGCGATCACGGTCCCCGACGGCAGCGCGACCGTCGTCGGCATCTGCGTGAACGCACCCGGCGTTCCGTAGTCCGCGGCGCTGACCACGAAGCCGAGCTTGCCGATGGTGTCGGAGGCCATCGCGTGCACGAGCGTCCCGCCCGAGGAGTCCTGCGCCACGCCGAAGTCGTGCGCGGGACGTCGCGTGGGATCGAGCGTGCGGAAGTTCACCGTCCCGCCGATCCCGTTGACGACCAGCGGCGCGAACGCGCTCGGTCCTTTCGCGATCTCGACGTCCTGCAGCACGTACGTGCTGAGGAAGGTCGTCACGTAGTCGCCGAAGCGCCCCGTCGCGACGGGATGGCCGTCGACCAGCGTCGTCTTCTCGTAGTCCAGCGTCCCGCGGAGATTCGGCGACGTCTGCACGCCGGGCGAGGCAGGGTTCGACGACGACGTGTGGTTCGAGATCACCCCCGGCGTCTCGTCGAACAGCGGCGCGAGCTGCGGCTCGTCGCGGTCGTCGATCTGTTCGCGCCCGATGACGCTGAACGCACCCGGCTGCGTGTTCATCGCCGCCTCGCCGGCTTGCGTGCTCGTGAAGCCGATTGTGGTGAGCGTCGCCGGCTGCAGGACGATGACGTAGCGCGGAATGCCGGAACGTTCGCCGGCCGCCGCGGGAAGCGGCGCACGGAGCGCAACGTCGCTGACGGTCGCGGGCAGAAAACCGGGCGCGGTCACCGTGAGCGAGACGGATCGCGCGCTCGTCGCCGCAACGACCTCGAAATCGCCGCTCGCGTCGGTCGTCACCGTGACGCCCGCGCCCGAGACACGCGCACCTGCGATGCCGTGCGCGTCCGGCGCGCGAACGACCCCCGCGAGGAAGCCGCGCTGTGCCGAAGACCGCGTGTCTTGAGCGCGCGCGGACGAAGCGGAAAGGATCGCGATCAGACAACACACCGTCACGGCGAGGCCCGGTAGGAGCCGCGTCGACCTGCTCATCCCATTGCCCTTCGTTCAGGATGGCGGGCATGCCCGCTCCTGCGTGCATGCTCCATGACGCACGGCAAGCCGCGGTTGTTGCACGCGTCCGCACGACGACGTTCGATCGCCACCGCGCGGGCACGTTCCAGCTACGCTCTCGCCCTTTCATGTCCGGCGACGAAGCGTCGCGCGCACACCGCAGCGCCCTTCTGCGGCGAAGCGACTGCGTCGCGCGGTCGGGTTCGCTCGAGAGGCGCTCGACACTCGCCACGTCCGTCCCGGGCCGCAGCCCCATTGCGAAGCTCGGCAGTTGGACGTACCGGCGCTCGGCCGGTCGCTTCACGGCCAATCCGGCGCAGCGTGTCGTTCACACCTCGCGGAAGGAGCGTCCGCTCGCTCGCGTCTCCGCCCGGCGCTGTGAGGCGACGTCGTCGTCGACGGTCAGTGTGGCGCGCACATCACGATGTTGCACCGAGCGGCCATGCACGTCAAAGCGGCCGAGGTGGCTGCAGATTGTCGCCTGAAGCGCTCCGTGGTAGACTGAAGCGTTGCGCCCGGTCCGTGCCACCCCGGCGGCCGGCGCGTTCACCAGCGGGGGAGACGGTCCGGTTCGCCGGACGCGTCGAGGAAACACATGGCAAAAAGAGTCGTCGGGAAGATCGGTCTCGCTCTTCCCGCCGGGAAGGCGACGCCCGCCCCTCCCGTCGGTCCGGCGTTGGGCCCCTACTCGCTCAACATCATGGACTTCTGCAAGCAGTACAACGACCGGACGAAGGCCCAGGAAGGCTTCATCATCCCGGTCGAGATCACGGTCTTCGAGGATCGGACGTTCACGTTCATCACGAAGACGCCGCCGGCGTCATTCCTGATCAAGCGGGCGCTCGGGCTCGAGTCGGGCTCGAAGGAGCCGAACCGCAACAAGGTCGGCACGCTGACCGCTGCTCAAGTCCGCGACATCGCGCAGACGAAGATGCCCGATCTCAACGCCAACGACGTGCAGGCCGCGATGAAGATCGTCGCCGGCACGGCGCGCTCGATGGGCGTCAACGTCGAGGAGGGCGTCCTCTGATGCGCAAGCACGGCAAGCGTTTCCGCGCGCTCGCGCAGTCGTACGATCCCGCACGGCTGTACGATCCCGCCGAGGCGACCGCGGTCGTGAAGCGCAACGCGACGGCGAAGTTCGACGAGACCGTCGAGATCCACATCCGGCTCGGCGTCGATCCGAAGAAGGCCGACCAGAACGTCCGCGGCACCGTCAACCTCCCGCACGGCACCGGCCGCACCGTTCGCGTGATCGTGTTCGCGCGCGGCGACGCCGCACGCGCCGCGGAAGCGGCGGGCGCGGACGTCGTGGGCGAGCAAGACCTGATCGATCGCGTCAAGGGCGGCTTCGCCGACTTCGACGTCGCGGTCGCGACGCCCGACATGATGCCGTCGATCGGGCGCGAGCTGGGCCGCATCCTGGCGCAGAAGATGCCGAACCCGAAGTCGGGCACGGTCTCGCCGAACCCGGCGGCCGCGGTGCGTGACATCAAGGCCGGCAAGGTCGAGTACCGTCTGGACAAGACGGGGATCGTGCACACGATCGTCGGCAAGGCGTCGTTCGGCGAGAACCAGCTCGCCGAGAACGTCTCGACGCTGCTCGACGCGATCGTGCGCGCGAAGCCGTCGGCCGCGAAGGGCACGTACCTGCGCTCGATCACGCTGACGTCTTCGATGGGACCCGGCGTGAAAGTCGACCCGGCCCGCATCCGTCCGACCGCCACGACCGCATAGTCTCGCTCGAAGCGGCGCGACCACGACGACGGCCCTCGCTCGCTGCGAGGGCCGTCCGCTTTTCAGCCGCTCTGAAGCAGCGCCACGGCGTCGCGCTCCGTGTCGACGATCGGCACGGAGGCCGTGAGGCCGGCGATGCTGAGCAGGCGCACCAGCCGCTGGTTGCGTGCGACGATGACGACGCGGCCGTCGGGGACGTGCGACGTGTGCTCCACCGCGCGGGCGATCTCGCCGATCGCGGTCGAGTCGAGGTAGTCGACGCCGATCAGATCGACGATCACGCGCGGATTCTCGCGAGATGCCTGAAAGGCGAGTCGCAGCTCGTCGCGCGTGCTGATGTCGTGTTCGCCGGAAAGACGAATCACGGCCGGTCCGGAGTCGGTCACTACCCCCACCCACCGAGAGCAGAATGCCCCGCACCGGGTGATTCCGCCGCGGCCGGTGCGGCTCCCGTCCGGCCGGCGCGGTCAGGCGGCGTGCAGCCGCCGAAGCGTCGCGACCGGCGTGAAGCCCGCCCGCAGCGCGGACCGCTCGGACGGCGAGCCCGCGAGCGCCTTGAGGGCGACGCGTCCCGCGCCGCGCGACGCCGCGAAGGCGACGCGCGCGCGCAGCAGCGCCGCGTGGACGCCACGCCCGCGGTACGCCGGCACGACGCACCCCGAATAGAGGAAGGCCGTGTCGCCCGAGATGCCGACCGCGCCGCCGCCGGCCGGCACGCCGTCGACCTCCGCGACGAAGAGCGCCGCCGCGGCCGCCGCCCCGACTTGCGCCGAGCGCACGTGAACGGCCGCGGGCTCGTCGGCGAAGCAGCCGCTCGTCAGCGCGACCCAGCCGGGAACGTCGCTCGTCGCCCGTACGCGCACGGTGCCGTTCGCGTGCACCGGCGCCGCAGGCGCCTCCAACAGCGTGATTCGCGCTTCGTCGCGCAGGTATCCGGCCGCGTCCAGGAGCGCGGCGTCCCGCGCCAGCGCGTCTTCGCGCAGCTCGATCCGCACCGGCGCACCGCGTTCGCCGTAGAACGCCGCGAGCACGGCGAGGTCCTCCGCCGTCAGCGCGCGCGTCGAACCGACCGCGAGCGCCATCTGGTACAGCGAGCCCGCGACGCTGATCGCGAAGCCGCCGGCGACCGGGACGGCGCCGTCGTCCGCCGTACCGGCCTCCACGTTTCGGTTGCGCAGGAAGCCGGCCCAGAAGGCCGCCTCGGCGCGATCGGCATTCATCCTTGACGCGGCCCCCGGCCGCGTAGTACAACAGGCGTTGGCTCCAATGACCGCAGGTCGACCTCCGGGTCGATAATGTGCCTCCTCACGGACGCACGCCTGCCGAGGATGCGGAATCGAGCGGAAACCCCGCGGCCGGTCGCGTGCGATCGGTCGATTCGTGCGCCTCGCCGGTCGGCGGAGGCGTTTTTCATTTCCCTCGGAGAGCACTACGATGCCGACCGCGAAAAAAGAAGCGACGATCGAAGAGCTCCGCGAGCGGATCGCCGGTACGAAGAACCTGTTCTTCACGAACTACGCCGGGCTGACCGTCGAAGAGATCACGAAGCTCCGCAACGAGCTTCGCAAGGACGGCAGCACCTACGGCGTCGTGAAGAACACGCTCTTCAAGCGGGCGGCGAGCGACGAGCTCGCCTCCCAGCTCGACGCGATCCTCGCGGGGCCCACGGGCGTCGTCTTCGCCGGCGACGATCCCGTCGCGCCGGCCAAAGCCCTCAAGACGTTTTCCGATCAGACCAAGCCGGTCGGCGTCAAAGCTGCGTACATCGACGGCAAGCTCGTCGACGCCGCGCAAGTTCAAGCGCTCGCCGCGCTTCCACCGAAACAAGAGCTGCTCGCGCGCCTCGTCGGGTCGCTCAGCTCGCCGATCTCCGGACTCGTTCGCGTCCTGTCCGGCAATCAGAGCGGCCTCGTCCGCGTCCTCAACGCGATCGCCGAGAAGAAGTCCGGCGATCAGCCCGCAGCGTCATAGCAGGAGCCCACACGAATCATGGCACTCGCCGACATCATCACCCAGATCGACAACCTCACCGTCCTCGAGCTGAGCGACCTCGTCAAGCAGCTCGAAGAGAAGTACGGCGTCAGCGCCGCGGCGCCGGTCGCCGTGGCGGCCGCGCCGGCCGCCGGCGCGGCCGCGCCGGCCGCCGAGAAGACCGAGTTCGACGTCGTCCTCCAAGAGGCTGGCGCCGAGAAGATCAAGGTCATCAAGGCCGTCCGCGAGATCACCTCGCTCGGACTCACCGAGGCGAAGGCGTTCGTCGAGAGCGCTCCCAAGCCGGTGAAGCAGGGGATCCCCAAAGACGAAGCCGAGGCGATCGCCAAGAAGCTGCAGGACGCCGGAGCGAAGGTCGCCGTCCAGTAAGCTCGCGAAGCGCGAACGTCGCGAACGGGCGCCGGAGACTCCGGCGCCCGTTCGCTTTCTCGTCTTCACGCGCGCTGACGACGTCGCGTACGGCCGGATCATGAACAATCATTGCGCCCGATCGGAGCGGCGCCGCACGGGCGCGTGATGAACGCGCGGAGCTGCAAACAACGGTACCGACCGCATGTGCCGTTCCACGACATCACGATGCTCGGCCGGCATGGGCAAGTCGCGCTTGAGTGCCGCCCAATGGTGGTGCATCGCTTCGACCGTCTCGTGCGCAGCGGTCAGAACGGGCTTCGTGGGCAACGCAGCGCGCCTCGCGAGCGCCGTGATTCGCGCATCGTCCACGTCGGTAAAGGACTTCGAGCCGAGGAAGTTCATTCCGAGGTCGTCCGAGGGAACGTACACGACGGTCGAAAGGTAATCGTAGGCCGGCGTCAATGCGGGTGTTCGGCCGTCTCGATAGATGAACGACCAATTCTTCGCGTGCATATCGCCGTTCCCGATGCCGATGTTGAACACGAGCCGGCGCACGAACTCGAGAGCCCCCTCGACGCCGGTCTGCTGTGCGATCTGCTCTGCCAGCAGATCGAAGTTGAAGCGGCGATACTTGTCATCCGGGTACAGCTGATTTGCTTGAGCGAAGTCCTCGGTGTGGATGCGTTCGCCGGAAGGACCACGATCGAAGCGTTTGATGTAATACGCCTTTCCGCTGACGTGGCGCACGTCGGACGGCATTCCGGCGATCGAGCCGGGATCAACCAGTCCCATCGGCGGAACGTCGATCCCGACGGCACGTGCAAACGTCATCATGGAATATTCGTTTTCCGGAACGGCCTGAAAACGCTGGTCGGACATCTTCACGATCCAGTGTCCCCCCATTCCTTGCACCGGAATGGTGAGGCCACGGCTCGGATCGCCGGTGGCGCTGAACTTGAGCTGAACACCCGCGAGTGAGAATCTCAGAAGCGCGTCGCCTGTCGCGGTTTTCGGCGGCTCGTCGTTCACGTCGTCTCGAGGCGGCATGGCCCGCGCTTCCGGGTCGGTTACGACCAACGCGCCGGGTAGATCTTGACCCAGCACCCAGAGAAGCGGAAAGTCTCGAATCGGTTTGACGCCGGCGTGTTCCGCCAAATAGCGGCGGAGATGACCTTCAGGGAGCAGATTCGAAAAATACGGCTGAAGCTTCGTGCGCGTCGAGCGGATGCTCTTGCGGCATTGGCCGGATATCGGGTCACGGAAGGCTTTGAAGCTCAGGACCGGCGCGGCCGGATCGTTGCGAAACTCTTTGTCGAACACGAAAACGTTGTAGTCGCCCGGGATGTTCGCGATCGTTCCGACGTGGTATTCGTGAAGAGTGACGTCGAGAACGTGCGAAGCCGGCGTCACGGCGCCTCGTGCGGGTCTTCGCGATAGTCGTCGGAATCCGCATCAGGCGTTGAGCCGGACGTGATGGCCCGTATGGTCGGCACCAAACGCCGTGGCGCAACCATGATCTCGAGATCCAACACGCGTGCAAGTTCGGCCAACGTGTTGAGCCGAACGTCTCCGCCGTTTTCGGCGCGCGAAAGCGTGTTTACGGAGATGCCGAGTTGCCGGCTCACGTCGAGCAGCGTCAAACGGCGGTTCTTGCGGGCCGCGCGCAGGGCGCCCCCGAGCGCGCGAAAATCACCGTCCATGGGGCTATCTTAATGCTCATTGGAGCTTCGACAAAGCAAAAAATCACTAAATATAGTGAAAAGTCTAGCGTGCTGCAACTAACAAGGTAGCGAGTCAAGCGTCCGCCGCTTTGTTTGCATCCGCCCGCGTCGCGGGCGCGTCACAGCATGAGCCGCGCCAGCCAAAGCGCGGAGAGCGCGGGCTTCGGATGATCGCGGATCTCGATCTGCGCGTGCCACGTGATCGCGAGCGCGCCGCCCACGGTGCGCGCGTCCTCGACGTCAAACAGGCCGCGAATCTCGGCGCCGGCGGGGACGGGCGCGACGAAGCGGACGCGGTCGAAGCCGTAGTTCACCGAAAGCCGGGCGGGCGGCAAGTCGATGCACTCGCCCGCCAGCGACGACAGCATGCTGAGCGTGAGGAAGCCGTGCGCGATGGTTCCTCCGAACGGCGATTCCCGGCGCGCGCGCTCGGGGTCGACGTGGATCCACTGCTCGTCGTGCGTCAGCCGCGCGAAGGCGTCGATCGCGTTCTGCGTCAGCACGTGCCAGCCGCTCTCGGCGACGCGCGTGCCCTGCGCGGCGATCACGTGGTCCGGCGTGCGGAAGGTCGCTCGTTTCACGCGACGCGCATTCGGCGCGCGTGCGGGAGCGCCTCGCCCGGCGCACGAAGCGGCGGCGCTCGGAGGTTTTCCTTGGATTTCGTCAACGAGATCGATCCCGCCGAGCTGGCGAAGAACGCCTGCGTCGCGGAGTCCGATCAGTTCGCCATCTACGCGCTCGGCAACGACACGTATCTGCTCGTCCAACGGCACGCCGGGAGCCCGTGGAGCGGGCTGCGGCTCTCGGGCGACGGCATCTTCCGCGCCGGATCGCTGCTCGTCGACGCGATGCGGCACCTCTACCGCGACGTCGCGCGCGACCTGAGCCCCGACCGGCGCGGCGTCAGCGAACGCGGCTGATCGAGAGGATCTTCACCGGCGGATCGAGCGACTCGCCGTTCGCGTGCGAGCGCAGGATCTTGCGAACGACGTCCATCCCCGAGACCACCTTCCCGAACGCCGCGTAGCCTGGGCCGAGCGGCCCGCCGGCGTCGAGGAACCGGTTGTCGCCGATGCAGATGAAGAACTCCGTGGTCGCCGAGTTCGGATCGCTCGTGCGCGCCATGGAGATCGCGCCGTCGACGTTGTGCAAGCCCGTCACCGACGTCGGCTCCAGCACGATCGGCCGGATCATCGGATTCGGCGCCTGCTGGTTCAGGCCGCCCTGGATCACCTGGATCTGCGACTGCGGCTCGTTGGCCTTCGAGACGGTGCGGTAGAACGTCGCGCCGTCGTACGCCCGCGTGTCGACGTAGTGCAGGAAGTTCCGGGTCGTGACCGGCGCGTGCGCCGGATCGAGGCGGACGACGATCGTGCCGTCGGCGGTGCGGATCGCCACGTTCACCGGCGCGACGCGGTGCAGCGTCGCGCGCGGCGCCGCGGCGAGGAGCAGCACCGCCGCGGCCAGCGCGAGCGCGCGCAGCGGCGCGCTCACCAGATCTGGCACGGGTTCGGCCGCACCATCTTCGCGTTCGCCGCGCAATGGAACGCCGCGGCGAACTGAGGCATGTTCTGCAGCGTCCCGATGACGCGATAGCGGCCGTCGGGATGCGGATCGGTCGCCGCGAGCTGCCGCTCCGCCGCCGGCGTCTCGAGCTGCGCCCAGAGCTGCGCGAAGGCGAGGAAGAACCGCTGCTCCGGCGTGTAGTCATCGACGAGCTCGTGCGCCTTCGCCTCGGGCGTCTTCTCGAACGCTTTGTACGCGATCGTCAGGCCGCCCAGGTCGGCGATCGCCTCGCCCTGCACGAGCCGGCCTTGCTCGTGCGTCCCCGGCACGACCTCGAACGCGTCGAACTCGTCGACGATGCACTTGGCGCGTGCGTCGAAGTTCGCGGCGTCCGCAGGCGTCCACCAGTCGCGCAGGTTGCCTTCGGCGTCGAACTTCCGGCCTTGATCGTCGAAGCCGTGCGTCGTCTCGTGTCCGATCACCGCGCCGATCGCGCCGTAGTTCACCGCTTCGTCGGCGTCGGGGTTGAAGAACGGCGGCTCGAGGATCCCGGCCGGGAAGACGATCTCGTTGTTCGACGGATTGTAGTAGGCGTTGACGGTCGGCGGCGTCATCCCCCACAGCGCGCGGTCCGTCGGCTTTCCGATGCGCGCGATCGCGCGCTCGGCGTTCCATTGCCGCACGGCGACGACGTTCGCCGCATACGGGCCGTCCGCCACGTGCAGGGTCGAGTAGTCCTGCCAGGTGTCGGGATAGCCGATCTTCTTCGTGATCGCCGCGAGCTTCGCGATCGCCGCGGCCTTCGTCGCCGGACTCATCCACCCGAGCGTTCCGATGTCCTCGCGGAGCGTCTGGTGGATGTTGGCGACCATCGCCTGCGCGCGCGCCTTGGCCGCGGGCGGAAAGTATTTTGCGACGTAGGCCTTTCCGAGCACGTCGCGCAGCGAGGCGCCCTCGGCGGTCGTGCAGCGCTCGGACCGCGGAAGCTGCTCCTTCACGCCGAGCAGCACGCCGCTGCGGAGCGCGAAGCTCGCGTCCGCGAAACGCTTCGGGAGCGCCGTCGCGTACGCGTCGACGACGTGATAGCGCAGGTACGCCTTCCAGGTGGCGAGCGGAACCGCCGCGAGCTGCGCGTCGTACGCTTGGACGAACGCCGGCACGGCGACGTTCACCGTGTCGAACGCGGGCGCGTGGTAGTCCGCGAAGTAGGTCGTCCACGGCACGTGCGGCGCCAGCGTCGCGAGCTGCGCGAGCGGCGTCGGATTGTCGGTCTTGTGCGGGTCGCGCATGTCGGCGCGCCGGGGCGTCGCTTTGGCGAGATCGGTCTCCAGCGCGATCACGGCGGCTGCGTCGCGCTTCGCGGCGTCGGGCGATTCGCCGAGATTCGCGAGCTGCGTGGTGACGTACGTCGCGTAGGCCGCGCGAATCTGCTGCGAGCGCGCGTCCGCGTCGAGATACGCGTCGCGGTCCGGCAGTCCGAGCCCGCCGAGGTAGAGCGCCGCCATTTGCATCGAAGAGTTCCGCGGATCCGGACGCGCGGCGAGCGGCAGCCCCGTGTCGACGCCCGCACGTTGCAGCGTCGCCTCGGCGGCGATCAGCGTCGGCACGTCGTGCGCCGCATCGACCGCGTCGAGCAGCGGTTTCACGGGCGCGAGCCCCGCGCGCTCGATCTCTTCTTCGTCCATGCACGAGCGGTAGAACGCGCCGAGCTTCTGGACGTCGGAGCCGGCGGGCGCCGTGACGGCGCTCGCGTCGGCTTCGAGGATCCCGTGCAGCTCGTCGGCGTTGCGCTTCGCGAGCTCGTTGAACGTGCCCCAGCGCGGGCGCCCCGGCGGCAGGGTGTGCGACTTCTCCCAGCCGCCGGTGGCGAACTGGTAGAAGTCGTCGCACGCGTTGCACGTGGTGTCGAGATTGTGCAGGTCGAGCGCCGGGACGACGGTCCCCGTGGCGGCGCGCGCGCCGTGCGGGAGCGTCCCGGCGATCAATGCGGCGAGCGCGCCCGCGCCGAGCGCGCGAACCGCGAGGCGAAGCGGGCGCATCACCAGATCTCGCAGCGGTCCTTGCGGACCATCTTCGTGTTCGCGGCGCACTTGAACGCGGCGGCGAACTGCGGCATGTTCGAGAGCGTCCCGATCACGCGCAGCTTGTCGTTCGGGTGCGGGTCGATCACGATCAGCTGCCGCGTGTAGGCTTCCGTCTGCAGCCCGCGCCACATCTGCGCGTAGGCCAGGAAGAAGCGCTGTTCTGGCGTGAACCCGGCGATCGGCTTGTGCGCCTTGTATTCGGCGGTCTTCTGGAACGCCTTGAACGCGATCGTCGCGCCGCCGAGATCGGCGATCGCCTCACCCTGCACGAGCTTTCCGTTCGTGTGGAGGCCCGGAAGCGGCTGCAGCGCGTCGTACTCGTCGATGATGCACTGCGCGCGCTTGTCGAAGTTGGCGGCGTCCTGCGCGGTCCACCAGTCGGTCAGGTTGCCCTGCGCGTCGTACTGCCGGCCCTGGTCGTCGAAGCCGTGCGTCATCTCGTGCCCGATGACCGCTCCGATCGCGCCGTAGTTCACCGCGTCGTCCGCGTCGGCGAAGAAGAACGGCGGCTGGAGGATCCCGGCCGGGAAGACGATCTCGTTGTTCGAGGGATTGTAGTAGGCGTTGACCGTCGGCGGCGTCATCCCCCACAGGCTGCGGTCCGTCGGCTTGTCGATGCGGGCCATGTCGACGCCGTGGTCCCACGCGCGGACGCGTTCGACGAGCGAGGCGTACGCTGCGTGCGGGATCGTGAGCGTCGAGTAGTTCTCCCACGTGTCGGGATAGCCGATCTTCTTCGTGAACGCGTCGAGCTTCTTGACGGCGTACGCGCGCGTCGGCGGGCTCATCCAGGCCAGCGTCTCGATGTCGCCGCGCAGCGTCGCTTGAAGGTTGTCGACCATCTCCTTCGCGCGCGCCTTGGCCGAGGGCGGGAAGTTGGCGGCGACGTAGGCCTTGCCGAGCGGCGTGCGCAGCGCGGCGTCGGCCGCGCGCGTGCAGCGCTGCCAGCGCGGCAGCTCTTCCTTGATCCCGTACAGCACGCCGCTGTGGAACGCGAACGCGGCGTCCGCGAAGCGCTTCGGCAGCGCGTTCGCGTACGCGTCGACGACGTGGAAGCGCAGGTAGCTCTTCCAGACGGGAAGCGGCGTCGCGGCGAGCTGCGCGTCGTAGCCGCTCACGTATCCCGGGACGTTGACGTCGAGCGAGGTGAAGCCCGGGGCGCCGAACTCGCCGAAGAATTTCGCCCACGCGATGTGCGGCCCGATGCCGCTCAGCGCGCTCACCGCCATCGGGTGGTAGACCGCCTTGGGGTCGCGCAGCTCGACGCGCGTCGGCGTCGCCTTCGCGAGCGCGGTCTCGAGCGTGACGATCTGCCCGGCCTCCGCCGTGGCCTGGTCCGGCGTGTCGCCGAGGTTCCGCAACTGCGTCGCGACGTAGTCGCGGTAGGCCGAGAGGATCTTCGCGCTGCGCTCGTCGGTCTTCAGATAGTAGTCACGATCGGGCAAGCCGAGGCCGCCGAGTCCGATCGACGCGATCGTCTTCGAGGAGTCCTTGGTGTCCGGCTCGGACGCGAAGTCGAGGCCGTCGCCGACGCCCTGCGTCTGCAGCTTCGCGAGCTCGACCACGAGCGCCGGCTCGCTCGTCACCGCGGCGACCTCGTGCAGCATCGGGTCGATGGGCCCGGTTCCCGCCTGCTCGATCGCGGGCTCGTCCATGCATGCGCGGTAGAACGTGCCGATCTTCTGCGTGTCCGAGCCGTCGGGCGCGCTCGTGTCCTTCGCCGCCGCTTCGAGGATCGTGTGCAGCGCTTCGCGGTTGTGCTGCGCCAGCTCGTCGAACCCGCCCCAGCTCGGATGACCGGGCGGGATCGTGTGCGACTTCAGCCAGCCGCCGTCGGCGTACTGATAGAAGTCGTCGCACGCCTTGCAGGTCGGGTCCATGTTCTGGGGGCTGATCGCGGTCGCGGCCGTCGGCGCCGCGCCGTCCGCGGCGCGCGTCAGAGTCGGCAGCGAGGCGGCGACGAGCGCCGCGAGAGCGGCCGCGCCGAGGGCGCGGACGGCGTAGCGGAACGGGTGCACGGAAAATCTCCGAAGGAAATAGGAAGGCGGCCCGCCTTTCCACGGGCGCGGTGATCCGGGCCTTCTTGGACTGCCGGGCGTCCGCGCTCGAAAGCGCGTAAGAGACGTTCTTGACACGTCGCGGCGCTGCAGCGAAGGCTGCGAGGGTTCGTCTCGCCGGGCGCGGAACGGTGCGAGCCGTCCCGGCGCGGGTGTGATGTAATGGCAGCCTGCGACCTTCCCAAGGTTGATGCGCGGGTTCGATTCCCGCCACCCGCTCCAACGACGTCGGCGACGTAGCCAAGTGGTAAGGCAGAGCTCTGCAAAAGCTCCACCCCCAGTTCGAGTCTGGGCGTCGCCTCCAATCGTCCTCCTGGTCGCGGCGTTCTTTCTGTCCGCGATCGCGGGGCCGTTGATCGGGGTCCGGCAGCTCGACGCCGCCTCGAACGCCGAGATTCGGATCGCCAGCGCGTCGACCGACCTCGAGACGTTGCTCCAGATCCAATTCGCCGAGGAGAACGCCGTACGCGGCTACGTCGTGACGCGCGACGAAAGCACGCACCCCGCCGTCCCCGACACCGACTTCGACGCGACGGCCGACAAGATGAACGCGGCCCTGCGCGCGCAGGGGCTTCCGAGCGTGGTCGCGCTCGTCGAAGACATGCGCGCGGCGCACCACGAGTGGGAGTCGCGCGTCGGCTTGCCCCTCATCCGCAACCCGGCCGCGGCCCGCGAGCTGTCGATGCAGACGAGCGGCAAGCTCCTCACCGACGAGATCGAGCGCGATGCGCGCGGCGTGCGCGACGACTTGCAGACCGCGCGCGACGGGGTCGAGGCGACGCTGCGCCGGCGCATCAACGCCACGGTGGCCGCCAGCGCGGGCTTCGTGACCCTCTTCGCGATCGTGGCGCTCGCGTATGCGGTCTCGCGCGCGCAGGCGGTCACCCGCCTCGCGCGCGAGCAGGCGCTGGTCGACGCCCTGCAGCGGACGCTGCGGGTCGAAGGACGCCGGCTGCCGCGCACGCAGCTCGGCAGCGCCTATGCCTCCGCGACGCGCGAGACGCTGGTCGGCGGCGACCTCCTCGACGTCTGGCGCAACGGCGGCGAGGGCGGCTGGTTCCTGATCGCGGACGCGAGCGGGAAGGGGATCGCGGCGGCGCGCCACGCCGCCTTCGCCCAGTACGCGATTCGCGCGCTGGCCGCCGGGTGCGACGATCCGGGCGAGGTCGTCACCCGCTTCAACCGGCTGTTCCTCGACACGTTCGACGATCCGTCCGTGTTCATGGTGCTCTTCCTCGGCGCGTTCGACGCCCTGAGCGGCACCGTGCGCTACGCCAGCGCGGGACACGGCACGGCCTACGTGCGGCGCGGCGAGGCGGTCGAGCAGCTCGCCCCGACCGGCCCGATCGTCGGGATCGATCCCGACCATGCGTACGGGACCGCGGCCCTCACCCTGGACGTCGACGACCTCGTGCTGCTCGCGACCGACGGGCTGAGCGAAGCGCGCGGCTCGGACGGCGAGCTCCTCGGCGAGGAGCGCGTCGCCGGCCTGCTCCGCGAAGGGCCGCTCGACGCGCAGGCGCTGTGCGACCTGCTCGTCGCCTCCGCCGACGCGTTCAGCGGCGGCGTGCAGGACGATCTGGCGATCGTCGCGCTGCGCGTGGTCCACGAGGACGCGGCCGTCGCGACGGCGTTCGACGCCCTGAGCCCGGGGACGTAAGGCGGCCGCGACGAACTGCGTGCGGGCGTGCTGGCCCGCCGTATCGTCCCTTGCCTCGACATCAAAGACGGGCGCGTCGTGAAGGGCGTCCGGTTCGTCGACTTGAGCGATGCCGGCGACCCGGTGGCGCTCGCCCGCCGTTACGAGGCCGAAGGCGCCGACGAGCTGGTGTTCCTCGACATCACCGCGACGGTCGAAGGCCGCCGCGCCACGCTCGCCGTCGTGCGCGACGTTGCGCGCGAGCTGACGATTCCGTTCGCCGTCGGCGGCGGCGTGCGGAGCGCCGACGACGTGAACGACTTGCTGCGCGCGGGCTGCGACAAGGTCTCGATGAACTCGGCCGCCGTGCGCGACCCCGGCCTGATCCGGGCGTCGGCGCTGCGCTTCGGCGCGCAGTGCGTCGTGGTCGCGATCGACGCGCGCCGCGCGCCGGAGAAGCCGTCGGGCTTCGAGGTCGTCGTGGACGGCGGCCGCACCCCGACCGGGCGCGACGTCGTCTGCTGGGCGCGCGCGTGCGAGGAGCTGGGCGCCGGCGAGCTGCTGCTCACGTCGATCGACCGGGACGGGACGCGCGACGGCTTCGACCTCGCGCTGACGCGCGCGGTCCGCGACGCGTGCGATCTGCCGGTGATCGCGTCGGGCGGGGCCGGTGCGATCGGTGACTTCGTCGACGTGTTCCGCGACGCCGACGCGGACGCCGCGCTCGCGGCCTCGCTGTTCCACTACGGCGAGCTCGCGATCGGCGATCTCAAGGACGCGCTCGCCGCCGAAGGGCTCGTCGTTCGGCGCGAGCCGGTGCGCGTGTGACGAGCCTCCCCGACATCCGCTGGAACGCCGAGGGGCTCGCGCCGGTCGTCGTGGTGGACGCGACGACGGGCGCGGTGCTGACCCTCGCGTACGCGAACGAAGACGCGCTCCGGCGCACGATCGAGACCGGCTCGACGTGGCTGTGGAGCCGCTCGCGCGGCGAGCTGTGGAACAAAGGCGCAACCTCGGGGAACACGCAGCGCGTCATCTCCGTCTCGGTCGACTGCGACGCCGACGCGCTGCTCTACCGCGTCGTCCCGAACGGGCCGGCGTGCCACACCGGCGCGACGTCGTGCTTCACGTCGACCTTGCCGCTCGACGGCGCCGACGCGGTGCCGCGCGATGCGGCGTTCGCCGCCGCGGTGGGCGCGCTCGCGCGCACGATCGCCGCGCGCAAAGCGCATCCGGTCGAGGGCTCGTACACGGCGAAGCTGTTCGCGGGCGGCGTCGACCGCATCGGGAAGAAGATCGGCGAAGAGGCGACCGAGGTCGTGATCGCGGCGAAGAACGCCGACCGCGACGAGCTCGTGTGGGAGACCGCCGACCTGCTGTACCACACGCTGGTGCTGCTCGCCGAGCGCGGCGTGGCGCTCGACGACGTGGGGGCCGAGCTATCGCGGCGCGCCAAGCCGACGGGCTGAGCCGGCTCGCCGGGATCGGCCCGGAAACCGCCGCGAAGTTCGCCGAGCTCGGCGTGACCACGCCGGGCGACCTGCTCGCGTACATCCCGCGCGCGTACCGCGACTGGCGCAGCCCCGTCCCGATCGCCGAGCTGCAGGAAGGCGAAGCGATCGTGATCGGCACCGTGGTGCGCGTGAAGGAGCGCCGCGGCCGTCTCGCGCTCGTCACCGTCACGCTGCGCGACGAGAGCGGCGTCATCGAAGCGAAGCTGTTCGGGCGCAGCTATCTCTTCGGGCGGCTGTCCGAGGGCGACCGGCTGTTCGTCGCCGGGCGCGTGACGCGCACCGGGCTGCTGCCCGAGATCAACGTCACGTCGCACCGCGTGCTGCGCGCGAACGAGCGCTACGAGGGCGAGATCGTCCCCGTCTACGCGGCGTCGAAGGAGCTCCCGTCGCGCGCGATCCGCAGCGCGATCGCGCGCAATCTCGACCGGCTCGTCGCCGCCGCGCCCGATCCGCTGCCGCCCGAGCTGGCGCGGCGGTTCGGCTTCCCGCCGCTCGAGCGGGCCTGGCGCGACGTGCACGCGCCGCGCGACCTCGAGGACGCCGCCCGCGCGAAGGAGCGCGTCGTCTTCGACGAGTTCTTCTCGATCGCGCTCGCCGCGGCGGTGAAGCGCGCGCTGCGCGAGTCGGCGGGCGGCGCGCGCGCGCTCGACGTTCCGCGCGACTTCTTCGAAGCGTTCGCCGCGGAGCTGCCGTTCGCGCCGACCGGCGCGCAGCGCCGCGTCATCGAAGCGATCTGGGCCGACATGAGCCGGACCGCGCCGATGAACCGCCTGCTGCAGGGCGACGTCGGCAGCGGGAAGACGCTGGTCGCCGCGGCGGCGATCGTGCTCGCGCACCGGGGCGGCGTGCAGTCCGCGCTCATGGCGCCGACCGAGATCCTCGCCGCGCAGCACGCCGCGAAGCTCGCGCCGCTGCTGCTGCCGTTCGGCGTGACGGTCGAAGCGGTGTTCGGCTCGCTGGGCGCGCGCGAGCGCCGGCGCGCCGAGGATCGCATCGCGTCGGGCGAAGCGGCGCTCGCCGTCGGCACGCACGCGCTGCTGACGGAGAGCGTGACGTTCTTCGATCTCGGCCTCGTGATCGTCGACGAGCAGCACCGCTTCGGGGTGAGCCAGCGGGCGAAGCTGCGCGCGAAGAGCGGCGTGCCGCACACGCTCTCGATGACGGCGACGCCGATCCCGCGGACGCTCGCGCAGACCCGCTACGCCGACATGGACGTCTCGATCATCGACGAGCTGCCGCCGGGCCGCACGCCGATTCGGACGTTCGTCCTGCGCGAGAGCCGCAAGCCGCGCGCCTACGAGCTGGTGCGAAAAGCGGCCGCCCTCGGACAGCAGACGTACGTGGTCGCGCCGGCGATCGACGAGTCGGATTCGGCGCTCACCGGCGCGCTCGCCGAAGCGGAGCGGCTGCGCGCGACGGTCTTCCGCGACCTGCGCGTCGGCGTGCTGCACGGGAAGATGCCGCCGCGGGAAAAGGACGAGGTCATGGCGCGCTTCAAGCGCGGCGAGACCGACGTCCTCGTCGCGACGACGGTGGTCGAGGTCGGCGTCGACGTCCCCAACGCGTCGGTGATGATCGTGTTGGACGCGCACCGCTACGGGCTCGCGCAGCTCCATCAGCTGCGGGGGCGGGTCGGGCGCGGCGTGGTCGAGTCCGTCTGCGTGCTCGTCACACCGGACGAATCGGGCGAGATCGAACGGCTCAACGTGCTCGAACGGACCACCGACGGCTTCGAGATCGCCAACGAAGACCTCAAGCTCCGCAAGGCCGGGCAGCTCGCCGGGACGCAGCAGGCCGGCGACTCGACGCTGATCGGCGACATCGTCGACGACTTCGCGCTGTACATGCGCGCGAAGGAAGCCGCGGACGCGATCGTCGCGCGCGATCCCGACTTGAGCGCGCCGGAGCACCGTCCGCTGCTCGCGCTGCTCGCGGAGAACGCGAACTCGCGCGCGATGCTGGTGACCGCATGACCGGCTCGGGCGGGGACCGGGCGTGATCGCGATCGGTTTCGATTTCGACCACACGCTCGGGCTCGACAACGGCCTCGAGCGCGAAGCGTTCTACGCGTACGCCGAGGAGCTCGGCCGCCCGCTCGACCGCGACGACGAGTCGCTGCGGGCGGAAATCGACGATCTGCTGGCCCTGGTGCGCGCCGACGCGATCGGGATCGACGAGATGGTCCAACGCTTCGGCGCGAGGGCCGGCGCACCGCACGCGAACGGAAGCCGGTGGCGCGAGACCTGTTACGCCCTCGTCGATCGTCTCGTCGTGCCCGTGGAGGGCGCGCGCGAGACGCTGCTGGCGCTGCGGCGGCGCGGCGTCCCGCTCGCCGTCCTGACGAACGGCTGGACGCCGCTGCAGCAGAAGAAGATCGCGCACGCGCTCGGCGAGGGCATCGTCGGAACGATCCTGGTGAGCGACGCCCTGCGCGCGCTGAAGCCGGCGCGCGCGGCGTTCGACGCGCTCGTCGCCGCGCTCGGCGTCCCGCGCACGCACGTGTGGTACGTCGGGGATAACGTCGTGGGCGACGTCGTCGGTGCGCTCCAGGCCGGCCTTCGCGCCGTCTGGTTCGATTCCGACGGGACGAGTTATCCACAGGATCTCCCCCGACCGACGCTGCGGATCACGGACCTGCGGGAGCTCGCGACGCTGGCCGAGAACGCGAGCGACCCATAGCATGGGGACGTTGACGATCACCGGCGGCACGCTGCGCAGCCGGCGCGTACCGACACCGCCCGGCCGTGCCGTGCGTCCGACGCCCGGCCGCGTGAAGGAAGCGCTCTTCGCGATCCTCGGCGCGCGCATCGACGACGCTCGCGTCCTCGATCTGTACGCCGGCAGCGGCGCGCTCGGCTTCGAGTCGCTCTCGCGCGGCGCCTCGCACGTCACGTTCGTCGAGCAGCACGCGAAGACCGCGGCATCGTTGCGCAGCACGGCGCGCGAGCTGGGCGTCGGTGAGCGGGTCGACGTGGCGGCCGTTCCGGCCGAGCGCGCGGCGCGCACGCTCGAAGGCCGGTACGACGTCGTGTTCGCCGACCCGCCGTACGCCCAGCCGTATCCCGCCGGCGTGTTCGAAACGCTGCGGGCGCGGCGCGCGATCGACGCCGGCACGACGGTGGTGTACGAGCACCCCGCGCGGCGCCCGTCTCCCGACGATCCGGCGATGCACACCGAACGGACCGCGCGCTACGGCGAGGTCGCGCTGGCGTTCCTGCGCCCGCTCGACGAGGCGGCATGAACGGCGTGGTGCAGTCCGGTCGCTGCGCGGTCTATCCGGGCTCGTTCGACCCGCTCACGCGCGGCCATCTCGACGTGATCAGCCGGGCCGCGGTGATCTTCGACCGCGTGCTCGTCGCCGTCGTCGTGAACCCGCAGAAGCGCGAGCCGCTGTTCACGCTCGACGAGCGCGAACGGATGATCCGGGACGCATGCTCCACGCTGCCGAACGTCGACGTCGAGCATTTTCGCGGGCTCCTCGCGGACTTCGTGCGCGAGAAGGACGCGACGTGCATCGTCAAAGGCCTGCGCGTCGTCTCGGACTTCGAGAGCGAGATGTCGACCGCGCTCATGAACCGCTCGCTCTCCGACGTCGACACCGTGTTCCTGCCCAGCGATCCGCGCTGGTCGTTCGTCAGCTCGACCCTCGTGAAGGAAGTCTTCAACCTCGGCGGCGACGTCGCCGAATTCGTCCCCCCGGAAGTCCTGCGCGTCATGCAGGCGAAACGCCCCGCCGCCCGCTAGGAGAACGACGATGTCCGTCTACCGCGTGATCGACAAGCTCGAAGCCTCGGTGAGGCAAGGGACGGTGCTGCCGCTCGGCTACCGCATCGTGAGCGAAGAGAAGATCCTCGAGCTCATCGAAAAGCTGCGCGCCTCGCTGCCGGAAGAGGTCGGCCGCGCTCGCACGATCGCGAAGAACGGCGACCGGCTCGTGCGCGAGGCGCAGGAGAAGGCGCAGGCGATCGTCGTCGAGGCGTCGTCGCAGCAGTCGCAGCTCATCGACGACCACGAGATCGTGCGCCGCGCGCGCGCGACCGCCGAGATCGTGCTGCGCGAAGCCGAAGACAAAGCGCTGAAAGTGCGCAAGGGCGCCGACGCGTACGCCGCGCAGATCCTCACCGACCTCGACGGGCGTCTGAGCGGCGCGCTGGGCCAGGTGAAGAAGGGCATCGAAGCGCTCGCGGCCTCGAAGAGCGCCGCTGCGCCGAGCGCGGCGCCGACGCTCGCCGACGCCGCGGCGAAATCGAAGCGCGCCGCCTTCGACGCGCAGCAGAACGAGCACGAGACGGCGGAGCTCGAATCGGTCTAAGCTCCTTCGGCCGCTATCTCGCGGCCTACGTCGCCTTCGATCTCGCCTCCGAGCTCCAAAGCGTGGCGGTCGCGTGGCAAGTCTACGCGATCCGCCACAGCGCGTTCGATCTCGGCGTCGTCGGCCTGACGCTCTTCGCGCCGTCGTTTCTCCTCGCGCCGATCACCGGGCTGGTCGCCGACCGCGTCGACCGCCGCGCAATCGTCGCCGCCGGCGCGCTCGCGGAGTGCGTGATCTCCGTCGCGCTCATCCTCTCATGGGATCGTCGCGGCGCCGGCGCGCTGGCGCTCGTCCTCGGCGTCCTGCTGATCGCGGGCGTCGCGCGCGCGTTCGTGTTCCCGGCGGAGCAGTCGCTGCTGCCGTCGATCGTGGCGAGTGACGTCTACACGCGCGCCACCGCGCGTTCGTCCGTACTGCGCGAAGCGGTTCGCATCGTCGGTCCGGCGGCCGGCGGCGTCCTCGTCGCGTTCGGCCCGCTGCCCGCATACGGAAGCGCCGTCGTACTCGGACTCGCCGGCGCGGCCCTCGTCCCGTTCGTCACGTTGCTCCCGAGCGCCGCGCGGCCGGACCGGCGCGACGGCTCGCGTCTGCGCGACGCGCTCGCCGGGCTGCGGTACGTCGCGTCGCGCCCCGTGCTGAGCGGTGCAATCTCGTTGGACCTCTTCGCGGTCCTGTTCGGCGGCGCGACCGCGCTGCTCCCGGTCTACGCGACCTCGGTGCTGCACGCCGGCGCGGCCGGTTTCGGCGCGCTGCGCGCCGCGCCGGCCGTCGGGTCGGCACTGTGCGCGTTCGCTCTCGCGCGCCGGCCGATCGACCGTGGCGCCGGCCCGCGTCTGCTCGCTGCCGTCGCGTGCTTCGGCGTCGCGACCGTCGTCTTCGGCGTGTCGACGTCGTTCTGGCTGTCGCTTCTCGCGCTTGCGTGCGTGGGCGCCGCCGACATGGTGAGCGTCGTCGTTCGCGAGGGCATCGTGCAGCTCGGTACGCCGGACGAGATGCGCGGCCGCGTGAGCGCGGTCGAGGGCGTCTTCATCGTCGCGAGCAACGAGCTCGGTGAGTTCGAATCGGGCATGCTCGCCGCGCTGATCGGTGCCGTCCCGACCGTGGTCGCCGGCGGCCTCGCGACGCTCGCCGTCACCGCCATCTGGGCGTGGCGCAACAGGCCTTTGAGAACGGCGGACCGATTCGTGTAGCGGCACGCGCGGTCTCACGGTGACGGCGGCTCACGCAGGTCGTCACCACGGCGTGGGTGGCGAATGAGGAACGGGGGCGGCGGGATCGAGCGAAGCTCTTCGAACAGAATCGTCGCGTCGTCGTAGCGTCGATGGCGGTCGAACGTGAGGCGCGCGCCGGCTCGCTCGCGGGCGATGGACGTGACGCCGTCGACGGTTTCGAACCAGACCGTCCACGGGACGCCGACTGAAGGGCCGTCCTCGAAGTTTCCGTCCGTGATCAGCTCGAGAGGCGTCGAGGACTGCGTGTCGATCCACAGCTCGCGAAGCCGGTAACGCTTCGGCTCGCGAAGCGGGGTGAGGCGGAGGTGATACGCGTCGTGTCCCTCGACCGATTCCGTACCGATCAGCCGGACGACGTAGTCGCGCTGTTTGGTCACGACGCGTCCGATGGTCTGCAAACGAAGGGCGGCGCCGGCGGTCGACGTGCCTGTCGGCGGTGCTGGAGTGTCGGAGGCACGTCGTACGATGCCGAACGCATAGAGCGGGTCGAGGACGGGGATCCCGAGATAATCGGTCGGCGCAGGATCGCGCGACAGCTGCGCGACGGATTCCGTTCCGCGGTTGAGGCCGATCGTGACGAAGACGTCGATGCCCCGCGCGACGAGCGGGTGCCCGGCTTCTTCGTCGCTGAACGCGTGGACGCCGACGATGTCGCGAGCGGGCTCGTACGCCGCCGCATAGTGCGCCTCGCGCAGCGTGCCGGCGTCGTCGACCCGGACGACGATGCGGTACGTGAGATACGCGGGCGGACGCTGGCTCGACCACACATCGCGCACGCGCTCGTAGATCGCTTCGCCCGCCTCGTTCGCCGGATCGACGTCGTCGCGCGCGAACGCCGGCGTGTGCAGCGTCGCGAGGACGCACACGAGAGCTGCGATGGACACGCGACGCCGCCGGTTCATGCGCTGCACCCCGCCGGCGCACGCCGCGCCGGTCTGCGGTGAGAACGCAGCGCCGGGCGAAGACGTCACGCCTTCGCTCGGCGCCGCGGCGCGCTACAGCGCCGGGGTGAAGTGCAGGTTCTTCACGAGGAACGCGTAGCGGTCGGCTTGGTCGTCGATGATCTTCTCGGTCGGGCGGCCGCCGCCGTGGCCGCCCTTGGACTCGACGCGCAGGAGGATCGGCGCGCCGCCGGCTTGCGCGTGCTGGAGGGCGGCGGTGAACTTGAACGAGTGCGCCGGGTACACGCGGTCGTCGTGGTCCGACGTCATCACAAGCGTCGGCGGGTAGTGCGTCCCGTCGCGGACGTTCTGATAGGGCGAGTACGCGTCGAGCCACTTGAACGCCGCTTCGGACGCGGTCGCATCGCCGTACTCCGGGATCCACGCCTTTCCGACGGTCCAGCGCTGGTAGCGCAGCATGTCGAGCACGCCGACTTCCGGGATCGCCGCGCCGAACAGGTCGGGACGCTGCGTCTCCACGGCGCCGACCAGCAGCCCGCCGTTCGAGCCGCCGTTGATCGCGAGCTTCGGCGTGGAGGTGACCTTCTTGTCGATCAGCATCTGCGCGGCGGCGATGAAGTCGTCGAAAACGTGCTGCTTGTTGCCGAGCCGTCCGGCGTCGTGCCACGCTTCGCCGTACTCGCCGCCGCCGCGCAGCACGGCGAGCGCGTACGCGCCGCCCATCTGCAGCCACAGCGCCGCCGCCGACGAGAAATACGGCGTCATCGAGATGTCGAACCCGCCGTACCCGTAGAGGATCGTCGGCGTCGAACCGTCGAGCGGCATGTCCTTGCGGTGCGTCAAGAACACCGGGACCCGCGTCCCGTCTTTCGACGTCGCGAACACCTGCTCGGTCACGTAGCGCGATGCGTCGAAGGCGACGTGCGGCTTCACCGCGACCGCGCTCCTGCGCGTCACGGTGTCGTAGCGGTAGATCGTCGTCGGGAACGTGAAGCTCGCGAACGCGTAGTACGCGATGCGGTCGTGACGGTGCGCGCTGGGAAGGCCGCCGCTGCCGATCCCGGGGAGCGCGATCTCGCCCGCCGGCCGGCCGTGCAGGTCGGCGAGCCGCACCGCCGAGTGCGCGTCGTGCAGGTATTCGAGGTAGAACGTGTTGCCGATCAGCGAGACGTTGTCGAGCTTGTCGGTGCTCTGCGGAACGAGATCGTGGACGCGGTGCGCCGGGTCCGTCAGGTCGATCCACACCACGCGGTCGCGCGGCGCGTCGAGGTTCGTCTCGATGTACACGCGGTTGCCGTCGTGATCGATGACGCTGTAGTGCACGTTCGGGTCGAGCGCGAAGATCGGCTTGAACGCCGTGTCCGGCTCGCCGCGGCGCTTCCACGACAGGCTGTTGCCGTCACCTTTGCTCCGCGAGAAGAAGTAGAGCTGCTCGTCGTCGGTCGCGCTGATCCCGAGGAACTCGTCCGGATGCGCGGTCGACGCGTACACGAGCCGGTCGGAGCTCTGCGGCGTCCCCAACGTGTGGAAGTACAGCTTCTGCACGCCGAGCGCGCTCAGCGTCGCGTTGCCGCTCGTCGGCTTGTCGTACGCCGCGTAGTAGAAGCCGCGGTCGCCGACCCACGTCGCGCTCGAGAACTTGCTCCAGTCCAGCACGTCGGGCAGGTCCGCGCCGGTCGCCACGTCCTTCACGTGCCAGGTCTGCCAGTCGGCGCCGGACGACTGCGTCGCGTACGCCATGTAGCGGCCGTCGCGCGTGAAGCCTTCGCCGCCGAGCGCGACGGTGCCGTCGGCCGCGAGCTTGTTCGGATCGAGCAGGACGCGCGGCGTGCCGCCCTCGCCGCGCCGCACGTACAGCACGCTCTGGTTCTGCAGCCCCGAGTTGCGGAAGGAGAACCACCACGGTCCCTGATGGAACGGTGCGCTGAGCTTCTCGTAGTTCAGGAGCTTCCGATAGTCGTCGCGGATCGCGGCGCGCTGCGGGATCGCGTCCAGGTACGCGCGCGTCAGATCGCCTTCGGCCTTGACCCACGCCGTCGTCTGCGGCGAGTCGACGTCCTCGAGCCAGCGATACGGATCGGCGACGACCGTTCCGAAGTACGTGTCGGTGACGTTGTCGCGCGGCGTGGGCGGATACGCGAGCCCGGCAGCCAGCACCGGCGAGGCGACGAGCAGCGCCGCGAGCGCGAAGACCGAACGTCGGAACAGGTTCACGAGACTTCTCCTGATTCTCTCGGAGGTGAGGGCGAGCGACGGTGCGCGTCGCGAAGGTCGGCCGCTAGCCGTGCGTCGGGCCTGCCGACGAACGCCCAGCGGATCGCCCGAAGGGCGAACGCGAAGGGCTCACCGCGGTGAGCGCACTACACCGGCGGCGCTTGGACGCCGTGCGCGAACGCTTCGAGCCGGAGGCGGTCGATGGAGCGTACGCGGCCGCGGTCCAGCTCGACCGCCCTGGCGTTCTTCAACCGGATCAGAGCCCGTGCCGCCATGTCGCGAACGGTGCCCGCGGCGGCGGCGATCTGCGCCTGCGACAAGTTCTCGACGCCGGGGAGCCCGGGCGCCATCCCGGTCGTGGCCGGCGCGTACGACATCAGAAACTTCGCGACGCGCTGGAGGACGTGCGCGAACGCGAGATCGGCGATCGTGTCGATCGAGCGCCGCCGCGCCTGCGAGGCGGCGGCGAGAAACCCGAGCGCCAGCTCGCTGTCGTTGCGCACGGCGTGGAGCACCGCCTCGGAGGGCACCAGCACGATCGTGCAGTCGGTCAGCGCCTCGGCGCGCGTCGTCGCGCCGCCGCCGTCGAACGTTCCGGACTCGTTGAGCGGGTCGTGGGTGAGCCGCTCGCCCAGCGCGTGCGTTTTCCCGTCGGGCGAGAGCAGCGTGTATACGACCTTACCGCTGCGCACGAAGCCGAGGTACGGCCACACCTCGCCTTCGTCGAAGATCGTCTCGCCCGAACGATACGAGCGTTCGGTCGCAACCTGTGCCAGCTCGTTGACCGTGGTCTGCTTCGCGTTGGCGAACGGTGCGGTGTGGGAGAGGAAGGTCGCCGCGTCGGCCCGCTCGTCGATGCGCTCCAGGCGGATCGTCCATCGGCCGCTGCCGAGGTTCCGCGCGTCCCACGAGAAGCGGCCGGAGCGGTACTGCTGGAACTCGTTGCGCAGCGCGCGCGGGTCGCTCTCCTCATGAAGCTCCAGGATCGCGCCGATCGGCAGCTTGTCGAAGGCGTCGAAGATCCGCGCGCTGCGATTGGTCGCGGGAAGCGTGCGAGCGTCGATGGTGACGGCCGCCGCCCGGGTCGTTGGCATCGGTTGGTTGGATGCGTCGAAACGGGCGCTTTCCCTGCGGGGCGCACGTGCTGACCGAAGAGGGAGGAGGCCCGGAACGACGGAACCGCGAGCCCGTGCCTTCGCTGCGACGATGGGCCGCTCGCGGCCTCGACGTCCTCGCCGTCGTCGTCGTCCTCGTCGCCGTGGCGCGGTTCGTCGTCCTTCCGCGGCTTCACCACCGCGCGCCGGTGCAAGCGCCGGCGGTCACGCTGCAGACGCTCGCCGGCGGGCGGTTCCAGCTCGCGCAGCGGCGCGGCCGCGTCGTCTTCCTCGACTTCTGGGCGTCCTGGTGCGAGCCGTGCCGCGCGTCGATCCCGCTCGTGCAGCACTTCGCGCGGACGCACCCGGGCGTGGTGGTCGAGTCGATCGACGTCGGTGAGGACGAGCGCACCGTCGCGCCGTTCGCGCGGCGTTTCACGATGCGCGACGTCGCGCTCGATCCCGATCAGCAGACCGCCAAAGCCTTCGGCGTCGACGGCTTCCCGACGGTCGTCGCGATCGACCCCGCCGGCCGCGTGCGCGCGGAATGGATCGGATTCGACCCCGGCATCGAGGAGGAGATGGCGAGCGCCGCGAGCCTGTGGGACGCGGCGCCGAAGCGCCGCGCCGGCTAGCTCAGCGGCCGGTGAACGCGGGCTTGCGCTTGTCGAGGAAGGCACGGGTGCCTTCCTGGAAGTCCTCGGTGCTCACCGCCTGACCGAACAGCAGCGCCTCCAGCGCGAGGGCGTCGGTCAGCGGGAGCGCGGCGCCCGCGACCACGGCGCGCTTCGTGGCCGCGATCGCGATCGGGCCTTTCGCCGCGATCAGCTCGGCGATGCGGCGGGCTTCGGAGGCGAGCTCGTCGGACGGCACCACGCGCTGAACGAGCCCGCAGCGGAGCGCTTCCTGCGCGTCGATCATCTCGCCGGTGAGGCACAGGTACATGGCCATGCCTTCGCCCAGCAGGCGGACGGTTCGCTGCGTCCCGCCGTAACCCGGCAGGATTCCGAGGTTCACCTCCGGCTGCCCGAAGCGGGCGTTCTCGCTTGCGATCCGGATGTCGCACGCCATCGCCAGCTCGCAGCCGCCGCCGAGCGCGAAGCCGTTCACCGCCGCGATCACGGGGATCCGCATCCGTTCGATCTGCAGGGTGAGCGCTTGCCCCTTGCGTGCCTGCGCCTCGCCGGCGCGCGCGTTAGGGAGCGCGTTCAGCTCGCCGATGTCGGCCCCGGCGGCGAACGCGCGGGGGCCGGAGCCGGTGAGCACCGTCACGCGCACGGATTCGTCGGCGTCCAAGCGGGCGAACGCGTCGGCCAGCTCGTCCAGCATCTGCAGGTTCAGCGCGTTCAGGACGTTCGGGCGGTTCAGCGTCACGGTCGCGACGGCGCCGGACCGGTCGATGATGATCGTCTCCATGCGGCGGCGCGTACCACGACCGGCGCGATGCGCCCTGCCCTGTGATAGAGTCAAAGAACCATGCGAACCGCCTACCACCAGGCGCTGGAGAACACGCGGCTGGACGTCGTCCGGCTCGGGGCGCTCGTCGCCGACGCGATCCGCTCCGCCACCCAAGCGCTCGAGCGGCGTGACGCGATCCAAGCCGGACACGTGATCGCCGGCGACGACGAGATCGACGACACCCGGCGGCGCGTGGAGCGTGCGTGCATCGAGCTGATTTGGAAACAGCAGCCGGTCGCCGGCGAGCTGCGGCACATCGCCGGGATGCTCCAGATCGTCACCGACCTCGAGCGAATCGGAGACTACGCCGTCGACATCGCGAAGAACGCGATCAAGCTGACCGACGTCGCGGTACGCCCGGCGAGCGTCGAGGTGGGCCGGATCGCCGACCTCGCCTACGAGATGCTCCAGGACGTGATGCGCGCCTACCGTGAGGGGGACGCGCAGCTCGCCGATGCCGTGATCGAGCGCGACGACGAGGTCGACCTGATGTACCGCAGCGGGATCGAGGCGCTGCAAGCCGAGATGCAGCACGACCCGGGGACGGTTCCCGCGGGAACGCTGCTGCTGTTCGTCGTCTCGATCATCGAGCGCGTCGGCGACCGCGCGCAGAACATTGCCTGGCACACCAAGGACATCTACTCGTGAGCCGGACGCTGGCCGCGGTCGCCGCGGCGGCGTTCGTCGCCACCGGCTCCGTCTCGCCCGCGGCGGCGAAGGACCGCCTCGTGCGGCTGACGCTCGACGGCCGTCCGCTCGACCGTCCGGGTGCGCAGGTCGCGCTGCTGCACCGCGGCGTCGTCTACGCCGACGTCGTCGATCTCGTGAAGGCGTTCAGCGCGCTGCTGACCTTCCACGGAAAGGCGGTGTGGGTCACGGTCGGCGACACGTACGCCGTCTTCACCGCGGGCAGCCGCACGGCGACGGTCGACCGCTACACGATGGATCTGCCCGGCGCGTGCTTCATGCGCGACGGCGATCTCTACGTGCCGCTGACGAGCTTCGCGCAGATCGCGAAAGGCTCGGTCCGCTTCGACGCGGCGCACACGCACGCCGACGTGTCGGTCGACGCGAACCCCGTCCGATGATCGCCGGTGCTCCTGCTCCGCTGGCGCGCGAGGCGTTCGCGCTCGCGCCCGGGCTCGTCTATCTGAATCACGCCGCGGCGGGCGTCTTGCCGGTCGCGACACGTGACGCGCTGCACGCGATGATCGACGATCACGCGGCGCGCGGCGTCATCGGGACCGCCTCGCGCGAGATGTCGCTGCCCGCGTACCGGCGCCGCGTCGCCAGCTTCATCGGCGGCCGCGGCGAAGAGATCGCGCTGCTGCGCAACACCGGTGACGGCGCGACGGTGATCGCGCGCGGGCTCGACCTCGGGCCCGGAGACGAGGTGATCGCGGCGGCGAACGAGTTCGGCTCGAACGCGTATCCCTGGCTGGCGCTGCGCGACCGCGGCGTGACCGTGACGTTGCTCGACGCGCCGCACCGCCGCATGACGCCCGACGTGCTGCGCGGAATCATCTCGTCGCGCACGCGCGTCGTGACGGTCTCGTGGGTGACGTTCGACGACGGCTACCGCCACGATCTCGCGGCGCTCGCCCACGTCGCGCACGCGGCGGGCGCGCTGTTCGTCGTCGACGTCATGCAGGCGCTCGGAGCGTTTCCGCTCGACGTCGTGGCGACCGGCGTCGACGCGGTGTACGCCGGCGGGGCGAAATGGCTGATGGCGCTGCAGGGCGTCTCGTTCTTGTGGCTGCGCGCGGACCTGCTCGAGCGCGTCGCGCTGCGCATGCCGGGCTGGCGCTCGGTCCAGAACATGTGGAACTTCCTCGACTACGCCCAGCCGCCCGCGCCGGACGCGACGCGCTACGAAGGCGGGACGGTGAACATCATCGGCGCGCTCTCGCTCGCCACGTCGATCGGCGTGCTGTCCGACGCGGGCGTCGAGCGCATCGCCGCGCACGTCGTCGCGCTGACCGACCGTCTCGCGGCGGGACTCCGCTCGCGCGGCTGGAGCGTCCTCGGCGACCGATCGCGCGACGAGGTCAAGTCCGGCATCCTGACGTTCGCGCGCGAAGGCGTCGATCCGATCGCGCTCGGCAAGCAGCTCCAGGGTGCCGGCATCGTCACCACCTACCGCACGAACGGCATCCGCGTCTCCCCGCACGGCCACAACTCGACCGACGACATCGACGCCCTCCTCGACGCGCTGCCCTGACCTCGCCGGCGGCCGCCGAAGCTGAGGTTAGTGGCCGGCGGCTGAGTCGGGGGCGGCGAAGATGCCGGCGAAAAGGTTGATCATGATCCCGATGATCGCGGCGTTGTACGCGAACGAGATGATGGAGTGCCACATGATCTCGCGGCGCACGCGCGTCTCGGTGACCTGCGGATCGGAGACCGCGAACGACGACCCGATGCAGAACGACAGGTACGCGAAGTCGTAGTCCGACGGACGTTCCGTGCCGGGAAAGGTGATGCCGCCGCATTCGGTTCCGTCGCCGTCGTCGTCGTACCAGTACAGGTGCGCGTAGCGCAGCGTGTAGACGGAGTGGACGAGGAACCAGCCGATGACGATCGCGCCGACGCCGAAGCCGTAGGCGAGCCACTTTTCGAGATCGTTGTGCACCTTCGGGCCGTGCCCGATGATCGCGATGGCGGCGCCGAGGCCGGCCGTGACGGCGACGAGGACCACGCCGTAGATCAGGTTGCGGCCCGGGTCTTCCAGCGCCGCGCGGTCCTTCGTCTGCTCCGCTTCGGGGCGCATCGCGTGCCAGAAGAACAGCAGCAGCGTGAGCGCGCCGGCGTCGTACGACGCGACGACGCGCGTGAAGTCGACCACCCACCGCGGCAGCACGAGCGAGACGACGAAGCCGACGGCGACCGCCGTCCCGAACGCGATGAAACGGTGGCGGTTTCGCGCTGCCCTCAGCTCGCGGTGGCGCGGCGAGACGGCCGCGTCGCTCAGAAGCCGTCTTCCGCGACGCGGCACGGCGCCATGATCGCGTCGCTCATGCCGTGGATCAGCCGTTTGTCGGCCGGAGCGACGGTCGCCAGGATCCCGCCCAGCCGCGTCTTCTCGCCGACGACGAAGTAGTACGGACACAGCCGCACGCGGCCGTCCATCTCGCGTATCGCATCGTTCGACGCGCCGACGAAGGGAACGCGCACGCGCCGGCCCTTGTGGAAGCGCTGGAGGATGTGCGGCGTCTTCGGGAACGACGTCAGCGCGTCGCCGATCGCGGCGCGCCACTCCTCGCGCGTCAGATCGTTGGCGACCTTGACGCCCTTCGAGCCCCACGCGAGCGGGCTGAACCCCGAGGGCTTGATCACGTAATCGCGCTCGCTCTTCCCGAGCTCTTCGAGCTGTCTCCAGTCGTGCACGGGCATGCCGCCGGCGTACAGGTCGACGATCGCCGCTTGCGGAGGCAGAGGCCGCGGATCGACGATCCATGTCCGCGGAAAGATCCCGAGCAGCCGTTGGTCGACCGCGTCGCCCAGCTCCGCGCGCCACAGCGCGCGCAGTCCGGGGTGGTGGAACAGCGCGAACGACGCCTTCTCTTCGAGGTGCGCTTTCGGCGGCGGCGTCATCTTCACGCGGTTGTGGCGCGCCGAGTACAGCATCAGCTCCTGCTTCGGCACGTTGAGCAAATCGAACAGCTCGAAGTTGCGGTAGAGAACGTCGATCTTCAGCTCACGCCCCTCGGGCGTGCGCACGAAGAGCGCCTCTTCGGTGAAGACGATCTCCTGCGGCCCGCAGACCACGACGTTCGCGAGCTGCAGCGTGCTGATGCGCGTGGCGAGCCAGCCCATCTCGCTGCGATAGTCGGCCGACTCTTCGCTGACGACGACCGCGACCGTGGGGTGCGGCACGCCGGCGAGCGACGACGCCATCGCGGCGAAGCTTTCGGCCATCCCGTCGGGACCGCCGACGCTGTCGCTGCCGATCTCGCAGTACGTGCGCGCCATCGCGCCGACGAAGCCGAGCCCGCCGGGGACGCTGTCGAGCTCGCTCGCGATGTAGCCGTCGTCGGTGAGGATGAGGTCGGGACGGATCACCCGCGGGACGTCTTGCTTGAAGCGATTTTGCCGCGCGAGGCGGACGATCTGCTCGGGCTTTCCGCGGTCGAGCTCTTCGGCGATGAACGCCGGCGCGGTGCCGCGTGCGCTGCGCAGATAGAGCGCGTTCTGCGCGCGGTAGAAGGCGAGGAGGTCGTCGCCGAGCGATTCGATCGCCGCGACCGTCGACGGCTTGAGCGGGAAGGGCTCCGGCGTGATCCGCCACGGCGTCGCGGCCGTCGTCTCGTCGGCGACCCGGAACAGGCCGGGCGGAAGATGTTCGGTGATGTAGCGGCCCCGGCCGGCCGCGTCGAGCTCCGGGGCCACGCTGGTACAGGGCATCAGCCGCGTCGACACCGCATGTCTGTGCCCAGGAACCGCCGGCTCCTCATGAGGTTGCGCCGCCGAGCCTCACTTCAGCGGCCGCGCTCCCGGGAGCAGCAACGCGTGCTCGACGGTCATCTGCCCGTCGCGGTAGGCGAGCGTGAGGTGAAGCGTGTAGCCCAAGCCCAGCTGCTGCAGCGGGATGTCGTCGACGGTGCGCGCGACCGACGCGCCGGCGAGCAGGCGCATCGTGGTCGAATGCGACAGCGTGCTCGACGCGCCGCGGAGGCTTTCGGTGACGGCCACCGTGCCGTTCTGCGCCGTGCCGCACGCCGCGACGACGACGGCCTGGCCGCCGATCGGGAAGACGTCGTGCGAGCAGCGCGAGGACGGCTGCTGCGCCGCCCCAGGCAGCGGGCCCGCGACCAAGCCCGCCCCGAGGAGGGCAGCCGCGGCCGAAAACGTGCGCATGCCGAGAGCAACGTAAGCCGGGCACGGCTCGTCGCGCATCCCCCGCGGCCGGAGTGGGTATCTATCGGAACAGCCCCCGGCGGCGTCTCGGCCGCCGAGGTCTTCGTTCGCCCCGCGTGGCGTAGCGGCCGTAACGGCCGGCGCGGCTCGTCGGGAGAGACGGATCACGCGCACGAACCGTTACGGAATCCCCGCATGCCCACCAGCCCGATCGACCTCATCGCTCTCGACCTCGACGGCACCCTTCTCGGTCCCGACGAGTCGGTGAGCCCGCAAAACCGTGCCGCCATCTCGCGCGTGCTCGACGCCGGGATCCGCGTGGTCCTCGTCACCGGCCGCGGCGTCGACACCCCGATCCGCGTCTCGCGGGATCTGGGGCTGAACCTCCCGGTGATCTGCTGCCACGGCGCGCTGACGAAGGACTTCGGCGCGAACCGCACGCTGGTCCACATCCCGGTGCCGCTCGTCCATGCGAAGCCGATGATCGAGTTCGCCGAGGCACAGAAGCTCGCCGTCGCCGTCTACGTCGACGAGCGCTTCTATCGCCTCAAAGGCTCGCAGATCTTCATGGAAGACATGCGCGGTCCGGGCTGGGAGGAGACCGTCTCGCTGCGCGAACTGCTCACCCAGCCGCCGACGTTCATCCGCTTCCTCGGCGAAGAGGCGGTGGAACGGATGCTGGCGCGCTTCGGCGATCTCCCGCTGAGCTTCCGGCACGAGACGTGGTTCGACTTCGTCGAAGTCGCGGTGCTGAACCGCGAGGCGAGCAAGAAGAATGCGCTCGCAAAACTCTGCGCCGACTTTCAGATCCCCTCGGAGCGCGTGCTCGCGATCGGGGATTCGCGCAACGACGTCCCGATGCTGCGCTGGGCGGGCATCGGCGTCGCGATGGGCAACGCGCTCCCCGAAGTGCGCGACGCCGTCCGGTACGTGACCGCGTCGAACGACCGCGACGGCGTCGCCCTGGCGATCGAACGCTTCGTGCCGCTGCAGCGGAAGAAGTCGGCGTGACGATGCAGCCGGCCGCGCCCTCGCCGGAATACGAAGCTCGTCTGCGGACGATCCTGGCTGCGCGCGATTGGGAGGCGCTGCGCGAGTTCACGCGCGAGCAGAACCAGATCCCCGACGACGTGTACGCGCAGGACGGCCACTTCTGGGAGGTGCTGCTCCACAAGCTCACCTGCAATCGTCTCGATCTGCTGGGGCTGCACGAGCACTCGAAGGCGTGGCTCGCGGAGCGCGGCTACACGACGGATCTCGGCGGCTACTGATGACGGTGCGGGTCCTCGCGTTCGCCCGCCTGCGCGAGCTGCTCGGTTTCGGGGCGCGCGACGTCGACGTCCCGGCCGGCGCGGACCTCGAGGCGCTGTGGTCGCTGCTGGCGCGCGGCGCCGGAGACCTCGCGCCGCTGCGCGCGTCGACGCGTTTCGCGCGGAACGGCCGGCTCGTCGGCGCGGACACGGCGCTGGCGGACGGCGACGAAGTGGCGCTCATGCCTCCGGTGGGCGGCGGATGAACGGCGTCTCGAACCTCACGCTGGTGTCGCTGAGCGCGGAGCCGCTGGACGCCGACGCGCTCGTGCGGGCCCTGCGCGACGATCGGCATGGCGCCGTCGTCACGTTCCTCGGCGTGACGCGCGAGACGTCGCCGGACGATCCGCGCCCCGTCGCCGCGCTGACGTACGAAGCGTACGATGCCATGGCGGTGCCGGAGATGGAGACGATCGCGAGCGAAGCGTGCGAGCGCTACGGGCCGCTCTCGATCGCGCTGGTGCACCGCACCGGGCGCGTCGAACTGGGAGAGCCGTCGGTGGCGGTCGTGGTCGCGGCGCCGCACCGCGGAAAAGCGTTCGACGCCTGCCGCTACGCGATCGACGCGCTGAAAGAGCGGGTCGCCGTCTGGAAGCAGGAGATCTATCGCGACGGCGACACCGCCTGGGTCGCGAACACGCCGTCATGAACGTGGATCTGCACCGCGTCGACGCGGGCTTCAATCAGATCGCGGTGCTCGAGTACGAAGCGCGCCGCGCGCGTGACGTCGCGCTCGTCGTCGGCCACGGCTACTCGAGCTCGAAGCAGAATCTCGACGGGCTGTGCGCATTTCTCGCCAGCCACGGCTTCGGCGTCTATTCGCTCGACTTCCCCGGGCACAAGCTCGGCGCGAGCGGCGGGCGGCTGCGCGGCGTGGAGGACCTCATCGACGCGATGGACGCGGTGATCGCGTTCGCGCGCCGGCGCGGCGCGCAGACGCTCTACACGGTGGGTCACAGCATGGGCGCGACGACGGCGTTGTGCGCCGCGGGGCGCGATCCGCGCGTCGCGGGCGCGGTGTCGATCGCGACCGGCTACGGCCGCTGGGCCGCGCTCGAGGCGCTCACGAAGGGCGGCGTGGTCGATTTGCGCTCGTCGTACGTCGAAGGCCCGACCCTCCAGCAGCTTTCGGTCGAATGGCAGCCGTTTCTGGACGAGGCGCTCGTCGGGCTCGCCGGGCGTCCGGTGCTGTTCGTCGCGGCGGAGCGCGACGCAATGGTGACACGCGCGTCGGTGTCGGAGCTCTACGAGCGCGCGTACGATCCGAAAACGCTCGCGACGGTGGCCAGCGACCACACGTTCGCCGGTGACAACAGCCGCACGACGGTGCTGCAATGGCTGAACGCGATGCACCCGCGGCGCGGCGAGACCGGCGGCGCAACCCCGCTGGTCGACGCGCCGCTCTAGAACGGCGATGTCGACGATGGCGGGTCGCCGCGACTTGCGTCGGTACAGCCGGCACCTGCTGATCCCCGAAGTCGGACTCGCCGGGCAGGAGCGGCTCGCCGCCGCGCGCGTCCTCGCGATCGGCGCGGGCGGCCTGGGTTCGCCCGTGCTGCTGTATCTCGCGGCCGCGGGCGTCGGGCGCATCATCGTCGTCGACGACGACACCGTCGACGAAACGAACCTGCAGCGCCAGATCCTGTACGACACCGCGGACGTCGGAACGCCGAAGGCGCATCGCGCCGCGGAACGGTTGCGCGCCTTGAACCCGCAGATCGCGATCGACGCGCTCGCGACGCGCTTCGATGCGTCCAACGCTCGCGAGCTGGTGCGCCTCGTCGACGTCGTCGTCGACGGCAGCGACACGTTCGGCACGCGCTATCTCGTGAACGACGCCTGCGTGCTCGAAGGAAAGCCGGACGTGCACGGCTCGATCTTTCGCTTCGACGGCCAGGTCTCGGTGTTCGGCGTGCCCGGCGGACCGTGCTATCGCTGCCTCTATCCGGAAGCCCCGCCCGAACATCTCGTTCCGTCGTGCTCCGAAGGCGGCGTGCTGGGCGTGCTCGCCGGTATGGTCGGATCGTTCCAAGCCGCCGAGACGCTGAAGCTCGTCCTCGGGATCGGCACGCCGCTCGTCGGGCGGCTGCTGCTGATCGACGCGCTCGACGCGCGCGTGCGCGAGGTCCGTATCGTGCGCGATCCGGATTGCCCGCTGTGCGGCGAGCATCGGACGATCGACGACGTCGGCACCGTCCCGGATCGTGCGGCCCCGCCGCCGCTCACCGTTCCGGAGCTGACACTCGACGACCTCGACGCCGCGCTCGCCGCCGGAGCGATCGTGCTGGACGTGCGCGAGCCGCACGAGCGCGCGCTGGGCGACGTCCCGGGCGCCGTCGCGATCCCCGCGACGCAGCTCGAAGCGCGCCTGCACGAGCTCGATACGGCGAAGACCTACGTCGTGGCGTGCCGCGTCGGCACGAAGTCGCGCTGGGCCGCGCAGCGTCTCAAGGATGCAGGCTTCGGGAGGGTGCATCACCTCCAGCATGGGTTGCTGGGGTGGGCGGCGCGCGACGCCGCGTTCGAGCTGTTCTGACCTTCGCCGCCGTCTCGTCGCGCGAACGCTGAGCGCGGCGCTGCTCGCCTGGGCGATGACCGTGTCGCCGCACGCCGTGACGGCGCAGGCGGATCACGACGCCGCAGCGGTCGAACGCGGCCGCAGCGCCGGCCGGGTCCTGGTTCTTCTGCGCAATCCCTTCGGATGTGCGATCATCGTGCTGCGGGCGCGCTGCATCGCGGACGTCGACGCGTTCTTCGCGGGGCGGTCGGACGGCGATTTCGCGAACGTCCCGAACGTCGGAAAGCACCCGGTCAGCGGGCTGCGCGCCTTCGTATCGGAGGGCGATCGCGGAGGCTACGATCCCGCGCTGGCCTACCTCGACACGCGGGTGGCGGACGCGACGCTCTGGCACGACGACCCGCGAAGCGCGGCGCTCTACGATGCGGGGATCGAGGACGTGCTGTTGCCAAGCGTGCCGCGTGGCGATCCTTCTGCGGAACCGGGCGTGACGCAGATGCTGCAGCTCGGTCCCTTTGCGGATCTCGTCCGGCATGCCGGAGCGATTCCGACCGGGGCGATCGGCGTTTCGGCCGACGATCTTTCCCGGTTCGCTTCCAACACGGCGCGGGATTCGTGGACGCTCGTCGGCTCCAGGGATGCGTTGTCCGCCATGGTCAGCGCGGCCCATCGGGTGACGCAGAGCGTCGATACCGCGCATCCCGCGCCGCCGTTGGTCCCGCTTCCGGATCGCGACGGTTCGTTGGGCGACGCTCTGCTCGGCGTGGAGACTGCGGTCGCCGACGATCTCTCCCATAGCGGACCGTGGCTCGGCCAATCCGACGCGCAGGCCTTCCTCGATCGCTATTTCGACCGTCTGGAGCGGCTCGATCCGTCGCTGCGCCCGCTCTGTTCTGCCGCTCGCGACGACCTGCGGTACGACGCGCACTACTCGGCGGCGTCCGCGCGCGAGGGCATGCACGACCTCGTCGCCGCGTTGCAAACGAGCCCGCGGGCGGCACGGATGGAAATGGGCTGGCAGGCCGAGGAGCTCGGATTCGCCGCGGTCATCGTCCGGGACGGCGAGTTGAGCGCGACGATGCTGCGCTCGGTGAGCAGGAACGACGCCCTCGACGACGCCGTCCCCGGCTTTCGCGAGGCTCGCCTCAGCGCCGTGGCCGTGAGCCCGACCGATTGGGGCGCGCAATACCGATTGAGCGTCCATCTCGTCGACCTGCTCCTGCGTGCGGCGAACGGTTGAGCGCGGAACGTTCTCGTCCGGCGGGGATATCGAGTACCATGATCGACAGACCCTTCGGACCCGCACGGCGGCAAGTTCCCGCGATCGGGCAAGGCACCTGGAACGTGCCGACGCGCGGCGCGGCGGCCGACGAGGCGAAGCGCGCGCTGCGACGAGGGATCGAGCTGGGCATGGTGCACGTCGACACCGCCGAGATCTACGGGGACGGCGCGTCGGAGCGGCTCGTCGGCGAGGCGATCCAAGGGCTTCCGCGCGAGCAGCTCTTCATCGTCTCGAAGGTCGCGCCGTCGCACGCGACCTACGACGGAACGATCCGGGCCTGCGAGGCGTCGCTGAAGCGCATGCGGCTCGACTATCTCGACTGCTATCTGCTGCACTGGCGCGGCGGGACGCCGCTCGGCGAGACGATGCGCGCGATGGAACGGCTCGTCACGGACGGCAAGATTCGCATGCTCGGCGTGAGCAACTTCGAGGTGGACGATCTGGAAGAAGCGGCGGCGGCGCTCGAGCGCGAGCCGATCGCCTGCAACCAGATCCTGTACCATCTGGGCGAACGGACCATCGAAGCCCACGAGCTTCCGTACTGTCGCGAGCGCGGCATCGCGATCGTGGGATACACGCCCTTCGGGCGCGGCGACTGGCACGACAGCCGCGGCGCCCACGTGCTCGAGCGCATCGCGGCGAAGCACGCCGCGACGTCGCGCCAAGTGATCCTCGCCTTCCTCACGCGCGAGCCCGGGACGTTCACGATCCCGAAAGCGTCGACGATACCGCACGTCGAGGAGAACGCCGGCGCCGGCGATCTGCGCCTCGACCCGCAGGACATCACGGCGATCGACGAAGCCTTCCCGACGAGAAAGCGCCGTGGAGGCATCCCGACCCTCTGACGCCGCGGCGCTTGCGCGCGGCGGCGCTCGCGAAGCGGCGTCGCTCACCGCCGCGGTCAAATCGATCGCGCGAGCGTGCGGCGCGCGCGCGGTCCGCATCGCCGGCGCCGGCGCCGACGACGTCGCCCGCGAGCGCATGCGCGCGGCGTTCCGTCGCGGCGACTTCGCGACGTGGTCGTACGACGATCGCTATGCCGCCGCGGCGTCCGATCCGCAAACGATCCTTCCCGGCGCACGAGCCGTGGTCTGCATCGCCGTGCCGTACGCGACCCGCGCGGCCGGCGAACGCCGCGGTCACGGCCGCGTCTCCGCGTACGCGTGGTCGCACGACTACCATCACCGCATGCAGACGCTGCTCCGCGCGATCGCCGCACGGATCGACGCGCTCGCCGGCGCATCCGTCACGCGCGTCGCCTGCGACACCGCCCCGCTGGCCGAACGCGCTTTCGCGGCGCGTGCGGGATTAGGCTGGATCGGCAAGCACACGAGCCTGATCGTGAAGGGCCTCGGCTCGGCGGTGTTTCTCGGAGAGATCGTCACGACGCTGGAACTCGATCCGGACCCGCCGCTGCGCACGTCGTGCGGGCGCTGCAGCGCATGCCTCGACGCATGCCCGACCGGAGCACTTCGCGGCGACCGGACGATCGATGCGACGCGCTGCATCAGCGACCTCACGCAGCGCCGCGATGCGATCCCGCGCGCGCTCCGCCCGCTCGTCGGCACGTGGGTCTGGGGCTGCGATCTGTGCAACGACGCCTGCCCGCCGAGCGTGCGCGCCGGCCGGGCCGGCGACGAGGCGTGCGAACCGGCCGACGAGCACGCCGCGCAGCCTGACCTGCAGGCGCTGCTGCGCACGCGCGGCGGAGCGTTCCGCCGGCTGCGCCGCACCGCGATGGGATGGCGAGGCGCCGCCGTCCTGCGCCGCAACGCCGCGGTCGCGCTGGGGAACGGCCTGGACCGTGCCGACGTCCCGGCGCTCGCGGACGCGCTCCACGAAGACGGGAGTGCGCTCGTGCGCATCCACGCGGCATGGGCGCTGGGCCGCATCGGCTCGCCGCGGGCCACCGAGGCGCTGCGAGCCGCGCTGACGACGGAAACCGACGCGGCCGTCCGCGAGGAGGTCGCCGCCGCGCTGGAGACGCTGCGCGCCGGGCCGCCACAAGGAGCATCCGGGCGAGATCGGAGCCGGCCTGGAACCCCTTCGGACGATGCGGGCGTTCAACGCGAATAGCCCATGACGAAACGAGGCATTCTCGCGCTGTCCGCCGCCGTCGCCCTGCTCGGTGCAGCGCCCCCGCACGAAGCGCCGTCGAGCGAGCTGTACTCCCGCATGCAGCAAGTGAACGCCGGCCTGCGCACGTACCAGGCCGACTTGACCGTGGCGATCGAGACGCACGGCCCGCCCTTCATCAGCCCGACGCTGAACGGGAAGATCTACTTCAAGCGGCCGGACAAGAGCGCGGTCGTCTTCGACACGCTGCCGTTCCTCGCGAACCAGGCGAAGCACGTCGTCGCGCAGATGGAGCCGCCCGCCGAATGGAACGCGATCTACGAGGTCCAGCAAACCGGCGACGACGGCACGCTCTCGACGTTCCGGCTCGTCCGGAAGAAGAACGGCCGCATCGACCACGTGGATGTCAAGGTGGACGACAAGACCGCCACGGTCACCGGGATGACGTATTACTACAAGGACGGCGGCTCGATCGCGTTCACGCAAACCTACGCCGACATCAACGGAAACTACGTCCTCAAGACGCAGAACGGGAAGGTCGACATCCCGCACTACAACGCCGACGTGACGTCGACGTTCGCGAACTACAAGATCAACGTCCCGGTCGACGACAAGGTCTTCGAGCAGAGCGGCTGAGCCGGAACGCAAGCCGGTTCCGGGGAATGATGTCTGAGCGTGATTGACCTCATCGGCCAGGTGGAGCCCCTCGTCGACGCCTTCCGGCGGCCGATCACCTACCTGCGCGTCTCGGTCACCGACCGCTGCAACCTCCGGTGCGTCTACTGCATGCCGGAAGCCGGCCTGCCCTGGATCCCCAAGCCGGACATCCTGACGTACGAGGAGATCGCGTCGCTCGTCCGCGCCGCCGCGCGCGTCGGCGTGCGCAGCATCCGCCTCACCGGCGGCGAGCCGCTGATCCGCCGCAATCTCGCCGACCTCGTCGGCATGATCGCCGCCGTCCCCGGCATCGACGACATCGCGCTCTCCACGAACGGCCTGCTGCTCGCCGACCAAGCCGCCGCGCTGCGCGACGCCGGCCTGAACCGCGTCAACGTGAGCCTCGACACGCTGAACGACGAGCGCTTCACCGCGATCGCGCGCCGCCCCGGACTGCAGCGCGTGCTCGACGGCATCGACGCCGCCCTCGAGCACGGCCTCACGCCGGTCAAGCTGAACTGCGTCCTGATGCGCAACACGAACGACGACGAGCTCGAAGCGTTCGCGAACCTGACCCGCACGCGAGCCGTCCACATCCGCTTCATCGAAGTGATGCCGGTCGAAGACAACGTCGATCTCCAGCGCGAGTCCTGGATCTCGTCCAACGAAGTCCTGGCGCGCCTCTCGTCGCTCGGCGACCTGCACCCCGTCCCCAACCCGCACGGCAACGGCCCCGCGAGAACCTTCGCCTACGAAGACGCCGCCGGAACCGTCGGCGTGATCTCCCCGCTCGCGCACGACTACTGCGACACCTGCAACCGCGTCCGCCTCTCCGCCGACGGCAGGCTGAAGCTGTGCCTCTTCGGCGACCACCTGATCGACCTGCGCACGCCGCTCCGCAACGGCGAAGGCGAAGACGCCATCGTGGACCTGCTCCGCGCCGCGATGCACGTCAAACCGGAACGCCACCACCTCCAACTCGGCGAAACGGCAAGCATGATGCGAGCCTTCAGCGAGATCGGCGGCTGACCGAGCGTGCGCGATGCGGGGACGCGCCGCCGCGTAAACACTCGCCCGACACGATGCACGCGAATGGTCGTCGCGGGCGTATCGGCACTGCTCTTCGCGTTCTGGATGCGGAGCGGACCCGCCGTTGCACGCATCGGCGGCGTCGCCCAACGCGGTGACAACTGCACGCCGCTCAACGGCTTTGCCGTCGGATTCCCCGTCGCGGGCACGCCGCTGCCGGCCGGCACGATCGTCGATCAGCATGTGGTCCTCGATCGCGGATGGCGAACGATCGGGTTCTTCCTGACCGAGCGCAACGGCACGTTCGTGTTCGCGCCCTTCAACATCGCAGCGAGCCCGAAAGACGAGACGTATCCGATTCCGCCGATGTTTCGCGTGCCGTCGATGGCCCCGTCCGCGATTCTCTCCTGGTATCCCAAGCTGCGCGCAGAGGCACTAGCAGATCAAATGGCGGGAACGCTCGATTTCGTGCAGGACCTGCGGTCCGTCACCGTGTCGCCTTGCTACGCAGCCCCGCTGCCCCATAGCGCATAGGAGAAGGCCTCATCCCGCGGTCTAGCGCGCGCTCTCCGGTCGCGCCCATGTCGCGGGGGACGACGCACCGCGTTTGCGGGCCGTGCGAACGAGCGTGCGCAGGATGCGCGGAAGCGATGTGAAGACAGAGCGCGCTCGCACACGATGTGCGAGCGCGCGTGCCCGCAAACACGGTGCGTCGTCCCCCGCGACTACGCCGACGAGGCCTAATCCACCGATTTCCGAAAGAACGCCAGCATCCGCCCCGGCTCCGGCATGATGCGAAACTCCACGAACCCCCACGACTTCGCCTGCGCGATCGCCCGCTGGTCGTTCATCGGCAGCAGAAACGTAATGGTTTTGATGCTGCGCTTGCGAGCGATGTTCTGCACGTCGGTGATGAGCTGCGTAGCCACTCCCGGCGGCGCATCCGCCCGCGTGCGCAGCGTCTCGACCATCGCGACGTCGACGCCGTTGGCCGCCTCGGCATCGGTGTAACCCGGCGGAAAGCGGAAGACGAGCTGCACCATGCCGAGCAGCCCCGCGCCGCCTTCGGCGACGAGGATGAGCCGCCGCCCCGCAAGCTGCTCGGCATGCCATTTCTGCACGCGCGCCGACCAGGGCTCCCCGTTGGGCGTCGGCCCGGTGACCACGCGATCTGCGACCAGCCGGTCGACGTCGCGAGCCAACGCGTAGCGGATGAAAACCCGGCTCACGCCGCTCCGAGTACGAGGAGCGCGCGCGAAGTCCCGTCGCCGCGTGAGGCGCCGAAATTCTGGGAAAGTCGGCGCGGAAAGGAGCCTCATGTCGTTCAAGCTGTCCGCGCTCGTGCTCGCCGCCGCCGTGGTCGCGACCGCGAGCGCCTGCTCGAAGAACAGCGAGTCGTCGAATTCGAGCACGACCACGACATCGACGACGCAGTCGTCGGCGCCGACGCTCGCGACGCCCTCGCAGGCCGAGCCCGCCGGCGCGCCCGGCGTGACGGGGAAGCCCCCGTCGCCCGCCGCCGTCGCGAACGGCAGCAGCGTCTCCGCGACGACCGCGAACGGCAAGGGCGACGCGGGCAAAGGCAAGCAGATCTTCGCGAACAACTGCTCGAGCTGCCACGGCGCGAACGGCCAGGGCGGCGGGATCGGACCGTCGCTGATCGGCGAGCGGAAGCGGAAGAACTTCGACCAGACGGTGACGTGGATCGAGAACCCGCAGCCGCCGATGCCCAAGCTCTATCCGGCGCCGCTGAGCCTCACCGACGTCAAGAACGTCGCCGCGTACGTGCAGACGTTGTAGCGCGAGGACCGGCCGGCCGCGGTCGTGAACGCCGCCCGCGACGTGCCGCCGGCGGTCTTCGCCTTCTGTCGAGATCTGCGGCTCGGCGACCACGCCGGGCTCGCCGCGGCCGCGCGCGTCGGCCCCGTGCTGCCGGTGCTCGTGATCGATCCGGCCTCGGCGGCGCGGCTGCGTCGCTCGCCGCGGCGCGCGGCGTACTTCTGCGCCGCGGTGCGCGCGCTCGACGCGGCGCTCCGCGAACGCGGGAGCGCGCTCATCGTGCGGCGCGGACCGCGTGGCCAGACGCTGCGCGGACTCGCGCGCGCGGCCGGAGCGGGCGTCGTCGCGTGGACGTGCGGCTACGACGCGAAGAGCGTGCGCTCCGATCGCGATCTGCAGTCGACGCTCGAAGAAGCCGGACTGCGCGCGCTCGCGGTGCACGACGCGCCGGCGGTCGCGCCGGAAGACGCGGCGCTCGCGCATCGTCGCGGCGACGGCTATCGCGCGTTCGTCCCGTATCACGCGCGCTGGCGCACCCTGATCCCCGCCGAACCGCTCGGCCCCGTGGAGCCGGCGCGCGCGGAGATCGGCAGCGAGCCCCTGCCGACGGCCGACGAGTTCGGCGCGGGCGCGACGAGCGTGGAGGAGCCGGTCGGCGAGGACGCCGCGCGCGCGAAGCTGCGCGCGTTTCTCGCGGGGCCGGTGCTGCAGTACGGCGTCGCTCGCAACGTTCCGTCGGCCGGCGAGACCTCGCACCTCGCCGCGGAGCTCTCGTTCGGCACGATCTCGGCGCGCGAGGTCGTGCGCGCGACGTGCGAGCGGAGCGCTGACGCGTTCCTGCTGGTCGAGGAGCGCACGTCGCTCCGGCAGTTCCTTCGCGCGCTCGCGCAGCGCGATTTCTTCCTGCAGCTCGCATGGTACAGCGAAGGACTCGGCGAGGAGCCGCTGCAGGCGAAGATGCGCGGGTTCGCGTTCGCACGCTCGCACCCGCTGCTCGACGCGTGGCGCGCCGGACGCACCGGATTCCCGCTCGTCGACGCCGGGATCCGGCAACTGCGCGCGACCGGCTGGATGCACCCGCGGCTGCGCGCGATCGCGGCGTCGTTTTTGTGCTTCGACCTCGGCGTCGACTGGCGCGTGGGGCGCGACGAGTGGGACAAGCACCTGATCGAGGACGAGCCGGCGCTGGCGATCGGCAACTGGCAGTGGATCGCGGGCGTCGGCGCCGACCTCGCCGCCTATCCGCGCATCTACAACCCGATCCGGCAGGCGCGACGGTTCGATCCGGCCGCGCAGTACGTGCGGCGCTGGATACCCGAGCTCGCCGGCCTGCCCGACGCGGCGATCCTCGACCCGGTCGAGGGCCGCCGCCGGCAGCCCCAGCTGCCGCTTTTCGGCGATCACGGGTATCCGGCGCCCGTGCTGGACCACGAGCAGGCCGCGCGCGCGTTCCTGGCGCGCTACGGGCGCGAGGTCCGCGCGACCGCGTAGCGAGAACCATTCGCCATGAGCGAAGAGCCGGCGAAGGCGAGCCACGACACCACGACCCCGGAGAAGCTGCTCCAGTTCATGATGACCGGCTGGGCGACGCCGCCCCGCACGCCGGCCGCGCCGATCGACGGCCTCGAGCAGTTCGCGCGCCGTCGCGCCGCCCTCTCGCGCGCGTTCCCGGGCGACGTTCTGGTGATCCCGACCGGGCACGAGAAGATCCGCGCGAACGACACGACCTACCGGTTCCGTCCCGGCACGGACTTCTATTACTTCACCGGCAACCTCGAGCCGGACAACGTGCTCGTGCTCGTCCCGGACGCCGGCGCGCACGCGGCGATCCTCTACTGCGAGCCGAACCCCGGAAAGAGCGACGCGACGTTCTTCACCGACCGCTTCAAGGGCGAGCTCTGGGTCGGCCCGCGCCTGGGTCTGGAGCAGACCGCGGAACGGTACGGCATCGCGACGAAACCGCTCGCCGCGCTGAACGACGATCTCACGACGGCGCTCGCGAACGCGCCCTTTCGCGCCCTGCGCGGGATCGACCCCGTGCTCGACGCGCGGCTGCCCGCGCAGACCGAACGCGACGCCGCGTTCGCGACGGCGTCGTCGGAGCAGCGGCTGATCAAGGACGAGCTCGAGCTGCGCGAGCTGCGCCGCGCCGTCGCGGCGACGCAGCGCGGCTTCGACGACGTCGTGCGCGCGCTGCCCGAAGCGCACAGCGAGCGCGTGGTGGAGGGCGTGTTCAACCTGCGGGCGCGCGTCGACGGGCACGACGTCGGCTACGGAACGATCGCGGCGAGCGGACCGAACGCGTGCACGCTGCACTGGACACGCAACGACCGCCGCATCGGCGAGAACGAGCTGCTCCTGCTCGACGCGGGCGTCGAAGCGGAGACGCTCTACACCGCCGACATCACGCGCACGCTGCCGATCTCGGGGCGCTTCACGCCGGAGCAACGCGAGATCTACGAGCTGGTCCTCGCGGCGCAGGACGCGGGCTTCGCGCAATGCGCGCCCGGCAAGGATTTTCTGGACCCGAATCGCGCCGCGATGCGCGTCCTCGCCGAAGGGCTCGAACGGCTCGGCATCCTGGCGTCCGCCGAAGAGGCGCTGCGCGACGAGAACCAATTCTACCGCCGCTACTCCCTGCACAACGTCAGCCACATGCTGGGACTCGACGTGCACGACTGCGCGGCGGCGCGTGCCGAGACGTACAAGTTCGGCAAGCTGCAGCCCGGGATGGTGCTGACGGTCGAGCCGGGGCTGTACTTCCAGCTCGACGATCTGACGGTCCCCGCGCGCTATCGCGGGATCGGCGTGCGCATCGAGGACGACGTCGCGATCACGCAGGACGGCGTCGAGATCCTCTCGGCCGCGATCCCGCGCGCGGTGGACGACGTCGAGGCGTGGGTCGGAGCCGCGCGCGCGACGCCGGCTTCACGGTAGCGGGTCCGGCGTCCCGAACGGGCGCCGAACCCACGACCGGTCCTCGCTTCGCTGCGATCCGCCCGTCGGCGACGGGCGGTCTCTCCGGTTCGCGGCGAGGAAAGGACGGCGTTAGCGGGGGGCGGGAAGCCGGGCGTCGATCCAGTCGCCGACGATCGGGACGTGGACGTCGTCGCCCTGCCACACCTTGACGGCGTAGATCACCGCGGCGACCGCCCAAATGGGGGCGAGGAACGGCACGAGCACGGCCGCGCTGATCCCGAGGAGCGGGATGGAGGCGAGCGCGGTCAGGAAGCCGCCGAAGGTGAAGAGCCCGATGTTGAAGCCCAGAGCTTGCCAAGCTTGCCGCTTCACGAAGACGGAGCCTTTGCTGTCGAGCAGCGCGATCAGCGCCAGCGGCCAGAACGGATAGCTCAGCGCGACGACGGCACGCGTCTCAGGACGCACGTCGCAGACCGCGGCGGTGCGCTGGACGCGCGGGGGCGGGGCGGGCTCCGGCTGGGGCGGCGGAGGCGGCGGCGGCGCGTACGAGCCGTACGACGGACCCACGCCGCCGTGGATCATCGTCCGCTCGCGTGCCGCGGCGTCGAGGCGCGCCGCGAGCACGCAGCTCGGGCAGTCGCCCTCGGCGGACCGGCAGGTCGCGCAGATCGGCTTGCGGCAGCCGCGGCACGCGGCGACCGACGGAACGGCATGATGGAAAAAGCAATCCACGGTTGAGACGACCACCTCTCGGAGGGGAACTCGCCCCAAGGTACTGTCCGCGCGCGGCGAAGGTTTCGCCGTGAATCCGACGCTCCGGCGGCTGCTGCGCGAGGCTCGCCCGTACTACCCGCGCTTGATCGCCGGGACGCTGCTCGGAGTGCTCGCCGGCGTCGCACCGCTGATGCTGGCGAAGGTGGCGCAGTATCTCCAGTCCGATATCCTCATCCCGCAGCCGCATTGGGACGTCGTTGGCTGGGTCATCGTCGCCGTCATCGTGTCGCAGGTGATCGGGAACGCGGCCGCCTACGGCCAGGCCTACCTCACCGCGTTCAGCGGTCAGCGCATGGTGGCGACGTTCCGCGCGCGGATGTTCGACCGGGTCGCGCGGATGCCGCTGCGCGAGTTCGACCGCTGGCGGCCCGGCGAGCTGCAGGCCAGGATGTCGAGCGACCTCGCGCTCATGACCGACGCGATCTCGATCTCGCTCCCGCAGTTCGTGCAGACCACCGTGACGTTCGTCGCGTCGCTCGTCTACATCGTGTGGCTGGACTGGTTTCTCGCCGCGGTGCTGTTCGTGACGGCGCCGATCGTCGCGTTCGTCGTGAGCCGTTTCAACGTGCTCATCGTCGCGGGGACGAAGCGCGCCCAGGAGCGTATCTCCGACCTGTCGAGCAACTTGGTGGAGGTCCTGAACAACGAGCGCGTCGTCAAGGCGTTCCGGCGCGAGGACTTCGAGCGCGACCGCTTCACGAACGCCAACGAACGCTACTTCGGCGCCTACATGAAGGTGACGCAGTTCAACCAGACGCAGGCGCCGGTCCTCGCGCTGATCATGATGCTGGCGATCTGCGGGATCATCGCCCTCACGGCGCGCGAGGTCGACGTCGGGCACTTGACGCCCGCCTTGGCGTTCAGCTTCTGGACGGCGACGACGCTGCTGATCAACCCGATGAACCGGTTCTCGATCTTCTTCGCCGACTTCGCGCGCGCGTTCGTCGGCGCCGGACGCGTCTTCGAGGTGCTCGACGTGCCGATCGAACGGGGCGATCCGCCGAACGCGATCCACCTGCCGGAGATCGTCGGCGACGTCCGGTTCGAGGACGTGACGTTCGCCTACGACCCGGACCACCCGGTGCTGCAGCGTTTTTCGGCGGAGATGCTGCACGGCGAGGTCGTCGCGCTGGTGGGACCGTCCGGCGCCGGAAAGAGCACGATCGTCAACCTGGTGCCGCGCTTCTACGACCCGCAGCACGGCCGCATCACGCTCGACGGCGCCGACATCTCGCGCGTCCGGCTCGACGATCTGCGCGGCGCGATCGCGATCGTTCCGCAGGAGACCCAGCTCTTCAGCGGCACGATCGCCGACAACATCCGCTACGGCCGCTTGGGCGCAAGTGAAGCCGACGTGGTCGCGGCGGCGCGCGAAGCGAACGCCGAAGAGTTCATTCAGCGTCTTCCGGACAAGTACGGCACGCTGGTCGGCGAGCGCGGAATCCGCCTCTCCGGCGGGCAGCGCCAGCGCATCGCGATCGCCCGCGCGATCCTGCGCGACCCGCGCATCCTGATCCTCGACGAGGCGACGAGCGCGCTCGACTCACATTCCGAAGCGCTCATCGAAGAGGCGCTGGACCGCCTGCTCCCCGGCCGCACGACGCTCATCATCGCGCACCGGCTCTCGACGATCCGCCGCGCGACGAAGATCCTCTACATCGAAGCCGGCCGCGTCCGCGAAACGGGCACACACGAAAGCCTCATCGCCGCCGGCGGCCTCTATGCGATGCTGCACGCCGCGCAGTTCGCGGGCTGAGGTTGTTTGACCGCAAACGGCGGCGAAACCATGATACGCGGCAGCGTTCCATCGATCAGCCCTTCGGGCGATCCAAATCAGTGCTTGGAATTGGCGTGCTCTTCCTTGAGGACATCGAGAACCGCCACGTTGCGCGCGCGTGCGTGACTCTCGCGTTCGCGCATGCGCCGTACGGCAGACTCGAATCGCGCGCCTGCACGGTCGCCGAAGAGGCGCCGTATGGCCTTCGCATTCCGTGCGTGCGCGCGGTCGCGTGCGCGCGGTTCGAGCGTGCTTCGTATGCTCAGTATCGCGATCCACGCCGTGAACGCGTAACAGAACAGCCGCGCGCCCTCGTTCGCATGCGCCGGTAGAACGTAGAGCGAAGCGACGCCGTAGATCGTCCAGTAGACTGCGGCAACGATTCCACGCGACCGATGCGTGAACACGCCGACCGCGATCACTCCCACAACGCACGACGCCGCGAAGACGTGAAGCCCGAGCAGCACGGCGGAAAGTGCGGCCACGTCAGGCTTTCCCGGTATCGCTGTTGCGCGGCCGAGACGTCATCGGAACGACTCGATGAGCTCGATCGCGCCGACGATGTGGGCGTTGAAGTCGTCCAGCTCTTCGGCCGGGATCCAGCGCTCGCGATGCGTCGCGTTTCCGACTTGCCGGACCGGATAGCGCTCGAGGAACGCGGCGTCGACCGCGATTTGACGCGCGTCGTGCTCGTTTTCCACGGGATAGAAGAACGGCTGCTCCGGGAGGCGCGGCGGAACGCGGCTCCATCCGGAGTCGCGGATCAACGAAAGTTCCGCGGGGCCGACCGGACGGAACAGCGTCACGACGCTCATCGGCGCGTATGGCCGGCAGGCGCGGCGGACGGCATCGGGACGCCCTTCGCGGCGAGCATCGCGCGGACGGCGCCGGTGATGCGCGCGACCGGCGCGCGGCGGTACGCCCAGCGGGGATCGTCGCCGATCGTGGGCACGATCATCGTCGCGTTCGCTTCGAAGACGACGATCTCGCCGGCGGCGTTCAGCGCGAAGTCGACGCCCGCGTAGTCGAGGCCGAGCGTGTCGCGGATGCGCTCGAGCGCCTCGATCGCGGGCGCGCCGAGCGCGGCCCGCATGTCGGTGAGGAACGCTTCGTCGAGCGCGCGGTGGCCGGGATTGTCCGCCATGTCGGCGCTGAAGTAGTGGACTTTCCAGTCGCGCGAGATCGCCATGTGCAGCGGGTAGAGCCGGCCGCCGACGAACATCACGCGGTACTTGCGAAACGTCCCGTCCGCCGCGCGCGTGTCGACGTACTCGATCGCGAGAAGCGTCTCGCCGGGAAGCCGCGCCGCGACCTGCGCGAGGTCCTCCGGCCGATCCACGCGCTCGAAGTTGCGGCCCGTGTGGTAGCCGGGCGAGCGGAGCAGCACCGGAAAGGCGAGGCCTCGGCGTGCGAGGACGGTGCTCGCGTCCGCGCCGGCGAGCTGCGCCTTGGCGATCAGCTCGGTACGCGGCGCGACGACTCCGCGAAGCGCGCCGAATCGCGCGGCGTTGGCGGCGCGTCCCGTCAGCTTCACGTGCGCGGGATCGTTCAGGATCGCGTCGGGGCGTTGCGTGGCGCTCGCTGGAGCGGGCGTGTTCTTCGCGACGACGCGTTCCGCGAGCTCGAGCGCGGCGGCGGCGCTGTCGGCGTCGCCGATCGCGTTGAAGAGGACGTCGTGGGGCGGCAGCGCCTCGTCGCCGTGCAGCTCGACGATGAGCTTCGTCGTCGCGAAGACCTCGTCGTCGAGCAACGGCTCGAGGGCGACGTTGCCGGCGGCCAGCGTGACCAGGACGAGCAGCCGGACCGGCGTGCCGCGTCCGCGGTACGGGATCGAGACCAGCGAGTCCGCATGCCGGCGCGGCGCGTCCGCCTGCGTCGCTGCTTGCGCGGCGTCGCCGGCCTGGGCGATCGCCGCCGCCAGACCGCGCTGCGCTTCCGCATTCCTCGGATCGAGCCGCACGGCTGTTTCGTACTCGGTGCGGGCGAGCGTAGGCTCGTTCGCCTTGAGGTACATGAAGCCGAGGTTCGCGTGGGCCACCGCGCTCTGCGGGTGGCGCTCGACCGCCTCGAGGTAGAGGGCGAGAGCGTCCTGACGGCGGCCGGCCTTGTACAGCATGAGCGCGAGGTCGGTGATCGCGCCGAAGTGCTTCGGCGCGCGCGCGAGGACGTCGGCGTACGCGGTCGTCGCGTCGGGGACGCGGCCCAGCGTGTCGAGCAACTTCGCGCGCTCGTAGCGCAGCTCGACGCTCGCCGGCGCGGAAAGCAGCCGCCGCTCCACGTCCTTCAGCCGGGCGTAGGTCTTCACGTCGGCCGCCATCGCGGGGACTCTACCGCCTCGCATTGGGAGCGCCCTGGGCCGAGCGGGCGCCTAATGTCCGGGCGAGGCGGGACCGAAGACCCGACTAATGGGCGACATCTCGTTCGGCCAAACCATCGGCATGCTGAAGAACGCGATGGACGGCGCGTCCGCCGCGCATTCCGCCATCGCGAACAACATCGCGAACGTTAACACCCCGAACTTCCGGCGCACCGACGTCTCCTTCAAAGAGGCGCTCGCGCAGTCGGAGGCCAGCATGGGCGATCCGACCACGTTCTCGCTGGAGACGAACGATCCGCGGCAGTTCTCGCTGGACGGCGCGCACGCCGCGCAGCCGTTCTCGGTCACGAGCACGGTCGACGACACCGAGCAGATGCGGGTCGACGGCTCGAACGTCGACGTCGATCAAGAGATGGCGAAGCTGTCGATCAACTCGTCGTACGCGCAGACGATGAGCCAGCTGCTCGGCAACGGCTACACGCGCATTCGCAGAGCGATCGAGGAACAGGCCTGATGGGAATGTACGACTCCATCGAAGTCAGCGCGAGCGGGCTCTCCGCCGAGCGGCTCGCGATGGACACGATCGCGAACAACATCGCGAACGCGAACACGACGCGCACCGCCGAAGGCGGTCCGTTCAAGCGTCAGCTCGTGGTCTTCGCGCAGAAGCAGGACGCCTCGTCCGCGAGCGTCGCCGCGGCGGGCGGCGACCCGAGCGCCTCGCAAGCCGGGGTGCAGGTCGTCGGCATCGTCAACGACAACAGCCCCGACCGGCTCGTCTACGACCCGACGCATCCCGATGCGGACGCGAACGGCTACGTGCACATGCCGAACGTCGACGTGGTGAAGGAGATGGTCGACATGATGGCCGCTTCGCGCGCCTACGAGGCGAACGTCACCGCGATCGAAGAGTCGCGCAACATGGGCAACGCGACGCTGGGGATTCTGAAAGCCTGATGGATTACGCAAGCGCGATCTCCCGGGTCGTTCCCGGCACGTTCGTTCCGGACATGGGACCGTCGAGCAAGGCCGACGAGGCGCCGGCGATCGGCCCGATCCCCGGCGGCCCCGCGCCTGCCGACGGCACGTCGAGCGCGACGCCGTCGTTCAAGGACACGCTGACGCAGGCGCTTTCGGACGTCAACGACAAGCTGCAGAGCTCCGATCAGCTCACGCGCGATCTCGCCGACGGCAAGACGAACGACATGCAGAAGGTCGTCACGTCCGTGGAAGAGGCGAACCTCTCGCTCGAGTACGCGATGGCCGTGCGCCAGAAGCTGCTCACCGCGTACACGACGATCTCGCAGATGCAGGTCTAGTGGTTTCGCGCTGACGCGCGAAGCCACCGCGCTTGCCCTTCGCCGCGAGCCGCGGAGGCCGCGATCCGCCTGGATGCGCGCCCGACCGGCCGGGGTACGATAGCGGCCTATGGGGACGGAGGGCTTGCTGGCCGGCCGCTATCGCCTCGACCACGTGCTCGGGCACGGCGGGATGGCGACGGTCTTCGTCGCTCAGGACACGGTGCTCGACCGGACGGTCGCGATCAAGCTGCTCGCCCGCCGCAAGGACGAGAGCGGCGTGCTGCGCGAGCGGTTTCACCGGGAAGCGAAGCACGAGGCGAGGATCGTGCATCCGCACGTCGTCGCGGTGCACGACGTCGGCGCGACGGAGGACGGGCAGCCGTTCATCGTGATGGACTACGTCGACGGCCGGCCCCTTTCCGAGATTCTGGCCGCGGACGGACCGCAGCCGTCGGAGCGCGTCGCACGGCTCGGCGCGCAGATCGCGGGTGCGCTCGCCGCCGCGCATGCGCTCGGCATCGTGCATCGGGACATCAAGCCGGCCAACATCCTCATCGACGCGCAGGGGCATCCCCACCTCACCGACTTCGGGCTGTCGCGCGCGTTCGACGACGAAAGCGATCCCGCGCTGACCGCGCCGAACCTGCTGGTCGGGACGGCGTATTACGTGGCGCCCGAGCAGGCGCGCTACGGCGACGTCTCGCCGGCCGCGGACCTCTACTCGCTCGGCGCGGTGCTCTATCACGCGCTCGCGGGCGAGCCGCCGTTCACCGGCGAGGGCGCGCTCGACGTCGCGCTGCGCCGCTTCGAGGAGGAGCCCGAAGACTTGCGGCTGCGCGTGCGCGCCGCGGACCCCGACCTGGTCACCGTGATCCACACGCTGCTCTCGCGCGACCCCGTCGAGCGCCCGTGGGACGCCGCGACGGTCGCACAGCGCCTCACCGACGTCTACGCGCGCGTGCGCTCGACCCGCACCTCCGGCGATCCCGCGAGCCTCTGAGCGCGCGCGCTCGAGCGCGTTTCCCCAGCTTCGGCTAAAGTCGCGTTCCGCACGCGCCGAACATCGTTAAGGAAGCAGCCGGACGACCCTCGCACGGTCGAGGCTGCGGCGGATCCCGACCGATCGACGGATCCGCGCTCTGCCGCACCGGTACTCCGGGCGGTGATCCGTGCGGAGGGTTTTTCGCTTTGGTTCGTGGTTTGTACGCGGCGGCGTCGGGAGCGCTCGTCGCCGAAACGGCGGTCGACACGATCGCCAACAACCTCGCGAACGCCGACACGGCGGGGTTCAAACGCACCCTGCTCCAAGTGCAGGCGCAGCCGCAGCGACAGATCTATCGCGCGCAGACCGATCCCGGGCAGGCGGCGAACGCCGCGACCGCGGGCGTATCGACGGTCACGCCGATCGGCAGCCTCGGCAGCGGCGCGCAAGTGTACGACACGCCGGCGAGCTTCGAGCAAGGCGCGATCGCCTCGACCGGCAACGACCTCGACGTCGCGCTGTCCGGACCGGGATTCTTCGCGATCCGCGACGCCAACAACACGCTGAGCTACACGCGCGACGGCGCGTTCCTCCGCGACGCACAGGGCTATCTGACGGCGCAGAACGGCGACCGCGTCCTCGGCGACAACGGCGCGCCGATCGTGCTGCCGCAGCAGGGCGCGGTGACGATCGACCGCACCGGGACGATCTCCGTAAACGGCAGCTCGATCGGCAAGCTCGGGATCACCGAGTTCGCGAACCTGAACGCGCTGCGCCCGCAGGGCTCGGACCGCTTCGTCGACTCCGGCAACACCGCGGGCGCGCGCCCGGCGACGAACACGACCGCGCTGCAGGGCTCGATCGAGAAGAGCAACGCGGACGTCGTGCGCTCGATGGTCGACCTCATCACGAACGAGCGCTGGTTCGACGCAAATCAGCAAGTCATCCAGACGCAAGACAACACCACCGGTCAGGCGATTCAGAGCGTCGGCCGCACGTCCGCCACCTAGGAGGATCCCGAGCATGATGCGAGCGCTGTACACGGCGGCGACGGGGATGAACGCGCAGCAGTTCAACATCGACACCATCTCCAACAACCTCGCCAACGTCAACACGACCGGTTTCCGCAAGAACGAAGCGCGGTTCCAGGACCTGATCTATCAAAACTTGCAGGCGCCCGGGACCCCGATCGGCGCGTCCGTCGTGCCGTCCGGTCAGGACGTCGGCCTCGGCGTGAAGATCGGCGGAACGGAAAAGACGTTCACGCAAGGCACGCTGCAGGAGACGGACAACCCGCTCAACATCGCGATCCAGGGCGACGGGTTCTTCCAGGTGACGCTGCCCGACGGAACGCCGGCGTACACGCGCGACGGCAACTTCCAGATCAACCCGAACGGCGCGATCGTCACCTCGGACGGCTACTTCCTCTCTCCGCAGATCACGGTCCCGGCGAACGCGACGCAGGTGCAGGTGGGCACCGACGGCACCGTCACCGCGCTGGTTCCGGGACAGTCGCAGCCGCAGACGCTGGGCCAGATCCAGATCGCGCGCTTCACGAACGCCGCCGGCCTCTCGCCGCAGGGGCAGAACAACTTCGTCCAGACCGCCGCGTCCGGCGCGCCGACGCTCTCGCAGCCCGGCTTGAACGGCGCCGGAACGCTGCAAGGCGGCTACCTCGAGTCGAGCAACGTCTCCGTCGTCGAGGAGATGGTGAACCTCATCACCGCGCAGCGCGCGTACGAGGCGAACTCGAAGGCGATCACCAGCGCCGACGAGATGCTGCAGACCGCCGTTCAGATGAAGGCCGGCTGATCCGATGCCGCGTCGCGCGCTCGCCTTCGCCGCCGCCGCCGTCTGCGCGTTCTTCGCGCAGGCGGCGTTCGGCGTGCCCGCGGGCGCGCAGAACGCGAACCAGACGATCGCCGGCGCGCGGATCGCCGCGGTGGCCGAAGGCGTCGCGCGCGGTCTCGTCAGCGGCGGCGATCGCACGATCGCGCCCGCCTACGGGATCGCCGATCAGCAGGTCCCCGAAGGCGCGGTCGCGCTGGCGCCGGCCGGCGCGCCGTTCGTCAGCCCGTCGTACGCGAGCGTCGCCGTCGCCATCAGCGTGAACGGCCGCCTCGCGCGCACGGTCGTCGCCGGCTATCGCATCACGACGTACGTGCGCACCGCCGTCGCGGCGCACGATCTCCCGCCCAACACGCTGCTCGCGCCGGACGACGTCGCGATCGCGCGCGTCCCCGCGAACGGCCGTCCCGTCGTCACGCCCGAAGCGCTGATCGGCCGCCGGCTGCGCATGGCGCTGCCGAAGAACGCGCCGCTGTACGTCGAGGAGACGACGGCGAACCAGGTCGTGCTCGCCGGACAGCCGGCGATCCTCATCGTGCACGACGGCGGCGTCGCCCTCGCCGCCGACGTCGTCGCCCGCACGGCGGGCGCGATCGGCGACGTCGTCACCGTCGTCAACCCGCAAACGAATCGCGCGCTCGCCGGAATCGTCACCGGTCCCGCGCGCGTCGAGATCACGCTTCCCGGAACAGGAGCCCGCTGATGCGCCGCACCTCGCTCGCCGTCGTGCTCGCCGCCGCGCTGACCGCGCCGGCCGCGGCCGACACGCTCTATCAGGCGGCGCCGCCGCCGGCGGCGCCGGGGCATCCGCTCCGTCTGGGCGCCGATCACCGCGCGCAGCAGGTCGGAGACCTCGTGCAGGTCGTGTTCAACTTTTCGGTCGCGAGCGCGAGCCAGAACCAGAGCAGCGTCAACAACGGCTACACGATGACCGGCGGCGCGGGAAGCGGCATCTTCAACCTTCCGCTGGTGCGGCTCAGCTCGAGCCTCGGCGCCACGCGGCAGTCCTCGCAGACGCAGTCCGACGTGGGCTCGAACTCGTTCGTCACCTCGATGGAGGCGACCGTCACCGAGATCCTGCCGTCCGGCGCGCTGCGCATCGCGGGCGATCAAGGGCTGATCGTCGACGGTCAGAAGCAGACGCTGCACGTCACGGGCGTCGTGCGCCCCGACGACATCGACGACACCGACAGCGTCGTTTCGACGCGCGTGGCCGAAGTGAAGGCGAACTTCGACGGCAAGTACTCCGAGGCGAAGCACCCGGGGCTGCTGCAGAAGATCGTGAGCTGGCTGTTCTGAGCCGATGAAGAGAACGATGCGGAAAACGATCGCTGCGCTGGTCTCGGCGCTGGTCCTGGCGGGCGGGTTCGCCGCCCCGGCCGGCGCGCAGATCGTGCGCCTCAAGGACGTCACCCGGGTGCAGGGCGTCACGGCGAACCAGCTCGTCGGCTACGGGATCGTCACCGGCCTCAATCAGACCGGGGACTCGACGCAGGTCGCGTTCACCTCGCAGACCGTGCAGAACATCCTGCAGACGTTCGGGCTCACGACCACGTCGACGGCCGTGCGCACGCGCGACGTCGCGGCCGTGATGGTCACCGCCTCGCTGCCGGCGTTCGCCCACTCGGGCGACAACGTCGACGTGACGGTCTCGGCGCTCGGCGACTCGACGAGCCTGCAGGGCGGGACGCTCGTGCTCACCGAGCTGCGCGCCGCGAACAATCTGGTCTACGCGACCGCGCAGGGTCCCGTCTCGGTCGGCGGCTTCAGCGCCTCGAACGACACGAACGGCCCCAACAGCGTCACGAAGAACCACGTGACCGCCGGGCGCATCCCGCAAGGGGCCGTGATCGCGCGCGACATGATCACGCCGATCGAGCAGGGACAGGGCTTCTCGTACGTCCTCACCTCGCCCGACTTCCGCACGGCCGCGCGCGTCGCGTCGGTGCTCAACGCGAAGTTCGGGATGGGGACCGCGCGCGCGAACGACGCCGAGACGGTTCGCGTCACCCTGCCGCAGCGCTACGCCGGCGATCCGGTCGATTTTCTCGCCGATGCCGGCGATCTGTCCCTGAACGCCGACGAGGTCGCGAAGGTCGTGCTCAACGAGCGCACCGGTACGGTCGTGATGGGCGGCGAGATCACCCTCGCGCCCTGCGCGGTCGCGCACGGAAACCTCTCGATCACGATCGCGAGCAGCAATCAGGTGACGCCGGCGGCGCCGTTCAGCACGACGCAGCCGCCGGTGCAGTCCAACACCCGCATCACCGCGACGGAGAGCGGCAAGAAGCTCGTGTACATCTCCGGCGCAGCGACGCTGGCGCAGGTGGTTCGCGCGCTGAACACGATCGGCGCGTCGCCGCGCGACCTCATCGCGATCGTGCAGGCGCTGCGCGAATCGGGCTCGCTGCAGGCCGAGGTGGAGATCATCTGATGAGCGATCCGTCGTCGATCTCGGCGGCCGGCGCCAAGACGCCGGCGCTCACCGCGGACCAGCAGAAAGCCCTGTCGAAGCTGCACGAGGCCTCGCAGCAGTTCGAGTCGCTCTTCGTCGACATGCTGTTCAAAGAGATGCGCAAGACCGCTCCGCAGGTCTCGCTGACCGGGAAGCCGTCGAACGCCGAGCAGATGTTCGGCGAGATGCTCGACGAGAAGCGCGCCGAAGAGCTCGCGAAGAGCGACTCGCTCGGAATCGGCAAGATCGTCGAGCAGCAGCTGCGCTCCGCCGTCCTGGGCGATGCGAAGAGCTCGGCGTCGGTGCAGGTCCCGGAGGACGGCGCACCGTGAGCGCCGTCATGCCGCTCGACCTAAAGTCCCCCGAATCAACCGACGATACGATTCGTAGCAAGGAAGCAAGGGTTCGGAAAAGGGGCGGCCACGATCATGAACATCAGCCGGACCGAGAGCCGCTCCGCGGTATCGGCCTACAAGGCGGTGAAACGCAAGTCCACCGTCGATCCGCTCGGTCTCGGCGCGTCGGATTCGCTCGAAGCGTCCGACGCGGCGACGTCGCTCAGCAGCCTGATCCAGGACGTGATCTCGGAGCCGTTCTACCGGCCCGACCTGGTCGAGGATCTGCGCCGTCGGATCTCCGAGGGACGGTATTACGTCCCGACCGAGGAGATCGTCGACAAGATGCTGAGCCGTCTCCTCGTCGAGCACGCCACCGCCGCCGCCTAGCGGCGGCACGCATCGAGACGCTCCGCAGCCCGCACGCCGTCGCGCGCTCCGGTGCGCAAAGCACACGGGTTCGCGCGCGAGCCCGCGGCGGAGCGCGGCCGGCATGAACCAGTGGCAGCGCTTCGGCGAATTGCTCGGTGAGGAGAACCGCCTGCTCGGCGAGCTGGGCACGGCGGCGCTCGGGATGACCGAGGCGCTCGTCCAGAACGACCCGGCGCGCATCGACGCGGCCGGGAAGCGCCTCGAAGCGCAGCGCGTTCTGCACGGGACGGCGTTCGCGCGGCGCATCGCGATGCAGAAGCAAGGGTTCGGGACGCTGACGCTCCCGCAGGTGTGCGCCTATGCGCCGCCGTCGCTGCGGCGTCGCTTCTACGCGACGGCGCACGAGCTGGCGACGCGCACGATCGCGCTGAAGCTCACGGTCTCGAACAACAAGGCCCTCATTCTCGCCGGGATGGATCGCGTTTCGCGCATCGTCAAGGTCCTCCAGAAGGCGGGGACCGAGCAGACCGGCACGTATCGCCGGCGCGGGATCGTCCCGCCGCCGGAGGGGAGCGTCATCGTGAGCAGACGGGCATGAGCTTTCTCGGACTCAGCATCCTCGGCAGCGCCCTCGACGCCTACCAGCAGGCCGCGGACGTCACGTCGAACGACATCGCGAACGTCAACACGCCGGGCGCCTCGCGGCAGAGCGTCAACTTTCAGGAGGCGACGCCGATCGTCGGCTCGCCGGGCTACGACACGCTGAGCGGGGTCGGGACGCAAGGGACCGGCGTCGTGGTGCAGTCGATCACGCGCATCCACCAAGATTCGTACGACGGGCTGTTTCGCGGCGCGTCGTCGGCGCAGAACTACTTCACCGTCGAGCAGCAGCAGCTGCAGTCGGTGCAGTCGGCGTTCGGCGAGCCGAACAACGGCGTGAGCGCGGCGTTCACCGCGCTGCAGACCGCGATCTCGCAGCTCGCCTCGAATCCGACCGAGGTCTCCGACCAGCAGGGCGTCATCACCGCGGCGCAGAGCTTCGCCGGGACGCTGAACAGCGTCGGAAGCGCCGTGCAGAGCGCCCAGGCGTCGGTGGTGCAGCAGGCCGGCTCCACGGTGAATCAGATCAACGGGCTCCTCGATCAGATCGCCTCGCTCAACGGCCAGATCCGCGCGGCGACGGCGGTCGGCGAAAACCCGAACACCTACGAGGACGAGCGCGACAACGACATCGATACGCTCTCGCAGTACGTCAACGTGCAGACCAGCGTGCAGGCGAACGGATCGGCCCTCGTCTCGGTCAACGGCCGCGCGCTCGTCAACGACACGCAGGCCTACCACCTCGCGGCGCCGGTCGTCACCACGAACGCCTCGGGGACGCCGACGCTCGTCGTCGGCTTCGCGAACGACCCGAATCCTGCGAGTCCGGCCACGATCGACGCGGGAAGCGGCGAGCTGGGCGGCTATCTCGACCTCTACAACACGAAGCTCGCGTCCTACGGGCAGCAGCTGAACAGCTTCGCCGCCTCCGCGGCGGACGCGATCGATCGCGTCTCGACCGCCGGCTACGACCAGAACGGCAATCCCGGCGCCGCGCTGTTCGTCCCCGCGGCGCCCGGAACGCCGATCACGGCGACGAACATCAGCGTGGGCATCACGAGCCCGACGGAGCTCCCGACCGCGCTCGCGTCGACGGCGGCCGGCGACCTCACCGTCGCGCTGAACGCCGCGAACGACACGGTGAGCACCACCGCGGCCGTCCTCGGAAACGCGACGCTCGCGCATCCCGCCGCCGCGTCGGGCGGATCGACCGCGGGGACGCTGACCGTCACCGTCGACGGTGCGGCGCAGAGCTTCGCCTACGACTTCGGAGCCGGCGGAAACGCCGACACGATCGACGACTTCATCGACAACTTCAACGCGGCGCAGCTCGGCGTGACGGCGTCGTACGACGCGACCGCGCAGCAGATCGTCTTCGCCCGGGATCCGACGAACGTCTCGGCCGCGCATCTCGCCGCCCAAGGCGCGAATCCGACGACGCCCTCGTTCACCATCAGCGACTCGAATGCGCCGGCGGGCGGGAGCCAAGGGACGCCGTCGAGCTCGCTCCTCGAGGTGCTGGGCGCCGCGGGGATCGACGGGGTTCCGCAGGACGCGACCAACGCCGTCGGGGCCTCCGACAACGCGGGGACGAACGCGCTGCTCAGCGTCTTCTCGAGCCAGGTCGGGATCCCGGCGGTGCAGACGGCCGCGTCGAACGCGACGGCGGTCGGTCCGGGCACCGTGACGGTCGGTGCGGCGACCGCCGGAGCGTTCGCGAACGTCACGGTCGGGCAGACGCTGACGATCGACGCCGGGACGGCGAACGCGGAGAACGTCACCGTGACGGCGGTGAACCAGAGCGCCGGAACGATCACGTTCGACGCGACGAAGGCGCACGCGGCCGGCTTCTCGGTCTCCGCCGTCCCCTCGCAGACGCTGAGCGCGTACTACGGGACGCTCGTCGCGCAGCTCGGCAACGACACGTCGACGGCGACGACCGGCGCCTCGTCGCAGAGCTCGCTGGCGTCGAGCATCAACAGCGCGCGACAGAGCGTCGACGGCATCAACGTCGACGAAGAGACGCAAAATTTGATCCAGTACCAGAGCTCGTACCAGGCCGCGGCCCAGACGATGAACGTCCTGGACCAGCTCTTGCAAGCCACGCTGGCGATGATCCCGAGCTGAGGAACGGCCGATGCGAATAGCGACCTCGACCATCTATGCCCAGCAGACGCAGGCGATCGACGAGCAGAGCGCGCTCTACGCGCAGCTCGGCGCGCAGCTCTCGAGCGGGAAGAAGCTCACGCAGCCGAGCGACGATCCCGCGCAGATCGCCCAGGACCTGCAGCTCCATACGACCATCAGCACGGAGACGCAGCAGTCGACCAACGTGCAGGGCGCGGTCTCGCAGCTCACCTCGACCGACAGCGCGTTGAGCAGCCTCACGTCCGTGATCCAGAGCGCGCGGCAGCTCGCCGTGCAGGGTGCGAGCGACACGCTGAGCGCGTCGCAGCGCAGCGCGCTCGCCGATCAGGTCGATCAGCTCCTGCAGCAGGCGATCGCGATCGGCAACACCCAGTACGACGGCCAGTACGTGTTCGGCGGCTCGGCCACGAACGCGACCGCTCCGGTCCAAGCGCAGGGCAGTCCGGTCTCCGCGGTCACCTTCACCGGCAACGAGCAGTCGCAGGGACAGCTCGTCTACAACGGCCAGGACTTCCCGCTCTCGACGACGCTTCAGGCGGCGTTCAACTACGACGCATCCGACGGCTCGCCGGACGTCTTTCAAACGCTGATCGCGCTGCGGGACACGCTGCAGAACGGCACCGTCGCCGACGAGAGCTCGAGCGCGATGAATCAGGCCGGCGCGGTGATCTACGGCGCGCCGAGCGGCGCCGGCGCGCCCGCCTCGACGACGCTTTCGGCGAGCGGCGTCTTCGCGACGAAGCCGGTCCCCGACAGCAGCGGCAACTTCACGATCACGATCAACGGTTCGGTCAACGGCGTTCAGTCGGTGCAGACCATCACCGTGCCGGCGACCGCGGCGATCGACGACGGCGTCCCGCCGCCGGCGGGCACGAGCCTGGTCGCGAAGATCAACGCGGTCAGCGCGCAGACCGGCGTGACCGCCACGTTCGACGCCAAGACGCAGAGGGTGACGCTCGCGGGGACCGGCTCGTTCTCCGTCACCGACACACCCTCGCCCGGCGCGACGGACAGCGGCAACCTCACGTCGGTCCTGAACCTCACGAACCAGGCCGACACGGTCCAGACGGTTTCGACGCAGATCGGCGACATCGACACCGTGCTCAACGCGACGCTGAGCGCGCGATCGACCATCGGGGCGCGCATTCAGACGCTCGGCGGCATCTCGGATCAACTCCAAACCGATGTGACCGATAATACCAACGTGGAGTCCTCCATCGAGGACACCGACGTCGCGTCCGCCACCACGCAGTTCACGGCGACGCAGACGGCGCTGGAGGCGGCGTACGCGACGACCAACCGCCTCGAAGGCAAGACCTTGCTCGACTACCTGACCAACGCGTAATGCGAGAGGCCTCGATAGTGACGGAGATGACCCTGGAAACCGCCGACCGAGAGATCACCGTCGAGCTCCCGCGGCTCGGCACGTGCACGTACCGCGAGTCCGAAGTGCTCACGTTCCCGTGGGGACTGCCGGGCTTCGGCTCGCTCCGCCGCTTCCTGGCCCTGAACCTCGAAGGCCAGCAGAACTTCGTGTGGCTGCAGAGCCTCGACGACGTGAACGTGGCCCTGCCGACCGCCGACCCGTGGTCGATCTTCGGCGACTACGCGCCGCACCTGCCGCCCTACGCGATGAGCAGCCTCGACCTGAAGCGCCCCGAGGACTTCGCGACCCTCTGCGTGGTCGTGGTGAGCCCCGGCGCGGTCGAGATGACCATGAACCTCCTCGCGCCGATCGTCGTGAACCTCCGGACCCGGATCGGCCGGCAGATCACCCTGGAGACCGGCGGCTACTCCGTCCGGACCCCGATCCCGCGCAAGCCGGCCGAGCCGCCGGCGGCGTCGTCACCCGCGCCGGCCGAGGCAGCGGGAGCGTCAACGCGTTAACGGGAAAGCGCACCCTCCGAATTTTGCCACGGAGGGCGCCTCCCGATGCTGGTCCTCAGCCGTAAGCTCAACCAAGCGATCATGATCGGGGACGACGTCCGCATCGTCGTCGTCGCGGTCGATCGCGACACCGTCAAATTGGGCATCGAAGCGCCGCGGACGATCCCGGTGCACCGTTCCGAGGTGTACGAGGAGATCCAACGGACGAACCGTGCCGCGGCCGGCGAGACGGCCGCCGCGCCGCCTTCGGCGAGCGCCGAAGGCCCCAAGGTCGCGGACCTCGGGATGCGGCGAAAAACGCCCGCAAAAGACTAAAGTCGTCACTCTTTTTCACCGAATCATCGTCTATGGGACGGGTCAGGAAGCACCCGTCCTCGTCACACGTGTGAATCACGGAGGAAACACATGGCCGGCATTGGTGGGCTTTCCATCGCCAACAACCTGTTGGCGAACCAAGCAAGTCTCAATCTCAACAAGAATCAGGCTGCTCTCTCGACGGCGGTGAACCGCCTCTCGAGCGGCCTCCGGATCAACAGCGCGGCGGACGATCCGTCGGGTCTGGCGATCTCCGAGTCGCTGCAGGCGCAGGTCAACGGTTTCGACCAGGCCTCGCAGAACGTGCAGGACGCGACGAACGCGGCGCAGGTCGCGGACGGCGCCCTCGCCACGACGACCGACATCCTGCAGCGTATCCGCACCCTCGCGGTCGAAGGCGCGTCCGACATCACGTCGACGACGGACCGCTCGAACCTGCAGTCCGAGGTCAACCAGCTGCTCCTCGAGGTGAACCGCATCTCGCAGGACACGAACTTCAACGGGCAGGCGCTGCTCGACGGGTCGCACGCCGGCTTCCAGCAGGAAGTCGACGCGAACTACACGATCGAGTCGAACGCCGACCTCGCGACGGCGGGCCCGAACGGCTCGACGCAGCAGCTGATCTCCACGGTCACGCCGCCCTCGATCAGCGCGACGAACGCGTCGATCGTCGACGGCACGATCGAAGTCCAGGTGGCGCAGCTCACCTCGACGCAGCAAGGTCTGATCTTCTCGTTCTTCTCGAGCGCGGCCCAGTCGGGCGCGAACGTCGACAGCACGACGGGGATCGGCTACCTGAGCAACACCGACACGGGCTTCGGCCAGATCGTCAACGGCGTCTACACGCTCACCTCGGGCGTGGCGGCTCCGGCGCTCGAAGTCGACGGCGTCACGCTGAACTTCGGCGTCGCCGGGACCCTCGACGTCGGCGTCACGTCGTACGTCAAGGTCAGCCAGTACGTCGCGGCGCAGTCGAACCCGAACTCGCCGGCGTTCAACTTCCAGTCGGGCGCGCAGGAAGGCGCGACGATCGAGGTCGGCTTCCAGAGCACGTCGACGAACACGCTCCGGATCGCCAACATCAACCTCGTCGGAAACGGCACGAACGGTTCGCTCGCGTCGGAAGACGCGATCGGCCAGATCGACAACGCCCTCCAGACGCTGCTCTCGCAGCGCGCGTCGCTGGGCGCGACGATCGTCCGCCTCCAGGAAGACCAGGACAACGACAACACGGCGTCCGTCAACCTGCAGGCGTCCGAGTCCTCGATCCGCGACCTCGACGTCGGTGCGGAGACCACGCAGTACACGAAGCTCCAGATCCTGGTGCAGGTCGGTACGTCGGTCCTCGCGCAGGCGAACTCGAACGCGCAGTCGGTCATCAGCCTCTTCCGATAGACCGAACTCCGTCCCGACCCGAGAGGGCTCGCTCCGGCGAGCCCTTTCACGTTTCTACCGCCGTCTCAAGGCGCGGCGGCGCCGGACCGATACCAAAGCAAGGGAGATGCCGTGCCGCTAGAGATCGTCGACGACCATCGCGACAGTGCCTTCGCGTCCGCGCAAACGGGACTGCTGTTCAACCTCCCGGCTCCGCCGGCGGACCGCGCGCAGCTGCCCGAAGGCGTCACGCTGTGCATGATCGTGAAGAACGAGGAGCGCTTTCTCGGCGCGTGCCTCGCGAGCGTGCGCGGCGCCGTCGACGAGATCGTCGTCGTCGACACCGGCTCGACCGACCGGACCGTCGAGATCGCGCGCGAGCACGCCGCGATCGTGCTGGACCGGCCGTGGCGCGACGACTTCGCCTGGGCGAAGAACGAGGCGCTGGCGGTCGCGACGCGCCGCTGGATCATCGTGCTCGACGCCGACGAAGAGCTCGTGCCGGAGTCGTTGCCGCTGCTGCGCGCGCTGCGCGCGACGCCCGCGCACGACACCGCGGTGTACGTGCACATTCGCAACGTCGTCGACGACGAGTCCGGCAGTCTGTCGACGATGACGCACATCCTGCCGCGCGTCTTCCCCAACTCGCCGCGGCTGCGGTACCGCGGCGTGATCCACGAAAGCCTCGTGGTCGACGACACCGCGTGCGAAGTCTCGACGGTGTTCTCGCCCATCGCGATCCTGCACAAGGGCTACACGAAGAGCATTTTGGACGGGCGGAAGAAGACGGAGCGCAACCGCCCGCTGCTGGAGCGCGCGCTCGCGCAGAACGGCGACGACCCGTTCGCGTGGTTCAACTTCGGCGTCGCGGCGATCGCCGCCGGCGAGTACGCCGAAGGGATCGCGGCGCTGGAGAAGATGTTCGCCAACACCACTGAGCCGCGCACGTTCTTTCCGGTCGCGTTCGGGATGCTCGCGACCGCGTACGGCGACGGGCTCGGCGACCGCGCGAAGGCGCTCGAGGTGCTCGAGCGCGGGCTGAGCGTCGTGTCCGAGCATCCGAACCTGCTCTTCCTGCGCGGCTACGTGCTCTCGCAGGAAGGCCGGTACGAGGAGGCGCGGCATTGGTACGATCGCGCGATCGCAGCCGGCCGGCGCGCGCATCCGCAGTTCGCCGTCGACGACGAGGTGCCGACGTGGAAGGCCCCCGTCAACGTCGCGATCACCTACCTGCGCGAAGGACGCGACGCCGAGGCGATCGTGTGGCTGGAGAAGGCGCTCGAGGCGAAGCCGGACGCCGACGGCGTGCGGAACCTGGCGGCGAGCGTGTGCGAGCGCGTCGGCCGGATGTACGACGCCGAACGGCTGCTGCGCGCGGGCGCGGCGAGCGAGTCGACGACCGGTTTCATTGCGTACGTCAACTTCCTCATGCGCCGCCGCCGCTTCCACGAAGCGTTCGAACAGGTGGAGCGGCGCCGCGGCGCGATCGACGATCCGACGTACGCGACGCTGCTGTATTCGGCGGCGCTCGCGATGCGCGACGAGAAGCTCGGCGACCCGGAGCCGTACGCGCTGCGCGCGCTCGAGCTGGCGCCGGGCGACGGCCGCGTGCTGCCGTTTCTCGACGCGCTGTACGAGCAGCGCGGCGAGCGCGAACGCCGCGACGCGCTGCGCGCGCGCGAGCTCGCCGCGCCGCTGCGGTTCGCCGCGGACTTCGCGCGGCGCTCGCACCGGCTGCTGCAGGAGCAGCGCGTCGCGGATGCGCTCCGCACGGCCGAAGACGGGCTCGCGCTCGCGCCGAGCGACGCGGTGCTTCGCTACAACGCCGCCCTCGCGGCGGCGCGGCTCGGGCGCGACGATGACGCCCTCGCGCACTTGACGAACGTCGGCGACGACGATGCGCACGCGAGCGCCGCGTTCGCGCTGCGCTCGGAGATCGAGCGCCGCGCGGGCGATCTCGACGCCGCGATCGCCTCGCTGCGGCGCGCGTGCGAAGCGCCGCGTCCGGACGCGACGACGCTGCGCGCCGCGAGCGTCGGGCTGGCCGGCGCGCTGCTCGAAGCGGGCCGGCTCGGCGACGCGGGCAGCGTCGCGCAGCTCGCGCTGGCCTGAACGATGCCCTTCACCGAGCTCGGCGATGCGGCCGCGCCGTGCGCGGTGCTGGCCGCGACGGACGTCGCGCCCGCGCACGACGCGCTGCTCGCCGCGACCGCGCTCGCCGCGAGCCCGGATGCTCTCGTCGGCGGTCCGCTGCGCGACGGCGAGGTGCGCCTGTTCGGCTGGATGCTCGGACCGGTGCCGTGCAGCCCGCTGGGCTTCGAGCTGAACGCGGTCGCGCTCGCGGCCGGCGGGCGGGCCGCCGGGCTCGCGGGTCCGGTCGACGTCGTTCCGCCCGGGCTGCTGGTGGTGCCTCGCGTGCTGCTCGACCACCCGCTTCCCGAAGAGCTCGTCGCGGCCGTCCTCGAGCTGACGGCGCGCGCGCGCAGCGCGAAGGTCGCGGTGCGATGCGATCCGGCGCTCGCGTGCGCGGTCGACGGCGGCCGGCTCGGTGATGCGGACGACCGCGGACGCGCTGTGGCGGTGCGCGCCGTCGCCGAACGGCATCCCGATCTGCGGCCCGGTCTGCGCTTGCCGCCGGCGCTGCGCTCGGCCTTCGTCGAGCGCGAGGTCCGCCTTCCGGGCGGGCGCCGGACGCGGACGCTCGTCGCGCGGCCGCCGGTTGCGCGCATCGTGCATCGCGCCGGCGACGACGTGGTCCGCGCGTTGCGCGACGAGCTGCGCGTGCGCGGTGACCGCTACGTCCTCGTGTGCGCCGACGACGCGCAGCCGGGGGATGCCGCGCTGGACGCGCTGGTCGACGCGCTCGAATCGTCATCGCAGGTCGTCGCCGCCGCACCGGACGCGGCGTCGGCCGACGGCCGCTGTGTGATGCTCGCAGCCGGACGCATCCCGCAGCATCTCGAGCCGTCCGGGGCGACGCTCGCCGACGCGCTGCGCGCGATGCTCGGCACGCTCGAAGCGGCGGGACGCGCGGTGCGCGCGCCGGGCCGCCCGCCGGGGATGCGGCGCCGTGACGTTCCGCGCACTGCGTCCGCGATCGTACTGGTCGCGTCGGCGCCGGAGGTCACGCGCATCGCGCTGGACGCCGCCCTCGCCGCGACGTCGGCCGGTGACGAGCTGGCGGGAATCTGCGCGGCCGGAGCGGAGACGTCGCGGCGCATGCTCGGCGCGTATCCGGGGATGCGCGTCATCACCGACGGCGACGACGCGCTGCTCACCGGCGCGCTGAACGTCGCGCTCGGCGAAGCACGCGGCGAGCTCGTGTACGTGCTCTCCGACGACGCGCTGCTGCAACCGGCGACGTTGCGGACGCTGGCTGCGGCGTTCGCGCGCGTTCCCGCGCTCGGGATGGCGTTTCCGGCGGTGCCGGGCGCCGCGCTCGGCGAAGGGATCGCGGACGTCGAGTATCCGGATCTGAAAGCGATGCGCGCGCTCGCCGAACGGCGCGCGATCGAGCGTGCGCGCGACGCGGAGCCGCTCGACGCCGCCGGGACCCCCGCCTTCGCGATCGCGCGCGAGACGCTGCACGCCGTCGGCGGGATCGACCCGGCGTACGGACCGACGCGGCGCGGGATCGCCGACCTCGTCGCCCGCGTGCGCCGCGCCGGCTATGCGGTCGTGCGCTGCGACGATACGCTGGTCCACCGTTTCGATCCCGCGCTGTCCCGCAACGCGCTCGCGCTCGCCGACCGGCGCGACGCCGTCCCGGCGGCGCCTTCCGCCGCCGATCTCGCACGCGGCCTCGAGCCGTCGGCGCGAATCCCGTTCGCGCCGGAGACGATCACCGCCGCGCACGACGCTGCGCCGCCTTCGGCGACCGCGTGCGTCGTTGCATTGCCGGTCGCGAACGGCGACGAGCTGGAGCGCGCCGCAAGCACGGTCGCCGCGGCGGCCGCGGCGTACTGCGCCACCGACCCGGTTCGCGTCGCGGTGCTGCTCGACGGCGCGGTGTCGTCCGCCGAAGCGATCGCTGCGCTGCGGCCGCCCCTCGCCGCATGCGGCCGCCCGATGGCCGACACGATCGCGGTGCGGGTCGAGCGCGAGAACGATCTCGCCGCGTGGCGCGCGCGTCTCGACGCGTCCACGCCGCTCGTCGTCGCGCAGGGGCTCGTGCGCGACGCGTTCGGCGATTGCCGTACGGTCTGCGCGCACGAGATGCGTGCGCTGCTCGAGACGGTCGCGCGATGAGAACGCATCGCAGCCACGAGATCCTCGCGCCGTGGACGACCGGCGCCGCGGTCCTGGACGCCGAGCGGCTCGCCGCCGTGCGCATCGAGCCGGTGCTGCGGCGGCGCCGTCCCGCGCTCGCGCTCGATCTCTATCTCGCCGCCGAGCGCGGCGATACCGTGATCCCGCTCGCGATCGCCGATCCGGCCGCGGTCGTCGAACGCGACCGCGATCCGATCGTGTGGCCGGCGGACACGCTGGTCGACGACGCCGTCGCCGCGGCGCTTTGGGCGCGCATCGCGCCGCACCTCGAACGGCTGGTGCTCTCCGGCGAGCGCGTGCGCGAGCACGTCGTGCGCTTCGCCGATGCGCCGCGGTTCGAGTCCGCGCGCGCCGCCGGATGCTTCGGCGCAGCGCCGCTGCGCGACGCGCTGGTGCGCTTGGCGCCCTACCGGTATGCGCGCCGCTTCGTGCGCGGACGGAGCGTGCTCATCGACGCCGACGACGCGATCGGCGGCTGGGCGCTGCTGCGCGGCGTCGCCGCCACCGGCGTCGCGGCTTCGCGCCGCGATGCGGCCGCGATCGCGTGGTACGGCGATCCGGCCGAAGCGCCGCGGCGAGCCGACGTCGCGATCGTCGGCGCGGACGCGGATGCGGGCGAGGCGACGTGCGCGCTGCGGCTCGACGCCGAAGCGCCATGGCGCGTCGACGTGGTCGACCCGCTTCCGCTCGACGTCGGAATCGTGTTCGACCCGGCCGAAGGCCCCGTGCGCCGGTGGTTCGCGGTGGAGCGTGCGCCCGAGCCGGCGACGCGCGCGACGCACGCGACGCGCGCTGCGACGGGCGGCTCCGCCGGGCGGATCGCGGTCGCGCTGGGACGCGCCGACGCGGCCCGGCTGCCGTCGGCGGACACCGACGAAGCGGCAGCGCTGGTCGTCGCGCTGCGCGCCGAAGGCTTCGATGCGTTCGCGGCTTCCGTGCCGGGCGAGCTGAACGGCGCCGACCTCGTGCACCTGATCGGCACCCGCCACGGCGCGCGCGCACGTGCCTTCGTCGAGGCGGCGCACCGTGCCGGCGCGGCGGTCGTCGTGCAGCCGTGCGAAGAGGCGGCGGAGAGCGGCGGATGGTGGGGCGCCACGGCGGCACGCCACTGCTTCGAGCACGCCTCGGACGAGCGCGAGCTGGAATCGTATCTGGCGCTGCTCGCGCGCCGCGTGGTCTCCGTCGGGGCCGCGACGGCGGACGGTTCGTACGCGCCGGCGCTGGCAGCGCCGGACGACGCGGCCGCGGCCCTGCGCGATGCCGACCTCGTGTTCGCCGCGAGCGAGGAGGAAGCGGAAACGATTCGCGGACGCCGCGGACGAGTCGGTCCGATCGAGATCGCGCCGCCGCTCGCGCCCGACGCGGTCGCGTCGGCGCGGATCGGGGCTCTCGTCGGGAGCGACCCGTTCGCGCTCGTCCACGCGCCGATCGGGCCGCTCGCGAACCAGCTGCTCGTCGCGCGCGCCGCGCGCGACGCCTCGATCCCGCTCGTGCTCGCCGGTCCGGTCGCCGACGCGGCGTATCTCGAGCTGGTGCGCGAGTTCGGCGGCGCGAGCCTCGTCGTGCTCGGGGGCGAGCCGGCATGCGAGGTCGCCTCGGCGCTGCGCGGCGCGGCCGGCGTCGTCGCCGACTGCGCCTGGCTCGGCGACGGCGGCGCGCGACTGGCGGCGGCGTCCCTCGCCGGTGCGCGGCTCGTGGTCGCGGAGCGTCGCGCGTTCGCGCCCGCGCGCGCCCAGCGCTGCGATCCTGCGGACGTCCGTTCGATCGCTCGTGCGCTGGGCGCCGCCTGGGACGAGGCTCTGCGCGTCCGCGAGCGCGCTGCCGACGCCGCGCCGGCACCGGGCACCGCGATCCGCGCGATCGTGCGCGGATATGCGCGCGCCGCCGGCACGCCGGCCTAAATGCGCGTCGCGCCGGGACCGATAGAAATGAGTGGAGGCTCGACCATGAACATGGACGTTCAAGCGATGAATCAGCCCTGGAGCGCCGCGCCCGCCGCGGGCGCGCAGCCTGCCGCTCCGGCGGCTGCTCTGCAGGCGTTTCCCCAACCCGGCCAGTCTTCGAACGGGTCGAGCGCGCAGAGCGGACAGGGCGATCAGACGCTCCACGACGCGCTTTCGCAGCTCGTCGGCGGCGGCTCGAACGTCTCCGTGCAGTTCGAAGTGTCGCACGATCCCGACGAGGTCGTGACGGTCTTCAAGAACGCGGAGACCGGGCAGATCATCACGCAGTTTCCGCGCGAGGCGATGGTGCTGATCGCGCAGTTCTTCAACAAGCTCGCCGGCGCCGTCGTCGACCGGAGCGCCTAGTGAGCTCACTCTCCGGCGTCTCGTCGAGCGCCTCCGACGCCGACTCGACGATCTACGGGACGAACGTCCCGCCCGTCACGTTCCCGGGCATCGCGTCCGGGATCGACTACAACTCGATCATCGAGAAGTACTCCGCGATGACGATGGCGCAGGCGACTCCGCTGCAGAACAGCGTGAAGAACCTGACCGCGCAGCAGGCCGAGATGCTGAAGATCCAGGACTTGCTCGACAAGTTCCAGGACACGTTCCAGGCGGTCAGCGATCCCTCGGCCTTCACCGCCACCGCGCCGACTTCGTCGAACTCCTCGGCGGTCGGCGTCTCGACGATCACGGGCACCACGGCGACGCCCGGAAACTACGTGATCACGAACGCCACGCTCGCGACCGCCACGCAGATCACGAACGACCCGGCTGCGAACGGGACGGTCGGGACGTCGACCACGCTCGCGAACGCGGGCTTCGCCATCACGCCGGACAACGGCACGACGGGGACGAACGGCGACGGACAGGTCACCATCGACGGCGTCGCGATCTCGTACAACGTCAACTCGGACACGATCGCGTCGTTCCAGACGAAGGCGGACGCGCTGCTGGGTTCCGTCGGCGCATCGATCAGCTTCGACACGACCACGCAGCAGTGGACCGTCACGTCGACGACGCCGCTGACGCTCGGCAGCGCGTCGGACAGCGGCAACCTGCTTCAGGCGTTCAAGCTCGACACCGCGCAGATCACGCAGAGCGGCGGCACCTACACCGCGACGAGCTCCGGCCCGGTGGGCGGCATCAATCTCGGCGCGACGCTCGACACCGACAACAACGCCGGCTTCGCGACCGCGGTGACGGCCGGAACGTTCACGATCAACGGCGTCTCGTTCACCGTCGATCCGAGCGGACAAAACCTCAACGACCTGCTGAACGACATCAACGAGTCGCAGGCCGGCGTGATCGCCAGCTACGATCAGACCTCGAACAGCATCGTCCTGACCTCGCGCACCGACGGTCCGCAAGGGATCACGCTCGGCGCCTCCGGCGATACGTCGAACTTCCTCCAGGCCGCGGGTTTCCTCACGAACTACCAGACGCCGAACACGATGAGCTCCGGGGCGAGCGTGGTGGTCGGCAAGTCGGCCGAGGTGCAGTACGAGGACACCGCCGGAACCACGCACACCGTCTACGCCAACTCGAACACCGTCACCAATGCGATCCCCGGCATCCAGCTCGACCTGCAGGCGCCCGTCACGTCGAGCGCGCCGGTGACGGTCAACGTCGCTTCGGACAGCTCCGGGATCCAGACCGCGATCGGGAACTTCGTCACGGCGTACAACGCGGTGATCAGCGAGATCGACAACGCGACGCAGGCGCCGGTCATCGGGACGACGGCGGACGCGACGACCGGGCAAAAGCAGGGAACGCAGCTCACCGGCGGCGGCGTGCTGTTCGGCAACAGCGAGATCGAGGACCTCAAGAACCAGCTCGTCAGCCTGATGTCGAACTACGACGACAGCACGTCGAGCTCGTACAACTCGCTTTCGGCGGTCGGTCTGACGCTGGACTCCTCGTTCAGCGTGCAGTCGGCGGACTCGAGCGACAGCGCGAACACGAGCACGCAGAGCGGCGTCTCGTCGCAGACCATGGACGGCACCAGCGGGCAGCTCCAGACGCTCGACGTCTCGGCGTTCACCGCCGCGCTGCAGGCCGATCCGACCGCGGTCGCCGCCCTCTTCACCGGCCCGTCCAGCCTCGTCGGCCAGCTCGGTTCGTACATCACGTCGGTGACCGGGCTTCCCACGCAGCTCACCGGCTCCATCGCGGGGACGATCCCCGCGCAATCGCTGTTCTCGACGATCAGCGACGAGGAGAACGATCAGATCACCTCGCTCAAGCAGCAGATCGCCACGATCACCGATCAGGCCAACATGCAGGCCAATCTGCTGCGCAAAGAGTTCGTCGACAGCGAGACGCAGATCGCGACGCTGCAGTCGATGCAATCATCGCTTTCTGCCCTTACCGGCACGTCCAGCAGCGGGTGACCGTGACCAACGCCAACCTCCGGTATCTCGAGGCCTCGATCAACTCGGCGAGCCCCGAAGAGCTCGTCATCAAGACGTACGACGCGCTGCTGCTCTTCGCGCGGCAGGCGGTCGAGGTGATGGAGACGCGTCCCGGCGACATCCAGGGCCGTCACGACCTCCTGCGGCGCGCGCAGCGCGCGTGCGCGCTGCTGATGGGCTCGCTGCGGCTGGATCTCGACAGCGACATCCCGACGAACCTGTTCCGCATCTACGAGTTCTGGCACCACCAGCTCGTCGCGGCGAACATGCAGGGCAACCCGCAGAAGGTCCGTGATCTGCTTCCGCACATCAGCGGGATGCGCGAGACGTGGGTCGAGGCGATCAAGAAGTACCGCGCGGAGAGCGCGGCTCACCGCGAGCTCAATGCCCTCGTCGGCTGACCCGCCGGCGGCGGCCGAGTCGCCGCGCGCCGTCGTCGTCCGCACGCTCATCGCGCTCGAGCGCTCCTGCCTCGACGCCGACGCGGCGTTCCTCGAGCGGCGCTGGAACGACGTCACCGCTGCATTCGCCGCGCAGACGCGGATGACCGACGAGCTGCGGCGGCTGTTCGACGCCGCCCCGGAGACCGCGCCGGCGCACGACCCGAAGATCGCACGCCGGGTTCGGGGCATCATCGCGTATCGCGACGATCAGCTGCGCCGCCTTGAGGCCTACCACGCCGACACGGCGACACGACTGCAAGCAACGCAGAAGCTGCGCGGCTTCGCGCGCGCGATCGGAAAGCCGAACGCGCAACTGATCGACGCCTCGTTCTGAGCGCGTAGCGGCGGCCGTTCAGCCGAAGAGCAGCGTCGCCGGAAAGTCCTCTTGACGTTCGGCCGCGCGTTCGACCGCGTCGTCGAACGGCACGAGCCGCGTCGCGCCTTCGGCGCGCACGATCATGCGCAGGCGGGCGGTCTCGGCGTCGCTCTCGAACGTCGCGGAGACCGTCGTCTCCGAGCCGCGGTCGTAGTGGCCGCAGCGCACCCCGGCGTCGAGGAGCACGCGCCAGCCGGCGCGGCGGAACCGCTCGCAGAGGAGATAGTCCTCGTCGCACTGGCGCACGGTGCGCGCCTCCGGATCGACGAACAGGTGCGCCGCGAAATACGGGGTCGGGAGGGCGCGCAGCGCCGTGGCGCGGACGACGACGCAGCCGAAGCCGACGCCGTCGACCGTCACGACGCGATCTGCCGCGAACGCCGGGATCGCCGCCGTCGTCGTGTCGCGCGAGTCCCAGCGCGCGACCGCCATCGGTCGTGCGGCGTCACGGCTGTAGTACAGCGCGCCGGCGATCGCGGCGCCTTCGTCGTCGCGCAGCGCGCGAACCAGGCGCACCAGCGCGTCGGGCGGCGCGACGATGTCGTCGTCGATCATCGCTAGCAGATCGGCGCCGCGCGCGAGCGCGTCGCGCGCGATCATCTCGCGTTGCGCGGGCACGAAGTTTCCGGTCCACACGAGGCGGTCGGCCTCGATCTCCGGCGGCAGCTCCAGGCGCTGCAGCGCGTCGAGGAACGGGCGGGTCGGACGGCCGCCCGTCGGGATCCCGATCAGGAGCTTCATGCGCGGGGCGTCATTGGGCCGCTTCGCGCAGCGCGGCCACGAGCGCGCGTCCGGTGCCGTGCAGCATCGGATCGTCGGCCACCAGCGGGTCGTGCTCGCGATACACGCCGCGGCGGACCGTCATGCGCATCAGCCACGCGCCCGCCGCGACACGATACTCGGCGAGCGCGGTGCGCACGGCCGCGGCGACGTCGTTCGGGACGTTCTCGATGTCGCGCGGGCAGACGGCGAGCAGGATCTGCACGCCGCGCAGGAAGGCGTCGTCGAGGTCGCGCGAGAGGACGGTGCGCAGCCCTTCGCGCTCGCGCGCGTCGAACCGCGTGACCAGCAGCGGCCCGCGCTGCACGTACGGCTCGTCGTCGGCCACGCCGTCGGGGCGGATCGCGTCGAGCGCGTGCCGTGAGACGACGCGCGGCGGCTGCCGTCCCATCCGCGCCGCGACGAGCGCGCGCGGCAGCGCGGCGGCGATCGTGCGCGCGAAGGCCTGCAATCCGAGCGCTTCCCCGAGCGGCGAGTCGACGGCGGCGATCGACGAGAGCAGCGCGAGCGCGGCGAGGCCGTGCGGCACCGCACCGGTGAAGACGCGCTGCAGCGCGCGCACTTCGTCCGCGTCGATGGTGCGCGCGAGCAGCTCGTCGCGCTCGCGCCGCCGCGTCGCGTCGATGCGCGCGGGCTCGGACGGCGAGCGCGGCGGCGTCGCGGGCGGCGGGGGCGGCGTCGCGGGACGCACCGTGATGCGAGGAACGGAGAAGAAGACGGGGCGCCGCGGTGCTTCCGCAACCGGCGGTTCAGCGACCGGCGGTTCGGTGGCAACGGAAGGCGCGGCATCTTCGCCGACCGGTACGTGCGCGACGGCCTCTTGGGCGACGGCCTCTTCCGCGATGGCCTCCGCGACAGGCTCTTCCGCGAGGCGCTCTTCGGCGACCGGGTGTTGCGCGACCGCCGCTTCGGCGTCGGGCGCTGCAGCGCGCTGTTCGACGACGGGCTGTTGTGCGTCGGGCGCTTCGTGCACGACGGGCACGGTGAAGCGCTGCGTGACCGCCGGTTCTTCGCGGATCGCGCGTTCGTCCGGACGTGCACGTTCGTCGCCCACCGTTGCGGCCGCGAGTTGCTCGCCGGTGCTCGCCGGCGGCTCGGCGGTCTCGGGCGCAGCGAACTCCGGTTCGGCCGGTGCGGCGCTGATGGTGTCGAGGACGACGACGCGCTCCTCGACGATCTCCGCGGAGACCGTCGCGGCTTCGAGGAGATCCGAGACGTCTTCGTCCTCTTCGAGCTCGAAGAACGGCTTCGGCGCGGCGACGGCGGCGTGTCCGATGCGGCGCGCAAGCCGGAGCGCGGGCGCCGCGATCGACGGAACGCCCGGGCAGCTCGCGTGCGCGACGAGGTCCAGCGGGTCGGTGCCGGGCAGCACGCGCAGCGAGAACTGCACGCGAATCGCTTCGCCGGCGCCGACCGGTCCGAGCCGCAGCCCTTCGCCGAGCAGCGCGCTGCCGTCGATCGCGACGCCGTCGCGCACGAAGGATCCGTCGACCGCCTCGGCCTCCGCAGGAACGGCGACGCGCAGGCGCGCGTCGGGTGCGTCGACGTCGCCTTCGTCGTGGACGGCGACGACGACGGCGACGAGAGCGCCGGGGATCAGCTCCGCGGTCGGACGTGCGTCGACGACGACGCGCAGCAGCGCGCCGCGCACGAACGGGCGCGGCTCGGTGTCGACCATCGACTCCGGACCGAATTGAATCGGCGTCGTCGTGACGACCGCCGCTTGCGCGGCAAGCCCCAGCTCTTCGCGGCGGCGGCGTTCGAGCAGACGCGCGTCGGCATCGCGTTCGAAGAGCGCATCGATGTCGACCTCGCGTTCGTTCATCGCAGGAACGCGGGCAGCCAGGGGAACCGCCTGCGCCGCGGTTCCGGGATCGGTTCGGGCGCGGGCTCGGGCGCCGGCACGGCGGCCGCGACGGGAACCGGCTCGGGCTCCGGCGGCGTCACCGGTTTCGGCGGGACGACCACGCCGCGCGCGCGGGCGGCCGCTTCGACGTCGACGCGCGCCGCGCGTGGATGCGAGGCGGCCGCCGCTTCGCGCAGCGTCGCGTGCGCAAGCGTCAGCAGACGGCGCGGCGTTCCGCGCGCCGCGCCGACGATCGCGTCGATCGCATCGTCTTCGAACAGCAGCGTGATGTCGCTCGTCGAACCGGCGCGGGCGATCCGATACGTGAGCAGCGCGCGCGCCTCGCTGGTGTCGAGCGGCTCCAGCGTGTACCATTCGTCGACCCGGTCGGCGAGGTTGCGCCGCACGTCGAGACGGTCGCGCAGCTCGCTCTGCCCGAACAGCACGAGGTTGAGCAGCTTGCGCTGCGGCACGTCGTAGTTCAGCAGAAGACGCAGGACTTCGAAGATCTCGTCGCTCGCGTTCTGCGCTTCGTCGACGAACAGCGCGAGGGTGAGCCCGTCCAGCACGGCGGCGTCGTAGAGATAGTTCTTCAGCGCGTTCTTCAGCGCCGCCGGCGAGCGCGGCGGCAGCGCGAGCCCGAACGAGCGCGCGACCCCGAGCAGAAACTCGGTCTCGCTCGCGAACGACGGATCGAGGATCTTCGCGAGACGGATTTCGTCGCGCCCGAGCAGCTCGCGTTCGAGCTGCGCCATCAGGCTCGTCTTCCCGGTGCCGGGATCGCCCACGACCACCTGCAGCCCGCGCGATTCCAGCACGCCCCCGACGAGGCGATCGCGCGCACGGCTGAGCCCGGGCGTCGTCCGGTAGAAGTGCGGGTCCGCCGTGTCCAGAAACGGATCGCGCTCCAGGCCGAAGGTCCGGTAGTAGGGGGTCATCCGGAGGCGTCGTTCGGCGCGTCGCGGGCGCGCGGCCTCTCGGGCGGAGCCCTCCTCAGCGGATCAGCCGCCGCCCTCCGAGCGAGCGGGAGGCGTGTCGGCCTCCCACGACGGCGCACCGAGCCCGCGCCGGTAGCAGGTGACGAGCAGCTGCGGCGTGGACCGCACGCCGAATTCGCGCAGGATCGCGTTGACGTAGTTCTTGACGGTGCCGGGCGAGATGCCCATGATCGCGGCGATCTCTTTGGCGCTCTTTCCGTCGAGCAGATGGCGCAGCACGTGACGCGGCACGCGCGTGAGCCGCGCGACGTTCGAATCGACCGCGACGTTGGCCCAGCGCCCCAGCCGCCGCGCGAGGAACGAGTTCGGAAAGTTCTCGTGCACGAGCCGCGCCGCAGCTTCGAGCGGCGGCTCGCCGCCGCCCCGAGCGCGCCCGGCGGCCGGCGCCCCGGCCGGCGTCGCGTCCAGCTCGATCAGCGCGTTCGCGGCGCGCCACAGGTTACCGACCCGCAGAGCATGCTCGGATACCGCCGCGAATGCGGCGCGCGCGTCGGCGTATTCGCCGAGAATTCGGTGTACCAGGCCGCGCACGGTGCTTTCGATGATCCACAGGCGTATGTCGCGGTGATACACCAGCGACTCGTCGATCTCACTCGTCAACGTGCGATACCGCGTCCATACACCGAGAGCGGCGAACGGTGAAGTCACGGCGAGCGCTTCGGCCAAGAACAGAAGACCGACGCGTTCCTCGTCGGCGGTCGCGTTCCAATCGACGGCGTCGACCAGTTCGAGCGCTTGCGCGGCGAATTCGTGTCCGATCGCGCGCTCGTCGAACACGATCGCGAGGTTCGCACGGTTCGCAAGCGCCCAAACGCGCCATGCGGGTGCTGGCGCGAGGTCTTCCGCACGTCGTACGTGGCGGTACGCATTCGCTTGGTCTCCGTCGAAGGCAAAAAGCCACGCATCCAGCGCCGCGATTTGCATCCGGAAGACGCCCGGGACGTGGCCGTTCGACGGTTCCGGCCGCCTCTCGACATGCGTCCCGCGGACGTTTGCACCGCGAAGCGTGACCTCCAGCGACGCGATCTGCACTACGATCCGCTCGAGCAGATCGCTGTCCCGCTCGCGGCAGTCGCCGTATGCAGCCAGCGCCCACTGAAAGAGCCGCAATGCGTCGGCATATCGTTCGCTTGCGACCGCGACGAAGCCGCGCAGCGAAGCGGCGCGCACCGATACGACGTCCGCCTTCGCCGCTTCGGCGACACCCGCGCTTTGTGCGGCCGCGGCGAAGTCGCGTCTCAGCCAGTGGACGTAGGCGATCCAGTACGCGATCTCCGCCTGAATCGTCGGGTGCGCGCGCCCGCCCAGTGCGGCGTCGCGGAGATCGAGCAGAAGCTCCAGGCCGCGCTCGGCCGAAACCGCACGCGCGACCGCGACGGCGTGCAGCATGCGGCCCGTGGCTTCTTCATCGACGCCGACGAACGTCTTGAGCGCCGGCCCCAGAAGAGCGACGACTTCAGCGGGCTGGTGCCGGCGCAGAAGGACGCGCGACCGCAACAGGACGGCTTCGCGGAGGTCGGCCTGCGAGGTGACACGCAGGCCGTCCAACGCCGCGACGCAGGCGGAGAGATCGCCTCCCATGTACGCTTCACGCGCGTCCGCGATGACGGGGGGCGATTTCGCGCGCTCACCCTGTTGGATACGATCCGAACGCATACCCCGCTGCACACCTCGACGACGCCTGCACGACCTCGTGCAGTGCTCCCGTTCAAGGTTTCGGCAGGGCGCTCCCGTTTCCGAGCCCTATCCGGGCCCGCCGCCGACGCCGTTGCCGTTGCCGGTGCCGCCGGTTCCGCCGGAATCGGCGGTGCTCACGGTCGTTCCGTGCGACACGGTGCCGTGCGACGCGCTCGTGGTGTGGGTGACGCCGGCGACCGTGCCGAGGGCGACGATCGCGGAGACGACCAGAGCCGTGACGTTCATACGAGGACACTCCTTTTAGCGCGACTATTCCAAATGGAATGGTCTGCGCTATCGTAGCGTGCGCTCGCGGGCCAACCAAGGGCAGCAGGGCGGAGGAAGGATACGATTTCGTACGGGACCGCGCCGCCGACTGTGCCTTTCGGCAGGCTGGACCGGGCGCCGGGCGGCAGGGCATGATGGAGACCTGTCGCGACCGTGCCGTTCCACGGCCGGTTCCGCGGCGCGGTTCGGCCGTCGTGTCCTCGCGCGAGGCTCCCCCACCTCCGTCCACACCCGGAGGTTCGGTCTCGCGCCGACACCCCGGGGGCACGGCGGCCGAGCCGTCAATCAGCGAAGAGCGATTCGAGCGTCAGCGGCTCGGTGAGCCGCCAGGCGGGCGTCTGGCGCACGGCGCCGTGCTCGGCGAGATTGGCCACGATCGCTTTGCGCCGCGCCTCGAGCATCGGGCGTTCGGGCCGGGCGTGCTTCGCGTAGATGGAGGCATGGGCGCCGGCGTACGCGGCGTTCTTTTGGACGCTCAGGTGCGAGCCGTCGGCGCGAACCGAGTACGCGCAGGTCGTGATCGGCACGTGGACCACCTCACCGGCCTGGGCGAGGCGGATCCAGTACTCGTAGTCCTCCGCCACGACGAACGACGGATCGAAGAACCCTGCGGAGCGCACGGCGTCGCGGCGGGCGAGAATCGCTTGCGGCGGATAGAACGCATTGTTCACGTCGTGCTCGGCCATGTCGGCGACGCCCGCCGCGAACACGTCCAGCGTGAAGACGCGGCCCGTCGGCGCGTCGTCGGCGGGCTCCACGTAGGCCAGCATCCCGCGGGCGTGCGCGATCGCGGCGCCCGAGCGCTCGAGCGCGTCGACGAGCCGCGCGACGTGATCGGGAAACGCCAGATCGTCGTCGCCGCAGAAGATGAAGGCATCGCCGCGCGCGGCGTCGATGCCGGTGTTGCACGACGCGGCGGGACCGCCGTTCGTCTCGCGCGTCACCAGCCGCGCGCGCGGAAACCGCGCGACGAGGTCCGTGACGTCCGGTCCGGCGTCGTTGACCACCACGATCTCGAGGTCTCGATAGATCTGGCGCTCCCACGAGGCCAGCGTGAGGGCGAGGATGTCGCGCCGGTCGTACGTCGGGACGATCACCGTCACGAGCGGTCCGCGTTCGCGCAGCGCGGCGGGCGCCGGTAGCGCCGCCGGATCGCCGGCCGGCACGTCCTCGCGCTCGCGCGGCGCGCCGGCGCCGAGCGCGATGCGCGCGGCCAGCTCGATGCTCGTGCGCGAGCGCGGGTCGAACAGCGCGAGTCCGTCGAGCCACTCGTCGGCGCCGCCGCGCGGCGCGGCCACCGGGATGCCGAGCCGAGCCAGCGCGCGCGTCGTTCCGGGGTCGGCCGGCCCCGCGTCGATCACGGCGCGCGCGCGACGAAGCGCCGCCTCCGCCTCTCGCGCGTCGACGAAGCGCGCGCCGACGTTCGACACGGTCCCGCCCGCACAGACGACGATCTGCGGGACGCGCACCGCGTGGAGCCCCACCAGAACGATGCCGAGCTCCGCGGCGCTGAGCGCGGGGGCCCAGACGACGAGCGCGTCGGCGTCGGCGTCGGGCCGCACGTCCGGGACGAGCGGGTCCAACGGCGCGCGCCGGACGATCGTCGCGCCGTTCCCGGGGTCGCCGGCGAGGAGCACGCGCGCGTCATGCCACGAGCGCACCAGCAGCGTCTCGGCGAAGCGCACCGGGAACCCCAGAAGCTCCCGTGAGAAGCGCTCGAAGAAGTGCGTCTCGCCCTGGGGCCGTCCGTTCACCATCATCGTGCCCGCGGCGACCTTGTCGAGCAGGGCGCGCCGGCCGTCCATGTCGGCGACCTGGCGAACGATCTCGGCGGCGAAGCCGCGCGCGTCGATCGTCGCCTCGTCCTCGAGGAGCGGCGCGACGGCGACGCGCGAGCCCCGCGCGCGCCGGAGCAGCACTTCCCGGAGTCCGGCGCCGGCGGCGGTCGGATCGAGCGCGACGACCGCCTCGGGGTCGGCGAAGCGGGCGGCCCAGGCGGCGGCCCGGATCCCGAAGCCGGGCACTACGCGGCCGGCGCGGCGCAGGGAGCGCGCATCCCCAGGGTGATCGGCCGCGCGGCGCGGCCGGTTGAGCCCCCGCGCCTTGGCGGTTCTCTCCGGAATGTGGTAGGATGCGAGGGTTGTCCGGGACCCGGACGACGACTTCACCGGCTCGGAGAGCCGGGGTGCATGCGCCCGCTACGGTGCCACGGACGGCGGCCGGGGGCTCAGAAAGGACCGTTCTCTCGTGGCATCTCCCGTATCCATGCGCGCTCTTCTGGAGGCGGGCGTCCACTTCGGACACCAAACCCGCCGCTGGAATCCGAAGATGAAGCCCTACATCTTCCAGGAGCGCAACGGCATCTACATCATCGATCTGTCCAAGACGCTGACGATGCTGAACCACGTGTACGACGCGGTGAAGCAGATGTCGCGCGAAGGCCGCGTGATTCTCTTCGTCGGCACGAAGAAGCAGGCTCAGGACGTCGTCAAGGAAGAGGCGGAGCGCGCCGGAACGTTTTTCGTCAACCAGCGCTGGCTCGGCGGAACGCTGACGAACTTCGCGACGATTCAGAAGCGCATCGCACGTCTGCGCGAGCTCGAAGGGATGCGCCAGCAAGGCACCTTCGACTTGCTCCCCAAAAAGGAAGTCGCGCGGCTCACCGACGAGCTCGAGAAGCTCGAGAAGTTCCTGGGCGGCATCAAGGACATGCACCGTCTGCCCGACGCCGTGTTCATCGTCGACCCGAAGAAGGAGCGCATCGCCGTCCTCGAGGCGCGCAAACTGCGCATCCCGATCATCGCGGTGATCGACACCAACTGCGATCCCGACGAGATCGACTACGCGATCCCCGGGAACGACGACGCGATTCGCTCCGTGCGCTTGATGGTTTCGACGATCGCGAACGCGATCGTCGAAGGCAAGACCGAGACCGAGTCTGCGTACGATCAAGCCGAGTACGACCAGCAGTACGCCGAAGTCGCGGGCGAGCCCGTCGGCGCCGGCGCGTAATCCCGAACCGGAAAACGAACGACGTGAACACCGTGTACAAACCGTCCGCGGACGAGATCAAGCGCCTGCGTGAGGCGACCGGCGCCGGCATGTCCGACGTGCGCAACGCGCTCCTGTGGGCCGAAGGCGACGCCGAGAAGGCGAAGGCGCGGCTCGCCGAGCTCGGGCAGTCGAAGGCGGAGAAGAAGTCGGCCGAGCGCACCGCCAACGAAGGTCTCGTCGGCTCGTACATCCACGCCGGCGGCAAGATCGGCGTGCTGGTCGAAGTCAACTGCGAGACCGACTTCGTCGCGCGCAACGACCGCTTCAAGGAGCTCGTGCGCGACGTCGCGATGCACGTCGCGGCGATGTCGCCGCAGTATCTCGACCGCGACGCCGTTCCGGCCGATGCGCTCGCCGAGGTCAAGGTCGAGCTGGAGAAGACCGTCCCTCCGGGGAAGCCGCCCGAGGTCGTCGAGAAGATCCTCGCCGGCAAGCTCAACCGCTGGTACGAGGAGCACACGCTGCTCGACCAGCCGTTCGTCAAGGACGACTCGGTGACGGTCGGCGAGCTGGTGAAGAGCGTTTCGGGCGTCCTGGGCGAGAAGATCCAGGTCCGCCGCTACGCCAAGTTCGTCCTCGGCGAAGACTAGGCTTCGGCGAGCCGAAGCCGAGCTCTGAACGAGGAGCACCGTTGAGGAAACCCGCTTACGATCGCGTCCTGCTGAAGCTGTCCGGCGAAGCCTTCGCCGGGCGCGGCGGCAGCGTCGACGTCGACACGACGAGCGCGATGGCGGGCGAGATCGCGCGCGTCCACGCCGACGGCGTCTCGACGGCCGTCGTCGTCGGCGGCGGGAACATCTGGCGCGGCAAGGTCCACGAAGCCGCCGGGATGGACCGCGCGACCGCCGACTACATGGGGATGCTGGCAACGGTGATCAACGCGCTCGCGCTGCAGGACGCGCTCGAGCGCATCGGCGTGCCTTCGCGCGTGCAGACAGCGATCGCGATGAACGCGATCGCCGAGCCCTACATCCGGCGCCGCGCGATGCGGCACTTGGAGAAGGGCCGCGTCGTGATCTTCGCCGCGGGGACCGGGAACCCGTACTTCACGACCGACACCACCGCCGCGCTGCGCGCGATCGAGGTCGGAGCGCAGGCGATCCTCAAAGCGACGAAGGTCGACGGCGTCTACAGTGCCGACCCGTTCCTCGACCCGAGCGCGACGCGCTTCGACCACCTCGACTACCTGCGCGTCCTCGAGCTCGGCCTGCAGGTGATGGACTCGACGGCGCTGACGCTCTGCATGGACAACGCGCTGCCCATCGTCGTCTTCGACATGAACGTCCCGGGGAACATCCGCCGCGTCGTCATGGGTGAGGCGATCGGGACCACCGTCTCGTCGCGGAGTGCCGCGCGGGTCGGCGGCGAAGAGGCCACCCATGCTGGATGACGTCTATCGCGACACCGAGGCGCGGATGAAGAAGGCCATCGACGCGACGACCGCGGACTTCGCGTCGATCCGCACCGGCCGGGCGTCGCCGCAGCTCCTCGACCGCCTGCACGTCGAAGCCTACGGCTCGACGGTGCCGCTCAAGCAGGTCGCGAGCGTGAACTCCCCGGACGGACGCTCGCTCGTCGTGACCGCGTTCGACAAGAGCACGGTGGCCGCGATCCGCAAAGCGATCGAGACCAGCGATCTCGGGCTGAACCCGAACGTCGACGGCGGGACGATCCGGCTCTCGTTCCCGCCGCTCACCGAAGAACGCCGTAAGGACCTGATCAAGACGATCCGCAAGCGCGCCGAAGAGCACAAGGTCGCGGTGCGCAACATCCGTCACAAGGCGAACGACGACGTCAAGACGCTCGCCAAGAACGGGACGATCACCGACGACCAGATCAAGCGCGGCCAAGATCAGGTGCAGAAGCTCACCGACAAGTTCATCAAGCAGATCGACGACCTGGTGAGCGGCAAAGAGAAAGAGATCATGGAGGTGTGAGCCTCGAAGACCTCGTGATGCTCCCGTGGGTCGCCGCCCGCCGCGCGCTGGTCGACCGGCCACTCCGTTTCCGGCTCCTGGCGCCCCCGTATCCGGCGCTGGGCGTCGGCGCGCTCCGGACGCTGCGCGTCCGGGCGCTGGCGGGCGAGCACGACGGCGCGTGGGAAATCCTAACGGGATATGAGGGGTACGAGCGGATCTGAGATGGCGACCCTGCTCCGTCCGCCGCACGGCGTCACGCTCGACGCCACGCGGCTCCCCAAGCACGTCGCGATCATCATGGACGGCAACCGGCGCTGGGCCCGCTCCCGGCGCCTGCCGGCGATCGAGGGCCACCGCCGCGGCGTCATCGCCCTTCGCGAGATCACCCGCGCCGCGAGCGACTGGGGGATCCCGATGCTCACCGTCTACGGGTTCTCCACCGAGAACTGGAAGCGCGACAAGACCGAGATCTCGCTGCTGCTCGATCTCTGCGTCTACTTCGCGCAGAACGAGCTCGCGGAGCTGTGCCGCAACGACGTGCGCGTGAACGTGATCGGGCGTTACGAGCAGCTGCCGCCGGCGTCGCGCGACGCGCTCGACCGGCTCGTCGCGAAGACCGCCGCGAACCGCGGGCTGGTGCTCAACCTCGCCGTCAACTACAGCGCGCGCAGCGAGCTGCGCGACGCCGTCGCACGCATGATGCGCGACGTGCAGCGCGGGGCGCTCGCCCCCGACGACATCGAAGAAGACACGCTCGCCGGCTACCTGACGACCGCCGGGATGCCGGACCCCGATCTCCTGATCCGGCCGGGCGGCGAGTCGCGGCTCTCGAACTTCTTGCTCTACCAGGTCGCGTACGCCGAGCTGGTGCTGCGCGAGACGTTCTGGCCCGACTTCGGGCGCGACCAGTTCGCGGACGCGATCGCGGAGTATCAGCGCCGGCAGCGCCGCTTCGGAGGCGCATGACCACGACCGCGGCGTCCCGCTCCGCCGCGGCGGCGCGCAAAGGCGCGCCGAAGTCGCCGATCTCGATGCGCCGCGTCGCGATCGGCCTGCTCCTCGCCGCGATCGGCTTCGCCTGCGTCGCGTGGGCGCCGGCGTTCGCGCTGCTCGTGCTTCTCGTCGCGACCGGATGCCTCTACGAGTTCGCGGGACTTTCCGCGCGCAAAGGACCCGCGGTCGAGCTGCCCGTCGCGATGGCCGCCGTGTGGGCGTACCTGATCCTCACCTATCTCGGCGAGATCCACCGCTACGAAGGGATTCTGCTCGCGGCGACGGTGATCGTCGCGCTCGCGACGGCCGGCTTCGCCGGCGAGAGCGGCTACCTCGCGCGCAGCGGGTTCACGCTGCTCGGCGTGCTGTACATCGGGAAGCTGCTCTCGTATTTCATCGCGGTGCGCGCGCTGCACGACGGCGCCGCGTGGATGGTGTGGCTGATCTTCCTGGTCGCGTTCACCGACATCTTCGCGATGCTGGTCGGAACCGCGGTCGGCAAGCACCAGCTCACGCGGCTCTCGCCGAAGAAGACGGTGGAGGGCGCGATCGGCGGTTACGTCTTCGCGCTGCTCGCCGGCGTGGCGATCGCGTTCGTTCCGTGGCTGCACGTCACATGGTGGCAGGGCGCGCTCGTCGGCACGATCACCTCGCTCGCCGCGCAGGCCGGCGACCTCGTCGAGAGCGCGCTCAAGCGCGACGCGAAGGTCAAGGACGCGGGCTCGCTCATCGCCGGACACGGCGGCGTGCTCGACCGCTTCGACTCGTACATCTTCGGTGGCGTCGGATTCTATTTCGCGCTCTATCTGATCGGCGTCGTGCCGCACTCGCGGATGTTCCCGGTGTGATGCGGCGAAAGATCGCGATCCTCGGCTCGACGGGGAGCATCGGGCGGCAGACGCTCGACGTCGTGGGACGTCATCCCGAACGCTTCGAGATCGTCGCGCTCGCCGCGGGCGGGAACGTCGCGCTGCTCGCCGAGCAGATCGCACGCTTCCGGCCGCGCGTCGTTTCGACCCGCGACGAGGACGGTCTCACCGAGCTCCAGGTGCGGCTCGACGCACTCGGCGTCCGCATCCACGGCTCGCTGTTCGGCAAGGAACGCGCGGTCGAGCGGTTCGCGCACGGGGCCGACGGCCTGCTGGCGGTCGCGACGCAGAGCGGCGCCGATCTGGTCGTCGCCGCAACCGACGGCGCCGTCGCGTTCGACGCGGTGTTCGCGGCGGTCGACCGCGGGATCGACATCGCCGTCGCGAACAAAGAGCTGATCGTCGCCGCCGGCGAGCTGCTCGTCGAACACGCCGCGCGCAGCGGCGCGAAGCTGCTGCCGGTCGACAGCGAGCATTCCGCGATCTTCCAGTGCCTGCAGGGCGCGCCGCGCGAGCGCGTGGCGGCCATCGTGCTGACCGCCTCGGGCGGGCCGTTCTGGGAGCGGACGCGCGAGGAGATGGCCGACGTGCGCGTGGCGGACGCGCTCGCGCATCCGACCTGGCAGATGGGCGTGAAGAACACGGTCGACTCGGCGACCTTGATGAACAAGGGACTCGAGGTCATCGAGGCCTCGCGGCTGTTCGGCCTGCCGCCCGAACGCATCCACGTCGCGGTGCACCGGACGTCGGTCGCGCACGGGTTCGTGATCTTCACCGACGGCAACGTCGTGGGACAGCTCGCCGCGCCCGACATGCGGCTGCCGATCGGCTACGCGCTCGCGTACCCCGACAGACTCGACGACGGCCGCCCGTGCGACGACCCGATCGAGGCGCTCGGCGGCGAGCGCGGCGCGGCGACGACCAGTCTGACGTTCCAGCGGCCCGACCTGACGAAGTTTCCGTGCCTCGGCTTGGCCTACCGTGCGCTGAAATTGGGCGGAACCTTACCAGCAATTATCTCAGCGGCCAACGAGATTGCGGTAACGGCGTTCGTGGCCGGGGAATTACGTTTCGGGGACATCCCCGCGTGCATCGAAACGACCATGGAGCGGGTCGGTAGGGATGACGCGTCACTCGAGGCCGTTCGGCGCGCGGACCGCACGGCGCGGCAGGTCGCCCAGGCCTTCCTCGACGAGCGAACCGCGAGAAGCGTACGGAGACCATGAGCCTCGACCGAATCGCCGTCTTCCTCCTGATGTTGTCCGTCCTCGTCGTCCTGCACGAGTACGGGCACTTCATCGTCGCCCGGCTGAACGGCGTGAAGGTCACGGACTTCGCGGTCGGCTTCGGCACGACGATCCTGAAATGGACCTCGAAGCGCAGCGGAACGACGTACCGCCTCAACGCGCTGCCGCTGGGCGGCTATTGCCAGATGAAGGGCGAGGACGGGACCTCGAACGAGGCCGAGCAGCAGCGCGAGTTCCGCTCCGGCGCGTACGAGCCCGACAACTTCCAGGCGAAGAGCGCGCTGAGGCGGCTCGCGATCATCGTCGCGGGACCGGCGATGAACTTCGTTCTCGCGCTCGTACTGCTCTTCGGCGTGGCGTGCGCCTTCGGAACCCCCGACCCGCATCCGACGACGGTGGTCGGGCCGGTGATCGCGGGCGGTCCGGCCGATCGGGCCGGGCTGCGCGCCGGCGACCGGATCACGAAGATCAACGGCGTCGCGATGCGCAGCGGCGAGCAGCTCATCGCGAAGATCTATGCGTCCGCCGGCAAGACGCTGCACATCACGTTCGTCCGCGACGGGCAGACGCGCGCCGTCACCGCGGTTCCGAAGCTCGAGAAGGTCAACGGAAAGGCGCAGGGCCATCTCGACTTCCACCCGAGCTTCCCGCCGCCCACCGGCCGCGGGAACGTGATCGGCGCCGCCTCGCTGGCCTGGACCCAGTTCAGTGAGATCATCACGCAGACGCTCGGGGCGCTCGGGGGACTCTTCACCCATCCGGCGCAGGCCGTCGGGAACTTCTCCGGGCCGATCGGGATGGCGCGCGTATCGAACGAGGTCGAGGGACTCGGGCTCGGTCCGTACCTTTCGTTCGCGGCGCTGATCTCGTGCGCGCTGGGGATCTTCAACCTGCTGCCGATCCCCGCGCTGGACGGCGGCCGCGGCGTGTTCATCCTCGTCGAGATGCTGCGCGGGCGCCCGGTCGACCCGGAGAAGGAAGCGCTCGTGCACGTCGGCGGGTTCGCCGTCCTCATCGTCCTGATGCTCGCGGTGTCGTTTCACGACGTGACCGCTGCGATATCCGGCCAAGGTCCGTTCTGAGCCGCCCTGGTACAATGAGGGCGATGGACCGAGCGCAGCAGCGTCCCCCGAGCACGCCATGATCCGGTTGCGGCGCAAGACGAAGCCCATTCTGCTCGAGAACAAATCGAGCTGGTCGAAGGACGCCAAGAAGGTGTGGATCGGCGGCGACCATCCGGTGGTCGTGCAGTCGATGACGACGACCGACACCGCCGACGCCGACAAGACGCTCGAGCAGGTCTACGCGCTCGCGATGGCCGGCTGCGAGGTCGTGCGCGTGACCTGCCAGGACCCGAAGGACGCCGCCGGGCTGCCCGCGATCGTCGCCCGCTCCCCGGTCCCCATCGTGGCCGACGTGCATTTCGACCACCGCATGGCGCTCGCCGCGCTCGACGCCGGCGTCGCGAAGCTGCGGCTCAATCCCGGCAACATCACGAGCCGCGAGAAGACGGTCGAGGTCGTCAAGCGCGCGCTCGAGACGAAGACGCCGATCCGCATCGGCGTGAACATGGGCTCGCTGGCGCGCGACCTCGAGGAGACGATGGGCCATACGCCCGAGGCGCTCGTCGCCTCGGCGCTGCGCCACGTCGACATCCTCGAGGACCTGGGCCACACCGACATCATCATCTCGGTGAAGGCCCACGACGCGGTCAACACGATCTACGCCTACCGGCTCCTGGCGAAGAAGCTCGACGACGCGGGACGCCCCTACCCCCTCCACCTGGGCGTGACCGAGGCCGGGCTGCCGTTCGACGGGACGATCCGGTCGTCGATCGGGCTCGGGGTGCTGCTGTTCGAGGGCATCGGCGACACGCTGCGCGTCTCGTTGGCAGCCGATCCCGTGGAAGAGGTCCCGGTCGCGTGGGGCATCCTTAAGGCGCTCGGGATCCGGGAGAAGGGCTTCGAGATCACCGCCTGCCCGTCGTGCGGGCGCGCCGAGATCGAGGTCGTCAACCTGGCTCGGATGGTCGAAGCGATCGCCAAGGAGTACAGCGCGCCGGTGAAGGTCGCCGTGATGGGCTGCGTGGTGAACGGCCCCGGCGAGAGCAAGATGGCCGACGTCGGGATCGCCGGCGGCAAGGGCAAAGGGGCGATCTACCGCAAGGGGGCCCTCGTCGGGACCTACCCGGAGAACGAATTGCTGGGTCAGCTGCGTTTGGAGATCGAGAAGGTCATCGCCGACCAGTACCCGGACTATCTCCATGAGATCAACCGTGAGCCTGCGACTGCCTAGCCTGCTGCTGGCGACCGCGGCGACCTCTCTGGTCGCCTCGGCGGTGCTCGCCCTCTCGACGCCCGCGACGATCAGCGTCGACGGCCAGCGCCTGGCCTCGGAGGTCCCGCCGGTCACCACGCTCGACGGCAAAGCCTATCTCCCGCTGCGCGCCCTCTCGGAAGCCGCCGGCGCGCAGGCCTCGTTCGATGCCCAGACCGGGACGATTCTGGTTCGTCGCGGCACCGACGTGCTGGCGATGCACGCCGGCTCCGCCGACGCGCGCCTCAACGGCCACCACGTCCGCCTCACCCACGCGCCCTTCACCGTCCGCGGCCGCACCATGGTCGCCGGAGCGACGATCACGCGCACCTTCGGCTCGAGCGTCCGCTTCGACGCGAAGCGCGGCCGCGTCGTCGTCCGCACGCCGGGCGTCGTCGTCGCCGGCGCCGTCGACGACGAACCATAGAGGATTCAGCGCTCTGAACGAGCGCTGAATCCATCGCGGTCCTCGCTTCGCTGCGGTCCGCAAGGTTGCCGGCTGCCGGTGACGAGGACTTCAGCGCTCTGAACGAGCGCTGAATCCATCGCGGTCCTCGCTTCGCTGCGGTCCGCAAGGTTGCCGGCTGCCGGTGACGAGGCGGGTAAGGGCGGCGGACGCTAGGTGAGCGATTCGCGGGTTTGGGAACACGATGGTCCCACGCTCGGGAACGTTTGATGAACACACGTAAGCTTTCGCGCCGCCGCTTTTTGGTGCGGACGGCGCTTCCCGCCGTTGCGGCGGGGATCGGCACGCAGGCCCCGCAGCTCGTTTCCGCGGCGCAGGTGCTCGGCGTCAGCGTCGTCCCGGCGAGCGGCCCCGGGCCCGTCCCGGTTCGGCTGATGGTCAACGGCGCGATGCACGAGCTGCACATCGAGCCGCGGGTGACGCTGCTCGACGCGCTGCGCGAGCGGCTGGCGCTGACCGGAACCAAGAAGGGCTGCGATCAAGGGCAGTGCGGCGCGTGCACCGTGCTCGTCGACAACCGGCGCGTGAACGCGTGCCTCACGCTCGCGATCGCCATGCAGGGAAAGCAGGTCACGACCATCGAGGGCCTCGCGCACGGCGAGACGCTGCACCCGGTGCAGCAGGCGTTCATCGACAAGGACGCGTTTCAGTGCGGCTACTGCACGCCGGGACAGATCTGTTCCGCGGTCGGGCTGCTGAACGAACGGCGTGCGCTGGACGACGCGACGGTGCGCGAGTACATGAGCGGGAACATCTGCCGCTGCGGCGCGTACACGAACATCGTCGCCGCGATCACATCGGCCGGAGGGCACGCCTGATGCGGCCGTTCGCCTACGCGCACGCCGACACGGTCGACGACGCGCTCGCGACGCTCGCGAGCCGCCCGCACGGCGCATTCCTCGCCGGCGGCACGAACATCGTCGATCTCATCAAGATCGACGTCGAGTCGCCCGACACGCTGATCGACATCAACGCGCTGCCGCTCGGCCGGATCGAGACGCTGCACGACGGAACGATCCGGATCGGTGCTCTCGCGCGCATGAGCGACACCGCCGACCATCCCGCGGTGCGTGCCGCGATCCCCGCCGCTGCGCGCGCGCTGAACCTGAGCGCCTCGCCGCAGCTCCGCAACATGGCGTCGATCGGCGGCAATCTGATGCAGCGGACGCGCTGCGTGTATTTCCGCGACGTCTCGCAGCCGTGCAACAAGCGCCGCAACGGTGAGGGCTGCAGCGCCCAAGGAGGCGACGACCGCCGGATGGCGATCCTCGGCGCGAGCGCGCGCTGCATCTGCACGCATCCGTCCGACTTCGCGGTCGCGATGCTGCTGACCGACGCCACGATCCACGTCCGCGGCGCGGGCGGGGCACGAACGATGCCGCTCCTCGGATTCCACCGCCTTCCGGGCGACGACCCGACACGCGACACGAACCTCGGTTCCGGCGAGATCATCGAAGCGATCTCGTTCGTGCCGAGCGCGCTGACGCGGAACTCGTCGTACGTGAAGGTGCGCGATCGCGCGTCGTACGAGTTCGCTCTCGTGTCCGCGGCGGCCGCGCTCGACGTGCGCGGCGGCACGATCCGCGAGGCGCGGGTGGCGGTCGGCGGTATCGCGCCGGTTCCGTGGCGCGCGAAGCGCGCCGAGGCCGCGCTGATCGGAAAGCCCGCGTCGCGCGCGGCGTATCTCGCCGCGGCCGAGGCCGAGATGGCGGCGGCGAACCCGCTGCGGCTGAACGGCTTCAAGACGCTCCTCGCGCGCAACGCGATCGCGCGTGCGCTGGGCGCGGTGGGAGGGGCGGCATGATCGGCGCACCCGTCAACCGCAAGGACGGGCGCGCGAAGGTCACCGGCGCCGCCCGCTACTCCTACGAAGAGCAGGTCTCGAACCCGGCGTACGCCGTGATGGTGACCAGCACGATCGCGGCGGGCCGCATCGCCTCGATCGATACGCGCCAGGCGCAGCGCATGCCCGGCGTGATGAGCGTGCTCACGCACCAGAACGCGCCGCGCGTCAACGCGGACGCCGCGGACCGAAAGCTGCAGGTCCTGCAAGACGACCGGGTCTTCTACGACCGTCAGCCGGTCGCGCTCGTCGTCGCCGACACGTTCGAGCGCGCGACCGACGCCGCATCGCGGGTTCGGGTCACGTACGACCGCGGAACGCCGACGGCGACGATCGATCAGCCCGGCGCCGAGACCTTCACGCCGAAGGCGGCGAACAACAACCCGCCCGACACGAAGCGCGGTGACTTCCAGAGCGCGTTCGACGCCGCGCCGGTGAAGCTCGACAACACCTACGTGACGCCGGTGGAGTTCCACAACCCGATGGAACCGCACGCGACGGTCGCGATGTGGGAAGGCAGCCGGCTCACGGTGTACGACGCTTCGCAGGGCGTCTTCCCGCGCCGGAAGAGCATCGCCGGGGTGTTCGGACTCCCCGAATCGGACGTGCGCGTCATCGCGAAGTACATCGGCGGCGGCTTCGGGTCGAAGGGCGGCACGAATCCCCACCAGATCCTCGCCGTGATGGCGGCGAAGGTCGTGAACCGTCCGGTGAAGATCGTGCTGACGCGGCCGCAGATGTTCGGCGGCTTCGGCAACCGCCCGCACACCGATCAGCGCGTTCGCATCGCGGCCGACAAGAGCGGGAAGCTCCTCGCCCTCGCGCACGACGTGCGCTCGCAGGTCTCGCGCTACGACGACTTCATCGAGAACTGCGCGGTGATCTCGCGAATGCTGTACGCCGTCGACAATCAGATCACCACGCACCGCGGCGTGCGCTGCGACGTGGTGACGCCCACGTACATGCGCGCGCCCGGCGAGTCGAGCGGCTCGTTCGCGCTCGAGTCCGCGATGGACGAGCTGGCGTATGCCGCGGGAGTCGACCCGCTGCAGCTCCGGCTGATCAACTACGCGGAGAGCGATCCGCAAGAGAAGAAGCCCTGGTCTTCCAAGTCGCTGCGCGAATGCTACGCGCAGGCCGCGGAGCGCTTCGGCTGGTCGCGCCGAAACCCGCAGCCGCGCTCGATGCGCTCGTCCGACGGGATGCTGCTCGGGATGGGGATGGCGACGGCGACGTATCCGTCGAACCGATCGTCCGCCTCGGCTACGGCGACGCTGCACGAGGACGGCTCGCTCGTCGCGAGCAGCGGCGGCGTCGACATCGGAACCGGCGCGTACACCGCGTTCGCGCAGGTCGCGGCGGAAGCGGTCGGCGTCCCCGTGGCGCGGACACGCTTCGAGCTGGGCGACACGATGCTCCCCGAGGCGCCCCAGGCCGGCGGCTCGCAGTTGACGGCGAGCGTCGCGAACGCGGTCGCCGCGGCGGGCGCCGCGCTGCGCGAGAAGCTCGCCGCTCTGGCGACCGGTGATCCGGGCTCGCCGCTGCACGGCAAGAGCGCCGACGACCTGGCGTTCGGCGAAGGCCGCGTCGTTCTGCGCGACCGCCCGTCGGTCGGCGAGACGTATGCCCGCCTCGTGCGGCGCACGGGGCAGTCCTCGCTGAGCGCGCGCGCCGACGTGCACCACGACCGCTCGAAAAAGGGTCCGTACTCCTCGCACGCGTTCGGCGCGCACTTCGCCGAAGTCCACGTGGACCCGGACTTCGGAACGGTGCGCCTCGCGCGCATGGTGAGCGCCTTCGCCGCAGGGACGATCGTGAACGCGAAGACCGCGCGCAGCCAGTTCATGGGCGGCGCCGTGTGGGGCGTCGCGATGGCGCTGCACGAGCAGGGGCGCGTCGATCCGCGCACGGGACGCTACATGAACGCGAACCTCGAAAACTACCTCGTGCCCGTCAACGCCGATATCCCCGAGGTCGACATCATCATCGTGGACGAGCGCGACAACGAGGTGAACCCGCTCGGGATCAAGGGGATCGGCGAGATCGGGAACGTGGGCAGCGCGGCGGCGGTCGCGAACGCGGTGTTCCACGCGACCGGCAAGCGCGTGCGAGAGCTGCCGATCGCGCCGGAGAAGCTGCTCAGCTGATCAGCGCGCCGGCACCGGCGTGCGCGCGACGATGACGCCGTCGCGCAGCGTCGGAACGACGTCGAGCGTGTCGAGCGCGGCGCAGCGGGTGACGTCGCGCGCGAACCCTTTCGCGGCGAGCGTCTGCGCGTGGTCGGCGCTCGCGATCGCATCGGCGAGGCGCTCCGACACGCAGCGGTAGAGCAGCGCGGCGGCTCGCGCGCCGTCGCCGATCTCGACATCGGCGCACAGCGAAAGCAGGGCGTCGACGAGCGCGCCGGCGCCGAGCGCGTCCTCCAGCGCGAACCGTCCTGATTCGCCCGCGCAGGCGACGAGGATCGCACCGTTCTCTTGCGCGAGCGCGTCGGCGACCGCCATGCGGTTCGCGAGCGCGGCCGTTCGCACGGATGCGGCGCCGGCGACGGCGCGCAGCGCCGCGGTGCCGTTCGTTGTCGTCATGACCAGGGTCTTTCCGCGCACGACCTCGGGCGCGAACGACGCAGGCGAATTGTCGAGATCGAAGCCCTCGATCCGTAAGGCGTGACGCTCGCCGCACAGCAGCACGTCTTCGCGGCCCAGCCGTCGCGCGAGGTCGGCCGCCTCTTCGGCGCTCGCGACCGGGATGACGCCGGCGGCGCCGTGCGCGAGCGCCGTCGCGATCGTCGTCGTCGCGCGGAGCACGTCGACGACCGCCACGTGCTTGTCGCGGACGACCTCGGCGCTGCACGGCGGCGCGAGCAGGACGTCGATCGAGAGCGTCATCTCCCGCACGTACCCAAGGTTCGAACCAACGAAGGGTGGCCGCGACCGCAGACGAGGAGAAGGAGGCGCCGCGCGCGGCGAAACGGGCTCGGGATGACGGACCGCGGCGAGCCGGCGCGATGAGCAAGAACGTCCTCGACCTGGTGGTCGAGGCGCTGCCGCACCTCCGGCGCGGGCTCGGCACGGACTCGGCTTCGTTCACCGCGCGGCTCCTCTACCAGAACCTCGAGCTGGACGCGTGTGCCGTCGTCGACACGGAGCACGTCCTCGCGTACGTCGGGCGCGGCGAAGACCATCACCGCGTCGGCGGCCCGTCGCTGACCGGCCTGACGCATCGCGTCATCGAGACCGGCGCGCCGATCGTCGCGCGCACCGGCGAGGAGATCGGCTGCCCGGTCCCCGGCTGCCCGCTGACGTCGGTGGCGATCGCACCCCTCGTCGTGCGCGGAACCGTCGTCGGCGCGCTGAAGCTGTACCGCGCCGGCGCGCAGATCGACGCCGACGACGAGCGCGTGGCGAACGGGCTCGCGCGCGTGTTCTCCGTCTCGCTCGAAGCGGCGGAGCTCGACGCGCGCGAAGCGCTCGTGACGCAGGCCGAGCTCGACGCGCTGCGCGCGCGCATCTCGCCGCACTTCCTGTTCAACACGCTCACGACGATCGCCGCGCTGACCCGCAACGACGCCGCGCGCGCGCACGATCTGCTGGTCGACTTCGCGGAATACTTTCGCGACTCGCTCGCGCACCACGCGGAGTCCGTCCAGCTCGACGAAGAGCTGGAGCACGTCGAGCAGTATCTGCGCTTCGAGCACGCGCGCTTCGGCGACAAGCTGCGCGTGCAGATGGAGGTCGATCCGCGCGCGCGCATCGCGCTCGTCCCGGTGCTGTCGCTGCAGCCCCTCGTGGAGAACGCGATCGTGCACGGAATCGGCCCGCAGAAGGCGGGCGGACTCGTGCGGATCTGCGCCCGGCCGGACGGCGCCGCGATCGAGATCGCGGTCACCGACGACGGCGTCGGATTCGTCCCGGGAAGCGTGACGCCGCGCGGCCTCGGAATCGGCCTCGAGAACGTCGACTCGCGGCTGACGAAGCTGTTCGGGCCGGGGAGCGCGCTGCGCATCCAGAGCGCGCCGGGCCGCGGCACGACGGTCGCGTTCACCGTTCCGGCGCGGGTCGCCGCGGCGTCGACCTGATGCGCGTCCTGGTCGTCGACGACGAAGCGCTCGTGCGCAGCGAGCTGGTCTACGCGCTCGGGAAGGTCGCGCCCGACGCCGACGTCTCCGAGGCCGGCGATGCGCTCGAAGCGCTGCAAATGCTCTCGAAAGCGCCCTACGACGTCGTGTTCCTCGACATCAACTTGCCGAACTTGGGCGGGATCGAAGCGAGCGGCGTCATCGCGAAACTGGAGCATGCCCCGCAGATCGTGTTCGTCACGGCGTACCAGGAGCACGCCGTGGACGCCTTCGAGCTGGGCGCCGTCGACTACGTCGTCAAGCCGGTGTCGGAGGCGCGACTCGCGCGCACGGTGCAGCGCCTTCGCACGGCGTTGAACAACGGCGTCGCGGGACACCGGAACGGCTCGGCTGCGCCGGCGCCGGGCTCGCAGCCGGCGCGCGTCGCGCTCGAAGACGGCGAGCGCACGCGCCTCGTTCGGCTCGCCGAGATCCGCTACGTGCAGGCGAACGGCCACGTCGTCACGGCGCGGTTGCTCGACGCCGAGCTGCGCTGGAAGGGTTCGCTGAGCGACGCCGCGGCGCGTCTCGAGCCGGCCGGATTTCTGCGCGTGCATCGCGCATATCTCGTGAACCCCGAGCGCGTCGTCGAAGTCGAGCCGTTCTTCAACGGCGCCTACCTGCTGCGCGTCGACGACAAGGCGCGCAGCGAGGTGCCCGTGTCGCGAAGCTACTTGCCGGCGGTGCGGAAGGCGCTCGGGCTCTAAGCAGCTTTCAAAGGCGCTCGGACGATAGCCGCTACGCCTCTCGAGCCGGGACGCGCGCTTCGAGGGGGTCGCCGGCCAGGAAGCGCTGCAGGTTGCGCTCGATGAGCGCGACGACACGGCGCGCGGGGACGGCGCCGCCGAAACCGGCGACGTGCGGCGTGATGAGCACGTTCGGCGCGTTCCACAACGGATCGTCCGCCGGCAGCGGCTCCGGATCGACGACGTCGAGCGCGGCGCCGCCGAGACGTCCGTCGCGCAGCGCGGCGGCGAGGGCCCGTTGGTCGATGACCGCGCCGCGTGCGACGTTCACGACGATCGCGTGCGCCGGAAGAGCCGCCAGCGCGGCCGCGCCGACGAGCGCCCGGGTTTCGCCGTTCAGCGGGACCGCGACGATGAGGGCGTCGGTCCTGGAAAGCACGTCGTGCAGCGCGCCGATCGCGTGCGTCTCGTGCGCGAGCGGATCGGGCGTCCCGCTGCGCGTCACGGCCACGACGCGCGCGTCGAACGCGCGCACGCGCTCGGCGACGGCGCGGCCGATGTTGCCGAAGCCCAGCACGGTGACCGTCGCGCCGTTCAGCGTTCCGACGCTGGGGGCGACCGCCGCCTGGGCCCAGTCGCGGCGCTCGGCGCGACGCACGGCTTCGGGGATGCGGCGCAGCAGCGCGAGCGCGGACGCGACGGCGTGCTCGGCGACCGTCGGCGCGTAGGCGTCGCCGGCGTTCGTGACGAGAACGCCGCGGGGCGCGCCGTGCGCTTCGACCTTGTCGTAGCCCATCGTCACGAGCTGCAGCCAGCGCATCCGCGGCGCCGCGTGCGCGAGCGCATCGCGCAGTGCGGCGTCGTAGAAATCGGGCCAGAGGCAAAGGGCGTCGGCGTTCGGCGCTTCACGCAACAGCGTATCCGTGTCCGGGGCGATCGCCGCCTCGACGCCGTGACGTCCGGCGAGCGCGCGGAGCGGGTCGTCCAGGAAGCGAGTCCTCAGCAGCAGCCGCATCCGCCCTGGTTCGCCGCGCGTCACGCACTGCATTTCGCGCGCGAATCTCCGCCTCTCGCGCGCAACCGCGGGACGTGCGCAGCACGTGGAGGTACGCTTCGCGGACCCATGATGCACGACGAACTTTCGGGCCTCGCCCGCCTGCTCGGCTCCGCCGGCCGCGGCTTTCTCTCGCTCGGCGACGGGCCGGCCGCCTGCAACGCGCGTCTGTCCTCGTTCGGGCTCGCGCCGACGCCGGAGCAGCGGCGCGCATATCGGGAGCTGATCCTCAGCGCGCCCGGGCTCGAGCGCTTCGTGAACGGCGCCATCCTCGACGATGAGACGCTGCACCAGCGCACGCGCGCCGGAACGCGGTTCGCCGACGCGCTGCGCGAGCGCGGAATCGTGCCCGGCGTGCGCGCCGACGCGGGCAGCGTCGCGCTCGCGCTCGCGCCGCGCGAGACGGTCGCCGAAGGGCTCGATGGGCTGCGCGGACGGCTCGTCGAGTGCGCCGCGCTCGGCGCGGGCTTCGCGGCGTGGCGCGCGTCGTTCCGCATCGACGAAGAGGGACGGCCCACCGATCGCGCCGTCGCGGCGAACGCGCACGCGCTCGCGCGCTTCGCCGCCGCCGCACAAGACTGCGGGCTCGTTCCGGTGCTCGACGTCGAGATGCTGTCCGACGGCACGCACGATGTCGCGCGAAGCGCCGATGCGACGTCGCGCGTGCTGCGGCGAACGTTCGGCGAGCTGACCGACGCCGGTGTCGCGCTCGACGCGGTGATCCTGCAGACCTCGATGGTCGCGCCGGGACTCGATGCGCGCGAACGCCTCGAAACTGCGGAGGTCGTCGCGGAAACGCTACGCGTCCTCGGAGCGACGGTGCCTCTGGCCGTCGCGGCGATCGCGTTCGTCTCCGATGCCGATGCGGGCGACGCCGCGCTCGAGCGGCTGTGCGCGATGAACACCACCATGCCGCGCCGCCGACCGTGGCCGCTCACCTTCGTGTTCGGGCGCTCGGTGCAGCACGCCGCGCTCGCCGCGTGGCGCGGGATGCCGGAACGTGCCCGTGAGGCACAGCGCGTCGTGGTCGAACGCGCGGAGCGAAGCAGTCTCGCCGCATGCGGTGCGTTCGGCGGCAAGCGCGCCGGCGTGCCGAGCCTTCCGGCCATGATGCGCGTGGCCTGAAAACCCGCTCCGGCGCGCCGGACGGCGGGGGGATGCCTGCCTCCTGCTGCGAAGGGCCGCCGGAATGTCGTTCATCTCCGAGCTCTTCGCCACGAGCTCCGTCGAGAAGCTGCGCGAGATCAGCAAGAACAAGACGCTGCGCCGCGCCCTCACGGCGAAGGACCTCATCGCGATCGGACTCGGAACGATGATCGGCGGCGGCATCTTCACGACGGTCGGCACCGGCGTGCGCGGCGCCGGCCCGGCGGTGATCGTCTCGTACTTGTTCGCCGGACTGACGTCGTTCTTCGCGGCGCTGTGCTACGCGGAGCTCGGAGCGATGGTTCCGGTCGCCGGCAGCGCCTACACCTTCGCGTACGCGACGCTCGGCAAGCTGTTCGCGTGGATCATCGGCTTCGCGCTGATCTTCGAGTACGGCATCAGCGCGGCGCCGGTCGCGCAGCAGTTCTCCGCGGCGATCCAGGACGTCGGGAAGTCGTTCGGCATCGCGCTGCCCGCGTGGGCGCAGAGCTCCAACCTGGTGCTGCACGGTGCGTGGTGGCAGCCGGGGGCGTACGACCTCGCGCACTCGCAGTACGACCTCGTCGCGGCCGTCTTCGTGCTGGGCCTCTCGGTGCTGCTCTCGGTCGGCATCCGCGAGTCCGCGACGACCAACAACGTCTTCGTGGTCCTGAAGATCGCGGCGCTCATCGTGTTCATCATCGCCGGGCTCTCGCTCTTCCATGCGAGCAATCTCACGAACTTCGCGCCGATGGGATTCGGCGCGCTCGCGCCGTTCGGCGGGACCCTCGAAGCCGACCAGCCGACCGGGATCATCCCGATCGCCGCGCTCGTGTTCTTCAGCTACATCGGATTCGACACGGCGACGACGACCGCCGAGGAATGCAAGAATCCGCAGCGCGACATCCCGATGGGCGTGATCGGCGCGCTCTTGATCGGCACGGTGCTCTACTGCGCGACCGCGATCGTGCTGGTCGGCGCGCTGCCGTGGTCGAAGGTGCCGGTGAAGGACTCGCTCATCGCCGCGCTCGCGCCGCTGCACCTTCCGGTGCTGAACTGGGTGATCACCATCGGCGTCCTCGCCGGGACGACGAGCGTCGCGCTGGCTTCGCTGCTGGGACAGTCGCGCATCTTCTACGTGATGGCGCGCGACAAGATGCTGCCGCCCGCGGTCGCGGCGATCCACCCGCGGTTCAAGACGCCCGCCGTCACGACGATGCTGACCGGCTTCGCCGTCGCCGCGCTCTCGCTCATCATCCCGCTGAACGAGCTGCTGAACCTGGTCAACATCGGGACGCTGCTCGCCTTCACCGTCGTCTGCGCCGGCGTGCTGTATCTGCGCGCGCGCAAGCCCGACATCCCGCGCACGTTCCGGGTGCCCTTCGTGCCGCTCTTCCCGATCCTCGGCATGGTCTTCTCGATGTTTCTCGCGATCTTCGGGCTCTCGCGCACGACCTGGATCTGGTTTCTGCTCGCGCTGGCGGTCGGGCTCGTGTTTTTCTTCAGCTACGGGTTCCGTCGATCGAAGCCCGAGGAGATCGTGCCGGTGCCCGATCCCGAGGGGTTCGTCGAGGAGTACGTCTAGCGCTCAGACGACCCCGAAGAACGTCTTGATCTTCGCCACGATGCGCTGCGCGGCGTAGCCGTCGCCGAACGGATTGATCGCGCGGGCCATCCGCTCGTAGTGCGCGCGGTCGGTCAGCAGACGGCGCGCCTCGCCGGCGATGCGGTCGGCCGACGTGCCGACGAGGATCGCGGTGCCCGCTTCCAGCGCCTCCGGACGCTCCGTGCGGTCGCGCATGACGAGCACCGGCTTGCCGAACTGCGGCGCCTCTTCCTGAATGCCGCCGGAGTCGGTGACGATGATCTCGGAACGGTCCATCAGGCGCATGAACTGGAGGTAGCCGAGCGGTTCGGTGAGATGGATGCGCGGGTCGTCGCCCAGGATCTCGAACACCGGTTTCCGCACGTTCGGGTTCAGGTGCACCGGGTAGACGATCTCCACCCCTGGATTCTCCTCGACGATGCGCTTCAGGCCGATGCAGAGCTGGCGAAAGCCCTCGCCGAACGACTCGCGGCGGTGCGCGGTGACGAGCACCATCCGGGCCGACGATGCGAGCTCGTCGAGCGCGGCGACGGGCGTCGCGCGCGCCTTGTCGACGTAGAGCCGCAGCGTGTCGATCGCGGTGTTGCCGGTGACGACGATCTTGTCGTCGTCGTGACCTTCACGCAGCAGGTGCGCGCGCGCGCCTTCCGTCGGCGCGAACAGCAGATCGGCGAGCGTATCGACGACGCGCCGATTGCCTTCCTCCGGGAACGGCTCCTTCAGCGATCCGCTGCGCAGCCCGGCCTCGACGTGACCGAACGGGATGCGGTTGAAGAAGGCGCTCAGGCCGCTGCCGCACGTCGTGCCCGTGTCGCCGTGGACGAGGATCATGTCGGGCCGGATCTCGTGCCAGAGCCGGCCGGCTTCGCGCACGACCGCCGCGACGAGCGCGTCCACCGACTGATCCGGCTTCATCAAGTCGAGATCGTAGTCGGCGGCGACGTCGACGTCGCGCAGCGCGTCGTCGAGCTGCTCGCGGTGCTGGCCGGTGACGACGACGATGCCACGCAGCGCCGGATCGGCGGCGATCGCGTGGACGACCGGCGCCATCTTCGTGGCCTCCGGCCGCGTCCCGAAGATCGTCACGACGGTCTTCGGACGGGCTTCCTCGCTCATGATTTCCTTGCGTGCAGCGTCAGGGCAGCGCCGGCGGCACGGTGTTCGCGTTCCAGAGGTATTCCGGCTGGTCGAGCGCATGGTTGATCCAGCGCGACCAGACGAACAGCGCGTCGGAGAGCCGGTTCACGTACTTCACGACGTCGTCCGAGATCGGTTCCTCCTCGCGCAGCGCGATCAGCAGCCGCTCCGCGCGCCGGCAGACGGTGCGCGCCTGATGCAGGAACGCGCCGGGATACGCGCCGCCCGGATGGATGAAGTTCGCGAGCGGTTCGAGGTCCTGCTGCGCGCGGTCGATGGCCCGCTCGAGCGCCGTCGCGTCGGCTGCCGTGACGAGCGGCATCCCTTCCCAGCGATCGTTCGGAAGCGTCGCGAGGTCGCTGCCGAGATTGAAGAGCACGTCCTGCGTCCACGCCAGCCACCCGTCGAGCTCGGCGGCCCGCTCGTGCGCCTTCCGTACGTCCTGCACCGGCCGCGTGCGACGAACGTCGACGAGCGCGGTGCGCGCCAAGCCGATGACCGACGACAGCTCGTCGATCGTGCCGTACGCGTCGATGCGCAGCGCGTTCTTCTTGATGCGCTGCCCGCCGACGAGCCCCGTCGTGCCGTCGTCTCCGGTCCGTGTATAGATGCGCGTGAGCTTCGGCATCGCAGCACGTCGCGTTCGGCGCCGAACCGTCCATTCCGCCCCGGCGAAAGGACGGGTCGTTGGGTGCGCGAACCCCGGCTGGTTGCCCATGGAACGCACGCTGGAACGCATCCCGCCGAAGAGCGCCGATCTTTCGGAGTGGTACCAGGCCGTCTGCTATCAGGCGGAGCTGGTCTCGCAGGCGCCGGTGCGCGGCTGCCTCGTTCTGCGGCCCTACGGGTTCGGGCTCTGGGAGCGCCTGCAAGCCGAGCTGGACCGGCGCTTCAAAGAGACCGGGCACGAGAACGCGTACTTTCCGCTGCTGATCCCGGAATCGCTGTTCATGAAGGAGGCCGAGCACGTCGAGGGCTTCGCGCCCGAAGTCGCGTGGGTCACCGAGGGCGGCACGGAAAAGCTCACCGAGCGGCTCGCGATTCGTCCCACCTCCGAGGTGATCATCGGCGTCATGTACGCCGCGTGGATTCAGTCGTACCGCGATCTTCCCGTGCTCATCAACCAGTGGGTCAACGTCATGCGCTGGGAAAAGCGCACGCGTCCGTTCCTGCGCACCGCGGAGTTCCTCTGGCAGGAGGGGCACACCGCGCACGCCACGCGCGAAGAGGCGGCCGAAGAGGTCGCGCGCATGCTGGAGATCTACCGCGAGGTCGCGGAAGACGTGTGCGGCGTGCCGGTCTACAAGGGCGAGAAGTCCGCGTCGGAGCGCTTCGCCGGTGCGGATCATACGTATTCCATCGAGGCGCTCATGCCGGACGGCCGGGCGCTGCAGTCGGCGACGTCGCACGAGCTCGGACAGAACTTCGCGCGCACCTACGACATCACGTTCGCCGCCGAAGACCAGACGCAGCAGTACGTGTGGACGACGTCGTGGGGCATGTCGTGGCGGATGCTCGGCGCGCTCATCATGACGCACGGCGACGATCGCGGGCTGCGCATCCCGCCCAAGATGGCGCCCACCGAGGTCGTGATCGTGCCGATCCCGCGCGGCGACACGACGAAGCTCGATGCCGCGGCGCGCGCGCTGTACGAACGCTGCAAGACCGCCGGTCTGCGCGTGCGGCTGGACGACCGTCCGGGCCAGTCGCCGGGATACAAGTTCAATGAATGGGACATGCGCGGCGTCCCGGTCCGCATCGAGCTGGGCAATCGCGATCTCGAAGCGGGCGTCGCGACGGTCGTGCGCCGTGACAAAGCGGTGAAGGAAGAAGGCCAGAAGCAGCAGGTTCCGCTCGACGAGGTGGTCGCATTCGTCCCGACGCTGCTCGAGCAGATCCAGCACAATCTGTTCGCGCAGGCGAAGACCTTCTTGCAGGACAGCACCATCGCGACGCTCGACCGGAACGAGTTCTTCCGGCTCTGCAGCGAGCGTGCCGGCATGATCGATGTTCCGTGGTGCGGGCGCCCGGAGTGCGAGGCCGCCGTGAAGGACGCGACGAGCGCGATGACGCGGAACTTGCGCGAGCCGGCGCGCGCGGAACGCTGCGTGCCGTGCGGCGAGCCGGCGCGGTTTCAAGCCTACTTTGCGCAAAGTTACTAGCGCGGGGTTCGCGCTGCTCGCCGTGGTGGCGCTCTCGGCGCCGCGGCCGGCAGGCGCCGTCGATGCGCGCGTCGCCGCGCGGAGCGAAGGCAGCGACCTCGCCGACGCGCGGCGCATCGCGGCGGTGCTGCTCGCGCATCCGTTGCCCGCCCAGCTGTTGCACGTGCGCTGCGAGCGCGCCGGCGCGCACGTCGACTGCGGACTGATCGTGTCCGGCGTGAAGTTCCACCGTCGCCTCGACCTCCGCGCCTTCGAAGACGAGATCGCCGGCCTCGTCGACGGGGCGTACCGGGCCGCGCCGCGAGCAGACGAGATCGACTGCTGGGCGACCGTCCCGCTCGACGTCGGAACGGGCGCGATCGTCTCAGGCGACTTCGCGAAGCCGACGTCCGCCACGGTCTTCTCGATCACCGTCCCGCGCGCCGGGCGCGCCGCGTTCCGGGCTCGGCTCCGCGCCGGGCAGGGCGTGTTCTGGGACCCGGCCTTCCGCGCATCCTTGGCGAAAGGCACGTCCGGATGATCCGCGCTTCCCGGCTTCCCAACGGCATGCTCGTCGTGTCCGAGCGCATGGCGCACGTGCGCTCGGCGACGATCGGCGTCTGGTGCGACGTCGGTTCGGCGAGCGAGCCGCCCGAGCGCCGCGGGATCTCGCACCTTCTCGAGCACATGGTGTTCAAGGGAACGGAACGCCGCACGGCGCGGGCGATCGCCGAGGAGATGGACGCGGTCGGCGGCGAGCTGAACGCGATGACCGACAAAGAGACGACGTGCTTCTACGCGCACGTCGTCGACCGTCAGCTCGCGCGCGCGGTCGACGTGCTCGCCGATCTGGTGCAGCACGCGCGCTTCGACGAGGCCGACCTTCGCCGCGAGCAGCAGGTCGTGCTCGAAGAGATTCGGATGTACGACGACTCGCCGAGCGAGGTCGTGCACGATGCGTTCGCGCGCGCGCTTTGGCGCGGAGCCAACCTCGGCGACCCGACCATCGGCTTCTCGCACACCGTCACGTCGATCGAGCGCGACGACCTCGTCCGCTGGCGCGAGGCGCGCTACGGCCCGCGCACGACGGTCGTCACCGCGGCCGGAAACCTCGATCACGACGCGCTGGTGACGCTCGTCGGCGAGGCGTTCGCCGAGTATCGCGGCGCGGCGCGCGGCCCCGAGCCCGAGCGCCCGCGCTTCACGCCGGCCGTCGACGTCACGGTCGACGAGACGGAGCAGGCCTACGTGCTGCTCGGCGTGGCGGGCCTCTCGATGCGCGACGAGCGGCGCTATGCGCTCTCGGTGCTCGACGCGATCCTCGGCGGCGGCATGTCGAGCCGGCTGTTCCAGAGCGTCCGGGAGGAACGCGCGCTCGCCTACGAGATCGGAACGTTTCAGCTCGGCTATCGCGAGACGGGCTTGTTCGGCGTGAGCGCCGGTTGCGCGCCGGAGCGCTTGCAAGAGTGCGTCGACGTCGTGTCCGACGAGCTGGACCGGCTGGTGCACGACGGCGCGCGCCGTGACGAGGTCGAGCGCGCCAAGGAGCACCTCAAGGGCAGCCTCACGCTCGCGCTCGAGAGCACGTTCAACCGGATGGCGCGCCTCGCGCGCAACGAGCTCGTCCACGGCCGCGACGTGCCGACGGAAGAAGTCGAAGCGGCCTTCGACGCGGTCGACGTCGCGGTGATCGACGCGCTCGCGCGCGAGCTGCTCGCCGGGCCGCGCGGTCTGTGCGTCCTCGGACCCGCTCCTGTGCGCGAGGTGCGGCTGCGCGGCGCGGAGGCGGCATGACGAGCATCTTCGTCGCGAACCTCTTCGTCGCCGCGACGCTGAACCTCGTCACCCAGGCGATCCAGATCGGCGCCTACGCCGCGCGCGTCGCGGGCGTCACCACCGGCCGTATCGCCACGGCGATCTCGCTGTTCTCGCTGGTGGTCACGGCGAGCCGCCTCGCGAATCTCGTCGTCACGCCCGCGCTGGGCGCCCTCGCGGACGCGCCGGCCAACGCGGCGATCGCCGCACACCGCACCACGGTCAGCCCGCACGCGCTGCACGTCTTCGACTCGCAGTTGCGGGTCATCGTCGCGTCCGGAAGCCTCGGCGTGCTGATCGGCGGCATGATGATGCCGGTCTTCATCCTGCTCTTCGTGCGCGGCGTGCGCGCGTTCGAGCGCCTCGGCTCGATCCCCGCCGCGCTGCTGCGGCTGCTCGACCCGCGCGTGCAGATGGCGCTGATCCGCGAAGTGCGCATGCCGTCGTGGCGTGAGGCGCGCACCCTGCCGTTCCGCGCGATTCCGCGAAAGCTCATCGTCGGCAACACGATCATCATGATGGTCTACGCGATCGGCGTGGTCGCGGCGTACTACGCGAGCGTGCTGAACTTGGAGGCGCGCGGAACCGCGATCGGACTCTCGGGGCTCGTGAACGGCATCGGAACGATCGCGTTCTCGCTCTTCGTCGACCCGACGTCGGCCTACATCGTCGATCAGTCGGTGCGCGGCGAGCGGCCGATCAGCCACGTCCACGCGATGATCGTCGCGCTCGTCGCGACGGCATTTCTGGGCACGCTCCTCGCGCAAGTCGTGCTCTACCCCGCGGCGGTGTACATCGCCGCGATCTCACACATCTTCGTCCCCAAGCACTGAGATGACCCGCATCCTTCGTTTCGCCGCCCTCCTGCTCGCCTGCAGCGCCGTGACCCTCGGCACGAGCGGCTGCGCGACGACGATTGCGCGCTGGATCGTCACGCAGCGCAACCATCAGGGCGATGTCGCGCTCTCGCACAAGAACTTTCCCGACGCGTCGGTCGCCTACCAGCTCGCGCTGAAGATCGATCCGCGGAACACGCACGCGCGCGAAGGTTTGGTCACCGTCCAAGTCCGGCTCGCGCAGACGTTCTACGCCGCGTCTCGCTTCGACGACGCGATCGTGGCGCTCAACGTCGCGGAGCGCTACGCGCCGAACAACGACCGCGTCGAGAGCGTTCGCAACGAAATCGAACAGGCCGAGGTGAAGCGCGACATCGTCGTCTCGAACTTTCCGTCCTACAAGCTGACCGGCACGTCGCTGCAGCGCCAGTACGCGCAGCTGCGTCTCCTGGACCAGCAGATTCTGCTCTCGCTGCGGCGCTTCGACTACACGTACGACACGGCCGACCTGGGCAAGGCGATCCGCGACAGCTATGCCCTGGACGAAGAAGTCGCGCGCCTCACGAATCGTCTGCAGCAGTACCGCCAGCTCGTCGAATCCGGCGTCCCCGAGCGCGGCGAGGACCAGCAGCAGCTAGCCCCGCCCGCAAGCCTCCTCCCGTTGCCGTAAGCCGCAATGTGAATGCTTTACCGGCTCGGAACGTCGAAGATCGTCGCAAGAGCAATGGTCCGTCCTTCATCGTTCACGACTCGAAAAGCGAACGGGTGGTCGAAGCGAAAGTGGTGCCGGAATCGCGGATTCCCCAGAATGATGTCCATGACCGTCCCGGCCTTGACGCTGATGCCGCCGAAGTCGAGCTGCAGATCGACGCTTTGCACGGCCTCGTCGAGTCCTCGATGCGGTACGAGCAGCGGAAACGGATCCGCTCTGCCGTCGAAGAGGACGCCCAGGCCGGCGCGCGCCAGGCCGTTCGTGAGGCTCCTCGTCAGCTCGAACCCGAGCCGCGGAACTTCGATATCCGTGCCGTCCGGAGCGCTGCTCCGCAGCGGGCGTTCCAGACAGCTCACGGATCGCCGCGCGTCGTCGTCGATCGACGCGAAGATGACCGCGCCGCCGTTTTTCGTCGGGAGCACCGCCCGCGAGCACGGGCCGTCCGCGTCCGTCCACGCATACGAGCCGCCGTCGGCGGTTTTCATGAACGCGGCGGGCTGCGAACCCCGCCGGCCGTGGAATCGGCTGAGCCAGGGATCCGGTGCGAGCCTCTTCCACCAGGAGGCTTGGTAGTTCACGGCGCTGACGGCTGCAAAGACGACCGATCCGTGCATCGGTGGGGCGGGCACCCCGTGCGCGGAGAGCCACGCTGCGATACTCTGGTTCATCGGCGGCGACGCTCGGTGCAGTTCCGCATACCGCGCGATGCGTGCCGTGAGCGCGGAGCCGACCGTGGCTTCAGGAGTGATCCACAGAGACGCGGCGACATCGCTCGACGGGCGTACGCAAACTTCGCCGAACGAGCGCGCGACGTCGGCGCGCGCCTCGGCGGACTCGCCGAACGACAACGGGCACAGCGCGGCGTACACGCCCGCCGGCGACACGACCTCGGTCCGCGGTTCCGAGGACAGCAGCATCGGCTCCGCCGCCGGCGCCGGCCCCCACCGACGAACATCCGGCAGGCTCACCGGGGAGCGCGCCACGCTGCGATCGTTCGAGGCGTCGGGCGCGACGATGCCGGGGGCGGCGAGCGGCGTTCGTCCCGTTTTTGCGTGGCGGGAAAGCTCCGCGGTGAGCGCGACGGCGAAGACCGTGGCGCAGCAGAACGTCGCGGCGGTCGCCGCTCGCACGAGATTCCCGAAAAGCCGATGACGATTCACTCGTTTCACCCCGTTCGAGCGGAAGATCGCGTTACGCGCGCATCGCGTCGGCGACGGTGCTCAGCAGGCGCGTCGTGGACGGGCGGGCGGTGAACGCGAAGAGGTTGCGGCCGACGCGTTCGGCGCGGCGATGGCTGACGAACCAGGGCGGCGTCGGGAGCAGCGTCCGCTCCCCGTCGCGCAGCGAGCGCGGGAACGGCGCGAACGGTGCGTGCACGACGGTTTTCTCCGGCGCGTCGAACAGGTACGCATTGTGCACGACGCCGATGCCGCTGCCGACGTTCGCGACGGTATTGCCGGGGAAGGCCCCCCAGCTCGCGCCCGCGAGCGAGAAGCCGACGCCCGGCCACGCGTTCACGGCCACGCAGCCGTAGCGCAGCGCCGCAATCGCATCCTCGAGCGCCGAGCCGAGCTCCGCCCTCGTGCGCGGATGGATCAGAATGCTCGCGCCGAGCGTTCCGTACAGCGTCTCGTTGCAGAACGCGACCGCGTGGCGCAGGAATGCCGCCGCGTCGGCGCCGGGCAGCGACGTCTGTCCCAGCACCGGACCGAACGCCTCCGTCCGGAACAGCGGCTCGTCGCGATCGCGCGCGTCCAGGTTCGGGATCACCGTGCGGTACACGCCGTCGAGCGGGATGTCGAGGCGCTCCGCGTGCGGGTGCGCCGCGGCGAGCTCGTGGACGCGGTGCGCCGAGCCGGGATAGTACGTCGGGCGCCGCGGCGCGGCCACCAACGCGGCACGCACGGCGTCGAGGAACGCCGGCGTACGGTCCCACGCGGCCGGAGTGACGAGCACCTGCGCCGCGATGCAGTTCGCGCCCGCGTTGTGCAGCTTCTGCGTCGCGACGTGCGCGGCCTGAAAGCGCAGATCGCGCTCGCTCCACGGTCCGGGGACGACGATGACCGGCGTGACGTTTCCCAGCTCGCTGCTCACCGGCTTGCGCACGACCGGATCGTCCGCGCGTTTGCGCGCCAAGGCGTCGGCACCGCCGCCGAACACGATCGCGTCGTACGTCGCTTCGCCGCCCGTGAGGTGGATCGCGTCGATCCCCGGATGCGCCACCAGATAGGCGCCCACGTCGGAACCGCCTTCGACGATGCGCATCGCGTCCTCGTCGACGAGCGAAGCGAAAATGCGCGCGAAGACCGGCTCGAGGTAGGCGTTCACCGGGTTCAGCTTGAGCAGCACGGTGCTGCCGTGCGCGTACAGCGCGGTCAGCGCGTCGAGCGGCGGGATGCTCGCGATGTTGCCGGCGCCGAGGACCAGCGTCACGATCCCGTCCGGGCGCGTTTGCCGGTAGAACGCCGCCGTGCGCTCGCGCAGCGTCTCCTCCGTCACGTCCGGCTGCATCCACACTTCCGCGCGAACGCCGTTCATCAACAGTCGCTCGTCCCGAGTTCCCGGGAAGACGTCGACCACGACCTGACCGTCCGCGCGCGTGCGCACGGCGCCGTCGGGAAACGCCGGCGCGCCCGCGTTCGCGATCTCGCCCAGCGTCGCGATGAGGCGGTCGAGCGCCGTGAGCAGCGGGTACGGTCCCGCGAGCCACTCCTCGCCGGCGAGCTGCGTGCCGTCGATGCCCTTGGCCTGCGCCGCGATGCTCACCCACTGCGCCGCGACCTCGACGGTCCGCGCGCGCATGAGCCGGAGGTGGCGGATCTTTCCGGCGATTCCCAGCCGCGCCCACGCGTCGGCGCTCGCGTGCAGCGCGTCGACCGCGCGGTCGAGGTCGCCGACGGTCAGCGGCAGGGGTCCGGAGCGGACTTCCATACGGCTCTCCAGTTCGCGAACGCGCCGGACTTCTCGCGCCGCCGGAACGAGCGCCAGCGATCCTCTGCGCCGGGGAGCACCTTCGCCGGGTCGGTCTCGTAGACCGGCCACGCCGCGTTCGGGTCGAGGAGCGGGAAGCGTGAGAGCCAGCAGTACAGCTCGAGGTTCGTCGCCTTCAAGCGCGTCTTCTCGACCGCGATGAAGTACCGCGCACCTTTCCGGATCGCGCTCTGCTCGTCGAAGGGCGTCCAGAGATGGGGATCCTCCTCCCAGCCCTTGCGCCCGATCGTGTAGAGAATCGAGGGATCGTAGTGCCCCATTACCACGAGGGCGCCGGGAGCGAGGGTCGCGTTCAGCGTCCTCGCACGCACGTATGCGACCTTGTTCCAGCGCCAGTACTGCGCGATCTCGCGATACCCGGTCCAGAGCGCGACGAGCCACAAGACGGCGCCGAGCGCGGCGAGCGTCGAGCGGCGCTGCGATGCGTCGCCCCAGCGTTCGACGCACCACGCGGCGAGACGCCCGACCGCCAGCGCCGCGAGCGGGAGCAGCAGATAGAGGTAGTAATCGACGCGCTCGACCGTCACGACGACGTACGCGTACAGCGCGCCGCCGATCAGCCAGCCCCACAGGAGCGCGTCGCTGCGCGAGCGTCGCGGCGCCGCGAAGCCCAGGATCGCGAGCGCGACGCCGACCGGCCCGAGCAGCGTCGTGCGCAGCATCCGGAACGTGTCGGCGAACGCGGCCAGCTTCGCGTTGAACGCCGGCGCCGACGTCAGCGCGGCGCGCAGAGAGGGCAGCACGTGCAGCGTGGTGATCCCGCTGGCCCAGTGCCACTCGGCGTGCGCCGAGACGATGCGGTCGTAGACGGCAAGCGGCACGAACGCGGCCGCGAACAGCGCCCACAGTTGCGGCCGCGCGACGGCGCGACGAACGCCCAGATGCGCGACCGCCGTCGCACAGATCGGGATCGCGGCCGTCACGGCGACCGGCTTCGCCAGAAACGCGACGGCGAGCAGCAACGCCGCGGGCCACCAGCGCCGCCACGAGCGCGCGTCGTCCTCGACGATCCAGCGCGCGCAGACGAAGATCGCGCAGGTGGTGAAGAAGACCATCGCGGTGTCCGGCATGAAGGTCCGGCTGTAGTACCAGGCGCCCGGGAAGATCGCGTACGCCGCGGCGGCGGCGAGCCCGGCGAGCGATCCGTCGAGCCCGTTCCCTTGCGCCACCGGCGCCGCTGCAACGCCGCTGCGCACGCCGGCCTCTCGCGTCGTCGTCCCGTCCGCCGAGCCGGGCCGTCGCTCCGGCACGCTGAACAGCCAGCGGCCGAACGCCGCGATGACCGGGATCGTCGCAACCCCGAACGCGAGCGAGATCAGCCGACCGAAGATCTCGTGAACGCCGAAGATCTTGTACAGCGTCGCGGCGAGGAACGGCACGATCTGCAGCTCCAGCTCGACATAGTTGGGCGGCGGACCGTCGTAGTCGGTCTGCGGAAACAGAATATCGTATTGGAGCTGCGCGAAGTTGCGTGCGATCGCCGCCGTGTCGCCTTGGCGCCAGCCGGGATGATCGAGGATCGGGTCGTGGATCCCCTTGCAGCGCAGCAGCGCGCCGGCCAGCGTGACGACGAGCGCCGCGACCCAAAACGTGCGGCGGGAGATCACGCGTCCCTGAACGTCCAGTACTTGTTGACGAAGAAGTTGACGATGATGCCGGACACCGTCGCGACGAACCAGAGCTTGTGCCCGTGGCCCAGCGCCGGCGCCACCAGCGCGGACACGATGAGGCCGACGATCAGCGCGAGCACGGAAACGGAGAGAAACTGGACGCCTTCCTTTGTGGCGTCCCCGGTGGAGCGGAACGTCCAGACGCGGTTCAGGAAATAGTTCGAGACGCCGCCGCCCAGAAACGACACCGAGTAGATGGCGTAATACGGCCCCGGCGCGGCGTGGTTGGGCACGACCCGCTGCAGCAGTGTGAAGAGCACCAGGTTCACCAGGAACCCCGAAGCGCCGACGATGCCGAACTTGACGAACTGCCGGACGCCGCGGCGGCGGGCGAGACGGTCGATGAACGACGTCGAAAGCGCGTTCATGCGACCCAGTACCACGCGGCGAAGAGCACCGTGAACAGCCCGAGGAGCGGCAGCGAGAAGCTGACGTAGGCGTTGTTGACGGCCGGCCGCGAGCCCCACAGCGCGAGCAGCGCGAACATGGGGAACAGCACGAGCGCGAACCGCTGCATGCTCATGAGACTGCCGGTCGACATCGGCACCAGGATCGAGAGCAGCATGTAGACGCTGTACGAGAGCCGCACCCGGCGCACGCCGGCGACGAGCACGAACAGCATCAGCGCGGTGAAGAACAGCTCGAGGCTCTGGTTCGCGATCGTTTGCGGCGCGTGCGCGTGCGCGATCTTCTCGACGGTGTTCCAGACGCTGACCCACGGTGCGGCGGCATGGCGGTCCCAATGCGTCTGCACGTGGCTGAAACGCAGCGGGTCGCCGGTCAGCACCCACAGATACGCCATGTAGACGCCGAGTCCGAGCGGCACCAGCGCCATCCCGACGAGCGGCTTGACGATGTCGTCGAACCAGTAGCGCGCGAACTCCCGCCCGCCCTCGCGAAACGCGACCAGCCATTCGATGAGGAACGGGACCGCGAGCAGCACGCCTTCCGAGCGCGTGAGCGCAGCGAAGAAGCCGAAGAGCCCGGCCTTGATCCACGCGCGCTCCCGGACGTAGTAGAACGACCCGACGGTGAGGAACAGGAACAGCGACTCGCTGTAGACCGCCGAGAAGAAGATCGCCGTCGGAAAGATCGAGACGTAGAAGACGGCGCGCTGCGCGACTTGGCGGTTGTACTCGTGCGCGACGAGCTTGTAGAGGTAGAGCAGCGCGAAGAAGCCGGCGGTGTTCGAGACGATCAGGCCGGCGATGAGGTGCGAGCCGGTGAGCGTCGTGACGATGCGGATCAGCAGCGGGTAGAGCGGAAAGAACGCCGGCTCGAAGCCGGAGTAGCCTTGCTGCGCGATCCCGAGATAGTGCTCGGCGTCCCAGCGGCCCCACACCGCGAGCAGCGGGTTCGCCGACGCCGCGTAGTGCACGCCGGGGCGCTGCCCGATCACCATCGAGGCGAGCTCGGCGATCGCGATCAGCGCGAGCCGCGTCACGATGAACGTCGTGGTGACCTCGCGCACCGTGCGGCTGAGCCGGCATGCGACGGCGACCTTCGCGATGACGAACAGCGCGACGGCGATCGCCGCGGCGCGCTCCGTCCCCGCCGGCCCGGTCGGCGGCAGTAGCGTCCCCCAGAGCACGACGAGCGTCGCCCACGAGATCGCGTCGTACTGCAGCGCGGCCGACTCGTCGACGCGCGCGCGTCGCGCCACGTACCGGCCGTAGCCGAGCCAGCCGCCGTACGTGACGGCGAGGCCTCCGGCCAGCGCGACCGGCAGCGCGAGGTCGAGCGAGATCGGGCTGTGCGGGCCGCGCAGCGCATACGCGTACCAGAAGAAGAAACCGACGGTCAGACCGGCGAGGCCGACCGCGACGAGCGCGGGAAGGCCGACGGCGCTCGGCACCGGCCGGAAGAACGCGGTGCGGCCGGAGCTCCGGACGGCGGCGAGGTTCACGGTCCCGCTCGTTCCGCGCGCACCGCGTCGGTCGCCTGCATGGAACCATTCCGCAGGGCCGTAAATTGCACACCGTGGGGCAGCGCCCCGGGGAGCAGCAGATTTCGAATCGTTACGACGTGGTCGTGATCGGGGCCGGCAGTGGGGGGTATGCGGCGGCCCGGACCGCACGCGACGCCGGCGCCTCGGTCGCGCTCGTGGACCGCGGCCCTCTCGGCGGGCTGTGCATCCTGCGCGGCTGCATGCCGTCGAAGACGCTGATCGCGACGGGCGACCTCCTCCATGCCTTCCGCGAAGCGGGCGAGCTGGCGATCGACGCGTCCGCCCCCTCGCTCGACTATGCCGCGCTCGCCGCGCGCAAACGGCGGCTCGTGCGGGACTGGGCGGACTATCGCATCGCCGGTATCGAGACGTTTCCCATCTATCGCGGGGACGCGTGGTTCGAGTCGCCCACGACGCTGCGCGTCGGCGACCAGCTGCTGACGGCGCGCCGCTTCGTCATCGCGACGGGCAGCAGCGTGGCGCCGGCTGCGGTCCCCGGCCTCGCGCAAACCGGCTTCATCGACAGCGACGCCGCCCTGGAGCTCGAGGCGCCGCCGCGCTCGCTCGTCGTCCTCGGCGGCGGCTACGTCGGCAGCGAGCTCGGACAGTTCTTTCACCGCGCCGGCGTTCCGGTGACCATCGTCCTGCGCTCGCCGCACCTGCTCTCCGGCGAGGACTCGGACGTCGGCACCGGGCTCACGGAGTACCTGCGCGAAGAGGGGATGCGGATCGAGACGCGGGCGCAGGTGCAGCGCGTCAGCGTTCGCGAGGACGGGCTGAAGCTCGTGCACTTCGTGCGCGACGGCGTCGAAGGGCACGTCGCGGCGCACGAGATCTTCTACGCGCTGGGCCGCGTCCCGAACGTCTGCGACATGAACCTCGACGCCGCCAAGGTCGAGCACCACCAGGTCACCGGGATCGCGGTCGACGACACGCTGCGCACCTCGAATCCCGACGTCTTCGCGGTCGGTGACGTCACCGGACAGTATCTGCTCGTCCACGTCGCGATCCAGCAAGGTGAGATCGCGGGGCGCAACGCGGCGACCGGCGGCGACGAGCGCGCCGACTACGCGCTCACGAAGACCCACACCGTCTTCACCGATCCGCAAGTCGCGGTCGCCGGCGAGAGCGAGCGCGACCTGCAGCGCAGCAACGTCCCGTATCTCGTCGCCTCGTATCCCTTCGAAGAGCACGGCAAAGCGGTCGCCCTCGGCAAGACGAAGGGCTTCGTGAAGATGATGTGCTCGCCGACGGACGGCCGCATCCTCGGGGCGGCGATCCTCGGACCGGAGGCGTCCGATCTCATCGAGCCGCTCGTCGTCGCGATGGCGTACGGCGCGACGGTCGACTCGTACGCGCGCATCCCGCACCTGCACCCGACGCTCGTCGAGATCCTCACCTACCCCGCGGAGGAGCTGGCGGAGCGGCTCCGCGTCACGCGCGCGCCCGCCGCCGCCGCGAGCTGACGTGAACGCCGCGCTCGTTCAGTTCAAGCCGCGCAAGGGCGACGTGGCGGCGAATCTCGCCGCGATGGGGCAGGTGTTCGCGCAGCTCGCCCCCGACGCGCCCGACCTGGTCGTCTTCCCCGAGGCCGCGCTGACCGGGTACTTCCTCGAAGGCGCGGTGTACGAGCTGGCGCGCGACCGCGACACGATGGCGCACGAGATCGACGAGCGCTGGCGGGCGAACGCCTCGCACGCCGGTGACGTCGTCGTCGGCTTCTACGAGAACGTCGACGGCACGTTCCACAACAGCGCGTTGTACGTCCGCTGCGGCGAGCCGGGCGGACCACGGATCGTGCACGTCCATCGCAAGATGTTCCTCCCGACGTACGGCGTGTTCGACGAAGAGCGCTTCCTCACGCGGGGCCGCAAGCTGCAGACGTTCGAGACGCCGTTCGGAACCGCGGCGATCCTGATCTGCGAGGACGCGTGGCACGCGCTCATGCCGACCGTCGCCGCGCTGAAAGGCGCGCGGCTGCTCATCGTCCCGAGCGCGTCGCCGGGGCGCGGGCTGTGCAGCACCGACGGCGAGCTCGAGAGCAACGTCCGCTGGAAGGCGATTCTTTCGTCGGCGGCGGCGGAACACGGCGTGTACGTGCTGTACGCGGGGCTCGTCGGGTTCGAAGGCGGCAAAGGAATGTCCGGCGGAACGTGCGCGTACTCGCCGCGCGGCGATCTGCTGCAGACGGCCGGTCCGCTCGATGCATGCATCGTTCGCGTGAGCCTCGACCGCGACGAAGTCGATCTCGCCCGCGCGATGATCCCGCTGCTGGGCGACCTCTCGGCCGTGCTTCCCGATCTGTGGCTCGATGACGAGATCCCGGTGCTCCGGCGGCTCGAGGATCCCGCGTGACGGCGATCGACCGCGGGCCGAACGACGAGATGCACGGCCGGCTGCCGGTCGTGGATGCGCGGCCCGAGGAGCCGACGCTGGAGATCAACGCCGAGCTGACGACGCGCTGGCTCGTCGCGTTCCTGCGTGACGAGATGATCCAGCGGCGCGGCATCGCGCGCGCGGTGCTCGGACTCTCCGGCGGCGTCGACAGCGCGCTCGTGGCATACCTGTGCGCGCGCGCGCTCGGACCCGAGAACGTGTACGCGATCCGCATGCCGTACGCGACCTCGGCGGCCAGCTCGCTCAGCGACGCGGAGCGCGTGATCGACGCGCTCGGGATCAACGCCGAGACGATTCCGATCAGCGACGCGGTCGACGGCTACCTGAAGCACGCGCCGGACGCCGATCCGCGCCGGAAGGGCAACGTGATGGCCCGGATGCGGATGCTGATCCTGTTCGATCAGTCGGCGCGGTGGAACGCGCTGCCGGTCGGCACGGGGAACAAGACCGAACGTCTCATGGGCTACTTCACCTGGCACGCCGACGACACGCCGCCGGTCAACCCGATCGGCGATCTGTTCAAGACGCAGGTGTGGGCGCTCGCGCGACACCTCGGCGTCCCGCTGCAGATCATCGACAAACCGCCGAGCGCGGACCTCGAAGCGAACCAGACCGACGAAGGCGACCTCGGCATCACGTACGCGAAAGCGGACCGCATCCTGAACCTGATCCTGCTCGGCTACGCGAACGACGCGATCGCCGCCCGCGGCTACGAACCCGCCGACGTCGCGCTCGTGCGCCGGCGCGTCGACTCGACGCACTGGAAACGCCACCTGCCGACGACCGCCCTCGTCTCGAACACCGCGATCAACGAGTTCTATCTCCGCCCGGTGGACCTCTGATGCCGTCGGCGCAGTGGCTCATGTTCGGCCTCGCGCTGATCTGCGCGGGCTCGCCTGCGATTGCGTCCGGTGCGCCGAGTGGTCCGGAGGGCAAGGCATGGCCGGGCGGATGGCATGCGGCCACGATTCGCGTGACGGAACCGGGCCTGACGTCTCGGGGCGATCTGCGGCCCGCCCTCGCAGCGCGCGACGGCTGGATGTATTTCGGCTACGGCGACGGGCTGTACCGCATCGACTCCCTCGCCGGAAAGCTCACCCGCATTCGCACCATACCCGACGGCTGCGCACCAGTCGTCGACGAGGCGATGCGTTTCTCGTGCGGCGGCGACGGAGCCATTGCGCGGCTTTCCAACGGACGCACCGAGGTGCTTCGTGTCGTCGCGCCGTCCCGGTGCAGCGTCATTCCGCCCGGCGCGACGACCGCGCTTTCCGTCCAAGGGTTGGCGCCGCGCGGATCTTCACTGTGGTTTTCTCTCCCGCGCGCTGACGGGGTCGGGAGCGTCGCGGGACGTGCGTCGAAGTCGTGGTGCGTGGGCGCGTTCCGCACGCCGCGCCAAGTCGTGCCGACCGCGCGAGGCGTTTGGTTCACCGACGACGCCGGCGACGTCGCGCTGCTTCGCGACGGGCGCGTGCGGCACGCGTGGCGCGGCTTGGCGCGGGCGCTTGGCGGCTCTCCGTCTCTTGCTCCGGACATGGACGGCGGCGTCTTCGTCGTTGCGGCGTCGGGCGAGACGCTGCTGCGGCTGAGCGCGGACGGTCGCTGTCGCGACTTCCGTCTGCCCCATCCGGCGCTCGGCGTGCTGACGACGGACCGCAGCGGGCGCTGCTGGGTCGAGCTGCTCACGCGACGGAGTGACGACGATTACCCGTGGTCACGTCTGCGCATCGGCTTGCTGCGGATCGACGCCCGCGGCACGCGTTTCTTCGACGTCCCGCTCAATGCCGGCTCGGCCGGGATCGTCGCCGACCGGCGAGGGCGCTTATGGCTGAACGACGGGCATCAGTACATCGTGCTGACGCCGCCCAAAGACGCATGACGGCGAAAGGAGCTGCCGACTGATGCCGTCGGTCGAGATCGTCACCATCGGCACCGAGATTCTGCTCGGGCACCTCGTCGACACGAACAGCGTGTTCATCGCGGGGCGGCTCGCGGACCACGGGGTCGACGTCTACGCGAAGCATTCCGTCGGCGACAACGCCGATCGCCTCGCCGCGATGCTCGAGGGCGCGCTCGCGCGCGCCGACGGCGTCGTGACGACCGGTGGACTCGGACCGACCGTCGACGACCTGACGAAGGACGCGGTTGCGCGCGCCGTCGGAAAGCCCTTGCTCCTGCACGAGCCCTCGCTGCGCGCGATCGAGGAGCGCTTCCGTCAGTTCGGCCGGCCCATGGCAGAGAATAACCGCCGTCAGGCGTACCTTCCGGAAGGCTCGGTCGTGCTCGACAACCCGCACGGGACCGCGCCCGGATTCGTCGCGCTGCGTGACGACGGCAAGTTCGTCGCGTGCATGCCCGGCGTGCCGCGCGAGATGAAGCCGATGCTGGAGGAGAAGCTGCTGCCGTGGCTCGTGCGGCGCTTCACGCTGCGCGCCACGATCTTCACCCGCACGCTCCACACGATCGGCATCGGCGAGTCGGACCTCGACGCGCGCGTCGAAGACCTGTTCCGCACGCTCGAGAACCCGAAGATCGCGATGCTCGCGCACGGCTTCCGCGTCGACGTGAAGATCATGGCGAAGGCGCAGGACGAAACGCAGGCGCGCGCACTGATCGCGCCGATCGAAGCGGAGCTGCGCGAGCGTATCGGCGCGTATCTGTACGGCGCCGACGAGACGACGCTGCCCGGTGCGATCGTCGAGCGGCTGAAGTCGCGCGGCTGGACGCTCGCGACCGCCGAGTCGTGCACGGGCGGCGCCGTGGCGGACCGCATCGTGACGGTACCCGGTGCGTCGGCGGCGTTCCGGGGCGGTATCGTCGCGTACGACAACGCCGTGAAGACCTCATTGCTCGGCGTCCCCGACGACGTGCTCGCGGAGCACGGCGCCGTGAGCGAGCAGACGGCCGTCGCGATGGCGCGCGGCGCGCGGCGCGCGCTCCGCTGCGACGTTGCGATCTCGACGACCGGGATCGCCGGGCCCGACGGCGGGACGCCGGAGAAGCCGGTCGGGCTCGTGTGGTTCGCCCTCGCCTGCGGCGAGGACGAGGTCGAAACGCGGCGGCTGACCTTCCCCGGGACGCGCTCGGACGTCCGCGAGCGCGCGACGATGGCCGCGCTCGGACTCCTGTGGCGCAAGCTCGAAGGAGAAGTTCGAGTCACATCTCCGAGGTAGGACCCAGTCGCTCCACCGCTTCACGGGGCTGTGCCATTGGGGCGATCAAGCTGGCTATCGTCAGCTCGTCGGTAGCGACTGCCGGCGGTTCAGAGGCGATTCCTAGCGATTTTTGTCCGTTCTTTCATGTTTCACGCCGGGATAAAGTCGCTGCCGATAAGTAGTCTATGGAGTCGGCCTCTCGGTCGATTCGCGTGCATCCCGGAGGTCGCCCGTGTCCCGATCCCTACGTGCGTTTCTCGCCATTCTGACCGCCGCGGGCTTGCTCGCGGGCTGCGGAGGAGGCGGTGGTGGCGGCGGCAGCCACTACGTCCCCAACCCGAACCCGACGCCCGTCGGGACGGCGACCGGTGCGCCGACGTCGGCGCCCTCGACGGGGCCGGCGTCGGCATACGTCTGTCCGGCGAACGATTCGGGCACGTCGGTCGCTCGCGCCTCGCTCGGAGAGCATTCGGCGAAGGCGGTCCGCGGCCGCACGCGGCCCAAGACGACCGCGGCGCCGACGATGCTCGCGGTGACGTACAGCGCGGCGAGCGCGCAGCGCAGCGCCACGGCGCTGACGCAGCGCGAGACGGCCGCCGGCGCGCAATTCGTGCGCTCGTTCACGTTCTCGCATCTCGGCACGGTGACGCACATCGTCGCGGTTCCGTCCGGCTCGCAGGTCGCGACGGTCGAGGCGGCGCTGCGCAAGCAGAGCGGCGTCGTCAGCGTCGCGACGGCCGGCGCACGCCGTCGCCCGAGCTCGGTGACGACCACCTACTGGCCGAACGACCCGTACTTCGACGGGTTCACGGCGGCGCAGAACACGGCTGCCGGCAACCCGGCGCCCTCGACGTTCGAAGCTCTGCCGTACGCCGAAAGCTCGCTCGTTCCGGGCCAGTGGAACATGCACGCGATCCAGCTCGAGCACGCGTTCGCGTACTCGCAGTCCGGCAACGGCAGCGGCATCACCGCCGCCGGCGCGCTGGGCTCGTCTTCCGTGAAGATCGCCGTCATCGACACCGGTGAAGATCCGAACCACCCCGAGCTGAAGAACAAGATCGTCTACCAGAAGTGCTTCATCACGGCGGCCGCCTCGCCGTACACGCAGTCGACCTCGAACTACGAAACCGACCCTGACGGGCACGGCACCGACGTCGCGGGACTCGCGGCGGCGCAGATGAACAACGGCCTCGGCTTCACCGGCGCCGGCGGCAACGTCGTCATCTACGGATACCGCGTGTATCCGACGCCGGACGACAACTGCGACAACGACAACAACAACGACGACCAGTGCGGGGCGAGCACGACCGACATCGCGTCGGCGATCGAAGACGCGGTCGCCCAGCACGTCAACGTGATCACGATGAGCTTGGGCGGCGACGCGTGCAGCCCCGCGGGCGTTGATGAAGACACGACGGAAGGCGCCGCGGTCGCCGACGCCATCAAGGCGGGGATCATCGTGACGGCCGCCGCCGGAAACTCCTACGGACCGCCGGTGGAAGCGCCGGCATGCGACTCCGGCGTGATCGCCGTCGGCGCGACGTCGCTCGACGACGGAACGCAGAACGGCAGCGGAACGAGCGCGGGCGGCAGCGCGACCACGCCCAAGGAGTACGTCGCGACCTATACCGACTACGGCAGCCCGGGTGCGGCCGTCCGCAGCGCGTCCGCGTGGGGCATCGTCGCGCCGGGCGGCGATCCCTGGGTGAGCGGAAACAACTACGACCAGGACGATCTGCACTGGATCGAGGACATCTGGACGTCGACGCCGTTCATGGCGAACAGCAGCGACACGACGTTCGAAGGCAACTGCTCGCCGGACTATGCGTCGAGCAGCTCGACCGATGACTGTCGCACGCTGATCGCCGGAACGTCGATGGCCACGCCGACCGTCGCCGGCGCGGCGGCGCTCATCCTGTCCGCGACGGGCGGCTCGGGCTCGCCGTACCAGTCGCCGAGCGCGATGCGCTCGCTGCTCTGCTCGACGGCGGACGACATCTCGGACCCGAACGAAGGCTGCGGACGCCTGAACGTCTATCGCGCGATGGCGAAGGCGCTCGGCGATCCGCATCTGCCCTAAGGCGCGGACGGCCGCGGTTCAGCGGCCGTAGCCGATGGCGTCGAGCGCGCGTTGCGCCTCGACGCCGTCGGCGAACGTCGGGACCCCGGGCGTCCCGAGATCGATCCGCTCGGCGAACGCGTCGAGCAGCGGCAAGAAGAACGGCAGGTTGGCGTGGATCTGCGCGTGCTTGGCGTACGGCGCAGGCGCTACGTCGAGCTCGTCCTGCTCGTCCTCGGCGATCGCGAACAAGGTGAAGTCGCCGAACCACGGCCCGTTCGCGATGCCGCTTCGCCGTTCGCCGTGCACCGCGACGGTCGTGGAGTCGAGCACAGTCGTCGCGTCGACGGAAGCGCGTGCGACCAGTCCGTCGCCGTAGTCGCAGTACGCGAAGGCGCCGTCGGCGACGGTGCTTTCGAACGTGCCGTCGGCGTCCGAGCGTCGCGGGTTTGCGGTCCGCAAGAGGCCGGTCGTCGCACGCGGCGCGCGCCCGGCGAGATGCGTGGCGAGATCGAAGAAGTGCGGCATCACGGCGTTCGCCATCCCGCCGCCGTCCTCGCGCCGGAACCACCAGCCGCGCTTGCGCGCGGTATTGCGTTCGAGCAGCTCTTTGCTCAGCCGCGCGACCTCGATCTCGCGCAGGGCGCCGAGGTGCCCGTTGTCGATCAGCTCCTTGAGCGCGATCACCTGCGGAACGTAGCGAAACTCGAACGCCGTCGCGTGCACGACGCCCGCGCGCTCTGCCTCGGCGAGCATTTCCTCGGCATGCGCGAGCGTCAACCCGAGCGGCTTCTCGCACAGCACGTGCTTGCCGGCGCGGAGCGCGGCGAGCACCGAACGATGATGATCGAACGGCGGCGAGGCGACGGAAACGACGTCGAGCTCGACGCCGCGCAGCATCTCCTCGACCGAGCGGAACGCGTGGGGGATCTTGCGCTCGGCCGCCACGCGCTCGGCGCTCGACGGCGACGCGATGGCGACGACCTCGAAGCGCGGATGGAGCGCGTATGCGGGCGCGTGTACCGCCCCGCCGAACCCCGACCCGACGATCCCGACCTTCAGCGTGCTCATCGCCCCTCCGTTTCGCGCACCGTCCGCTCGAACAGGTCGAGCGCTCGCGTGAGTTGCCGCTCCTCGATGGTCAGCGGCGGCGCGATCGTGACGGACGTGCCCGTCGGCCCGGACTGCAGCAGCACCAGTCCGTTCGCGAGGCCGCGCACGACGACGCGATTCGCGCGCCCGGCGTGTTCGAACTCGACCGCCCACAGACAGCCGACGCCGCGCACGTCGCGCACGCCCGGCAGGCTGCGGAGCCCGTCGAGCCGCTCGCCCAGCAGGGCTTCGTGTTCGCGCGCGCGCGCGCAGACGTCCAGGCGTTCGACCTCCTCGATCTGCGCGAGCGCCGCCGCGCACGCGAGGGGATTGCCGAGAAACGTCGAGGTGTGCAGCGCCTCGCCCGCGCTCACCGGCCACGCGTCCATGACGCGCGGCGTGCCGATCGTCGCCGCGAGAGGAACACCGCCGGCGATCGCCTTTCCGATGCACAGCAAATCGGGGACGACGCCTTCGCGCTCGCACGCGAAGAGCGTCCCCGTGCGCCCGAAGCCCGTGTAGATCTCGTCGACGATCAGGAGCAGCCCCAGCTCGTCGCACAGCGCGCGCAGGCCAGGGAGAAATCCGGCGGGCGGGACGATGACGCCGCCACGGCCTTGAATCGGTTCGACGACGATCGCGCCGATGTCGCCGTCGCGCGCGAGCGCGCGTCGCACCCCGGCAAGCGCGTCCTCGAGCGACGTTTCGCGCCCCGGATACGGAAGAAAGGTGGCACGCTCGGCGACGAGCGGCGCGAACGGCGCGCGGAACTTGTCGATTCCCGCAACTTCCAGCGCGCCGAGCGAGAGCCCGTGATACGCTCCGTGATACGCGAGGAAGCGCGGCCGCTTCGTCGCGAGCAGCGCGGTCTTCAGCGCGAACTCCACCGCCTCGGAACCCGACGTCGCGAGGTATGTCTTCGTCAAGTCGCCGGGCGCGATCTCGGCGAGCCGGCGAAGCAGCCGCGTCCGCACTTCGGTCGGATGGACGTCGCCCATCCCGTGAATCAGCGCGCGCGCCTGCGTTTCAATTGCCGCGACGACCGCCGCGTTCGTGTGCCCGGTCGCCGCGACGCCGAACGCCGACGTGAGATCGAGATAGCGGTTTCCGTCCAGGTCCCATACGAGAGCGCCTTCGGCCCGCTCCCAGAAAACGGGATAGTCGTCGCCCAGGTACGTGACGCCGGGTGCTTCGTAGCGCGCGAGCTCGCGTGCGAGCCCCCGCGAGCGAGGGCCGGGCGGGGGCGTCGTAACGGACTCGAACGGCGAGGGATCGGACACGCTCGCAGCATACGCCGCGAATCGGCCGGGTCTTGTCCGGCGCGCCGCTCGTCGCGTCGGAGCAGTCGCGTCAGCGGGCGTCGAGCCAGCGGATGAAGTCGGCGATACGCGGGGCGCCGCCGTGGTGTCCGGCGAGCGGCGGGTCTTGCAGCGTGCCGAACGGCGCGACGCGCACGGCGCCGACGCGCTGAGCGAGCGCGACGGCGCGCTCGTCCGGCGTCACGACGCCGAGCGCTTGGACGGGGAGCCGATGCGCCGCGACGTACGCGGCCAGCGCGTCGTCGTCGCCCGCGTAGAGCGGAAGCACGCGCGGGAGCAGCGGCGGCGGATCGTCGTGCGAGGCGTCGGCGACCAGCGTCGCACCGCCGGCGCGATACACCCCGCCGCGGCCGCTCGCCGCGCGAAACGCGGCGAGATTCCTGTATGCTGCGACTGGCGCATCGGCATCGGGAGAGCGTGCAACGGCCGGAAACTCCACGCCGACGCGCTCGCAGGCCGCGGCGAGCGTCGCCGCAATGCTGCGGCGCACATCGCCGCCCGGCGCCGCCCGGGCCTCCTCGTTGCCGGCGTCGACGAACAGCGCGTGCAACGATAGACAACCTTCACCGTCGTACAGGAGCGCGTCGCGCACGATGCGGTCGGCGAGTTCGTCGTCGAGCGCCGCGACGTCGTCGCGCGTCAGACGTCCGACGCTCGCGCGGTGCCCAAAGGGCACGAAGCGCGCTTCGGTTGCGCACCGCGCGCGGATCGCGCGCAGCGCCTCGTCGCGGCCGAACGCGACGACCACGTCCGCGGCCGCTAGAATCCCTGCTTCATCAGCATCGTCGCCGCCGCGCCACGTCTTCGCGGTCGCCGCGCTCGCGAACCCGGGATGCTCCTCGGCGAGCGAGCCGAAGAACTCGCTCACGAGCGCGTCGCTGCGGTCCTTCACGACGACGTCGCACTTCGCGCACAGGGCAAAGATCGCCGGAATCAGTGCGACGCCGATCGTCGTGTCGCTGGAGACGATCGCCACGCGGTCGACGCCGCGCGCCCACGCCGCCGGGGCGCCCGCGCGCGCGACCACGCCGTCGAGCGCGTCGACGGACCCGAGCTCCGAAGCGATCGTCGCGGTCAGCGCGTCGCGCGTGATCCCGAAGAAGAGGCGGTCGAGCGCGTAGTCGACGACGGGCTCGCTGTAGCGGAGCCGTTTCGCGATCGCGTGCGTCGCGCGGACACGCGGCGCGAAGTCCGCGTCGCTCCAGCGCTCCGCGGCGTCGGCGATGAAGCCGATGATCCGCCGTGCCGAGAGCGCGCGCAACGCGCCGGTCGGCGCGTCAGCCACGGCGGCCGAGCAGCGTCTCCGCGTCGAGCGAGCAGCCGCGTAGCTCGGCGCCCTGCTCGCGTCCGAGCAGCACGAGCCCGTCGTCGACGAGCGCGCCGAGGTCTTCGGTTTCGATCGCGATCGCCGAGCCGCGGTTCGCGAGGTCGACGTGCCGGATGATGCCGACGATACCGCGCGGGAGCGGCCGCCCTTCGCCGTCGACGACGATCGGCCGCAGCCACGGCGGAGGAACCTTCACGCGCGGCTCGATGCGGTCGCGCGAGGCTGGGGCGTCGTAGTACTGCGACGACAGCTCCGTCATCCCGTACTCCGCGACGATCGCCGAGGGCGGAAGCCCGAGCACCGCCGAGGCGCGCTCGTAGAGCTCGTGCCGCGTCACCGTTCGCGTCCGGCCTTTGAATCCGCCCGTCTCCATCACGCGCGATCCCGCGGGCAGCGCCATCCGCGCGCCGCGCGCATCGAGCGCGTCGACGAGCGCGAGCAGCGCGAACGCCGTCGTCGCCACACACACCGCCGCACCGTCCGCGTGCGCGCGGCGGGCCTCGCGCACGAAGCCGTCGACGTCGAGCACCTCATCGTGCACGAGCCACGCCGCAGCGCCGTCGCCGCGCTCGCGCGCGACGACGTCCATCATGAATCCCAGCGAGCTGTGCGGCCGCTCGCGCGGGTCGGGGACGAGGTTCAGATAGCGCAGCCGCACGCCGTCCGGGAGCATCATCCGGTCGAACGACGCGAGCAGCGCCGCTTCGTACAGGCGCGTCGTGGGCAGCTCGTGCCGCCCGGACTGCCCGCGCGTCGTTCCGCTCGTCTCGAACCACGTCGCGGTTTCGTCGGGAGGAAACGTCGCGAGACGGAACTCCTTGAACGCCGCCGACGGCACCGCCGGGATCGCCTCGACGCTCTCCGGCAGACGGCCTTCGCCGAAGCCGGCGGCGCGCGCGAACGCGGCGTACGGCGCGTTGTGCGCGATCTGGTACGCGACCAGCTCGCGCGCGAGCGCGAGAAACGCCGCGTCGTCGAGCGCGTACGCCTCGATCGCGCCGAGGATCCGCGCGTCGAGGGCGTCCGCGCCGCTCACGTCAGTGTCCGGGCGAGGGGGACGGCTTCGGCGCGTTCTTCCCGCGCCGCGGGCCGCCTTCGATCTTCTCTTTCTTGCGATGGTCGGCGGTGAACGGCGTGCCCGAATCCTTCGGGTCGCTCGACGTCAGCAGACCCACCATGTCGGAGAAGTTCTCGGCGTAGCCGGCCATGGTCCAGCTCGTCTTCGCGTCCTTCAGCGTCAGCTTGAAGAGCCGCCCGTCGAAGGTCCCGGTGAACGGCGTCTTGTCGTTGTTGCCGTGCGCCCAGGTCCCGCTGAGCTGCTCGCCCTGTTGTGTGACGTAGAGGTGCGAATACACGGTCCGGGCGCCGTTGAGCGGCTGCAGCGCGACTTCCCAGACGCCGTCCATCGTCGAGAACTGCGGCGGCTCCGGCGTGTCGCTCGGACTCGGCTCGGGCGAGGCCTCCGAGCGCCGCCCGCGGCGCCGGGCGGGCGCCGGCGTGGGGCTGGCGGTTGCGGCCGGGAACGGCGTTCCGAGGAGCTGGCCGGGCGTCGCCACGGCGCCGTTCGGGGGCGGCGGCGGGGGCGGCGTCACGGCGGTCGACGGGGCTTGCTGGCCCGCCTGTTGCGCGGCGGCCGTGCCGCTGAGGGCGAGCGCTGCGATCCCGACGAGCGCGAGATGACGAAAATTCAACGGAACCTCTTCCGGGTCGGGTGATGACCTGTCTGGATTCGCAAACGCGGGCCGCGTTCTTGCCTCGCGGGGATTCGAGGAAGGAAGCGAGCGCCGACGGTCCTCCGACGGTCGTAACGCGCGCGGCAAACGCGCCGTTTCACGCGCGCACGCTCGCTCGCGTTTGCGCAATGCGTCGGCAAACGCACTTTTCGCTCGCTGGACGGCAGGCATGGCGCCGCGCGTGAAAGTAAGTCACGCGCACCGATCGGGGGTGTTGATCTCCGGGCGGCTCTCTGCACTTCTCACGAGGTCCGGCGCTTGTCTATGCGACGCTCGCTCCTGTGCTTTGGCATAGGACTGCTCTTGGCCGGCTGCGGCACAAGCGGGACGTACACGCCCCCGCCTGTTCCGACGCCTTCTCCCGGCCCCGACCGCCTGAGCGCGGCGGGCACCACCGCGGTCTACAACGGAACCTACGCCGAAACCGACACCGCCGAAGCGATCAGCTCGTCTCCGGTCAGCACCGTCCAGAACGGCACGGTGACCGTGAACATCGTGACGAGCAACGACTCGTCCGGCAACACCGTCTACACGTCGAACGAAACCGACGCGCTCACGCAGCGCACGCTGACGAGCACGACGAAGGCGACGGTGGCGTTCCAGCCACAGGGCAGCGGCGAGACGGCCGTCCGCACCTTGAACACCAGCGAGACCGACTCGACCGGCGCGTCGTTCACGACGACCTACGGCGCGAACAACGGCCTGCAGACGATCATCCCCGAGTACAGCGAATCGTTCTCGAACGACGCCGCCGAGGTCTACACCGAGACCGACCCCGGCGTGAACGTCGGGGCCAACGGATCGACGGTGACGACCACGCGCAACGTCAATGCCGACGGCTCGTACGCGGAGACCGTCGCGATGACGATTCAGCCGAACCCGAACTCCAACATGATGGCGTCGGACTACAGTGCGCGTGAAGAGATACTTCTCTACGGCGGCGGCTACGAGTTCAGCGCTCCGACGAGCGGGAACATCACGTACGGCTTCTATCCGTCGACCACGACGTTCTCGCCGACCCTCTCGGCGACGCCGCAGTTCACCGCGTCGTTCCCGAGCTGGATTCCGTCGTCGCAGACCAAGCCGACGATGGAGAGCGACACGATCACGACCGGCGCTTCGCTGGACGGGCGCTGTCCGAATCAGGGTCCGTTCCCGTATGCGCCCAGCCTCGTGAAGCAGGTCGTGACGTCGGTCGACTCCGCGCTCGGCACGCTCGAGACGCGCACGACCCAGACGTTCGACGTCGCGGGCGCGGGCTCGGTGTGCGTCGCCGTCGACGACAGCATCACCTCGTACTACGACTATTCGGGCCAATACGGTCCGTATCTGCTCGTCTACAGCTCGAACGCGAAACCGCTGCTGAACACCACGATCAGCGAAGTGATCGGGCTGAAGAGTCTCAACGGGTCCACCACGCTCGCGAAGGCACGTTCGGCCGAGTCGCTCAAGGGCGCGGCTGCGCTTCCGGCGCTCATGCCGCGCAGCATCGTCGTGACGGGCTTCGAGGAGCGCGTCCATCAAGCCGTGCTGCGGCGTCTGAACGCCGCGCGCGCCGCCAAGGGGGGTTCCAAGTGATCCGCACGTTCCAGCTCGCCGCGCGCGCCGGCGCAGGTCTCGTCGCGCTCAGCATGCTCGCCGCGTGCGGCGGCGGAGGCGGCGGCACGACGCCGCGCGCCGTTCCGCAAGTCAACCAGCCGGCGAACGGCGGCGGCCCGACGACCTCGGCCGCAGTCCGCACGCTCTATCCGGGCAAGCTCTTCAACTCGACGACGGTGACGAAGCTCGGGCCGGCGACGGCCGTCAACAACCTCGTCCTGCACGTCGTCGTCAACATGCAGAACGCCACGGGGCTCGCGGCGTACGCGCGCGCCGTCAACGATCCGACGAACGCGAACTACCGGAAATTCCTCACGGCGAGCCAGATCGGCGCCCAGTTCGGCGCGACCCTGGCCGACCAGACGACGGTCGCGAACTACTTCGCGTCGTACGGACTCAAAGTCGGCGGCTGGCCGCAGCGGCTCGGCCTCACCGTCGCCGGACCGCGCACGGCGTTCGAGAAAGCGCTGAACACGACGTTCGCGTACTATCGCGACACGCGCGGCACGATGATGGTCGCACCGTCGACGAACGTCACGTTCTCGAAGGCGCTGCCCGTATCGTCGATCGCCGACGCGGTGATGGCGCCGGCGCTGCGGCACACGCAGCTCGTGCACGGTACGAACCATACCGAAGTCGGCATCGGCAACACGCCGCAGCAGATCGCCGCCGCATTCGACTACGACGGCGCCTACGCGGCCGGTTATACCGGCAAAGGGATCACGATCGGCATCATCGGGACGGGGCCGTTCTCGTCGGCCGACTTCCCGACGTTCCGCGGGCTCTACGGCGTCGCGGGCAGCTCGAAGGTGAACCTCGCCGTCGTGAGCGCGAGCGCCGCCGCCAACACCGGCGGGTCGCCGACCGCGACGCCGCCGCCGGTGACGCCGCCGTGCAATGGGCCCTCGTCGAACCCGAACGTCAATCCGTCCGAGTCGCCGACCGCGTCCTGCAATCCGGAAGACGGCGAGACGCAGATCGACACGCAGCAGTCGGCGTCGCTCGCGCGCGACGCGACGGTCAATTACTACCTGGCGTACGTGCCGGTCGAGTGCAACACGCCGGGAAGCAACGCATGCTCACCCGACCCGAACACCGGCCTCGGCTACGCGTACCAGGGCCTGGAAGAATCCGACGACGAGATCCAGCAGGCGATCGCCGACAACAACGGCTCGGCGTCCGTGCGAAAGGGCCCCGACATTCTCTCGCTGAGCTACGGCGGTCCGGAAGTCTTTCAGGGCTACAGCAGCCAGGCGAACGTGTACGGGCAGTACGACCCGACGAACCTCGAAGCGGCCGAGTTCGCGGCGCTCGCGGCGGAAGGCGTCGCGGTCTTCGTCTCGTCCGGCGACCAAGGCGCGCAGACGTGCGCTCCGTACGAGACGGGAGCGCAGGCCGGAAACCCGTGCATCTCCTATCCGGCCGACGATCCGAACGTGACCTCGGTCGGGGGCGTCCTCGTCCCGCTGAACGACGCGGGTCAGTACGTCGGGCCGATCACCGGCTGGGGCGAGCAGACGTTCAGCAGCACCGGCCAGGGCGGTGCGAGCGGCGGCGGCGTCTCGACGCTCGTCCCGACGCCCCCGTGGCAGTACGGCCCCGGCGTCAGCACTGCAGGGCGCAACCAGCCGGACGCCTCGCTCGAGGGCGACCCGAACTCCGGCGTCGCGGTCGTGTTGTACGCTTCGCTCGGCGGCGAGCTGGCCGACTACGGCGGCACGAGCGTCGCCGCACCGGAGATGGCCGCGATGTGGGCGCTCGTGCTGCAGGCGTGCGCGCAGACGTCGTCGTGCGGAACGGCCGGCGGCACCTACGGTTACCGCCTGGGCAACGCCGCGCCGCACTTCTACAAAATCTACAACGACGCGAATGCCTACCCGTCGTCGTTCTACGACGTGACGTTCGGCAACAACGGCGTCGTGCCGTGCCAGCAGAGCGGGACATGCCCGAAAGGCTCGACCCCCACTCCCGCGCCCGGCTACACCGCCGGGACGGGCTACGACCACGTGACCGGGATCGGCGTGCCGTTCGCACGGCACCTCATCCAGGCCGTCGTCGGCGTCTGATCGCGAGGCGGGAGGGTCCGGGCGCTCGCCCGGGCCCTCTTGCCGCGGGTGATACAATCGTGAGGCTGTGAAGACCCAGGGTCACCCCAAATGGTATCCGGAGGCGAAGGTCACCTGCGCCTGCGGTGCCCAGTTCACCACCGGATCGACGCTCCCGCAGATCTCCGTCGAGATCTGCTCGAACTGCCACCCGCTCTACACGGGCCAGCAGAAGTTCGTCGACACCGCCGGACGCGTCGACAAGTTCAACCAGCGCGTCGCCATGGCCGACAAGAAGAAGGCCGAGGCGACGGCCCGCAAGGCGCGCAAGCAGCAGGAGCAGGAAACGGCTTCGGCTTAGCGCCGCATACCCGGACTTCGGAAGCGCGCCGTCTCCCGGCGCGCTTCTTTACTTCCCGATGCAGTACACCGAACGGCTCGAACGCCTCTCGCAACGCTTCGACGAGATCGACGCCGCGCTCGCGGACACGAGCGGCGGGTTCGATCAGAAGCGCTTCACCGCGCTGACGAAGGAGCGCTCGGCGATCGAGGAGACGGTCGCCGCATACCGGGCGTACCGCGCCCTGCTGCGCGAGATCGCCGAGAACGACGCGCTGCGCGCCGACCGCAGCGACCCGGAGCTCGCGGCGCTGGCGGAAGAAGAAGCGCCGGCGCTGCGCGCGCGGCGCGAAGAACTCGAGGCGCGCCTTCAGGAGCTGATGCTGCCGCGCGATCCGAACGACACGAAGGACGTGTTCATCGAGATTCGGGCGGGCGCGGGCGGCGACGAGGCGGGCATCTTCGCCGGCGACCTGCTGCGCATGTACACGCGCTTCGCGGAGTCGCGCGGGATGCGCGTCGAGCCGCTGAGCGAGAGCGACAACGAGGCCGGCGGCTACAAGGAAGTCGTCGTCGCGGTCAAGGGCGGCGAGCCGTATCGCTGGTTCAAGTACGAGTCCGGCGTCCACCGCGTGCAGCGCGTGCCGGCGACGGAAGCGGCGGGCCGCATCCACACGTCGACCGCGACCGTCGCGGTGCTCCCGGAAGTCGAAGACGACGGGGAGATCGAGATCCGCCCGGGCGATCTCGAAGTCGACACGTTCAAGGCGTCGGGCGCGGGCGGGCAGCACGTCAACAAGACCGAGTCGGCGATCCGCATCACGCACAAGCCGAGCGGGATCATCGTGTCGTGCAGCGAGGAGCGCTCGCAGCTGCAGAACCGCGAGCGTGCGATGGGGATGCTGCGCGCGCAGCTCGCCGAACGGAAGCGGCGCGAGCGCGAAGAGGCCGAAGGCGCGCTGCGCCGGAGCCAAGTCGGCACGGGCGATCGCAGCGAGAAGATTCGGACGTACAACTATCCGCAGGATCGCGTGACCGATCACCGCATCAACCAGAACTTCTCGAACCTCCCCGCCATCATGGCCGGCGATCTCGGCAAGATCGTGACCGAGCTGCAGAAGGACGAAAAGGCGCGCCTCCTCGCCGGCGAAACGACCGCGGCGTAACGATGATGCGCGCGATCGTGGTTCGCGAGCTCGGCGATCCGTGCAACCTTGGCGTTTCGGACGTCGACGTTCCGTCGCCCGGGGCCGGAGAGGTGGCGCTCGCGGTGCACGCGGCCGGCGTGAACTTTCCCGACGCGCTCATGCTGCTCGGGAAGTATCAGGTGAAGCCGCCCCTGCCGTTCGTGCTCGGCATCGAAGCGGCGGGCGTCGTCACCGCGGTCGGTGAGGGCGTCGACGACCTTCGTCCCGGCGATCGCGTCGCCGCGCCGGCGAAAAGCGGCGCGTTCGCGGAACAGGTCGTCGTGCGTGCGTCGGCCGCCATTCGGTTGCCTGACGACGTGGACTTCGTTACCGCCGCCGGCATGGTGCTGACGTACGGCACGGCGTACCATGCGCTCGTCGATCGGGCCCGTCTTCGTTCGGGCGACCGGCTCGTCGTGACCGGCGCGGGCGGCGGCGTCGGAACGGCGGCCTGCGACATCGGGCGCGCGCTCGGAGCGGACGTCACGGCGCTCGTCGGGTCGGTTGCGAAATCCGCGGCAGCCGCCGCCGCCGGTGCTGCGCGCGTCGTGATCGCCGACGTGGAGCTGACCGCACGCCTCAAAGCGGAGATCGGCGCGGTCGACGTGCTGCTCGACAACGTCGGCGGCGACGTGTTCGACGCCGCGTTACGCGCGATGGAGTGGAACGGACGCGTGCTCGTGGTCGGCTTCGCCGGCGGCCGGATCCCGGAGATCGCGGCGAACAGGCTCCTGCTCAAAGAGCTGGACGCGATCGGAGTCTACTGGGGCACATGGCTCGAGCGCGAGCCCGCCCGCAATCGCGCGAATTTCGGCGCGATGTTCGAGCTGATGGCCCAAGGCTCGCTCCGTCCGCGCGTGCACGCCACTTATCCGCTCGAGCGCGCTCCCGAAGCCGTCACGGCGATGCTCGAACGCCGCCTCGTCGGCAAAGCGGTCATCGCCGTCCGCGGATGACGATCGGTGCGGCGCTTCGCGACGCGGCGGTGCGGCTCGAGCCCGTCGGCGGAAGCGGGCGGCTCGACGCCGTGTTTCTGCTCGCGCACGCGGGGAGCGTGACGCGTGCGGAGATGCTGGCGCATCCCGAGCGCGATCTGCCGGACGAGGTCGCGACGCGATTCGAAGCGCTCGTCGCGCGGCGCGCGGGCGGCGTTCCGCTCGCGTACGTCACCGGCGAGGCCGGCTTCTACGGGCGCATGTTCGGCGTCGACGAGCGCGTGCTCGTGCCGCGTCCGGAGACGGAGGCGATCGTCGAGTGGGCCGTGCGGCATCTGCGTGCGATCCGGCGCGAGGACGGCTCGGCGTGCGACGTGGGGACCGGCAGCGGCGCGATCGCCGTCACGCTGGCGGCGGAGCTGCCGCGGCTCGGCATCTGCGCGAGCGACGTCTCAGCCGCGGCGCTGTCGGTCGCGCGCCGCAACGCCGCGCGCAACGGAGTCTTTCAGCACGTCACCTTTCTGCGCGGCGATCTGGCCGAGCCGCTGCTCCCGTACGGCCCGTACGACTGCGTCTGCGCGAACCTGCCGTACGTGCCGAGCGCGGAGTGCGCGCCGGCGCCCGAGCCGGTCGGGTTCGAGCCCGTTCTCGCGCGCGACGGCGGTCCGGACGGGCTCGATCTCTACCGCCGGCTCGTCCCCGACCTGCCCCGGCTCGTCACCGCGCGCGGGATCGTGCTCCTCGAAGCGGCCTCCTCGAACGCGCGGCGCCTCGAAGAGATGGTCCGCAACGTGCTTCCCGGCGCGGGCGTCGAGACGGTTCAGGATTACGCCGGGCTCGATCGCCTCGTCGTGGCCGTCATCCCGCCCGCATCACCGGTCGCGTCGGTGAACTAGCCACACGAGGCTTGCCGCTTCGGACGGACCTGCCGCGCCGACCCCCGGCTGATCCCGTCGCCGCTCGGGCGGGACGGCGGTCCGCCGTTTTGGCGCGGGCGGCGGTCCGCCGTTCGGGGCGCGGACAAAGGCCGTCGCTCGGGCGCCCGGCGCGGGGTGTTCGATCGCGCCCCGAAGCGGCCGGACCGGCGGGTGGGCGCGAGCCGGTGGGCGAAGCGAAGCAATCCCCTATATGGCGAAGTTCATCTTCTTTACCGGCGGCGTTGTCAGCTCGCTCGGAAAGGGGATCACCGCCGCCTCCCTGGGGCGGCTCCTGAAGAGCCGCGGCGTCAAGGTGTCGATCCAGAAGCTGGACCCGTACATCAACGTGGACGCCGGGACGATGAACCCGTACCAGCACGGCGAGGTCTTCGTCACCGACGACGGCGCCGAGACCGATCTCGACCTCGGGCACTACGAGCGTTTCACCGACGAGGCGCTGACCCGCGACAACAACGTCACGACGGGTCAGATCTATCGCTCCGTCATCGAGAAAGAACGCCGCGGCGACTATCTCGGCGCGACCGTCCAGGTCATCCCGCACATCACCAACGAGATCAAGGCGCACGTCACGCGCGTCGCCGACACGAGCGGCGCGGACGTCTGTATCGTCGAGGTCGGCGGAACCGTCGGCGACATCGAGTCGCTCCCGTTCCTCGAAGCGATCCGCCAAGTGCGGCACGTCGTGGGCGAAGAGAACGTGATGTTCGTCCATCTCACGCTGCTGCCGCACCTCGGCGCGGCCGACGAGCTGAAGACGAAGCCGACGCAGCACAGCGTGCGCGAGCTGCGCGCGATCGGGATCACGCCCGACGCGATCGTCGTGCGGACCGGCAGCGCGCGTCCGATCCCGCTGGAGCTGAAGGAGAAGATCGCGCTGTTCTGCGACGTTCCGCCCGAGAACGTCGTGCAGAACGGCGACGCGCCGACGATCTACCGTGTCCCGCTGAACCTCGAAGCCGAAAGGCTCGCCGAGATCGTGGTGCGCAAGCTGCGGCTCGAGACCCAGCCGCCGCAGCTCGAAGACTGGGCGGCGATCGTCGAGCGCATCGAGAAGCCGCGCTCGCGCGTGCGCGTCGCGCTCGTCGGCAAGTACGTCGAGCTGAAGGATGCATACATCTCGATCAGCGAGGCGATCGCGCACGCCGGGATCCACCACGATGTCGCGGTCGACGTCGTGCGCGTCGACTCCGAGCGGATCGAAGCCGAAGGTCTGGGTGCGCTCGACGAGGTCGACGGCGTCCTGGTGGCGCCCGGCTTCGGCGCGCGCGGCGTGAAGGGCAAGATGATGGCGATCCAGCGCGTGCGCGAGCAGCACATCCCGTTCCTCGGCATCTGCTTCGGGATGCAGCTCGCGTGCGTCGAGTTCGCCCGGAACGTCTGCGGGCTCCCCGAGGCGATGACGACCGAGGTGGACGAGACGTCGCCCGATCCCGTCATCGACTTCATCCCCGAGCAGCGGAATCTCGATCTGAAGGGCGGCACGATGCGGCTCGGCGCGTACGCGTGCGAGCTGGAGCCCGGCTCGCTCGCGGCGAGCGCGTACGGCGAGACGCACGTGAGCGAGCGGCACCGCCATCGCTACGAGTTCAACAACAAATACAAGGCGCTGTTCGAAGAGCACGGGATGGTCTTCAGCGGTCACCACCCGCTCGGGCGCACGTCGCTGGTGGAAGTCGTCGAGCTCCCGGTCGACATGCATCCGTGGTTCGTCGGAACGCAGGCGCACCCGGAGTACAAGAGCCGCCCCAACCGCCCTTCGCCGCTCTACCGCGACTGGATCGGCGCGTCGCTGGCGCACGCGCGCCGCCGTGCGGCGGACGGCGCGCTCGTTCACCGCTGAACGCCGCCGACCTGACCGTCGTCGTCCTCGCGCGCGACGAAGCGGAGCGGCTCCCGCACGCCCTCGCTTCGGTGCCGCGCGGCGCGCGCACGTTCGTGCTCGACGCGGAGTCGCGCGACGCGACGGCGGCGGTCGCGCGCGAGCTGGGCGCTCGCGTCGAGACGCGCCCCTGGGAAGGCTTCGTGGCCGCGCGGCGCCACGCCGCATCGCGGGTCGAGACGGCGTGGACGCTGATGCTGGACGCCGACGAGCGTCTCGACGACGAGCTGCGCGCCGCGATCGAGCACGCGTCGGGGGACGTCGACGGCTACGTCGTTCGGCGCACGACGCTGCTCTGCGGGCGTGCGGTGCGCACGGCGGGATGGTCGAACGAGCCGCTGCTGCGGCTGTTCCGCACCGGCCGCGCGCGCGTCGAGGGACACAGCGTGGCCGGCGGGGCCGATCTGCACGAGCGCTGGAGCGTCGACGGTCCGGTCGCCGAGCTGCCCGGAACGCTGCTGCACGACTCGTATCCGACGCTCGCGTCGTACCGCGCGAAGTTCGAGCGCTACACCGACATCGAAGCGGCGTCGATCCGGCCCTCGCGCGCGGCGCTGCTGCGCACGGTATGTCTCTTTCCGGCGCGCGTGGCGTGGCTGTTCGCGCGACACGGCGGCTGGCGCGACGGCACGCGCGGGGTGTTCGTCGCCTGGAACAGCGCGCGCTATCCGGTCGTCGTCCAGCGCAAGGCGCTGCGCGCCGCACGGCGATGAAGCCGGACCTCGCGCTCGACGTCCGCGAGACGTCCCACATGTCGGCCGGGATGCTCGCCTACGCGCGCGCGCTGCGCCGGCTGCTCCCCGTCGTCGCGCCGGATCTGCGCATCCTCCACGTCGGCGGCGGCGACAACTTTGACCTCGCCGAGCAGATCGGGCTCCCGCTCGCGCTGCTGCGGGCGCGGCCGCGCCTCGTGCATTTTCCGACGATCTTCGTGCCGCGCTTCGTGGCCGTGCCGGCGGTCGTGACGGTGCACGACGTGATCGACCTCGAGTTCCCGCAGTACGTGAAAAGAAAGGTCGGCCCGTACTGGCGCGCCGTCGTGGCGCCGGTGCTGCGCGCGGCGCGCGCGGTGATCACCGACGACGCGCGCACGGCCGAACTGCTCGCGCACTACGCGCGCGTCGCGCCGACGCGCGTCCGGATCATCCCGCTCGGCGTCGACGCGCCCGAGCCGCTGCCCGCGCCGCTGCGCCGCGCGCGACCGTATTTTTTCTACGCCGGCAACCATCGCCCGCACAAGGACTTGCCGACGCTCGTGCGGGCGTGGGCGTCGCTGCCGCCCGCGTACGCGGTCGACCTGATCCTCACCGGGCCGGAGAACGCCGGCCTGCGTGCGGCCGGAGGGCGCGAGAGCCGGGGCGAGCTGATCTTCGCCGGCGACGTCTCGGATGCGGACGTATGGGCGCTGCACCGCGGCGCCGCCGCGTACGTTCACCCGGCGCTGCGCGAGGGCTTCGGGCTTCCGCTGCTGGAGGCGCTTCGCGCGGGGACGCTCACGATCGCGGCCGGAGACGCGATCCCCGACGTGCTGAAGCCCGCGGTTCGCGCGTTCCCGGCACGCGACGCCCCGGCGTTGACGGCGCTGCTCGCGCACGCGCTCGACCGCACGCCGCAGCAGATCGACGCCGACGCGCGGGCGGCGCGCGACGCGAGCGCGCACCTCACGTGGGAGCGCACCGTCCGGGCGACGGCGGCGCTCTATCGCGAGCTGCTCGCGTGATTCGCGTCGCCGTCGCGGCGCGCGCGACCCGCCGGGCGTCGGCGGGGATGCGCGCGTACGCGAACGCCGTCGTCGAGCGCGTCCCGCGCGTCGCACCGGACGTCGCGATCGTCCACGTCCATGCGCCGACGCTCGGGCTTCCGTTCGCGCTGCGGCGCGCGCACGCGGATCTCGTGCACCTGCCGTACTTCGAGATGCCGCCCTTCGTGCCGCGGCCCTACACGGCGATGGTGCACGACGCGATCCACTTGCGCTTCCCGCATCTCTTCGCACGCGCGACCGCCGCGTACTGGCGGCTGCACGCGATCCCGACGTATCGCGGCGCCGCGCGCGTGCTCGTCAGCGATCCGCGCGTCGCCGACGACTGCGTGACCCTCCTCGGGATCGACCGCGCGCGAATCCGCATCGTGCCGCTCGGCTACGACGCGGCGCTGCTGACCACGACGGCGTTCGAAGCGCCGCGCCCGTACGTGTTCTACGCCGGGAACCACAAGCCGCACAAAGAGCTGCGCACGCTGTACGCCGCCTGGGCCGCGCTGCCGGACGACCTCGTGCTCGATCTCGTCGTAACGGGAGTGGACGAGCCCGCCGTGCGCGCCCGCTACGCGCGCCGCGGCGGCGAGATCCGGTTCATCGGCGAGCTCGGCACGGCTGCGCTCGGCGAACGCTATCGCGGCGCCGTTGCCTACGTTCAGCCGTCGCTCGCGGAGGGATTCGGCTTGCCGGCGCTCGAGGCGGCGGTGTGCGGGGCGCCCGTCATCGCGACGCGCGAGTCGGTCCCGGCCGTCGTCGCGCCGTACGCGCAGACGTTCACTGCCGGCGACGTCGCCGCGCTGCGCGCGCTGCTGCTCGCCGTCGCGCGCGACCCAGCTCGCGCGCGAGAGCGTGCCGCCGAGGGCGCGGGCGCGGTGCGGGCGTATACGTGGGATCAGTTCGCGGCATCGACGGCCGCGGTCTTTCGCGAGGTGGTATGTTCCTGAGCCGGTTCGGTCGCTGCGCGGCGGCGGCGCTCGCGGTCGCGTTCGCGGCATCGTCGGCGCCCGCGCTTGCCGCGGCGCCGCCGCCGAAGAAGGACGAAGCGCCGGTACGCGTCATCGCGATCTCCGTCAACGGCGAAGATCTGGCGCCGGACCCGGCGCCGCGCGTCGAGGGGTCGCGCCTGCTCGTCCCGATCGTGCGCATCTACAGCGCGCTCGGGATCAACGTCGCGCGTCACGGCGGCACGCTCGTCGCTTCGGCGCCCGCGCGCCGCATCACGTTGCGCGTCGGCTCGCGCCGAGCGACCGTCGACGCGCGCACGGTGTTCCTCGATTCGCCGGTCGTCGAGATCGACGGTGCGACGTACGTACCGCTGCGCTTCGTCGCCGACTCGCTCGGCGCGCAGGTCGCCTACGACCCGAAGGCCGAGCGCGTCGAGGTCGTCTCGCTCGTCGTCGGCCGGACCCCGGGGCTCGAGCAGCGCATCGCCGGCGGCTCGACGCAGATCGTCGGCACGGTGAGCGCCGTCGATCTGAACTCGGCGCCCGAGTCGATCACCGTGACGCGGGGGCCGTCGGAGCGCACCATCGCGATCACGTCGGACGCGCGGATCGTCGTGCAGGACGTGGTGACCCGCACCTCGGCCGCGGCGTCGCTCGACGACATCCACGTCGGCGACGCCGTTTCGGTGGTGATGCGGAAAGACGGCCGCGTCGACGCGGTCGTCGCGCGCTACGCCTCGCGCGCGGGAACGATCGCCGCCGTCTCGCCGACCGCGTTCGTCCTGCAGACCGGGTACGTCGTGACGCCGGACAAGACGACGGAGATCACGCTGAACGGACGGCCCGCGACGCTCTCCGATCTGAAGACGGGCGACAGCGTCACCGTGCGGCTGAATCCCGATACCGGGGAGAAGCGGCAGATCATCGTCGCGCGCGCCGTTCCTTCGACCCCGACGCCGGCCGGCAGCGCGCAGATCACGTCGTTCGGCGTGCAAGCCGCGGGCGCGCTGCGCGCGGGCGAGTCGTTCACGGTCACGCTGCACGGCACGCCGGGCGGAAAGGCGACGTTCGACATCGGCAGCTACGTCACGGCGCTGCCGCTGCCGGAATCGCCGAGCGATCCGGGCACGTACACGACGACGTATACCGTCCCGCAAGGCGTGAACTTCGGCCGTACCAGCATCTACGGCCATCTCGTGGTCGGGGCGAGCGAGGCGCCTCGCGCGGAGGCGCCGCAGCTCGTCGCGGTGACGACGACGCCCCCGCAGATCGTCGACATCGCGCCCGGCCTCGGCCAAACCGTCAACAACGATCAGCCGTCGATCTACGCCACGTACCGATCGCCGAGCGACGTGGGCATCGACGCTTCCAAGGTGCAGCTCGAGGTGAACGGTCTCGACGTCACGGCGGCCTCGACCCGTACCGATCAGTTCATCACGTACATCCCCGGCGTCGCATTGCCCGACGGTCCGGTCACCGTGCGCGTGACCGTCTACGACGCGGCGGGAAACCGCCAGGTGCGGCAATGGACGTTCACCATCCGCACCCGCTGAGCACGCACGCGAAAACGACAGGAGCCATGGCGAGCACCGACCCGAACTGCATCTTCTGCAAGATCGCCCGCCGCGAGATCTCTGCGCAGGAAGTTCACCGCGACGAGCACGTCGTCGCGTTCCGCGACCTGAACCCGCAAGCGCCCGTGCACCTGCTCGTGATCCCGACGGAGCACGCGCAGCATCTGAGCGATTTCACGCAGGGCGCGAGCGACGAGCGCGCGGCGCGGCTCCTCGCCGTGGCGTCGGCCCTCGGGCGCGAGCACGGTCCGCACGGCTACCGCGTCGTGATGAACGAAGGACCCGACGCCGGGCAAAGCGTGCATCACCTGCACGCCCACGTGCTGGCGGGCCGTCACCTCGGCTGGCCGCCGGGCTGAAGCCCGGCCGGCAGCGTGAGCGGCGGGCGCAGCTGCACGCTGCGCTCGGGGTAGTCGAGGACGAGCGTCCAACGCCGCAGGATCGGCCAGCCCACGTTCGCGATCGGCGCGTACGGACCGTTCCACACGCCCGGACGCTGCAGCAGCGTCAGCAGCGGATGCGTCACGACCGCGTTGCCGAGCCGCAGCGCCGTTCCGTGCACGAGATACATGCGGTAGCGTCCGCCGACGCCCGCGCCGCCGACCGTCCGATGCGCGTGCAGCACGCGCACGAGATGATGCGCGGCGACGAACTCCGCGTTGACGCTCGCGGGGATGCTGCTCCCCGTATCGAGCGTGAACACGCCCGCGACTCCGTCGAGCGCGCCGGGGACCTCCGGCTGGCGGTCGATGAACGCGAAGGGCGTCGCACCGCGCGCCGGGCCGAACGCGCGCGCCGAGCGTGCGAGGCTCACCGTTCCGTGCAGCCGATCGAGCTTCGCGGCGAACCGCGCGAACAGCTCGTAGCCGATGATGCCGTCCGCGCCGAACAGCGCCGCGTCGGCCAGGACGATGTACGGCTGGTGCCGCAGCGTCGCCCCGCCGACGCGCACGGAGCGCGCGAACGCGAAGCGGATCGGCGCGACGCCTCCGCCGCCCGCGACCGTCGCGCGCCCGACGACGCGCAGCCCCGCACGTCGCGCCGCCGACTCGGTGATGACGTTCTGACCGCCGCTGTCGAGGAACATCCGCAGCGCGGCTCCGTTGACGCGCACGACGATCTGCGGCGTCCCCGAAGCGATTGCGAACGGGACGGTCGTCACCGGGCTCGTCAGTATCGCATCGTGCGGAGGCGCCGGCGGCGCGAACGTCGCGGCGCCCGGCGTGATGAATGCGACGTGCGCCACGCGCGCCGTCCACGTCCCGTTCGCCGACGAGCGCGAGACGATCGCCGACGGCACGTGGAGATCGCCGAAGCGGCGGAAGCCGGAAAAGGCGATCCGGTCGGTGTCTTGGGAGCTCGCGGTGAGCGCGGACGCCGCGCCGCCGCGCAGCGCGGCGAGCAATGCACGCGACCAGCCGGCGATCTCGGCGCGCTCTCCGCGGTCGCCTTGCACCCGTGCCATCCCGGTCGCGTCGCTGCGCCAGGCGGCGGCGCCGTTCCATCCTTCCGCTTCGGAGGCCGGACCGAGGGCGAAGCGCCGCACGAAACGCCCGTCGCGCACGTCGACGACGATCGTCCCGCGCCCGCGTACGCCGTACGCGCGGAGGTCCAGACTCAGGCGAACGCAGCACGCCGGCGCCGCGGACGCGGCCCGCGCGGAACCTGCGGCGGCGCAGCACGCGGCGGCGACCGAGGCGGCGCAGAGCACCGCGCGCACCTTCATCGGAGATCCTCCGCGGCAAACAGGACTGCCGCGATCTCGACCGGTGTCCCGTTCGCGTCCGGCTTTTCGAACTCGGCGAGCAGCGCGCGCAGCCGCTTGCGCAGATCCGTGTAGCGCTCGGCGGTCAGCCGCGTGAACGCGCGCGCGACCAGCGTCTCCGCATTGGATCGCCGCGCGCGCGAACGCAGATCGAGCGCGACGGCGTCGACGATCTCCGCTTGCGCGGCGTCGATCGCCGCGGTCGACGCGCTCGAGGCCAGCACGCCGCGGTCGACGCGAAAGCGCTGCGCGACCGCACGAAACGTCCGCTCGACGGTGCTTCCGACATGCCGCGACCCGACGGCGCGAATGATACCGTGCTTTTCGAGCAGACCGAGATGGTAGTACAGTCGCGTTCGCGGCATGTCGAGCCGCTCCGAGAGCTGGCGCGCGTTCAGCGGCTCCTCGATCAGCAGCGTCAGCATGCGATGCCGCTGTCCGTCGGCCAGGACGCGCAACGCGTCGAGATCGGGGACCACCGCCTCGGCCGCGAGGGCGCCGGGATCGCTCATCGTCAGTCATTCAAACATATTTGAATGACGCGCGCAAGGGCGGCCCGCGAGCGGGGCGGCTTTGACGGGACGTCCCCCGTGTGGTATGGTTCCGTCTTGGGCCCGTTCGGGCTACGCTGCGGCCGCGGCCGCGACGAGGGGAGGTGTTCCGTAGTATGGAGATTCGAGTTGCGCCCGGAGAGACGATCGAAAGCGCGCTGCGCCGCTTCAAGAAGGCGACGCAGAAGGCCGGCGTCCTCGCCGAAGCCCGCAAGCACGAGCACTACGAGAAGCCCAGCGTCCGCCGCAAGAAGAAGAGCGCCGCCGCGCGGAAGCGCCGCAGCTGACGTTTCGCGGTACGGGAGCGCCGCCGGGATCGACCGGCGGCGTTTTCGTTCGTGCGGACGGGGGCGGCTCCAGGCGCGCGCCGCAGGGCGAACGCGGCGGCATCACGGAAGCTGGAGCCGCGTGAGCATCAAAGACCGGATCGCGGCCGACATGAAGGAGGCGATGAAGGCGCGCGATCAGCTCCGCCTAGAGACGCTGCGCAGCGTCGTGTCGGCGTTCAACTACCGGCGCATCGAGGCGGGCAGCGACCTTTCCGACGACGACCAAGCCGCCGTCGTCCAAAAGCTGGTCAAGCAGCGTGCGGACTCCATCGAGCAGTTCCGCGCCGCGGGCCGGACCGAGCTCGTGGAGAAGGAGAGCCGCGAGCGCGAGATCCTGCAGCAGTATCTGCCGACGCAGCTTTCGGAGGACGAGCTGCGCGGGATCGTGCGCGACGCGATCGCCGCGCTGCCTGAGAACGGCCGGAACCAAGGCGCGGTGATGAAGGCCGTCATGCCGCGGGTGCGCGGGGTCGCCGACGGCAACGCCGTGCGCCGGCTGGTCGGCGAGGAGCTGTCCGCGTAACCTGGGCGGGCGCACCGCGGTAGTGCGGGGCGTGACCTTCCGCCGCTTGGTCGCGCTCGTCGCGCTGATCGCCGGTGCCTGCGGTGCCGTGGGAGCCCTCGGCGCGTCCGCCGGCACCCCCGCCGCCGGCGAGATCGTCGTCGTCCCGATCCATGGCACGATCGACGAGGGAATGGCGCACCTCGTTCAGCGCTCGGTCGACGAGGCGCGGGCGCGCCACGCCCGCGCGATCGTGCTCGACGTCAACACCTTCGGCGGCCTCGTCTCGGCGGCGACCGAGATTCGCGACGCGCTGCTCGACAGCAGCGTGCCGGTCGACGCGTACGTCGAGCGCGCGTGGTCGGCCGGCGCGCTCGTATCGCTGTCGGCGTCGCGCATCGCGATTGCCCCGGCCGGCTCGATCGGCGCGGCGCAGCCGATCCCGAAGACGGTGAAGACGGTCTCCGCGCTGCGCGCCGAGTTCCAGTCGACCGCGGCGCGCTACCACCGCGATCCGCGGCTCGCCGCCGCGATGGTCGACGCGGACGTCGCCGCGCCTCGCTACAAGGAGCCGGGTGCGATCCTGACGCTCACTGCGGCGCAGGCGCGCGAGGCGGGCTTCGCCGACGCGATCGCGCCGACGTTCGACGACGCCGTCCGGGACTTCGGCCTGGCCGGCACGTCGCGCGACACGGCGTCGTACACGTTCGCCGAGCAGGTCGCGCGGATCGCGACGAATCCCGACGTGAGCGGGATCCTCCTCTCGATCGGATTCCTCGGGCTGCTCATCGAGCTGCAGACGCTGCACGGCATCGCCGGTGCCGTCGGCGCCGCCGCGCTCGCGTTGTTCTTCGGGACGCATCTGTACGCGGGTTTCTCCAACGGGCTCGTGATCGTGCTGGCGCTGCTCGGACTCGCGCTGATCATGGTCGAGCTGCACATCGTCCCGGGCCATGGGATCGCGGGCGTCGTCGGAGTGCTGATCTTGGTCTCCGCCGTGCTCCTGGCGTTCGGGATCCCGTTCCTCATCGGCGCGCTGCAGGCGCTCGCGGTCGCGATCGTCGTGACCGCCGTCGTCTTCGCGGCGATCGTCCAGCGGCTGATCCCGGAGAACGCGTTCATGAAACGGCTCGCGTTCGTGGGCGCGCAGGGGCCCGACTACGTCGCCAGCCTCGACCACCGCGCGCTGTTGGGACGCACCGGCGTGGCGGCGTCGTTCCTGCGCCCGGCCGGGGTCGCGACGTTCGGCGACGTTCGGGTCGACGTGCTCACCGAAGGAGAGTTCGTCCCCGCCGGGACACCGGTACGGGTGACGCGTGTCGAGGGCGCGCGCATCTTCGTGCGCCCGCTCTGAGGCTGGGCGGCGCGGCCGTCTCTAGGAGAGAGTCATGGTGACAGTCGGGGCGTTCGGCGTGGTGATCGCCGTCATCATCGTCATCCTCATCGCGCTGTTCCTCTACTATTTTCCGCTGGCGCTGTGGGTGCGGACGATCGCGGCCGGCGTACCGCTCTCGATCGGCGCGCTGATTCGCATGCGGATCATCGGCGTTCCGGCGGGGCTGATCGTGGCGAACCTGGTGCGGGCGCGCAAGGCCGGGCTGCCGCTCACCGTCGATCAGCTGCAGTCGCACATCCTCGCCGGCGGCAACGTCGACAAAGTCGTGCTCGCCATGATCGCCGCGCAACGCGCCCAGATCCCGCTCGAGTGGCAGCGTGCGGCGGCGATCGATCTGGCCGGCCGTGACGTGCTCGAAGCGCTGCAGACGTCGGTGAACCCGAAGGTCATCGAGACGCCGATCTTTCAAGGCGTCGCGCAGAACGGGATCCAACTCAACGTGAAAGCACGGATCACGGTGCGCTCGAACCTCGACCGCTACGTCGGCGGCGCCGGCGAGCCGACGATCGTCGCGCGCGTCGGGGAAGGCGTCGTGAGCGCGGTCGGCGCGGCGGTCGACCACAAGGAAGTTCTGGAGTATCCCGATCGCATCTCGAAGGCGGTGCTGGCGAAAGGCCTCGACGCCGGGACGGCGTTCGAGATCGTGTCGATCGACATCGCCGACGTCGACGTCGGCAAGAACATCGGCGCGGATCTGCAGACTTCCCAAGCCGAGGCCGACCGCCGCATCGCGCAAGCGAAGGCGTCGGAACGGCAGTACGCGGCGCTCGCGGCCGAGCAGGAGATGAAGGCCGAAACGCAGCGCATGCGCGCGAAGGTCGTCGAGGCCGAGGCGCAGATCCCGGAAGCGATCGCCGAAGCCTTCCGTGCCGGCCATCTCGGCGTGATGGACTACTACAAGATCAACAACGTGAAGGCCGACACCGAGATGCGCGGCGCGATCGGCTCGAGCGTCGGCGGCGATCAGCCCGCGGCGGGCGGCTCGTCACCCTCCGGGACGTCGTCGTCGTAGGCGGCCGCGCTCGATGAAACCGGCGGAGCTGCTCGGCATCGTCCTGGCCGCCGTGGCGCTGCTCACCGTGCTGCGCGGCCTCAGCCGAGCGGTCGCCGCGCGCACGGACGCGGCCCTCGCACGGATGCCGCGACCGGCGGACCGTGTGCCGGCGGCACGCGCGACGGGACCGGCAGGCGGCGGAGGTACGCCCGCCCGGCCGCCGGCGGGGTTCGCGCTGCGGCACGGCCGTGCGGCGGCCGGCCCGGCGCCGGCCGGCCCGGCGCCGGCCGGCCCGGGACCGGTGGGGCCGGCGCTTGCAGACATCGCCTCCGCCCCGCCGCTCGGCGCGCGCGCGCAGTCCGGCCTCTCGCCGGCGGTGCCGCCGCCGCTGCTCGGCGCCGCGCCCGCCGCCCGCGCCTTCGCGGCGCGCGGCTTGCTCGCCGCGTTCGGAGACCCCGCGCACGCCCGCACGGCGATCGTTCTCGCCGAGATTCTCGCGCCGCCTCGGGCGCTTCGGTAGGAAGCACGGGCGTACGGCCGCTTCGGCGCGCGGTGCCACTTCGCGCGCGGCGCGGGCGTTGTAGGAGGAGATGCCCTCGATTACGAGCGAGGCGGTTTTCGATCTCGCCGGTCTTTCCGATCCCATCCGCTTCTGCGGACATCGCGACCAAAACCTGAACGCGCTCGAAGCGCTGATCCCCGTCGTGCTGCGTCTCGACGGCGACCGCGTTCACGTCAGCGGCGATTCGGCCGCCGTGCGCCGGGCCGAGGAGGTGCTGGGCGCGATGCTGTCCGCCGCGCGCGGCGGCGCGCAGGTGAGCCCCGACGACGTCGCCTTGGCCGCGCGCACCGCGCGGCTCGACGGCGGGGCCGCGAACGGGATCCCGCCGACGCTCGTGACGACCGCGCGCGGGCGCGAGGTGCGGCCGAAGACGGCCGGCCAGCGCGGGCTCGTCGGCGCGATCGACGCCAACACGCTCACGTTCGCGATCGGTCCGGCGGGCACGGGCAAGACGTTTCTCGCGATCACGATGGCGGTGCGCGCGCTGAAGAACCGCGAGATCGCGCGGATCGTGCTCTCGCGGCCGGCGGTCGAGGCGGGAGAGAAGCTCGGCTTCCTGCCTGGCGACCTGCGCGAGAAGGTCGATCCGTATCTGCGTCCGCTCTACGACGCGCTGCAAGAGCTGCTCGAAGACGGGACGACACAGCGCTACTTGGAGCGCGGGATCATCGAGGTCGCGCCGTTGGCGTACATGCGCGGCCGCACGCTGTCGGACGCGTTCGTGATCCTCGACGAGGCGCAGAACGCGACGCACGAGCAGCTGAAGATGTTCCTCACGCGCCTCGGCGCCAACTCGAAGATGATCGTCACCGGCGACGACACGCAGATCGACCTGCCGCGCGGCGCGCGGAGCGGGATCCTCGACGTCGAGCGGCTTTTCGCCGGCGTCGAAGACGTCGGGATCGTGCGGCTCGACGAGACCGACGTCGTGCGCCATCCGCTCGTCGGGCGGATCGTCGCGGCGTACGACCGCCTCTCGCGCGAGCGCGGCGCGTAGCGCGGCAGCGTGATCTACGTCGCGAACCAGACGCGCGCGCGCCGGCTGGGCACGCGGGCGCTGAGCCGCGATCTGGAGCGCCTGCTGGAAGCGATCGGGGAGCGCGGCTCCAGCGTCTCACTGACGTTCGTCGAGGACGAGGCGATGCGCGCGCTGAACCGCGAGCACCGCGGGAAGGACGCGCCGACCGACGTCCTGAGCTTCCCGCTCTACGAGCCGGAGGCGTTCGAGCGCAGCGGCGTGACGCGCCCGCGGGTCCGCGACGGCGCCTCGGAACGGATGCTGGGCGACATCGTCGTCAGCGTCGACACGGCCCGGCGGCAGGCCGCCGCGTACGACGCGAAGCTGATCGACGAGATCCGCCGGCTCCTGATCCACTCGGTGCTGCATCTCGCCGGGCACGATCACCTCGAGCCGGGCGAGCGCGCGGTGATGGAAGCCGAGGAGCGCCGGCTGGCCGCCGCCATCGGGATGCCGTGGCCGTATCGCGAAGGCGAGGACGCATGACGCGCTCCGCCGCCCTCTCGCTCACGCTGCTGCTCGTCGCCGCTCCGCTCTCCGCCGCGCCTCTCCCGGAGCCGAACGCGACCCCGACGATCGCGCCCCAGCCCGCCACCGAACAGCCGGCGCGCGCGCACTGGGCGCTTCAGTCCGGCGATGCCGAGACGCAGCGGCTCGTCGACCGCGGCCTGCTCATGCTGTACGCGTTCGACGTCGGCGAGGCGCGCGTCGCGTTCGCCGCCGCCGTCCACCGCGATCGCGACCTCGCGATCGGGTACTGGGGCGAGGCGGAAGCCGACACCATCGACATCAACCTGCCCGACAGCGGACCGGGCGACGTGCGCGGCGCCGGGGCGAGCGCGGACGGGCGCCGTCACCTCGCGCACGCGAGCGAAGTGGAGCGCGTCCTCGTCGACGCGATCGCCAAGCGCTATGCACCGGGAACGAAAGAGCAGCGTTTCGCGCGCTACGCGTCCGCGCTGAGCGCGTGGACGAAGTCGCATCGCGACGACGCCAACGTGCTCACGATCGCGGCGTACGCGCTCTGGAACACCGACGAAGATCTGCTCGACAAGCACGACGCGGAGACGCCGAAGGCGAAAGAGATCGGCGCCGACCTCGACGCTGCGCTCAAGCTCGAGCCGACGAACGTCGGTGCGCACCATCTGCGCATCCATCTCCTCGAAGAGGTGAAGCGTCCGCAGGACGCCGTCTCCGACGCCGAGGCGCTCGAATCGTACGGGTACCCGCCGGGCACCTCGCACCTCGAGCACATGCCCGCGCACATCTGGACCCGTCTCGGCGAGTACCAAAAGCTGGTCGACGACAACGAGCGCGCTGTCGCGAACGACCGCGCCTGGTTCGCCGAGGGCGACGGTCCCGGACAAGCCTACATGCGGAACTATCACGATCACGACGTCGACTTCGTGCTGTACGGGCTGACGACGATGGGCCGCGACGCCGACGCACGCGCCTTCGCCAAGAACGAAGACGCGCTGATGCAGACGAAGGTAGCGCTCCGCACGCACGAGCCCGCCACGGCGCTCGCGCTGGCGCCGCCGAGCGCGGCGACGCTGCGCGGCATCGCCGCGGCGCGCGTGGGGAACGTCGCCGCCGCGAAGGCCGCGCGCGCGAAGCTGTCCGATCGTGCGGCGTCGCAGGCGCTGATCGACGCGGCGCTCGCGCAGCACGCGGGCGACGTGGCCGGCTGCGTCGCCGCCTACCAGCGCGCCTACGACCAGACGAAGAACGACGGCCCCGGCGACCCGAAGGATTCGTGGGCCGATCCGATCGGCGAGGGCTACGGTGCCGCACTCCTCGCGGCGAAGAAGCCGGCGCTGGCCGAAACGGTCTTCGCGGCGGAGCTGAAGCGCTTCCCGAACGACCCGCGGCTCGAGTTCGGGCTCGCCGAAGCGCTTGCCGAGCAGCACAAGGACGACAGCGCGCCGCGCGCCGCCGCTCGCGAGCACTGGAAGGGCGCCCGCGAGCTGACGACGGCCGACCTCGGCTGACGTGGCGTCCCAGCACCGGCACGGCATCGGCGCGGCGTTCGGCTATGCGGCCGCCGGGATCGCCGGGGCGTGGCGCGCGCAGCCGAACGTCCGGTTCCACGCGCTCGCCGCGGCGCTCGTCGTCGTGGCGGGCGTCCTGCTGCGCATCCCGCCGCTGGCATGGGCGGTGGTCGCCCTCGCCATCGGGCTCGTCGTGGTCGCGGAGCTGCTGAACACCGCCATCGAGGCGGTCGTCGACCTCGTCTCCCCCGACGACCATCCGCTGGCGAAGCTGGCGAAGGACACCGCCGCCGGTGCGGTCCTCGTGGCCTCCGTCGTCGCGGTGTGCGCCGGCGGCTGCGTCGTCGCCGCGCTGCGCTGAGCGTCCGCTCGCCTGCGATCCCGGTATGGTATAATGACCCCCGCTTGGAAACGGACCCCGCCTCGGGCAGTCGACGCCCGCCTTCGCGATGAGCTCGCACCTGCCTGAGCTCGTCGCGCTCATCGTCCTCGTCGGGGCAGCCGCGTTCTTCGCGGCGTCGGAGGCCGCGATCGTCTCGATCAACCGCATTCGCGCGCGCGCGCTCGCCGAGCGGCAGATCCGCGGCGCCGGGCGTCTGCAGAAGCTGGTCGAGGATCGCAACCGCACGCTGACGTCGGTGCTGATCGGAAGCACCTTCGTGCTGCTGGCGGCGGATTCGGTCGCGACGGCGCTCTTCATCCACCTCGACATCCCGAACGCGGCGATCTGGTCGACGGTCCTGATGACCGTCGTGATCCTGCTCTTCGGCGAGATCCTTCCGAAGACGCTCGCCGTCAATGCCGGCGACCGCGCCTCGCTGCGGCTTGCGCCGCTCCTCGCGTTCATCGCGCGCGTCCTCGCGCCGCTCACCGCGCTGTTCCTGTGGATCAGCGACGGCCTCGTGCGGCTCTTCGGCGGGAAACCGCACGTCGGCCCGTACGTGACCGAAGACGACATCAAGACGCTGGTCAACGTGGGCGTCGAGCAAAAGGTCTTGGAGGAGCAGGAGCGCGAGCTGATCCACTCGATCATCGAGTTCGGCGACACGATCGTGCGCGAGGTGATGACGCCCCGCACCGACATGGTCACCGTCAGCGTGACGTCGTCGCCGCGCCGCGCGCTCGATCTCGTGATCGCCGAGGGCTACTCGAAGCTGCCGGTCTACGACGAGACGGTCGATAACGTCATCGGCGTCGTCCACGACCGCGAGCTGCTGATCGCGCTGTCGAACGGAACGATCGCCTCGACCACGCTGCGCTCCCTGATGCGCCCGGTGACGCTCGTCCCGGAGAACAAGCGCATCTCGGAGCTGCTGCGCGAGATGCAGCGCGGAAAGTACTCGCTCGCGATCGTGATCGACGAGTACGGCGGGACCGCCGGGCTCGTCACGATGGAAGACTTGCTCGAGGAGATCGTCGGCGAGATTCGCGACGAGCACGACGAAGGCGAAGAGGAGCCGATCCGGCGGATCAGCGAGTCCGAGACCGTCGTCGAGGCCGGCACGAACATCGAGGACGTCAACGCCGCGCTCCAGATCGCGCTTCCGCACGAGGAGTTCGAGACGATCGGCGGCTACACCGTCGGTCTGTTCGGGCGGCTTCCGCGCGAAGGCGAGGAGATCGAGGCGGTCGACGGCATCCGGCTGCGCGTCGACCGCACGCGCGGCCGGCGCATCCTCAACGTGCGCGTGCTCGTCCCGCCGGCGCAGGCCGAGACGCCGGCCGAGGCGGCGAGCGCGCGTGAGTGAGCGCGCGTTCAGCACCGACGCGATCGTGCTGCGCGCGCGGCCGATCGGCGAAGCCGACCGCGTCTTCACGCTGCTGACGCGCGAGCGCGGGAAGCTCGACGCCGTAGGCAAGGGCGCGCGCCGCCCGCGCAGCGCCGTCGGCGCGCGCGTGGTGCCGCTCGCCGAGGTCTTCGTCGCCCTCCACAAAGGGCGCTCGCTCGAGGTCGTCACCGAGGCGCGTACGATCCGCTCGTACTGGGACGGTCTCGTGCGCCCCGACGCGCTCGCGACGGCCTCGCTGTTCGCCGAGACCGTCGACCTGTTCTGCGAGCCGGATCTGCCGCTGCCGGAGATCTACGCGCTCCTCCGTGGGGCGATCGGTGCGGTCGCCGGCGCGGCGCAGCCGGCCGCGCTCATCCCGCGTTTCCAGCTGCGGCTGCTCAACGCGCTCGGGCTCGCGCCCGCCGACGACGCGTGCGTGCGCTGCGGCGACGGCTTCGACGAGCACGGCGCCTGGCTCGATCTCGAGGCCGGCGGGCTCGGCTGCGAGCGCTGCTACGGCGCCCGCGGGGACGCGCACGCGCTGCAGGCGGAGGACGTCGCGAACTTTCGCGCGCTGGGCGCCGAGCGCGGCGCGGGCGCGAGCCTCCGCGCGACGCTGCGCGTCACGCGAGCCGCGGACGACCTCGTCACCTGGCACCTCGGACGCCGTCCGAAAGCCCGCGCCCTCGTCCACGAATTGTCCTCGTAAACGATGGAGCCGGTCATCGCGCTCGACGTGGGCCGCAAGCGCATCGGCGTCGCGGTCGGCGAGGGGACGTTCGCGTTCCCGCATGCGACGCTGGAACGGACGAACGTGCGCGACGACGTCGCGACGATCGTCGCGCTCGCGCGCGAGCGCGGGGCGCGGACGATCGTCGTGGGCGACCCGCTCACACTCTCGGGCGAGCGCGCGCTCGCGAGCGAGCAGATCGACGCCTTCGTCGCGCATCTCGCGCGCGCGTTCGACGGTGCGATCGAGCGCGTCGACGAGCGTCTGACCACCGCCGCGGCGCAGCGCACGCTGATCGACGCGGACGTGTCGCGCGCGAAGCGCAAGAAGGTCGTCGACCAGCTCGCCGCAGTGGGGATCTTGGAAACGTGGCTGGCCCGCAAACGGCGGTCCTGAACGCCGGCCGCGCGCTGATCGGCGTCGCGGTCGCGGTCCTCGTCGGCGCCGGCGTCATCGTCGGCGCGGCGTCGGTGTGGTTTCGCGACGCGGTGTACGGCGACCGCAGCCTGCCGGCCGTGCGCACCGACGTCGTCGTCCCGCGCGGCTCGACGTTCTCCGACGTCGTCGCCGCGCTCAGCGCGAAGCACGTGCTGGCGCATCCGCTCGCGTTCCGCATCCTGGCGCGGCTGCGGCGCGTCGACGCCGACGTGAAAGCCGGCGAGTACCGCTTCCCCGCCCATCAGTCGAGCGACGAGGTGCTGCGCCGGCTCGTGCGCGGCGAACAGTTCGCGGTCTGGGTGACGATTCCCGAGGGCTTCACGGCGCGGCAGATCGCACAGACGCTTGCCGACCGCGATCTCGGGAACGAAGCGACGTACGCGAAGACGTTCTTGCGCGACGGCGGCATCGAGCTGGACGGCACGCGGACGCCGAACCTGGAGGGCTACCTGTTTCCCAGCACGTACCTGATCCCGATCGACGACACGCCGGCCCAGACCGCGGGGATCCTGGTCGGCCAGTTCCGTCAAGAGCTTCCTGCGAACGCTGAGTCCCTCGCGCGCGGGCTGCACCTCACGGTTCCGCAAGTCGTGACGGTCGCTTCGCTGGTCGAGCGCGAAGGGCAGGTCGACGACGAGCGGCCGCTCATCGCCTCGGTGATCTACAACCGGCTGCGAATCGGGATGCCGCTCGAAGTCGACGCATCGATCGAGTACGTCTTCCCGGAACATCACGACGTGATCACGAAGCGAGACCTCGAGATCGATTCGCCGTACAACACGTATCTGCACACCGGGCTGCCGCCGACCCCGATCGCGAACCCGGGAAAGCCGTCGCTCGACGCCGCATTCCACCCGGCGCGAAGCGAGTATCTCTACTACGTCGCCAAGGGCGACGGCCGACACGCCTTCGCGAAGACGCTCGCCGAGCACAACGCGAACGTCGCGCGGTACCTCAAGTAAGGAGCCCGTCATCGACACGAACGGCAGCACCAACGGCAGCGCTTCGGACCACGGCGACGAGGCCGGCGCGAAGCAGCCGCTGGACCTCAAAGACGTCCTCGAGCTCCACATGGAGGACGGCAGCACGCTGCGCTTCGAGACCGTCGGGCTCGTCGAGGACGACGAGGGCCACGCGTACGCGGTGTGCTACAACGAGCAGAACGACGAGTTCGTGGTCACCGACCAGTTCGGCGAGCTGCTCGACGACGAAGACCTCGCGCAGGAGATCCTCGACGACTTCTTCGTGCTCGCCGAGGAGTCGTCGCCGCCCGAAGAGCAGCGCTGAGCGGTCCGCGGGTCGCCCCAGACAGTCTTAACGGCGCACCCGCTCGATTCTACGCCATCACTTAACGCTCGGGCAGCGCTCGTGCGTTGGACGGCGGCCGTTCACGGTAAGAATGATGGGCAGTGGGCTCGTCCGGGTCGAGCCGTGCTCTGTCGCCGTACCAAGGATGGATTATGAGTACGAGCTCGTTCGTGCTGCCCGGAACGGACCGCCGGCATCCGAGTCCGCTGCGCAATCGCTGGACCGTCGCCGCTGCCGGCACCGTCATGATGATGTGCCTCGGCACGGTGTACTCGTGGAGCGTCTACGCGCGCCCGCTGATGGCCGCTTTCCACTGGTCGGTGATGACCACGATGTGGGCGTTCTCGATCGCCATCTTCTCGCTCGGCATCGGGGCCGTCGTCGGCGGCCGTGCGCAAGACCGCATCGGGCCGCGCACCGTCGCGATCGCCGGCGTGTTTCTCTGGTCGCTCGGCAATCTGCTCGCCGGCATGTTCACCGCCGGGCTCGGCGTGTGGTGGCTGTATCTGACGTACGGCGTCATCGGCGGATTCGGCCTCGGCATGGGGTATGTCTCGCCGGTTGCGATGGTCACGAAGTGGTTTCCGGATCATCGCGGCGCCGCGGGCGGGCTCGTCGTCACGGGCTTCGGGATGGGCGCGTTCTTCTACAACGGGCTCGTGCAACGGTTCCCGGGCTTTGCGCACGCCGCCGCGAGCGCCAGCACCTTCTTCGAGCGGCATGCCGCGATGTCGTACGCCGACGTCCACGCCGTGATGGGCGCCTTCACCTGGTCGGGGCTTGCGTTCCTCGCGGTCGGCGGGGCGTGCTCCCTGCTGCTGTGCGATCCGCCCGAGCACTACGGCCGGCGCCGCGACGACCCCGTCGTGCCGCTCGGGCGGCAGTATCGTCCCTCGGAAGTCCTGCGCACGCCGCAATTCTATCTGCTGTGGGCGATGCTGTTCTGCAGCGTCACGGCGGGGATTCTGGTGATCAGCAACGCCGTCCCGATCTTCACCGACCTCACCGGCAGCAGCCCGACGTTCGCCGCGATGACGGTCGGCGCGCTGGCGCTCTTCAACGGCATCGGACGCATCGCGTGGGGCGCGATCTCGGACCGCATCGGGCGCAATCTCGCGTACGGGCTGATCCTCGGACTGCAGGCAGCGACGTTCGCGCTCATGCCCCAGCTGCACGGCGTGACGTTCGTGGCGGCCGCATTCGCCGTCGTGCTGTGCTGCAACGGCGGCAGCTTCGGGACGATGCCGGCGTTCAACGCGGACTTCTTCGGCACGAAGTACATGGGGCTGAACTACGGGCTGATCATCACCGCCTGGGGCTGCGCCGGCGTCGCCGGACCGCTGCTCGCCGCGCACGTGAAGGACGTGACGGGAACCTACACGGTGACGCTGATTCCCGTCGCGATCATGCTGCTCGCGGCGACCGCGCTGCCCGCGCTCGCACGACGACCCGGCGCGGCGGCGGCGCACCGTCCCGCGCGCTGGTGCGGCACGGCGCTCGTCGGCGCGGCCGACTGACGCCGGCGAACACGGCGGAAGAAGAGGTTTTCGGCCGCTTGCAGAACCCGGGAACGCGCCGAGGAGAGGTGGCCGAGCGGCTGAAGGCGGCGGTTTGCTAAACCGTTATACGAGTAACATCGTATCGAGGGTTCGAATCCCTCCCTCTCCGCCAGCGACGGTGGTCGCTCGGCGGCGAAGGGATCGTCGCCGACACGGCGTATCCCACGAGGTCGCCGCGGAAGAAGCGGCGGACGCGCGCGGTCGTAGCTCAATTGGATAGAGCAACAGGCTACGAACTTGTAGGTTGGGGGTTCGAGTCCCTCCGACCGCGTATTCGAACGAACACGGCGCGCAGCGATGCGGGCCGTGTTCGTTTTCGTGTCGTTCCGCTCGTGTCTTCGCTTCGGTGTCGTGTCGTCGGGTCGGCGTCGCTTCGGCGCTCGGCCGCTTTCGCTTCGGCAGCGGCGGCTGCGTTCGCTCCGCTACGCTTCGGCCGGCGTAGCGCGCTTTGCGTCAGTCGCGCCCGTTCTTGCGCGGCGTCATGACGAGATAGCCGTCGGGATAGTCGAAGACGGTGTTGAACGAGCGGATGAACTCGAGTCCGACCAGGACTTCGTTGCGCGCCATCGAGTCCGACGCGCACGCGGGAACGGGCGCGTACCGGATCGGGCCGAGGTTGAGGCTCTGCAGCTTGCCGCAGGGGTCGACCTCGCTGCCGTTGATCCCCGAAATGCGCATCTCTTGGACGAGGGCGGTCGGATCGACGAAGAAGCTCACGTGGTCGCGCGTCTCGAGCGACTTGCTGAACAACACCCAGGCGGGGTTGCCGCTGTCGAGAATCGCCAGAACGGGGACCTTCCCGCCGACGGTCATCGGCACGCGCGGCGTCTGCGTGGTGAGATCGACCGGAACGGTGATCCCCGCGTTCTTGTCCGGCTCGAAGCTCTGCGGATCGAGGATCCGCATCGTCTTCGCGTCGAGGTTCAGGTCGACGATCGCTCCCGCCAAGAGGTCGAATCCGATCAGCCCCGCGACGTTGCTGAAATGCGAGGTGCGCTCGTCGAGTCCGGTTTCGACGACGACATTGTGCAGAACGCTCGCTCCGAACGCGATCGTGTCGACCTTGTAGACGTTCGCGCGCGCGCCGCCGCCGATGCCGTAGACCTGGCTCTCGCCGACGCGCTTGGCGCCGACGCGCCGCGCGAACGTGTCGGTCAGGGCGATGCCGAAGGCGCCGGTGTCGAAGATGAAGGTTCCTTTCACTCCGTTGACGGTCGCATCGACGAGAATGCGCGTCTCGGTCAGCTGGACCGGGTTCGTGCCGTGCGCCGGGTCGAACGTCCACGCCGCGCGCTGCGGCGGCGGATGGAGTTCCTGATCGGAGATCGGGACGTTCGCTTCGATCTTGGTGTACGCGTAGATCGCACGGCCCGAGCCGTACTTCCACGACGAGATGACCCGCTTGCCGCCGCCGACGTCGGTGTACCCGAGGATCGCGATCGACGTTTCGTAGTCGCCGTTCGGATCCAGCACGGCGCGTTTGTAGGCGCCCGTCGCGGGATCGATGGCGATCTCGGCAGGCACGCCGACCGAAGGGGTGACGCGGACCCACGTGACGGGCGTTCCGTCGAGCACCTCGCTGCGGACGACCGTCGCGGACGTCGTATCGAGCCATTCACCGAACAGGGCCTGCCGCGTCGCGACGTAGCGCGCCGCGTCGCCGTTCGCGCGCACCGTGAACCCGTTTTGGTTGGATTGCCACAGCACGCGGCCGGTGAAGCCGTCCTGATACGAGCCGGACCGCTCTCGGAACACTTCGCCGCGATGCAGCGACTCGATCTCGCGCAGCTCTTTGCCGTCGCGGGTGACGGCGCCGGACTCGCGCAGCGAGGTGATCGAACCGTCGCCGGCCGACCAGCCCATGTAGGCTTTGTGCTTCGCGAAGAGCTCCGCGGCGGCGGCGTCGGCGCGTGCCGGTGCCGGCCCGAGGAGCGCTGCGAGCGCCGCGAGCAGAAGCGCCGCGGACGCGGTCCGGCGCGCAACGCCGCGACCGCCCGGGCGAGAAAACACCCCGAACGTCATGCGACCAACGTAGCACACGGCGGGTCCGAATGCCTTCCGGCGCGATGCAGCCCGGCAGGGTTGACGCGGGTTCTGGGTAATCGACGTGCGTTCGACGCGCGGAACGGCAACGGCTCGGTAGCTCAGCGGTAGAGCGGGGGACTCATAAGCCCTAGGTCGTAGGTTCAAATCCTACCCGAGTCAGGTTTTCTCGAGGTACACGAATGTCGACGATCCCCTGCGATTTCTGTCCGCACCCGGTCGACCGGGCGCAGATGGAGGAGATCGAAATCAGCCACTACGTGCCGGACAGTTCGGGGGACGATCTGGCGTACGCGCGCACCTACTTCTTCGGGCATCCCGACTGCGTGCGCAAGTTCTATCGGGGACTCGTCGAGCACAAGCTGGACCTCTTCAAGCACATCCCGACCACCGGCCCCACCGGCCCGAGCGGCCCCGCCGCCACCGAAGACCGCCGCTAGCCGCCACGCGCGCCGCGCGTAGCGCACCGGCTATGCGAACGTAACCGTGGCCGCAAGCGGGAGTGAGAAACCGTCGCTCGAAGCCACGGCCCGAAGGAAGGCTGACCCGCGTCGTACGCGGACCACGCCGAAGCGCTTCGTACCGTGGCCGCAAGCGGGAGTGAGAAACCGTCGCTCGAAGCCACGGCCCGAAGGAAGGCTGACCCGCGTCGTACGCGGGTCATGCCGATACCTTCGTCGAGCGAAGCGAGACGAAGGGGTGCTCCCGTAGCTCAATTGGATAGAGTGTCGCCCTCCGAAGGCGAAGGTTGCCCGTTCGAGCCGGGCCGGGAGCGTGAGTTTTCCAGCGACGACGAAGCCTACGTGCGGCGTGCGATCGCGCTGGCGCAGCGTGCGGCGGACGCCGGCGACGTGCCGATCGGGGCGGTGCTCGTCGTCGACGGCCGCGCCTTCGAGGCATGGAACGCCAAGGAGCGCTTGCCCGACCCGACCGCGCATGCCGAGATGCTGGCGATTCGCGAAGCGGCGCGCGCGCTCGGCCGCTGGCGCATCGGCGGCTCGCTCTACGTCACGAAGGAGCCCTGTGCGATGTGCGCCGGCGCGCTCGCCGCGGCGCGCGTCGAGCGGCTGGTGTTCGGCTGCCGCGACCCCAAGGGAGGGGCGGCGGGATCGGTCATCGATATACTCGGTTCGGCCGCGGTGAACCATCGCGTCGACGTCGTCGACGGGGTGCTCGCCGACGAAACCGCCGCGCAGCTGCGAGCGTTCTTCGCGAAGCGGCGGTGACCACGGAGAGGTGGTCGAGTGGTTGAAGGCACCCGCCTCGAAAGCGGGCAGACGTTGATAGCGTCTCGAGAGTTCGAATCTCTCCCTCTCCGCCAGAAGTGACGGCGCGCCGGTCCCCATGGGACGGCGCGCCGTCGCGCTTCATTGCGCGAGCTTCGGATCGCTCGGCGTCGCGGGGAAGCGGAAGTCGCTGTTCGTCGCCTCGGCCGTCGCGGTGACGCGGCCGATGTGGAGCGGGCCGTAGAACGTCTGGCGGTACGACGCGTGGCGCACGAGCCAGTGATTGTCGACGACGGTGTAGTCGCACGAGAAGTCCGCGCTCGGTCCTTCGTACACGACGCGCGTGGGCAAGTTCGTCGCCGTGTCGACGTACACGTCGTGCAGATAGAAGTCGGAATCGTTCCCGCGCGTGAGCGTCGGGAGCGGGTCCATGAGAATGTGCGCGACCTGCTCGGTGCTGTCGGGCGCATAGGACGCGTGATAGTAGCGCAGCATCGTCACCACGACGTCCGCATGCGCGGTGTTCGCCGGATCCGTGAACGTGATCGGCTGGATCTCTTTGACGTAGCTGAGCGAGTCGCGCTGCGAGCCGTTGAACTGAAACCGGAAGTAGGAGATCGCGTCGAACGTCGGGATCAGTGGGAAGCTGTGCGCGTACTGCGTGCCGCCGTTGGGGAGGTCGTGCAGCCGCGCGTAGTCGTCCCGGGTGCGCGTCTCGACTTCGCGCATGATCACCTTGTGGCGGTTCATCGAGGGAACGTCGATGGTGACCTCGGTGCGGTACGCGAGGTACGGCGGGGAGTTCGCGAACGCAGCGGCCGCCGCGTTCGCGGCGGTGCGGAACAGAACGTCGGGCGGGATCACGAGCGGTCGAAGGGGAGGGCGGAAGGAGCGATCAAAGGCGGACGCATCGTGAAAACCTTCGAGGAACGATCGTCGTTCGCTTCCGCGGCGACGCCGGACGCGGTGTGGCGCGCGCTGTGCGCCTCCGGCGCCTTCGAGCGCGACGGCAGCTTCCCCGACGCCGCGTACGAGAAGTCGTCCGCGGGCGACGACATCCTCGTCGGACGCGCTTCGCTCGGTCCGCTTCCGGTGGAGTGGGAGGAGCCGGCCTGGAGCTGGGACCCGCCGCACCGCTTCAGCCTCGAGCGGCGCTTCCGCAGCGGCCCGTTCGCACGCTACGCGTCCGAGACGACGATCGCGCCGGAGGGCGACGGCGCGCGCATCGACCAGGCGGTCGAGCTCGAGGCGAGCGGTGCGCTCGGCACGCTCATCGCGCCGCTCGTGCTCATGCGCCGGCGCGCCGTGGCGAGCGCCGCGATCGCGGAAGCGGTGGCGCTGGCCGAACGCGGCGATGCGGCTCCGCCTGCCGCTTCGGCGGCGACGGTCACGCGGTTCGTCGATGCGTTCGACGCGGTGCGGCCGCACGGCGACGACGACGTCGCCGTCGCGACGCATCTGGCCGCGCACGCCGAAGGCTCGCCCGACGCCGTGCTCGCCGCGTTGCGCCCGTTCGCGCTCGCCGACGCGTGGGGACTGCCGCGCGAGCGAGTCGCCGCGGCGATGCTCGCCGCGGCGCGCGCAGGTCTGCTCGATCTGCGCTGGCAGGTGACGTGCGAGGCGTGCGGCGGACGCTGTGCCGGCGCTGCGTCGCTCGCCGCGCTGCCGCGCGATGCGCGCTGTGCCGCGTGCAACGCGACGTGCGCGGTCGCCCTCGATCGCTCCGTCGAAGCCGTGTTCGACGCGCGCGGAGGCGAGCGCGACGACGGCGTGCTGCGCCCGGCGGGGCCGTCCGCGACGACCGCCGGCGAGCCGCGCGCGACCGCGGCGTACGTCACGGCGCTGCAGGCGTTTCGGGACCTCTTCCCCGACGACGCCGTCGCCGCCGACACGGTGTTCCCGCTGCGCGACATGACGCTGCTCTTCACGGACGTCGCCGGCGCGACGGCGCTCTACGCGGAGTTCGGCGACGCGCGGGCGACCGCCCTGATCGGCGAGCAGCACGCCGCGCTGCACGACGTCGCGGCGCTGTTCGGCGGCGCCGTGGTGAAGACGATGGGCGACGGCGCAATGGCCGTCTTCGCCGGCCGGGGCGACGCGGCGCGCGCGGCGCTCGCGTTCGTCGCAGCGTCGCCGCTGCCGGCGCGCGCCGGCGCGCACGCCGGTCCGTGCGTCGCCCTGCGGGCCAACGGACGGCTCGACTACGGCGGCGCGAGCGTCGGCCTCGCGGCGCGCCTCGCGCGCGTCGCCGCGCCGGGCGAGCTGCTGCTCTCGGCCGCGCTCGCCGCGGATCCGAACGTCCGAGACGGGCTGGACGGCGCGGAACGCGGGACGCTGACGCTGCGCGGGATGCGTGCGCCCCTCGACGTGGTCCGCGTGCGCGCGCGCGACGCCGAGGCATGACATGAGCTTCGTCGAGAAGCGCTTCGAAGAGTTTCGTGTCGGCGACGCGGCCGCGTTCAGCAAGACGGTCACCGAGGCGGACTTCCTGCTGTTCGCGGCGGTGAGCGGAGACTTCTACCCCCTGCACGTCGACGAGGAGTACGCGAAAGGGACGCGCTTCGGGACGCGGGTGGCGCACGGGATGCTGACCGCGAGCCTGCTCTCCACGACCACCGGGATGCTGCTGCAGATCCCGGGCGGCATCTACGTGGCGCAGACGCTGCACTTTCGCGCCCCGGTGATGCCCGGCGATACGCTCACCGCGCGCAGCGAGGTCACCGAGATCGTCCCCGAGCGCCGCCGGCTGCGCGTCCGAGCGAGCGTCGTCAACCAGCGCGGCGAGACGGTGCTCGAGGGCGAAGGGACGCTGCAGAAGGACGAGCGCTAGCGCGACCATTTTCGCCCGTGGCGGGGCACCGTCCCCGGCATGGGCGTCATGCGGATCGTGGTGGCGGAGGACGAGAAGCCGATCCGCGACCTCCTCGTCCACCACCTCGAGCGCGAAGGGTTCCGCTGCGACGCCGCCGGCGACGGAACCGCGGCTCTGCGCGCGGCGCGCAACGGCGCGGACCTGCTGCTGCTCGATCTCGGTCTGCCGGTGGTCGACGGGCTCGACGTCGTCCGCGCGCTGCGGCGAGAGCACGTCGAGCTTCCCATTCTCGTCCTGACGTCGCGAGCGGAGGAAGTCGATCGCGTCGTCGGCCTGGAGGTCGGCGCCGACGACTACGTCGTCAAGCCGTTCTCGCCGCGCGAGGTGGTCGCGCGCGTCAAAGCCCTCACGCGCCGCGCGCGAACGAGCGCGATCGCCCTTCCGGCGACGTTGCGTTTCGGCCGCCTGGAAGTCGACGAAGCCGCGCGCGAAGCGCGCGTCGACGGCGCCCGCATCGCGCTCAAGCCGCGTGAGTTCGCGCTGCTGCTGGAGCTCGCACGCAACGCCGGCGTCGCGCTCGCGCGGGCGGTCCTGCTGCAGCGCGTGTGGGGGCTCGAATTCGAGGGCGACGAGCGAACCGTCGACATTCACGTCAGCCGGCTGCGCCGCACGCTCGAGCACGGCGCGAAGCTGCGGCGCGTCGTCCACACCGTTCACCGCTTCGGCTACAAGTTCGACCATGCCTGACGCTTCGGCGCTGCTGCTGACGCTGAGCGCGTTCGACCGGCGCGTCGCGGGCGCGCCGCGCGGCATGCTGCCCGTCGTGGTCGTGCGCCTGCCGGCGCTCGAGCGAGTCGCGTGGCGGCGCGGGCTGCGCGCGGCGCGCGCGCTGGAGCGACGCGCGTCGGCGGCGTTCTCCACCGCCGCGCTGAACGTGCTGCGCTGCGGCGACGTCCTGGCGCACGACGCCGCGAGCGACGTCTTCGTGGCCGGGCTGCTCGCGGCGAACCGGTCGGGCGACGGGGCGGCGGTGCCGGACCCGCGCTCCGCGCTGGCGCGCATCGCCGCTTCGATGGAGAGCGCGACGCGGCTCGACGTCGTGGGCGGCTGGACGACGTACGACGCGTCGCACGACGCCGGGAACCCGGACGCGCTGATCGAGCGCGCGCTGCGCCGCGGCGCGCAAGAACGCGAGCGCTACGCGTTCTTCTCGTCGGTCGGCCACGAGCTGCGCACGCCGCTCGCCTCGATCCGCGGCTATCTGGAGACGCTGCTCGACGGCGAACCCGACGACGCGACGCGCGAGCGGTTCGTTCGCATCGCCTACAACGAGTCGCTCAGGCTCGGCCGTCTGATCGACGGCATGTTCGAGATCTCGTTGCTGGACTTGCACGGCGTCCGCGACGTGCGCGCGTCGGCCCGCGTGGCGCGAGCCGTGCGTGCGGCGGTCGACGCGTGCAGCGCCGAAGCGGCGGAGCGCTCCGTCTCGATCGCGGCCGACGAGCCGGACGACGAGCTCGCCGTGGCCGTCGACGTCGATCGTCTCACCCTCGTGCTGGTGAATCTCGTCGGCAACGCGGTGAAGCACGGCCGTCCGCGCGGCGGGGTCTTCATCGGCGTGCACGTCGCCGAGACGCGGACCGTCTGCATCACGGTGGACGACGACGGTCCCGGGATCGGCGTCGATCTGCGGGACCGGCTGTTCGCGTTCGGCGCACGCGGCAAGACGGAGGCGAGCGGCACGGGGATCGGTCTTGCGCTCGTGCGGCTCGTGGTGGAACGCGCCGGGGGACGCGTCGACGCCGGCACATCGCCGCTCGGCGGCGCCCGCTTCAGCGTCACGCTGCCGCGCGCCTAGCGGCGCGCGACCCGCGGATTCAGCGCGTTGCCGGGATGCGCGTGCGCGCGGTCGTCTGCGGTCGTTCGACGGCCGGGGAGACGGACGCTTCTGCGAGCGCGGCGATCCGCGCCCGCAGCGTCTCCGCGAGCTCGTCGAGCCCGCTCAGCGCGTCGCGCGTGGCCGCGCGCGCGTCCGCGAGAATCGCCGATTCTTCGGCGAGCCGGTCGAACGCCCGGCGCTGCCGCACGACCGCCTCGTCCACGGATTTCGTGTGACGATCGATCTCCGCGATCCCGGCCGTGATTTGCCGCCCGGCCAGCGCCTGTTCTTGCAGCGACGTCGCCGAGGCGCGCGTGAGCGTGTTCATCTGCTCGACCGAGTCGGCGATCCCCGAGGACGTCGTGGCCTGCTCGCGCGCGGCGATCGAGATCTCTTCGATGAGCCGATTCGCTTGGGCGACCGCCGAGGAGATGTCGTGGATCGCGCGGCCCGCGACGTCGGCCATGTCGAGGCCGGTCTGGACCTTGTCCCGCGAGGCGTTCGTCGAGCGCACGACGTCCGAGGTGCGCTGCTGGATGTCACGCACCAGCGATCCGATCTCGCGTGTCGAGGCGGCGGAGCGTTCGGCGAGCTTCCGAATCTCGTCCGCGACGACGGCGAAGCCGCGGCCCTGTTCGCCCGCGCGTGCCGCTTCGATCGCCGCGTTCAGCGCGAGCAGGTTCGTCTGGTCGGCGATGGCGTCGATCGTTTCGACGATCGAGCCGATCTGGGCCGACGCCGCGCCCAGCTCCTCCATCCGTTCGACGACCGCGCCGATGTCGTCGGCGATCTCGCGCGTCGAGCCGACGAGCCGCTCCACCGCGACGGCGCCGTCTTTCGCCTTCGTGTCGGCTTCCAGCGAACGCACCGACGCGTCGCGCGCGCTCCCGGCGACCTGATTGACGGAGACCGCCAGCTCGCCGATCGCCGAGCTGACCGTCCCGACGTTGTCGGCGAGATCGCCGACGTTGCGCGAGAGCAGGCCGATCGATGCGACGCTCTCCTCGACCGCGGAGCTGACGCTGCCGATCTCCTGCGACAGACGCGAGAGCGTCTGGTCGCTGCCCGAGATCTCGCGGATCGCGAGCTCGATCGCCTCCTGCTCGCGCGCCGCCGCTTGCGTGCGCATGGAAAGCGCCGCGTTCAAGCTGTGGTGGCGGTCGGCGATGTGATCGGCCGTCTCCGCCAGTGCGGGGATCGCGGCGGCGCGCCGGCGCGCGGTGGCCAAGGTCGCCGCCAGCGCGTCGGCGCTGCCGGCGCCGCCCGCCTCGAGCAGCGCTCGGACGACCGCGGATTCGGAGCGATACGCGTCGCGCATGCGGAGCGCGAGCACGGCGCAGGCGACGGCGCCGGCGAGCATGACGGCGGCGAACGCAATGAAGAATGCGAGCAAGGAAGACTCCACGCGGAAAAGGGCGCTTCCACAGTGATCGGCCCTCTGCGTTGACGGCTTAACGGAGTGCGAGCGAGCGCGCTCGGGCCGGGCGAAACCTCGTGCGCGCGCCTGCGTAGAGAAGGCATGCGGAAACGACGACTCGTCGGGCTCGCCGTCGGCATCGGCTTGGCGGCTCTGGCGCTGGGGCTGCTCGGCCGGCGTGCGCGCTCCCGCGACGCGGAGGCGGCCGGCGAGGGCGGCGGCGCGAGCGCGACGCTCGCGATCGACCCGGCGCCGCTGGTCGTCGTGAACGGCGCCTTCGACGACGTGACGATCTCGCCCGGAAGCGGCCCGAGCGTCTCGGTCGTGGCCTTCGGCGTTCGCGACGCTTCCGAGGCCGTGCGCTGCGAGCGCGACGACCAGCGAGGCCGAGTCGTCCTCAGCGTGCGGCCGGGCCGCCGGCTCGACGTCTTCGTCCCGCCCGGCGTCGCCGTGAGACTTTGCGTCGCGAAGAGCCGCAGCGCGGTCTACGGGGTCGACGACGTCGACGTGCGCTGCGCCAAGAGCGCGATCCATCTCCACGACGTCGCCGGCACGGTCCGTCTCCGGTGCGCCAAGACCCGCGCCGACGTCGTGCTCGCCCGCGACCGTGCGACGCGCTCGGTCGACGCCGAGGTCGCGAAGGGCCGCGTGGCGATCGCCGTCCCGTCGACGCCCGGCGGCGTCTACGACGTCCGCTCGGCGAAAGGGCACGTCGACGTTCCGGGCTCGGTGGAAGGCGGGATCCCCGTGAAGATCCGCGCCGCGAAGGCGAGCGTGGCCGTCCGCGCGGCGTAGCGCGCCGCCGCCCCGCCGGAGGGCGGCGGGCGCGTTCAGAGAAGCGCCGCGCGCATGACGGGGTTGCTCGCGGCCGCGCTCCTCTCCGCCGCGGTCGCGCCGCTCGGGCTCTCGCTCGACGACGACGGCGTCGTCGCGATGCGCCCGGCGCGAGGCTGACGATGCCGCACCGCCGGCGGGCCGCCGTCATGCTCGCGATCCTCGCCTCGCCGCCGCACGGCGTCATCTTCGTCGAGCGCGCGAAGCATCTGAAGAACCATCCGGGGCAGATCGGCCTTCCGGGCGGCGCCGTCGACGAGGCGGACGGCGACGACCTGCGGCGCACGGCGCTGCGCGAGATGGAGGAAGAGGTCGGCGTCGGCGAGGAGCGCGTCCAGGTAGTCGCGCAGCTTCCGATGGTTTCGCAGCGGGTGAACGTCTTCGACGTCACGCCGTTCGTCGGGGTCGTGCAGCCGGGGCCGCTGACGATCGACGCCGGCGAGACGGCGGCCGTCTTCACGATCCCGCTCGAGATCATCCTGAGCGACGCGCTGCGCGAAGGGACGATCTCGTTCGCCGAGCGCGTCGTGGAAAGCCACATCCTCGACTACGACGGCCGCCGCGTGTGGGGGTTGACGGGGAAGATCCTGCGCTCGTTCGCCGACGCCTGGTACGACGAGACGAATCCGTTGCGCGCGGCGGTGGAAGCGTCGCTGCGCACGAAGAAGCGCGGCACCGGTGCATGAACGCGTCCCCTCTCGTCCCCCGGCGGCTCCTGCTCGCGGCGGCCTCGCTGCTCGCGGTGATCGCGCTCGGGACGGCGGGTTACGTCGTGTTCGAGCGGTGGTCGGCGTTCGACGCGCTCTACATGACGATCACCACGATCACGACGATCGGCGGCGGCGAGCCGACGCCGCTCGACCTCGTCGGAAAATGGTGGACGATCCTCGTCGTCGTCTTCGGCTTCGGCATGCTCACGTACACGCTGCTGCTGCTGGTCGGCTACGTGCTCGAAGGGGAGCTGGGCGCGCAAGTCGAGGAGCGGCGCATCCGCAGGCGGGTCGCGAAGATGCGTGATCATTTCATCCTGTGCGGCTTCGGGCGCGTGGGCCGCGAGATCGCACACGACTTCCGCGCCGAACGGATCGGCTTCGTCGTCGTCGACATCAACCAGAGCTCGCTGGAGAGCGCGATCGCCGAAGGTTTCACCGTCGTCCACGGCAACGCATCGGACGTCGACACCCTGCGCGCGGCGGGCGTCGAGCGCGCGCGCGGGCTCATCACCGCGGTCGACAGCGACGCGGACAACATCTACGTCACGCTCTCGGCGCGCACGCTCCAGCCGGATCTGTTCATCGTCTCGCGCGCGAACCGCGCGGACGCCGAGCAGAAGCTGCGGCTCGCCGGCGCGAACCGCGTCATCTCGCCGTACCGCATCGGCGGACGCCGGATGGCGAGCCTCGCGATGCGCCCGACCGCGGTCGATTTCGTCGACACGGTGCTCACCGCGAACAACGGCCGCCTCGTCCTGGAAGACTTCACGATTCGCGAGGAGTCCGCGTGGATCGGGCACGCGCTGGGGGAGCTGCTGCCCGAGGACACCGAGGCGATCGTGCTGGCGATCAAGCGCGCCGGAGCGATGGAGTTCCGCCCGCCGGGCGCAACGCTGCTCGCCGCCGGCGACGAGCTGGTGATCGCCGGTCCGCCGCAGGCGATCCACCTGCTCGAAACGCGCCTCTGAGCGCGGCGCGGCGCCGCCGTCGTCCGCGGGAATACGGCGCATCATGCGTGCGATCGTCATCGACCAGTTCGGCCAGCGCGGCTCGCTGCGCGAGGTCCCCGACCCCGTCCCGGGCCCCGACGACGTCCTCGTGCGCGTCTCGGCGGCCGGGATCAATCCCGTCGACTGGAAGATCCGCGACGGCATCTCCGGACAGCAGCGCGCGTTTCCGATGGTGCTCGGCCAGGACTTCGCCGGCATCGTGGAGCGCGCCGGAGAACGCGTCGAGCGCCTGCGCGCGGGCCAACGCGTCTTCGGCGTCGCGCGCGCGAACGGCGCGTACGCCGAGAAAACCGTCATTCCCACCGTCGCACCCGAACAGCCCGTCGCCGTGATTCCGGACGGGCTTTCGGACGAGCAGGCCGCGGCGCTGCCGACGCCCGCGCTGACCGCGCTGGCGTCGATCGAATGGCTCGGCGCGAAGGACGGCTCGACGCTGCTGATCGCGGGCGTCGCGGGCGCGGTCGGTCGTCACGCCGCGCGCATCGCGAAGCGCCGCGGCGCGCACGTCATCGGCACGGTGCGGCGCACAGGTGCGGAAGAGGCGCGCGCGCTCGGCGTCGACGAAGTTCTCGACGCGTCGGCCGACGACCCGTTCGCGCAGGTGAAGCGCGCGCATCCCGACGGCATCGACCTCGTGCTGGATCTCGTCGACGACGCCGACGCGGTGAAGAAGAACGCCGACATCCTCAAGCCCGGCGGGAAGCTCGTCTCCACGATCCACGTCGCCGACGAAGCGTGGTTCACCGCGCGCGGCATCCGCGCGTACAACATCGTGATGTTCCAGACGCCGCAGTCCTCGCCCGAAGGTCTCGCCGAAGTCGCCCGGCTCGCGCTGGACGGCACGCTCGACGTGAAGATCGCGCGCTCGAGCCCGCTCGCCGACGCCGCCGACGTTCTGGATGCGGTCAAAGCCGGAAAGGTCGGCGGAAAGGCGATCCTTCGCCCCTAGCGCGCCGCGCGTTCAGATCGCGTCGGCGTCGTAGATGATGCGGATTGTTCCGACGCGCGCGTCCCGCGCGTAGAGCGCGACCGACAGATCGTTGTAGACGACCCCCGTGTCGCGCGCGTAGGTGTAGATCGCCCACGGCCGGTCGGCTCCGCGCGCGAGCGTGCAGCCGCGGCGGCGGAACGTCTCGTAGTCGGTGCGGCGCGGCAGCTCGTCCGCGTTCGCCCCGAGGCCGACGCGCGAGCACCGCAGGCTCAGGCCGTCGTCGAAGAAGCGTTTGATGCGGTTGTTCTCGAGATCGGTCGCGCGATCGCCGGTCCAGTCGCGCCGGCACTCGCGGTAGTGGCCGAAGCAGAAGCCGTTCAAGTCGACCGCGAACATGGCTTTGATCGCGCGGTGCCGCGGCACCGACGCGTCGATGACGGCGTTGATGCCGTCCTCGACCGCGCTGTCGTAGCGCGTCTCGAACTTCGGCGGGTCGAACCCGCTCGCCGGAACCTTCGAGACGTCGAACAGGCGCGCCAGCCGCGTGACGAGCGGTCCTTTCAGCTCGACGTAGCTCGTGTCGAAGCAGTCCTCGAGGCGAACGTCGCCGCGGGCGATCGCCGCGTCGTACACGGCGTCCATCTGGTCCGCGACGGCGAAGCCGATCTCTCGGATCGTCTCCGCGACCGTTCCCAGCGGACGGCGAGCGCCGAGCGCGTGCGCGCGCATCCCGAGCATCGCGAGCTCCAAGCGCCGGCCGTCGGTGGCCGCGACGCTGTCCGTCTCGACGCGCTTGAGCGCCATCTGCGTCGCGCTGCGCACCTGCGCGAGGGCGGCGAGCTGCTGTTCGACGACGCCCGCGACTTCCGAGGCCTGCTGCAGCGTTCCGTTGAGCTGCCCGCGCAGCTCGGCGACCGTGGCCTGCATGCGCGCCGTCTCGTCGAACACGTCGGCGGTCTGCGCGACCGCCTCGGCGGTGGTGCGCGACATCGACGTGCTCGCTTCGGAGACGCCGGCGATGACCGAGGCGATCTCGCCGGTCGCCTGCGAGGTGCCTTCGGCGAGACGGCGGATCTCGTCGGCGATCACGCCGAAACCGGCGCCCGCCTCGCCTGCATGCGCCGCTTCGATCGCGGCGTTCAGCGACAGCAGCGTCGTCTCGCTCGAGATGGCGTCGATGAGGTCGAGGATCGCGGAGGCGCGATCGCTGGCGGCCGCGGTCGCCGAGACGAACGTTTCGGCGTGCTGGACCGTCTCGCGAACGCGCTGGACGCGCTCCAGCGCGCGCTGAAGCTCTTCGACGGACGCACCGAAGCCGGCGCGCATCGCGTCGAGGGACGCGCGCATGCGCTGGGCGGCGCCCCCGGCGACTTCGGCCCCTGCGGCGTTCTCGTCGACGGCGTGCGTCGTCGCCTCCAGCTGCGCGTGCAGCGACGAAAGGCCTTCGGCGATGGCGCGCCACTCGAAGCTGTTTCGCGCGATGGACACCGCGAGTGCGGTGATCCCGCGCAGAAGCTCGCGCTGATCGCCGTCGACCCGCGCCCGCAGCGAGGACGCCGCATCGCGCAGCTCGGGCGGCAGCGAGTCGATCGCGATGGTCTCGGCGTCCCGCGCGCCGGCTTCGCCCAGGCGGTACGTGCCGATCGCCGACTGGAGCGCCGCGATCGCCTCGCCGAGAGCCAAACGCGCGGCGCGCTCGGCGGCGCTCGAAACGTCCTGCGCGTGGCGCGCGATGTGCTCCACGCCGCTCGCGACGCTGGAGAGGCTCGCGCTCTGCTCGGCGGCGATCGTCGCGACGTCGCCGACCGCGCGGTCCAGCTCGCGCACTTCTTCGCGCGTCGCCCCGGAACGCTCGCGCGCGGCGTGCAGGTCGCGCGCGAGCCCGCGCACGATCGAGGCCGATTCGCCGATCGCCTTCTCGACCTGCGCGCTCGCGTCGTGCAGCTGGCGCTCGATGATCTTGACGTTCGAGGCCGACTCCTCGGTCGACGACGCGAGCTTCTTGACCTCGCCGGCGACGATGTCGAAGCCGCGTCCGCGCTCGCCGAGGTGCGCCGCCTCGATCGCCGCGTTGATCGCAAGGAGGGAAGCCTGTCGCGCGATGCGGCGCAGGCGATCGAGAAACGCCGAGATCTCTCCGGAGCCCGACTCCATCGCGCTCGCGAACGCCGCGGCGCCTTCGACGGCGGCGGCGACGGCCTCCAGACGGCTGAGCACTTCGTCGATGCCGGCGTCGTAGCGTGACGTCGAGTCGGCCATCGTCGCGGCCTGCGTGCGCAGCGCCTCCGCGGTGTCGGCGACGTGCGCGGCCCCGCGATCGATCTCGGCGATCGCGGCGGCGGTTTGCTCGACGACCGCGCTGTGCTCGGCGGTCGCGCCGGCGATCGCCTCCAGCTGCTTGGCGTTCAGCGCCGCGGCTTCGGCGGCGCCTTCGACGATCTCGCGGAAGCTCGCCATCTCGTCGCGGAGCGCGTCGACGAAGCGCCGCGCCGCGGCGGCCTCGGCGCTCTCGTCCGCGAGCGGGAGCGTCAGATCGCGGGTCCGCTCGACCTCGCGCAGCCACGCGCAAACATCCTCCGGGCCGGAAACGGCGACCCGGGGGCTTCTCTCCAGCATGCCTTCCTTATCGGCCAAAAGGTCGAAAATCGGTGTAGCGGGCCACAGGTTGCTCGCCGCGCCGGGCGGGAACACGGAGATCGTGATCGTCAGCATCTCACGGGAGCTCGGCGCGGGCGGCTTGTCCGTCGGCGAGGCGGTCGCGTCGGCGCTGGGCGCGACGCTCCTGGACGAGCGCGCGATCATCACGGAGCTGTCGAGCCGCGAGGGGCTGCCCCCGGACTTCATCGCCGAGCGCATCGAACGCCCGCCCTCGGTGGGCCAGCAGCTCATCGCCGATCTCGCCGCGGCGAGCGCGATGATGCCGATCACGATGATGTGGGAGCAGCCGGAGACCGTGATCGTCGACGGCGTGCGGAATCTGGTGCTCGAGCGCGCGTCGCGCGCGCACGTCGTCGTGATCGGGCACGGGGGCGTCAGCATGCTCGGATGGCGTCCGGCCGGGATCCGCGTTCTGGCGGTCCTGCTGCGGGCCGGGAAAGCGTGGCGCGTGGACCAGCTCGCACGCCGCTTCGCGATCGCGCGCGAGGAGGCGGAGCGGCGCATCGAGCGCACGGACGCCGCGCGCGTCCGCTTCCAGCGGCACTACTTCAACTCGGACCTCTATGACAGCCGCCAGTACGATCTCGTGCTGTGCTCGGAGAGCTTGGGGCTCGAGACCGCGATTCGTCTCGCCGTCGAAGCCGCCGCCGCAGCCGCCGCCGTGCGCGCGTGACGAGCGAAGACGTCGTCTGGTGGTTCGTCGGGTTCGTGATCGGCGCGGCGATCGTCGCCGCGATCGGGAACTCGATGGCGACCGAGCGCGGGCGCACGCCGCGCACCGTTCCGATCCTGATCGTCTCCGCCGTCGTCACCGGACTGATCGTGGGCTGGGCGCTCGACGAGTGGATCCGCTTCATGCACGCATCGGCCACCCTTCCGATGTAGTGGCTTCGCGCTCCGCGCGAAGCCTTCGCGTTCGGCCTGCGGCCGAGCCGCACGTTGCGAACCTACGGCTTCACGGTGCTTCGCGCTCCGCGCGAAGCCTTCGCGTTCGGCCTGCGGCCGAGCCGCACGTTGCGAACCTACGGCTTCACGGTGCCGCGCGCTCCGCGCGAAGCCTTCGCGTTCGGCCTGCGGCCGAGCCGCACGTTGCGAACCTACGGCTTCACGGTGCCGCGCGCTCCGCGCGAAGCCACTACGGGATGGCGCGGACCACGCCGCCGTCGACGCGCAGCGCGGCGCCCGTCGTCGCGGAGGCGGCCGGCGAGCAGACGTACGCGATCAGGTTCGCGACCTCGTCGGGGGTGATGAAGCGGCGCAGCAGCGACGTCGGACGTGCGGTCTCGAAGAAGCGGTGCTCCATCTCGTCCTCGCCGACGTGCTGCTGCTCCGCCATCTGCTTGACGAACGTGCCGACGCCTTCGGACTTCGTCGGACCCGGAAGGACGCTGTTGACCGTGATCCCGGTGCCGGCGACGCTTTCGGCGATCCCGCGTGCGAGCGCGATCTGCGCCGTTTTCGTCACGCCGTAGTGCACCATCTCGGCCGGGATGTGCAGCCCCGACTCGCTGGAGACGAACACGATCCTGCCCCAATCGCGCTCGCGCATGCCGCGCAGATACGCGCGTGAAAGCCGCACGCCGCTCAGCACGTTGGTCTCGAAGAAGCGCGTCCAGTCGGCATCGTCGATCGCTTCGAACGGCTTCGGCTCGAAGATGCCGAGGTTGTTGACCAGCACGTCGACGTCGGGGAACGCTCGCACGACGGCATCGGCGCCCGCGGCGGTCGAGAGGTCGGCGGCGATGCCGTCCAGGACGGCGCCCGGAACCTGCGCGGCGATCTGTGCTCGCGCTTCGTCCACGCGCCGCTGCGTGCGGCCGTTGACGATCGTGCGCGCGCCCGCCGCGGCGAGCGCCGCCGCGCATGCGAGCCCGATACCGGCGGTCGAGCCGGACACGAACGCGGTCCGGCCGTTGAGCGAGAGGTCCATCGTCCGCACAGTCTTCCCGGGGCGTGCGAAGGTCCAACCCCCGGCCGTTCGGAACACGAACGGAACGACAGGCGTCCCATGTGGAGCGACGCCGGAACGCGAGGTCCCCGCGTGATCCTCAACAGCCTCGAAGTGATGTTCGGCGGTCAGGCCGGAGACGGCAGCTTGACGACGGGTGATCTCATCGCCGGCGTCTTCAAGCGGATGGGCCTCGAGGTCTACACGTACAAGGACTTCCCTTCGCGGATCCGCGGCGGCCACACGAACTACGTCATCCGCGCCGGCGAGCGCGCGAACTACGGGATGGCCGACGCGGTCGACGCGCTCGTCGCCTTCGACCTCGAGGCCGTGCAGGCGCACATCGACGAGATGCGGCCGGGCGGCTTCATCGTGTTCGACGACACCGACGAACCGATCCCCGAGGAGCTGCGCCGCGACGACGTGACGTGGTACGAGATGCCGCTCGCGAAGATCGCGAAGGAAGAGATCGGCCTCGAGCTGGTGCGCAACACGATCTCGCTCGGCGTCCTCGGCGCGTTGGTCGGGATGGATCCGGCGATCGTGCGGGCCGACGTCACCGGCGTGTATCGCCGCAAGGGCGAGAAGGTCGTTGACCTCAACCTGCGCGCCGTCGAGGCCGGCGAGCGGTACGTGCGCGAGCACTTCGCCGATCGTCCCAGCGGCTACGGGCTCGTCGCGTCGGACGACGGCGACCGGCTCATCATGATGGGCAATGACGCGATCGCGTACGGCGCGCTCGCCGCCGGCTGCCGCTTCATGGCCGGCTACCCGATCACGCCGGCGACCGACATCCTCGAATGGATGTCGAAGGAGATGCCGCGCTTCGGCGGCGTCGTCGTGCAGGCCGAGGACGAGCTCGCCGCGATCAACATGACGCTCGGCGCCGCGTTCACGGGCGTGCGCGCGATGACGGCGACCTCGGGCCCGGGACAGGCGCTGATGACCGAGGCGATCGGACTCGCCGGAGTGCTCGAGATCCCGGTCGTCGTCGTCGAGTGCGCGCGCGCCGGACCGTCGACCGGGATGCCGACGAAGACGGAACAGAGCAACCTGAACCACCTCATCTACGGCGGCCACGGCGAGATTCCGCGCGTCGTGATCGCCCCTGGAACGATCGTCGAGTCGTTCGAGCTCGCCGTCGAAGCGTTCAACCTCGCCGAGAAGTACCAGCTCCCCGTCTTTCTGCTCACCGAACAGGCGCTGTGTCAGAGCAAGGCCACGCTGCCGCCGTTCGATCTCGACGCGGTGCGCGTCGAGCGCGGAAAGCTGATCGCGGACGGCGAGGTCACGTTCGGCGAGTACAAGCGCTTCGCGTTCACCGACGACGGCGTCTCGCCGCGCGTGATCCCCGGCGTCCCCGGCGGCATGCATCTCGAGCCCGGCTCGGAGCACAACGACGCGGGCGTGATCACCGAGAACGCGCGCAACCGCGCCCGGATGATGGAGAAGCGGATGCGCAAGCTCGACGCGATGGCGGACGATCTGCCGAAGGCGGTGCTGCACGGCGTCGCCGACGCGGACGTCGCGATCGTCGGCTACGGCGCGAACACCGGACCGATCCGCGAGGCGGTCGAGCGGCTCGGGCGCGCGGACGTGCTCACGCGCTTCCTGCAGCTCCGCACGCTCTGGCCGTTCCCCGAGGACCTGGTTCGCGATTTCGTGCGCGGCGCGCGGCACGTGTTCGTCGTCGAGAACAACTTCACCGGACAGCTCGAGCGCCTGATCCGTGCGGTCGTCGGTCCGCTCGAGAGCCTGCACGGGGTGCGCAAGTACGACGGACGGCCGTTCCGCCCGATCGAGATCATCGAGCCGGTGCGGCGTGCGGCCGCGCCCGGCGAAACCGCGGAGACCATCTGATGGCGATGCTCACGGCGAAAGACTTCGCGACCGCGACGCCGTCCTGGTGGTGCCCCGGGTGCGGCGACTACGGCGTGCTCTCGGCGCTGAAGTCGGCGCTCGCCGAGCTCGGCAAACAGCCGCACGAGGTCGCCTTCGTCAGCGGGATCGGCTGCTCCGGAAAGATCTCAGGATACCTGCACAGCTATGCGTTCCACGGCGTGCACGGCCGCGCGCTGCCGGTGGCGACGGCGGTGAAGCTCGCGAACCGCGACCTCACGGTGATCGCCGCGGGCGGCGACGGCGACGGCTACGCCATCGGGGCCGGGCACTTCATCCACGCGGTGCGCCGCAATCCCGACATCACGTACATCGTGATGGACAACCAGACGTACGGGCTGACGAAGGGGCAGTCGTCGCCCACGAGCGCGAACGGCTACGTCGCGTCGGTGAGCCCGAACGGCAATCCGGACAATCCGATCAACGGTCTCGCGCTCGCGCTCGCCGCCGGCGCGACGTTCGTCGCGCGCGGGTTCTCGGCGCAGCCGAAGCAGATGGTGGCGCTGATCAAGGCGGCGATCCAGCACCGCGGGTTCTCGATCGTCGAGGTGATGTCGCCGTGCGTCACCTACAACAAAGTGAACACGTACGCGTGGTTCAAGGAGCACGTCGACGATGTCGCCGCGCGCCCCGACTACGCGCCGGCCGACCGCGTCGCGGCGTTCGAGGCGCTGACCCGCCAAGGCCCGATCCCCCTCGGAATCGTCTACCGCGAGGAGCGTCCGACGCTCGAGGAGCGGGTCGGCCTGCCCGAGCGGCCGATCGCCCGCCTCGACATCGGCAGCCTGCCGCCCGGGCTCGCCGCCATGCAAGCCGCCTATCGTTAGGACCAAATTCCCATGGTGCTAGGGGCCCCGGACCGTGAACCGGGTGCCGCCGTACGCCGATCACCGGAAGACAGACGGCCGGCACTGAGGCTGGCCGGGAGGTCCGACGGTATGGAAACCCTGACGGAATTCGTCCGCGCACACGAGGTGCGCGCCCTTCTCGAGGCCACCGCGATCGCGCGCCTCGTCGACGCGCTCGACGAGCTGATCGCCGACGCAGACCGCCTGGCGGCCGGAGACGCGATCGCCGAGCAGTGCGCCGTCTCCTGGCGCCGGCGCCGGGAGGCGCTCCTGGCCGAGCACGCCGCGCTGCTCGGCCCGCAGACCGCCGCGCTCCCCTAGCGCCCTCGCGCTGGCAGGACGGTCGAAGGGCCGTGCCTCACATTGGCACGTTTCGCCCTTCCGGTAAAGGACAGACCCGTTCCATGCAGCTACGTCTTCTCGGGCTCTTCGCGGGGCTCGCCGTCGCCTCGGCGGCCGCCATCGCGTGCAGCCCGCAGAACGCCGGTCTCATCTCAACCACGCACGTGATCCCGCCGTCGTACGTGCGCGTGCTGAACGGTGCTCCTGATGTCGATCCCGCCACGATCTCGGTCGTGTCGCTCGCGACGCCCGCGCCGGTCACCTCGCCGACGGCGACGCCCGCCGCGGGCGCGACCCCGAGCCCGACGCCGTCGCCGAATCCGCTCGCGACGGCGCTTCCGTACGGCGCGATGACCGCGTACGGGATCCTGACCGGGGACGCGGGCGTCACCGTGTCGGTCGCCACGTCGACCGGTACGAAGGTGCTCACGTGCACGACGCCGTCGATCGGCGAGCAGAACCGCTTCACGATCGTCATCGCCGGCCGCACCACGAGCACGGCCGGCAGCGCGACCGGACTGCAGTGCGACATGTTCGCCGATCCCGTCCAGACGGTCGCGTCGGGGCACGCGCTGATCGGCTTCCATCATGCGGCCCCGGCGTTCGCCGCCTCGGGGACGAACGAGGCGCAAGTCGAGTTCGGGATCTTCCCGAACGCGACGCCGCCGGCGTACGACGCACCGCTCGGCTCCGCGACCTTCGTGGCGCCGACGAGCGGCTCGACCGCGGTCGGCAACCCCGTCTACGCGACGATCGGCGCCGCGGGCAGCGCGCCGGGGATCGGCGTCTACGCGAGCGCCGGCGTCGCGACCGCCGCGCCGGCGCCCACGACGGTGTACGCGACCGCGTTGCCGGAGAACGCGACGGCCGGCGCGGCGATCGTGCCGCCGCCGGCCGACAAGAACGACGTCATCCCCTTCACCGACACGACGACGAACATCACGAGCTCGCTGTTCGACGTGTTCCTCATCGACAGCACGAAGAGCACGACGAAGGCGCAGCTCGTCGGCGCGTTCGACTGATCAGCCGATCCGCACCGTCGCCGTCTCGCCCGGCCGCATGACCGTCACCGCGGTCGCCGGCGCGAGACGCGCGACGGCGTCGCGGAAACGCTGCCCGCATTCCGTCTGAAGCACGAGCGGGTTGTGCGCGTAGTGCACGGGGATCGCGTGCGCCGGCGCGATCAACTTGCACGCGCTCGCGGCGTCTTCGGGCCCCATCGTGAACGCGCCGTTCCCGGTGGAGAGCATCGCGAGCTGCGGACGATAGCGCGCGCCGATCAGCGCCATGTCGCCGAAGAGGTCGGTGTCCCCTGACGCGTAGACGCGCACGCCGCCGATGTCGATGATGAATCCCGCCGCCGGATAGCCTGCGGCGGTGGAGTGGATCGCCGGGACGAGCTCGAGTCGAACGCCCTTCCAACTCGCGGTTCCGCCCATGTTGATCCCCGCGCCGTTGTTGAGCACGAGCGCGGGATAGTCGAGCTGCTGCTCCTTGAACTTCTGAACGAGGTTCACGCGAAAGAGATCGCTCTGCCCGACCGTGCGCAGCTCGACGCCGCCCGCCGTGAGCGCGCGCAGCAGCTCGAAATAGTCGCCCATGTGGTCGCCATGATCGTGGGTCAGCGCGATCACGAACGCGTCCGGGTTGCGGGCCTTCACGTGCGCGACGTACGCCGGCGCGCTCGCGAGCTCGGCGGGCTTGTCGATCCCGAACGCCTTCCAGCCCGTGTTGTTCCAGATCCACGCGTCGACGAGCACGATCGCCTTGTCGTCGGGCGTCGCCAGCTCGTACACGCCGCCGCCGTACCAGCGGACCTTCAGCGTCCCGCCGGGCGCGCTCGCCGCCACCAGCCCGGCCGCGCCGCTCGCCGCCGTCACGCCGAAAAACTCCCCGCGGGAAAGCTCCACCGAAGCATCCTCCTCACGCGCCTTCAGCCGGTCGCGTACGGCGGCCATACGCGAGCGGCACGGCAAGCCCTCGCGCTTCGTCGGGAGCGCGCTCGGTCTCGGCGGCGACGCGCGTCATGGCCACGCCGATCGCGACGCAGCCGGCCAGCGTGAGGAGCCGAAGGGTCGAGGCCCACGGGCGCTCGGTCTCCAGACCCGAGGCGACGATCTCGTCGTGCCAGATCGCGTTGGCCGACGAGTTCGGCGCGACGGCCACGTGCTGCGGAAGCGCCGCCGGCCACATCGGGAGGCGGCTGGGGGGCCCGAAGAATCCGACGACGGCGACGACGGCGACCGCGGCGAGCGGAACGAAGCGCAGGCGCCCGACCCGGCGCGAGGCGAGCGCGAGGAGCTGCAGCGCGACGACCGTGGCGGTCACCAGCGAGAAGGCCAGCCCGGGGCGTCCCTGAGCCAGCCCGAACGGATCGGTGGCGAGGAGCACGGTGCCGAGCGCGCCGGCGGCCCACGTGCCGCCGCGGGCTCGGAAGATCACGATCAGCGCCGGCAGGAACGCGACGGCCATGTCGGGCTCGTGCTCGTACGGCACGACGAACGGAAACGCCGCGCAAGCGATGGCGGCCGCGTCGATGCAGCGCGCGCGCGTGCGCACGATCGCGAGGATCGTGAGCGCGACCGCCGTGAGCGCGACGGCGTCGCCGGTCAGCGCGGCGGCGTGACGGCTCATCCCGAAGCCGAACGCGATCGCGGTCGGCGTCATCTGGTACGCGTAGAAGCGCTCCGATCCGCCCTGGTGCGAGAGCATCCCGAGATACCGCGCGAGCCCGTGGAAACCGCCGGCGAACGGAACGTTCGCGAGCGCGTACACGACGCCGGAGGCGGCCAGCGTGAGGCTGTCGGCGACGCCGCGCAAGGCGGCGGCGAGAACGATGACGACGTTCGGCTTGAGCGCCGCGCCGACGATCGCCGCGAGCGCGGCCCACGCGAAACGGCCGCGCACGAGGCAGAGGATCGCGACGTCGACCGCCGCGCTCGCCGGAAGCGCCGCCTGACCGAGGCTCACGCCGTCGATGAGCGGTCCCGAAGCGACGCCGAGCAACAGCAGCAGCACCGCGTCGCCTCGGCTCAGGCGCCTTCCGGCGAGCACGGCCGGGACGACGAGGATGAGGCCCGCGCAGGCTGCGACGACGACACCCCAGACCGCGCACGCCGCCTGGTACGGCAGCGTCCCGAGAAGCGCCCACAACGGGAGGCTCAGCGGCGGTCCGACGTACGGGAGCAGCTCTTCGCGCGAGGGGTCGGCCCCCGGCAGCAGCCGCTCGACGCTCCAGATCCCGGTCCCGTACGGGTCGATTCCGTGCGACCAGCTGCGCCCGGCGGAGTAGTACGCCGAAAAGTCGGTCATCGGCGGGCCGCTGAGCTGCAGCGGCCGCCACACCGCGTACGCGGCGATGAACGAAAGGAGCAGGAGCGCCCCGCCGACGCGAGCGACGCGCGAAAGCTTCGAGCGCACAGGTCGCCGTGCTTGTACCCCGCCGGGAACCGCGAGCGCGTCGCGAAAGCGGGCCGGGATGCGAAGTCCCGAGCTGGTCCGCGCCTGCTTGGCGTCGAGCGCGGAGCGCTTCGTCGCCTGCGACGCACGCCTGCGCGCGTGCGAGCGCGCGACGACGGGGAACGCCGCCGCGGGCGCGATTCACGACGCGCGCGTGGCGGCGCGCCGGCTGCGCTCCGACCTGCGCTCGCTGCGGGCTTTTCTCGACGGCGAATGGACCGACGCGCTGCGCGAACGGCTTCGCGCGCCGGCCGACGCGCTCGGCGCCGCACGCGACGCCGACGTGCTGCTCGCGCGGCTGACGAACGCCGTGGAGTCGCTTCCGCCGCAAGACGGGGCGCGCGCCGGCGAGGTGCTCGCGCCGCTGCGCGCGGAGCGCGACGCGGCGTACGTGCGCGTGCGCGCGATGCTGGCGGATCCGGGGCACGACGAGCTCGTGCGCGACGTGCGCGCCGCCGCCGACGAGCCGCGACTCCGCGAGCGTGAGGCGCTGCCCGCGGCCGCGGCGGCGGCCGAGATCATGCGGGCCGCGTGGAAGAGCGCGCGCAAGGCGGCGCGCGCCGCCGGCGACCCGCCGGCCGACGGCGATCTGCATCGCATCCGCATCAAGGCGAAGCGCGCGCGCTACGCCGCTGAAGCGCTCCAGCCCGTGTTCGGCCGCCCCGCGCGCCGCTTCGCGAAGCGCGTCGCCGCGCTGCAGGACGTCCTCGGCGAACAGCACGACGCCGTCGTCGCCGCGGCGCGGCTGCGCCGCGCGACCTGGGATGCGCAGCTGGCGTTCGTCTCCGGCGAACTGGCGGCGCGGCAGCATGCCGATGCGAACCGCTGCCGCGCGCGCTGGCGCCGGTGCTGGAAGCGCGCGAAGCGCGCCCGCTTTTGGAACGAGCTCGCGATTTGAGGCGGCGCGTCAGCGCACGTACGAGCCGCCGTTGACGTCCAGCGTCGCGCCGTTGAGATGGCGTGCGAGCGGCGTGCACAAGAACGCGACGACGTGCGCCACTTCGTCGGCCGTCGCGACGCGTCCGAGCGGGATCTCGCCCGCGATCTCGGCGCCTCGCTCGGCGAGATCGGGCGCCGCCATGTCGGTGTCGACGAATCCGGGCGCGACCGCGAAGGCGACGATCCCGTCCGGCGCGCAGCTGCGCGCGATCGATTTCGTGAGGTTGACGAGCGCCGCTTTCGAAGCGCCGTAGTCGGCGAAGCTCAGCTCGCCGCGATGCGCGGCGCGCGACGCGACGTTGACGATGGCGCCCTCGCCTCGCTCGCGCATCGCCCGCATCGCGAGCCACGCGAGGTTGGCGGCGGCGAAGAGGTTGATCTCGAACGTCCGCTTCCAGCCCGCGCGCCACGCCGCGTAGTCCGCGCCGTCGAAGGGGTTCTCGGCGAAGATCGCGGCGTTGTTCACGAGCACGTCGAGCGTCCCGAAGCGCGCGAGGCACGCGCCGACGCACGCCGGCAGCGCATCGCCGTCCGCGTCGGTCACCTCGAGCCGGTAGGGCTCGACGTTCGCACCCAGCTCCGCGCGCAACGCGAGCGCTTCGGCGGCGCGCTCGCGATAGGTGAAAAACACCGACGCGCCCGCGCGATGCAGCGCGCGCACGACGGCGGCGCCGATCCCGCGGTTTCCGCCCGTTACGAGCACGACGCGGCCGCGCAGGTCGATGACCCCGGCTTGACCGGCGTTCTCCGCGGCGCTCACGCCGTCGCCCGCCGGCCCTTGGTGAGCAGCACGAACGGGATCGCGGCGAGCGGGACGACCGCGAGCAGCAGCAACAAGTCGCGATACGCCAGCACGGCGGCCTGGCCGGCGACGAGCGCGGTCAGGCGCGGGACGACCGTGCGCACGAAGTCGTGCGAGGGCAGCAGCTGGATCGCGTGGTTCCCGAGCTGCAAGCGCGACGCGAGCGCGTCCCACCAGAACGCCTGCCGGCGGTCCTGCAGCGTCGTGATCGCCGCGATGCTGACGCTACCGCCGACCTGCGCGCTGAGGTTCCAGATCGCCGCGCCGTAGCCGATCTCCGGCGGCGGGAGCGAGCGCAGCGCGATGAAACCGAGCGGCGTCCACAGGAACGCGAACGCGACCCCCACCACCAGCATTCCGGGGACGAAGATGCCGGCGTCGCTCACCGGGGTGACGCCGGCGGAGAGAAGATACGTTCCGACGGCCAGCGTCGCGAGCCCGAACGCTGCGGCGGCGCGCGCCGAGACGATCCCGCGCTGCAGCAAGAACGTTCCGAGCGGTGTGAGAATCGCCGTCGGAACCGTGCGCAGGAACAGCACCGTCCCGGCGAGCAGCGCGGTGAAGCCGAGCGAGTTCTGCAGGTACAGCGGCAGCACGAGCAGCGACCCGAAGAGGTTCGCGCCGAGCGCGAAGGTCGCCAGCGAGGCGAACGCGAGGTTCCGATGCCGCAGCGTGCGCAAGTCGAGGACGGGATGCGGCGTGCGGAGCGCGTGCACGACGAACCACGGCAGGGCGATGACGGCCCACGCGGCGCACGCACGGATGCCGTCGTCGTCGAACCACTGCTTGATCTCGCCGCGTTCGAGAAAGTACTGCAGACAAGCGAGCCCGCTGACGAGCAGCACGATGCCGAGCACGTCGACCGGCCGGCGCTGCGTGCGCGATTCCTTCAGCGTCGGCACGAGCGCGAGCACGCAGAAGATCCCGAGCGGCAAGTTGATGAAGAAGATCAGCGGCCAGCTGAACTGATCGGTCAGCCACCCGCCGACCGTGGGACCGAGCCCGGGCCCGAGCACCGCGATCAGCGCGAAGATGCCCTGCGCGACCGCCTGCCGCTCGCGCGGGAACGACGAGACGAGGATCGACTGCGACGTCGCGACGAGCCCGCCGCCGAACAATCCCTGGATCACGCGCGACACGAGCAGCGCGCCGAACGACGTCGACAGCCCGCACAGCGCGCTCGCCGCGGTGAAGCCGACGATCGAGAACAGGAAGTAGCGCTTGCGCCCGAAGCGCAGCGCGAGCCAGCCGGTGAGCGGGATGACGCCGATCGCGGCGAGCGAGTACGCGGTCACGACCCAGCCGATCTCGTCGAACGAGGCGCCCAGGTTCCCGCCGATCGTCGGCAGCGCGACGTTGACGATCGTCGAGTCGAGGAACTGCATGACGGCCGCGATCGCCACACCGAGGACGATCACCACCAATCGCGACCCGTGCTCGACGGTCGTCTCGGCCTGCTGCATCCACGCGCGTGCTTCGCGCTCGGCGGCCGATCTCGCTGCCGGCCGGCCGACGCGCGCGATGCGGTGCGGTGCGACGCGAGCGCACAGGCGGACGACGCGCCGAACGCGAACGTGCTCGGGTTCCGCGATTCGTCGTCAAAGGTCATTCGTGCAGTACGTGTACACGATGTTTCGGGTCGGCAAGACGGTGCCGCCGAAGCGTCAGATCCTCAAAGACATCTCTCTAAGCTTCTTCCCGGGCGCCAAGATCGGCATCTTGGGGCTCAACGGCGCCGGGAAGTCGACCGTCCTGCGCATCATGGCGGGCGTCGACCAGGACTTCGACGGCGAGGCGACGCCGATGCCGGGGATCACGACCGGCTGGCTGCCGCAAGAGCCGGTGCTCGATCCGGACAAGACGGTTCGCGAGACGGTCGAGGAAGCGCTGACCGGCGTCTTCGCGGCGCGCAAGCGTCTCGACGCCATCTACGCCGCCTACGGCGAACCCGATGCCGACTTCGAGAAGCTCGCGGAAGAGCAGGCGAAGCTGGAGGCCGAGCTGTTCTCGCAAGGCGGCGACGACGTCGAGCAGCAGCTCGAGATCGCCGCCGACGCGTTGCGCCTGCCGCCCTGGGATGCGCGGATCGGACCGCTCTCCGGCGGCGAGAAACGCCGTGTCGCATTGTGCCGGCTGCTCCTCTCGAAGCCCGACATGCTGCTCCTGGACGAGCCGACGAACCATCTCGACGCGGAGAGCGTCGAATGGCTCGAGCAGTTCCTGCAGCGCTTTCCGGGGACCGTCGTCGCCGTGACGCACGACCGCTATTTCCTGGACAACGCCGCGGAGTGGATCCTCGAGCTCGACCGCGGCCGCGGGATCCCGTGGAAGGGCAACTACAGCTCGTGGCTCGAGCAGAAGGACGCGCGGCTGGCGGAGGAAGAGGCGCAGGAGTCGGCGCGGCGCAAGGCGCTCGAACGCGAGCTGGAATGGGTGCGCGCCGGCACGAAGGGCCGCCGCACCAAGAGCAAGAGCCGTCTCGCGCGCTTCGAGGAGCTGAGCAGCTACGAATACCAGAAGCGGAACGAGACGCGCGAGATCTTCATCCCGGTCGCCGACCGGCTCGGCGATCAGGTGATCCGCTTCGAAGGCGTGCGCAAGGCGTACGGCGACCGGCTGCTGATGGACGACGTCTCGTTCACCGTGCCGCCGGGCGCGATCGTCGGCATCATCGGGCCGAACGGGGCGGGCAAGACGACGCTGTTCCGCATGATCTCGGGCAAGGAGCAGCCCGACGCGGGAACGATCGCGGTGGGTCCCACGGTGAAGCTCGCGGTCGTCGACCAGAGCCGCGAAGAGCTGGGAGACGACAAGACGGTGTTCGACGATCTCGCGGGCGGACGCGACCTCCTCACGGTCGGACGCTTCGAGATGCCGACCCGCGCGTATCTCGGGCGCTTCAACTTCAAGGGCGCCGATCAGCAGAAGCGCGTCGGGACGCTCTCGGGCGGCGAGCGCGCGCGGCTGCATCTCGCGAAGACGCTGCTCGCCGGCGGCAACGTGCTGCTGCTCGACGAGCCGTCGAACGACCTCGACGTCGAGACGCTGCGCGCGCTCGAGGACGCGCTGGAAGAGTTCGCCGGCAGCGTCATGGTGATCAGCCACGACCGCTGGTTCCTCGACCGCATCGCGACGCACATCCTCGCCTTCGAAGGCGACTCGCGCGTCGCGTTCTTCGAGGGGAACTTCCACGAGTACGAAGCGGACAAGATCGAACGGCTCGGCGAGGAAGCGGCGCGTCCGCATCGCATCCGCTACCGCCCGCTGACGATCGGCTGACGGTCCGATGAGCATGCTGGACGGCACGGTGGCCCTCGTCACGGGCGCGAGCTCGGGAATCGGCGAGGCGACCGCGCTCGCGCTCGCCGCCGAAGGCGCGGCGGTCGCGCTCGCGGCGCGACGCCGGGAGCGGCTCGACGACGTCGCCGAGCGCATCCGCGCGACGGGCGCCGAAGCGCTCGTCCTCGAGGCGGACGTCACGCGAGCCGCCGACGCGCGGCGCGTCGTCGACGAGACGGTCGCGCGGTTCGGACGGCTCGACACGCTCGTGAACAACGCGGGCGTGATGCTGCTCGGCCCGATCGTGGACGCGGACGTGGGCGAGTGGGAGCGCATGATCGAGCTGAACCTCACGGCGCTCATGCGGTGCACGCACGCGGCGCTGCCGCACCTGCGCGCGGCGGCGGCGCGCGAGCCCCGCCGCGTCGCCGACCTGGTGAACGTCAGCTCGGTGGCCGGGCGCTTCGCGCGCGTCGGCTCGGGCGCGTACAACGCGACGAAGTTCGGCGTCGGCGCGTTCAGCGAGTCGCTGCGGCAGGAGATCACCCGCGAGCACGTCCGCGTCTCGCTGATCGAGCCCGGCTATGTCGCCACCGAGCTGCAGAGCCACAACCGGCCGGAGATTCAAGAGACGATGCGGCGGACGTTCCGGCTCGACGATCCGCTCGAGGCGGCGGACGTCGCGGACGCGATCCGCTACGTCGTCACGCGGCCGCGGCACGTCGCGATCAACGAGGTGCTGATCCGGCCCACCGAACAGGAGCGCTGAGCGCCGCGGTGCACGACGTCGCGATCGTCGGCGCCGGCTTCGCCGGGATCGGGATGGCGATCCGGCTGAAGCGGCGCGGGGTCCGCGACGTGGTGCTCCTCGAGCGCGCCGGCGAGATCGGCGGGACGTGGCGCGACAACGCCTATCCGGGGTGCGCGTGCGACATCCCCTCGATGCTGTACTCGTTCTCGTTCGCGGCGAACCCGGACTGGACGCGCAGCTACCCGCGGCGCGAAGAGATCTGGCGCTATTTGCGAGACTGCGTGGCGCGCTTCGGCATCGCGCCGATGATTCGCACCGGCGCGGACGTGGTCGAAGCGGTGTGGGACGAGGGCCCGGCGCTCTGGCGCGTGCGGCTCGGCGACGGTGAAGCGCTCGACGCGCGCGTGCTGATCTGGGCGGCGGGCGCGCTGCATCGCCCGCACGTCCCGCCGTTGCCGGGCATCGAAATCTTCGCGGGGACGGCGGTGCACTCGTCGGCGTGGAGCGACGCCGTCGACGTGCGCGGGAAGGACGTCGCCGCGATCGGCACGGGCGCCAGCGCGATTCAGATCGTCCCCGCGATCGCGGCCGACGTCCGTTCCCTCACGCTCTTCCAGCGCACGCCCGCATGGGTGGTGCCGCGCGGCGACGAGCCGGTGAGACCGCTGCGCCGCATGCTGCGCCGATTCGTGCCCGGGTTCGCGTGGCTGGAGCGCAAGGCGATCTACTGGGCGCTGGAGGCGCGGGCGTACGGCTTCACCGTGAACCCGGCGATGCTGCGGATGATCGAAGGCCGCGTGCGCCGAGCGCTGGAGAGGAGCATCGCCGATCCGACGCTGCGCGCCGCGCTCACGCCGGACTATCGCATCGGCTGCAAGCGCATCCTGCTCGCGGACGACTACTATCCCGCCCTGCAGCGAAAGAACGTGCGCGTGGTGACGAGCGCGATCGCGGGCGTGCGCGAGCGCTCCGTCGTCACCGCGGACGGCGAGGAGCATCCCGCCGACGTGATCGTGTACGCGACGGGATTTCGGGCGACCGACGTGCCCGACGCACGCGTCGTCGGCCGCCTCGGCGTGACGCTCGCCGGCGCGTGGCGCGAGGGCATGGAAGCCTATCTCGGCACGAGCGTCGCGGGCTTCCCGAACCTGTTCTTCCTCGTCGGTCCGAACACGGGGCTGGGCCACAACTCGATGGTGCTCATGATGGAAGCGCAGTACCGGTACGTGCTCAGTGCGCTCGAGCTGATGAAGCGCCGCCGACTACGCGCCCTCGACGTTCGCGCCGACGTGCAGCGGCGGTACAACGAACGCCTGCAGACTCGGCTGGCGCGAACGGTCTGGGCCACCGGCTGCACGAGCTGGTACCGCGACCGCAACGGCAAGATCACCGCGCTCTGGCCCGGCTTCACGTTCACGTTCCGGGCGCTGACGCGCCGCCTGCGCCCGGAACGCTACCACCTCACGAGCTGAGCGTCAGCCGCTCCGCTTGCGCGTGAGGACGCGCTTCACCGCGTCGGCGATCGCGGGCGCGCCCATGCGGTACTCTTTGATCAATTCCGCGGGCTTGCCGGACTGGCCGAAGCGATCGTGGACGCCGACGAACTCGATCGGCACCGGATGGTTCGCGGCGAGGATCTCGGCGACGCGCGAGCCCATCCCGCCCTGCACCTGGTGCTCCTCGACCGTGACGACCGCGCCGCAGTCACGCGCGGCCGCGATCACCGCAGTCTCGTCCATGGGCTTGATCGTGTGGTTGTTCACGACCCGGCAGTCGATGCCGTCCTTCGCGAGCTTCTCGGCGGCGATCAGCGCTTCGTAGACGAGGATGCCGCACGCGACGATCGCGACGTCGCCGCCCTCGCGGAACGTCTGCGCCTTCCCCAGCTCGAACGGCGTCTCGTCGGTGGTGATCACCGCCGACTCGGCGCGCGCGAAGCGCAGGTACGTCGGCGAGGGGCTCTCGGCGACCGCGAGCGTCGCCTTCTTCGTCTGGACCGAGTCGCACGGCACGACGACGAGCATGTGCGGGATCACGCGCATGATCGCGATGTCCTCGATCGCCTGGTGCGTCGCGCCGTCGGGACCGACCGAGACGCCGGCGTGCGCACCGGCGATCTTCACGTTCGACTCGTTGAGCGCCATGATCGTGCGGACTTGCTCCCACGAGCGGCCCGGATTGAACATCGCGTAGCTGGCGATGAACGGAACCTTCCCGACCGCGGCGAGGCCGCCGGCCATCGCGACGAGCATCTGCTCGGCGACGCCGATCTCGATGTAGCGGTCGGGAAAGGCGTGCTTGAACGGCTCGAAGCGCGTCGACTCGGCGAGATCGGCGCAGATCGCGACGACGTTCGCGTTCCGGCGGCCCGCCTCGACGAGCCCTTCGCCGAAACCGTTGCGCGTCGGAACCTGCTTGATCGCTTCGGCGTGGCGGTAGTCGACGAGGTGCATCGACGCCACGCCGTTCAGCGTGTCGGCGCTAGCCACGGGCGGCTCCGATCGTCTCGCGCGCCGCGAGCAGCTCGCGCAGCGCCCGATCGGCTTCGTCGGGCTTCGGCGGCTTGCCGTGCCACGTGTAGTCGCCCTCCATGTACGAGACGCCCTTGCCCATCACGGTGTGCGCGATGATGACCTGCGGACGGTCCTTCACCGCTTTGGCCCGCTCGACCGTGTCGACGAACGCCGCGATGTCGTGGCCGTCGCACTCGAACACCGCCCAGTTGAACGCGCGATACTTGTCGGCGAGCGGTTCGAGCGGCATCACGTCCTCGGTGCTGCCGTCGATCTGGATGACGTTGCGGTCGACGACGCACGTGAGATTGTCGAGCTTGAACTTCGCGGCGGTCATCATCGCTTCCCAGTGCAGCCCGCACTGGTGCTCGCCATCCGACGTGACGACGTAGACGCGCCAATCCTTGCCGTCCATCTTTCCGCCGTACGCCATCCCGGTGCCCTGCGCGAGCCCTTCGCCGAGCGGCCCCGACGTCGTCTCGAGGCCCGGCAAACTGACGCGCTCCGGATGCCCTTGCAGCCGGGTGCCGAAACGGCGCAGCGTGAGCAGCTCCTCCACGGGAAAGTAGCCCGCGTACGCCATCGCGCTGTAGCGCACCGGCGCGATGTGACCGCACGAAAGGAGCAGCCGGTCGCGCTCGGGCCAGTCCGGATTCTTCGGGTCGTGGCGCAGAATCTCGAAGTAGAGCGCCGTGAAGATGTCGGCCATGTCGAGCGAGCCGCCCGAATGACCGGACCCGGCCGCGACGAGCGAACGGATGATCCCTTGGCGGACATCGTTCGCGTGCGTCTGCAGCTCGGCGAGCCGCTGCGGAGAGAGAGATGGCATCCTGCCGAATATCTCCGCAACGGCGGCTGAGTCCTCGCCCGTCTGGGCGATCCGCGTTGGGTGCCTACATGCCGCGCGGTTGGAACGCGGGGTCGCCGAACTGCCAGAGCAGGAACGAGTACTCGTCGGCGGCCAGGTCGACCGCCTGCGATTTCGTCCCGCCGATGAGCCCGTGGCCGCCGTTGTAGTCGACGCGCAGCAGGATCGGGCGCGGCCCCGCGTTCGCGTCCTGGAGCGTCGCGGCCATCTTCGCGGCCTGCCACGGGTCGACGCGCGGATCGTTGATGCCCGTCGTCAGCATCACCGCGGGATACCGCGTGCCGGGCACGACGTGGTGCACCGCGCTCGTCGCGTACAGGTTCTTGAAGCCCTGTTCCGTCGTCACGCTGCCGAACTCGGGAACGTTCGGCGGTCCGTTCGGCGAGGTCTCGATGCGGAGCTGATCGGAGACCGGAATCTCGTCGAGCACCGCGGCGAAGTCGGCCGGGTCGCGGGTGATCGCGCCGCCCATCGTGATCCCGCCCGCGCTCCCGCCGCGCGCGCCGAGCTTCGCGGGCGAGGTGTAGCGCTGTGCGATCATCCACTTCGCGCAGTCGATGAAGTCGCCGATCGTGTTGATCTTGTTCGCGTCCTTGCCGGCGAGATGCCACTCCTCGCCGTACTCGCCGCCGCCGCGCACGTGCGCGACCGCGATGATGCCGCCGCGCTCGAGAAACGCGAGCCGCCCGGCGCTGAAGGACGGATCGCTCGAGATGCCGTACGAGCCGTACGCGTACAGCATCGTCGGATTGCTGCCGTCGAGCTTCATGTCGCGGCGGTGGATGACGGACAGCGGTATCATGACGCCGTCCCGCGCGGGGACACGGACCTCGTCCGCGACGACGCCGGAGTAGTCGACCGGCGAAGGCGGATCGAGCTTCGTGTCGCGCAGCGTACCGCTCGCCGGATCGTACGCGTACCAGCGCGGCGACTCGGTCCAGCTTTCGAGCTGCAGCAGGAAGCCTGGGCGGTCGAACTCCGTGGCGAGGCCCGCGATCGTGCCGTTCACCGGGAGCGGGATCTCGGTGCGCGTTCCGTCGTAGGCGACGCGGGTGATTCGGCCGAGCCCGTCTTCGCGCGACTGCACGTACACCGCGTCGCCGGCGGTCGCGGCGTTGTCGATGACGCGCGTCCCCGCGGGGATGACGTCCTTCGCGTCGGCGAACGTCTGCCCGACCTTGAAGCTCACGAGACGGAAGCGTGGTGCGTTCTTCGCCGTGAGCGCGTAGATCGTGTCGCCGTGCATCGCCGCGTTCGTGACGAGATCGTCGTGCGCGATCACCCGGCGCCAGGGGATCGTCGCCGGTTCGCCGAGCGCCGATTTCGGTGCGACGTAGACCGTCGCGAAGCGGTCGACGCCGGCGATCAGCAGCCCGGCGACGTACGGTGATTCCGTCGACGTCGCGAACACGGCGAACGTCGTCGGCGGAATCGGTACGGCGGGATCGACGCCCGCGCCGAAGACCGCGACGTCGTTCGCCGCGGGCGTGCCGACGACGTGCCCATAGGTCCGCACGTTGAGGTATTTCGCGACCGGCGGATCGCCGGGGTTCAGCGCTTGGCGTCGCAGGTAGTACACGGTGCGGTCGTCGTCGCTCCACGAAACGGCTCCGAAGTCGGCGCGGTCCGCGGCGTCGGCGAGCATCGCTCCGCTCTTCACGTCGACGACGTGCAGCACGCCGTTCTCCGAGCCGCCCGGCGCGAGCACGACCGCGACGCGGCTGCCGTCGTTCGACGGCAGAAATCCGGAGATCGCGACGCGCGGCCCGGACATCGCGTCCGGATCGACCAGCACGCGCTCGACCCCGTCGGTCCCGCGCACGTACAGCTTCGTGGAGTTCGCCCCGGGCGGCAGCTTCTCGTAGAAGTACGTGCCGTGGTGGACGACGACGCCCGACGAGACGTTGGTCGTGTCCGCGAGCTCGCGCAGCCGCGCGACGAGCCCCGCACGTCCGGGCATCGAGTCGAGGATCGCGCGCGTGCGGTCGTTGTGCGCCTTCAAGAACGCCAAGAGGTCGGGGTTCCCGGGCGTCTCCATCCAGCGGTACGGGTCGACGACGGTCTGTCCGAAATAGGTGTCCCTCACCGGGACCTTCTTGGCGACCGGCGCCGGCGGCAGCGCGGCGAGAGCGGCCGTCGCCGCCGACAGGACGAAGGCGGCCGTGGCGGCCGCGACGCGACTACGCATGCCGTGACCTTGTGCCGGGTGAACGCTCCTCCTGCCTTCCAGAGCGCCCGGCCGTTCGATCTCCGCTCGCTCGGCAGGACGCTCCTTCGGCCATCTGTCGCACGCCGCCGCACAGACGTGCGAGAGACGGCGCGCGCGGGTCCGAGGACTCGCTCGGCGCGCTTCGCAACGACATCACCCGATGGCTATCGAACTTCGTGACTTCCTCCAGCACTCGTACGACGAGCTGGAGCATCTCAATCTGCGCGCGAAGAAGCAGCGCGCGGATCGCGTTGCGCTCGACAAGCTGCAGGAAGAGCGTCTGAAGTACCTGGCGGACGAGAAGCGCGTCAAAGCCGCCACGGTGATGTTCAGCGACCTCGAAGGCCGGCTGCACATGCTGGACTACGACAAGAAGTTCTTGATCAAGGCCAGCGACAACCTCACGTTCGACGGCTCGTCGATCCGGGGCTTCACGCCGCAGCGCGAGAGCGATCTGCGGCTCGCGCTCGACTGGAGCGCGTTCTACTGGGGCCCGGCGGACATCTTCGGCCCGGGCAAAGTGCTGATCTTCGCCGACGTGCTCGACCGCGACGGCCGGCCGTTCTCGGCCGACATGCGCGGCGTGCTCAAGCAGTTCTCGAAGAAGATGTACGAGACCGAAGGCTACACGCTCAACGCCGCCAACGAGATCGAAGGCTTCGTCTTCCAGGGCACGGACGCCGAGCAGCGCTATCACGAGACCGGGAAGTTCGAGTACGTCAACACCGGCGGCTACTATCACTCGCTCCCCGGCGATCCGCTGCGCACGTTCATCGACACGGTCGCCGAAGTGCAGCGCGCGATGGGGTTCGAGAACGAGAAGGATCATCCCGAGGTCGCGCCCTCGCAGTTCGAGATCAACTACAGCTACGGGGAAGTGGTCGCCGCGGCGGACACGATCCAGCTCTACAAGCTGATCTGCCGCCAGGTGGCGACGAAGCTCGGGATGACGGCGTCGTTTCTGCCGAAGCCGGTGGTCGGCGTGAACGGCAACGGGATGCACACCAACGTCTCGGTGAGCAAGGACGGGAAGAACCTGTTCTGGGACCCGCAGGGCGAGGAGCGTCTGAGCGAGTTCGGCTGGCAGTTCATCGACCGCATCCTGACGCACGGCAACGACATCTGCCTGATGCTGAACTCGAGCGTCAACGCGTACCGCCGCCTCGATCCGCATTTCGAAGCGCCGAACCAGATCAAGGCGTCCGCGGTCGATCGCGGCTCGATGGTGCGCATCCCGATCGGCAACGAGCGCAGCGCGCGCGTGGAGGTGCGGTCGGTCGCGCCCGACGCGAATCCCTACATGGTGATGCTCGCGGTGTTCAAGTCCGGGCTCGAAGGCCGGATCAGCTCGGAGAGCAACCTGCGTCAGGCGTCACGCTACTTGCCCGACAACATCTACGACGCGCTCGAGAACTTCAACGCGGCGGAGTGGACCTCGAAGCTGATGGAGTCCGACGTCAAAGCACGATACGCGGATCTGAAGCAGGCCAGCGCCGATCGCTGTCCGCGCCTTCTCGGCACGTTCGTGAAGTCGCAGGAAGTCCAGTACCACCACGAAGTCTACAACCAGTATCTCTGGAACTTGTTCTAGGACGCGGCGCGCGACGCCGGGAAAGCCCTCGCCCCGAGAGTCGGCGAGGGCTTTCGCGTTCCTGGGCGCTCGCCTCGGAAACCTACCGGTGTGCTCAGGGGGGGGCGCGCGATCAGCGGCGGCGGAGCACGTCGAGACGATATCGGTCGGCCCGGTGTCCGCGTACCCGCGTGAAGCGCGGTTCGGCCAGAAACCTCGCGTGCACGTCGTCGCCGCCGTTCACGTGACCGTCGACCTTCGGTCGAAAGTGGACGAGCAGAAGATCGCCGCCCGGGCGGAGCGTCGCTGCGGAGCGCTCGACGGCGAGCGCGACGTCGTCGTTCGACCAGTAGTACGCGACTTCCGAGATGACGATCAGATCGAACGGGCCGTCCGGAAACTCGCGCGGCAGGACGCGACGCTCGAACCGCACGTGCGGAACGTCCGAGCAGCGCGCCGCGGCCGTCGCAAGCGCACGCTCGCTGACGTCGACGGCGAGCAGCGCGTCGCATCGCTCCGCGAGACGGCGCGTCAGCACGCCGACCGAGCAGCCGACTTCGAGCGCCGCGGCGTAGCGCGGTTCGAGGGCCGCGATCGAGGCGTCGTACTTCGCGCTCTCGTACGCGCTGGTCGCGAACGACCACGGATCGTCGTCGCGCTCGTACAGCTTTTCGAAGAACGCCGGCGGGAGCGGCTGCTGCGCCATCTCCGTCGTGATACCCGCACGCTGCTGCGCCGCGTCGTTCGGCTCGCTTGGTCGTCGCCTCTCCGTCGCGCATGCGTCGGCGATTGCGACGATGCTCGTTGCGCCCGGCACGATGCAGCGGTACAACGACGTCATGGCAAGCATCGCACGGCGCCGGCTCGGCGCGCTCGAGACGTCCGCGCTGGGACTCGGCTGCATGGGGATCTCGTTCGCGTACGGAGCGCCGGCCGAGAAGTCGGGAACGGAAGCGATCCATCGCGCGCTCGAGCTCGGGATCACGATGCTGGACACGGCCGAAATCTACGGGCCGTTGCGCAATGAAGAAGTGGTCGGCGCCGCGATTCGGGGCCGTCGCGAGCAGGTGCAGCTCGCGACGAAGTTCGGCTTCGCGTTCGACGGCGAACGGCGGATCGAAGGCGGCGTCGACGGCTCGCCGGCGAATGCAAAGCGCGCGCTCGAGGGATCGCTGCGGCGGCTCGGCGTCGACTACGTCGACCTGTGGTACCAGCATCGCGTCGACCCCAAAGTGCCGATCGAAGAAACGGTCGGTGCGATGGCGGAAGCGGTCCAGGCCGGCAAGGTTCGATTCATCGGCCTCTCCGAAGCAGGCGCGGCGACGATCCGGCGCGCGCACGCCGTCCATCCCGTCACCGCGGTGCAAAGCGAATACTCGCTGTGGACGCGGGACGTCGAGGACAGCGTCCTCCCGACGCTGCGCGAGCTGGGGATCGGCTTCGTTCCGTACAGCCCGCTCGGGCGCGGCTTTCTGACCGGCACGGTCGACGTCAACGCGCTCGGGAACGACGACTTCCGGCGCACGCAGCCGCGCTTCACCGGCGAGAACGCCGCGCGCAACGCGGCCGTCGTCGAGATCGTCCGCGACGTCGCGAAGAAGCACGGCGCGACGCCCGCGCAGGTCGCGCTCGCGTGGGTGCTCAGCCGCGGCGACGACATGGTGCCGATCCCCGGCACCACGAAGGCGTCGCGGGTGGAGGAGAACGCGGGCGCGCTCGACGTTCGTTTGGACGCGGACGACCTGGGCCGCCTCGACGAGATCCCCGCGCGCGTCGCCGGCGAGCGCAACAGCGCCGCGGGGCTCGCTGTCATCGAACGCTGACGATCCGCCGTTTCGGAAGAAGAGGCCGCCGGCAACAACCGGCGGCCTCGCTTCTCCGTGGACATCATTCGCGGAAAGTAATGGTTCCGCGGGGCGCCGTCATATTTGCCGGAGCGCAGGCAGCAGTTCTTGAAACCGGCGTCCGGACCCGCACACGCAAGGATCGTTTCGTCCGAGCTTCTCGATCAGCTCCTTGTCGCCGTGCACCACGCGGTCGCCGCGCTTGACGTGCGTCTCCGACGGATATCCCGCGCGCCGTTTGCTAGAGCGCGTAAAAGCTCGGCAGCTCGTCGTAGTCGGTATGGTTTCGCATGATGGGCTCCTTTCCACGAGACCCCGGCATGGTAGCCGAAAATGCGGCGCGGGGCAACGTCTCGTCTTAGGTGTCCCCCATGATGATGCGCCAGATGGAATCATCGGGCGACCCGTCGATGCACTCGACGGCGAATCCGTCGATCTCGACGTACACGGTGATCCACAGCGATTCGGCGGCCGGTTCGACGCCGGGCTCGTACGAGTAACGATAGACCGACACCGGCAGCGTATCCGTCTCGAACCGCAGCGAACGCCATCGATGCTCGCCGCCGCTGTTCTGCACGAGCTCCGCGGGCTCGCCGGGAGCGGTGCCGAAGCGCGAAAGCCGCTCGCAATAGTAGTCGAAGACGAGATCGGCGGCCACGACGTCGTTTCCTTCATAGAACCGTATCCGCGCCACGGGAACGGAATAGTCCAACACGTGCACGTAGGCGTCGCAGGCGCCTTCGACGGCAAAGGTTCCGTCGTACTCGGCGATCACGGACTCGGAATCGGGTCGTACGGCGCCGCGGAAATCCTTGAAGTTCCACATTGCGTCAGCCACGAGCCTGCGGATCGCCTCGCCGAAGGAAAGGCGCTCAGGCGCGCTCATCGGCAAAGGTTTCCCGGAGGAAGACGTTCGGCTGCCGCTTCGAGCACGTCGTCAGACGCGGGGCTTCATTCGCTTCGCAGCCTCTTGAAAGTCGGCGCCGAGGAGCCGGGACAGGCCGCGGTCGGCGAGAATCTTCCCGCCGGTTTGGCACGTCGGACAGTAGTTCGTTTCGTTGTCGGCGTAGCGGATGCGCCGCACGGTGTCGCCGCAAATCGGGCACGGTTTTCCGTACTTGCCGTGCACGGCCATGTCAGGGCGAAACGCCGTGACTTTTTCCGGGAAGCCGTTCGCGGCTTCCGCGCGAAAGCGGTCGATCCACGTCCGCAGCGTGTTGCGCGTCGCCGCGTGCAGGCGTTCCCATTCCGCCGACGTGAGCTTGCGGGTGAGCTTCGCCGGCGAGAGCTTCGCGGCGTGCAGGATTTCGTCGGAGTACGCGTTGCCGATCCCGTCGATGACGCGCGGATTGGTGAGCGCGCGCTTGATCGTGTGATTCTCGCGCGTCAGCGCTCGTCGGAAGGCATCGACGTCCGCCCTGAAGACGTCGATGCCGCCCGGATCGACCGCCTCGAGCGCGTCGCGGCCCTGCAGAAGCTGAAGGGCGGCCCGGCGCTTCGTTCCCGCTTCGGTGAGGACGAGCGTGCCGTTCGGAAAGTCGAATGCGGCGAGATTCGTGCGGCCGCCGAGGTTGGTTCCGCGGGGACGCCAATGCAGCCGCCCGGCGATCATCAGGTGAAGCACTAGCCAAAGATCGCCGTCCAGGCCGAGCGCGACGCGCTTGCCGATCCGGCGCAGCTCGCGCACGGTGCGGCCCTCGGCCGACGCGATCGGCGGGTCGGCCGTACGCAGGACGAACGGGTCCAGCAGCCGCACGCGCTCCAGGGTCCGACCGACGATGCGATCGTCGAGCGCGGTCAGATAGGCGGCGACGTCGGGAAGCTCCGGCACGTCGTGTGATTCGCTAGCGCGATTGGACGCCGTTGCGGCGGAGCCGCGCGTCGTAGCTGCGGCGCGCCTGCGACAGGTCGGTGACGTGCGTCTCGATCCAGCGGACCAGCGTGCCGACGTGCTGCGCGCATTCGTCTCCGAGCGGCGTGAGGGCATAGACCACGTGCGGAGGCACGACGGGATAGCTGGTGCGGGAGATGAGGCCGTCGCGCTCCAGCTCGCGGAGCGTTTGCGCCAGCATCTTCTCGGAGATCCCGCCGATCGCGGCGCGCAGCTCCGAATAGCGACGCTCGCCGCGGCCGAGCTGGCGGAGCACCAGCGAGCCCCAGCGGCTCGCGAGATGATCGAGGACCGCGCGTCCGACGCAGCGGACGTCGTCACAGTTGCCGATCCGGCGTTCCGGCGCTGCCGTGCGTGCTTCCAACGGAACCCTCCGAGGCGGGCTAACTAACCCGCGAGTGCGTACTTCCCAAGAGTTAGTATAGCCGCTACAGTGACGGCATGCAATCCTCGTCCACCCAGCCGGTCGCGATCGTCACCGGCGCCGCAAGCGGCTTCGGCCGGCTCACCGCCGAGGCGCTCGCACGCAACGGCTATCGGACGTACGCGGCGCTGCGCGATCCCGCCGGACGCAACGCCGGCGCAGCGGCCCTGCTCGAAGCGCAGGGCATTCGGGTCGTGGACCTCGACGTTACCGACGACGAGTCGGTCGAAGGCGCCGCGCAGCGGATCCTTGACGAGGCCGGCCGAGTCGATGTGCTGGTGAACAACGCGGGTGCCGCGTATTTCGGGCTGGTCGAGACGTTCACGCCGGCGCTCGTTCAGAGGCAGTTCGAGGTGAACGTGTTCGGCACGCTGCGCGTCAATCGTGCGTTCTTGCCGAGCATGCGCGCTCGCGGAACCGGCCTCGTGATCTTCGTGAGCTCGGTCGTGGGACGGTTCGTGGTTCCGTTCGGCGGGGTCTACGTCGCCTCGAAACACGCGATCGAAGCGCTCGCGGAGACGACCGCATACGAGCTGAAGTCTTTCGGCATCGACGTGTCGATCGTCGAGCCGTCGGCGTTCCGGACGAGCATCTTCGAGAAGCAGTCGTTCGCGGACGACGAGGCACGCGCTGCGACGTACGGCTCCTTCGCGGAGAAGCCGCACGAGCTCGCCGCGAGCATGGTGGCGCGGGCCGACGACCAGCCGGAAAAAGTCGCCGATGCGATCGTGGAGCTCGCGCTCCGCCCCTCCGGAACGAGACCGCTCCGCCGCGTCGTCGGCGACAGCGCCGGCGCCGGGCCGATGAACGCCGCGATCGCACCGGTTCAGCGCGCAATCCTCGAGCGCTTCGGGATGGACGGACTCGCGCCGGCGAACGCCCTCGACGACCTTCAGCCGGCCGGCGCGCGGTGAGCGTCATGTCGAACGTGCGGGCGGCGTCCTCCGCGGGTTCCGCGCGGGGCGGCGCATCGGGCCTGTTCGCGCGGCTGCAGCGTGCGCTGCTCACCGGACTTCGGCCACGGCGTCGCGACGTTCTCGCGAACGAAAAATTCACCGACGCCTTCGAACGCGAGCTGGTGCGCCGGGCCCAAGGGCTCGACATCCGGCGCGACACGTTCTAGCGGCCGGGCTTCGGCGGCGGGAAAGCGGCGGCGCGGCCGGGGACAAGTACCGCGTGAGAGCGCGTTCGAGCGACACGGCCTCGCCCGCGGACGCCATCGCGGCTCGTCCGATCGAGACGCTCTTGCGCGACGGAGCGGTGCTCGCGTCCGCCCAAGCGGACCGGCACGGCATCCCGGTCCGGGGCCGTGAGGACGAGCTGGCATTGCTGCGCGTCGCGGGATACCGCGATCTCGCGTTCGGCCGGCTTTTCGAAGGCCACGGCAATGCGCTCTCGCTGGTGGCGAGATGCGGTACGGCGGCGCAGCGCACCGCCGCGACGAGAGATGCCGCATCCGGACGCCTCTTCGGCGTCTGGAACACGCAAGCGAACGACGGCGTGCGCATGGTACCCGACGGCGGGCGAGGCTGGGTGCTCGCGGGGCGAAAGACGTTCTGCTCGGGCGCGGGGACGGTGACGCGCGCGCTGATCACGGCGGCGGGCGCCGAACCCGGGTCTCAGATGATTCTCGTTCCGATGGACCGCGTCGACGTCGGGATCGATCGCAGCTTCTGGCAGCCGCTCGGCATGGAAGCGTCGGACAGTTTCGCCGTCGCGTTCGACGGCGTGACGGTGGCGCGCGACGCGCTCGTCGGGCGCGGCGGCGACTACGAACGGCAGCCGTGGTTCGGCGCCGGCGCGGCGCGTTTCGTCGCCGTGCAGGCCGGCGGGACCGCCCGTCTCGTCGACGAGCTCGTCGCGTTCGTGACGCGCCGGGGCGGCGGCGATGCCGTCGCGGTCACGCGGCTCGGCGAGTGCGTCGTCGCGGCGCGAGGCGCCGACCTGTGGGTTCGCGCGTGCGCGGACGCGTGGGCCGCGTTCGACGCGGAATCCGATTCCGCGCGCGAACGCGAGCTGCAGTGCACGGTCGACGCCGCGCGCACCGCGGTCGAACGCGCTGCTCTCGACGTGATGGAACGGGTGGAGCGGGCCGTCGGTGCGCGCGGTCTGCTCGCGTCCGAACCGTTCGCCGCGCTGATCCGCGACCTGCGGATGTACCTTCGTCAGCCCGCGCCGGACCTCGCCGTGCGCCGGGTCGGCGAGGACGCGCTCGCGCGCAGCGCGCGAGCCTGAGCGTCGAGCACGCACACGGCCTCGGCCATCGGGACGGGATCGCGCTTCGCGCCGAAACCGTGCGCGAGCGCATGCTCGTACGCATCGGCGAACGCCGCGCCGAAGGTGAACGAACGGTCGACGTATCGATGCCACGCCGCCTCGTCCATCGCAAAGAGGTCGCTGACCAGCTCGCGGTCGGCGACGCGGAGCGACCCCGCCGCCGAACTGCGGCCGCGAGCACTCCACCAGCGGCGCAGCGCGCCGCGTGCGGCGAGCGTCTCGTACGTCGTCTCGGGATGCTCGCAGAGGAGCGTACGGCCGCGACACGCGCGGTCGTTCAAGTCGTTGAGGAACGTGGCGAGGCCGCCGGCGACCCGCGCCCGCAGCCGCGGCGAGGTGGTCACGCGGACACGCATGCTGTGCCGGACGCGTGCGTCGGTACGTACGAGCGCCCGATACAATGCGACGTCTTCGAGGTGATCGCACGGCGGCACGCCGCCGACGCGCACGTATGCGCTCGCGCGCAGGCCGAAGCTCGCGCCGAAGTGCTGCGCGTGCCTCGGCCACGGATCGGCGGGGAGCGGATCGAACGCGTCCTCGAGCCGTGCCAGCGCGAAGTCGTACCGCGTCCGCAGATCGTGCAACGCCCGCGCGCCGGGCTCGAGCTCCGACGATTCGCGCCGGTCCAGCACGATGCGGCCGCAGACGGCGTCGGCCGACCGGAGAGCGGCGACGCTTTCGAGGATCCAGTCGGGGCTCGCGACGCTGTCCGCATCCGTGGTGAGAACGGCGCCGTGACGGTCGAGCATGCGCTGCGCGCATGCGGTCATCACCGCGCCGCGCGCCGCACCGATGTGCCGCGCCGCCGCTTCGCCGGCAGGCGCGGACACGACGAACAGCGCGCAGCCGGGATGGTCGTGCGCAAACCGTCTCGCTGCATATTCCGTATCGTCGCTGCAGCCGTTCGCGAAGACGATGATCTCGTACGTGGCGGGATCGAGCGCGCGGCCTGTGCGATCGCGCTGCGCGGCCAGGGCGGCAAGCGCGCGGCCGATTCGCGACCGCTCGTTACGGGCCGGTATCGCGACCGAGGCGACGCAGCATGGATGCGGTGCAGGCAGTGCCGAGAAGCGCGTGCGGGCGTCCGCGAGAGGGTCAGGCGACAAGGACGAACCGTTCGACGGTCGCGCCGGCGGCGGCGATCAGACGGGGAGGGAGCACGAACGCTTCGCGCGCGTCGGAGATCACCTCGCCGAGCTGCGAACGATGCATGGCGAGCGCGTTCCGCTTGCGTGCCGCGTACGGCGACACGTCGCAGACCAGCAGCGTTCCGTCCGCCGCTCGCGGCGCGTCGTCCGGTGAGCCGCGCTCGTCGAGCCACACCCGGTATTCGGCTAGGATGACGTTGGGGCGCGCTGCGACGGCGGCGCGAACGAGCGCCGAGACGGCGCGGTGATCGGGGTGCGGATCGCGCGCCCACGGAGAGAGCACGAGCGTCGTGCCGGTATGCGGAATGGCGCCGGCGAGCGAGGGCAACAGGGCAGCGGCGGCGGGATCGTCGGCTTGCGGCACCGTTCCGTCGGGCCAGCGCAGGAAGCGCGGCGGCGAACGCACGCCGATGACCGCGAGCGCCGCGGCGGCTTCCGCCTCGCGCAGCGCGCGCAGCCGTTTGGCCGGAAACGACGGCGAACCGACGTGCGAAGCGGTCCCGTCGGTGACGTACACGACATCGACCGCCAAGCCGCGCGCGGCTGCCGCGGCGAGCACGCCGCCGCACCCGAGAACGTCGTCGTCGGGATGCGGCGCAACGGCGACGACGTGCCGTGCGCTTCCGAACAGCGACTCGAGCGGCAACGCCGACGGGGTGAGCACGTGGTCGCACGTACCCCGCACGGACGCCCGCCTCCCATCGGCAGCTACGGTTCCGTTTGCGACTCGAGGCTGCGAAGCACGCTATCGATCCGCTCGGCGCGGGCAGCATCGGAACCTCGCAGCGGCGCGGCGGCCGCCTCGATCCGGTGGCGGACCGCGCCGGACAGCAGCCACGCGCCGAGGAGCGCATACGCGGCGCCGTTATCGGAAAGCCCTCCCGCGCCAGCCACCTTGATCGCTCCGGCGCCCACGTCCAGGCGCTCCAACAGCTCGAGGATCCGTGAATCCGCGGCGTGACCGAGCTGCGCACTCCAAATCTCGAGCGCGTCTACGATGAACCCGAGGGATGCCATGCTATCAAGAATGTCGAGCCACGGATCGTTGAGCTCGGCGAGCCCGACGCACGGGCCGGCGAGCAATGCGCTGTTCCAAGCGGCGCCGAGAAAATTGCGAATCGCACGACGCTCGACATCGGCCCATTCATCGAACCCGGCACGGGAGAAGCGGCTGAATACCGAGTCGATGTCGTAGAGCGGTACGCCCAGCGCGTCGCGGCAGAATCGCGGAGCGAAGTACTTCAACTCGTTGCACGTGCCGAGCGTGTACAGCAAACTCGCCGCCACGTTCGCGACGTCGTTCTCGGACAAGTCGTCCCGAGGAGTAGACAAGAGACGCCCGACGAAGTCCGGATCGTTGCAGCATTCGCAATACGAGAGCGAGTAAGGCAGCTCGTAGGAGGCGAAGGCCGAATCGACGTCCGCAAGGGCCGCAATAGCGGCACGCGCCGCGGCGGCGTGGTCCGCAGTGTATGCACTAGAATGCGCCACGCCGAAGCGTTCGCGCATCGTGCGCTTCAGATCGGGCAGCGTCGCATGAAGCGTCTTGGCAATTTCGCCCAGGGCGGCCTCGTCGAAGTCCTTCACTCGCAGTACCACGTTCGACGCGCCATGGCGCGGCCCTCGATCCTCCTCTATCGAAGCACGTCGTCCGTGGATGCAGGCAAAAATCATACCGTCCGTTAGCACAGCGCAAGGACACTCGAAGCAAAGTCTCAAGGCCTCAGTCGAGCCCCTCGTGGTCGACCTCCCGCGGCCGGCGCCGGCCTACGGGCCGAGCTGAATGAACTCCGGCTCGTCGGGAAGGCTGCTGACGAACGGCGTGCCGCCCGCCGCGTTGCACGTCGGCGGATCGACGTCGAGCACCACCGGATATCGTTGGATTGCCTTCCCTTTGCGGCTCGCGACGTAGATGAAACCGTCGCCGCCGAACGCAAAGCCGGCGATGTCGTCCAGCGACGGGTTCGCTTGCTGTGCGTCGAGGAAGAGTTGGGCCGACGTCCCGCTCTTCGCGGCCGATCCGGCGGTGGTGTCGTAGATGAAGATGCCGGCCTTCTCGCCGGCGATGTACAGATAGCGCGTTCCGTCGTAGAAGAGGTGGTCGGCGTCGTCGACCGTGATCTGCGCCTTCGCGTTTCCTTTGTCGTCGTACGCCGTCACGATGCCGGCGCCGGTGTCCGCCGCGTAGAGATACGTCCCGTCGTACGCGAGCCCGCGCAGCTCGGTGAATCCCTGCGCGAACGTGCCCTTGTAGTCGCCGGTCTTCGGATGGTAGTACGTGATGTCGTTGCCGCCCTTGCCCTTGTGCGACTGGTTCGAGACGTAGATGTCGCCGTTGAACGCCGGCGTCAGATCGAACGGATGCGTGAGCTTGTCGGTGATGAAAGCACCGGACGAGAACCCCCACTGCCCCGGAGACGGCGGCGTGAACGCGACGACCGAGCTGTCATTCCCGCTCGCGTTCGCGACGAGCACGCCGGCCGACGCGAACAGGAAACCCCGGAGCTCGTCCAGGGCGGGTTCACCCGCCGCGCCCGTCATGAGCAACGCCGTGCTTTCCGCCACGCCGGACGTCGTGTACGTCTGAACGTTCGAGACACCCCCGGTGCTCCCGTGAAATGTGATCCACCACGAAGCCATGACGCGTCCCCCTCGGCGGTCGTGCGGCCCATCGTAACCCGCCGCGGATGCCGGTTGCAAGAGGACCGAACGTCCCGGCGGTCTGCCCGAAAGCGGCCGTCGTAGCTGCCTCGCGGCGAGCGTGCGCGAGACATGTCGAACGTCTCGCTTCATACTCCGGTTCAGCCATATTCCGCGTACCAGCTGCGGTGTGGAACAGACACCAAGGATCGCAAGCGCTCTGCACGCCTCGGCCTGGCGCACCAACCGGAGGCGTTCGGGCGGGGAGCGGCGCGGCGGCACGACGTGCGGTGCGCCGACGATTCCGCCGCATCCGCTGACGCTGCGGCGGCGACGACGAAGGACGGCGTCGCGCTGCGACTCCGGAAGGAGGTCGACAATCGCTCCGCAACGGAGCGGCGTGGTGAGTCCCAATCCCTACGAAGCGCTCGAGCGGCGCTCGACGCCTTCTCTTGTGTCGAGAATCTCAGCGAGGTCGATCAGCTCGTCGACGCGTCTGCGACGGGCCGTTTGCCATCGGCTTGACCCGTCTCCACGGAACTCGCGATCGCAGTTCGTCGCGCTCATGATGGGAATTGTGCCATCGCCGAAATGATACCGCCGGCGGAAACTGCAGCGGCCGCGTCGCGAGGACGCGAAGCGGCGTGGTTGGCGGTGTTTCTCTCGCTGACTGCTGTCGTAATCGTGGCATCGTATCCGGCGCGCTGGCTCGAGCCTGGTCTCAACGGCTTGGGCTTGGCCGCGTTGATCGCTCTTCGCGAGACGTGCGCCTTCGGCGTCCTCGCCGTGACTGCCCGGCGGTATCTCGGTTTGAGCCTGTTGGAGCTCGGGGTTGTTCGGCCCAAGCTCGTCGATGTCGCGGTGGGCATTACCGTAGGCTGCGTGCTGATCGCAATCTCGCTGGCCACCTCGTACGTATTGCCGAAAGTCCCGTCGCGGATTCTGGCGGCCGTCGTTCGCGGCAGCATCGGGATGCAGCTCGCTGCCGTACTGATGGTCGGCGTATGGTCGCCGTTCGTACAAGAGCTCGTGTTTCGTGGTGCGCTGCTGCGCGCGTTACGCGAGCGGCTCTCGTCACGCGCGTCCGTCCTCGTCTCGGCGTTCGTCTTTGCTGCGCTGCATGCTGCTGCAGGGTGGCCGACAGTTATCGCCGCGTTCGTGGACGGCGTGGGGTTAGGGGCATTGACGCTGCGGCGCCGCACGCTCACCGCCGCCATTGCAGCTCACATGACGGTGAATCTGGTCGCATGCGTCTACGTGCTGGTGTGGCGGTTCATTGTACGTCACCGTTGGTAAGTCGCCGGAAAAAGAAAACGAGATACGGACCGCTGACGGCTCTCTCTTCTGGTTCTGCGGCCTATGACAGGCCGGACTTTCGAATGTACGAACGCTGGGTTCATTGAACGCCTAAAGCGCAGAATGCTCGTGCTGGGCTAAGGCACTATGCCGGGTACAGGCGCCTCCTAGCCCTCACACTCCGGCCCCGATTTTGCGAACGGCGCAAAGTGTGCTCACGCGTGGCGCGCAACAAAAAGGGCGGGAGGCGACGTTGTCGCCTCCCGCCCTTCCGCAGGAACGTTATGGTGGCATAACGCGCGGTCGCGCGTAACGTCTCGTTAGAAGAGTCGCCTTCACGAACAGCCGCTGGTCGTGCCGCAGCTGTCGCACTTCAGGCACGTGCCGTTGCGCACGAGCGTGAACTGGCCGCACTGCGTACACGCGTCTCCGCTGTAGCCTTTGGCGATCGCTTCGCGCGCTTTCGCGGCGACCACGGTCCCGCGCGTGGCGGTTCCCGATGCCGCCGGCGCACTCGGCGTCGCGACCGCGCCGACCGGCTCGGGGATTCGGGTGACGACGGCCGGCGTCGGCGCCGGCGTCGAGGCCTTCGGCGGAATGGCGGCGGGGACGTACGTGACCTCGCCTTCCTCCTCGGCCACGAACTCCGGCTCCGGACCCATCGCGTCGACGTTCTGTGACGGCTGCACCTGCGCGAGATCGTAGCGGCCGAGATAGCTCACGGCGAGCTCGCGGAAGATGTAGTCGAGGATCGAGGTCGCCATCTTGATGTTCTCGTGACCGACGACCGGACCGTTCGGCTCGAACCGCGTGAACGTGAACGCGTCCACGTACTCCTCGAGCGGGACGCCGTGCTGCAGCCCGAGCGACACCGCGATCGCGAAGTTGTTCATCAAGCTCCGGAAGGCCGCGCCTTCCTTGTGCATGTCGATGAAGATCTCGCCGAGCGTGTTGTCCGTGTACTCGCCCGTGCGCAGGTACACTTTGTGTCCGCCGACGACCGCTTTTTGGGTGTAGCCGCCGCGACGGTCCGGCATCCGCCGGCGCTTCGCGATGTAGCGATACACGACGCGCTCGGCGACGCGCACCGGCCCTTCGTATGCGGGCGTCGCCGGCTCCTCGAGCTCGTCGCCGCCGCCGACGTCGTAGCTCGCGGCAAGCGGCTGCGAGAGCTTGGAGCCGTCGCGGTAGAGCGCGACCGCCTTGACCATCTTTTCCCACGAGTAGCGGTACGCTTCTTTGACGTCCGCGATCGTGGCGGTCTGCGGCAGGTTGATCGTCTTCGAGAGCGCGCCGCTGATGAACGGCTGCGCCGCCGCCATCATGTCGACGTGCGCGAGCGGCCGGATAAACCGCGCGCCGTGCTTCCCGCACGGAGTCGCGCAATCGAACACCGGCAGGTGCTCTTCCTTCAGGAACGGCGCTCCCTCGAGCGTCATCCGGCCGCAGATCACGTCGGAGGCTTCCTCGATCTGCGTCTGCGTGAAGCCCAGGGTGTCGCGCAGGATCGAGTGGTTCCAGTCGGCGAGCTGCTCGTCCGTCATCCCGAGCGCGGTCTTGCAGAAGTCCGCGCCGAGCACGTGCTGATTGAACGCGAAGCCGATGTCGAACGCGCCGGCGAGCTGCGCTTCCACGCGCGCGACTGCCGCGTCGTCGAAGCCCTTCGCCTTGAGCGTGGCACGGTTGATGTGCGGCGCGCCTTCCAGCGTGTTCGTTCCCTTGGCGAACGTCTCGATCGCGGCGATCTGCTCCGCGTTGTAGCCGAGACGGCGCAGCGCGGGTTCGACCGACTGGTTGACGATCTTGAAGTAGCCGCCGCCGGCGAGCTTCTTGAACTTCACCAGCGCGAAGTCGGGCTCGATCCCCGTCGTGTCGCAATCCATTAGGAGCCCTATGGTTCCGGTCGGCGCGATGCAGGTCACCTGCGCGTTGCGGAAGCCGGCGATTTCGCCGATCGCGAGCGCGTTGTCCCAGATCGAGCGGGCGAGCGCCCACGTCTCCTGCGTGAAGAGCGTCGGCTGATGCGTCGTCGGCTTGACCGTCAGTTCTTCGTACTCGTCGTTCGGCGCGGCGTACGCGGCGCGGCGGTGGTTGCGCAGGACGCGCTCCATGTGCTCGCGGTTCGCGTCGTAGCGCGGGAACGCGCCGAGCTCGCGCGCCATCTCGGCCGACGTCTTGTACGCCGCACCGGTCATCAGCGCCGAGATCGCCGCGCACCAGCCGAAGCCTTCTTCGGAGTCGTACGGCAGTCCGAGACGCATGAGCAGCGTGCCCATGTTCGCGTAGCCGAGTCCCAGCGTGCGATAGTCGTACGACCGCTGCGCCACGGCACGGCTCGGGAACTGCGCCATGAGCACGCTGATCTCGAGCGTGAACGTCCAGATCCGGCACGCTTCGGCGAACTTCCGCGCGTCGAAATGCCCCGTCGCGTCCTGGAACGTGACTAAGTTAAGACTTGATAAATTACATGCCGTGTCATCTAGGAACATGTACTCGGAGCAGTTGTGGACGTACAAACCGTTCGCGTCGAACGCATGCACGCCGGGGACGGTGCAGTCGAAGACGTCCTCGACGCCTTGCGCGACGATGTCCTCGAGAACGACGTACCGCCGGGAGCGGCCGCGTTCGATGCGAATCGAGGCGTGGTGGGCAACGGCGTTGCGCACCATGCGACGCACGAGCCCGCGCGAGCTCAGCAGATCGACGCACGGATGTCCGCCCTCGGCATTGTGGTGAACGGCGAGGCGGTCGCCGACGCGCAGTCTGCCGACTTCACGCCACTCCTCGCTCCCGTCGTCGCCGACGACCCGAACGAGATGGTTGTCGGTCGCCTTCAGCAGCTCCGTTCCATCGGCTGCAAGGAGGGCGAAGACCGGTTTCGTTCCGGTGAAGAAGAAGCCGCGCTCGGTCGAGGCGTGCGGTTTCCCGTCGACCATCGCTTCGAACGGCTTGCCGATCAGCTCGGAAACGGGCATGACGCCTTCCGACGTCGACACCAGCGTATCGGCCGTGACGCAAGGATTGCTCGCGTTGATCTTCCCGTCCGACGCGGCGGTGTGCCACTCGTTGATCGTCGTGTCGAACTGCACGCCCGGATCGGCGCACTGCCACGCGGCGACGGCGACCTTCTCCCAGATGTCCTCGGCCGGCACGGACTTGGCGACGCGGCCGTCGGTGCGGCGGACGAGATCCCACGACTGCCCGGCGTCGAGCCGCGCGAAGAACTCGTTCGGGATACGAACCGAGTTGTTCGAGTTCTGGCCCGAGACGGTGAGATATGCTTTCGAATCCCAGTTCGTGTCGTACGTCTCGATCGCGAGCTCTTTGTAGCCCTGGCGTGCGTAATCGAGCGCGTACTGGATGTTCGCCTGCGGGATTCCAGCGCCGAGCGCACCGCGGATCGCCGCCTTCAGCTTCGCGTTCAGCGCCGGGTCGAGTCGCGCCGCTTCCGGAACGCTCTCGTCGTTCGCCGATTTCAAGATCGCGTTGAGATGTTTCTCGCAGGTGATCGAACCCGCGACGAGGTCGGAGACTTTCTGCTCCTCCGCGACCTTCCAAGTGATGAAGTCTTCGACGTCGGGATGATCGAGGTCGAGGCACACCATCTTCGCGGCGCGCCGCGTCGTGCCGCCCGATTTGATCGCGCCCGCCGCACGATCGCCGACCTTCAGGAACGACATCAACCCTGAAGACGTGCCACCGCCCGACAGCTTCTCGCCCTCGCCGCGAATGGCGGAGAAGTTCGAGCCGGTATTGTGAATCACCACGAGACCGCGCTCACCGGCCAGGTAGGTGTTGGTATTTCCCGTGGTGAGGTCGTTGAACGGAACGTTTTCGGTGCACGGCTCGACGGACGTAACGAACGCGATGCCCTCCGCGACCACCCGAACGCGCTCGATGTCCGCGTCGACGGCGGCTTCGGGCAGGCGCTCGATCGCCGACAGCAGCTTTCGCGGATTGATGAGGTTCTCGTAGACGAGTCGGCCGACGTGGACGCGCTCGCCGCCGACATCCGAGTGCAGCCACGAATCTTCGGCGAGCGGGAAAAGGCGATCGCCGAGGTCGCTGTTCAGCGGCATGCAGTACTGTCTCCGACCCGCGCGGGCGTCGTCGAGAAGAGACGCGCGGTGCCGGGGAGTGGAGACATGCTGCGCGACGGCTGCGCGCCGGCGTACATTCGTCGAACGCCGAACGATTGTCGTGCAGTGATAGCCGCCGTTGGTTACGATGCCGCCGCCGAGTCCCAGGAGAGACGCCATGGCGGCGACTTCCTCCACGAACGGCGAGCACACCGACGTCAACGTCGCGCGTCCCTCGCTGACCGTTCCGTCGGCATCGACCAGACCCGCGAGAAATGCTTCTTGCACTTGTGCGCTCGCGCGCTTGATGAAGGCGGGAACGGACAGCGCGTACGTCTTCGCTCCCGGCGCGCTGACCGCGGCGGCGAAGAACGCGCCGGCTGCAGCTCGCGTGCACGTCAGGGTGCAGCCCTTCGAGGGAGCGCCGGGGCGGTCGTCGGAGCGAATCGAGGACCGAGCACCAAAGCGCTCGAGCAAGATTCGTTGTGCGCGCTCGAGCGGCTCGCGGTCTTCATCGAAGAAACGGAGCCGAAGCTGGTCGTAATAGTAGGTGCCGTACGAACGGCGATGCTCGCGCCGCTGGCTGTGAAGATTGCCGTCGCCCAGGAAATAGCCGACGAGCCACCCCAACTCGGGATCGACGTCGACGGAATGCACTTCGCTCTTGCGATAGCGCGTTACCGTGTACGACAAGCGCTCCGGCCGCGATGCGTTGTCGATGAGCCGTCGTGCATCGGACGTCGGACCGAGCACGGCATCCCCGTGTTTCAGCGCGTCGGCGCGGCGCTCGACGATCGCGGAGCCGTCCCAGACGATGAACGGATGCCAAGCCGATACGGTGGCGCGAGCTCCGGTATCGAACGCGACCGTAATCTTGTCGTCGAGACCGACCTCATAGGACCAGACGCGGTCGATCGTGTCTTCGACGATGCGCCCGCTCGCAGGGTCGGCGGAAAGCGTTCGCAATCCGAGCGACGACACGTCGACGTAGCGTCCCTTGCCGTCGAATTCGTGCACCGTGCGGCCGCGCGACAGCTCTCGATAGAGATCGCCGATCCGAACGAGTCCGCGTCCTACGACCGGCACGAATGCACGCTCGCTGATGCATCCCGATCCGAATTTGAAAATGCGCGCCTCACGAACCCACAGGTCCATGATGCCGCCCTCGTTCACCAGATCGTCGTTGACGCTCTGGATGAAGCAGTTGTGAACGACGACGTTGTTCGTCAGGAACGTGTGACTCTCGGTCTCGATGTCGTAAACGTCCATCGAGCCGATTGCGTCGACCACAGTGACTGGTGCATCGACAGTCCCGTGAAGCGTCCGCGTCTTCGGCGCTGAGATCGTGAGTGTGTTTGCGCTTGCCGTGCCAGCCGGTTTTTCGCTGTGAGACCGAAAGTCGACGCGGCGAATGACGTGCCAGCCCGCAGCGAGGTTCTTGACGGGAAGCCACTGATACGCATCGGTCGCGTTGACTCGTGCGAGCACGAGGTGGTCGTCCGTCGCGTCGAAGTACGAATTGCCGAGATGAACGCGATAGACGGGCTTGCGGCCGTTGTGCTTGACGGCGACAACCTTCGTCAATCCGTCCATATCGTAGACGGAGAGGCCAATCAGGTTGTTGTCGACGATGCTTCCGATCGCGATGGGGCCGTCCGGTGTTGAAACGGGCGCGTCGTACGGAAGGCACGCGTGCGGGGCTGGGTGCTCGTAGGCGCTCGTCGATTGGGCGAGCTGGCCCGTCTTGGGGTCGACGTACCAATGGCCTTGCGCGGGGCCGGCGATGCCGTACGCCCAGTGCAGGCCGGTGTTGAACCACTGCGGCGAGTTGGGGGCGCCGATCTGGCGGGCCAGCATCGCGCACATCTCGTCGTAGTAGGCGCGCGCTTCGAACTCGTCGTCGAAGTAGCCGTGCTTGAAGCCCCAGTACGTCCAGCAGCCGGCGAGGCGATGGAACACCTGGCGGGCGTCGTTCTCGCCGCCGAACGTCGCGTCGGACGCCGGCTCGGAGCGCCACAGCCACTCGGGGATGCCCTCTTCGGCGACGCGGATCGTCGCGGTCGGGACGCCGGCCTTCCGAAAATACTTTTGAGCGAGGATGTCGGTCGCGACCTGGGACCAGCCGCTCGGGATCTGGCAGTCCTTGGCCTCGAAGACGACCTTGCCGTCGGGATTGACGATCCGCGACGTGCGGGGCTCGAACGTGAGTCCGGCGTACGGGTCGCCGGGTTGCGAGTAGGTCCGGGAGAACTTCATGCCGGCTTGCGTCCTCTGGCGCGACGGTCGTTTCGGAGACGGGAAGCCTACGGATCATCGAACAAACGTTCGACGCCGTCAAGTCCCCTAGCGCGTGCCCAGCGCGGTCGGACCCCCTAGATATCGTGTCCGATCCCGCCGGGCTGTACTAGATATTGTACCGCGCCCGGCGTCCCTTGTGAATCCCCGTGGACGACTTTCAGAAAGTTGGGGACAGATGCAGGCAGGCGCCGTGGACGATCTGGGAGCGGGGTGAGAGCCCTGTGGAAGGAACCGGGGATAGCGTGGAGAGGATCCGCGCCGACCTGCACGTCGACACCCTGCCGGAGATCCCGCTGGACCGGCTCGCCGCCGACGGCGTCCGCGGCATCGTCGTGGACCTGGACAACACCGTCTGCCCGTACCACCAGCCGGAGCTCGCGCCCGGAGTCGCGGAGTGGGTGTCGGCCGCGCGCGACCGCGGTTTCGCGCTCGTGCTCGTGTCGAACAATTTCACCGAGCGCGTCGCATCGGTCGGCGCGAGGCTCGGCATCCCGATCGTTCCGAACGCGCTGAAGCCGCTGCCCTTCGCGTTCCTGCGCGCGCTGCGGCTGCTCCGCACGCCGCGTCGCGCCACCGTCGTCATCGGCGATCAGCTCTTCACCGACGTCCTCGGCGCGAAGCTCCTCGGCCTGCGCACCATCCTGACGAAGCCGCTCGTCGAAGCGGATTTTCCGCTGACGCGTGTGTTGCGCTTTCTGGAACGGACGATCGCGGGCCGGAGCTGACGTCGCGGCGGGTACACGGCCCGCATGGAAACCGGTATGCAGAACTTGGGCAGCGGCGGCGAGGCGAAAGCATCGCCGGCCGACCGCGCGGACGCCGAAGGCGCGATGGCGCCGCGGACAGGCGTCGAGCCGCGCGCGGATCAGAGCGGGCGCGGCGGGACGATGGACACCGCGCTCGCCGCGAACGCCGATCCCGACGTGCTCGGCGCGGACGGGCAAATCGGCGACGAAGGCGTCATCGTGCCGGCGCGCGCGCAGCTCGGTCAGAACGAGATCGCGCCGTACGGTGAGACCGCGGAGAACGAGCCGGCGCCGGACGTCCCCTGACCTCGGCCGGTATGCGCGCGCCGCGGCGCGGGTAACCGTGCCGCAGCGAACGACCCGCGAGAGGACCAGATGGACGAAGCGAACGACGCGGCCGGCACGGGGACGAGCCCCGAGCCCGAGCTGACGCAGAAGAACACCGAGACCGTGCGCGGCGAGGAGTCGCTGGCGCAGAGCGGCACCGGCGATGCGGAATCGACGAGCACGCACACCAAAGTCGGCGCGATCCCCTCGTCGTACGGCGCGCCCGGCGGCGCGGATGCGCCGCCGCCCGGAACCGGCGAGGGGCGGACGCCGGACGACCGCGCCGGACGCTGACGGCCGGGGCGCGAGCCCCGCGAAACGTGCTTGAGAACCGGGCGGGCGTCGCGTATCCTAGTCGGATATGAGCGCCGCCCGGCCCGAGCTCCCGAAGACGTACGACCCCGACGAGGTCGAGCCGCGCCTGTACCGGCGCTCGCTCGACCTCGGCGTCTTTCACGAAGAGCCCGATCCGGCCCGCCCGCCGTTCGTCATCTCCATGCCGCCGCCGAACATCACCGGCCGCGCGCACATCGGGCACGGCTCGACGTACACGCCGATGGACGCGCTCACGCGCTACCACCGGATGCTGGGCGAGAACGCGGACTGGATCCCCGGTCAGGACCACGCCGCCATCGCCACAGAGAGCGTCCTGCTGCGCGAGCTCGCGAAAGAAGGCGCGACGCGCGAATCGCTCGGCCGCGAGCGATATCTCGAGCGGGCGTGGGAGTGGCGGAACCTGTACGGCGGCATCATCGACGAGCAGTTTCAACGGCTCGGCTTCGGCCCCGACTGGGGTCGCGAGCGCTTCACGATGGATCCCGGCCTCTCGGCCGCGGTGGTCGAGGTCTTCGTCCGGCTCTACGACGAGGGGCTGATCTACCGCGGCACGCGGCTGGTCAACTGGGACCCGGAGACGCGCTCGACGCTCTCCGACGCCGAGGTCGAGGACGAAGAGCGCGACACGTTCCTGTGGCATCTGCGCTATCGCGCCGAAGACGGCGGCGAAGGCGTGGTCGTCGCGACGACGCGACCCGAAACGTACCTCGGCGACGTCGCGGTCGCCGTGCACCCCGACGACGAGCGTTATCGCGAGCTGATCGGAAAGAACGTCGTGCTGCCGCTCGTCGAGCGCGCGATCCCGGTGATCGCCGACGACGCGGTGGAGCGCGGGTTCGGCACCGGGGCGGTGAAGGTCACCCCCGCGCACGACCCGACTGACTACGAGATCGGCCGCCGGCACGACTTGCCGATGCCGACGGTGATCGACTTCGACGGCACGCTGTGCGCCCCGGTGTGGCGTTACGACGAAACGCCGGAGAAGCGCGCCGCGATCGACGCGCAGGGGGAGCGCATGCGGGCGTACGCCGGGCTCGACCGCTTCGAGGCGCGGCGGCGTCTCGTCGACGATCTCCGCGCGGCCGGCGCCCTCGTGAAAGAAGAGCCGTATCACACGACGATCCCGGTCAGCTCGCGCTCCGGCGCGGTGATCGAGCCGCTGCTTTCTCTGCAGTGGTGGGTGCGGATGGCCACGCTCGCCGCGCCGGCGCTCGCCGCGTACCGCGACGGCCGGATTCGTTTCGTGCCCGAGCGCTTCGGACGCACGTACGCCGCGATGCTCGAGAACATCCGCGACTGGAACGTTTCGCGGCAGGTGTGGTGGGGCCATCAGCTGCCGGTCTGGTACACGCCGGACGACGAGGTCGTCGTCGCGCGAAGCGAGCACGACGCGCGCCGCATCGCGCGCGAGCGTTACGGCACCGACGAGCTGCGCCGCGATCCCGACACGCTGGACACGTGGTTCTCCTCGGGGCTGTGGCCGTTCTCGATCCTGGGCTGGCCGGAGCAGACGCCGGAGCTCGCGCACTGGTATCCGAATCAGGTGATGATCACCAGCCGCGACATCATCTTTCTGTGGGTCGCGCGCATGGTGATGCTCGGCATGCGCTTTCTCGGCGACATCCCGTTCGACACGGTCTTCGTGACGCCGCTGGTCTTCGATCTGCACGGACGGAAGATGTCGAAGTCGCTGGGGAATGCCATCGACCCGATGACCGAGCTGGTGCCGCGGTACGGTGCGGACGGAACGCGGTTCGGCATTTTGCGGCAAATGCGGCTCGAGTCGCAAGAGCTGCGCTTCGACGAACGTTATTGCGACGAAGCGCGTCGCTTCGCGAACAAGCTGTGGAACGCGCTGGGCTACACGCTCTCGCGGCCCGAAGGCTTGCCGCGGGCGTCGGTGCTGCCGCCGGCGTCCAATCTGACCCTGGCCGACCGCTGGATTCTGACCGAGCTGCGGCGCACGATCGACACGGTGACGCGCGCGTACGACGGCTTCGAGTTCGGCGTCGCGGCCGATGCGCTGCTGCAGTTCGGCTGGTACACGTTCTGCGACTGGTACGTCGAAGTCAGCAAAGCGCCGGGGCAGGAGAAGACGCGCGGCGCGGTCCTGTCGTACGTGCTCAACGCCTTCGTGCGCGCGATGCATCCGATCGCGCCGTTCGTCACCGAAGAGATCTGGCTGCATCTTCCGCACGACGGCGCGACGATCGTCACCGCATCGTGGCCCGACACCGCGGAGATCCCCGAGTTTCCCGAAGACGCGGAACGGTTCACGGCGGTCATGGCGCTGGTGGAACGGCTGCGCAACGCACGCGCCGAAGCGGGTCTCGGCCCGAAGGATCCGCTCGCGCTCAGCGGACCGCAGCTCGAACCCGAGATCGTCGAGTACCTCGCGCTCCCCAGCCTCGTCAACGCGCGCTACGAGCCTGTGGCGCGGGACGGGGCTCCGGCCGAGGCCGCTGCAAACGGCGTCGCGGCGCTGCGCGAGCGGCTTGCGAGCGTCGCGCCGAAGATCGACGCGACGCTGCTCCGCGAGCGCTACGCGCGCGACGTGACGCGGCTCGAAGCCGAGGTCGCGCGGCTCGAGAAGAAGCTCGGCAACGCCGGCTTCGTCGAGCGCGCGAAGCCCGAGGTCGTGCAGGGCGAGCGCGACAAGCTCGCCGCCTACGAGCGCGATCTCGAGCGCGCGCGCGCCGGCCTCGCCGCCGCGCGCTGACCGCGGCGCTCGCGGTGTCGGCCGCGCGCGCCGAAGGCCCGGACCATCCGGGACGCCGAAGCGATGCCTGATGCAGACCGCGGCCGCCCGGCGGCGCGTGCTGATGGCGCCCGACCAGATCGAGCGGGCGATCGCGCGCATGGCCCATCAGATCGTCGAGCCGGAGGACGTCCAGGAAGGACTCCTCCTCATCGGGATTCGGCGCGGCGGCGAGGCGCTGGCGCGGCGGCTCGCGGCGAAGATCGGCGAGATCCGCGGGAGCGCGCCGAGCCTGGGCTTCCTCAACGTCAACCTCTACCGCGACGACGACGTGGCGCGCGAGCTGCCGGAGTCGGAGATCCGCAACGTCATCACCGGGCAGACCGTCGTCCTCGTCGACGACGTGCTGTACACCGGCCGTACCGTGCGCGCCGCGCTCGACGCGGTGACCGACCTCGGACGGCCGCGCGCCATTCGGCTGGCGGTGCTGGTCGACCGCGGACTCCGCGAGCTGCCGGTCCAGGGCGACTACGTCGGAAAGTTCGTCCCGACGAGCCGCCGCGAGCACATCGACGTGACCTTGGCGCCGCAGCGCTCCGAGGCCGACGCGGTGACCGTCTCCGACGAGGACCGTGGCGCCGCGTAGCCTCCTCGACGTCGACGATCTGACGTCGGACGAGCTCGTCGGCGTCCTCGACCGGGCGGTCGCGTTTCGCGAAACGCTCCCGCCGCGCGACCTGCTCGCCGGCGTGCCGGTGCTGAACCTGTTCTTCGAAGCGTCGACGCGCACCGCGACGTCGTTCACGCTGGCGGAGCAGCGGGTCGGCGCCGACGTGATCTCGTTCGCGCCGGGCGCCTCGAGCCTCGGAAAAGGCGAGACGATCGCCGATACCGCGCTCACGCTGCGCGGGATCGGCGTGCGCGTGATCGTCGTGCGTCATCCGGAGTCCGGTTTCGCGCGCCGGCTCGCCGACGCGTTCGACGGGCACGTCGTGAACGCCGGCGACGGAACGCACGCGCATCCCACGCAGGCGCTGCTCGATCTCATGACGCTGCGCCAGGAGTTCGGCCGGTTCGCCGGACTGCGCGTCGCGATCGTCGGCGACATCCTGCACTCGCGCGTCGCCCGCTCGAACATTGTCGGCATGCGCGCGCTCGGCGTCGACGTTACGCTCGTCGGCCCGGCCACGCTGCTGCCGAAGGAGCTGGCGGCGAGCGGCGTGCGGATCGAGCGCGACTTGGACGCCGTGCTCCCGCGGCTCGACGCCGTCATGATGCTGCGCATCCAGCGCGAGCGGATCACCGGCGGGCTGCTGCCCGCGCTCGAGGACTACACGCAGCGGTACCAGCTCAACCGCGCGCGTCTGCGCTCGCTCCGCCACGACGCCGTGATCCTTCATCCGGGCCCGTACAACCGCGGCGTCGAGCTGACCGACGAGGTGCTCGACGATCCGCGCTCGCGCTACGTCGCGCAAGTGCACAACGGGGTGTTCGTGCGGATGGCGGTGCTCGATCTGCTCGTGAACGGGGCACCGGTGGCGGCATGAGCAAGCTCCTCGTGAAGAACGGGCGGCTCGTCGACCCGCTCCAGGGCATCGACGCGGTCCGCGACGTCCTCGTCGAGAACGGGTTCGTCTCGCGGATCGGCGAGCATCTGGACGAGAACGGCGCGCGCGTGGTCGACGCGAGCAACGCGATCGTGGCCCCGGGCTTCGTCGACATGCACGTCCACCTGCGCGAGCCCGGGCTGACGCACAAGGAGACGATCGCGACGGGGACGGCGGCGGCGGTCGCAGGCGGCTTCACGGCCGTCGCGTGCATGCCCAACACCGAGCCCGCGCTGGACTCGGCGGCGATCGTCGCGGAGGTGGTGCGCCGGGCCGACGCGGCCGGGCTCGCGCGCGTCTATCCGGTCGGCGCGATCACGCGGGCACGCGCCGGACACGAGCTGGCGCCGTACCACCTGCTCTCCGACGCCGGCTGCGTCGCGTTCAGCGACGACGGCTCGACCCCGCGCGACGCGCGGGTGCTGCGCAACGCCGCGCGTTACGCCTCCGATCTTCCGCACGTGTTCATCTCGCACTGCGAGGACCCCGATCTGAAGGGCGACGCGGTGATGAACGAAGGGATCTGCTCGATGCGGCTCGGGCTCGACGGCTCGCCGTCGCTCGCCGAGGACGTCATCGTCGCGCGCGACCTGCTGATCGCCGAGGACGCCGGGAAGCGCTGGCACATCGCGCACGTCTCGACGCGCACGTCGATCGACCTGATCCGCTGGGCGCGCTCGCGCGGCGTGGCGGTGACGTGCGAGGTCACGCCGCACCATCTCGTCTTCCTCGACGATCGCTTCGACGACTACCGGGCCGACTCGAAGGTGAACCCGCCGCTGCGCGCCGCGCACGACCGCGACGCGCTGCGCGCGGCCGTGCTCGACGGAACGGTGGACGCGTTCGCGACCGATCACGCGCCGCACGGCGTCGAGGAGAAGGCGCAATTGCTCTCCGCCGCGCCGGTCGGGTTCAGCGGCCTGGAGATCGCGCTCGGCGCGTACGCGCTCGCGCTGCCCGAGCTGTCGCTGGAGCGCTACGTGCGTCTGCTCTCGGTGAACCCCGCGCGAATCCTCGGCGTCCCCGGCGGCACGCTGACCATCGGAAGCCCGGGCGACCTGACGATCTTCGCCGACCGGCCGTGGACCGTCGACGCGCGGCTCTTCCGTTCCAAAGGCAAGAACACGCCGTTCGACGGGATGACGCTGCCGCGCCGCGCGCTCGCGACGATCGTCGACGGCGCGGTCGTCTTCGAGCACGGCCGCGTGCTCCCGCGCGAAGAAGTGACGGTATGACGGAATCGAATCGGGCGACCCTGCTGCTCGCCGACGGGACGCGCTTCGACGGGGAGGGGCTGAGCGCGACCGGGGTCGCGCTCGGCGAGGCCGTGTTCTACACCGGGATGACCGGCTACGAAGAGGCGCTCACCGACCCGTCGTACGCCGGGCAGATCCTCGCGTTCACCTACCCGCTCATCGGAAACTACGGCGTGAGCGGAACCGTGTCGCAGCATCCCCACGCGTGCGTCGCCGGCGCGGCGATCAAGCATCTCGCGCGCCGCCCTTCCCACCACGCGTCGCGCACCGATCTGGGATCGTGGCTCGACGCGCAGGGCGTGCGCACGATCGTCGGGATCGACACGCGCGCGCTCACGATCGCGCTGCGCGAGCACGGCACCATCGCCGCCGCGCTCGCCGTCGGCGACGAAGCGATCGCGCGGATCGAGCCGACGCTCGCGCAGTACGTCCGCGAGGCCACCACGCAAGGTCTGGTGGCGTCGGTCGCCGACGCGTACGAGTCCGGTGCGACGGTGGGCGAAGGGCAGAAGCACGTCGTGCTGCTCGACTGCGGCGTGAAGCGCGCGATCCTGCGCGAGCTCACCGCGCTCGACGCGCGCGTGACGGTGCTCCCGTACGAAGCCGGCGCCGACGAGATCCTCGAGCAGCGTCCCGACGCGGTGGTGATCTCGCCGGGGCCGGGCGATCCGCGCGATCTCGTGGGGACCGTCGACACGCTGCGCGACTTGATCGGCAAGAAGCCGCTGTTCGGCGTGTGTCTGGGCCATCAGCTCCTCGCGCTGGCCTGCGGGGCGGAGACGTACAAGCTGCCGTACGGGCATCGCGGCGGGAACCAGCCGGTGAAGGATCTCGTGCGCGATCAGGTGCTCGTCACGGCGCACAACCACGGGTACGCGGTGCGCGGCGAGACGCTTCCGGCCGACCTCGAGCCGACGATGGTCAACCTCAACGACGGGACGAACGAAGGGTTTCGCCACCGCAACCTGCCGATCGAGGCGGTGCAGTTCCATCCCGAAGCCTCTCCCGGCCCGTTCGACGCGCGCAGCCTCTTCGCGCGCTGGCTCGAACGCGTCGAGACGGAGTGATCCGTGCGGCCTCGCGGCTCGTCGCGGCGGCGTTCGTCGTCGCGGTCGCCGCGGCGTTCGCCGCGGGGAGCGGGGCGCCGTCGAGCGCGCAGGCGCTCCGCAAGCTGCACGTCACCGCGCTGTCGATGCGCGCCGACCGCACGCGCGTGCGCGTCGGCGGGATCTTTCATCTCGCGATCCACGTGCACGTCCGCGAGAACGTGACGGCCCTCGACGAGCTCGTGATCCCCGACGTCGGGACGATGCAGCTGCTCGGCGACGAGCGGGCCGTCTCGCACGGCGGCGGGGGCACCGACGACGTCGAGACGCTGACGCTCGAGGCGGTCAAGAGCGGTCCGTTCACGTTCCGGCCCGCGTACCTCGACGCGATCGACGCGAACACCGGGCGGCCGTCGCGCTTCTCGTCGAACGCCGTGCGCGTCGACGTCGTCCCGCCGGCCGCGGAGGCGTCGCGCACCTACGGGCGTTTCGCGGAGATCGCGATCGAAGCGCTGCTCGCGCTGCTGGCCGTCGTCGCGGTGTTCCTCGGCGTGCGCGCCGCCGTTCGCCTTCGGCAGGCACGCGCGCGGTCGACGACCGACGTCGCACCGCCGCAGCCTCGCGCTGCGCCCGTACCGGCGCCGGCGCGCTCGCCGCGTGAGGAGGTGGCCGACGCGCTGCGCGCCTATCGCGCCGCGCCCGACGAGCCCGCGCTGCGGCGCCTTCGGGCGGCGCTGTTCGCCGCGGCCGGCTCGAACGGCGGCGCGACGCTGAACGACGCGCTGCGCACGACGAGCGATCGCGAGCTGCGCGCGGCGCTCGTCGCGGCCGAGCGCGCGGCGTTCGGTCCGCCGGCCCAGCGCGCCGCCGCATCGCAGCAGCTCGTCTCCGCCGCGCAAGGGTGGCTCGCGTGAGCGCACCGCGCGGCGTGCTCGAGGCGCTGCACGCGACGATCGTGGGCCAGAACGAGGTCTGCGAGGCGCTCGTGCTCGCGCTGATCGCCGGCGGACACGTGCTGCTCGAAGGCGCGCCCGGCGTCGCGAAGACGCTGGCGTGCCGCGCGCTCGCGGCGGCCGTCGGCGGGGTGTTCCGGCGCGTCCAGTTCACGCCCGATCTGCTGCCGTCCGACATCGTGGGAACGCGCGTCTTCGATCAGAAGACCGGCGAGTTCGCGACGGTTCTGGGGCCGCTGTTCGCGAACGTGGTGCTCGCCGACGAGATCAACCGCGCACCGGCGAAGGTGCAGTCGGCGCTGCTCGAAGGGATGCAGGAGCGGCGGGCGACGATCGGGCCGCAGACGCACGCCCTCCCCGATCCGTTCGTCGTCCTGGCGACGATGAACCCGTACGACAGCGACGGGACGTACCCGCTGCCGCACGCGCAGCTCGACCGGTTTCTCGCGAAGGTCGTCGTCGAGTACCCTTCGCGCGACGAAGAGCGCGCGATCGTCGACCGCTTCGGTGCCGGCGAGCCGCCGCTGCCGACCGGCGTCGCGACGACCGGCGACGTCCTGCGCTGGCAGCGCGAGGCGCGCGAGGTCTTCGTCGACGCCGCGCTGCGCGACTACGCCGTGGAGCTGGTGCGCGCGACGCGCGATGCGGAGCTGGTCGCGCACGGCGCGAGCCCGCGCGCCGCGCTCGCGCTCGTGCAGCTCGGCCGCGCGCGCGCGTATCTCGACGCGCGCGGTTTCGCGACGCCGGACGACGTACGCGACGTGGCGCCGGCGGTGCTGCGGCATCGGCTCTCGTGGGACGACCGGATCGCCCTCGAGGGCACCGATCCCGAAGCGATCGTGCACGGGATCGTCCGGTCCGTCCCGGCGCCGTGAACGCGCTGCGCGCCGCGATCGTCCGGCACGCGCGCGCCGTTCCGCGCGCCGGGACGGCCGTTCGCGGCGCGCGTCCCGGCGACGGGTTCGTCTTCTCGCAGCTCCGCGCGTACGCCGAAGGCGACGATCCGCGCCGGATCGATCACGCCGCGACCGCGCGCTCGGGCGCGCTGCAGACGCGCGTGTACCTCGAGGAGACCGCGCTCGTCCTTGCCGCGTTCGTCGACGAGTCGGCTTCCATGCGGGCCGGCCGCCGGCGCGCGCTCGCCGACGCGGCGACGGAAGCGCTGCGCGCATGGTTCGGCGCCGCCGAAGGCGAGGACGCCGTCGCGCGGATCGTCGACCGGCGCGTCGTGCGCGACCGCCGCGCCGCGCCGCTCGTCACGGCGTCCGAACCCTTCGCGTTCGCGCCGTCGCTCGCGCTCGCGACGCGCACGCTTCCGCGCGGTGCGTCGCTGCTCGCGATCGCCGACGGCTTCGATCTGCCGGACGACGACGACGCGCTGGCGCTCGCCGGGCTGCGCTTCGACGCGACGATCCTGCTCGCGCGCGACCCCTGGCGCGACGATCTCCCGCTTCGCGGCGCCGTCCGCGTCCGCGACGCGGAGAGCGGCGCCGTGCGCGCACTGTACGTCGGGGCGCGAGCGCGGAGCCGCTATCGCGGGGCGTCGCAGGCGCGGGAAGCGGCGCTTCACGCGCGGTTCCGCCGCGCCGGCTGGCGGACCGGCGTCCTCGACGAGGGCGACGGGCGTGCGGCGCTCCACCGCGCGTTCGGGCTGGCGCGATGACGTTCGGGCACCCCTGGTGGCTGCTCGCCGGCGTCGCGCTCGCGGCGGCGTTCGTGTGGGCGGCGCAGCGCGCCGGGCATCGAGCGCGCGCGGCGGCGATCGCTTACAGCGATCTGGCCTTTTTCGTCGCCGCGACCGGCTCGCGCGTCGATCCGGCGCGGGTCGTCGCGATCGCGGTCGGCCTCGCGATCCTCGCCTTCGCCGGCGCGCTCGCCGCTCCGCGGGTCGTGGCGACGCTGCCGGCGCGCGGCGGGACGATCGTGCTCTGCGTCGACACCTCCGGGTCGATGCGTGCCACGGACGTCGAGCCGTCACGCGCCGACGCCGCCGCGAACGCCGTGCGCGCGTTCGTCGACGGTGTTCCCGACGGGACGCGCCTGGGGATCGTCGCGTTCTCGAGCGCGGCCGGCGTCGTGATCCCGCCGACGCGCGAGAAGGACGCGGTGCGCGACGCGATCGACCGGATCCCGCCGCCGAACGGCGGGACCGCGATCGGGGACGCGCTCGCGGCCGCCGCGCGGCTGCTGCCGGCGACGGGACGCCGTGCGATCGTGCTGGTCACGGACGGCGTCAACAACATGGGGCTCGATCCGCTCAGCGTCGCGCAGCAGATCGGCGCGGCCGGCGTCGAGATCGATACCGTCGGGATCGGGACGAACGACAGCGGACAGCTCATCCCGGGGACCGCCGAGGTCGCCAGCCTCGACGAGACGGCGCTGACGCAGATCGCGACGGCGGCGCACGGAGCATACGCGCGCGCGGCGGACGCGGCGAGCCTGCGCGGGCGGCTCGCGGCGCTCGCGAACAGCACGACGCGCGAGAAACGACGGATCGATCTCGCGTTTCCGCTCGCGCTCGCCGGCGGCGGCGTGCTCGTCGCCGGCGCCGGCGGACTGCTCCTCGCCGGGCGGTTCCCGTGATGACGGCACGACGCACGCGATGCAGGCGAGGCGAACCGCGATGAACGACGACGTGCGCAGCCGGCGCATCACCTACGACCTCGGCGTCCTCGACGTCGCGAACGTCGCGCGCGACCCGTTCGAGCAGTTTCGCACGTGGTTCGAGCAGGCGCTCGCGACGCCGGAGCTGCTGGAGCCGCACGGGATGACGGTCGCGACCGCGACGCCGGACGGGCGGCCGTCGGCGCGCGTGGTGCTGCTGCGCCAGTGGGACGCGCGCGGGTTCGTGTTCTTCACCAACTACGACAGCCGCAAAGGGGGCGAGATCGAGGCGAACCCGCACGCCGCGCTGCTCTTCTGGTGGATGCCGCTGCAGCGCCAGGTTCGCATCGAAGGCGCCGCGGAGCGCGTGCTCGCCGTCGAGAGCGACGCCTATTTCGAGACGCGGCCGCGCGGACACCGCTTGAGCGCGTGGGCGTCGCGTCAGAGCGCGGTCGTGCCGGATCGCGCGACGCTCGAGCGCGCGATGGCGGACGCCGGAGCGCGCTTTCCCGCCGAAGTCGAACGCCCGGAGCACTGGGGCGGGTACCGGATCGTTCCGCACCGCTTCGAGTTCTGGCAGGGTCGTCCGAACCGCGTCCACGACCGCATCGCGTACGAACGGTCGGGCGACGGCTGGAGCCTCGCGCGGCTCTCACCGTAGCCGGCCGAGGGGCGCACCGCTTCGCTCGCGAACCACGCCGACGTCCCTCCCGCTCGATCCCCTGGGTGTCGTTTTGAAGCGATCCGTGTTTTCGTTGGTGCTCGCGTCCGTGGTATTGGCCGCCGCGGCCAGCCCGCCCGCGCTCGCGCGCGACGCCGCGCCGTCGCCGTCGCCAGCGCCGCCGGCGTCGTCCTCGCCCGTTCCGCTCGCGAGCGGTCCGGCGCCGGTCCGCGCGACGCTCGCGAACGGGATGCGCGTCGTCATCCTTCCCGACGCGCTCGCGCCGGTCGTCACGACGGTGATGTCGTACGGCGTGGGCGCCGCGGACGACACGATGCCGGGGATCGCGCACGCGACGGAGCACATGCTGTTCCGCGGGACGTCGAGGCTCTCCGGTGCGCAGCTCGCCGAGCTCGCGGCGCGGATGGGCGCGGAGTACAACGCGCAAACGCTCGATACGGCGACGATCTACTGGTACAAGGTCCCGTCGGCCTACGCCGATCTCGTGCTGCGCATCGAAGCCGACCGGATGGTGAACGCGACGATCTCGGCGTCCGCGTGGGGCACCGAGCGCGGCGCGATCGAGCAGGAGATCCGCGCGCGCGAAAGCTCGCCTTCGTACCGCGTCGGGCTGCGGCTGCGCGACGTGTTCTTCCGCGGCACCCCGTACGCCGACGCCGGGGGCGGCACCGTCCCCAGCTTCGAGAAGATGACGGCCGACGAGATCCGCGCCTTCTACCGCGCGTGGTACCATCCGGGGAACGCGACCCTGTACGTCGCCGGCAACGTCGATCCGGCGCGCACGCTCGCCGAGATCCGCAAGCGGTTCGAAGCGATTCCGAGCGCGCCCACCCCGGCGCACGCCGCGGTCGATCCGCCGCCGCTCGCGTCGTCGACGATCGAAGCGCCGATCGACTTTCCGATCGGGTTCGCGGGTCTCGCCTACCGCTTCCCGGGTTCCACCGCGCCCGACTACGCCGCGGCGCGGGTGCTGCAGCAGGTGCTGGGGAGCGGTCAAGGGCGGCTGTCCGATCTTTCCGCCGAAGGCAAAGCCGTCGCGGTGCTCTCGCTGGCGAATGCGTTTCCGCAGCTCGGCGGTGCGTTCTTTCTCGGGATCCCTGGCCCGCAGTCGACGCCGCGGACGCTGCAGGACGCGATCCGCGGCGTCCTCGCCGACTACCGCGCGAACGGGCTGCCGCCGGCGCTCATCGACGAAGCGAAGCTGCGCCTCGCGAGCCAGGAGCGGTACGCGCAAGCCTCGATCTCGGGCCTGGCGTTCGCCTGGGCGAACGCGACCATCCAGCAGACGACCCCGGATGCGCTGTCCGACGCGATCGCCGGCGTCACGCCGGACGACGTCGAGCGCGTGCTGCGCACGTATCTCACGCCCGATCACGAGATCGCGATCCTGCTCACCGCGAAGCCGACGACGGCGGTGGTCAAAGCGGACGCGGGCGCCGCGACCGAGCACGTCGGGTTCACGCCGGGCGTCGCGCAGCCGCTCCCCGCGTGGGCGAACGCGGCGCTCGACGTTCCGCTGCGCGTCCCTGACGACGAGCGCGGGACGGTGGTCGGCAAGCTGCCCAACGGGCTGCGGTACGCGATCCGGCGCGAGACCGCCGCGCCGACGGTCACCGTGATCGGCGCGATTCGCACCAGCCCGGAGCTTTACGCGCCGCGCGGGAAGGAAGGCGTCGACAGCATCCTCTCGGGGCTGCTGGCGTACGGCACGACGACGTACGATCGCAAGGCCTATCAGGCGCAGTTCGACGCGATCGCCGCGACCGGAAGCGTCGGGACGAGCTTCGGCCTGACGGCGCAAGCCGGCGATTTCGAGCGCGCGATGACGCTGGTCGCCGACGGGATGCTGCACCCGGCGCTGCCCGCCGATGGCTTCGCCGTCGTGAAGGCGGCGCTCGCGCAGCAGGTCGGCGTCGCCGCGAAGCTGCCGCAGACGAAAGCCGCGGCGGCGGAGCGCGACGCGCTGTATCCGCCGGGCGACCCGCGGCGCCGCGTCGCCACGCCGTCGTCGGTCGCGGCGATCGGGCTCGACGACGTGAAGGCGTGGTATCGCACGTCGTTCCGTCCCGACGAGACGAAGATCGCGATCGTGGGCGACGTCGATCCGGCGCGCGCGGCCGCCGTGCTTCGCGCGGCGTTCGGCGCGTGGAAGGCGGCCGGACCGCCGCCCTCGTTCCGCTTTCCGAAGATCGCGCCGCGCGTCTCGAAGGCCGAGACCGTCACCGTGCACTCCGCCACGAACACACTCTCGGAAGTCTCGCTGCACGAAGTGATCCCGCTGAAGCGGCGCGACGCCGATTACGTTCCGATGCTGCTCGCGAACGTCATCCTTTCCGGCGAAGGCACCGGATCGCTGCTGTTCGAGGAGCTGCGCACGCGGCGCGGCTACGTCTACAGCGCCGACTCGTCGGTCGACGTCGACCAGCGCGGCGCGCAGTTCAGCGTCTCGTTCGCCAGCGACCCGAAGAACGTCGACCGCGCCGACGCGGCCGTCGTCGCGATCATCAAACGGCTGCAGCAGAAGCCGCTCCCCTCCGCCGACGTTCAGCACGCGAAAGCGCTGCTGCTCGCGCAGCGCGTCTTGCCGCTCGACAGCTACGACGGGCTCGCCGCCGACCTGCTCGCCGGCGCGACGGACGGGTTCGACGGCGTGCGCGAGCGGCTGTTCTGGAGCGCGCTGCTGAGCACGACGCCCGTCCAAGTGCAGCACGCGCTGCGCCGCATCGACGCCGACCGCTTCTTGCGGGTGATCGTCGCGCCGGGCGCCTAAGGCGCGCGGCGCAGCCGCCAAAGCCAGGCCGTTCCGGCGACGAATTCGACGACGACGAGGACGAGCGCGACGCGCGCGCCGAGGCCGCCGGCGTGGGGATCGATGCGCGCGATGAGCGCGCCCGTCGCGGCGGGTGCGGCGATCTGCGGGAGCGTCGCCGCGAGGTTCCACACGCCCATCGCCGAGGCGAGCGCTTCACGCGGCAGAACGGCGTACGCGATCGCCCAGTCGGCGGTGAAGAAGCCGCCCCACGCGATCCCCGCGCCGACCGCGCAGACGAACGCGACCGCGACGTTCGGCGCCGCGGCGAACGTGCCGACGGCGAGAGCGATGGCCGCGCACGCGACGCTCACGACCACGCGCTTGTCGCTGCGGTCCGCGGCGCGTCCCGCGAAGGCCGCACCCGCGACGCCGGAGACCGTGAAGGCGAGAAACAGCTCCGCCGTGACGGCGTGCGCGTCGCGCACCCGCAGCGCGTCGTGGACGAAGAAGAACAAGTAATAGAAGAGGGTGTAGAAGCCGAGGTTGATCAGCGCGCGCGAGACGAGCACGATGCGCGCGTCGGCGTCGAGCCGCAGCGGAGCGGCTTCGCGCGCGGCGCGCGGCAGCGTCGCGACGTGCCGGTCGGTGACGAACCACGCCGCGCCGAGCGCGCCGGCCAGTGCGATGCCGAGAGCGGGTCCGCGCAGCAGCGCCGTCAGGATCGCGCCCGTGACGCTGCCCGCGAACTGATAGACGCTCATCCACGACGACGCGCGCCCGATCCGCTCCGGCGCGACGTAGTCGCCGACGATGCCCTGGTACGGCCCGCCGGCGACGTTCATCCCGAGCTGCAGCAGCAGCGCGGCGGCCCACAGCGCGGCGAGCGACCACGCCGCCGGAAGGGCGACGACCGCCGGGATCGCGAGCGCGGTGCCGGCGGCGTAGAACGCGCGCCGGCTGCCGCTTCGAGCGCGCATGCGATCGGACAGCACGCCGGCGACGATTTGCACGACCGACGCGATGCACGCGCCCGCCGCGACCAGCCACGAGAACAGGACGACCGGATCGCTCGCGAGCGCCGTGACGCGATCTTGCAGCACGACGCCGAGCAGCGCCGTCCACACCGCCTGGATCCCGAACCAGAACGCGCCCAGCCGCGCGGGCCGCGCTTGCGAAGCGGCGGCTACGCCCGCGCGCACGCGTCCTCGTACTCGGCGAGGGTGTCGACGTCGTAGCACAAGCCGGGCGCGCAGTCGCGCACCGCCGCGACCGCGACGCCGAGCGCGCGCGACGCGTATGCCTCCAGGTCGGCGATCCGCAGCGTCCGGGTCGCGAAGCGAGCGCACATCATCGGTCCGAGCAGCGCCGCGAGCTTCAACAGATTCTTGCGCGCCGCGAAGAACCTCGCGGCGAGCGCGCGCGCCGGCGCCGCGGCCGCCGCTCCGACGACGAACGCGCTGCCGTTCGCGATGCGCTCGCGTCCGAGCGCGAGGCCGTGCGGCGGCGCGTTCGGGAAGCGCGCCTCGTACGCCGCCGCCGAGGCGAGCGCCATCGCCAGCTCGACGCGTTCGCTGCGCGCGATCAGGTCGCGCACGTCGGGCGCGGCGACGAACGGCAAGTCCGACGTGAGGTACACGAACCGTTCGCCGGGCCACGCGTCGAGCGCGCGCTCGACGTTCGTTCCGCCGTCCGCCGCGGCCGGGATCGTGCGCACGCCGGTTCCGCGGAGATGCGCCGCGACGTCGTCCCCGCCGACGACGGCGATCCCGTCGACGCCGGCTCCGGCGCACGCGTTCAGCGCGACGTCGAGCAGCGTGCCGTCCCGGAAGGGCGCCAACGCCTTCACCGGCGTCCCGATCGCGCGCGCGAACGCCTCGTCGACGAGCCCGCCGGCGGTGATCACGGCACGCATCGAGCCGACGTTTCGCCGCCGCCCGGAGCGGAACCGCCCCTGAATGCGTGCGCCGTCGCTCGACTCGACGAGGGCGGATGCGTTCGATCGTAGACGCTTTTCGCAGCCTCCACGTCGGACGACGCGAGCTCGGAGCGCGACATCGTGAACGACGTGCCGCCGCGTGCATGTGAAGGTCGGCGACGGGCCGCGCCGTATCCAGGAACCGGATGCCCCGGCGCTCGGTCATGGTGATCGGTTCGGGCCCGATCGTGATCGGGCAGGCCGCGGAGTTCGACTACGCCGGCGTCCAAGCGTGCCGGGCGCTGCGCGAGGAAGGCCATCGGGTCGTCCTCGTCAACTCGAACCCCGCGACGATCATGACCGACCCCGAGATCGCCGACGCGGTGTACCTCGAGCCGCTCACGGTCGCGTCGGTCGAGGGCATCATCGCGCGCGAGCGTCCCGACGCGCTGCTCCCCACGCTGGGCGGGCAGACCGGGCTGAACCTCGCCGTGGAGCTGGCCGAGGCGGGGGTGATCGAGCGATACGGGCTCGAGCTCCTCGGGACGCCGCTCGAGACGATCAAGCTCGCCGAAGACCGCGAGCGTTTCAAGGCCAAGATGATCGAGATCGGCGAGCCCGTCCCGCGCTCGCAAATCGTCACCGACATCGACGCCGGCGTCGCGTTCGCCGGCGAGGTCGGCTACCCGCTCGTGGTGCGGCCTGCGTACACGCTGGGCGGCACGGGCGGCGGCGTCGTGTACGACGAGGACGAGCTGCGCGCGACGCTGCGCACGGGGCTCGACGCTTCGCTGATCCATCAGGCGCTCGTCGAGACGTCGCTGCTCGGCTGGAAAGAGATCGAGTACGAAGTCCTGCGCGACGGCGCCGGCAACTGCATCGTCGTCTGCAACATGGAGAACATCGACCCGGTCGGCGTCCACACGGGCGACTCGATCGTCGTCGCGCCCTCGCAGACGCTCTCCGACCTCGACTACCAGATGCTGCGCACCGCGAGCATCAACGTGATCCGCGCGCTGAACGTGCAGGGCGGCTGCAACATCCAGTTCGCGCTGCATCCTGATTCGTCCGAGTACCAGATCATCGAGGTGAACCCGCGCGTCTCGCGCAGCTCCGCGCTCGCCTCGAAAGCGACCGGCTACCCGATCGCCAAGATCTCGACGAAGATCGCGCTCGGCCAGACCCTCGACCGGATCCCGAACCCCGTCACCGGCGGGCGCACCAAAGCGGCGTACGAGCCGACGCTGGACTACTGCGTCGTGAAGTTTCCGCGCTGGCCGTTCGACAAGTTCCCGCTCGCCGACACGCGGCTCGGCACGCAGATGAAGTCGACCGGCGAAGCGATGGGGATCGGGCGCAGCTTCGCGGCGGCCCTCATGAAAGCGGTGCGCGGGCTCGATCTGAAGTTCGAGACGCTCAGCGGCGGCGCGTTCCAGGAGTGGAGCGACGACGAGCTGCAGCGCGTGCTCGAGACGCCGACGCACGAGCGGCTGTTCGCGGTGTGCGAGCTGCTGCGGCGAGGCAAGAGCGTCGAGGAGCTGCACGCGCTCTCGTCGATCGACCGCTTCTGGCTGTGGGAGCTGGAAGAGCTGGTCGCGCTCGAGGAGCGGCTGCGCGCGAGCGCGAGCGACGCGGACGTCGCCGCAGCGTACGAAGCGGGCTATTCCTCGCGCGGCATCGCCTCGCTGACCGGCTTGCCGCCCGGCGAGCCCGTCCGCGCCGCCTTCCGGATGGTCGATACGGCGGCGGCCGAGTTTCCCGCGAGCTCGCCGTACTACTATCTCTCGCGCGGCGAGCAGGACGAGGTCCGCACGCCGCAGCGCGAGGCGGTCGTGGTCGTGGGCAGCGGGCCGATCCGCATCGGCCAGGGGATCGAGTTCGACTACTCGTGCGTCCACGCGGCGTGGTCGCTGCGCGAGGCCGGACGCGCCGCCGTCGTCATCAACAACAATCCCGAGACGGTGTCGACCGACTTCGACGTCAGCGACGTGCTCGTCTTCGAGCCGCCCGGCGCGGACGAGGTCGAGGCGACCGCGCGCGCGAGCGGGGCGCGCGGCGTGATGCTGGCGTTCGGCGGTCAGACCGCGATCAATCTCGCCGCCGATCTGGCAGCGCGCGGGATCGCGATCGTCGGGAGCGACCGGCGCTCGCTCGACATGGCCGAGGACCGCGAGAAGTTCGACGCCGCGCTCGAAAAGCTCGGCGTCGCGCGGCCGCGCGGGCGCGCGGCGAACACGTTCCGCGAAGCGCGCGCGATCGCGCGCGAGATCGGCTTCCCCGTTCTGGTGCGGCCGTCGTACGTGCTCGGCGGGCGCGGCATGGAGATCGTCTACAACGAAGGCCAGCTCGCGAGCTACGTCGAGAGCGCGCCGCCGATCACGCCCGGCGCGCCGCTCCTGATCGACAAGTACATGCGCGGCAAAGAGGTCGAGGTCGACGCCGCGTTCGACGGCGACGACATCCTGATCCCGGGGATCTTCGAGCACGTCGAGCGCGCCGGGATCCACTCGGGCGACTCGATCAGCGTCTACCCGACGCAGACGATCGACGAAGCGATGGAGCGCCGCATCGTCGAGGTCACCGAAGCGATCGCGCGCGAGCTGGGGATCCGCGGGCTGATCAACATCCAGTTCGTCATCCCGGAAGGGACGGACGAGCTGCTGATCATCGAAGCGAACCCGCGCGCGTCGCGCACCGTGCCGATCATCTCGAAGGCGACGGGGATCAACCTCGTCGCGGCCGCGACGCGCATCGCGCTCGGCGAGAAGCTTCGCGAGATGCGGTGGGGCACCGGGCTGCGCGCCCGCCCCGACTACGTCGTCGTGAAAGTGCCGGTGTTCTCGTTCGCCAAGATGCGCGGCGTCGAGACGATCCTCGGTCCCGAGATGAAATCGACCGGTGAGGTCCTCGGGATCGACGGGACGTACGCCGGCGCGCTGCGCAAGGGGTTCGTCGGCGCGGGGATCCGGCTGCCGCGCGAGGGCGGGCGCGTGCTCGTCAGCGTCAGCGACGACGAGAAGCCGGATGCGGTCGACCTGATGCGCCGGCTCGTCGCCCTCGGGCACACGCTGGTCGCCACGCCGGGGACCTACGAGCTCTTGCGCGGCAACGGCATCGCCGCCGAGCGCGTCAACAAGATCGGTGAGCCTTCGCCGAACGTGCTCGACGCGATCGTGCAGCGCAAGGTCGATCTCGTCATCAACGACTTCCGGAGCGGCCGCGAGCAGACCGACAACTATCGCATCCGGCGCGCCGCCGTCGAGGCCTCGATCGCGTCGCTCACCTCGCTCGACACCGCCCGCGCGCTCGTCACCGCCCTCGAGTCGGAGGCCGGTCCGCCGCGCTCCCTCCAAGAGTACCAGGCGACGCGTCGCGAGGCTCTCGCGTCGACCTAGCGGGGCCCCGATCACATTCACCGGCCCCCGGGGAGAGGGGGTCGCGGATCGGGTACGTTCTCCCTATGCGACGCAACCGCGTGCTGGACCGATTGCGCGAGCCCTTGCGCGGTGAGCGCAAGGCCGATGTGGTGAACCGTCTGAAGACGGCGCGCGGGCATCTCGACTCGATCCTCACCGTTCTCCAGGACGAGCCGTACGTGCTCGACGTCCTGCGCCAGGTCGCCGCGGTTCGCGGAGCGCTCGACGCCACCGTGCGCGTCGCGCTGCGGCATTACTTCGAGCACGTCTTCGTCAGCGCCGTGCAGGAAGGGCACGTCGAGGCCGCCACCGACGAGCTGATGAGCGCGCTCACGTTCCTGCGCCAGATCGACTGATGCGCTGATTACCACCCCTCCCCCGAGGGGTAGACGTCGTGCGTGAAGGACGCGGTCGGATCGACGGTCTGGGTGATCGCCGAAGGATACATTCCGGGGTGGAGCAACGGGCCGGAGCCCGAGTTCACGAGCCACGAGACCGCGTGCATGCTCAACGCCGGTGACCGTGACGCGCACGTGGAGATCACCGTCTACTTCAAGGATCGCGAGCCGGCAGGGCCTTACAAGCTGACCGTCCCGGCGCGGCGGACGCTGCATCAGCGCTTCAACGAGCTGCGCGATCCGGAGCCGATCCCGCTGGGTACGGATTACTCCAGCGTCATCGTCTCGGACGTTCCGATCGTCGTCCAGCACACGCGGCTCGATTCGCGGCAGTCCGAGAACGCGTTGATCACCACCATGGCCTATCCGGCCGCGTGAACGAGGAATCGACCGTGCCTTCCGTCAGCGACTTTCTCATCGAGCGCCTGCACGCGTGGGGCGTGCGACGCATCTTCGGCTATCCCGGCGACGGGATCAACGGCATCATCGGCGCGATCGACCGCTTTCAGAAGGAGCACGAGAACGAAGGCGGCGCGCTCGATTTCGTGCAGGTCCGCCACGAAGAAGAAGCGGCGTTCATGGCGACGGCCCACGCGAAGTTCACCGGCGAGCTCGGCGTGTGCCTCGCGACCTCCGGCCCCGGCGCGATCCATCTGCTCAACGGTCTGTACGATGCCAAGGGCGACCACGTTCCCGTCCTGGCGATCACCGGTCAGGCGGCGACCTCTGCGATCGGCAGCGAGTACCAGCAAGAAGTCGATCTGCAGAATCTCTACAAGGACGTCGCCTCCGAGTATCTCTGCACGCTGATGAACCCCAACCAGGTTCCGCACGCGGTCGACCGCGCGGTCCGCGCCGCGCTGGGCGCCCGCACCGTGACGGCGCTGTTCTTCCCGAAGGACCTTCAGGAAGAAAGCATGCCGAAGTCGGCGCCGCGCAAGATGAACTTCAATCACTCGGGGACCGGCCAGTCGCTCGCGCGCCTGATCCCGTACGACGACGACCTGCAGCGCGCCGCGAACGTGCTCAACGCCGGGACGAAAGTCGCGCTGCTGATCGGCGCCGGCGCGTTCGGCGCCGAGAACGAGGTGATCGCCGTCGCCGACAAGCTTCAGGCGGGCTGTGCGAAGGCGCTGCTCGGCAAAGGCGTGCTCTCCGACGACCTTCCGTGGGTGACCGGGACGATCGGGCTGCTCGGGACGCGCGCGTCGAGCGACATGATGACCGACTGCGACACGCTGCTGATGATCGGGACGAACTACCCGTACTCGCAGTTCCTGCCGGAGCCCGGGAAGGCGCGCGGCGTGCAGATCGACACCACGCCGCAGCGCGAGGGCATCCGCTTCCCGACCGAGGTGAACCTTCAGGGCGACGCACGCAGCACGCTGCGCGCGCTGCTTCCGCTGCTCGACGCGAAGCAGGACCGTTCGTGGCGCGAGAAGCTCGCCAAGAACCGCGATCAGTTCGCCGACGTCGAGGCGACGCGCGCCAAGATCGAAGGGCATCCCGTCAACCCCGAAGTCGTGTTCGTCGAGCTCGACAAGCGCGTGCCGGACGACACGATCCTCACCTGCGACGCAGGGACCTCGACGAACTGGGCGGCGCGGCACATCCGCATGCGCGGCACGATGAAGTTCTCGCTCTCCGGCGGGCTCGCGACGATGGGCTCGGCCGTTCCGTACGCCGTCGCGGCGAAGTTCGCGTTCCCCAACCGCCCGGTGATCGCCCTCACCGGCGACGGCGCGATGCAGATGAACGGCTTGAACGTCCTCATCACGGTGAAGCGCTACTGGGAGCGGTGGAGCGATCCGCGGCTGATCTTCTTCGTCGCCAACAACCGCGACCTCAACCAGGTGACGTGGGAGATGCGGATCGAGTCGGGTGAGCCGAAGTACCCCGGCTCGCAGTCCCTGCCCGATTTCCCGTACGCGGAGTTCGCGCGCATGCTGGGCTTCGAGGGCATCCGCGTCGACCGCGCCGAGGACCTCGCGTCGGGCTGGGAAGCGGCGCTGCGCGCCGACAAGCCGTGCGTGTTCGAGGTTCTCACCGATCCGCAGATCTCGATGATTCCGCCGCACGTGACGGTCGAGCTCGCCAAGTCGTTCGCGATGTCCGCGGCCGCGGGCGATCCGGACGAGAAGAGCATGCTGGTGCAGTCGGTGAAGGGCGTGCTGAGCGGGATCTTCCCGACCGAGCACGCGCACTCCGACGAAGCGGAGAAGGAGCGCGAGCGGCGGTGACTTCGACGGCGGTGCGCCGCCCCGGCGTCGCCGTCGACGGCCTCTCGGTCTCGGCGTACGCCGTTCCGACCGACCGCCGGCCGGAGTCCGACGGAACCGCCGTATGGGACGCGACGACCCTCGTCCTCGTCGAGATCGACGCCGGCGGGACGCGCGGCACGGGCTGGACGTACGCGCCCGCGGCGGCCGGCAAGCTCATCGAAGAGAAGCTCGCCGGCCTCGTGCGCGGCGCCGACGCGCTCGACACCCGCGCGCTCTGGACGAAGCTCACGGGAGCCGTCCGGAACGCCGGCCGCAGCGGTCTCGCGTCGTACGCGATCTCCGCGATCGACGTCGCGCTGTGGGACCTGAGGGCGCGGCTCTTCGACGTTGCGCTGTGCGATCTCGCGGGGCTCGTGCGCGAGGCGGTCCCGATCTACGGGAGCGGCGGGTTCACGTCGTACGACGTCGCGACGCTTCAGGAGCAGCTCGGCGGGTGGGCCGCTGCGGGGATGCGCGCGGTGAAGATGAAGGTCGGCCGCGATCACGCGGCCGACCCGGCGCGCGTCGCCGCGGCGCGGGACGCGATCGGCCCCGGCGTCAGGCTTTTCGTCGACGGCAACGGCGGCTACGACGTCGAGGACGCGATCGCGGCGGCGTACCGGTTCGCCGAGTGCGGCGTGACGTGGTTCGAGCAGCCGGTCGACCACAACGATCTGCGCGGGACGCGCCGCGTGCGCGACCACGCGCCGCCCGGGATGGCGATCAGCACGGGGGAGTACATCACCGACACGGCGCGAGCCGACGAGCTCGCGCCGGTGTGCGACGTGCTGCAAGCCGATGCGTCCCGCTGCGGCGGCTACACCGGGTTCTTCGCGATCGACGGCTACTGCGACGTCGTGCGCAAGCCGCTTTCGAGCCACTGCGGCCCGATGCTGCACCTGCACGCGGCGGCGGCGGCGCTGCGCCTGCGCCACATGGAGTATTTCCACGACCAGGTCCGCATCGAGAAGCTGCTGTTCGACGGGACGATCGAGCCGGTCGACGGCCTCCTCCGCCCCGACCGGACGCGCCCGGGACACGGGCTCACCTTCAAGCACGCCGACGCGCGGCGCTTCGCGATTTGAGGTACATCGGTGATCGATCTCATCCACGACGTCGAGCGGGCTCGGACCGCGGCAACGCGCGGAACGCAGCCGCCTCCCGGCGTCCGCCCCGACATGCGCGGGGAGTGGGACGGCGACGCCGCGGCGCTCGAGCGCGCGCTGCGCACGCGCGTGAAGGGTGAGGTCCGCTTCGACGACGGCAGCCGCGCGCTGTACGCGACCGACGCGTCGAACTATCGCCAAATCCCGATCGGCGTGGTGATCCCGCGCGACGAGGACGACGTGACGGCGACCGTCGCGGCGTGCCGCGCCGTCGGCGCGCCGATCCTCGCGCGCGGCGGCGGAACGTCGCTCGCCGGCGAGTGCTGCAACGTCGCGGTCGTCCTCGACTTATCGAAGTACATGAACCGCATCCTCGAGATCAACGCCGAGGAGCGCTGGGCGCGCGTGCAGCCCGGGGTCGTTCTCGACACGCTGCGTAAGAAAGCCGGCGAGTACGGGCTCACCTACGGCCCCGATCCCGCGACGCACACGCACAACACGCTCGGCGGGATGATCGGAAACAACTCCTGCGGCATGCACGCCCAGATGGCGGGCAAGGTCGAGGAGAACGTCTTCGAGCTCGACATCCTGTGCTACGACGGCACGCGGCTCTCGGTCGGTCCGACTTCGGACGGCGACCTCGCGCGGCTGTGCTCGGTTGAGGGGCGCGTCGGAGAGATCTACCGCGGCCTGCGTTCGATCCGCGACCGCTACGCGGACAAGATCCGCGAGCGGTTCCCCGACATCCCGCGCCGCGTTTCGGGCTACTGCCTCGAGGAGCTGCTCCCCGAGCACGGCTTCGACGTCGCGCGCGCGCTCGTCGGCAGCGAGTGCACGTGCGTCCTCGTCCTCTCGGCGAAGGTCAAGCTGATCCCGAACCCCGATCAGCGCGTGGTCCTGGTCCTGGCGTTCCCGGACATCTACCAGGCCGGCGACGCGGTCCCGCGCGTGAACGCGCACGAGCCGATCGCGCTCGAGGGCCTCGACGACCGGCTCCTGCACTACATGAACGTCAAGCACTTCCACGACAACGAGGAGTGGCTGCTCCCGAACGGCGGCGGAAAAGCCGAAGGCTGGCTGATGTGCGAGTTCGGGCGCGTCGGCGACAAGGCCAAAGCGATCGAGATGGCTCGCGCCTGTGAGGCGGACCTGCGCGCCAACGGCGCGATCGACTCCGTGCTCTACGTCGACGAAGCGGAGCAGAAAGAGCTGTGGGACGTGCGCGAGTCCGGGCTCGGCGCGACGGCCAAAGTCCCCGGGATGCCGCCGTTCCATCCGGGCTGGGAAGACTCGGCGGTCGCGCCCGACAAGCTCGGCGCGTACGTGCGCGACCTCCGCGCGCTCTACGACAAGTACGGCTACGACGCCGCGCTCTACGGCCATTTCGGCCAGGCCTGCATCCACTGCCGCGTCGACTTCACGCTCGACACCGCCGAGGGCGTCGCGACGTGGAAGCGCTTCATGAACGAAGCGGCGCACATGATCCGCGCCTACGGCGGCTCGCTCTCCGGCGAGCACGGTGACGGACAGGCGCGCGGCGAGTTCCTGCCGATCATGTACGGCGAGGAGATCGTCGAAGCGTTTCGCGAGTTCAAGCGCGTCTGGGATCCCGACGGCAAGATGAACCCCGGGAAGGTCGTCGACGCGTACCCGGTCGACACCAACCTGCGCGAAGGTCCGTACTACCGCCCCGCGCAGCCGGAGACGTACTTCAGCTTCGAGCCGCACGACCACGGCTCGTTCGCGTACGCCGCGAACCGCTGCGTCGGCGTCGGGAAGTGCCGCCGGCACGACGGCGGGACGATGTGCCCGTCGTATCGCGCGACGATGGAGGAGAAGCACGCGACGCGCGGGCGCGCGCGTCTCTTGTTCGAGATGCTCGAGGGCGCGCCGCTGAAAGACGGCTGGCGGTCGGAGGCGGTGAAGGAGGCGCTCGACCTGTGCCTCGCGTGCAAGGGCTGCAAGGGCGACTGCCCGGTCAACGTCGACATGGCGACGTACAAGGCCGAGTTTCTCGCCCACTACTACGAGACGAAGCGGCGGCCGATCGCGGCGTACGCGTTCGGCCTCATGCCGTGGGTCGCGCACGTGGCCTCGAAAGCTCCCCGGGTCGTGAACGCGCTCGCGCAGACGCCGCCGTTCTCCGCGTTGGCGAAGCGCGCGGCGACGATGGCTCCGCAGCGGCGGATTCCGCCGTTCGCCGAAGAGTCGTTCGCGAGCTGGTACCGCCGTAACCGGGGCACGCGGCGTCCCAACGAAGGCAAGACGCGCGTGCTGCTCTGGCCGGACACCTGGAACAACTACTTCCACGCGACCACGGCGATCCACGCGCTCGAGGTGCTGGAGGAGGCCGGCTTCGACGTCGTCGTGCCGCAGAAACCTCTGTGCTGCGGGCGGCCGCTCTACGATTACGGCATGCTGCCGCTCGCGAAGACGATGCTGCACGAGATCATCGACACGCTGCGCGGCGAGATCGAGGCCGGGACGACGATCGTCGGCTTGGAGCCTTCGTGCGTGAGCGTGTTCAAGGACGAGCTGCTCAACATGCTGCCCAACGACAAGGACGCGCACCGGCTCAGCGAGCAGACGATGATGTTCGGCGAGTTCCTGGCGCGCAAGTCCGGCTGGGATCTTCCCCGGCTCGAACGAAAAGCGGTCGCGCACGCGCACTGCCACCACAAGTCGGTGCTCGGCACCGAGCCGGACGAGAAGGTGCTCGAGGGGCTCGGCGTCGACGCGACGTGGCTCGACGACGGCTGCTGCGGGATGGCGGGCGCGTTCGGATTCGAGCGCGGCGAGCACTACGACGTCTCCGTCAAGGTCGGCGAGGCCGGCTATCTCCCGCATCTGCGGGCAGCGGATCCCTCGACCATTCTGCTCAGCGACGGCTTCTCGTGCCGCGAGCAGGCGATGCAGTGCACCGATCGCCAGGTCCTGCACCTCGCCGACGTCGTGTGGATGGCGATGCGGTACGGCCTCCACGGCCCGGACGGCGTTCGTCCCGAGCATGCGGCGATGCCCGACATTTCGGCCCAGGTCGCGCGCGCGCGGCGTGACGCGGCGCTCGGTCTCACCGCGCTGGGCGTCCTCGCGTCGCTCGCAACATTCGCGGTGCGCGTCCTCGGCGCGCGTCGCAACGGAGATGAAGGATGAGCAAGGTTGCAGTCGTGACCGGTGCGTCGGCCGGCGTGGGACGCGCGGTCGTGCGCGAGCTGGCGCGAACCGGGTGGGACGTCGGCCTCATCGCGCGCGGCACCGAGGGGCTCGCCGGCGCGCGCGCCGAGGTGGAGGCGGCCGGGCGCCGCGCGGCGGTTGCGCCGGCCGACGTCGCCGACGCCGGCGCCGTCGAGAGCGCGGCGGCACGGATCGAAGCGGAGCTCGGCGAGATCGACCTGTGGGTGAACGTCGCGTTCTCGAACGTCTTCGCCGAGTTCGACACGCTCACGCCCGAAGAGTACCGCCGCATCACCGACGTGAGCTATCTCGGGTTCGTGTGGGGGACGATGGCCGCGCTGAAGCGCATGCTCGCGCGCGACCGCGGCACGATCGTGCAGGTCGGATCGGCGCTCGCGTACCGCAGCATCCCGCTGCAGGCCGCGTACTGCGGCGCGAAGTCGGCGATCCGCGGCTTCACCGACTCGATCCGCTGCGAGCTGCACCACAAGCGCAGCAAGGTCCGCATCTCGATGGCGATCCTGCCTGCGGTCAACACGCCGCAGTTCTCGTGGTGCAAGTCGAAGCTGCCGCGCAAGGCGCAGCCGGTCCCGCCGATCTATCAGTCCGAAGTCATCGGACGAGCCGTCGCGTGGCTCGCCGAGCACCCGCGTCGCGAGCTCGTCATCGGCTGGTCGGCGCTCGAGGCGCTGCTCGGGCAGATCGTCGCGCCGGGACTTCTCGACCGCTACCTCGGCAAGACGGGATACGACAGCCAGCAGTACGACGGACACGACTCGCCCGACCGCCCGAACAATTTGCTGGAGCCGCTCCCGGGTGACTGGGGCGCGCACGGCGACTTCGACGCGCGCTCGCGCACGTGGAGCTCGCAGCTGTGGCTCACGACCCACCGCGCCGCCGTCGCGGCCGCGTTCTCGGTCGTGGCGCTCGGTGCGTTCGGAGCGCTCAGCGCGGCGGCTCGCCGAGGAGCTCCGTGAGACGATGACGGCTGCGCATCACCGCCGCCGGCAGATCCTGGTCGTACAGCGAGTCCGGGACGTCGTCGGAGAAGATCTCCAGCACCAGCGGCCCGGTGTACCCGGCGTCGCGCAGGCCGGCCAGGAACCGTGCGAGGTCCAGGCTTCCGTCGCCGACCGGCAAGCGGTCGAGGAACGAGCGCGGACGGCGCCAGTCGGAGACCTGCGCGAGCGCGATCGTCGCGCCGCACCGCGCGAGCCGCGCGCGCAGATCGTGCTGCCCGGCGAGATTCCAGGCGTCGGCGCAGATCCCCAGCGCCGGCTCGGCGACCGCATCGACGATGTCGAGCGCGTCTTCGAGCGTCCACGCGAACGTGTCCTCGTTCATCGCGAGCGGGTGCAGCGGCTCGAGCGCGAGCCGTACGCCGAGGTCCGCCGCGCGCCGCGCGAGGTCACGATACGCGGGGATCGTGCGGTCGAAGGCGCGCTGCACGTCGCCGTCGCACGCGATCCCGGTGTTCAGCACGAACACGCAGCCGGGCAGCACCGGCGCATGGCGTTCGAGCGTCGCGGCGAACGCGTCGCGGCGCGCCTCGAACGCTTCGGGCTCGGGACGCATGCGGGTCGGGAAGAGCGAGTGCACGTCGGCTTGGAACGAGCAAACGTCCAAACCGCCGGAGCGCGCCGCGGCGAGCTGCGCGAGCCGGGCTCCCGGGTCGCGCGCGAGCTTCCATTCCCATACTTCGATCGCCCGCGCACCCAGCGCCGGATAGCGCTCGACGTCCGTTTCGAACCGCCACGGCTTCGTCGTGCACTCGCTGATCCCGAAGGTCCACATCGCTGTGAGGGCACGTACCCGTGCCGGGCGTAAGCACCGCGGATCTGCAGGTCGACCTGCACGGAAAGACCGCGATCGTCACCGGCGCGGCGACCGGGATCGGCAAGGCGATCGCCCACCGCTTCGGCGCTTCCGGCGCGAACGTCGTCATCGACCACATCGCCGGACAGCGCGAGGCCGCCGAGGCGATCTGCGCCGACGTGCGCGCCGCCGGCGGCCAGGCCGAGCCGGTCGAAGTCGACGTCAGCGCCGAGTCGGACGCCGACGCCCTCGTGCGGCGCGCCGCCGAGCGCTTCGGCACGCTCGACGTGCTCGTCAACAACGCGGGGATCGAGAAGGCGCAGCCGTTCGTGGACACGCCGGTCGCCGACTGGCAGAGGATCATGCGCGTGAACCTGCTCGGCACGTTCTTGTGCTCCCGCGCCGCGGCGCGTGCGATGATCGCGGCCGGCCGCGGCGGGCGCATCATCAACATCTCGTCGGTCCACGAAGATCTCGCGATGCCGAAGAACGCGCCGTACGCCGCCTCGAAGGGCGCGATCCGCATGCTGATGCGCACGATCGCGCTGGAGCTCGCGCCGCACGGAATCACCGTCAACGACGTCGCTCCCGGCGCGATCGCGACGCCGATCAACGAAGACGTCCGCAGCGATCCGTCCTCACATCAGCAGCTGCTCGAAGAGATCCCGCTCGGGCGCGTCGGGCAACCGGAAGAGATCGCCGCGCTCTGCGCGTACCTCGCCTCCGACGCCGCCGCGTACGTCACCGGGGCGACGCTCGTGATCGACGGCGGGCTCACCAGGTACACGAAAGGTCTGTGAGCGGCCGGCCTCGTGTCGCGGCCGACGGGAGCTACGTCGTCTCCGACGGCGCGCTCCCGGACGGCAGCACGCTGGGCGGAGACGATCTGTGCGTCACGCTGAAAGGCAACGGCGACGTCGACGCGGTCCGCTCGCTGCGCGGCGGCACGACGCTCGTCTCCGGATTCGGCGTACGGCACTGGGACGCCGGCGCCTCGATCCGGCTCGCTCCGCGACGCGGCGAGTACGTGCTGCGCCCCCACGCGCAGGTGCATCGCTACGAGCTGGCCGGCGACGTGTTCGTCGAGGAGCGCGTCGTCGTCCACGACGACGGAACGGTTCCGCCCGCGTGCTACGTCGCTTTGCGGGTCCGCAACGGCGGGACGCGGCCGGTGCGGCTGGCAACGCTCGCGTTCGCGTCGATCGCACCCGCGCCCGTCGAGCACGATTTGGCCGTCAGCGTCGCCGAGGACGCGCGCGCGGTCGTCGTCGCGGACCGCCGCCGCGCAGCCGCGACGCGCGCGATCGTGTCGTCGGCGCCGCTCGCGTCATGGGAGGTCGGCTGCGACCACGGGCGCGCGCTGACCGATCGCTGGGACGGCCCGCTGTCGCGGACGATCGACGCGGGAGGCAGCGATCCGCTCGCGATGCTGCACGTCGAGCACGAGCTCGGGCCGGGTGACGAGGTCGAGCACGCGTTCGCGATCGTCGCGTGCGGCGACGCCGATCCGGCCGAGACGATCGCGCGACTCGCCGGCGCGGCGGGCGCCGAGGAGGCGGCCGCCGGCCGGTACTCCCGCGCGCTGGCGCGGACCGTCGTGCTGACGCCCTCGCGCGCCGTGGAGCGCGGCGTGCGCTGGGCGAAGGCGAACATGCTGCGCGTCATGCGCCGCACGCCGACCGGCGCGGGCTTCACCAACGATCCGGGGCGCTCCAGCGCGTGCGTCGGCCGTGACGCGGCGTGGTTCGTGCACGGCTGCGACTACGTCGATCCGGCGTTCTCGCTCGCGCTTCTGCGCGGTTTCGCCGCGCGTCAGGAACGCGACGGGAAGATCGTCGAGTGGTACGACCTGCGCACCGGCGAGACGCACGACGACGGACTGGACGTCAACGACGACACGCCGCTGTTCGTGCTCGGCGTATGGCATCACGCCGCGGTCACCGGCGATCGCGCCGCGGCCGAGGAGCTGTATCCGGCCGCGGCACGCGCCGGCGCGCAGCTGCTCGCGCACCGCGACCAGCGCGGGCTCGTCTGGTGCGATGCGCGCGCCACCGGCGCGCGCGGGATCGCCGGCTGGCGCAACGTCATCGAGGGCTACCGGATCGCGGGCGCGACGACGGAGCTGAACAGCGAAGCGTACTCGGCCTTCCGGAAGCTCGCCGAGCTGGCGCGCGCGCTCGGCCGCGCGCCGGAGGCCGAGCGCTGGGACGCGGAAGCCGCCGCGCTGCACGGCGCGATCGAGCGGTACCTGCGAAATCCCGACAACGGGCTGTACCTGCTGGCGATCGACGTGGACGGACGCCGCCGCACCGAGGTGACGGCGGACCTCGTCTTTCCGCTGATCTGCGGCGTGAGCGACGAGAACACGAGCGCGCGCATCGTGGCGCGCCTGCGCGAGCGCGATTTCTGGACGCCCGCCGGCGTGCGGACGATCCCGCGCGACGCGCCGGAGTACGGACCGGCGAGGGCCTCCGGGCTGCTGGGCGGCGTATGGGTCGCCGTCACGTTCTGGTACGCGTTCGGCGCGGCGCGCTTCGTCCCCGACGTCATGGCCGAGGCGCTCGAGACGACGTTCGAGCACTACGCCCGCGATCCGCGCCGCACCAACACCGTCCCGGGGCAGTTCTCGGAATGGCTGCACGGGGAGACGCTGGCGAATCACGGGATGATGCTCTCGCCGTGGTTCGCGCCGCGGTATCTGTGGGCGGCGGTCGAGGGCGCGTGCGGGCTCGTCCCGTCGCTCGACGCGCCGCGCATCGCGCCGAATCTGCCGCCCGGATGGGCGTGGCTCGCCGCGCGCGACGTCCCCGTCCACGGTGCGAGCGGCAGCTGGTTCGTCGGACGCTTCCCCGATCTGCGCGTGTTCGCCGCCGGCCCGGTGCGCTCGGAGCTGCCGCTGGAGCGCTACGACCGCGACGTCACCGACCGCGTGCGCGTCGAGGGCGAGGGGCTCGCCGTCGTGGCGCTCGCGCGCGGCGGCGAGATCGTCGTCTTCCTCGGCAATCGCGACCCGCACACCGTTCCGGCGGCGCTCCGGCTCGACGGTGCGCTCGCGGGCCGGCGCCCGCAGCGGCGCTTCGACTCGCTCGAAGCACGCTGGAAGGACGTCGCGCAGAGCGCCGAGACCGCGCTGCCGATCTCGCTCGCGCGCGGCGGCTTCGCGGCGATCGTCCTGGCCTGATCAGGCAAACGCCTTTGCCTCATGGAAGGAAACTTTCGGCAGCGGACAAACCGACACGCATTCATCACCCGCCGCTTTCGCTTCAGGTAGGTCCGATGCGCATTCATCGTTTCATCCCGGCAGCGTTCGCCGCATCGCTGCTGTGCACGTCGTTCTCGTCCGCGCCGGTCGGCGCCGCCGACAACGGCCCCGTCAAGATCGCCGTCATCACCGACATGAGCGGGGTCTACGCGTCGTTGTCCGGTCAAGGCGCCGTCGAGGCGACGAAGATGGCCGTCGAAGACTTCGGCGGCAAGGTCCTCGGCCGGCCCATCGTCGTCGACGCCGTCGACCACCGCAACAAGGCCGACGAAGCCGCCGCCAAGGCGCGCGAAGAGTTCTCCGGGGGCGCCGACCTGGCGCTCGACCTCACGAACTCGGCGACCGCGCTCGCCGTCTCCAACGTCGCCAAGGAGATGCACAAGCTCGAGATCGTCACCGGCGGCGCCAGCTCGGCGCTCACGAACGAGAACTGCAACAAGTACACGTATCACTACGCGTACGACACCTACTCGCTCGCGCACTCGACGGGCTCGTACATCGCCGAGCACGGCGGCAAGAGCTGGTACGGGATCGCGCCGGACTATGCGTTCGGCAAGCAGATGGACACCGATTTCCGCGCCGCGGTCTCGCAGGCCGGCGGGCACTTCATCAAGACCGACTTCATGCCGCTCGGGACGACGGATTTCTCCTCGTACATGATCGCGGCGAAGAACGCCAAGCCGGACGTCCTCGCGCTGCTCAACGCCGGCGCCGACACCGTCAACAGCATGAAGGCGGCGAAGCAGTTCGGTCTCGAGAAGGAGATGAAGATCGCGGTCGGGCTGCTGTTCCTCTCCGACGTCGACGCGCTGCCGCAGGTGTTCGAGGGCTCGCGCATCACGACGAGCTGGTACTGGGACCGCGACGCGCA